>Ga0102588_1000037_pt1 | contig 396241 bp, 403 predicted proteins | sample AraplaMF_Col_mMS_FD_76854 | JGI IMG/M metagenome (GOLD analysis project Ga0102588, IMG submission 76854) | Arabidopsis root microbial communities from the University of North Carolina, USA - plate scrape MF_Col_mMS (SPADES assembly) (version 2) | ecosystem: Host-associated > Plants > Roots >... | reverse complement strand
GCAGCGAGAGCGTATTCCTTAGCGTTGTTGTCGTTTGCAACTACACTTGTGACCCGATAACGGCGGTATCATGCCGAGCGAAAAGTCGATCTTTACACCCTTGTCGATCCTATTTCGCCCCCATCAACAGCAGCCGTAAATCCGGCTGTTCTTGGTGGAGGCGCCGGGTACCGCCCCCGGGTCCAATAGGCTTATTACACCGCCCATTTATCGCCATAGCCGGCCCGAAGACCGGCAAGGCTGATATAGTGTTTTCCTGAGGGCATGGGAAGAGGCTCGTCACAAAAGCGTCGTTGATATCCGCGGATTTGATTGGAAAAGCGGCGACGCCCGGTTGGTTTCGGCTCCGGGACGGCTTAAATATGGGGCGAAAACGGAGTCGGCGGCGGCCATGAAGCAATATCTCGATCTTCTGACCCATGTGATGGACAAGGGCACCGACCGGGGCGACCGGACGGGCACCGGCACGCGCTCGGTCTTCGGCCATCAGATGCGCTTCGACCTGAACGACGGTTTTCCGGTTCTGACGACCAAGAAGCTGCATCTGCGCTCGATCATCCACGAGCTTCTCTGGTTCCTGAAGGGCGAGACCAATATCGGCTACCTCAAGGAGAACGGCGTTTCGATCTGGGACGAATGGGCCGATGAGAACGGCGATCTCGGTCCGGTCTACGGCGCGCAATGGCGCTCCTGGCCCGCGCCCGATGGCGGCCATATCGACCAGATCGCCAATCTGGTGAACGGCATCATCAAGAACCCGAATTCACGCCGCCATATCGTCTCGGCCTGGAACCCCGCCGAGGTCGACAACATGGCGTTGCCGCCCTGCCATTGCCTGTTCCAGTTCTATGTCGCCGACAGCAAGCTCTCCTGCCAGCTCTACCAGCGCTCCGCCGACATCTTCCTCGGTGTGCCGTTCAACATCGCCTCTTATGCGCTGCTGACGATGATGGTAGCGCAGGTCACCGGGCTGAAATACGGCGATTTCGTCCATACGCTCGGCGACGCGCATCTCTACCACAATCATTTCGAGCAGGCGAAGCTGCAGCTGACGCGCGACCCGAAGCCGCTGCCGCGCATGCTGATCAAGCGCGACGTCAAGGACATCTTCGATTTCAAGTTCGAGGATTTCGAGCTCGTCGGCTACGAGGCCGATGCCAGCATCAAGGCGCCGATCGCCGTTTGACGCATTCGCAATTTCAGGAAAGCGCGGGAGCCCGAGACGATTGAAAGCGTCGTTGTCGGGCAATGTCTGAAAATGTACGGAGTTTTATCAGTAAGATCTTAACAGCTCTCGGTTATTTTTACCGCGCAGGTAATGCTCCCGGGACCTCTATGGACGATACTGACCTTCTTCCCCCAGATGTACTGTCGTCGATGCTGATGCGCATGTTCGAATTTGCGCCGATCGCCATGGCGATCACCACCAGCGACACGAAGACGTCGAGCTATGCGAAGGTCAATGACGCCTACCTGAAGCTGACCGGTCTGAAATGGGACGACATCAGCGGCAAGAAACTGACCTCCGAGGGTGCGGCGATCGACAATCCGGCGCGCGACCGCCGCCACAGGATGCTGGCCGAAGACGGTGCCTATGTGCTCGAGGAAGTCGATATCCGCCATGCCGACGGAACAATCATTCCGACGCTGATCTCGGCGCAGCGCACCATCGTCGGCGGCGTTTCCTTCGATGTCGAAGTGATCATGGATGTTTCGGCGCGCGTGCGCCATCAGCGCGAGATCGAGCTGGCGCTGCGTGCTTCGGCGCGCACCGATGCGCTCTCCGGTCTGCCGAACCGTGCCTGTTTCGACGAGACATTGGCCGCACAGATCGACGCGGCGCGTGCGGCGGAAAAGTCGATGGCGCTCGCCTTCATCGATCTCAACGGTTTCAAGGCTGTCAATGACCGGCTGGGACATGGCGCCGGCGACGAGGTGATCCGTACGCTGGCCAGCCGTTTCCGCGAGAGTTTTCGCGCCAACGATTTCATCGCGCGTATCGGCGGCGATGAGTTCGTGGTTCTGATCGAGGTGGATCCGGTGCTGATCCACGATGTCAGGAATACGCTGACCGACGCTGCGGAGCGCATCTTCAAGCCGGTTGCCATCGACGGCGCGATCACCGAAGTCGGTGCCGCCGTCGGCGTAGCGCTGCTCGAACCGTCGGATACTGCGGCGTCCTTCATCAAGCGTGCCGACAATTACATGTATCTCGCCAAGCAGACAGGCGAGCGCGTCGCCGTCATCTGGCTCGGCAATCCGGATGCGCAGCAGACTGCTGCAGGGCGCGCCGTCGGCTAGCTTTCCCTCCCATTAGCGGGTAGGTCTCCGCTTCTCATTATCGAGTGCGGAGGCGGTCTCATGTCCGGCATCATCAAGACTATCGTTGTGGCCGTGTCGGAAAACGGCATCATCGGCCGGGACGGGGATATGCCCTGGCGCCTTTCGACCGACCTCAAGCGCTTCAAGGCGCTGACTTCGGGCAAGCCGTTGGTGATGGGCCGCAAGACCTATGAATCGATCGGCGGCAAGCCGCTGCCCGGGCGCCCGCATGTGGTGATCTCGCGCCACGCTGCGATCGATCATCCCGATGTGACGATGGCGCATTCGCTGGCCGAGGCGATCGGCAAGGCCGAGGCGATCGCTCAAGCGCAGGGGATCGACGAGATCATCATTGCCGGTGGCGGCCAGATCTATGCGCAGGCGATCGATCTGGTCGACCGCATGTGTGTCACCCATGTCGAGACCCATGTCGCGGGGGACACGGCTTTCCCGGCGATCGACGCCGGCCGCTGGAAGCCTGTGGAGACGTTCGATGTTCCCGCCGGCGAGAAGGACAATTTTCCGACGCGCTATACCGTCTATGAGCGGCGTAGCTGACGATAACGAATTATTTTCCAAGAAAGAACACCAAGTCCTTCATGTCGCGTTGAAAGCAGGGGCGGCGATACCTATAACGGTCACAATCGCTTACCGTCTGCCGCCCCCGCGGGCATTATGCGATCGGGAGTTCAACGAACAAAGAGGTTTTGATGCCCTGGAGCAATCAGAATGGCGGCGGCGGCCCATGGGGCGGCGGCGGCGGTAACAATAACAATCAGGGACCATGGGGGCAGGGCCCGAACCGTCCACGCGGCGGTGGCGGGGGCAAGGGCGGTCCGCCCGATCTCGAAGACATCATTCGCCGTGGTCAGGACCAGCTGGGCCGTATGGTGCCGGGTGGCTTCAATGGCGGCGTGGCGCTGATCATCGTTGCGATCCTGGCGGCCTTCTGGCTGTTCCAGTGCATCTACATCGTTCAGCCGGACGAGCGCGGCGTGGAACTGCGCTTCGGCCAGCCGAAACAGGAAGTCTCGATGCCTGGCCTGCATTTCCATTTCTGGCCGCTTGAGACCGTCGAAACGGTCAAGGTCACGGTACAGCAGCAGAATATCGGCGCAACGTCGTCCTCGTCCTCGAGCGGCCTGATGCTGTCGGGTGACCGCAGCGTCATTAACGTCCAGTTCGCGGTGTTCTTCACCGTCAGCGATCCGAAGGCCTATCTCTTCAACGTCGAGAACCCGGCGGAAACGCTGCAGCAGGTTTCCGACAGCGCGATGCGCGAGATCGTCGGCCGCCGTCCGGCTCAGGACGCGTTCCGCAGCAATCGTCAGCCGATCGAGACCGACGTTCTCAATATCGTCCAGGGGACGATGGACCGCTACAAGGCGGGCATCACCGTCACCGGCGTGACGATCCAGAACGTGGCTCCGCCGCGCGAAGTCTCCGACGCCTTCGAAGAAGTGCAGCGTGCAGGCCGCGACCGCGACAGCACCATCGAAGAGGCAAACCGCTACACCAACCAGCGGCTCGGCCAAGCGCGAGGCGAGGCGGCTCAGATCCGCGAAGACGCCGCCGCCTACAAGGACCGCGTCGTCAAGGAAGCGGAAGGTGAGGCACAGCGCTTCGCTTCGATCAACGACGAATATGCAAAGGCTCCTGATGTGACGCGCAAGCGTCTGTTCTTGGAAACCATGGAACAGGTGCTGAAGAACTCGAAGAAGGTGATCATCGACGAGAAGCAGGGGGTCGTACCCTATCTGCCGCTCAACGAGATCGGCAAACCGGCACAGCAGGGAGGTTGAGCCATGACATCCAATAAGCTTCCCGCCGTGCTGATCGCACTCGCGGTCGTTCTCTTCGTGGTCTATTCGTCGGTCTTCGTGGTCAATGCCCGCGAACAGGCCATCGTCGTCCGCTTCGGTCAGATCCAGTCGGTGAAGACCGAGCCTGGCCTGTATTTCAAGCTGCCCTTCGCCTTCATGGATGCAGACCGCGTGCAGTATGTCGAGAAGCAGGCGCTCCGCCTCGATCTCGATAACATCCGCGTACAGGTTCAGGACGGCCAGACCTTCGATGTCGATGCCTTCGTGATCTACAACATCGCCGATGTCCGCCGCTTCCGCGAAACGGTGTCGGGCGACCGCGAGGCTGCCGAGGCTCGTCTTCGCGCCCAGCTCGATTCGTCGCTGCGCCGCGTCTACGGTCTGCGTGACTACAACGCCGCTCTTTCCGAAGAGCGCGTTGCGATGATGCTGGAGATCCGCGACGATCTCAGGATCGATGCCGAAAATCTCGGCCTCAACATCGACGACGTCCGTATCCGCCGTACTGACCTCTCGCCTGAAGTCGCGCCGAACACCTACAACGCGATGCGTTCGGAGCGTCTGGCGGAAGCCGAGCGGATCCGCGCTTCGGGTAACGAAGAAGGCCAGCGCCGCCGCGCCGTCGCCGACCGTCAGGTCGTCGAGATCACCGCGGAAGCGCAGCGCGATTCCGAAATCCTGCGCGGTCAGGGCGATGCCGACCGGAACCGGATCTTCGCCGAATCCTTCGGCAAGGACCCGTCGTTCTTCGAGTTCTACCGCTCCATGTCGGCCTATTCCTCGTCGCTTTCGTCGCAGGATACGACACTGGTCCTGTCGCCGAACTCGGAGTTCTTCCGCTACTTTGACAACGCGACCGGCACGCCTTCGGTACCGCCGGCCGCTCCGGCTCCGGCAGCACCTGCTGCACCGGCGAACTGACTATGGACGAATGCAGGATTTCCTGACGGTGCCCGCATTCTTTCTCGCGATCGAGGGGCCGGTCTAAGCACCGGCCCCTCGTTTTTTGTGGAGACGGCAAAGCGTCTGCCCTCCATTCCCGAGCAGCAGATTTGCGCTTTCGAACTGACCGCCGTTGGCCCCGGCGACGCCTTCGTCTGGCTTCTCAGAGGCTGAGCTGAGATTGCACGGGATTTCGCGAAAAGGTGATTTCACGCTCCATCATTCCGCCCTATGTTGGTGGTCAGACTGCCGCTTTGACCTGACATGAGGAAGCTTGATGGCCCCCACGACTCGCCCGACCTTCAGACGATCGCTCGCTCTCCTGGCCGGCGCAGCCCTTCTTGCCAATATCGGTCTTGCCGGCTCCGCAGCCGCCCAGGGAATGCCGCCGACAAACGGTCCGGCTTCCGTCGCCGATCTCGCTGAAGGCCTTCTCGACGCCGTCGTGAACATCTCGACTTCGCAGAACGTCAAGGACGACGAGGGCGCCGGTCCGGCGCCACGGGCTCCCGATGGTTCGCCCTTCCAGGAATTCTTCAACGACTTCTTCAACAAGCAGCAGGGTGGTAAGGGCAGCAACCACAATGTCAGCTCGCTCGGCTCCGGCTTCGTCATCGATCCCACCGGCTATATCGTCACCAACAACCACGTCATCGAAGGTGCCGACGATATCGAGGTCAATTTCGCCAACGGCTCGAAGCTGAAGGCGAAGCTGATCGGCACCGATACCAAGACCGACCTTTCGGTTCTCAAGGTCGAGCCGAAGACGCCGCTGAAGGCGGTGAAGTTCGGCGATTCCAGCGGCATGCGCATTGGCGACTGGGTGATGGCGATCGGCAATCCGTTCGGCTTCGGCGGCTCCGTCACCGTCGGCATCATTTCCGGCCGCGGCCGCAACATCAATGCCGGCCCCTACGACAACTTCATCCAGACGGATGCGGCGATCAACAAGGGCAATTCCGGCGGCCCGCTCTTCAACATGAAGGGCGAGGTCATCGGCATCAACACGGCGATCATCTCGCCGAGCGGCGGCTCGATCGGCATCGGTTTCTCGGTGCCGTCGGAACTTGCCTCGGGCGTCGTGGCGCAGCTTCGCGAATATGGCGAGACGCGGCGGGGCTGGCTCGGCGTGCGCATCCAGCCGGTGACCGACGATGTCGCCGACAGCCTCGGCCTTGATTCGGCCAAGGGCGCTCTGGTGGCCGGCGTCATCAAGGGCGGGCCGGTCGATGACGGTTCCATCAAGGCCGGCGACGTCATCCTGAAATTCGACGGCAAGGCCGTCAACGAGATGCGTGATCTGCCGCGCGTGGTTGCCGAAAGCCCCGTCGGCAAGGAAGTCGATGTCGTGGTGCTGCGCGACGGCAAGGAGCAGACCGTCAAGGTGACGCTCGGCCGTCTTGAGGACAGCGATCAGGCAGCGGCCGCCAGCGGCGATGGCAGCAATTCCGACGGTGGCGTCATCAATCCCGATCCCGGCGAAAACGACGACATGGACGAGCCCGACGGCGATCAGGCTCAACCGTCGCCCGACGACAAGGGCACGGAAAACAAGACGCCTGAGAACAAGGGACCTGACAACAAGGGACCTGACAACAAGGGGCAGGGCCAAACCGATCAGCAGGGCCAGGTCGCGCCTGATGCGGCAGCGCCGAAGAACATTCTCGGCCTGTCGCTGTCGCTGCTCAACCCTGATATCCGCAAGACCTTCAACATCGCCGAAAGCGTCGACGGCGTTGTCGTGACCGAAGTGACGCCCGGCTCGGCAGCGGCCGAAAAGGGCCTGAAGCCCGGCGACGTCATCGTCGAGGTGGCGCAGGAATTCATGAAATCGCCGGATGCGGTGGCCGCCAAGGTTCAGTCGCTGAAGCAGGAAGGCCGCCGCAACGCCCAGATGATGATCGCCGCCGCCAACGGCGACCTGCGCTTCATCGCGGTGCCGATGGAATAGGGCCTCAGCGGCGCTTGCCGCTGGCGGCTATATATGCGCGAAGGGCGTTGTTGATGCCGGTCTGATAGCCCCGGCCTCCGGAATGTTCCTTGAACCAGGCGACGACATCGGCGTCGAGGCGGATCGTTACCGGCTGCTTGAGCGGCCGGTAGAGATGGCCCTTGCGCGCCAGCCGCCACTGTTCCTCACTGATCTCGGCAATGTCGCTTGTGTCGATCTCGGAGTCCGGGAGTTCGGCGAGCTTTCGCAGTTCCTCGGTTTCCTGATCAGTCAAAGGCCGATTGCTCATAGCGTCTTCTCTCATGCGTGGTTGCGCGGCGGGCGCTGCTCCTCGTGAGGAAGTGTACGTACAATTCTGTAAATTGCAAACTTGGTCAGGCTGGCGCGCTGACCGCGTAGAGCACGTGGCGGATGAATTGCGGGGTGGTGGCCGGGACCTTCGGGTGGTCGAAGTCGCGATCTTGGTGATGTGTCATGCCGATGCGTTCCATGACCGCGCGTGAGCGGCGGTTCTGGGGAACGGTGAAGGCGACGATTTCGGAGAGGCCGTGGTTCTCGAATCCGTGCCGCAGCAGCGCGGTTGCGGCTTCGCTGGCATAGCCCGCACCCCAGTGGCGTTTGGCGAGCCGCCAGCCGATCTCGACGGTGCCTTCGGGGATTGCCGGTTCGTGCGATGTTCGCATGATGCCGCAGAAGCCGAGCGTGTCGCCGGTTTCCGTGCGTTCCAGGGCGTAGAAGCCGAGGCCGGTGTCGGAGATCAGGTTGCGGACGTAGTCGAAGAGCTCGTCCGATTCCTGCCGGTTTCGCCACCGCGGGAAGAATTCCATGACGTCGGGGTCGGAATTGATCGCGTGGAAGAGATCGCGGTCCTCCTCACGCCAGTTGCGGACGATGAGCCTGCTGGTCGTGAGGATCGTTTCGGTCATGGCGTCACGAAATTCGTCTTGCGATAGCCCTGGATATAGAGAAGGGCGGTCAGGTCGCCGTGGTTGATGCGCATCTTCGCTTCGGCGGCGACGGCCGGCTTGGCGTGCAGGGCAACGCCGGATCCGGCGAGATGCAGCATGCCGAGGTCGTTGGCGCCGTCGCCGACGGCGATGGCGTCCTCAGGGGTGATGCCGAGCTTTTCCGAGATATCGATCAGCGCGTCGACCTTGGCCTGCTTGCCGAGGATCGGCTCGGCCACGAAGCCTGATAGCGTGCCGTTCTCTTCGAGCAGGAGGTTGGCGCGGTTCTCGTCGAAACCGAGGGTGGCGCCGATGCTGCTGGTGAAGACGGTGAAACCGCCGGAGACGAGGGCCGTGTAATAGCCCTTCGCCTTCATCGTCGCGATCAGTTCCGGACCGCCCGGCGTCAGCGTGATGCGCTTGGCGATCACCTCGTCGACGACGGAGACCGGCAGGCCCTTCAGCAGCGCGACGCGTTCGCGCAGTGCCGGTTCGAAGGCGATCTCGCCGTTCATGGCGCGGGCGGTGATGCTGGCGACCTTGTCCTTGAGGCCGACTTCGGCGGCGAGTTCGTCGATACATTCCTGGCCGATCATCGTCGAATCCATATCGGCGATCAAAAGCTTCTTGCGGCGCGTCTCGACGTTCTGAACCACGACATCGACCGGTTGGCCGGACAGGACTGAAAGAATTGCGGCTTCTGCCTCAGTCGCATCCGTGCCGTCGCGAAGGGCGATATCGCAGGCAATTCCGTCTGCCAGCCAGTAGAGACCGGCGGCATTGACGCTGTCATGCGCCTTCTCGGCGAGCGCCGGGGACAGAACGGGGTTTGACGGATTGGCAACAAGCGTGGCAACGAGAGCCATATGGAAAACCTTCTGAGCGCAACAGGTGCGATCCTGATAACCGGGCCGACCGCGAGCGGCAAGTCCGCGCTTGCCGTTAAGCTGGCAAAGCAGCATGGCGGCGCGGTGATCAATGCCGACAGCATGCAGGTCTATGACACGCTGCGGGTGCTGACCGCCCGCCCTTCCGAAATGGATATGGAGGGCGTGCCGCATCATCTCTACGGGCATGTTCCGGCGGGGAGCGCCTATTCGACCGGTGGCTGGTTGCGCGATGTCACGGCGCTGCTTCCGGAGCTTGCGCGCAAAGGACAAGTGCCGGTCTTCGTCGGCGGCACCGGGCTCTATTTCAAGGCGCTGACCGGCGGCCTCTCCGATATGCCGGAGATCCCCGAAGCGATCCGCACGAGATTGCGCCAGCAGTTGACCGATGAAGGGCCGGCGCCGCTCCATGCGGTGCTGCAGGAGAAGGATCCGCCTATGGCGGAGAGCCTCAACCCGGTCGACGGTCAGAGGATCGTCCGGGCGCTCGAGGTCATCGAGGCGACCGGCCGCTCGATCGCTGCGTTTCAAGGGCAGGCGGGGCCGGTCATCGTCGATCCCGACCAAGCGCGCAAGATCGTCGTGCTGCCCGATCGCGCCGTCCTGCATCAACGCATCAATGGCCGTTTCGAGGCGATGCTCGAAGAGGGGGCGGAAGAAGAGGTCAGGGCTCTGATGGCACTCGATCTGCCGGCCGACATGCCCGTCATGAAGGCGATCGGCGTGTCGCAGATCGCGGCGATGCTGCGTGGGGAAGTGGCGCGGGATGAGGTCATTGAGAAGGGGGCGGCGGCCACCCGCCAATATGCCAAGCGCCAGATGACATGGTTCCGCAATCAGATGGACGAGAGCTGGGAACGGCTGTCGCCCTGAGGCGTCAATCCTTGTTGTAGAGGCTGCTCAGCGGCTTCCTGAGGATGCTTTCGCGCAGTGACGAAGTGCCGGGTTCGCGGCGCTGGACCGTCGGCGCAGGTTCCTGATTGCCGAACGAGCGCGGCTGACCGACCTCTTCCCGGCGGATTTCGCGGCGCAGCGCCTCGAGGCGGCTGTCGATCGAACCGGCGGCTGCCGGCTGCGGATCCTGCGGCGCGTAGCTGCGCGGCAGCATATCCGGGCGGTAGGGTTCGTTCAGCGATGTGGGTGGCGCGGCGACCGGCTGCGGATAGGCCTGGCCCTCCTGCGGTTCCTCGTCGTCAAACAGCATGTCGCTCTGGGCCGAGGTGCTGTAGCTCTGCTGGAAGGCCGAAATATCCGGTCCGGCGGCGCCGCTGACGGCGCGCATGCGCGTGACGATCTTGCGCAGGTCGACCGTATCGGGATCTTCCTCCGACTGCTTCGCCGTTGCGCCATGCGCCTTCGGCAGCAGGTTCTGCGGAACGCGCGAGAAACGCATGCGCATCGGAACATTGATGGCCTCGCCGAAGGCGATGGCTTCGCCATTGCCGATCGAGGAGATGAAGCTGGTCGTCGAGATAGACGAATTCGGGATCGCCGAGCGGATGATTTCCTGGTCGCGATCGTTGGAGAGACGCATGGCAAACAGCGTCGAGCACTGCGACAGGATCGTCTGGTCGAGTTCGCCGGGGCGCTGGGTGATGATCCCGAGCGAGACGCCGTATTTGCGGCCTTCCTTGGCGATACGGGCGATTGCCTGGCGGGTCGGGACGAAGCCGAGCGTCGGGTCGGCCGGGATGTAGCGGTGCGCTTCCTCGCAGACCACGAGCATATGGATCGCGCCTTCGCTCCAGAGGCCGATTTCGAAGGCCATGCGGCAGAGCACGGAGGCAACGGAATTGACGACTTCCGACGGGATGCCGGAGAGCTGGAAGGTGCAGATCGGGCGGCCTTCGCCGGGGATGCGGAAGATCTGCGCCACCGTCTCCATGATCGTGTCGGAGATGGTGTTGTTGGAGAACATGAAGTGGTAGCGCGGGTCGTTGATCGCCGCGATGATGCGCATCTTCAGCGACCGCAGGAACGGCTTTTCGGCGCGGCCCTCAAGGCGGCCGAGGCGCTCGTCGATCAGGGCGAGCAGGTCGGCCATGCGATAGGGGACCGGCGTATCGGCGGTGATCGAGCTCTTTTCCGTCGTGCGGCGCACCAGCGAGCTGTCACTGCCGCGAAAGGCGCGCTTGGCCTCCGGCATGATGTCGCGCAGCATGTCGAGTTCTTCGGCCACCGGCGGGCGGCCGCGGAAGACCACCTCGGCAAATTCCTCGAGACGCATCAGCCAGAAGGGCAGGTCGAGCGTGTCGGTGTCGATGACCACGGAATGCTTGGGAAAGGCGGCGGCAAATTCGTTGTGCGGGTCAAGGATCAGGACGCGCAGCTTGGGATCGGCCTCGATCGCCTTGTTGAGTAGCAGTGAAACCGCGGTCGACTTGCCGACGCCGGTCGAACCGACGACGGCGAAATGCTTGGACAGCATCGACGGCACGTGGATGGCCGCGTCGATGGTCTCATCCTGGGTCAGGTTGCCGATGACGGCGGTGGTGCCCGCGCCTGCATCATAGATGCGCATCAGGTCGGCGGAGCGGATGCGGTGGGCGATGGCGCCGAGATAGGGATAGCGCGAGATGCCGGTCGAGAATTCCTCGCGGCCGTCCTCGTCGACACGGACCTCGCCGAGGAGTTCGGCCTCGATGCTGAAGCCGTTGTCCTCGCCTTCGCCCCAGGTATGGCCACCGGTATTCATCTGGTAGACCAGTGCCACGACGCGATTGCGCCCGACGCTGATCGAAATCAGCCGCCCGACGGACCAGAGTTCGGTGAGATCGGTATTGCCGGCTTCGGCAATCGCGGCGATCGTGGTGCGCGAGCCGCTGCACGCGACGACACGGCCAAGAAAACGGTTTCCCCGTTTCTCGATATCGCGGCGGTCATGCTCGCCGGCTTTCCCTGACGTCTGCAAGTCGTTGTTGCGCAACGGCCTACTCCCTGCGTTAGCGATCGAAGATATGACTTATCTTTTAATAAATGGTTCCGGCCCTTAATTCCGGAGGGTAAGAAGCTGTAGAGAGCGTCGGCGGGTGCGTCGTTTTTTTATTTCGGCAAGCGTTGACGCTGCGAAATTTTCTGTCTATCACTTGCGCCCATGAAAATCGCAGCAGCTCTTATTGTGGTGGGAAAGCGCATGGGCAGGATGGTGTAACCATCCGGCGATAGCCACCCATGCGCTAGATGACAGGCTCCCTCAGGGGCCTTTTTTTATGCCTGAAATTCAGGCTTGCCGACCACAAAACTTAAATCCCAGCAGTCAAAACGGAACAGAGAAATGACGGGCACGGACAATCAGACGGCAGATAGCAATCGGATGACGGGAGCGGAGATCGTACTCCGGGCGCTGAAGGATAACGGCGTCGAGCATATCTTCGGATATCCGGGTGGTGCCGTGCTTCCGATCTATGACGAGATCTTCCAACAGGACGAGATCAAGCACATCCTCGTCCGCCACGAGCAGGGCGCCGGCCACGCGGCCGAAGGCTATGCCCGCTCCACCGGCAAGGTTGGCGTCATGCTGGTCACCTCCGGTCCGGGCGCGACCAATGCCGTCACGCCGCTGCAGGATGCGCTGATGGATTCCGTTCCGCTCGTCTGCCTCAGCGGCCAGGTTCCGACCTCGCTGATCGGCTCCGACGCCTTCCAGGAAGCCGACACCGTCGGCATTACCCGCCCGTGCACCAAGCACAACTGGCTGGTCAAGGACGTCAACCAGCTGGCGGCGATCATCCACGAAGCCTTCCGTATCGCCCAGTCCGGCCGTCCGGGTCCGGTTCTGGTCGATATTCCGAAGGACATCCAGTTTGCGACCGGCACCTACACGCCGCCGTCGGCCCATGTCATCCAGAAGAGCTACCAGCCGAAGGTTCAGGGCGATCTGAACCAGATCCAGGCGGCGATCGAGCTGATGGCGACGGCACGCCGTCCGATCATCTATAGCGGCGGCGGCGTCATCAATTCCGGCCCGGAAGCGTCCAAGCTGCTGCGCGAGCTGGTCGAGCTCACCGATTTCCCGATTACCTCGACGCTGATGGGCCTCGGCGCCTATCCGGCATCCGGCAAGAACTGGCTGAAGATGCTCGGCATGCACGGCTCCTACGAAGCCAACATGGCGATGCATGATTGCGACGTCATGGTCTGCATCGGCGCCCGTTTCGACGACCGTATCACCGGCCGCCTGAATGCCTTCTCGCCGAATTCGAAGAAAATCCATATCGACATCGATCCCTCGTCGATCAACAAGAACGTTCGCGCCGACGTTCCAGTTCGCGGCGATGTCGGCAGCATCCTGGAGGACATGGTCCGCCTGTGGCGGGCGCTGCCGAAAAAGCCGGAAAAGAGCCAGACCGCCGGGTGGTGGGCCGATATCGCCCGCTGGCGCGCCCGCAACTCCTTTGCCTATACCAAGAGCAACGACGTCATCATGCCGCAATATGCGCTGGAGCGTCTCTATGAACTCACCAAGGACCGCGACACCTACATCACCACCGAAGTCGGTCAGCACCAGATGTGGGCGGCCCAGTTCTACGGCTTCGAAAAGCCGAACCGCTGGATGACCTCGGGCGGTCTCGGCACGATGGGTTACGGCCTGCCGGCAGCGCTCGGCGTGCAGATCGCCCATCCGGAAAGCCTGGTCATCGACATTGCCGGCGATGCCTCGATCCAGATGTGCATTCAGGAAATGTCGGCGGCGATCCAGTATGACGCGCCGATCAAGATCTTCATCATGAACAACCAGTATATGGGCATGGTGCGCCAGTGGCAGCAGCTGCTGCATGGCAATCGCCTGTCGAATTCCTATACGGAAGCGATGCCTGACTTCGTCAAGCTGGCGGAAGCTTACGGTGCCGTCGGCCTGCGCTGCGAAAAGCCGAGCGAGCTCGATGCGACGATCCAGGAAATGATCGACGTCAAGAAGCCTGTGATCTTCGATTGCCGCGTTGCCAATCTCGCCAACTGCTTCCCGATGATCCCGTCGGGCAAGGCGCATAACGAGATGCTGCTGCCGGATGAAGCGACCGACGAAGCCGTCGCCAACGCCATCGACGCCAAGGGCCGCGCGCTCGTCTGATCGAAGTAGAGAAAGAACAAGACAATGAACGCACACCTTCAACCCACCGGTTCCGCCTACTTCATCTCGCCTGAAACCGCCGCTGCCGAGAGCCATACGCTCTCGGTACTGGTCGATAACGAACCGGGTGTCCTTGCCCGCGTCATCGGCCTGTTCTCCGGCCGCGGCTACAACATCGAAAGCCTGACGGTTTCCGAAACCGAGCATCAGGCGCATCTGTCGCGCATCACCATCGTCACCCGCGGCACGCCGCAGGTTCTCGAGCAGATCAAGGCACAGCTGGAGCGCATCGTTCCGGTTCATCGCGTCGTCGATCTGACGGTGCGAGCCCGCGAGCTCGGCCAGGACCGGCCGATCGAGCGTGAAGTGGCGCTGATCAAGGTGGTGGGCGAGGGCGATGCGCGCGCCGAGACGCTGCGTCTTGCTGATGCCTTCCACGCCAAGGTCGTCGACGCCACCGTCGATCACTTTATTCTGGAAATTACCGGCAAGTCCTCGAAGATCGACCAGTTCGTCTCGGTCATGAAGCCGCTCGGCCTCATCGAAGTCTGCCGCACCGGGATCGCCGCGATGAACCGCGGCGCTCAGGGCATGTAACGCCGATTGCCGAATTCAGAGAGCGCCCGGGTTCGAAGTCCGGGCGTTTTCATTTTGCCTCATCGGGTGCTTCGCGCTCCAGCAGCCACTTTCCGAATTCCTGCATCACCTTGACGACCGGGACCATGCGCTTGCCATCCTCGGTGAGCCGGTATTCGACCGTCACGGGGACCGTTGGAAAGACCGTGCGGCTGATCAGGCCGGCCTCTTCGAGGGCACGCAGGTCGAGCGTCAGCATGCGCTGCGAGATACCGGGAACGCAGCGGCGCAATTCATTGAAGCGTTTCGCGCCGTCGACCAGAAAGAACACGATCAGCAGGCGCCATCGCCCGCCGAGCAGGCGCATGGCTTCTTCGACCGTGCAATTCGTCACGCTTTCCTTCACCGGTAGCTCTCCAGTATAAAATATGTACCTACATCACATTATAGTGCCTTCTTTAAAAAATATCCCGTCCTTCTAGATTGCCGCCGACCCAGCGCAGCCTGCGCCGGCGGACATCAAGGAAAGACAGATGAAGCTCTATTACATCGCGGCTGCCTGCTCGCTATCGCCGCATATCGTCCTCAACGAACTCGGCATCGATGCCGAACTCGTGCTGGTCGACAGCAAGAAGCACAGCTTTGGCGTGGGCGGCGATTTCGAAGAGTTGAACCCGCTCGGCTACGTGCCGGCGCTCGAACTGGACGATGGCACCGTTCTGACCGAGGGGCCGGCAATCGTTCAGTATCTGGCCGATCTCAAGCCGGAACTCGGTCTCGCCCCTGAAAACGGCACCATGGCGCGCTACAAGCTGCAGCAATGGCTGAACTTCCTCAGCACCGAAATCCACAAGGGTTTCATCCCGCTGCTCTATGCGCGGCTGGCCGGCTCATATGTCGAAACCGCCAAGCCGAAGCTCGAAGCCCGTTACGCGTTCCTCGACAGAGAATTGGCTGGGCGCAGCTACATTGCAGGCAACACATTCACCGTTGCCGACGCCTATCTCTTCGCGCTCACCGGTTGGGGGCAGGCGCCGTGGCTCACCAGTTACATCAGGGCCGACATCCATTTCGACCACCTGTCGAACCTGCGGGCCTGGTATGAGCGGGTCCGTTCGCGGCCGTCGGTGCAGAAGGCGCTGCGCGCAGAAGGGCTTGCGGCGGCCTGATCTGGCCGCTCACAGCATCTCCAGCGAGGACTTTCGCGCCGGTGGCGGGAAGGCGGCGTCGAGGGCGGACCAGTCCTCGTCGCTGAGATCGAGCGAGACGCTTTCGCGGTTTTCGCTTGTTCGCGCGGCCGACGAGGTCTTCGGGATGGGGATGACACCGTCGCGTTCGAGCAGGAAGGCAAGCGCCACCTGCGCCGGGGTTGCCTGATTGGCCTTGGCGATGCGGATCAGTTCGGGCTTGTGCAGGATGCGGCCCTGTTCGATCGGCGAATAGGCCATGACCGGAATGCCGTATTTCTGGCACCAGGGCAGCAGGTCGTATTCGATGCCGCGGCGGGCGAGATTGTAGAGGACCTGATTGGCGGCGCATTTGCGCCCGCCGGGCACGGAGAACAGCTCTTCCATATCGGCGGTGTCGAAATTCGACACGCCCCAGGCACCGATCTTGCCGGCGTCCTCCAGGTCCTCGAAGGCCTCGACCGTTTCTTCCAGCGGATGCTCGCCGCGCCAGTGCAGGAGGTAGAGGTCGATGCGGTCGATGCCGAGGCGCGAGAGGCTGCGGTTGCAGGCCTCGATCGTGCCGGTGCGGCTGGCATTGTGGGGATAGACCTTGCTGGTGATGAATACCTTGTCGCGCTGGCCCTTGATGGCGCGGCCGACAATGCGCTCGGCGCCGCCTTCGCCATACATTTCGGCCGTGTCGATCAGCGTCATGCCGAGATCGATGCCGGCCTTCAGGCTGGATATCTCGCGCTCGGATTCGCTGCTCCGCTCGCCCATGTTCCAGGTGCCCTGACCGAGCGCGGGCACTTCGATGCCGTTGGGGAAGGTGATGGTCGGGATCGGGTCTTCCTGCATGGCTTTGCCTTTCCGGGTTGTGCAGACGGAGATTGCGCAGATACTCCATCTTTCAAGCAATTGTGTCACGGTGACAATCATCTGCTGGCGAAGGAAAAATAGGACAGCTAGGCTGACCTAATAAGCAGATCGCGGCAGCAAGCGGTCACTCGGGGAGACGACGATGCCTCTGGATACTTTCGCAGCCCTGGTGCTGTTTGCCTTCACGACGTCGATCACGCCGGGGCCGAACAACATGATGCTCTTCACCTCGGGCGTGAATTTCGGCTTCCGACGAACCATTCCGCACATGTTGGGGATCGGCGCCGGATTCCTGTCGCTGCTGCTGGGCGTCGGTCTCGGGCTTGGCGCGTTGCTGCATACCGTTCCGCTGCTCTATACCGTGCTGAAATTCGCCGGCGGCGCCTATCTCCTGTGGATCGCCTGGAAGATCGGCTCTTCTCGATCGCTGAGCGAAGGCAAGACGAGTGCGGCGCCGATGTCCTTCCTGTCGGCGGCGGCCTTCCAGTGGATCAACCCGAAGGCCTGGGTGATGGCGGTGACGGCCATGGCGACCTATACCAACCCGGAACTCTATTTCATCAGCGTGCTGATGGTCGGCTTTGCCTTCGCGCTGGTCAATGTACCGAGCGTTTCCACCTGGGCGGGCTTCGGCTCGGCGCTGCGGAACTGGCTGTCGGTTCCTGTCAGGCTCAAGTGGTTCAACATCTCGATGGCGGTGCTGCTGGTGCTCAGCCTTTGGCCGATGCTGAAGTGATTTTCGTGACTTGGCGCGGAAGCGGCAAGCGCCTAAACAGGGATGCGAAGCGCGGAGGGGGCAGTCATGCACGATCACGACGACGATCACCATCATCATGGTCATCACCACGACCACGGGCACGATCATCACCACGACAACCGCTATACCGACATGCAGGCGCGTGTCAGGGCGCTGGAGACGGTGCTAACGCAGAAGGGGCTGATCGATCCCGCCGCCATCGACGCCATCGTCGAGACCTACGAGACGAAGATCGGGCCGCGCAACGGGGCGCGGGTCGTCGCCAAAGCCTGGAGCGATCCGGCCTTTGCCGAATGGCTGAAACAGGATGCGACGGCGGCGATCGCCAGCCTTGGCTATACCGGCCGCCAGGGCGAGCATATGCGCGCCGTCTTCAACACATCAGACACCCACAATCTCGTCGTCTGTACGCTCTGCTCCTGCTATCCGTGGTCGGTGCTCGGGCTGCCGCCGGTCTGGTACAAGGCGCCGGCCTACCGCTCGCGCGCCGTCATCGATCCGCGCGGCGTGCTTGCCGAATTCGGCGTGACGCTGCCGGAGGAGAAGAAGATCCGTGTGTGGGATTCGACGGCGGAACTTCGCTATCTCGTCATTCCCGATCGCCCGGAAGGAACCTATGGCCTCGACGAAGAGGCGCTTGCCGACCTCGTCAGCCGCGATGCGATGATCGGCACCGGCATTGCCGCAAACCCGGGAGCGGGCGCATGAACGGCCCGCACGATCTCGGCGGGCAGATGGGTTTCGGGCCGGTGGCGCCGGAACCGCACGAGCCTTACTTCCATGCCGAATGGGAAAAGCGGGCGCTCGGTGTGGTGCTGTCCTGCGGTGCCTTCGGCGCCTGGACGATCGATGAGAGCCGCCACGCCCGCGAAAGCATTCCGCCGGCGCAGTATCTGTCGGCGAGCTATTACGAGATCTGGACGCGGGCGCTGGAGGTGCTTCTGGAGCGCCACGGCTTTGCGACGCAGGCGGAGATCGCCGATAGCCGCAAGCGCGATGACGGCGCTGTGCCGAAGCGGGTGCTCAAGGCCGATATGGTGGCCGGTGTGCTGGCCAAGGGTGCACCCTGCGACCGGCCGGTTCAGGCAGCCGCACGCTTTGCCGTCGGGCAGGCGGTGCGGACGCGGAACTTCAACCCGGAGACCCATACGCGGCTGCCACGCTATGCACGCGCCAAGACCGGCGTTGTCGAGGCCGTGCAGGGCTCCTTCGTATTCCCCGACGACAATGCCCATGGAAAGGGCGAGAACCCGCAATGGGTCTATACCGTCGTCTTCGATGGCGGCGAGATCTGGGGCGAGGGCGCCGATCCGTCGATGACGGTGTCGATCGATGCCTGGGAGAGCTATCTTGAGCCAGTGTGAGAGCGTGTCACCGCTGCGGGACTCGCCGCGGCTGCCGAAATCGGTCGAGGGCGATCCGGTATTTCCCGAGCCCTGGGCGGCGGAGGCTTTCGCGATCACCGTGCATCTGCATGAGCGCGGTTTGTTTGCCTGGAGCGAGTGGGCCGAGACGCTGTCCGCCGAGCTGCACAAGCCCGGCCGCGCTGCCGATGGCGCCGACTATTTCGATTGCTGGGTGGCGGCTCTGTCGCAGATCGTCGCCAGCAAGGGCGTGACCGATGCCGCGACGATCCTGTCGCTGCAGCAGAGCTGGCAGCGCGCCGCCGAGGCGACGCCGCATGGCTCACCAATCGAACTCGCCAACGATCCCCAGCGCTAGGACGGAAACTGCCGGTAGCACTCCTCGGCGATCTGGCGCAGCAGGTCGCGGGAGATTTCGCCGGTGACGGCATAGCCGAGCTCGCCGTCGATCCAGTAGAAGGTCTCCAGATTGTCGGCGGAGGCGAAGCGGAAGCTTGTCGTGCGATTGCCGGCATTGCGGCCGACCATCACCGTCAGGCGCTCGCCGCCCTGATCCTCATACATGAACATCGCCCCCGGCTTGCCATCGACAGGCAAAAGACGGCCGCCGACGAGGCGGAAGCCGAGCGCCTGCAGATCGGGCACCTTGAGATTCTGGATCGCCAGCCGCTTGCCGAGCCAGGTGGCGAGATGGGTTTCCTCGTTGGCAAAGACCTCGACTGGGTGGCGGACCTCGCTGGCATAGACGAGGAAGGCGTTCTGGGCCTGCTGCGGCAGGGTCTCGGACGCCGTCAGCTGCAGTTCCGGCTTTTCGAACAGGGCAGGGCCATAGTGGCCGCTCAGCGCACCGGCGGCGAAGATCGCGGCGATGGAGGCGGCGATAGCGGCGCGGCGAGGCCATGAGGCGCGGGCTCCATGCGGGCTGACGAGCAGGGCATCGCCGGGGCGGGCCGCGGCATAGGGACCGAACATCGCCTGAATCGCCGCGCTCTGTGATTGCCATTCGGCTACAGTGGCGGCCTGATCGGGATTGTCCTTCAGCCATGCCTCGATACGGGCGCGGTCGGCCTCCGCCAGCTGGCCATCGGCATAGGCATGCAGGTCCGCTTCGGTCACGGTCGGGTTGGTCTCGCTCATTTCGGTCTCCGAAGCGTAATCACATTATCGGCCTTCATTCTTTCGGCAACGCGATGGCGGGCGCGCGACAGGCGCGACATCACCGTACCAACAGGGATATCGAGGGCGGCGGCAACCTCGCTATAGGTGTAGCCCTCGATGACGACGAGCATCAGCACGGCGCGGTTTTCTTCCGAAAGGCTGTTCAGCGCATCTTCCAGGCGGGCGCGCTCCAGCGGATCGGATGGCGCCTCGGGCGAGGCGATATTCTCTGCCGTATCGAGATCGACAGTCATGCTGCGCGGGCCGGGCCGGCGGGCATTGCGGTAGAGATTGGTCATGATCGTCAGCGCCCAGCCGCGCAGGTTCAGGCCGCGCCATTGCGAGCGGCGGGCGAGCACCTTTTCGACGCAGTCCTGCAGCAGATCCTCGCCTTCGGCATCCGAGCGGGTCAGACTTCGCGAATAGCGCCGGAGCGAGGGAAGGAGGGCCAGGATCTGGCCCTCGAATGTTTCGGGTGCGGGTGTTTTCACGCGCGGATACTCAGGGCTTGGCGAGATCCCAATTGCCGCCGACGCCATCGCCGGTGACGTCGCCCTGCTTCTTGTCCTTGACCCAGAAATAGAGCGGCATGCCGTCCTTGGCCCACTGCTTCGTCCCGTCCTTGCGATCGATGATCGAGTATGCCCCATCCGCCTTGGCATCGCCAGCGGCGGCAAGCGGCGGCCAGTTCTTGGCGCAGTCGCCGTTGCAGTTCGAAACGCCCATGGCATCCTTCTTGAAGGTGTAGAGCGTCATGCCGTTTTCGCCGGCGAGCACCTTGCCCTTGGCGGATTCGACGGTCTGGACGGGGGCGGCTGCGAAGGCGGCGGCGGCAGCGGCTGCGGCAACGGCAAATGCGGTTGCGAAAGTTACGATCTTCATGCGGGTCTCTCCTCACGTTCGGCAGGCTTTCTTGCTTTGCCGGACATGAGACACGCGGAGCGGCGATTTTATTCCGCCCCCTCACGCATTTCTTTCGAGGACATCCCAGAGCGTGGTTCTGTTGAAGCGCCAGTTCTCTGGCAGGGCCGCATATGCATCAGGCGTGGCGATCACGGCGGCAAGCAGCTTCTCAGCGTCTCGGCGCTTTTGGTCGACTGCGTTGGCGGCAATCAATCGCGCCAATTCCTCGGCACGCCGAGTTGCGATAGGCGCTGCCACCAGAATGGATTTCCAGGTCCGCTGCTTAAAGAAGATTGCTCTGGCGCTTTCGCCGAGGATCCGCTGTTCCCCATCGCCGATCAACCCGCGGGCCAGCATGACACGGAGCGTGGACTCGACATTGACCAGCGGTTCGCTGAGCGAGCGGTAGCCGAGTTCGCCGGGGGCATGCAGCTGGGCGACGGCGCTGTCGTCTTCGAGTTCGCCGCTCGCATACATCTCATAGATACGGCCGATGCCGGTCATACCAAAGGCGGCGCATTCGGCGGCACGGAGCGCGCCCATGCTGGCGGCGCCGAAGACGCGGATGCCCTGCGCGAGCGCGAAGAGGATCTCCTTGTGCCAGATCGGGGCCGCATATTCGAAATAGCCATCGACGATGCCGATGACGGTTGCGCCGTCTTTCGCTGCACGAAAGACGTCGCCCTGCGATGCCGGAGGGCGGATATCGATCCTGCCGCCTGCGAGCTTGCTGGCATCCGGAAGCGTCGGGCCGACGAAGACGATCTTCATGGGAACTCCATCGATCGCGAGATGGCGCGCGGGCCGAAGCGGTGCTTGCGATTGCCCTCGGGATTTTCGAGGGCGGGGACGAAGACTTTCGAGACGGCGATCGGCAGGCCGGGTTCGTGAAGCTCGACAGCGATGGCGGGACCGAGACCTGCGGCACTCAATTTTTCGAGGCTCAAGGCGAGGAGCGCGGCAGCGCCGAACGGAAGGTCGTCGTTTGCGATCCCCGTGTCTCGAACGGGAGCGGCGAACAGGGCACGTGTCGCTTCCGGCAGCGGCCGTGCAAAGACTTCCGGCAGGATGTCGTCCCGGGCGCCGCTGATGAAGGTCAGACGTGATTGCGCGGCTTCGGTGATGGCGCGGATGGCGGCGCGGACGGAATTGGGATGGCAGCCGCATCCGTGGGTGACGTCGACGAAACGGACATGTCTTGCCTCGGTGACATTGCCGGGGCCGAGCAGCGCGGCGATCGAGGGGATGCCGATATCGCTGGTGATGTCGAAGAGGCGGAGCGAAAGACCGGCCGTAGCGATGCGCTGGCAGAGGCTGTCGATTGCCGGATCGCCGAATGTTTCAGGTGCCAGCGCTTCGATCTGGCGCGGTGGCGTCATCTGCCACAAAGCGTAGGCGTCGCGCTCGATGCGTTCGAGGAGCGCATGCTGCCTCGCTTCCTCCACGGTGTTGCCGGATGCGAGGCCGTCGGAGGATTGCCAGAAGCGGCAGTCGGACACCGTGCGGTCGAGCGGGATGGCGTCCCTGGGGACGTAGATGGTGGCGCCGTCCTCAAGGCTCGTGCCGGCAACCCATTCAAGCCGTTCATCGGCTTCGATGTCGTCGTGGCCGGCTGCTGTCAGTTCGTTCAGCGGATGCCAGCGGGTGCCCGATGCGGAGAGTTCGGTGCCGGTCGAGAGCCTGCCCGTCAGATGCGGCTCGCCGGCGATCGCGCGCTCCAGCGCTTCCATGGCGGCGGAGACCTTTGCGTCCGTATCCGTGAGACCCTTGCCCTGGTTGATGACGATCGATCGGGCGTTGGGAACGATGGCGTTCCAGACGGGGATGCCGATGCAATCGAGGCCGGTAACGCGGGCGAGGCGGGTGATACCGTAGCGGGGGAGCAGGGGAGCGATGCGGGCGAGCGTTTCCTCCGGCGCGCAGGCGCGGTCCGAATAGATGCCGGAATTCTGACGCTCTGCCTCCGTCACATCCCTTCCTTTGATATCAGGGGCCGTTGACCAGCTTCAGGATCAATGTCTGGACATTGCCGCCGTCGCCCATCTCCACCTTGTCGAAATCGCGGCCCTGCTGGCGCTGGTGGCCGGATAGCTCGCCGAGGCGCTGCTGCAGGGTGACGCGGATCTTCTTGCATTGCGGATCGTCCGCAGCCGTCAGGCCGAAGCTGAAGGCCTCGATCTGCTTCACCATCTCCTTGATCGTCTCGCCATGCCAGTGCTCGTGGGTCTCGATGCCTGCGAGGAAGCTCTGCCAGCTGGCCTTTACGGCGGGCGGCAGGTCGCCCGATGGCTTCGGCAGCGTGTAGATGATGATCAGCTTTGGACGCGCGACGGTGATCTTGCAGGCATTGTCCGGCTGCACCTCGTATTTGCGGGTCCAGGTGAGCTTGAAGGTCGTGTGCGCGATCACCCGGCCATTGCCGGCGGCGGGGCCGCGTTCGCCGATCGACTGGTAGAGCTCGGCGCCTGTCCGGCCCGATATCGCATAGGTCTTGATCTGTTCGACGGGTTGCCAGTCCGCATGGGCGGCGGCGGGCATCAGGAGCGATGCCGTGATCAAAGCAAGGCCTGCAATAGTCTTCACGCGATTCCCCTTCGATGCGAGTTCCGCGAGACTAAGGGTGTGGGCCGCAGCTTTCAATCATGGCTTCGCTCAACTGAGAGGCGTTTTCGCCTTGCGTCCGGCTCGCGAATCCTGCCAAGTCGCTCATCATGCAATTTGCTCCGCAACAGGATGAAGCCCTGAAGGCCGTTTCGAAATGGCTGAAGGAGGGCAGGTCACCGCTCTTCCGTCTTTTCGGCTATGCCGGAACCGGCAAGACGACGCTTGCGCGCCATTTTGCCGAGAATGTCGATGGCGATGTGCTGTTTGCGGCTTTCACCGGCAAGGCGGCGCAGGTGCTGCGCTCACGCGGTGCATCGAATGCCAAGACCATCCATTCGCTGATCTACCGGCCGCGCGGCGAGGAAGCCGTCGAGGACGAGGAAACCGGCAAGACCTCGATCGCGCCGATGTTCACCATCAACCGGCAGAGCCCGGTCGCCAAGGCGGCGCTGATCATTGTCGACGAATGCTCGATGGTGGACGAGGCGCTCGGCAGGGACCTGATGAGCTTCGGCACGCCGATCCTGGTGCTCGGCGATCCCGGCCAGCTGCCGCCGGTTTCGGGCGGCGGCTATTTCACCAATCAGGATCCCGATTACCTGCTGACGGATATCCACCGCCAGGCCCGCGACAACCCGATCATCAAGCTCGCCATGCAGGTGCGTGAGGGCAACGAGATCATGTATGGCGACTACGGCACGGCGCAGGTGATCTCGAAGAACGAGGTCAATCAGGCGCTGGTCATGGATGCCGACCAGGTTCTCGTCGGCACCAACCGGACGCGGCGGCGCTATAACCAGCGTCTGCGCGAGCTGAAGGGCTTTTCGGCCGATTATCCGCAGACCGGCGACAAGCTCGTCTGCCTGCGCAACGACCCGGCCAAGGGGCTGCTCAACGGCTCGCTCTGGCAGGTGATGACGTCGTCGAAGGAGACGACGAAGCCGGGTATCAACCTGCTGATCCGCCCTGAAGACGACGACATGGATCGCGGCGCGGCGAAGATCAAGCTGTTGAAGCAGGCCTTCGAGGATGTCGAGGGCGAGATACCCTGGAACACCCGCAAGCGCTATGACGAGTTCGACTACGGCTATGCGCTGACCGTCCACAAGGCGCAGGGCTCGCAGTGGAACAATGTCGTGCTGTTCGACGAAAGCTGGGCTTTCCGCGATACGCGCGAGCGCTGGCTGTACACGGCGATTACCCGCGCGGCAGAGACGCTGACGATCGTGCGGTGATGGGACAGGCGTGGCGGCGCCGTTCCGTTTGGAACGTTTCCGTCAGACCTGAACGATGCCGAGCAGGACAGCCTTGGCGATCGCCTGAAAGCGGTTATTTGCCCTGAACTTCAGGATGATCGCGGATTCGAGCGCCTTTGCCTCGTCATGGGTCAGATCCAATGCCCTGGCGATGCGTTGCGTCGAATATCCCTCGGCCATCAGCGACAGGCAGCGGCGTTCCTTGTCCGAGAGACCGGCCGGATCGTCGTTGTCGTTCAGCGGCGGCATGTCGCCCTGGGCGTCGAGATCGAGCAGGTCCCCAACCTGCTGGAGCTGGCGGTGCAGGGTGGACATCTCGGCCGTCAGCTCGCGCTTACGCACACCAAGGGCTTCGCGGAACATCGCTTCGGCCTCGTCCTGCGAGCGGGCGCGGCGCAGTTCGTCCATCAAATCCTGGATGACGGCGATCGGCATGCCGGTTTCGCGGCAGACGTTGATGACGGCCATGCGCATCACGTCGTCCTGGCCGTAGACCCGCATCAGGCCGATGCGATTGGCCGAGAGTAGGCCCTTTTCCTCGTAGAAATGCAGGGTCCTGTGGGTGACGCCGAATGCATTCGCCATGTCGGCGATCGGCACCGGTCCATCAGGGAGATCCGGCGGCAGCGCGGCAGAAGGCAGGAACCGGTATTTCGACCGGGCCTCCGAAGCGTTACCGGCGGCAGCAAACATGCGTTTGGAACCGTCTGGCATGAACCCTCCTAGGGCAGACTGTTGCACCTCATGCGGTTGCCAGTTGCTTCGACGGCGCTGTGGAGTGGGGTTTTCCTCGAGGCGTTCTTGTCGTTGGGGAAGGAAGCAGTACGCGGCGTACTAAACTCGAACCATATTCTTCACGTTATGCGTGAACGGTCTTTTTTGTAAGTGCTAAAAATAATCGTTTTTAAATAGGATAGCAATGAGGGCCGGAATGCCCGGAATGCCGAGAAAAGATAGCCGGATGCCGCCTGCGGGAGTGGTTTGGTTTCTTCCAGCTGAACGGGAAATACTCAAAGCGGTACGGAAGACATCACGCTGCGTGAAGCATCACAGATTTGCATGCGGCCATCTGCGAATCTCGTTGGCCTTGAGGGCGCCGTTGGCATAAAAGCGGAGCACGTCCCGCCATCGAATGGATCATCGCCATGCCGACAACGCTTTCCGTGAACCTCAACGCCATCGCCATGCTGCGCAATCGCCGCGATCTGCCCTGGCCGAGCGTCGAAGCGCTGGGACGTATCGCGCTCAAGGCGGGAGCGAGCGGGCTGACGGTGCATCCGCGCCCGGACCAGCGCCATATCCGTTTTTCCGACCTGCCGGTGATCCGCAACCTGATCGACGACGAGTTTCCGGAAGCCGAGTTCAATATCGAGGGCTATCCGACCGAAGATTTCCTGGAGCTTTGCCGCAGCGCTGCCCCTGAGCAGGTAACGCTGGTTCCCGATGATCCGACGCAGGCGACATCCGACCACGGCTGGAATTTTCGCAAGGACGAGGCGCTTCTCACGGACGTGATTGCCAAGCTGAAGAAGATGGGCACGCGCGTTTCGCTGTTTGCCGATGGTGATGGCGACGTCGAAGCGGTGAAGATCGCCAAGGCGGTCGGTGCCGATCGCATCGAGCTTTATACCGGTCCCTACGGCGGCTGCTACGATGCGCCGGAGCGGGTCGGGCCGATCCTCGAGGGACTTGGAAAGACGGCGGATGCGGCGCTGGCGATCGGTCTCGGCGTCAATGCCGGTCACGACCTGACGGTCGCCAATCTGCCGCCGCTGGTGAAGCGCATTCCGAAGCTTGCCGAAGTCTCGATCGGCCACGGGCTGACGGCGGATGCGCTGGAATATGGCATGGCGGAAACCGTCCGCCGCTTCTGCCGCGCCTGCGGCCAGAAAATCTAACGTGAAAAGCCCGCCGCGGTGGCGCGACGGGCTCTGCTGCAGCACTCTTTCCTGCCGCTCTTAGGCGGTGAGTGCGGCCTTGCGGTCTTCAATGAATTTGCGGAGCGTCTGCGGCTCCTTGCCCGTCAGCGCCGTGAAGTCGCCGCTGAGGCTGTCGAAATTGCCAGCGCGGATATTGGCGTCGGCCGATACCAGCATGTCGACGACGAAGGATGGCAGACCGGCGTCGGTCATGCCGGCGGAAAGCTGCTCGTCGGTGACATCGATGACTTCCAGCGGACGGCCGGTGATGGCGGTAACGGCAGAGGCGACATCGCCGATCGAGTAGGACGTCGATCCCGTCAGCGTGTATGTCTTGTTTTCGGGCTTGCCGACGAGAGCGGCGGCGATGGCGAGGGCGCAGTCCTCGCGGGTGATGTAGGGCACCTTACCCCCCTTGGTCGCGGTGTACCACTTGCCGCCTTCGAGATTGTGCGGAAGCGACATCATGAAATTGTCGAAATACCAGGCGTCGCGCAGGACCGTGTAGGGCAGGCCGCTTGCCTTGATGGCGTTCTCGGTGCCGAGGTGGTCGGGCGCGAAGGTGATCAGCGATTTGTCCGGCGAGGGCATCGAGGTATAGGCGAGGTGCTTGACGCCGGCCTTGACGGCGGCGTTGACGGCAGCGGTGTGCTGCTTGAGGCGCTGGCCGGGGACGGCGAGCGCATCGGTGCTGATGACGAGAACGGTACCGGCGCCTTCGAAGGCGGAGGCGAGACCGGCTTCGTCGTCGAAATCGGCCTTGCGGGTGACGACGCCCTTGGCGGCCAGCTCAGCGAGTTTCGACGGATCGCGGGTTGCGGCGATGATGCTGCTGGCCGGAACCTTGTAGGTTTCGAGCAGGTGGTGGACAACGCGCTGGCCGAGCTGGCCGGCCGCGCCGGTGACGAGAATGGTATCGCTCATGGTCTTCCTCTTGGTGGTCTCAAAAAGAGAGTAGCTCTAGAATAGGAATTGACGGCGTGCTGTAAAGAAGGCAGTTTTGACGCCATACGTTACCAAAAGGGAACCACCTCATGAGCGGCGCGGTCGTCAATCTGAAGAGCAAAGCAGCACCGGGCATCCGCCGCGAGATCGACTTCGCCGAACTGAATTTCGACAATTGTCCGGTCAGAGACATGATGCAGCAGATCGGCGGGAAGTGGTCGACACTGATGATCGAGGCCCTGTCGGCGCGGCCCTACCGCTTCGGCGAGCTGCGGCGGAAGATACCCGATATCTCGCAGCGCATGCTGACGCAGACGCTGCGCGACCTGCAGCGCGACGGCTATATCGAGCGCGAGGTTTTCCCGACCAAGCCGCCGAGCGTCGAATACCGCATCACCGATCTCGGACGTTCGCTCTATGCAACGATGGCGCCGCTGCTGAACTGGGCGGAAGCGAACCATGATGCGGTTCGCGCCGCCCGTCTCCGCTTCGATGCCGCGGAAGGCTGAGACGCGGCTTACCTGCCGCGTCCCTCGGTGAGGAACAGCAGGAAGGCGAAAGCCGGGAAGCAGAAGCCGATCCAGGCCGTCATCGTCCAGCCGCCCGTCGCGTAAGCCCAGCCGCCGATTGCCGAGCCGGCGGCGCCGCCCATGAAGAACGTTGCCATGAAGAGCCCGTTCAGGCGGCTGCGATGTTCGGCGCTGATCGCAAAGATTGCCCGCTGGCTGCAGACGAGATTGGTGGTCACGCCGAAATCGAGCAGGATTGCCGAAGCCGTCAGCAGGCCGATCGCCAGCGTCGAACCATCCGTTGCGAAATGGCTGACGAGGAACGAGCCCATGCCAAGCAGCATGGCGAGCGTCGAGGCGGCCTTGGTCTTGCCGCGGTCGGCGAGACGGCCGGCAATCGGCGAGGCGATCGCACCGGCAGCGCCGGCGAGCGCAAAGACGGCGATACCGTTCTGCGTGAAGCCGAAGGCGGGGCTCGCAAGCAGCAGCGGCGTCGTCGTCCAGAACAGGCTGAAGGCGCCGAACATGCCGGCCTGGTAGAGGGCGCGGCGCTGCAGGACACGCGAGGTCATCGCCAGATGGCCCATCGAGGCAAGCAGGGCGCCGTAGCTGAGCTTGGTATGCGGCTTGCGGACCGGCAGGGTGGCGCGCAGCAACAGGACCAGCAGCACCATGATGACGGCAGTGATGTAATAGACCATGTGCCAGGACGAGGCCTCGGCGACGAAGCTCGCGAAGGGGCGCGCCAGCATGATGCCGCAGAGCAGGCCGCTCATGACATTGCCGACGACCCGGCCGCGGCTTTCATCCGGCGCCATATGGGCGGCGAAGGGCACGACGACCTGAACGGCGACCGAGGAAAGGCCGATACAGAGCGAGGCGAACAGGAAGAGCGACGGCGTCGAGGCGAAAGAGGCGCCGACGAGGGCGACGGCGGAGGCCGCGATCAGCACCAGGACGAGGCGACGGTTTTCCAGAAGGTCGCCGAGCGGAACGAGGAGCAGCAGGCCGAGGCCATAGCCGATCTGCGTCAGCGTGACGATCAGACCCGTGGCGGCAGGCGTAAAGCCGAGATCGGCGCTGATCGGGCCGGCCAGCGGCTGGCCGTAATAGAGGTTGGCGGCGACGAGGCCGCAGGTGGCTGCGAACAGAAATGTCATCAGCGACGAGATTGCCGGGGAGGCGGCCGTCTCGTCCGTTGCCGAGGAAATGCTCATAAGAACTCCAATATGCGGATCTGGGGGAGGATCGGTATAAAATTCGGTTCAGGCCACCCGTTTCGGGCGGATGGCATCAGGTCAGCAATTTCATCGCGGTTTCGGCCACGGCATTCATCTCGGCCGCCGTGCTGCCGGTCTTGCCGACGATGCGCATGCCGTTCATCACGCAGAGCAGGCTGATCGCCGCGGCGGCCGGATCGACGGACGGCGAAACGGAGCCGTCGGCCTGTCCGATGATGACGAGATCGAGAATGAATTCCTCGTTCGACGCATAGGCATCCTCGATGCGCTTGGCGGCTTCGGCGTCGAAGGTCGAGATTTCATTGGCACTGCCGACGACGAGGCAGCCGCGGCGGCCGGATTCGCCATGCGATGACCCGGCATAGAGGCCGAGCAGGGCTCTGAGCTTGTCGCGCCCGGTTTCGGCGCCGGCCATGCTTTCGCTGATCTTGCCGCGGCGGATGGCGCGGTAGCGGTCGAAGGCGGCGAGGAAGACGCCGCGCTTGTCCTTGAAGGCCTTGTAGACGCTGCCGGAGGTCAACCCCATCGCCTCGGTCAGTTCGCTGATCGAGGTGGCGTGGTAGCCGCGTTCAGAAAAGACCAGAAGCGCCTTGTCGAGGGCGGCATCCAGGTCGAATTCGCGCGGGCGGCCGCGGCTGCGGCTTACGTCTTCGGGGGCGAGCGTCGTCATGGCTCACTCAATTAGGAAATGATCGTTTCCAAATCAAGCGAAATTTTTGCGACGCAACAATGTCAGAGGACCGATCGGTTGGTTCTAGAGGTCGAGGACCCAGGTCTGGCCGTTTTCCTCAGGGCCGAACATGCGGTGTCTCTCCTCGGAGACAAGCTTGAATCCGGCCTTCACATAGATGGCGCGGGCCGGGTGAAGGACGTCGTTGGTCCAGAGCGAAATTTGGCGATAGCCCTTGTCCCTAGCGAAGCGGACGCATTCGTTGACCAGCGTCTTGCCGAGGCCGAGGCCACGGGCGGCCTTGTCGACATAGAGCAAGCGCAGCTTGGCGATGCCATCGCCGCCATTGGTGATCAGGATCGAGCCGATGTTGATGCCGTTGCGGTCGGCGATCCAGCAATATTCCATGGCCGGATCGAAATGCGCCAGGAACTGGCCGGCGACCTCGGCGACGAGGCCTTCGAAGCGCATGTCCCAGCCATATTCCTCGGTATAGGCCTTGGCCTGGCTCTGGACGATCCAGCCGATATCGCCCGGACGATGAGCTCGGATGATCGGGGCGGGAGACTTGGCCTTGGGGTCGAGCAGCGAGCGGATCGTCTGCATTGCGGCAACGATACTCTGCGGCTCGCCATCTGCCAGTGTCTCAAAACGCTCGGCGAGCTGAGCGTTGGAGCGGCTGCCGAACTCCTCGAACTGCAGCTGTCCCTTGCCGGTGACGTGGATGATCTGGCTGCGCCGGTCGTTCTCGTCGGCCCTGGTCTCGATGAGGTCTTCGGCGCGGAAACGCTTGAGGATGCGGCTCAGATAGGCGGGGTCGAGCTGCAGATCGGCGGCGAGCGCGGTGGCGCTGATGCCCTTGTGCGAGCCAATCTCGAAGAGAACACGCGCATCGGTCAGCGTGAAGGGCGTATCGAGATAGGCCTTGTTCAGGACGCCGAGGAAATTGGTGTAGAAGCGATTGAAGTCGCGGGCGGCTTCGATGAGGGCGGAATCACTCATGGACAAAATCTCCTGTCGAAGATTTTGTCCACTAATTATTTGACTGAGTCAACTAAATGCTCAGGCGGCTTCCTGCTTGCGCTCATCGCCGATCGAGAAGCCGACGGCGGCTTGAGCGTGGATCGCCGTCGTGTCGAAGCCGGGCAGGGGCAGATTGCTGGGATCGAGGATCAGGCAGATCTCGGTGCAGCCGAGGATGATGCTGTCGGCGCCCTTGGCCTTCTCGCGCTCGATGATCTGCATCAGCTTCTGGCGTGAGCTGTCCAAAACCTTGCCGGCGCAGAGCTCGTTGAAGATGATGTCGTGAACGACCGTGCGGTCTTCGGCTTCGGGGACGGCGATCTCGACGCCGAGGTTCTTCATGCGGTCGGCATAGAAGCCATGCTCCATCGTGTAGCGTGTCGCGAGCAGCAGCGGACGCTTGCGGCCTGCCGCCTTTAGCGAGGCAGCAGTCTCGTCGATTATGTGGATCAGCGGCACGGAAATGCGGGCTGCGACCCTGTCGGCAATCAGATGCATGGTGTTGGTGCAGATGAGAATGCATTCCGCGCCGGCGATCTGCAGCTTCAGGGCCACGTCGCCGAGGCGGCGGGCGGCGCCATCCCAGTCGCCGGCCTTCTGCATGGCGACGATCTCTTCGAAGTTGACGGAATGCATCAGCAGTTCGGCCGAGGACAGGCCGCCGCAGCGCTCGCGCACCATCTCGTTGATCATCCGGTAGTAGACTGCCGAGCTCTCGAAGCTCATGCCGCCGATCAGGCCGATTGTGCGCATTTCCGTTCTCCCATGTCATGTGTTCGATGAGCAAATCATGCCGCACACCGCGCGCCGAATGTTTGCATTGTTTTACCGTCAATGCGACATGGCGCTTTCATTTTGCAATCAAATCGATGATCGTGCAAAAATTGAGCGCATGACGGAGGTGAGGCAATGCTTGATGATCGCGATCGCAGGATTCTCGACCTGCTGCAGGCGGATGCCGGGATATCCGTGAGCGAACTTGCCGAGCGAGTCTCGCTGTCGGTATCTGCCTGTTCGCGGCGCATCCAGCGGCTGGAGGAGAGCGGCTATATTGCCCGGCGCATCGTCGTTCTCGACCGGGAGCGGATGGGGGTGCCGACCACCGTCTTCGCGCTGATCAAGACGGCGCATCATTCCGACGAGTGGATCGAGAGCTTTCGCAAGGCGATCAGCGGCGTTCCGGAGATCGTCGAGGCGCACCGTCTGACGGGCAATCACGATTACATCCTGAAGATCGTGCTGCCGCGGGTCGAGCATTACGACGTGATCTACAAGCAGATCGTCCGCAAGATCGAGCTCTTCGACGTTTCCGCCTCGATCTCGATGGAAATCCTGAAGAGCGGCACCGCCATTCCCGTCGGATATGCCGGATAGCTGCAGGGGAGCTATTCGCAAACATTCATTGAAACTGCTCTGGAATTGACGACATTAGCGTCGGCTGAATGACGCTAAAGGGGGTTGTCATGAGCGAACATAGGGTCGTCGTTGTCGGCGGCGGTTTCGGCGGGCTGCAGCTCGTCAATGATCTCAAGGGCGCCGGCGCGGCAATCACGCTCGTCGACCGGCGCAATCATCATCTTTTCCAGCCTTTGCTCTATCAGGTCGCCACGACCATCCTGTCGACCTCCGAGATTGCCTGGCCGATCCGGCACCTCTACGGCAACCGGGCCGACGTGACGACGCTGCTCGGTGACGTGACCGGCGTCGATACCGCGGCCAAGATCGTCAGCTTACGTAACGGAATGGCCTTGCCTTACGATACGCTGGTGCTGGCGACGGGGGCGACGCATGCCTATTTCGGCCGCGACGAATGGGAGCCGGTGGCGCCGGGCCTGAAGACGCTCGAGGATGCGACGACGATCCGCCGGCGCCTGCTGCTGGCCTTCGAGCGCGCCGAGACCGAAAGCGATCCCGCCGTCCGCGAGGCGCTGCTGACCTTTACGATCGTCGGTGCCGGACCGACCGGCGTCGAGCTAGCCGGCATCATTGCCGAACTGGCGCACAAGACGCTGCCGGGCGAATTCCGCAATATCGATACGAGGAAGAGCCGCGTCGTGCTCGTCGAAGCGGGGCCGCGCGTCCTGCCGGCCTTTGCCGAGGATCTCTCGGCCTATGCGCAGCGCGAGCTCGAAAAGCTCGGCGTCGAGGTGCATCTGCGCGAGCCGGTGACCAATTGCAGTGCCGAGGGTGTGTCGATCGGCGAGAAGTTCATTGCCAGCCGGACGATCGTCTGGGCCGCAGGTGTGCAGGCCTCTGCCGCTGCCAAGTGGCTCGGCGTTGCCGCCGACCGGGCAGGGCGCGCCGTCGTCGAGAAGGATCTGACCGCGCCGGGTCTGCCTGACGTCTTCGTCATCGGCGATACCGCGCAGGTTATCCAGGCGGATGGCAAACCGGTTCCCGGCATTGCGCCGGCGGCCAAGCAGCAGGGTTCCTATGTGGCCAAGGTCATTCGTTCCAGGATCGGGGGGCGACAAGCGCCGGCGGCGTTCCGCTACCGGCATCAGGGCAGCCTTGCGACGATCGGCCAGAGTGCTGCGATCATGGATTTCGGCAGGATCAAGCTGAAGGGCTGGCTCGCCTGGTGGGTCTGGGGCCTCGCCCACATCTACTTCCTGATCGGCACCCGCTCGCGCTTCGCCGTCGCCTGGAGCTGGCTGTGGATCTATTTGAGCGGTCAGCACAGCGCCCGGCTGATCACGCAGAAGGAGACGATGCGGGAGGAGAATTAGGAGAGAGGTTTTCGCCCCCTAGGGGAGAGCTGGTGCCTGTGGCCCCCTCATCCGACCCTTCGGGCCACCTTCTCCCCGCTGGGGAGAAGGGAATGTCGAGATTGCCTCCGCGCCGACTTCCCCTCGCCCCGGCGGGGAGAGGGTAGGGTGAGGGGGCTCCGGGCGTGATGGCGCACGGATTTGGTGGGGCGGCGCTGAGCACCACCCCTTCCAGCATCAAGCCGCCAGCGAGGCGATGTCGATGACGAAGCGGTAGCGGACGTCGCTCTTGAGGACGCGTTCGTAGGCTTCGTTGACCTGCTGGATGTTGATCTTCTCGATCTCCGAGACGATGTTGTGCTCGCCGCAGAAATCCAGCATTTCCTGGGTTTCCTTGATCGAACCGATCATCGAGCCGGAAAGGCTCTTGCGGCCTGGGATGAGCGAGAAGGCATGGACCGGGATCGCATGTTCCGGCGCGCCGACGATGACCATCGAGCCATTGACCTTGAGAAGGCCGAGATAGGCGTTCCAATCGATCGCCACACCTGCGGTGCAGATGATCAGGTCGAAGCTGCCGGCGAGCTTTTCGAAGGTCGAGGCGTCCGACGTGGCGTAATATTCCTTGGCGCCGAGCTTCAGGCCGTCTTCCTTCTTGGAAAGCGTCTGAGAGAGCACGGTGACATCGGCCCCCATGGCGGCGCCGATCTTCACGCCCATATGGCCGAGGCCGCCCATGCCGACGATCGCGACCTTCTTGCCGGGGCCGGCATTCCAGTGCTTGAGCGGCGAGTAAAGGGTGATGCCGGCGCAGAGTAGCGGCGCGGAAGCGTCGAGCGGCAGGTTTTCCGGGATCGACAGGACATAGCCTTCCTTGACGACGATCGAGTCGGAATAACCGCCCTGGGTCGCCGTCTTGCCGTCGGCTTCGACGCTGTTATAGGTCTGGACGAGGCCCGGCATGTAATGCTCGTTATCGACATCGCGGTTGGCGCAGCCGACGCAGCTGTCGACGAAGCAGCCGACGCCGACGCGGTCGCCGACCTTGAACTTGGTGACGTTGGCGCCGACGGCGGAAACGATGCCGGCGATTTCGTGGCCCGGAACGATCGGGTAGACGGCGTTCTTCCATTCGTTGCGGACGGTATGGATGTCCGAATGGCAGATGCCGGCAAATTTGATGTCGATGACGACGTCGTCGGCATTCGGCTCACGGCGCTCGAAGGTGAACGGCGTCAGCGGCTTGGATGCATCGGTAGCGGCGTAGCCTTTTGCGATGGGCATGGGTAGTTTCCTTCATTTTCAGGGAGGGTGGAAGGGATGGCGGACTATGCCCCGGGTCGCATCAAAAGCGGTATAGCGATCCTGCAAGCTTTTTGTACGATCCTGCAAATCTCCTTGCGCGAGCGCACGATCCACCCCATCATTTGGGCAAGCGCCTCCGGCGTAATATCAAGAAAACAAACGGTAATGTTATGACGTTACATATTGGTCCCTTCGATGAAATGACATCGATCATTGCCCGTTACACCGAGCGGGACGGAGAGTCCCGAACGGCGATCGAGAACCTCCACCTGTTCAAGGGCAGCTGTCCGACGCGGCTGCAGCACATGGCCTACAAGCCCGGCTTCTCGCTGGTGCTGCAGGGAAGCAAGCGGCTGATGGTCGGGTCCGACGTACATGTTTACGGCGCGGGACAATATGTGCTGACGTCGCTCGATCTCCCCGTCGCCTCGCACGTCACGCAGGCGACGACCGATATTCCCTATCTCTGCTTCACGCTGTTCATCGACAGCGAAAAGCTCACCGATCTCCTGGCGAAGACCAGGATCCAGCGCGTGCAGCCGTCGCCCGACGATGCGCGCGGCCTGGTCGTCAAGGCCGCGCCGCCGGAACTGCTCGATGCTTCGGCCCGGCTGCTGCGCTTGCTCGATAATCCGCAGGACATTCCGGCAATGGCGCCGCTGATCGAGCAGGAAATATCCTACCGCCTGCTGAGTGGGCCGGATGGTCCGCGGCTTCTCGACATGACGCTTGCGGAAAGCCAGAGCCACAAGGTGGCCCGCGCCGTCGCCTGGCTGAGGACGAATTTCGTCCAGCCGCTGCGCATCGAGGATCTGGCCGACCGCGTCAGCATGAGCGCTTCGTCCCTGCATCACCATTTCAAGGCCGTTACAGCGATGACGCCGATGCAGTATCAGAAGCAGCTTCGCCTGCACGAGGCGCGCCGGCTGCTTCTGACGGAGCATGTCGATGTGGCGACGGCGGGATATCGCGTCGGCTATCAGAGCCCCTCGCAATTCAGCCGGGAATATAGTCGTCTCTACGGCCTGCCGCCGCTGAAAGACATCGAGGCGGTGCGCGGGCAGATGGCCGCGGAGTAGCCCTTTTCATTTGATGCATCGCAGCAACGAATTCCGCTTGACGGCGGAAGGCGCCTCGTTCATAACACGCCGCGAACCGTACCGTACGGTACGTATTGAGGAGTGCCTATCGTGTCTGCCGAAACCTTGGAGCCCAGCGAATTTTCGCCGCGTCAGAACGCCGTTCTGGAGCAGGCGTTGCAGCTTCTCGTCGATGGCGGAGAAAAGGCGCTGACCACCTCGGGCGTGGCGCGCGCCGCCAACTGCTCGAAGGAAAGCCTCTACAAGTGGTTTGGCGACCGCGACGGTCTCTTGTCGGCTATGATCGCCTATCAGGCCAGCAAGGTGCGCACCTTCGAACGCAACGGCGAGCGCCTGACGTCGGCCAGCCTCCACGACCACGTCGTCATCTTCGCCCGCGATCTCCTGGAAGTTCTAGCCGGCGACGTGTCGCTGGCGCTGAACCGCCTGGCGATCGGCCAGTCGCATCGCGACGGCTCGAAGCTCGGCAAGCTGCTGCTTGAACGCGGCCGGCGCCAGATCGACCGCCGCGCCATGGCGCTGATCGATGCCGGCAAGCGGGCAGGGCTCCTGCGCTTTCATGATGCCGACGAGGCATATCACACGCTTTACGGCCTTGTCGTCTCCGACCTGCATGTGCGCATGCTGCTCGGCGAACCGGGCCTCAAGGATACGGGCCGTCAAGCGGAGAAGGCGGTCACCGCTTTCCTGCGCCTTTACGGCACGGAGAAGGTTCTTGCGGAGATGCCGGCACTCGCCTGATCTCCGCGTCTATCAAACCATGCGACAAGCAAAAGGGAAGGAACTCTACAATGCGCGTCTATTACGATCGTGATGCCGATCTCAACCTGATCAAGTCCAAGAAGGTCGCCATCATCGGCTACGGCTCGCAGGGCCGCGCCCATGCGCTGAACCTCAAGGATTCCGGTGCCCAGAACGTCGCCATCGCGCTGAAGGCCGGTTCGCCCACCGCCAAGAAGGCTGAAGCCGACGGCTTCAAGGTCATGACCGTTGCCGAAGCTGCCGGCTGGGCCGACCTGATGATGATGGCAACCCCGGACGAACTGCAGGCCGACATCTACAAGTCGGAAATTGCCGGCAACATCCGCGACGGCGCTGCGATCGCTTTCGCCCACGGCCTCAACATCCATTTCGGCCTGATCGAGCCGAAGGCTTCGGTCGACGTCGTCATGATCGCGCCGAAGGGTCCGGGTCACACGGTTCGCGGCGAATACCAGAAGGGTGGCGGCGTTCCCTGCCTCGTTGCCGTTCACCAGAACGCTTCGGGCAACGCTCTTGAACTCGCTCTGTCCTACGCCTGCGGCGTCGGCGGCGGCCGTTCGGGCATCATCGAAACCAATTTCCGCGAAGAGTGCGAAACCGATCTCTTCGGCGAACAGGTCGTTCTCTGCGGCGGTCTCGTCGAGCTCATCCGCGCCGGTTTCGAAACCCTGACCGAAGCCGGTTACGCTCCGGAGATGGCCTATTTCGAGTGCCTGCACGAAGTGAAGCTGATCGTTGACCTGATCTATGAAGGCGGCATCGCCAACATGAACTACTCGATCTCGAACACCGCAGAATGGGGCGAATACGTCACCGGCCCGCGCATCATCACGGCTGAAACCAAGGCTGAAATGAAGCGCGTCCTGCACGACATCCAGACCGGCAAGTTCACGTCCGACTGGATGCAGGAATACCGCGCCGGCGGCTCGCGCTTCAAGGGCATCCGCCGCATGAACGACAGCCACCAGATCGAAGAAGTCGGCGCCAAGCTTCGCGGCATGATGCCGTGGATCGGCAAGAACAAGCTGGTCGATAAGTCGGTCAACTAATCGCTTCTGCGATTGGAATTTCGGAGGCCGGGGCGAAAGCTCCGGCCTTTTGCTATTTGCGGAGCCTCACACCGGTTTCGTCATGCTCGGGCCTGTCCCGAGCATCTGCAACCGATCATTTGTATTGAGACGTGGCAGATCCTCGGCACAGGGCCGAGGATGACGTCGAGCAAAGGGCGAAGGCCGCAGCTTTCTATCTGCGGGCCGTCAGAAACAGCCAGCGGGTGGGCTTGCCGTCATAGCCGCCGCCGTCGGCTTCCGATAGTGCAACGTCGCGCCAGCCGCCTGCGGTTAGGCACTCTGACAGCCAGTCGGGCGAGGGGTAGTTGTAATAGCGGCCGAAGCCGTCGTGGCCTTCGGCTTCTCCGGCCTTGAAGCTTGCATGCAAGGGCGCGCCCGGTTTCAGCGCGCGATGAATGCGGGAAAAGACATCGGGCAGTTCGGCGCGGGGAACATGCAGCAGGCTTGCTTCGGCCCAGACGCCGTCGAATTCGCCGGTTGCCCGCAGATCCTGAAAGCGCATGACCGTCACCGGCCGGCCGATCAGCTTTTCCGCCTGCCTGGCGAGCTCCGCCGATCCGTCTGTCGGCGTCACATCAAAACCCCTGTCCAGCATATAGGCGCTGTCTTGTCCGCCGCCGCAGCCGAGTTCGAGGATTTTTCCGCCCGCCGGCAGTGTGGCGAGGAAGGCGTCGAGGCGCTTGGTTGGCAGCCGGCGCTCGCGGGCGGCATAGGTTTCGGCATTGCCGTCGTAGAAGGCTGAGGTTTCGTCTTGTGACATGCTGGGCACCTCTCCAATAAGCCAAGAAACCGGGCGAGATGCCCGGTTTCGAAGGTCGTTTCGTAGGTGGCGGCTAACGCAAGGTCAGGCCGGAATGAGGCGGGTCCAGCCGCGCTCGTCGTTGGTGGTGCCTTTCTGCAGGCTGACGAGCTGCTGGCGCAGTTCTGATGTCAGCTTGCCGGTCTGGCCGTCGCCGACCAGGAATTCGCCATCTGCATGGCGCACGAGGCCGATGCCCGCGAGGACGGCAGCCGTGCCGCAGGCGAAGGCTTCGACGAGCTTGCCGCTCTTGGCGTCAGCCTGCCATTCGGCGAAGGAATAGGGGCGCTGTTCGACGCGCAGGCCCTTTTCCTCGGCCAGCACGATGACGGAAGCGCGAGTGATGCCGGGCAGGATGGTGCCGCCGAGCGGCGGCGTGACGACCGTACCGTCATTCATCACGAAGAAGACGTTCATGCCGCCGAGCTCTTCGACCCAGCGATGTTCGGCTGCATCGAGGAAGACGACCTGGTCGCATTCCTTCTTGGCGGCTTCGGCCTGGGCCACGAGGCTGGAAGCATAGTTGCCGCCGCATTTTGCTGCACCGGTGCCGCCGGCGGCCGCACGGGTATATTCCGTCTCGACCCAGAGCGAGACAGCCTTGGCGCCGCCCTTGAAATAGGCGCCGACAGGCGAGGCGATGATGCAGAAGATATATTCCTGCGCCGGACGAACGCCGAGGAAGGCTTCGTTGGCAAACATGAAGGGGCGGAGATAGAGGCTGGCGTCGCCCGAGGGAATCCAGTTCTTGTCGACGCGCACAAGCGCCTCGACGGCCTTCAGGAAGAGATCTTCCGGGACGGCGGGCATTGCCATGCGGGCTGCCGACTGGGCGAAGCGGCGGGCGTTTTCTTCCGGACGGAAGAGAAGGACGCGGCCGTCTTCGGCCTTGTAGGCCTTCATGCCCTCGAAGATTTCCTGGGCGTAGTGCAGTACGGCGCTCGCCGGATCGAGTTCCAGCGGACGGCGCGCAGTCACCTTCGCATCGTGCCAGCCCTTGTCTGCGGTCCATTTCGCCAGGACCATGTGATCGGTAAAGACCTTGCCGAAGCCGGGCGTCTCCAATGCCTTGACGCGGTCGGCGTCGGAGACGGGAGACTTGTGGAATTCGATTGTGATTTCAGGAGAGGGCGACGTCGCGGTCATTGCTGGCACCTTGGTAGTCCATTGAATAATGCGCGGCACACTACTGCCGCCGCACCCGCTTTGGAAAGGTCTGTTTCAGCGAGTTTCGGCATTTCGTCGGCGAATGGTGGCCAATCCGTTCAAACTTGTCACCGCGACAAGAAAATAGGTCAGTATTGTTGACATAATTTCCCTGCCGTGATGATCTGCCGGCATCATAAAAAGAGACCGAGGAAACCCCGATGCTGAACTGGGATGAAATGTTTGCGACGCGTTCGTCACGCATGCGCGCCTCTGAAATCCGTGAACTGCTGAAACTGCTCGATCAGCCCGATATAATCTCCTTTGCCGGCGGCATTCCGGATCCGGCGCTGTTTCCGGACAAGGAGTTCAAGGCTGCCTATGCCGGGATTTTCGATAGCGGTGCGGTCAACGCGGCGCTGCAATATTCGGTCAGCGAAGGCTACAAGCCGCTGCGCGAATGGCTGGTGAAGCAGATGGGCGGTCTCGGTATTCCCTGCGAGGTCGAAAACGCCTTCATCGTGTCGGGTTCGCAGCAGGGGCTCGATTATCTCGGCAAGCTCTTCCTGTCGCCCGGGGATACCGCGCTGGTCACCTGGCCGACCTATCTCGGCGCATTGCAGGCCTTCAACGCCTATGAGCCCGCCTACGACCAGCTGACGCCTGATGGCAACCGCACGCCGGAGAGCTACAAGGCGGCGGCCACGCAGAACGGTGGCAAGGTGAAGTTCGCCTATCTCTCGGCCGACTTCTCCAACCCCACCGGAGAGACCGTCGATCGCGAGGGGCGCGAAAAGGTCCTGGCGCTTGCCGAAGATCTCGATATCGCCGTTATCGAGGATGCGGCCTATCAGAATCTCCGCTATGACGGCGAGGCCATCCCGCCGATCCTGTCGCTGGAGATCGCCAGGAAAGGCCATATCAACGATACGCGCACCATCTATTGCGGCAGCTTCTCGAAGACGCTGGCGCCTGGCCTGCGCGTCGGCTTCATCGTCGCCAATGCCCCCGTTATCCGCAAACTGGTGCTGATGAAGCAGGCGGCCGACCTGCATTCCTCGACGATCAACCAGATCGCCATCGCCGAGGTCGCCGAGCGCGGCTTCGAGGCGCAGGTCGCCAAGATCAAGGCCGCCTACAGCCACCGCCGCGACGCGATGCTGGCGGCACTCGCCAGGCACATGCCTGATGGCGTCAGCTGGACGAAGCCGGAAGGCGGCATGTTCATCTGGATCACGCTGCCGGAGGGCATGGATGGCGCGGCGCTGCTTGCCAAGTCGATCGAGACCGCGCGGGTCGCCTTCGTTCCGGGCAAGGCCTTCTTCGCCGACGGCTCCGGCGCCAACACCATCCGCCTCAGTTTCTCCTGCGCCAACGATCAGATGATCGAGGAGGGCATCGGTCGTCTCGGCAGGCTGGTCGCAAAGGAAATCGGCGCCTGAGAGGCGCCGATCAATATTTTATTTTACTGGTTCAGGTGCGGGGCGATCAGTTCGAGATCGGCCTCGCTCAGCCGGTCGCTCGCGGTGTTGCGCTGGTGCCAGTAGGGGTAGAGCAGCGGTGGGACGCTGACATCGTCGAGGCGCTTGCGCTCTTCGTCGGTCAGCTTCAGGTCGGCCGCGGCGAGATTGTCCTTGAACTGGGCTTCCGTGCGGCCGCCGATGATCACTGACGTGACCGTTCTACGGCCGATTAGCCAGGCGAGTGCCACCTGGGCTGCCGAGACGCCGCGGCTTTCGGCGATTGCGACCAGCGTATCGACGATATTCCACAGACGGTTCTCGTCGCGGATCGGCGGCTCCGGCCAGCCGGCAAACTGGCGGGTACCCTCCGGTGTCGCCTGGTTGCGGCGGTGCTTGCCGGAGAGAAGGCCGGCGGCCAGCGGGCTCCAGACGAGGACGCCGAGGCCCTGGTCGATCGACACGGGCAGCAACTCGTATTCGGCATCGCGGGCTTCGAGCGTATAGTGAATCTGCTGGCTGACGAAGCGCTGGTAGTTGTGCTCCTTGGAGACGCCGAGCGCCTTCATGATGTGCCAGCCCGAAAAATTCGAGCAGCCGATATAGCGGACCTTGCCCTGGCGCACGAGCGTATCGAGCGCTTCCATGGTTTCCTCGAGCGGCGTCTGGCCGTCCCATTCATGCAGCTGGTAGAGATCGATCACATCGGTCTTCATGCGGCGCAGGCTGGCTTCGCAGGCCTCGATCAGGTGCTGGCGTGAGTTGCCGGCATCGTTCGGGCCGTCGCCCATCGGGAAACGGGCCTTGGTGGCGAGCATGACGCCGTTCATGCGCTTGCCGCCGAGCACTTCGCCGATGATTTCTTCCGACGCACCCGCCGAATAGACGTCGGCGGTATCGATCAGGTTGACGCCCGCATCGAGGCAGAGATCGACGAGGCGGCGGGCTTCGGCCACATCCTGGCTGCCGGTCGCTTTCGCCCAGCCGACGCCGCCGAAGGTCATGGTGCCCATGGTCACGGTTGAAATCTTCAGGCCAGAGCGGCCGAGCAGACGGTATTCCATTGTCCTCACTCCCAAATTGAAACGGAAACGCGCAATCTGCCGCAAACAAATAGCGGCCCGGCGTCATGGTCAAGCGCGGAGATGACGCGGCCGGTTTGTCTTGTTTAGCCGGATGTCACATAGATGTTATTCGCCGCCTCTATGGAACGGCTGGTTCTTACGCTTGAGGATATAGCCATGAAGAAGAAGCTTTCCGCCTTCGCCGCGCTCATCGCTGCCGGTCTCGCCTCCGTTTCCGCCCATGCCGGCAGCCTGGTGCTCTATACGAGCCAGCCGAACGAAGACGCGCAGGCCACCGTCGACGGCTTCATGGCCGCAAATCCTGATATCAAGGTCGACTGGGTGCGCGACGGCACGCCGAAGATCATGGCCAAGCTGCAGGCCGAGATCGAGGCCGGCAACCCGGCTGCCGACGTTCTCCTGATCGCCGACACGGTGACGCTCGAGCGCCTCAAGGAAGCCGGCAAGCTGATGGCCTACAAGTCGCCGGAAGCCGCCAATTACGATGCCGCGCTCTATGATGCCGACGGCTATTATTATTCGACCAAGCTGATCACCACCGGCATCATGTACAACACCTCTGCCTCGATGAAGCCGACGAGCTGGAAGGACCTGACGAAGCCGGAAGCCAAGGGTCTCGTCAGCATGCCGAGCCCGCTGACCTCGGGTGCGGCGCTGATCCATGCGCAGACGCTCGCCGGCGTTTCCGGTCTCGGCTGGGATTACTACAAGGCGCTCGCCGATAACGGCGCAACCGCAGCCGGCGGCAATGGCGCAATCCTGAAGGCTGTCGCTTCGGGCGAGAAGGCCTATGGCATGGTCGTCGACTACATGCCGATCCGCGAGAAGGCCAAGGGCGCACCGGTGGAGTTCGTCTTCCCGGAAGAAGGCGTTTCTGCCGTGACCGAGCCGGTCGGCATCCTCGCCAGCGCCAAGAACGCCGATGAGGCGAAGAAGTTCGTCGACTACGTTCTTTCCGAAAAAGGCCAGGAAGGCTTCGTGAAACTCGGCTATATTCCGGCCCGCAACGGCATGAAGCTGCCGGAAGGCTTTCCGGCGCGCGACAGCATCAAGGTGCTGCCGGTCAATGCTGCCGAGGCGCTGAAGAACACGGATCAGGATCTGAAGACCTTCTCGGGTATCTACGGGTCGAATTGATCGAAACCGGATAGTCGATGCAGGGTTACGTTCGTCCGGGAAACAGCCAGCCAGCCTGGCTGTTTCCCTTTATCATTCTGGTGGTGCTCGTGCTGAGCGTCCTGCCGCTGGCACGGCTGGCGGTGGCAGGCATTGCGGCACTGTCGAATGGCGGGGCAGGGGCGGTGCTCGGCGACCCGGCGCTGTGGTCGGCGACCTATTACACGCTGGTGACGGCGGTCTTCGGGACGGTCATCTCGCTCGTCATCGGTTGCGCCTTCGCTTTCCTGCTGACGCTGACGGATATCCGCGGCAAGGGGCTCATCAGCTTCCTCTTCGTGCTGCCGATGATGATCCCGCCGCAGGTGACCGCACTTGCCTGGGTGCAGATGTCCGGACCGTCGAGCCCGCTTCTGAAGGCGCTGCATATCGCACCGCCGCTCGGCACGCCGCAGCCGCTCTATTCGGTCGGCGGCATCGCGCTGCTCTACGGCGTCCAGCATGCGCCGCTCGTCTACCTCGCATTGCGGGCAGGTCTGATGAGCCTGCCGCGCGATGGCGTCGAGGCGGCCAGGCTTTCCGGCGCCTCCAGCCTGCGGGTGTTTCGCGACATTATCCTGCCGCTGTCACTGCCCGGTATCATCGCGGGCGCGGCGATCTCCTTCGTCTCCTGCACCGGCAATTTCGGCATTCCGGCGATCCTCGGCATTCCGGCCTCGATCTACACGCTGCCGACGCTGATCTTCTCGAAATTCTCCGCTTTCACCAGCCGCACCTTCGGCGACGTGGCGCTGCTGTCGGCGATCATCGCGCTGATCTCGGTGGCAGGACTCGCCATCCAGGAGCGGGCGCTTCGCGGGCGCGATTACCGGGTGCTCGGCCTCTCCGGTGCGAGCGCCGCTTTCGAACTCGGCGGCTGGCGCCATGTCTTCACGCCGCTGCTCTGGATCGTGATCTTCTTCATGCTGGCGGCACCGTTCTTCGCGCTGGTCGCGGGCGCCCTGGTTCCGGCCTATGGCGTGCCGCTCACCTTCAAGACGATGTCCTTTCATGCCTTCGCGGAAATCCTGTTCCGCCAGGCCATCACCCGCACCGCCTTCGTCAATTCGCTGTCGCTGGCGGCCGGTGCCGCCCTGTGTCTCCTGGTGGTGACCGTGCTTGCCGCCTATGCGCTCAGCCGGCGGCGGGATCTTCTGGCGCGGCTGGTATCGAGCGCGATCGAGATACCCTATTCGCTGCCTGGCATCGTCATTGCCGTGTCCTTCATTCTCGTGTTCGCGGCGCCGCTGCCGGTCCTCAATGTCACGCTCTATGGCACGGTCTGGATCATTGTCGTCGCCTATCTCTCGAGCTTCTTTGCCGTCAGCCTGAAGCCCGTGGTCAGCGCCTTCCATCAGCTTGATCCGGCGCTCGAAGAGGCTGCGCGTCTTGCCGGAGCCGGTTTCTTCCGGCGGCTTGCCGATATCATCGTGCCGTTGATTGCGCCGGCTGCCGGTGCCTCCGTCATCCTCGTCTTCCTGATTGCCTGCAACGAGCTGACGATCTCGGCGCTGCTCTGGTCGGCGGGCACGCAGACGCTGGGTGTGGCGATCTACAATCTCGACGACAGCGGCAGTTCGGATCTTGCTTCGGCACTCTCCGTGCTGGTCGTGCTGATGGTCGTTTTCATGATGCTGCTTCTGGAACTGATGGCAAAGCGGCTGCCGAGGGGAGTGGTGCCGTGGCGAAACTGACGCTCAATCAGGTCGGCAAGGATTACGGCACCGGACGGGCCGCCGTCAGCGGTCTCTCGCTCGATGTCCGCGACGGCGGCTTTCTGGCGCTGCTCGGTCCCTCCGGCTGCGGCAAGACGACGGTTCTGAGGATGATCGCTGGCTTCGAGACGCCGACCGACGGCTCGATCCATCTCGGCGAGCGGCTGCTCGCCGATGCCTCGCAATCGCTGCCGCCGGAGCGGCGCAACATGGCGATGGTCTTCCAATCCTATGCGCTCTGGCCGCATATGAGCGTCGCCGACAATGCCGGATATCCGCTGAAGGTGCGCGGCGTGAAGGGCGAGGCCTATCGCAGCAAGGTGCGCGAGGCGCTGGCGACAGTGCGGCTCACCGACTATGCGGACCGCCGCCCTGCCGATCTTTCCGGCGGCCAGCGGCAGCGCGTGGCGCTTGCCCGATGCCTGGTGACATCCCCGGATGTGGTGCTGCTCGACGAGCCGCTCGCCAATCTCGACCGGCACCTGAAGCAGGAGATGGAAGAGACGTTCCGCGATTTCCATCAGCGCTCGGGCGCGACGATGATCTATGTGACGCACGACCAGAGCGAGGCGATGGCTCTCGCAACCGATGTCGCCGTGATGTCTGAGGGGCGCTTGCTGCAGGTGGCATCTCCGGCCGAAATCTATGCGAGGCCGGAGGGGCGGATGGTTGGCGGGCTGATTGGCCGTGGCGCCATCCTGACGCTGTCGCTGCCGCCCGGTGACAAGCGGCTGCTCGACTGGGATGCCATGCGCACCGCGCTTGAGACGGCGAGCGCGGGCAGTGAAACCGCTGATATTCTCGTGCGGCCAGAAGACGTGGTGATCGGCGGCGAGGGCGTTCCGGCGCTTGTCGACGGCGTGCTTTATGAGGGCGAGCGCTATGCGGTGAAGCTGTTGCTTGCCGATCGGCAGATCCTGCGCGCTTTCAGCCGCGAGCAGGTTTCGGTGGGTGACCGGGTGATGGTGGTGGTGCGCTCGGCCTGGCGGCTCTGATCGGGCTGCGGCCTTCACGAACGCAATTTTCGCCTGTACCAATGGCGAAGCAGCATGCAAACGGGAATGCCTGATGTCGCTTCGCCTCGCTACCTTCAATGTCGAAAATCTGATGACGCGGTTCGACTTTACCGGCTTCCGCAACCAGCTGCGGCAGGACCGGGTCATCCAGCTCTTCGAGGTGCGCAACGAGGGTGTCTACCAGCAGCTGGAGCAGGCGCGGGTCATCGCTTCGACCGACGACACGCGGCAGATGACGGCGCTGGCGATCGCCGACGCGGATGCCGATATTCTCTGCCTGCAGGAAATCGACAACATGGCGGCGCTACAGGCCTTCGAATACGGCTATCTGTTCCGCATGGTCGGCAATGGCTACCGGCAGAAATATCTGGTCGAAGGCAATGACAGCCGCGGCATCGACGTTGCCGTGCTGATGCGCGAGGAAACGCGCGACGGGCGCAAGATCGAACTTCGCGACATCAAGAGCCATGCGATGACGACCTACCGCGATCTCGACCTGTTCGACGAGACGCTCGGGCAGCATGGGCATATCGACGACAAGATCTTCAAGCGCGATTGCCTTGAGCTTGATCTCCTGATCGGCGGCGTGCCGTTCATGCTCTATGTCGTGCATTTCAAGTCGATGGGCAGCCCGCGCGACGGGCTCGATGGTCGCCAGGCGACGATGCCGGTGCGCCGCGCCGAGGCACGTGCCGTGCGCCGGATCATCGAGAACCGGTTCGGCGCAGGGCAGACGGCCACGAAGAATTTCGCGATCTGCGGCGACATGAACGATTATCAGGAACGTGTCGATGTCATCGGCACGCGCCGCACCGGCTATCGGTTCGAACACCGGGATGAGGCGGAGAGCGCGCTCGATGCGTTCAGCCACGACGGCTTTGCCGAGAATGTCATGCGCCGGCGCGATGAACTGGATCGCTGGACGCTCTACCACGCCCGCGGGCCGCAGGAGCAGTGGCTCTGCCAACTCGACTATATCTGGCTGTCTCCGGCCCTTGCCAGCGTCAATGCCGGGCGTCAGCCCGAGATCATCCGACATGGCCAGCCATTCCGCACCGTCTTTCCGCCGGGACAGGAAGTCGAGCGCTATCCGCGCACCGGCTGGGACCGGCCGAAAGCCTCCGACCATTGCCCCGTCGTCATGACACTGGATTTGAAATGAGCTCGATGTTCTCCGAGGATTTTGCCGGCTGGCCGCCGGAGCAGACGGTATTTCCCGTTGCCAGGATCGAGCTTCGCGTTCTCGACGGCGAGCATCCCTACCGGGTTTCGAGGCGCGGCGAGATCGCTGCCAACTGGGAGGCCGAGGTCACGGCCAATCCCGCCCTGTTTGACGGGCGCATGGTGTTTCAGCACCGGCTGGCGCTCAGCGAAGATGGGATCAGGGGGCAGGGATATGTCATCCCATTCTCGACCTTCATGTATTGGCGCAAGCAGCAGGACCGGACGGGAGGCATTCACCTCTTCTCCTATCCCGTCATCGCGACATCGGACAATGCGCTGGTGGCGATTCGCATGGGCGCGCATACCGCCAATCCCGGCCAGGTCTATTTCGCGGCCGGTTCGCTGGAACCCGAGGATATCGCCTCCGGTATCTGCGACCTCGAATTCAACATGCGCCGCGAAGTGCTGGAGGAAACCGGATTCGATCTTGCAGATTCGACACCCGGCGAAAGCTACTATGCCAGCCGTTACCGCCGCACCGTCACGGTTTTCAAGCTGTATCGTTTTGAGCTTACGGCGGACGAGATCATCGAGAGAATTTCCGCCCATATGGTGGTGGCCGACGACAAGGAAATCGCCGGTGCGGTGGCGATCCGCTCGGCCGATCACGCCGCCTATCCCTACAATGTCGCGATGCTTCCCATCATCGATTGGTATTTCGCTAATCCTAACAACGGTTAGCGCCGGCAGAAGCGCTAATGCCTTGCACTCGTTTCGCCGGTCGGGCAGGTTGGCGGTTCGATGACCGATTCAAGGAGGCCGAGGTGGCGCGCAGCTACAGCGTCTATGATGTGTTCACCGACCGCAAGCTCGCCGGCAATCCGCTGGCCGTCATCTTCGACGGCGAGGACCTGAGCGATGAGGCGATGCAATCGATCGCCCGCGAAACAAACCTGTCCGAGACGGTCTTTGTCCAGAAGTCGGCCAATCCCGCCTATAGCGCCAGGATCCGCATCTTCACGCCGGGCCGCGAGCTGCCCTTTGCCGGTCACCCGACGGTCGGCACGGCGATTGCGCTTGCCGAGCGCACGCATGGCAGCGACGCGGCACTCGATCTCGTCTGCGTTCTCGAGGAGAATGTCGGCCCGGTGCGCTGTGCCGTGCGGCTGCGCGAGGGGGTCGCGAGCTTTGCCGAATTCGATCTGCCGCGCAAATCGCAGCAGATCGCCATGCCGCTCGAAAAGCTCGGTATCGCCAATGCGTTGTCGCTGAAGGTGACGGAGGTTGGGTTCGAGAATCACGTCCCGTCGATCTGGAGCGCTGGCGTGCCGTTTCTGCTCGTACCGATCCATGACATCGGCGCGGCCCAGCGCATGGAGTTCGATCCGCAGCTCTGGGAAAAGACGGTGCCCTTCGTCGATGGCGCACTGGCTTCCGCCTATATCTACTGCCGCGGCGGCGTGAACCATTCGTCGAAGTTCCATGCGCGGATGTTTGCAAGCGGCATGGGGATCGTCGAGGACCCGGCGACCGGTTCTGCGGCGGCGGCGCTCTCCGGCGCGATTCATCATTTCGATCGTCTGCCCGATGGCCATCACCCGATCACCATCGAGCAGGGTGTGGAAATGGGCCGTCCGTCGATTATCCACCTTCACATGGATGTCGAGGCCGGAGCGATCTCAAACGCCCGGATTGGCGGCCAGGCAGTGCGTTTGGCCACGGGTTCGCTCGACCTTTGATTTCATTGCATTTCAGCCATGCAGAAAAATCTCCGATTAAATCGAAGAATTTTTGAAGCGGCGCTAGACAAGGTCGAATATCCTGTTTATACGCCCCTCACACCGCGCCGAGAGGCACGGGACACCGAGCGGAAACGCAAGGGACGGGTGATTAGCTCAGTTGGTAGAGCAGCTGACTCTTAATCAGCGGGTCGTAGGTTCGAGCCCTACATCACCCACCATCTTCTCCTTGAAAAGATTGAAGATAAAGCGACGCAGCGCCCTATCGGGACGCTGCGCTTTTGCGTTTGCGAAGGTCGTTAGCGAGGGATCTTGTTGTAGAAAGATTCCGGGTCGTAGACGCAGGCGTAGTCGAGTACGCACATCTGTCCGGTGGCGTCTCTCAGGCTCGTGGTTGCCCACTTGTCGCCCAGCCGGCACTGCGACGGTGGATAGCGGAAACTGCGCCCGCCGATGCCGATCCGGACGAAGACCGCCGGGTTCTGGCGGATGATTTTTGCCAGTTCGTTGCAGGTATGGTCGCGGGCCTTTACCTCGATGGCTTCCAGGGCAGACGCGGCTGACGGCAGCAGCAACAGCACCGCCACAAGCGGCGCCATGATTCTTTTCATTGGAGTCTCCATCGCATCCGGCAGCGGTCGGGTTGCTGCCCCTTAGGCATCAGATGGGTGCTTTTTTCGGCTGGACAAGTCCGTGGCTGTCGATGGTACGCGGGCAGGTTAGGCGGCACCGCTATTGATTTCGGCGCATTTGGCAACATGTTCGTTCCATTGTCATTTTCCACACAGGGGATATCAATGCCGAAGTCTGCTGCCGCGTTTGTCTGCCTTTCCGTTCTGCTCCTGTCTTCGTGCGGGAATACCGCCTGGGGCCTGAAGAAGGACGGCCAGGAAACGAGCCATGCCATGGACAATGCCACGCATCGCGTCCTGTCTGCCGGCGCCAAGAAATAGCGCCGCCCGGCCTGCAGGCGGCGCCCGTCTGGTGCCGCCTAGCGCATCGGCTGCGGCGTTGGCGAGATGATCGTGCTTTTCGACGAGAACAGCACGAAAGCGAACAGAAGCACGCCGACGAAGACGATCAGCGATGAGACGGCGACGAGCGGCTCCATCGCCATATTGCCTTCCAGCATCATGTAGAGAGACGGCACCATGATCACGACGCCCGCCGTATAGATGTAATATTGGATCATCGCGATACGGCGCTCGGCCTTGGACGGGTTGAGAGCATAATAGACGCCGAACAGCGCCATGCTGACCCAACCCAAGAGATTACAGTGGGCATGCGCGCCGATAACGGTATGATCCTCCGATATCGCCATCTTCAGCCCTATGCCGATGCCTATGATGAAGAAGATGACGGCAGTCTTGAAGTAAAGTTCAGCTAGACGTGGCATGATGTTTCCCCTCCGTTCGTCTGCAATCAAGAATAGCACTTGTTGCGATCCGGGAAAATGCATGCTTTTCTATGAGGAGCTGCTGACGTTTCTTGCCAAAAAAAGAAACCCCGCCGGAGGGGCGGGGCAGCTGGGGAAGTGAGAGTAAAGCGATCTCCATCGCATGATATGAACTAGGGCGGCGTCTTTTGCCGGCTACCCCTCATGCGAAGAAATTCTGTGTTCGGTTATGGTTAATTTTTTAACTATATCGGCGGTAGGGTGGGAACGGAAGCGAGCTGCTTGCCGTTATGGCAGCGAAATGGAGGAAACGATGATCTTCAAAATCTTTGCTGCCAAACCCGACGTCGAAACCGCCGACACCGGCACCTTCGCGGATGGTCATTTCGATACCCAGCGCATCGATGTCAGCACCCGTCGCGACGGGCGCTACCGTTCCTCGCATGAGCGTGACTATGGTCCGGGGCGCAAGCTTGCCGAGGTTCCGCTCGGTCTCGCCTGATCGTCAGGCGATCTTTTCGGTCAGTGCCCGGAAGGCAAATTTCCGGTTGCACTCACATCTGATGATATAGGTCTCCTGATAGTTGGAGGCCTTTTCCTCGAAGAAGCCGCGCGGCATCTCGTCGATCAGAAATGCCGGATGCTTGCGTGTCGGGTGATCGTCTTCCGAGACCTCTGCGATACCGGTATTGCCGCATTGCGGGCAGGTGAGCTTCTTCGAAAAGCGGTCGCGAGCGGCCATGTCATTCCCTTCCAGATTCACCCGGTCATACAGGCGAACGCTTCCGCAGAAAAGCCGCTCAGGGCGCTGGCGTCTCGATATGCTGGGGTTTCGGCGTTGATCCGGTTGTTGCCGGATCAGGTCCGGGCGATATGGCGACCGAGCCCGCGATGATGACCGCGACGATGGCGCCGGCGATGCCGAAGGTCCACATCAGCCAACTGCGGCGCTCCTGCTCGTAGATGCGCTGCTCTTCCTCGGCGGAAGAAATATAGGGTTGCCGGCCCTCGATCCGGTTTTTCTCAGCCATGAATACTCCGTGCTTTTAAGGGGAACAGGCCGATGCCTGGATTGTTCCCGCCACGGAGCTTCAAAATCGGCTCAGTCGGTGGCGACCGTCGTGACCGCGGGCGCCTGGTTGTCGGAGGAGACGACGGCCGTCGGCAGCGGCGTGCCGCGCTTGCGTTCGCGCACCAGCGTCAACAGGCCGGAGCAGATGATCAGCGCGATGCCGCCTGCCATCGGCAGGTCGATCGTGTCGTCGAAGATCAGGTAGCCGAAGGCGATCGCCCAGATCATCTGGCTATATTGCGGCGGCGCCACGAGATTGGCGGGTGCCAGCCGGGCGGCGGTCATCAGCAGCACGTTGCCGATTGCGCCGAGAATGCCGTAGCTGGCGATGAAGAACCATTCGCGGGCCGTCGGAACGGCGATGTTGGAAACCATCAGCAGGCCGCTGACGATCAGCGTGCCGAGCAGGCCGGCGCCATAGAGCGACAGGCGCTTTTCGGCCGGGCCCATGGCGCGCAGGATGACGATCGAGATCGCGGCGCTGATGCCGCCGATCGCGGCGGCCAGGTGGCCGACCGAGAGTTCGCGGAACCCCGGGCGCAGCACGATGAGCACGCCGGCAAAGCCGACGATGACGGCCGTCCAGCGCTGCCAGCGGACATCCTCTTTCAGGAAGATCACCGAGAGGATGGTGACGAAGGAGGGGAGCAGGAACAGCAGGCAGAAGGCTTCGGCCATCGGCAGCTTGGTGAAGGTGATGATCGAGGCGATGGCACCGATCGCGCCGCAGGCAAAGCGCAGCATCCAGAGCGTGCGGTTCGAGGTCTTCACCAGATCCGTCCAGCTGTCATCCTTGCCTTTGATGAAGGGCAGCACGACGATGCCGAAAGCGCAGCCGAGGAAGGCAATCTGATAGGCGGGGATCGCCCCGTGGAGGATCTTGATCGACGCGTCGCTGAAGGCAAAGACGGCATAGGCCGCAAACGCGACGAGGACGCCGCGAAGCGGCGAGGCAGAGGATGGCATGATGATAGAATCGCGTGAGAGGGATCGCAGCCTTCCATACGCGGGAAATGCCGCCCCAGGCAGGGGCGGCGGCGAATAGCTGCCATGCCGTTTCGGCGGTGCTGTCCGCGGTCAGCGCGCCTCGCTGCGCAGCTGCGCGCCATATTCCCGGTAGATGCTCAGGCAATCGGTGTAGCTCAGCGTGCCATTGTCGCCATAGACGATATGGACGCTGGAGGCGTCGGTGGCGGCCTGCTCGACGACAAAGAGAATGGCGTCGCCGAGCGACTTGCCGGTGATCGGCAGGTCGCTGCCATCTTCCTTGGTCATCCCTTCGACGGTGGCTGCAATCTTACGATGGCTGAAAACGGCGCGTCGGTCTTCCGGCGTCATGAAAATGTCCTCAATAGAAAAGGGGCGATTTGCCCTTACGATCGATGAAACGCCCGGCGGGCCATTTTGTGCCAAAGAGAGTGGACCGATCACGCAAGATTTGACCTTTCCGAAGCCCGATAAGGGGCGTATGCACGGTCATCCCCCTTTTGCCGGCCGGTCCGCCCCGGTCCATTCGACGCCGGCGCAAAGGAACAGCAATCGCATTGGCTTCTCGATGACCCCGGCTGACATGACAGACAAGATCGACGAAGCGGCAAGTGCCCGCCAGGCGAAGATCGTCGCGCTGGTCGTTGCCGTCTCCTTTTTCATGCAGATCCTCGACGGCACGATCGTCGCCACCTCGCTGCCGCAGATGGCGGCAAGTTTCGGGGTGCAGCCGGTATCGATGAGCATCGGCATTACCGTCTACATGCTGACCGGCTCCGCCTTCATTCCGCTGTCTGGATGGCTCGGCGACCGTTTCGGCGCGCGGCGCATCTTCCTGATTTCGATTGCGGTCTTTACCGGTGCCTCCCTGCTCTGCGGCCTTTCGGGCAGCCTGACTCAGTTCATCATCGCCCGCGCCATCCAGGGGGCGGGCAGTGCGCTGATGACGCCGGTCGGACGGATCATCGTCCTCAAGAACGCACGCAAGTCGGAACTGGTGCAGGCGATCGCGCTGATCACCTGGCCGGCGCTGACGGCGCCTGTCGTCGGCCCTGTGCTCGGCGGGTTCATCACCACCTATGCCAGCTGGCACTGGAACTTCCTGATCAACATTCCGATCGGCTTGATCGGCCTGTTCCTGGTGATGCGTTTCGTGCCGGAGCAGAAGGAAGAGGAAGCCGGCCGGCTCGATCTGCTCGGCTTTTTGCTCAGTGCGGTGGGATTGACGCTGCTGCTGACGGCGCTGGAGATTTCGGTCAAATGGCACGGCGGTCTGCTGCCGGTCGCCGCCATGTTTGCGGGCGGCGTGCTGTTTTCCTATCTCGCGACGCGCCACTTCCTCGTCGCCCAAAACCCGCTGCTCGATCTCTCTGCCTTCAAGGTGCAGACTTTCGCGCTCTCGACGCTCTATGCCGGAACGGCCTGCCGGGTGGCGATCAACGCGACGCCGTTCCTCTTGCCGCTGCTCTTCCAGCTCGGCTTCGGGATGAGCTCGATTGCGGCGGGCGCCTATCTGCTTGTCTATTTCCTCGGCAATCTCGGGATGAAGACGGTGACGACGCCGCTCTTGGCGATCTTCGGTTTCCGCAACGTACTTGTGTTCAACGGACTGATCGCGGCGGGCTCGATCATCGCCTGCGGCTTCTTCACCGAGAGCACGCCGCAGGCGCTGATCTACGCGATGCTGTTCATCGCCGGCCTGTCGCGCTCGATGGAATTCACGGCACTCAACACGCTCGCCTTTGCCGATATCAATTCGGCGCAGCGCAGTTCCGCCTCGACGCTATCGAGCATGCTGCAGCAGGTGTCGCTGCTGTTGGGTGTCGCTGTCGCAGCGGCTGCGCTCAAAATCTCCGCGGCCTTCCGGGCCGCACCCCAGCCGGAGCTTTCGGATTTTCGCTGGGCCTTTCTCGCGGTCGGGCTTATCGGCATCGTGTCGTGCCTGCGGTTTGCCAAGCTGCCGCCGGAGGCGGGTGCTGAAGTTTCGAAGCACCGCCGATATTCAAAAAAAGTCTGACAAAGACGGAACCATTTGGATTTACCGGCGTTGATCGCGCGGGTGAGTGCGTCCTCTTTTGTCTTTTTATTCTCGATCGCGCCCTGGCGGTACTACCGCAGGGCGAAGGTGCATTGCAGATGGTGTCGTTTAAAGTTCGACGGTCGATTTATTTCCAGGGGCGGGGCGGATTTGCTGCTGTTTACGCACAATGACCGATACAATAGGACAATCCAGAGCAGACGATTCGGCCGCCAGGCTGCCACGTTGCTGCGAGGCAGAGTCCGGAGGCGGAATGGGTGACGACACGGTCGATGCGGTGAAGACGATCCGCATCCTCTATATCGATGACGACGATGCGCTCGCTATGCTGATGCGCCGCAACCTGTCCCGGCGCGGCTTTACCGTGGAATGGGCAGAAGACGGCGCGACCGGGCTGAAGCGCGTTGCAGAAGGCGGCATCGATGCGGTCATTCTCGATCATTTTCTCAAGGCCGAAACCGGGCTCGATATCCTGCCGAAGCTGATGGAGCTTCCGGATCATCCGCCGGTGATCTATGCCACTGCGTCCGGCGACACGAGCGTCGCCGTCGCCGCTCTGAAGGCGGGTGCCGACGATTACGTCCTGAAGGGCATCTCGCACGATTATTTCGATCTTCTTGCCGCCGCCCTCGAGCAGGGGCTGGAGCGGGCACGCTTCCGCCGCGAGACGGCGCAGTCGCAGGAGGTGATCCGCCAGCAGCGCGATCATGCCGAAATGCTGCTCGCCGAAGTCAATCACCGTATCGCCAACAGTCTGGGGCTCGTTGGCGCGCTGATCCGCATGCAGTCGTCGATGACGACGGACCAGGTGGCGATCGATGCGCTGCAGGAAACGCAGATGCGCATCAACGCGATCGCCAGCGTCCACCGCCGCCTCTATACCAACCGGCAGGTCGGTACCGTGCAGATCGACGAATATCTCGGCAGCCTGCTGACCGAGCTCGAGGCCTCGATGCGCGACGACAAGCGGCCGCACCGCGTGGTGCTGGCGGCAAAGCCGGTCAATCTGGCGACCGACAAGGTGATCACTCTCGGGCTTATCGTCAGCGAACTCGTCACCAATGCCTTCAAATACGCCTATGGCGACGGCATCGAGGGCGAGGTCCGGGTGATCATCGATCACAGCGACGATCTCCTGCGCGTTATCGTCGAGGATGACGGTGCCGGCTTCGATCATGCAGGCCCGGCAAAGGGAACCGGCCTTGGCACCAAGATCCTGACGGCGATGGCGGCCAGCCTGAAATCCGAGCTGGGCTACGACAAGGAGCATCGCGGCACGAGGGCGACGCTTGTCTTCTCGATCGGCTGAGCGGCTGATGGCGCGCCGGGGAGGGACGCTTGGCTAAAATCTGTGCGCCTGACGAGGTGCTGCGTTTCTGGCTGGAAGAATGCGGCCGCGACATGTGGTTCCGGTCATCGCTGGCGCTCGACGAGCAGATCATGGCGCGGTTTCGCGACACGCATCTGACGCTCGCCGGCGGTGGTGTCGAGACATGGCGCGCCACTCCCGAGCAGCGCCTTGCCGCCATCATCGTCCTCGACCAGTTTCCCCGCAATATCTATCGGGCGACGCCGCTTTCGTTCGCGACAGATGAACTCGCGCTGCGGGAGGCCAAGCTCGCAATTGAGGCGGGCGCCGACAAGGCGATCGCGGCGGCGCACCGCTGCTTTTTCTATATGCCCTTCGAGCATTCGGAAGTGCTCGCCGAACAGGATCGCTCGGTGGCGCTTTTCGAAGAGCTCGGTGACCCAGAATATGCCGATTACGCTCGGCGTCACCGCGCAGTGATCGCAAAATACGGACGCTTCCCGCATCGCAATGCGATTGTCGGGCGCAGTTCGAGCGAGGCGGAACTCGCCTATCTGGCAGAGCCCGGCTCCGGCTTCTGACCGGGCATTTTCACAGCCGCCTTTCTGTCGCCTTTCTTTGCGATGAGAAGCGGCCTCATTGATTGACAGAATCCTGCGGGGATATCTTGCGGCCCATTCATTTCCTGCTCCGAAGCCTCGTTCTGGTGATGCTGACGGCCGCGACGCTGGCGCAATCGGCCGGCGTGCCGATGGCGCAGGTCGCTCAGCCGGCCGCACCGGCGCCCGCCGCTCAACCCGCACCGGCGCCTGCAGCTCCGCCTGCGGCCGCTCCGGCTCCCGCAGCTGCTGCGCCGCAGGCCGACGCTCCGCTTGCCAATAGCGGGCTTGAACAGGCCCTGAAGGATATCGAGGGGGCCAAGAAGAAGCTTGCGTCATATCAGGACAGCGCCAAGACCAATGCCGGCGACGACGACGCGCTGGTCACGCTTGCCGGACAGGTCGACGAACTCGGCCGCGGCGTGATCGCGACGTCCGTCAGTCTTCGCCCGCGTTTCGACCAGATCAAGAACCGTCTGGCCGAGATCGGCGAACCGCCGAAGGATGGTCAGCCGCCGGAAGCGGAGATCGTCACCAACGAGCGCAATGCGCTGACCGCCGAACGGTCGCAGATCAACGCGGTGACCGGCGATGCTGAAAACCTCTCGATGGCGATCAACAAGCTGACCAACGAGGTGGCAGAGACCCGCCGCCGGCTGTTCGCCGCGACGCTGCTGCGCCGGACCGACGTTTCCATGTCGGTGCTCGATGATGCCGGCAGCGCGTTCCTGGTCGAAGTCGGGAAGTTCCACGCCGCGCTGACCAGCTGGGTCGTCTTCGTCTGGAAGTTCAAGAGCCTGCCGCTGTTCACGGCGCTGTTCCTGTCGCTGGCGACGGCGCTCATCCTCCTTTCCGGGGGCTACCGGATTTTCGGCCGGTATCTGAGGCGCGACGACAGCATCGAGCAACCGAGCTATATCAGCCGTCTGTCGATCGCCTTCTGGGCGACCGTCATCCGCACCTCGTCGCTCGTGGTGCTGCTCGTCACATCCTATTTCTTCCTCGACAGTTTCAATGTGCTGCGGCCCGACATCGCGCCTGTGGTGGCGGCGCTGTTCGGGGCGATCGGGCTCATCTATTTCGTGCGGCGCTTCACCAATGCGGTCTTCGCGCCGGGAGAGCCTCATTGGCGCCTGGTCCGCCTCTCCAACCGCGGGGCGCAATCGCTCGGCGCCTGCCTGCTGGCAATGGCGATCGTCAACGCGCTCGACTATTTCTTCGGCAGCATCGGCGAGGCGATGGGATCGCCGCTGGTTCTGACGGTCGTGCGAAGCCTGATCGCGTCGATGATCATCGGCCTCATCCTGATCGCCGCATCCTTCGGCCGGCCGATGCTTGCCCGCGGTGGCGATCCCGATGCGCCGGGGCGGCGCTGGCCGCGCGGCATGGCGATCATTCTTCGGGTTCTCGGTACCGCCCTGATCTTCACGGCGCTCACCGGCTATGTCGGTCTGGCGCGCTTCGTCGCGACGCAGCTGATCATCACCGGTGCGATCGTCGTCACCACCTATATCGGTCTGCTCTCCGGCAAGGCGATTTCCAAGACCGAGACTTTCGGCGAGACCTTCATCGGCCGGTTCCTCAGCCAGCGCTTCAAGCTTGGGCCGGTTGCCATCGACCAGGCGGGGCTTGCCGTCGGTCTGGCGATCTACGCCGTGGCGCTGATGACGGGCATTCCGCTGGTGTTGCTGCTCTGGGGTTTCCATATCCAGGACCTGCAGCAGATCGCCTACCGGCTGTTCACCGAGGTTCGCCTCGGCGGCATCAGCATCTCGCTGGTCGGCATATTCACCGGCATCCTGCTGTTTGCCGGCGGCTATCTCGTGACGCGCTGGATACAGCGCTGGCTAGACGGCAATGTCATGGCCCGCAGCCATGTCGATCTCGGGGTGCGCAATTCGGTCAAGACGGGCATCGGCTATCTCGGTGTCGGCGTTGCCGCGATCATCGGCATCTCGGCGGCGGGTATCGACCTGTCGAGCTTCGCGCTCGTCGCCTCCGCCCTGTCGGTCGGTATCGGTTTCGGCCTGCAGAATATCGTCTCGAACTTCGTCTCGGGTCTGATCCTGCTGGTCGAGCGGCCGTTCAAGGTCGGCGACCACGTGGTGTCGGGCACCGCCGAGGGGATCGTCACCCGTATCTCGGTGCGCGCGACCGAGATCGAGACCTTCCGCAAGCAGTCGATCATCGTGCCGAACTCGGAGCTGATCAATGCGGCGGTCGGTAACTGGACGCACCGCAACAAGGTCGGCCGCTCGGAGATTCCGGTCTCCGTCAGCTACGAAGCCGATCCGCAGAAGGTGATGGATATCCTGCTCGAACTCGTCAACGCGGTGCCGCAGGTATTGCGCAATCCCGAGCCGCATGTCGAGTTCCTGCGTTTCGGCACCTATTCGCTGGACTTCGAGCTGCGCTTCATGCTGGCCGACATGGGCGACGGGCTGAAGGTGCGCAACGCGCTGCGCATTGCCATCCTCCGGCGCTTCCGCGAAGAGGGGATCGAGATCCCGCTGCCGCAGAGCGATATCACTTATCACCGGGAAAATGCGACGCCGCCGCTCATTCAGACGAAGGACGAGCCGGAAGAAAATCCTAAGGATAACGAGACAAAGGAAGAGGACGGTCAGGTGCGCCAGTTGCGCGGCAAGGCCGCCGATGGCAAGCTCAAGGGGTAGGACCGATCGACATTCAGCCCATGCCGGCCTGCAAATGGCAATTCTTCACGCTTCCGGTGCTCATGTACGTTGAGTACGCTGCGCTCCGGGTCGTGAAGAAGCAGCGTTTTCGGCACAGCCTGAACTGAATGTCGATCAGTCCCAGGAACCTTATTCAGCGGCCGTTCAGGGGACGCCGGCTAAGGTTCTGGTAATCGGGTTTTCGCTGCTGGGGGCAGCAGCGCCGATATACTCCTGGGGAGGGCGCGTTCAACGCGCCGTTACGAATGGCAAGACTTGCCGCCGGACTTCTTCTTTCCCTCATCGCCGCCTGGGGCGCATCAGCGGCGACCATCACCAATACCGACGCAGCCGCGGTCGTCCTCGTCATCACCGAGGGCGGCAACAAGGTGGAGATCGTCGTCGATAGCGGCGCCTCCGAGAGCTTCTGTTCGTCCGGCTGTTTCATGACGACGCCTGACGGTGACCGCATCGGCCTGGACGGCGGCGAAACGATCGACATCGTCAAAGGGGCGGCCGTCATCAAGTAAAGCGCCACCTGGACGTGGGGGCACAGCGACAGGCGACGTTCGCGGTTCTGCGCAGGCGAGCAATACTCTTTTAATCATAAGCAAAAGAACGTATCCGCCAGGCGCTGCAAGAACTTCCGGGCGCTTTTCCGGGCCGCTCGATTAATCATTATTCAAATGAATTGATATATCTGTCTCATCGTGGGGCACATTTTCATTCAAAGGTTTGCTATGTCGTTTTTAGGTATTTCGGGAATGCAATATTCCGGCGAAATGTTTGCAGGTGCGCGTATTATTCTTGCCGAAGATTCAAACGTCTTCACGTCGATGATCAGCAAGCGGCTCAAGGAGCTGTTCGATATCACGGTCGAAGTGTGCCGCAATTTCGAGGAGCTGCAGCTCGCCTACGACAAGTCGTCGGATCCGATCACCCTGGCGATCTCGAACATCAATCTGCCGGGTGCCGAAAAGGGCGAGGCACTGGAATATCTGGTCGATCTCAGCATTCCCACCATCGTTTTCACCGGCACCTTCAACGACGGCCTGCGTGACGAACTGATGGCCAAGGATATCGTCGACTACATCCTCAAGGACAATGTCTTTGCCGTCGATCTGCTGGCGGAATCCATTTGCCGCTTCCTCACCAACAAGCGCCATCACGTGCTGATCGTCGACGACAGTGCGACGGCCCGCGCGCTGCTCTCCAGCCGCCTGAAGCGCTATAATTTCCGTGTCAGCGTTGCCGAAAGCGGCGCCAAGGCGCTCGAGATTCTCAAGGCCAACAGGGATATCGGCCTGATGGTCACCGACTACAACATGCCCGATATCGACGGCTTCGAGCTGACGCGCCGCATCCGCGCCAATACAGGCTCGCACGAACTGCGCATCATCGGCGTCTCGTCCTCCTCGAACCGGCTGCTGTCGGCACGTTTTCTCAAGGCCGGCGGCAACGATTTCATGCTGCGGCCGTTTATCGACGAAGAGTTCTATTGCCGCGTCAATCAGAACCTCGACACATTGCTGCAGATCAAGACGATGAAACGGGAAAGAGCGGTTGCATAGATCGGCTATCTTCCATGACGGATTGCGGAGGCCCCCCGGATGAGCGAGGGCCCCGTTTCCGTTGTTAAGAGAACGCGAATTTTTGCAATTTCAGGTTATTTTAGAGCCTGCTTGGCACTTCACCCAATTGGGTGTGTCCGCTATCGTCCGAGCCGTTGCGCGAAGAGCCGATTCGGCTCTCTCCTGCAGCAAGGGGAGTAGGGGACTGAATGGCGTTTCAGGCGGATTTCAATCGGGACGGTGCGGCGCCACGGTTTGGCGGCCATAAGATACTTCTGGTTGAAGATTCCCGCATGTTTTCCGCCGTCTTGTGCCACCGCTTCCAGACCGAGCTCGGCCTGAACGTCAAAGCCTGCTCCTCCCTCAAGGCATTGCAGGAGGCCCTGGCGCAGGAGCCGCACGGCTACACGATGGCCGTGGTCGACCTCAATCTGCCCGATGCTCCCTATGGCGAGGCACTGGATTGCACGATCGAGCACAAGATCCCGACCGTCGTCTTTACCGCAACATTCGATCTGGAGACCCGCAACCGGATCATGGAGCGCAATGTCATCGACTATGTGCTCAAGGACAACGAATTCGCGCTCGACAATCTGGTCTCGACGGTGCGCCGCGCCATCACCAACCGCAAGACGCGGGTGCTTGTCGTGGACGACATCGCCTCGGCGCGTCAGGTGCTGGTCGATCTCCTGACGGCGCAGCAATATATGGTCGTGGAAGCCAATTCCGGGCTTGAGGCGCTGGCGGCGCTCGAAGCCTATAGCGATATCGAACTCGTGGTCACCGATCATCACATGCCCGATATGAGCGGCTACGAGCTGACGCGGCGCATCCGTCACCGCTTCGGCTCGGACAAGATCCGGGTGATCGGCGTGTCCTCCTCCAACGACAGGATGCTTTCTGCGAGCTTCCTCAAGGCCGGAGCCAGCGATTTCGTCTACCGGCCCTTTGTTGCCGAGGAGCTGCAGTGCCGCATCGCCAACAATGTCGAGACGCTGACACAGATGAAGCAGCTGAGGGCCGCGGCCGCCTGCGATTATCTGACGGGGCTCTATAACCGGCGCTATTTCTACGATTACGGCCCGAAGGTCGTGAACGCGTGCCTGCGGCAGAAATCGGCGAGTTCGGTTGCCATTCTCGATATCGATCATTTCAAGCGGCTGAACGACACCTATGGCCACGAGATCGGCGACAAGGTGCTGATCGCGGTAGCTGCGCGGCTGGCAACGATCTTCGAGGGCAGCGACAATCTTCTGTCGCGTCTCGGCGGCGAGGAATTCGCAATCCTCTTCCCGATGATGGATTCGCAGGCTGCGACGAAGCTTTGCGACGAAGTCCGTTCCGATCTGTCGCGGCTGAAGGTGCCTGCTGACGACGAAGAACTGTCGGTGACGGTGTCGATCGGGGTGGCCGAGATCGCCGGCTACGAGACATTCGACAACTATCTGAATGCGGCGGATCAGTTCCTCTACATGGCCAAGCACAAGGGCCGGAACATGGTCTATTCGGATGCCCGCATGACCGAAGAAGCGGCGCAATAGGCGCCGCTCCGTAATCTCTGAAAATTTGCTTTTATGCGGCCAGCGCCTGGCGGGCGGTTGCCATGGTCATCTTGCGCTCGGCGCGCTCCTGCTGGGGCGAGCGGTTGTAGAGTTCGCGATAACACTTGGAAAAGTGCGAGGCGGAGACGAAGCCACAGGCGACCGCCACCTCGACGACGGGCATGGACGACTGCACCAGGAGATGGCGGGCGCGGTCCAGGCGGATTTCGAGATAGTAGCGGGCCGGAGAACGGCCCATTTCCTGGCGGAACAGGCGCTCGATCTGGCGGCGCGACAGACCGGCGCCGTCGGCGATCTCGAGCAGAGACAGCGGTTCGGCGAGATTGCCTTCCATCAGTTCGATGATCGACAGCACTTTGGAATTCTGGACGCCGAGGCGGGCGCGTAGCGGCAGGCGCTGACGGTCGTGCGGGCTGCGGACGCGGTCGGTCAGGTGCTGTTCGCAGATGCGGTTGACGAGGCTCTCGCCAAAGTCCTGGCCGACGAGGTTGAGCATCATGTCGAGCGAGGCGGTGCCGCCGGCGCAGGTATAGAGATTGCTGTCCACTTCATAGAGGTCGGCATAGACCTCCGCCTGCGGGAAGGCTTCGGCGAAGCCCGGCAGGTTTTCCCAGTGGATCGCGCAACGCTTGCCATTCAGGAGACCGGCCTGGGCAAGCAGGTGCGCGCCCGTACAGAGACTGCCGACGGCGACGCCGCGGTTGTAGCTTTCACGCAGCCAGGCATTGACCGACTTGTTGTTGAAGTCCTCGACATCGATGCCGGAACAGACCAGCACCATGCTCGGGCGGTTCTCGCCACCGAGATGGCGGCGTTCCTCGGCAAGCGACGAATTCGCTTCGACCCCGATGCCGCAGGAAGAATAGACCTTGTTGCCATCGACGGAGGTCAGGCGCCAGCTATAGGCCTGATAGCCGAGCATGCGGTTGGCGATGCGCAGCGTGTCGATCGCCGCCGAGAACGGCAGCATGGTGAACTGGGGAACCATGAAGAAGACGAGAGAGCGCTTCTTGGTCAGCATCTTGTTCATGAGCAAAATCCATGCTGGAGGGCGATGCTCTATTGGTTGCCTGAAATGCGTCGCCTAGATGTTCCAAAAGCGACATTCGCATGGAAATATGCGGCTGGTAAGAGCAATTTTGCGACATTGCCGGACAGGCGTCCAGTCAATTGCCCAGGCGGCCGGTCAAAAGTGGGGCCGTGAAACTGATTTCAAATATATGCTTCTGAAAATCAAGATTAAATTTTGCCGCACTGCAAACGATAAGGGCGGCGCTGCCAGTGGCAGGACGCCGCCCTCACGCTGGGAGGTATGTCGCATTCATTACATAACCTTGCGTTCGTCCGTGGCTTCTGCCGACGGATAGCCTACGTCCTTGCGGATGTCGAACGGCATGGACTCGATTTCACGTGCCGCCTGCCACTGCTGCCAGGAGTGCGAAACCTTCTGAAGCAGGCTGCCTACGTCGAAATGCAGGCCGGAAGAGCTCTTGCTATCGCGATAGGTGATGGTGGTCATTTTCCTTGTCCTTTGCTCGTCGGCGTCTTGCGCCTGTTGTCTGGTATGCGCCTTTGATATCCATCAATCAAACGAATAGAGTTTATGGATACCATCAGTTTTATTGAAGGGCTTTGCGATCAGTTCGCGCTCGGCGGCGGACGCGGCATGCGGGTCGACATCGGCGATCAGATGGTGCGGGAGGGTGCTCATCTGGCGCATGGTGTTCTCCCAGGCGGATCGCTGGATCTGCCTTGAACGGAAGGCGAAGAAGGCGTCGATTGCGGTCTGTACTGTGTCACTCATCATGGCCTCCTGTGTTGGTGTTTCAGCCATGAGTGAAATATAAGGTTCGATTGACTTTCAGCCAAACGAAATGATATGGTGCTTAAATTCAGAAAAATTGAAAGATGCGCCGATGACGATGCCCTTTCGCAGGCCTATCCCGCTTCTCGATAACGACGTTCTGCGCACCTTCGTGGCGATCGCGGAAACCGGCAATTTTTCGACTGCGGCCGAAGCGGTGTTCAGAACGCCGTCCGCCGTCTCCATGCAGATCAAGAAGCTCGAGGAACAGCTCGGCGCGACATTGTTCATGCGCGATGCGCGTTCGGTGACGCTGACGCAGCACGGCGAGCTGCTTTTGACCTATGCGCGCAATATCCTGGCGCTCTCCAACGAAGCCGTGTCGCGCTTCATCATGCCGGAGCTCAGTGGCGTCGTGCGTCTCGGTGCGCCCGAGGATATCGGTGAGCGGCTGCTGCCGAGTATCCTGAAGAGCTTTGCCGAAAGCTATCCAGGCATCATGGTCGATGTGACGATCGACATGAGCATCGGCTTGAAGAAGCGGATGGAAGAGCAGCGTCTCGATCTGGCGCTCGTCAATTTCGCGACGCGGCCATTCCCGACCGGCGGCGAGGTCGTCTATCGCGAGAAGCTCGTCTGGGCCGGCGCCAAGTGCGGCACGGCACATCGCAAGGAGCCGTTGCCGATCTCGATCTGGGAGGAGGGCTGTATCTGGCGTCAGGAGGCGCTGTCGCAGCTCGAACGTAACAAGCGGCCCTATCGCGTCGCCTATCTCAGCGGCCACACCATGGCGCAGCGCGCCGCCGTGGTTTCCGATCTGGCGATCGCACCGCTGCCGCGCTCCTATGTCAGCGAGGACATGGTAATCCTCGGCGCCCAGGAAGGTCTGCCGGAGCTCGGTTCCTTCGAAATCCGGCTGCTGACGGCTTCGCAGCTTTCCGGGCCGATGCAGGCGGTGGCCGAAAGCATCCGTCACGCCTTTGCCGAAAAAGCCAAGGCTGCTGCCTAAGCCATTATTGGCGTGAACCTTTTCGACTTTGGCGCGTTATTCGGCCGGAGCGGCATGTGCCGCTTTGGAGAGGTCATACTTGCAAAGGATTTCCACGATGACGACGACAGCCAAAATTGGCGCAGCATTCCTGCTTCTTCTCGCACTGTCCTCCTGCGGCAACACGATCCGCGGCGTCGGCCGCGATACGGCAAACGCCGTCAACGCCACGCAGGATGCCGGCCGCTCCGTCGACAGGGCAGCCAGCCGCTAATCAGATCCTGGCTGCCGGATAAGCCTTTTCGAGGCCGCCGGAGCGGGAGAGACCATTGCGGAAGGCCTGATAGGCCGGATGCTGGCTCGACCTGGCGGCCTCCATCAACCGGATCTGCAAGCGGGCAGGGGCTGCCGCACCGATCCACTGTCCCGTCGTCTCGAGCTTCAGCGAATTCAGAAAGCGGCTCTCTGAGGAGAGATCGAGATAGCGGTGCAGGCCGTCGACCAGGTTGTCGTCCTGCGCAACGTTTTCCATCAGCAATTCGATATAGGACTTGTCCGCATCGCTGGCGCCCGCAAATTTCTGGGCGACGGTTTCGCGATCGGGGAAGGAAGCGGCTGGGGTCATCGGAAACCTCAAGACAATCGTTGGGACGCGCAGCGGGCGCGGTCGTTATCGGTGTTTCCTTTTGACCGTTCTGGCCTTCGCGAAGCTTGCAGCTAGAGCGCTCGTCTGACCCGTGCGGCGATCTCTTCGGGGACCCAGGCTGTCCAGAGCTGCGGATAGTTTTCCAGAAAATAGATGGCGGCATTCCGGCTGCTCTCGCCATGTTCGTCCTGCCAGGCCAGGACCTCGTTGATCGTGCCGTTGTCCCAGCTGCGCTTGCGCAGATAATCCATTGCCGGGCCGGCGCGATCGGCAAAGGCCTTGGTGGTGATGGTGATGCCCTGCGACGTCGGGTAGGCGTTGCGCCGCGGGCGGGCGCAGCCGGGAACCGTCGTGCAGGTGTTCCATTCCATCTCGCTATAGGGAACGCCCATGCCGAGGCGGACCATGTCGTATTTTCCGATCAAGGCGGTCGGCGCCCAATAATAGCCGAGCCAGCCGCGCTTGCGTTCGAATGCATCGGCGATGGAGGCGTCCAAATCCTTCGGCGTATCGGCGCTGATGAGGTTGAAGCCCTTGGCTTCGGCATAGTAGGCCTTGAAGAGATTTTGCGTGGTGATCTTGCAGCTCCAGCCCGTCGGGCAGTTGAAGACGGCGCCCCTGGCGGGATCGTTCTCATCCGGAAAGAGATCGGGTCTGGCAAGCGCATCCTGGATCGTCTTGATCGACGGATTGGCGTCGGCGACAAATCTCGGAATCCACCAGCCTTCCACCGCGCCGTCGGAGAGAATCTCCGCACCGCGCTCCAGCCGCCCGGCCGATATCGCCTTGGAAAGCTCAATCTCGACGCCTTTGACCCAGAGCTCCGGTGCGATGTCGGGCGTACCCCTGCCATCCATGGAGGCGAAGGTCGGCATCGTGTCACCGGGGACGATCTCGACGCTGCAGCCGTAGCCCGCCTCCAGGATGATCCTGTCGAAATTGGCGGCGATCGCAGCCGAACCCCATTTCATTTCGGCGATCGTGACCTTGCCGCAGCCGGCCGCTACAGCAGCCGTAGCGCAGATCCAGGAGATCGCTGAAAGGAGCAGCAGCAGTTTCACGACGGCCTTCATCTGCGCTTCCCTTGTTCCACCTATGATTTTGTATTTTGTGAATGGTAGTGGCGAAAAGGTTGAGATCAACTTTCCGCAGTTGAATCTTTCTGAGCTAAATATTTGATTTGTATTGCCTAATATTAGTTCTTGCTGACGCTCCCGCTGCGTGAGGTGGCGACCGCTATCGCGGGGAAATATCGATAAAAGTTCAAAAAAGGTCGAAATTCATCTTTGCTTAAGACCTCAATAACTCTCCGGTAAGAATGTCGCGCTATCAGTGTAGGCACGGCGGGGGACAAACCGCCGGTTCTCCGGATCAGGTTCTGCGTCCCGGAGATCACGAGTTTCGCCGTGTATGGGCGATACGCCAGAGTTTTACGGCAAACCGCGCAGCTTCAGGCTGGCGCGGTTTTCGCGTTTTGGCGCTGCCGTTGACCGCATGCGGCTACGCGTTGTAGGCCTCGTCCATGACCAGAGCCATCATGCTGCAGGGAACAGGATCGGATGTCGGCAAGACGGTGCTCGTCGCAGGGCTCTGCCGGCTGGCGGCCAATCGCGGGCTGACCGTTCGCCCCTTCAAGCCGCAAAACATGTCGAACAATGCCGCCGTCGCCGATGACGGTGGCGAGATCGGCCGGGCGCAGTGGCTGCAATCGCTTGCCGCGCGCACGCCGTCGTCTGTTCACATGAACCCGATCCTGCTGAAGCCGCAATCGGAGAATGGCAGCCAGATCGTCGTGCAGGGCAAGGTCTGGGGGCAGGCAAAAGGGCGTGATTACCAGCGTCTGAAACCGCAGCTGCTCGATTATGTGCTCTCAAGCTTTTCGACGGTTTCAGAGGGCGCCGATCTCGTGATTGTCGAAGGGGCAGGGTCTCCGGCGGAGATCAATCTGCGGCCGGGCGATATCGCCAATATGGGCTTTGCCACGCGCGCGGATGTGCCGGTCGTGCTGGTCGGCGATATCGACCGCGGCGGCGTCATCGCCTCGCTGGTCGGAACGCATGCGATCCTCGATGAGCGCGATCGTGGCATGATCTCCGGCTATATCATCAATAAGTTCCGTGGCGACGTCTCGCTCTTCGATGACGGGATTGCCGCGATCGGACGCTTTACCGGCTGGCCGTGCTTCGGTGTGGTGCCATGGCTCAAAGCTGCAGGCCGCCTGCCGGCGGAGGATTCCGTCGTTCTTGAAAAGCTTGCGCGCGGCAGGTCGGCGGCGCTGAAGGTCGCCGTGCCCGTGCTGCCGCGGATTGCGAATTTCGACGATCTCGATCCGCTGCGGGCAGAAGCGGATGTCGAGCTTGTCTTCGTGAAGGCGGGCGACCGCCTTCCTGACGATGCCGCGCTCGTCGTCCTGCCGGGCTCGAAGTCGACGATCAGCGATCTCGCGGATTTTCGCGCGGCCGGCTGGGATCGCGATCTTGCCGCCCATGTGAGACGCGGCGGGCGGGTGATCGGCATCTGCGGCGGCTACCAGATGCTCGGCCGCAAGGTTCACGATCCGCTCGGCATCGAAGGCAGTGCCGCAGAGACCGACGGACTTGGCCTTCTTGATGTCGAGACGGTGATGGCGCCCGAGAAGGTCGTGCGCAACAGCCGCGCGCTCTCCGCCGAATACGGCACGCCGCTGTCGGGCTATCAAATCCATCTGGGCGTGACGGAAGGGGCGGATTGCGATCGTCCGTCCGCCGAGATCGACGGTCTGCCCGACGGCGCGATCTCCGTCGACGGCCGCGTGATGGGAACCTATCTGCACGGGCTGTTTTCAAGCGATGCCTATCGCTCGCGGCTGCTCGAAAGCTTCGGCCTCGCGGGCGAACGGAAGAGCTATGCGGAAAGCGTCGACAGGGCGCTGGACGACGTCGCAGCCGAGCTGGAGCGCCATCTCGACCGCGACTGGCTGCAACGCCTGGTCGGCTAGATTTCGCCGGACATTTCGCGGCGCCGGCGGTCCAGTTCTTCTGTATAGCGGCGCAGCGTGTGGCTCTCGCTGAGCTGGCCCACGACCTTGCGTTCGATCAGATTGTTGAGCACGGCAAGCGCGTCGCTCTCGGTCTTGTCGAAGATCGCGGCGGCCTGCTTGGCGTTCATCTGCGGCTGCAGGAAGTCGTTCTTGTAGCGGATGAAGCTCTCCAGTCCCTTGCCCTCGTCATCCGTATCGATCGGGTTGGAATGGATCTCCGGCACCAGCACCAGCCCGGCATATTTGCCGCTGTCATCGACGAGGATGACGCGTTGCGCCGAACCCGCCGGGAAGGCCTTCTTGAATTCCTCGACCGAGTTCGCGACATTCGCCGTCTTGACGTCGGCACGCATCAATTTGCCGACCGTCAGGTTGCGGATCCAGCCGACGTCATGGGCGCTGCGGATGCTTTCACCCCGCAGATGGAAGCGCCATGTGGCGAAGGAGTAACCGAAGGTGGTGCGCACGACGAGCGAGGAGGTGATGACGGCGGCCAGCACCAGCGCGGTGATCGGAAAGTCGCCGGTGATCTCGAGCGCCAGGAAGGTCATCGTCAGCGGTCCACCGATGATGGCGACGGCGAGCGAACTCATGCCGACGACGGCGTAGACCTCCGGGGTCAGCGACGCATGCGCGAAGAACGGCGCCGAATAGGCAAAGAGCTTGCCGAGCAGGGCGCCCATGAACAGCGAGGCGAAGAACAGGCCGCCTCTGAAGCCGGAGCCGATGGAAACGGCGGAGGCGAAGGATTTCAACAGCAGGATGCCGATCAGCGCCGGGATTGCGACCTGGTGCGACAGATTGAGATGCAGCGCTCCATGGCCTGCCGAGAGGACCTGCGGCGAGATCATCGCCAGCAGGCCGACGACGACGCCGCCGAGTGCCGGACGGGCATAGGTCGGCACCGAGCTCTTGCGCGCCAGTTCCTCGATGAAGGAAACGCCCTGCATGATCAGGATGCCGGCGCCGGCGCAGCAGCCGCCGAGCAGGATCGCCGGAACGTAGTCTGCCGGAACGACGCTGCCGAAGCGGCCGACATCGATGGTAAAATCGCTACCGGCAAGCAAGCGGGAAATCAGCGTCGAGAGCAGGGCGGAAACGACGACAGGGGTCAGCGAGACGATCGTGTAAGTGCCGATGATCAGCTCGAAGGCATAGAAGGCGCCCGTCAGCGGCGCGTTGAAGGCTGCGGCGATGGCACCGGCCGCCCCGCAACCGAGCAGCACGCGCAGATCGGAGCGGCGCAACTGCAGCTTGAGGCCGAGCTTCGAGGCAAGACCAGCCGCCAGCTGCGTATAGCCGGCCTCGAGGCCGACCGAGGCGCCGAAGCCGTTGGAAATCAGATTCTGGATCGCGACGATGATGCTGTCGGTCAGCGACAGGCGGCCGCCATGCAAGGCATTGGCTTCGATCGGGTCGACCATCGGCTTCTTGCGCGTCTTGCTGAGAGTGAACAGCAGAAGGCCGAGAAACAGGCCGCCGACGATCGGCGCCAGCAACAGGAGCAGCTTGTTGTCGATGTCGGAGGAGCTCAGGCGGTCGACATCGCTGATGCCGAAGATCAGGCTGTGCATTTCCCGCGAAATCAGGCTCATGCCGGTCACCGCGCAGCCGGCGATGACGCCCACGACGCCGCCCGCGAAAACCATGCCCATTTCATTCTGGCGCGCCAAGGCGCGCAGCCGCGCCAAATCGAATTTGAGATGGCGCCGCGCCAGGCGGCCGATGTCGGTTTTCGTGAGCATGGTGAGAGAACTAGGCGATGGACTGCAGGATCAAGGAAGCACGCTTTTTTGCGCTGCATGATTTCGCGAGCAAATGCAGCAAAAGCGAGGCGGCCGCAAGCGAATTTTCAGCTTAAGTCAATGAATTTAATAGACTATCTGATTGGTAGACTCAGTCGGGTTAAAAGCGGGCTGCTTGGATCGCCCCGGCATCGATTGACTTCGCCTGGCCGCACGCCTAACGATGCTTGCAATTATGGATGGTTCCGGGGCGGCGGTTGCTGCTCGGGATGAAAAGGGAATGTGACGGGGCGGACCCAAACCGGGCGCCTTCATCACAGCCGACCCCGCGACTGTAGAGCGGTCAGGGTCTTCCATCCGGTGCACCGGCGCCACTGCCTGATCGCTGCATTCCGCAGCAGGGCAATGACTGACGGACACCGGAAAAGCCACTGGAAATGCATCGTGATCAGCCGGGGCAGGACGCCTCTAACTCTACGAATCGTCCGCCTTTTCACGAGAATGCAGCCGGGAAGGCGAGGACGATCCGCTGGCACGATCAGGGATGGCCTTTGGGCCGTCCCTGTCGGGGCCCGAAACCGCGAGCCAGGAGACCTGCCATCCGTGCCGGGCGAAGAGCCCACCCAAGGGCAATCTTGTCCGCTGCCAGCACGGAGGTTGTCATGGCTGAAACAGAGTTTTGTGTGCCGTCTTTGGCGGTGCGATTGACGGGTGTGGCGCTTGTGCCGTTGGGTGTTGTGAGCGCTACCTTCTCCACCCTCATTCCTGTGGCCTTAGGGCTGCGCCCACGGGATGTCACAGGAATCCAGCGTGCTCAAGTCCTTGGGCACAGAAGACTCGTTCAATTCGTATTCCGATTCCTTCACGGCGCAGACGCGCCGTGGCTGGATTGCTGTGACAAGCACAGGAATGAGGGAAGACCGATAGATCTGTGCCCCAACATGGTGGCTGCTGGATGAGCCAAGCTACCTTCATCCTCGGCGGTGCCCGGTCCGGCAAATCCCGCTTCGCCGAAAATCTCATCACCGATACCAGCCTCGAACGTCACTACGTTGCGACGGGGCGGGCGTGGGATGACGAGATGCGGGCGCGGATCGATCAGCACCGCGCCGATCGCGGCCCGTCGTGGCAGACGCATGAGGAGCCGCTGCAGCTTGCCGAACGCCTTGCCGCAATCGACGGCGAGGGGCGGGCGATCCTGGTCGATTGCCTGACGCTCTGGGTCACCAATCTGATGATGGGCGAGCGCGATGTGGCGGCGGAAAGTGCCGCGCTTGCGGCCTGGCTGCCGAAGGCGAAGGCGCGGCTCGTTGTTGTTTCCAATGAAGTCGGCCTTGGGATCGTTCCCGAGAGCCGGATGGCGCGGGATTTTCGCGACCATGCCGGGCGGCTGCACCAGATGATCGCGGCATCCGCCGCGGACGTGTATTTTATCGCGGCAGGCCTGCCGCTGAAGATGAAGGGTTGAACGAATGAACCAGCAGAAAATCCCGGCAACCGTGATTACCGGCTTCCTCGGGGCGGGCAAGACGACGATGATCCGCAACCTGCTTTCCAACACCGGCGGCAAGAAGATCGCGCTGATCATCAACGAATTCGGCGATCTCGGTGTCGATGGCGATGTGCTGAAGGGCTGCGGTGCGGAGAACTGCACCGAGGACGACATCATCGAGCTCACCAACGGCTGCATCTGCTGCACCGTCGCCGACGATTTCATTCCGACGATGACCAAGCTGCTCGAGCGCGACCAGCGTCCTGATCATATCGTCATCGAGACCTCAGGTCTGGCGCTGCCGCAGCCGCTGGTCGCCGCCTTCAACTGGCCGGATATCCGCAGCGAAGTCACCGTCGACGGCGTCATCACCGTTGTCGATAGCGCCGCCGTCGCGGCCGGGCGCTTTGCCGACGATCACGATGCCGTCGAGGCGCGCCGCGTCGAAGATGAATCGCTCGATCACGAAAGCCCGATCGAAGAGCTGTTCGAGGATCAGCTGACCTGCGCCGACCTCATCGTTCTCAACAAGACCGATCTGCTCGACCGCGAAGGCCTCGGCCGCGTGCGCGAGGAAGTCAGCTCGCGGATTGCCCGCAAGCCGGTAATGATCGAGGCGAAGAACGGCGAGGTACCTGCCAGCGTTCTGCTCGGCCTCGGCATCAGCACCGAGGACGATATAGCCAATCGCAAGTCGCATCACGAGCTGGAGCATGAAGACGGCACGCCGCATGACCACGACGAGTTCGACAGCTTCGTCGTCGAGCTCGGTACGCTTGCCGATCCCGCCGGTTTCATCGAGAAGCTGAAGGGCGTGATTTCAGAGCATGACGTACTGCGCCTGAAGGGCTTTGCCGACGTCTCGGGCAAGCCGATGCGCCTGCAGATCCAGGCGGTCGGCAGCCGTATCGACCAGTATTTCGACCGTGCCTGGGCACCGGGTGAAAAGCGCAGAACACGCCTCGTGGTCATCGGCCTGCACGACATGGACGAAGCCGCCGTGCGCAAGGCGATCGAGGCGCTGGTCTGATCCATGCATCTGCTCCTTGCCCAGAAAGGAACGATCAGCGACGGTGACGAGGCGATTGATCTCGGTCAGTCACCCGGCGAGATCCTGTTCCTGTCTGCGGCGGATACGGAGCTTTCGGCAATCGCCGCCGCCTACGGGCAGGGCGGCGGTTCACCGATGACGCTGCGCGTCGCCAGCCTGATGAGCCTGAAGCACCCGATGTCGGTCGATGCCTATGTCGAGCGGACGGTGCGGCACGCCAAGCTTGTTGTCGTGAGGGCGCTCGGTGGTGCCAGCTATTTTCACTATGCTCTGGAGGCGCTGCATGCCTGCGCGGCCCGCAGCGGTGCGCGCATTGCAGTGCTGCCTGGCGATTCCAAGCCGGATGCGGGGCTGACGCCGTTTTCCAATGTCGATCTCGATGATCTCAATGCGCTCTGGTCCTATCTGATCGAGGGCGGCGACGAGAATTCGCGGCGATTTCTGGATTATGCCGCGGCGATGGTCTCAGGTGGCGAGAAGCCGGGTGCGGCTGCTCCGCTGATGAAAGCGGGGATCTGGTGGCCGGGGCGGGGCGTGGTTGGTGTTGAGGAGTGGCGGGCGCTTTCGGCGGAGATGCTGGGGGTTGCAGCGGCACCCCCCTCTGTCCTGCCGGACATCTCCCCCACAGGGGGGGAGATCGACTCGTGGGGCGTTTCCTCCCAGACAATGGAGGTTGAAGCGAGCGGGCGAGCCCAGCCAATCTCCCCCCTTGTGGGGGAGATGTCCGGCAGGACAGAGGGGGGTAACCCACCCTCGACCGATGCCCCCATCGCCGCCATCAGCTTCTACCGTGCCCTCGTCCAGAGCGGCGAAACCAAGCCGATCGAAGCGATGATCGAGGCACTGGCAGCCGAAGGCCTGCGGCCGCTTCCGGTCTTCGCCTACAGCCTTAAGGACCCGGTTTCCACGGGCATCCTCGAAAGCGTCTTTGCCGCCGCCGCGCCCGATATCGTCGTCAACACCACGGGTTTTGCCGTCTCCGCGCCCGGCGCCGACCGCCAGCCGACCATCCTCGAGGCCAGCGGCGCCGTCGTGCTGCAGGCGATCTTCTCGGCTTCCTCGAAGGAGGCATGGAGCGGTTCCTCGCAAGGCCTGTCGGCTCGTGATCTTGGCATGAATGTCGCGCTTCCTGAGGTCGATGGCCGGGTGCTGTCGCGTGCCGTGTCGTTCAAGGCGGCGGCGCGCTACGATGCCAATGTCGAAGCCAATATCGTCGGCAGCGAGCCGGATGCCGGGCGGATGCGCTATACGGCGAAACTGGCCGCCCATTGGGCGCGGCTGCGGCGGAAGACCGTGGCGGAACGCCGGGTGGCGCTGGTCATGGCCAACTATCCGAACCGCGACGGGCGGCTCGGCAACGGGGTCGGCCTCGATACGCCGGCGGGCACTGTTGAGGTGCTGAATGCTCTGCGCGAGGCGGGTTACGGCATCGACCCGTATCCGGCGGATGGCGATGCGCTGATGCGGCATCTGATGGACGGGCCGACCAATTCCGGCCGTGATGGGCGCGTGATCCGCGAGCAGCTTTCGTCGAGTCGATACAAGGCCTTCTTCGAAAATCTTCCGAAAAAGATTCAAGATGAGGTGAGCGCGCGATGGGGCGGCCCGGAGGTTGATCCCTATTTCGTCGATGGCGGCTTTGCCCTGCCGTTTTCGCGGCTGGGCCATGTACTGATCGGCATCCAGCCGGCGCGCGGCTACAATATCGATCCGAAGGAAAGCTACCATTCGCCGGATCTGGTGCCGCCGCATGGCTATCTCGCTTTCTACGCTTTCCTGCGTCAGGAATTCGGCGCCGATGCCGTCATCCATATGGGCAAGCACGGCAATCTCGAATGGCTGCCGGGCAAGGCGTTGGCGCTGTCGGAGGAATGCTATCCCGAAGCGATTCTCGGGCCGCTGCCGCATCTCTATCCCTTCATCGTCAACGATCCCGGCGAGGGCACGCAGGCCAAGCGACGGACATCAGCCGTGATCATCGATCACCTGACGCCACCGCTGACGCGGGCCGAGAGCTATGGGCCGCTCAAGGATCTGGAGGCGCTGGTCGATGAATATTACGAGGCCTCCGGCGGCGATCCGCGCCGCATCCGGTTGCTGTCGAAACAGATCCTCGACCTCGTCGCCGATATCGGTCTCGACAGCGATGCCGGCATTGCCAAGGGCGAGGCTGAGGACGAGGCGCTGAAGAAGCTCGACGCCTATCTCTGCGATCTCAAGGAGATGCAGATCCGCGACGGCCTGCATGTTTTCGGCGTGTCGCCCGAAGGGCGGTTGCTGACGGACCTGACCGTGGCGCTGGCGCGGGTGCCGCGCGGGCTGGGCGAGGGCGGTGATCAGAGTTTGCAGCGGGCGATTGCAGGGGATTTGGGGTTGGGTGTTGCGGGTGCGGCTGTACCCCCCTCTGTCCTGCCGGACATCTCCCCCACAAGGGGGGAGATCGACTCGTGGCATGCATCTCCCCAGACAATGAAGGTTGAGGCGAGCGGGCCCGCCCAGCCAATCTCCCCCCTTGTGGGGGAGATGCCTGGCAAGGCAGAGGGGGGTATCCCTCCGCACACTCCCTTCGACCCCCTCGACTGCAACATGGCCACACCGTGGACCGGCCCAACACCGGATATCCTCGCCGAACTTCTCGACACCCCCTGGCGCACCCATGGCGACACCGTCGAGCGCATCGAGCTGCTCGCCGCTAAACTCGTCTCTGGCGAGAGGTCATGCCCGTCCTCCTGGCCGCAGACCACCCAGGTCCTCGCCACCATCGAATCCCACCTCAAACCCTCGATCCTCGCCTGCGGCCATGCCGAGATCTCCGCACTGCTGACCGGTCTCGACGGCCGTTTCGTGCCTCCGGGCCCCTCCGGCGCCCCCACACGTGGGCGTCCCGAAGTTTTACCCACAGGGCGGAATTTCTATTCGGTGGATAGCCGCGCGGTCCCGACGCCGGCGGCCTACGAGCTCGGCAAGAAATCCGCCGAGCTGCTGGTGCGCCGCTATGTGCAGGATCATGGCGAATGGCCCGTGTCCTTCGGCCTGACGGCCTGGGGCACGTCGAACATGCGCACAGGCGGCGATGATATTGCCCAGGCGCTGGCGCTGATCGGCGTCAAGCCGGTCTGGGACATGACCTCGCGCCGCGTCACCGGCTACGAAATCATCCCGCCTGCCATGCTGCGTCGCCCCCGGGTGGACGTGACGCTGCGTATATCAGGCTTCTTCCGCGATGCCTTTCCGGAGCAGATCGCGCTCTTCGACAAGGCCGTCAGGGCGGTCGGTGCTCTCGATGAGGATGCAGCCGACAATCCGATCGCGGCGCGTATGCGCGGCGAAGCCGTTCGGCTTGAAGCGTCCGGCCTGGATCAGACGTCGGCGATGAAGCGCGCCGGCTACCGGATCTTCGGTTCGAAACCCGGCGCTTACGGAGCCGGGCTGCAGGCGCTGATCGACGAGAAGGGCTGGGAGCGGCGCGCCGATCTGGCGGAGGCCTATCTGGTCTGGGGCAGCTATGCCTATGGCGCGGCCGAGGAAGGCCGCGCAGAGCGCGGCATCTTCGAGGAGCGGCTGCGGTCGATCCAGGCGGTGGTGCAGAACCAGGATAACCGCGAGCACGACCTGCTCGACAGCGACGACTACTACCAGTTCGAAGGCGGGATGGCGGCAGCGGCCGAGCATGTCGGCGGTATCAGACCGTCGATCTATCACAACGATCATTCGCGGCCGGAAAAGCCGGTGATCCGCTCGCTGGAGGAGGAGATCGGCCGCGTCGTGCGCGGGCGCGTGGTCAATCCGAAATGGATCGATGGCGTCATGCGCCACGGCTACAAGGGCGCCTTCGAGATCGCCGCCACGGTCGACTATCTCTTCGCCTTTGCGGCAACGACCGGGGCCGTCGGCGATCATCATTTCGAGGCGGTCTATCAGGCCCTCGTCGCCGATCCCAAGGTGCGCGACTTCATGGCCGAGAAGAACCCGGCGGCGCTCGAAGACATGAAGGAGCGGCTGATGGAGGCGATCGACAGGCGCCTCTGGACACCGCGCAGCAATTCGGCCCGCTTCGATCTGGTGCAGGCCGCACATTGAAAATTTGGCGCTGTTGATGTACATATTACTGTACAGAAGTGGAGATGAACAATGGCCTATGTGGGCTTTACGGATTTCCGCCAGAACCTTGCGTCGCACCTTGATGAGGTGGTCAACAGCCGCGCGCCGCTGGTGGTGACACGCCGGCGTGGCAAGGCGGTCGTGGTTTTGTCGGAAGAGGAATATGAGGCGATGCAGGAAACCCTGTATCTCCTCAGCAACCCCGCCAATGCGGAGAGGCTGCGCCGGTCCATCGAGGAGGTCGAGGCTGGCGGCGGCGCTGAGCATCCGCTTGCGGATGTCTGATGCGGGTCCATTGGTCGAGCGACGGCTGGGAGGACTATCTGTACTGGCAGAAGGCCGATGTGCAGATGGTTCGCAAGATCAATGAACTCATCGGTGAGATCAGACGCACACCATTTACGGGCATAGGCAGGCCGGAGCCGCTGAGGGGTGAGCTCTCTGGCTGGTGGTCACGGCGCATCAATAGCGAGCACCGCATCGTTTATCGCGTCGAAGGCAAAGGCACGGACCAGTACATGACGATCCTCATGTGCCGCCATCATTACAAACTTTGAGAGACATACACGTGGACGATACGAATTCTGAAATTCCGGTGAAAGACGACGCGCGCCATAACGAGAAGATGGCGAAGAAGAAGGCGGCGCGTGACAAGATCATGGCCACGAAGACCGATGAGAAGGGGCTGATCATCGTTCACACCGGCAAGGGCAAGGGCAAGTCGTCCTCGGCCTTCGGGATGATCTTCCGCCATATCGCCCATGGAAAGCCGTCGGCCGTCGTGCAGTTCATCAAGGGGGCGATGTGGACCGGCGAGCGCGATCTGATCGAGAAGCATTTCTCCGATATCTGCCAGTTCCACACGATGGGCGAGGGCTTTACCTGGGAGACGCAGGACCGTGCCCGTGATGTCGCGGCCGCAACGGCTGCCTGGGAGAAGGCCAAGGAACTGATCCGCGACGAGCGCAATTCGATGGTGCTGCTCGACGAAATCAATATCGCGCTGCGCTACGACTATCTCGACGTGAACGACGTGGTCGCATTCCTGCGGGATGAAAAACCCTATATGACTCACGTCGTGCTGACCGGCCGCAATGCCAAGGACGAGCTGATCGAGCTTGCCGATCTCGTGACCGAGATGGAGTTGATCAAGCATCCGTTCCGCTCCGGCATCAAGGGGCAGCCCGGCGTGGAGTTCTGATGACGCAAAGCTGGCTATTCTGGGCGGTGCTTTCGCGGCGCTGACGGCGATTTTCGCGAAGATCGGGGTGGCCGGCGTCAATTCGGATCTGGCGACGCTGATCCGCACCGTCGTCATCATCCTGATCATCACGGCGATCGTCGCCGCGACCGGCCAGTGGCAGCCGGTCTCCAGCATATCCGGCAAGACCTGGCTGTTTCTGGCTCTTTCGGGTGCCGCAACCGGCGCGTCATGGCTCGCTTATTTCCGGGCGTTGAAGCTTGGCGATGCGGCCCGCGTCGCGCCGATCGACAAGCTTTCCATCGTCCTCGTCGCCATGTTCGGCGTCGTCTTTCTCGGTGAGAAGCTCGGGCTGGTGAACTGGCTCGGGGTGGCGATGATCGCGGGCGGCGCGCTGCTGCTGGCGCTGTTCTAGTCCATCGTTGCCCTGAGAATCGCGGCGGTTTCGTCGTCCGCCGGGAAAAAAGATTCGATCGCCAGTTCCGAGAGCGTGACATCGACAGGTGTGCCGAACACCGTCGTCGTCGAGATCAGCGACAGCGTTCCACTCGCAGTGCGCAGTTTCAGCGAAACGGCAATGCCCGCGTAGTCGTGCTTCAGCTCATCGGCGGGATCGCCGCCGGGCGAGAGCTGCTGCAACTCCCTGAGCAGCCCGCCAAGGATCGGGTCGGCGGTCATGTCGATCTGCTGGCGGAGCCGTTCCAGCAGATGGCCGCGCCATTCCGCGAGATTGACGATATCGGGCGCCAATCCCTCCGGATGAAGGCTGAGGCGGAGAACGTTCATCGGGCCTTCGAGCAGGCTTGTGTCTCGGACGTTGCGCAATAGCGGCGCGATCGCGGCATTGGCTGATATCAGCGTCCAGTGCCGGTCGATGGCAAGCGCCGGGAATGGCTCATGCGCCTTCAGCACCATGGCGACCGCCTGGCGGGCGGGCTTCAGGGCCGGATCGTCGAGGGAGCGTTCGGCAAAGAGCGGCGCGTATCCGGCCGAGAGCAGCATCGGGTTGCGGTCGCGAAGCGGCACGCCGAGCCGTTCTGCCAGATGCAGCAGCATGTCACGGCTCGGCGTCGAGCGCCCGCTCTCGATGAAACTCAGGTGTCTCTGCGAAATCTCGGCTTCGAGCGCGAGATCGAGCTGGCTCATGCGGCGAAGCTTGCGCCATTCGCGGAGGTGGTCACCAAGAGAGCGGGCTGACGGGATCATTATGCGGCTTCCGGAACGAGATCGAGGAACCCGTGTACGGCCTTCATGCGGCCGCCTTCAAGCAGGGCGAAGTCGGTTCCCTTGATAATTGCCTCGCCGCCGTCGGGTCCGAGACCCCAGGAGAAGCGCAGATTGTCGCCGTGGCCGTCGGCGGTGCCGATCAGGTTGAAGCGGAAACCGGGAAAGCGGGTCTGGACGGCTTCAACGAGGGCGTTGATCTGCTCGTGGCCTTCGCCGCGCATCAGCGGATCGATATAGAGGGCGTTCTCGGTCCAGCTTTCGGCGATCAGCGCCTTGCGGCGGCCGGCATCTTCCTCGTTCCAGATGGCGATGTAGCGTTCGGCCTTGTTGGTCGCGTCGGTCATTCTCTGTCTCCTTGTGATCGCCCGGTTCGTCCAGGCAGGGCGATCATCGGCAAAGGCGCGCGGCTCATCAATTACGCGAGAGGTAATCATGCTCGCGGCTTGGTGATTTGACAGTGCGGGCGGCGGCCAGAAGATTTCCCTCAGGATTTCGAGAAGGAGGATATCATGGGTTTTCCATCAGTGATGCGTAGCGCCGGTCTGGCGATCATCGTTTCCGTCGCGGGGATTTCGGCGGCGCATGCGGCCACGATCGTGGACGAGTGGAAGACGATCAAGGCGCCGGAGGCACCCAAGCTCGGCGACGTCACAGTCGATCCCTCGACGACGGCGCTGCTGCTTCTCGATTTCAACGGAGCGCAGAACCCGGAGAAGGGGCCGTGCAACAGCAAGGTGAAGCCGCGCTGCATCGCCGAGCTGCCGCATGTGGCGAAGCTGATGAAGGAGGCGCGCGATAGCGGGACGCCGGTGGTCTACAGCATCACTTCCAACGCAGCGCCGGAGGATATCGCGACGGTGCTGGCGCCGAAGGACGGCGATCCGATCGTCAAGTCGGGTGCCAACAAGTTCATCAATACCGATCTTGATAAAATCCTTGCCGACCGGCACATCAAGACCGTGATCGTCACCGGCACGGCGTCCGAGGGTGCAGTGCTGAACACGGCCGCCTATGCGGCACTGAAGGGCATGGATGTGGTGCTGCCGGTCGACGGCATGTCGTCGACTGATCCCTATGCCGAGCAGTACGTCACCTGGCATTTCGCCAATGCGCCGGGCGTGTCCGCCAAGACGAAGCTGACGACGATCGATGCGATCAAGTTCGGCAAGGCGGGCTAGGAATGTCCTAGACGCCAAGCCAGACGCGGAGCGGATTGGCGGGATCGGCGATCAGCTTGATCGCGAAGGCGATGCAGACGACGACCAGCAGCGGCTTGATCAGCTTGGCGCCGGTGCGCATCGCGAGCCGCGACCCGACCTGCGCGCCGAGGAACTGGCACACACCCATCATCAGGCCGATGGTCCAGAGCGTCGCGCCGAAGGAGGCGAAGACGATCAGCGCGCCGACATTCGAGCCGAGGTTCAGCAGCTTGGTATGGGCCGTTGCCTTCAGCATGCCGAAACCGGCAAGCGTGACGAAGGAGAGCATCAGAAACGAGCCGGTGCCGGGGCCGAAGACGCCGTCGTAGAAGCCGATCAACGGCACGAAGGTCATGCCGAAGAGATAGGGCGTGATACGGCGGTGGGTGTCGAGATCATTCAGGTTCGGCTTGAAGGCGAAGTAGAGCGCGATCGCCACCAGCAGCACCGGCATGATGGCGCGCAGCACATCGCCGGGCACGATTGTGGCCAGCGCGGCGCCGAGCGCGCCGCCCATCAGCGCCATCATCGCCATCGGCAATTGTTCGCGCAGGTTCACATGGCCCTTGCGCGAATAGGCGAGCGTCGCCGACGCGGCACCGAACATCGACTGCACCTTGTTGGTCCCCAGCGTCTGCAGCGGCGGAATGCCGGCGATCAGCATGGCGGGAACGGTGATGAGGCCGCCACCGCCGGCGATCGAATCGACGAAACCGGCGCAGAAGGCGGCGAGGCAGAGCAGGGCGAGAAGATGGGGGGCGATATCGGACAAGGCAGGACTCTGAATGCAGGCGCGATGGAAATCGGCGCCATGTTGCATTTCCGGCCCCGGGCTGCAATGGCTGCGGGGACACAGTTTTCTCCTTTCGGATTCCGCAGATGACCGGCTCCAGCACAGACAGGGCAAGGCTCTACATTCTCGGCCTCGGCTGCGAGCGGGGAGCGGATGCTGTTGAGGTTTCGGCACTGGCGCGGCGGGCGCTGGAGGATGGGGCGGTCGGTGCGGATGATGTCGCAGCCGTCGCTTCGATCGACAGTCGCACGGAGGAGCGGGCGATCCTTGCTGTGGCCGAAGAACTCGGCGTTACCATGCGTTTTTTCACCGCAGCGCGGCTGGAAGAAGAGACGCCGCGGATCAAGAATCCCTCGGCCATCGTCTTTGCCCGTGTCGGCTGCCATGGCGTTGCGGAATCTGCGGCGCTTGCTGCAGCGGGGGCGGAGGCCGCGCTTGTGGTGCCCAAGATCAAATCGGCGCATGCGACGGCGGCTGTCGCGCGCATGCTGTTGCAGAAAGAATAGCGAGCGTTATGGTGTCGGCCACCTCGCGGCGCGCCCCACGGCATCTGCGACGAGAATGAGAAGGAATATTTCATGCATAAGGTCATTTATGACACGGACCCGGGCGTCGACGATGCCATGGCGCTCCTCTTCCTGCACCGTCATCCCGAAATCGATCTGATCGGCATCACCACGATCTTCGGCAATGCCTCGATCGAGACGACGACGCGCAACGCGCTGTTCCTGAAGCGCGAATGGAATATCGCGGCACCGGTCGCCAAGGGCGCCAACGTGACTTTCGATCCGTCGCGCAAGGAAATCGGCTGGCCGACCTTCGTGCATGGCGATGACGGCCTCGGCAATATCGGCGTACCGGAAACCATCGACCTTCCCACCGATCCGCGTCCGGCGCACCGCTTCATCATCGAGACCGTGCGCGCCAATCCGGGCGAGGTAACGCTGGTTGCCGTCGGCCGCATGACCAATCTGGCGCTGGCGCTGAAGGAAGACCCTGAGATTGCCAGGCTGGTGAAGCAGGTCGTGATCATGGGCGGCAATTTCTATGTGCCGGGCAACGTTTCGCCGGTCGCCGAAGCCAATATCCATGGCGACCCGGAAGCCGCCGATGCGGTGATGACGGCACCGTGGAAGGTGGCGATCATCGGTCTCGACGTCACCGCGATCACGACGATGAGCCGCAGCTATCTGAAGGCCGCGGCCGACAAGGGCGATGCGGCGGTGAAGCTGCTGAACGACCTGTCGCAGTTCTATATCGATTTCTACAAGCACGCTGTCGAAGACGGCATGATGGTGCATGACAGCTGCGCCTGCGTCTATGTCGTGGCGCCGGAGCTGTTCACCACGGTGACGGGTGCAGTGCGTGTCGTCTGCGGCGGCATTGCCGATGGCCAGACGATCGTGAAGCCGGACGGGCGACGTTTCCCGCCGGGCGATTGGGACAATCTGCCGAGCCAGATCGTCTGCACCGGCATCAAGTCGGAAGAGGTCATTGATCTCATCCGCGATACGCTTCTCAGGGCTTGATGCCCCAAGAGGGCCGGGCGTTTTGCGTCTGGCCCTGTTTTGTCGAGTCCTATCAAGTTCATCCGGCCGTCCGCTCAGATTTTGAGTCGGCTTCTTCGCAAGTTGAGTCGGCTCGCCGACGGCAATCAGCAATGGCCTCGGCGTGGTTGCCGTTGACCTTGCGGAATGGCGGGCATAGACCACCTTCATGATCGAGAATGCGTTCGCCCATCTGCCGGCACTGGAGCCGGGAACCGTCTGGCTCGTCGGTGCGGGGCCGGGCGATCCCGGGCTGTTGACGCTGCTGGCCGCCAAGGGGCTTTCGGAAGCCGATATCGTCGTGCACGACGCGCTGGTCAACGAGGAATGCCTGAAGCTGGCACGGCCTGATGCCATCCTCGAATATGCCGGAAAGCGTGGCGGCAAGCCGTCCGCCAAGCAGCGCGACATCTCGTTGCGGCTCGTCGAACTGGCGCGCTCCGGCAAGCGGGTGCTGCGGCTGAAGGGTGGCGATCCCTTCGTTTTCGGCCGCGGCGGCGAGGAGGCGCTGACGCTCGTCGAGCACAATTTGCCGTTCCGCATCGTGCCCGGCATTACTGCGGGGATCGGCGGTCTTGCCTATGCCGGCATTCCGGTGACACACCGCGATATCAACCACGCAGTCACGTTTCTGACAGGGCATGATTCCTCCGGCATCGTGCCGGATGCGATCAACTGGGATGCGATCGGGCGCGGCTCGCCTGTCATCGTCATGTATATGGCAATGAAGCATATCGCCCAGATCAGTGCGTCCCTGATGGCGGCAGGGCGCAGGGCAGACGAACCCGTCGCCTTCGTTTGCAATGCGGCGACCAGCGGGCAGCAGGTTCTGGAGACAACGCTTGGCGAAGCAGCTGTAGCGGTCGAGTCCTCGGGGCTGGAGCCGCCGGCGATTGTCGTCGTCGGCGAGGTGGTGCGGCTGCGGTCATCGCTGGATTGGCTCGGCGCTCTCGGCGGACGCCGTCTTCAGCCGGATCCCTTCCGGCAAAGCGGAAAGGAGACGGCATGAGTGGCCTCCTGATTGCGGCACCGTCCTCCGGGTCTGGTAAGACGACGATCACGCTGGGGCTGCTGCGCGCGCTGCGAAATCGCGGCGTGGCGGTGGCGCCCGGCAAGGCGGGCCCCGATTATATCGATCCGGCCTTTCATTCGGCTGCGAGCGGCGCGTCCTGTCTCAACTTCGATCCCTGGGCCATGCGCCGCGAGCTGATTTCGGCCAATGCGGCGATCCACCGTCAGGGCGACCGCATTCTGGTCATCGAGGCGATGATGGGGCTCTTCGATGGTGCTGCCGACGGGAAGGGCACGGCCGCCGATCTTGCGGCTATGCTCGGGCTCTCCGTCGTGCTCGTCGTCGATGCCTCGCGCATGTCGCAGTCGGTAGCACCTCTGGTCAGCGGCTTCGCGAGCTTCCGCGCCGATGTGCGCATCGCCGGCGTGATCCTCAACAAGGTCGGCAGCGAGCGGCACGAGATGATGTTGCGCACCGCGCTCGACGCGATCCGCATGCCTGTCGTCGCGGTCATCCGCAGCGACAAGGTGCTGGTGCTGCCGGAGCGGCATCTCGGCCTGGTGCAGGCCGGCGAGCATGCCAGCCTCGAAGCTTTCATCGATCATGCCGCCGAAGCCGTCTCGGATGAGTGCAATTTCGAATTCTTGCTGCGCATCGCCCGTCAGGGGCTGAACATCGCCTCGGCTGCCAATATCAGGCGTCTGCCGCCGCTGGGCAAAAAGATAGCGGTGGCCCGCGATATCGCCTTTGCCTTCTGCTACGAACACATGCTGCTTGGCTGGCGCCGCCGCGGGGCGGAGATCTCCTTTTTCTCGCCGCTCGCCGACGAGGCGCCCGCTGTCGATGCCGATGCCATCTATCTGCCGGGCGGCTATCCGGAGCTGCATGCCGGCGAGATCGCGTCGGCTGCGAATTTCCGGCGCGGGATGCTGGATGCGGCCAGGAGCGGCACGCGGATCTATGGCGAGTGCGGTGGGTACATGACGCTCGGTGAGGGGCTTATCGATGCCGAAGGTGCCAGACATGAGATGCTCGGCCTGCTGCCGCTGGTGACGAGCTATGAAAAGCGCAGTCGTCACCTCGGCTATCGCCGTGTCCGGCCTGTCGACGGCGCCTTCTTCGAAGCGGCGATGGCGGGGCATGAGTTCCACTATTCAACCGTCGTCTCGGAGGGCGAGGCCGAGCGGTTGTTCTTCGTCACCGATGCGCTTGGCACCGATCTCGGCCAGGCCGGGCTGCGGCGCGGGCAGGTGGCCGGATCCTACATGCACATGATCGATCTCTCCGGAGAGACGGCATGAGCGGTCCGATCGTGCATGGCGGCGGAATCACCGCTGCCGCCGCCGAATTCGGCGGCAGGCCGGAGGACTGGCTCGACCTCTCGACCGGCATCAATCCCTGTCCGGTCAAGTTGCCCGAGATACCGCAATCCGCCTGGTACCGATTGCCCGACCGGTATCTGCTGAATTCCGCGGTCGAAGCGGCGCGCCACTACTACCGCAGCGGCCTGTTCTCGCCGCTGCCGGTACCCGGCACGCAGTCGGTCATCCAGCTGCTGCCACGCCTCGTTGCGCCGGGAAGCCGCGTTGCGGTCGTGTCGCCCACCTATGGGGAATACGAAAAGGCCTTTCGCAGCGCCGGATGCGAGGTGGATACCGTTTCTGGCCTGGACGGGATCGGTGACGGCACGATGCTGGCGGTTGCGGTCAATCCGAACAATCCGACCGCCAGGCTCCATGATCGCGACAGCCTGATCCGGCTGCATGAGGCACTGAAGGCGAGGGGCGGCTACCTCGTTGTCGACGAGGCCTTCGGCGATATCGAGCGCGAGGAGAGCCTCGTGCCGCTGGCGGGCGAACTCTCCAACCTGATCATCTTCCGGTCCTTCGGGAAATTCTTCGGCCTTGCCGGTCTGCGCCTCGGCTTCGTCATCGCGAAGGACAGTATCCGGGCGAAATTCGAGGATTGGCTTGGTCCCTGGGCGGTATCAGGTCCGGCACTGTCGATCGCCACCGCACTGCTGCGCAGCGATCCCGCACCGATTGCTGCGAGAATTGCCGAGCGGAATGCGGGGCTTGTCGCAGTGCTGGAGGCTGCAGGCTTGGCGGTTACCGGCAACGCAGCCTTGTTCACGCTGGTCGAAGACAAACGCGCTGCCGATCTCTATAGGCATCTCTGCCGGCATCACATTCTGGTTCGCAGGTTCGACTACGCGCCGCATTGGCTGCGCTTCGGCCTGGGGCCAGACCGATCCGCGGACCGCAGGCTCGCGGCCGCCCTGGAAAGCTTTGACGCATGACGATCGACGAACATCTGCTCGTACTTCTCCTGGCCCTGCTTCTCGACCGGATCGCCGGCGATCCGGAGTGGCTCTGGTCGCGGGTGCCGCATCCGGTCGTGCTGTTCGGCAAGGCGATCTCCTATTTCGACCGCACCTATAATGGCGAGACGCTGACCCGGCCCGAACGGCGGCTGAACGGCACGGCGTCGATCGCTGGTCTGTTGTTCGGCAGTGCGATCGCCGGGTTGGTGTTGCACTGGTTCTTCAATCTCTTCGGCGTCATAGGCATCGTTCTCGAAGTGATCTGCGTCGCGGTCTTCCTGGCGCAGAAGAGCCTTGCAGATCATGTCTCGGATGTCGCCGACGCGCTCCGCTCGGAAGGGATTGCAGGCGGGCGCCGCGCCGTGTCGAGAATCGTCGGCCGCGATCCGGAGACGCTGGACGAGCCGGGTGTCTGCCGCGCGGCAATCGAGAGCCTTGCCGAGAACTTCTCCGACGGCGTCGTTGCGCCGGCGCTCTGGTATGCCGTTCTCGGCCTACCGGGTCTTTTCATCTACAAGATGCTGAATACGGCCGATTCGATGATCGGTCACAAGTCCGACCGCTACATCGACTTCGGCTGGGCTTCGGCGCGGCTCGACGATATCGCCAACTGGCCTGCCGCGCGGCTGTCGATCCTGCTGATCGCTGCCGGTGCCTGGCTGCGCCGCGGCGCGCATGCCTGCAAGGACGCGGTCCAGGTGGCGATCCGCGACGGCGGGCTGCATCGTTCGCCGAATTCCGGGCGGCCGGAGGCGGCCATGGCCGGTGCGCTCGACGTGCAGCTGGCGGGTCCGCGGGTCTATTCCGGGATCGTTGTCAGCGAGCCGATGATCAACGGCGCGGGCCGTGATACGGCGACGATCCGTGACGTCGAGGACGGCGTGCTGGTGTTCAACGGCAGCTGCATGGTCCTGGCGATCACTGTCTTCCTGGCCTTCCTGTTTTTCCTCTGACGGCGTTACCTGCGGTCTTGAAGTACAGTTTCTTGCATTGCTGCGTTATCTTTCCGATTACCAAGCGCTTTAAGTCAAAATAATCAGTATCTTTATAAGCTTCTTCTCAACGGTCCGGATCGAGGGCGTCCTGACGAAGAGGGGAAGTCATGAAGACGTTTATGGCGGCGGCTGCCGCGTGCCTTTTACTGCAGTTTACTCCTGTCACCGCGAGCGCCGCCAATCTGATCGCCAAGGTCAGCCTGGGATCGCAGACGATGACGGTGACGCAGAACGGTTTCGTCAGATACCGCTGGAAGGTATCGACGGCGCGGAACGGCTATGTGACGCCGACCGGCTCGTGGAGCGCCAAGTGGTTGTCGCTCAATCACCGCTCGCGCAAATACGACAACGCGCCGATGCCCTATGCCGTGTTCTTCAACGGCGGCTATGCGGTTCATGCGACATTTGACCTCAAGCGTCTCGGCCGGCCGGCCTCGCATGGCTGCGTGCGGCTGCATCCTGACAATGCAGCGCAGTTCTTCTCCATGGCAAAGCAGGCGGGCCTTTCCAATACCCGCGTCGTCATCACGCAATAGCGGTCGCGGCGATCATCCGCCATCAAGGTCCGGGACGGTGTTTCCGGGCCTTGCGCGCATTGCTGTTTCGGCAACAGTTGCCATGCAAATTTGAAACACGGTTGAGCGAAACCATTGGCTTTTGAAATGGATTTGCCTATGAGGGGGATAAATCCGTTATTCAAAGAGGTAAGCGCGTGACCGCTACATTCGATAAAGTTGCCGACATCATTGCAGAAACCAGCGAGATCGACCGCGACACGATTACGCCGGAGAGCCATACGATCGACGACCTCGGTATCGACAGCCTCGATTTCCTCGACATCGTCTTTGCGATCGACAAGGAATTCGGCATCAAGATTCCGCTCGAAAAGTGGACCCAGGAAGTCAACGAAGGCAAGGTTTCCACGGAAGAATATTTCGTGCTGAAGAACCTCTGTGCGAAGATCGACGAGCTGCGCGCCGCCAAGGCTTGAAGCAACACCGCCATCTTTTTTATCCGCCCTGCCTCTGCAAACCGTAGCGGCCGGGCGGTTTTGTTCCTAATTAGGCGTAACCGGCGCGGCTTTTCGCGACGGGCCGGAGGATCCGATGCTGCTGGAATATTTCCAGATGATTGACCGCATCGAGGCGGTCGACCTTCAGAAGGGCGTGCTCAAGGCGCGTTCCGTGGTGCCTGCAAAGAGCCCCGTCTTCGAAGGTCATTTCCCGGGTATGCCGCTCGTTCCGGGCGTGCTTCTCATCGAAACCATGGCGCAGGCCTCGGGCATGCTGGTGCTGGCCGCGACCGATTTCGCCGCCATGCCCTTCCTGATGTCGGTCGATGGCGCCAAGATGCGCACTTTCGTCGAGCCGGAAGCGGTTCTCGACATCGAGGCGTTCCTGGAGCATGACGGCTCGGGGTTTGCCGTCACCAAGGCAAAGATTACCAGCGGCGGCAAGAAGGTCTGCGATGCGCAATTGAAGCTGCGCACCATGCCTTTCAGCGAGGTTCCGCTCGGCGATATCGTGAAGAAACGTGCTGGCGAAGTCGGCCTGATGGACGCGATCGCAGCGCAGGGAGTGAAGGAATGAGCAAGGCTCGGAATGATGTCGTCATCACCGGCGTCGGTATCTTGACCTGTCAGGGCGTCGGCAAGGATGTGCATGTCGCGCTACTGACCGGCAATGGTGCGCCGCCTGCCGTCGTCGAGACGGAAAAGTTCAAGCCCTATCCGGTGCATCCGTTGCCCGAGATCGACTGGTCGCAGCAGATCGCCAAGCGTGGCGACCAGCGCCAGATGGAAAACTGGCAGCGCATCGGCGTTTTCGCCGCCGGCCTGGCGCTCGACGATGCCGGCTTCAAGGACGATGCGGAAGCCTGCGGGACGATGGACATGATCGTCGCTGCCGGCGGCGGCGAGCGCGACATCAATGTCGACACGCTGATCGTCGATGAAGGCATGAAGCGCAACGACCGCGAGCTGCTCCTCAACGAAAAGCTGACGACCGAACTGCGCCCGACGCTGTTTCTGGCGCAGCTGTCGAACCTGATGGCCGGCAATATCTCGATCGTTCACAAGGTCACCGGCTCGTCGCGCACCTTCATGGGCGAGGAGGCCTCGGGCATTTCCGCCGTCGAGACCGCCTTCTGGCGTATCAAATCGGGCGAATCCACGCATGCGCTCGTCGGTGGCGGCTTTGCGGCCGAGCGCGAAGACATGCTGCTTCTGACCGAGGCGATCGGCGCCAATGCGCAAGGCGAATGGGCGCCTCTTTGGTCGCGCGAGAACGGTACCGGTGGCGGTATCATCCTCGGCTCTGCCGGAGCCTTCCTCGTGCTGGAATCCCGCGAGCACGCCGAGGCGCGGGGTGCACGTATCTACGCAACGATCGATTCCATCGAAGGCGACCGCGGCAATCGCGCCGCAGGCAATCTCGAGAAGCGTCTGGAGCGTCTGCTGGAGCCGGCATCGAAGCTTCCCGCCGACGGCACGGTTGTCTTCTCGGGCGCAACCGGCATGCACGAGATCACGGCGCGTGAAAAGGCGGTGCTGGAAACCAAGCTGCCTGACGCGGCCATTCGCGGCTATTCCGGCGTTTCCGGGGTCACTCTCGAAGCCCAGTTCGGTCTCGGCCTGGCTTTCGCGGCTCTGGCGATCGGCGCCAAGGCCAAGGTCCCGCCGTTCGATGCGGCGCATGAAAAACCGATGAATGCAGCCGCCACGGCTGCCGTCGTCACCACGGTCGGTCATCAGCGCGGCGAGGGCGTCGCCGTTCTTTCCGCGGAAGCGTGAGGAGTTTTCACATGACAGAAGCTGCTTACAAGGATCACCTCGGCCGCCCGATCGTCGCCGTCACCGGCATGGGCATCATCACCTCGCTGGGGCAGGGCCTGAAGGATAACTGGTCGGCGCTGACGTCGGGCACGTCAGGCATCCACAACATCACCCGTTTCCCGACTGAGGGGCTTTCGACCCGGATCGCCGGCACCGTCGATTTTATCGATATTCCGGTTCCGAACGCCGTCGAGCGCTCTTTTGCATTTGCGCGCGAGACGACAATCGAGGCCCTGGCCGACGCCGATATTTCCGGCGACTTCAACGGCCCGCTGTTTCTCGCCGCTCCGCCGATCGAGCCGGAATGGAGTGCCCGCTTCGAGCTTGCCGACCGCGCACCGCCGTCCGATCATCCGGGCGACGCCTATCAGCGGTTCCTGGCTGCGATGCGCCAGCGCACCGACGCCTCTTTCCATGAGGCAGCACTCTTCGGCGCGATCTCCGAGCGCCTTGCCGATCGCTTCGGCACCCGTGGCCTGCCGATCACGTTGTCGACGGCCTGTGCCTCAGGTGCGACGGCGATCCAGCTCGGCATTGAGGCGATCCGCCAGGGCCGCACCGACCGGGCGCTTGCTGTTGCGACCGACGGGTCGCTCAGCGCTGAAGCACTGATCCGCTTCTCGCTGCTTTCGGCGCTCTCGACCCAGAACGATCCGCCGACCAAGGCCTCCAAGCCTTTCAGCAAGGACCGGGACGGCTTCGTCATTGCCGAGGGGGCTGCGACGCTGGTGCTGGAATCGCTGGAATCGGCGATTGCCCGCGGCGCCAAGATCCTCGGCATCATGAAAGGCGCCGGCGAGAAGGCCGACAGCTTCCACCGCACCCGTTCGTCGCCGGATGGCGGCCCGGCGATCGCAACCATTCACGCGGCGCTTGCCGATGCCGGTCTCGACGAAAGCGCCATCGGCTATATCAATGCCCATGGCACGTCGACGCCCGAGAACGACAAGATGGAATATGGCTCGATGCTTGCCGTGTTCGGCGAACGCATGGCCTCGATCCCGCTGTCGTCGAACAAGTCGATGATCGGCCATACGCTGACGGCCGCCGGTGCTGTCGAAGCCGTCTTCTCGTTCCAGACGATGCTGACGGGCACGCTGCCGCCGACCATCAACTACAACAATCCGGATCCGGCGATCGTTCTCGATGTCGTGCCGAACAAGAAGCGCGATCAGCAGGTTTCGGCCGTGCTGTCGAACTCCTTCGGTTTCGGCGGACAGAACGCCAGCCTTGTCATGGCGCTCGAACCGGCTTAAGCGGTTGCCGTTGATGAGAACGTCATCCTCGGGCTTGTCCCGAGGATCTATCCACGTTGAGTTTCTGGCGATGTGAGTAGATCCTCGGGACAGGCCCGAGGATGACGGCGACCCAAATTAAAGAAAGAATATCATGCGCGCTCTCCAATTGATCGACGACCGCAAGCTGGAAGCCGTGGACCTTCCGGAACCCGAGGCTCCCGGCGCCGGCGAAGTGACGTTGCGCGTCAAGGCGGTCGCTCTCAACCATATCGACGTCTGGGGCTGGCGCGGCATGGCATTCGCCAAGCGCAAGATGCCGCTGGTGATCGGCGCCGAGGCTTCCGGCGTCGTCGAGGCGATCGGTCCTGGCGTGGCCAACGTTCTGCCGGGTCAGCTGGTGTCGATCTATGGCGCGCGCACCTGCGGTCTCTGCCGTCCCTGCCGCGAAGGCCGTGACAATCTTTGCGAACATGTCTCCGGCGTTCATGGTTTCCATCTCGACGGCTTCGCGCAGGAAAAGGTCAATCTTCCGGCGCGCCTGCTGGTTCCCGCACCTCCCGGTGTCGATGCCGTCGGCGCAGCTCTCGCTCCCGTCACCTTCGGCACCGTCGAGCATATGCTATTCGACAATGCCAAGCTTGAGCCAGGCGAAACGATCCTCGTTCATGCCGGCGGCTCCGGCATCGGCACGGCCGCCATCCAGCTGGCCAAGAAGATCGGCTGCACGGTGATCACCACCGTCGGCTCCGACGACAAGATCGAGAAGGCCAAGGCGCTCGGCGCCGATCACGTCATCAACTACCGCACCGACCGATTCGAGGGCGTGGTGCGCAAGCTCACCAAGAAGAAGGGCGTCGACGTCGTCTTCGAACATGTCGGCAAGGACACCTTTGCCGCTTCAATGTTCTGCCTGAAGCGCGGCGGCCGCCTCGTGACCTGCGGCTCGACATCGGGCGTATCGACCGAAATGAACCTGATGATGCTCTTCCAGCAGCAGCTCAAACTCCTCGGTTCGTTTGGCTGCAGCATGAAGAACATGGCGGATGCCATGCAGAAGATGGGCCGCGGCCTTGTTCATCCCGTCATCGACACCGAAGTCGGCTTCGACGATATCGACCGGGCGCTGGAGCGCATGGAATCGCGCCAGATCTTCGGCAAGATCATCCTGAAGATGGACTGAGCGCTTGAAGCTTTTCATCACCCGGATCGTTCTCAAGCTCGAACACTTCCGCCAGTGGCTGATCGCCCAGCTGATGTTCGGGTTCCTGAACTTCCTCAAGATCTTTCCGGCTGATGGCGCGATCCGCTTTGCGGACTGGCTGGTGCGCAAGATCGGTCCGCGCATGCCGCGGCATAAGCTTATGCTCGTCAATCTGCGCAATGCGTTCCCGGAAAAGAGCGATGCCGAGATCGAAGAGATTGCGCTTGGCAGCTGGGGCAATATGGGCCGGCTGGCGGCGGAATATGTCTTCCTCGACCGGCTTTTCGACTTCGATCCGGAACGGCCTGAACCGGGCCGGGTGGAAGTCTCCGGTATCCCGCTATTCCTTGATCTGCGCGACAATCCGCGCCCGTTCATCGTCTTCACCGGCCATACCGGCAATTTCGAGCTTCTGCCGGTGGCCGGCGCTGCCTTCGGGCTGCATGTGACGGTCCTCTTCCGTCCGCCGAACAATCCTTACGTGGCGCAGAAGGTTTTTGATTTCCGCAGCGCGCGGATGGGCAAGCTGGTTCCCTCGCATGCCGGGTCGTCCTTCACGCTGGCGCGTCAGCTGGAAGCCGGGCAGGGCGTCGGCGTGCTTGTCGACCAGAAGTTCCGCAAGGGGCTGAAAACCAAGTTCTTCAATCTCGACGTCACCACCAATCCCCTGGTGCCGAAGCTGGTGCGCCAGTTCGGCTGCGAGGTCTATCCGGCCCGCTGCATCCGACTGCCGGGCAACCGCTATCGGCTGGAAATCGAACCGCAGCTCGAGATCCCGCGCGATGCCACGGGCAATCTCGATCTGACCGCCATGGCACAACTTCTCAACGACAAGGTGGAGAGCTGGGTACGTGAATATCCAGAACAATGGCTTTGGTACCACGACAGGTGGAAAATAAAGCACCATATTATCAAGTAGAGTAACGTCTTCCCCTAAAATTCATATGTGAGAATATGACAAAGCCGGTCGTTGAATGTGAACGGCGTCCATGTTAATGCTCGCTACCAAGGCGAGTAATTGCGCGGAATAGATCGAGAATCGACGTTCCTGCAGTGAAAGCTGACATATGCTGGTTTCTCCTATATATCAGGAGATTGGGGGGCATATTGCTGGAACTGCTGCAGGCATTCTCATCACGTTGCGCACAGATCGATGCTGCGATCCGCGCGGGCGATGATCGACGAGTCTCAACTCTTGATAGCAGTGTCGATCTTCTGATCGACGCGATAGTCAAGTATCAAGCTTTGAATGTACTCGAAATCTACATGCAACTTCAGTTTGTCGTGTATTTGTTGGAACAGAATTCTGACGATTGCGCCAGCGTGGCAAATCATGCTGCAACACTGTCGCATCTTCTGGACCGGTATTTCGGCAGTCCCGAGAAGTCCCGGCGGTTGCCGCCTGCCGCGGAGCGGATGCCGAAGCCGGAAGGCTATCTGCCGAACACCGACAACGGCAACTTCCTGAACTCGGCGATCCTCGAGACCTTGCCGGACCGCGTCGCTGTGCTGACGCGTGACTATCGCTACCTCTATTCGAACCCGGCGAATTGCGCCTATCTCGGGCGCAAGCCGATCGACATGATCGGCCGCCACGTCGCCGAGTTCATCGGACCGGAGCGTTTTGCCGCGACCAAGGAAAATTTCGACGCCTGCTTTGCCGGCGAGCGGCGGGAATATAATTATCAGCGCGCCTCGGCCGAAGGGATGAAGCTGATCCGCTGCCGGATGTCGCCGCTGCGTGACACCAGTGGCCGTGTGATTGGCGCCCTGGTGATGATGGAGAACGTCATCGCGCCTGAAACCGTGAAGGTCTGATAGCCCTGCGGGACGGCGTCTGCGCTAATCGTTGAGACCCTTGCCGGCGAGAATCTGCGGCATTGCCTTGTCGATCCGGGCTTCCCGGGTCTTGGCCTGTTTCGGTTGAGCGAAATGCAGGAGATAGGCGCGCTGCCTGCCTGGCGTCAGCGCCTCGAACGCGCTTTTCAGCGCAGGCGTGCTGTCGATCCTGGCCTGAAACTCCTCCGGCACGGCAAATTCCTCGGTACCCTTGAAATCCATCTTGGCGCCGGAGCGCTCGATCTCGGCCGCTTCCGCGACATAGGCCTTCAGCACATTCTCCATGCCTGAAATCTGATCGGCGCTGGTGAAGCGGATCTGGCGGGCGGCCTGGACATTCTTGGTCTGCTGGATCAGCACGCCGGCCGTATCGCTCATCAGCGCACCCTTGAAGAACAGCAGGGCACAATAGTCCTTGAAGCCATGGATCAGCACGATATTGGCGCCATCGAGTGTGTAGCAGGGCTCGCCCCATTTCAGGTCTTCGGTCAGCCCGGTATCGAGGAGGATGCGGCGCAGGCGCGCGAACTCCTCCTGCCAGCTGTCGCGGCGGCTCAAATAGGCATCGACTTTCGGATTCGTCGCTGTCTTTGGCATGCTCAATTCTTGCTCCAGACCGCAAGCTCATAGCCATCTTGATCGTTGAAATGAAAGCGCCGGCCGCCGGGGAAGGCGGTGATCGGCTTGACGATCCTGCCCCCGGCGCGCTCGACGGCGGCAAGCGAGGCTTCCAGATCATCAGCGTGAAGGATCACCAGCGGGCCGCCCGGCTGCGGTTTGCCCAACGTCGTGAAGCCGCCGGTCAGGCGGCCGTCGGCGAATTCGCAATAATCAGGTCCGTAGTCGGTGAAGCTCCAGCCGAAGGCCGCGCCGTAGAAGGCCTTGGAGGCGGCGATATCGGCGACGTTGAACTCGATATAATCGATACGAAGGGTCGTCGGATTTCCGGTCATCTATTTCTCCATCAATGCCTTTAGAGCGTGCAGGTCCTTTTCGACATGCTCGGCGTCAGCAGCAAATTGCGCGTCGGTCATGCCAGGTTGCCTCAACAGCGTGAACATGACCTCGCAGCCATCGCCGTTCGGAACGATGCGCAGAGCGTTGTAGACGCGAAGGCCGCTCTCGATGGTGACCGTATGATCGATGACGCCGAAGGGGTTTTCGGGCACGAAACTGACCCTGACGGTGCCGAGCACGCCGCGGGCGACCCAGTCTTCGCCTTCGCGGTCGAGGCCGGTGGCCAGGCCCGACGCCCAAAGCGGCATGTTCTCCGGCTTTCCAGCGAAGTGGTAGACATCCTGCCAGTCGCGGTCGATCGAGCAATGCACGACCTTCGCGGTCATCGTCGTCATCATATCCTCCCATGGCGTGCGCGGTTCGGCCCCTGCATCTCCTCAGATGGAGCCGTCGCGCCGCCGATCAATATCTCGCCGGTGCTCTCGCGTCGACTCCGGAGAACCATTTAGGCCGGTTCCCGTCTTGCCGTTTCGGGCTGGGAGTGCCAAAACACCGGTCGAATTTGACTCATCGGAGGATTGTCGTGGAAAAGGCAGAAATCGGACTGATCGGCCTTGCCGTCATGGGTTCCAACCTGGCGCTTAACATTGCCGAAAAGGGCAACAAGATTGCGGTTTTCAACCGGACGCCTGAGAAGACGGATGAATTCTACGAAAGTGCCGGTGATCTGAAGAAGCAGATCATTCCGTGCAAGACGATCGAGGAATTCGTCGAGGCGATCCGACCGCCGCGCCCGATCATCATCATGATCAAGGCCGGCGAGCCGGTCGACCAGCAGATGGAACTGCTGCGCCCGTATCTCTCCAAGGGCGACATCATGATCGACGCGGGCAATGCCAATTTCCGCGACACGATCGCCCGTTTCGACCGCCTTAAGGATACCGACCTGACCTTCATCGGCATGGGCGTTTCCGGCGGCGAAGAAGGTGCGCGTCACGGCCCGTCGATCATGGTCGGCGGCACGGAAGACAGCTGGAAGCGCGTCGAGAAGGTGCTGACCTCGATCGCCGCCAAGTACAAGGGCGACCCCTGCGTTGCCTGGCTCGGCAATGACGGCGCCGGCCACTTCGTCAAGACGATCCATAACGGCATCGAATATGCCGACATGCAGATGATCGCCGAAATCTTCGGCATCTTCCGCGACGGTCTCGGCAAGGATTCGCAGGAAATCAGCAAGATCTTCGGCCAGTGGAACAAGGGCCGCCTGAATTCCTACCTGATCGAAATCTCCGAGAAGGTGCTTGCCGCCACCGACCCGATCTCGAAGGGCTCGATGGTCGACATGATCCTCGACAAGGCCGGCCAGAAGGGCACCGGCAAGTGGTCGGCGATCGAAGCCCAGAACATGGGCATCCCGGCGACCGCCATCGAAGCCGCCGTTGCTGCTCGCTCGATCTCTTCGATGAAGAGTGAGCGCGAAGCTGCCGAAAAGATCTTCGGCAAGCCGGACTACAAGTTCCCGATCGCTTACGGCCCCGAGCTCGACAAGGATCTGGAACTGGCGCTGTTCGCGGCCAAGATCGGCGCCTATGCACAGGGCTTTGCGGTCATGGCGGAAGCGTCCCGCGAGTTCAAATGGTCGCTGCCGATGCCCACGATCGCCAAGATCTGGCGCGACGGCTGCATCATCCGCTCGCAGTTCCTCGACGAGATCACCTCGGCCTTCACCAAGGCGCCCGACGCCGCCAACCTGATCGTCACGCCCGCCTTCTCCGAAATGGTCAAGGAGTCGATCCCGGCACTGCGCCGCGTGGTCACCGCTGCGCTGCAGGCCGGCCTGCCGGTTCCGGCGCTGACCTCGGCGCTGACCTATTTCGACGCCTATCGCCAGGGCCGCGGCACTGCCAACCTGATCCAGGCGCAGCGCGACTTCTTCGGCGCCCACGGCTTCGACCGCCTCGACGGCAAGGACTTCCACCACGGCCCCTGGGGCAGCGGTGCATCGACCTTCTGAGGTTGCTGATTGGAATAAGAGAAGCCCGGCATTGCCGGGCTTTTTTGTTGGGGGCACAACGTCTCCGCCCTCATTCCTGTGCTTGTCACAGGAATCCAGTGCGCCTATGTCGATGGGCGCGGGAGACACTCTTGAGGGAGATGAGTTATTCACCGCGCGGACGCGCGGTGGCTGGATTCCTGTGACGAGCACAGGAATGAGGGAGGGAGAGGCTCTCAGCCTCGCCTATCCGCCCAGACCGGCTTGCTCACACTCTGCAGCAGTTCGGGTTCGATGCCGTCGATGCGGGCGATGACGGCCTTGGCCATTTCGCGGCCGGCGTGGCGGACGTCTTCGTAGGCGGTGATGATCTCCGGACGGATCCAGTTGAGGATCGGCGCGGATTCCTTCGAGACCATGTCGACATCCTTGCCAAGGCGCTTGCCGGCAGCCTCGATCCCGGCATTGACGGCGATGGCGGCGCTGCCGGCCGAACAGACGATGCCATCGGGCGCATTCGGCGAACGCATCATCGTCTCAATCGTATTCCTGATCTCGTCGAGAGGGGCATCGATGTTGACGCGCAGCGGCACTTCCTCGGCGCCGTAATCGTGCAGGCCGGTCTGGAAGCCGATGCGGGTATGGGCGTAGTAGGTGAGCTTGCTCGGCGGCTGGAGCAGGGCGATATGCCGGCGGCCGCGATCGACGAGGCGTTGCACCGCCTGGTGGGCGAAAGCCTCGTTATCGAAGTCGTGATAGGGATGGACCAGCCCGGCATCGGTACGGCCGTGGGTGGCGAAGGGAATGTTCTGCTCGGCAAGCAGCCGCACGCGCGCATCATCTGGCTCGATGCGGGAGATGATGACGCCGTCCGCAGATCCCGTGTCGAGGATATAGCGGACCGGCATCATCGGGTCCTTGCTGTGCGAATGCGGGGTGACGACGATATGGTAGGGCGTACCCGTCAGCACCTCGGAAATGCCGAACACCATCTGGCTCGAGAAGCCCATGATTTCTTCGTCGATCGACAGAACGAGGGCGATGACATTGGTCTTTCCGGTGCGCAGGCGCACGCCGGCGCGGTTCGGCTGGTAGCCCAGCTGGCGCGCCACCATGCGCACCCGCTCCTTGGTTTCGGCGCCGATATCCGGCGCGTCCTTCAAGGCGCGTGAAACGGTGGTGATGCCGAGCCCGGTCATGAAAGCGATCGTCTTGAGCGTCGGACGCTCACGTTGGACGGCAGGTGCCGTTCCTCCGAAATTTCCCTTGCTTTCCATAGCCCTAGGTACCCTCACGCGAATTGCGTCCGCTTATAGATGCTTTTTCGAAACGCCGTAAGCGCCCCTGTCTGTAAAAGCGTTTCCTTCCCTGAGCTGCAAAATCTGTAACGATACAGTAGAAATGTCGAGCACTTTTTGATGCTGAAGTGGCTGGAGGAGACGCATAGGTTGAATCACCGAAATCGGCATCGATTTTTTGCGCCTGCGAAGGGGATTTGCGCTTGAAGCTTCACATAAGTCGCGAATAGTTGTTTTTAAACAATGATATAAAGATGTGGATGCACTGCGCCATTGACCGCGTGGAATTGCGCCTTAGCTGTGCTTTTGGTCGATTTTGGACAGGCACCGGTAGCAATGACACCTGCCAAACAAAATTTTACGTGCAGGCTGTTGCGCCGAAAAAACGATTGCACTAAGTTTTTCCGGCAACGTTTCAGTGAGGGAGGAGAACTCATGAATATCCGTTCGTTCGCGGCAATGCTCGCCGCTTCCGTTATCATTCCGTTTGGCGCCGCGCAGGCGACCGATCTCGAAGTCACCCATTGGTGGACCTCGGGTGGTGAAGCTGCCGCTGTCGCCGAACTCGCCAAGGCTTTCGATGCCACGGGCAACAAGTGGGTCGACGGCGCCATCGCCGGTTCCGGCGGCACCGCGCGTCCGATCATGATCAGCCGCATCACCGGCGGCGACCCGATGGGCGCAACGCAGTTCAACCACGGCCGCCAGGCCGAAGAGCTCGTCCAGGCCGGCCTGATGCGCGACCTGACCGATGTCGCCACCGCAGAGCACTGGAAGGATATCGTCCGTCCGTCGAACCTGCTGGATTCCTGCACGATCGACGGCAAGATCTATTGCGCTCCGGTGAATATCCACTCCTGGCAGTGGCTGTGGCTTTCGAATGCCGCTTTCAAGAAGGCCGGCGTCGAAGTGCCGAAGAACTGGGATGAATTCGTCGCGGCCGGTCCGGCTCTCGAAAAGGCTGGCATCGTTCCGCTCGCCGTCGGCGGCCAAGCATGGCAGTCCGCAGGCGCCTTCGACGTTCTGCTGCTGGCGCTTGCCGGCAAGGACACGTTCTACAAGGTCTACAAGGACAAGGACGCGGAAGTTGCCGCCGGCCCCGAGATCGCCAAGGTCTTCAAGGCTGCCGACGATGCCCGCAAGATGTCCAAGGGCACCAACGTGCAGGATTGGAACCAGGCAACCAACATGGTCATCACCGGCAAGGCCGGCGGTCAGATCATGGGTGACTGGGCGCAGGGCGAATTCCAGCTCGCCGGCCAGAAGGCCGGTGTGGACTATACCTGCCTTCCGGGCCTCGGCGTGACTGACATGATCGCGACGGGTGGTGACGCCTTCTACTTCCCGCTGCTCAAGGACGAAGAAAAGTCCAAGGCGCAGGCCGTTCTCGCCAAGACGCTGCTCGACCCGAAGACCCAGGTTGCCTTCAACCTGAAGAAGGGCTCGCTGCCGGTTCGCGGTGACGTCGACCTCGGCGCTGCCAACGACTGCATGAAGAAGGGTCTCGACATTCTCGCCAAGGGCAATGTCGTCGAATGGACCGACCAGCTGCTTTCGGCCGACAGCCAGAAGCAGAAGGAAGATCTGTTCTCCGAATTCTTCTCCACTGCCATGACTGTCGAAGACGCTCAGAAGCGCTTCGCCGAAATCATCGGCTCCGCCGACTGATCCAGTCTGCTTGCCGCTGTCCGGTCCCGGGATTCGGGGCCGGACATGTCGGGCCTTGTGAGGAGGGCAGGCGGCAGGACCGCTTTGATGGCCCCGTTGGGCTCGTCAGGGCGAAATGACGGGAAGTGCGCCGTTCCTGCGGCAGTCACTTCGGATCACGCAACGCAAATTGCGATTCAGGAGGAGTCACAATGACGGGTCAAGCGAAAGCAGGCCGGCCAAATCAGTTGCTGCGCAATCTCAATGCGAAGATTGCGTCCATTCCCATGATCCTGACGGCGGTGGTCATCTTCCTCGGCGGCACGGTCTGGACCGTATTCTATTCCTTCACCAATTCGAAGCTTCTGCCGCGGATGAGCTTCGTCGGTTTCGACCAGTATCAGCGCCTCTGGGCTGCTCCACGCTGGGTGATGGCGATCGAGAATCTGGCCGTCTACGGCATTCTCTCGCTCATCTTCAGTCTGGTCATCGGTTTCGTTCTCGCCGCGCTGATGGATCAGAAGATCCGCTTCGAAAACACCTTCCGGACGATTTTCCTCTATCCCTTCGCATTGTCCTTCATCGTCACGGGCCTTGTCTGGCAATGGGTGCTCAACCCGGATTTCGGCCTGCAGTCGGTGATCCGCTCGCTCGGATGGACGAGCTTCACCTTCAATCCGCTCTATACGCCCAGCATCGTCATCTACGGGATCCTGATCGCCGCCTTGTGGCAGGGGACCGGGCTGGTGATGTGCCTGATGCTCGCCGGCCTGCGCGGCATCGACGAGGATATCTGGAAGGCGGCTCGCGTCGACGGTATCCCGATGTGGAAGACCTATCTGTTCATCGTCATCCCGATGATGCGCCCGGTCTTCATTACCACGCTCGTCATCATCGCCTCTGGCATCGTCAAGGTCTACGATCTCGTCGTGGCGCAGACGTCCGGCGGTCCCGGCATCTCTTCGGAAGTGCCGGCGAAATATGTCTACGACTACATGTTCCAGGCGCAGAATCTCGGTCAGGGCTTTGCGGCATCGACCATGATGCTGATCACGGTCGCGATCATCATCGTTCCCTGGGCCTATCTGGAATTCGGCGGAGGGCGCAAGCGTGGCTAATATCGGAACCCTCAACACGACCGCTGCCGGCATCGATGCCGTCGCCCCGAAGCTTGCTTCCGGGCCGAGCGGCCCCCGGCCGAAGCCGGCGCTGTCGGCGCGCAACATCATGCTCTACGGGACGCTGACCATCGCGGCGATCTATTATCTGATCCCGCTCTATGTGATGGTCGTCACGTCGCTGAAGGGCATGCCGGAAATCCGTCTCGGCAACATCTTCTCGCCGCCGATGGAGATCACCTTCGAGCCCTGGGTGAAGGCTTGGGCGGAAGCCTGCACGGGTCTGAACTGCGACGGTCTTTCGCGCGGCTTCTGGAATTCCGTCAGGATCACCGTGCCCTCGGTGGTGATCTCGATCGCCATCGCCTCGGTCAACGGCTATGCGCTGGCCAACTGGCGCTTCAAGGGATCGGAACTGTTCTTCTCGATCCTCATCATCGGCGCCTTCATTCCCTATCAGGTGATGATCTATCCGATCGTCATCATCCTTCGCGAAGTCGGCATCTACGGTTCGCTCACCGGCCTCGTCATCGTGCATTCGATCTTCGGCATGCCGATCCTGACGCTGTTGTTCCGCAACTACTTCGTGTCGCTGCCCCAGGAACTCTTCAAGGCGGCGCGCGTCGATGGCGCGGGCTTCTGGCAGATCTTCCTGCGCATCATGGTGCCGATGTCGCTGCCGATCTTCGTCGTGGCGATGATCCTGCAGGTCACCGGCATCTGGAACGACTTCCTCTTCGGCGTCGTCTTCACCCGCCCGGATACCTATCCGATGACGGTTCAGCTCAACAACATCGTCAATTCGGTGCAGGGCGTGAAGGAATACAACGTCAACATGGCCGCAACGATCCTCACGGGTCTGGTGCCGCTTATCGTCTACTTCGTGTCCGGACGTCTCTTCGTCCGCGGTATCGCCGCCGGCGCAGTGAAAGGTTGATCATGAACACAAGCGTTTCCATCAAAGATCTGTCGCTGAATTTCGGTGCGGTCAGCGTTCTCAAGGACCTGAACCTTGATATCAATGACGGCGAGTTCCTGGTTCTGCTCGGCTCGTCCGGCTGCGGCAAGTCCACGCTGCTGAACTGCATCGCCGGTCTGCTCGACGCGTCGGAAGGGCAGATTTTCATCAAGGGCAAGAACGTCACCTGGGAAGAGCCCAAGGACCGCGGCATCGGCATGGTGTTCCAGTCCTACGCGCTCTATCCGCAGATGACGGTCGAGAAGAACCTGTCCTTCGGCCTGCAGGTCGCCAAGGTGTCGCAGGCGGAGATCGACAAGCGCGTCGCTCGCGCTTCGGAGATCCTGCAGATCCAGCCGCTCCTGAAGCGCAAGCCGGCCGAACTTTCGGGCGGCCAGCGCCAGCGCGTCGCGATCGGCCGCGCGCTGGTGCGCGATGTCGATGTCTTCCTCTTCGACGAGCCGCTGTCCAACCTCGATGCCAAGCTGCGCTCGGAGCTGCGCGTCGAGATCAAGCGGCTGCACCAGTCGCTGAAGAACACGATGATCTACGTCACGCATGACCAGATCGAGGCGCTGACGCTTGCCGATCGCATCGCCATCATGAAGAGCGGCATCATCCAGCAGCTCGCCGATCCGACGACGATCTACAACAAGCCCCGCAACCTGTTCGTGGCGGGCTTCATCGGCTCGCCGTCGATGAATTTTCTGCGCGGGGAATTGGCCAGCGCGGGCGGCAAGACGGTGTTCGTCTCCAACGGTGTTACCTTCTCGCTCGATGGCTACCAGACGGAAGCTGCGCTGCAGCCCGGCCGCAAGGTCGTCCTCGGCGTCCGCCCCGAACATATCAAGGTCAATGAGAATATCGGCGCCGAAGTGCATGAGGCGACTGTCGATATCGAGGAGCCGATGGGTGCCGACAACCTGCTGTGGCTGAAGCATGCCGGCCATACGATGTCGGTCCGCATCGCCGGTGCACGCCGTTTCAGCCCGGGCACGCCGGTCAAGCTGAGCTTCGACATGTCGCTTGCCTCGCTGTTCGACGCCGAAAGCGAAGACCGGATCTGAACCGCAATACAGGCGGGGCCTCGGCTCCGCCTGATCTTCAATAGCGGCCGAAAGGCCGTTCAAGTTTGGCCGCGGACCGATATCGGTCTTCCCAAGGCGGTCTGATCGGAAACATACTATGACGTCCTTGCCGAAGAACGGTTCCCCCATCGACCTCTCGGGCAGCTGGCATCTTGCCTCCGCCGATGGCGAGGTCAAAACCACGATCACCATCCCGGGCGACGTGCACAGCGCGCTGCATGCCGCCAATCTCATTCTGGATCCGTATTTCGGCCGGAACGAAGAGAAGATCCAGTGGGTCGCGCATCAGGAATGGACGATCGAGCGCAGCTTCAAGTTCAAGGAAACCGAGGGCGACTGGTATCTTGATATCGACTATCTCGACACCGTCGCCTCCGTCTATGTGAACGGCTTCCTGGCGCTTTCGGCCGACAATGCCTTCCGCCGCTACCGTCCCGATGTGACCTCGATGTTGAAGGCCGGCGACAACACTGTTCGCATCGTCTTCAAGTCGAGCATCGCTGAGGGCGCCGACCGCCAGGGCAAGCAGCCCTTCTACATTCCCTATTCGACCGGCAATTCGCCGATCCCGAACGGCAACATGCTGCGCAAGCCGCAGTGCCATTTCGGCTGGGACTGGAATATCGCGCTGGCGCCGCTCGGCCTTTACGGCACGGTCGCGCTGAAGAAGCTGGAAACGGCCCGCATCGAACATGTGACGACGCGGCAGACGCATAATCTCGACGGCAGCGTCGAGCTGCAGGTAACCGCGACGCTCCATTCGAAGAACCCCGGTATCGTGCCGGTCCATTTCGAGCTCGACGGCGAGCGCGTGCGCCTCGACGTCGGCGTCAACGGCGGCGAGACCGTCATCAATCACGTGTTCCAGATCGACAAGCCGAAACTCTGGTGGCCGTCGGGGAGCGGCGAGCAGGCGCTCTACCCGCTGAAGGTCGAGCTTCCCAGCGACAGCGTCACCAGGCAGATCGGTCTCAGGACCGTCGAGCTGATCACGACGCCGGATGCAGCTGGCAGCCGTTTCGCCTTCAAGGTCAACGGCCGCGAAATCTTCTGCCGCGGCGCCAACTGGATCCCGGCCGACGCGCTCTATTCGCTGTCGTCGCCGGAGAAGACCGAGGACCTGCTGCAGTCGGCGAAAGCCGCCAACATGAACATGATCCGCGTCTGGGGCGGCGGGTTCTACGAGCAGGATCATTTCTACGATCTCTGCGACCGGCTGGGCCTGATGGTCTGGCAGGACTTCATGTTCGCCTGCAACCTCTATCCATCGACCGATGACTTTCTCGACAGCGTCGCGCTCGAGACGGAATATCAGGTCAAGCGGCTCTCCTCGCATCCGTCGATCGCCATCTGGTGCGGCGATAACGAGCTGGTCGGGGCGCTCACCTGGTTCGAGGAATCGCGCAAGGACCGCGACCGCTATCTCGTCTCCTACGACCGCCTGAACCGGGTGATCGAACAGGCGATGAAGAAGGCGGCACCCGGCGCCATCTGGTGGCCGTCGAGCCCGGCTTCGGGCTATCTCGATTTCGGCGACGCCTGGCATGCGGACGGTTCCGGCGACATGCACTACTGGTCTGTCTGGCACGAGAACAAGTCGTTCGACAATTATCGGACCGTGCGCCCGCGCTTCTGCTCGGAATTCGGCTTCCAGTCCTACACGTCGCTGCCCGTCATCAAGACCTATGCCGACGCCAGGGACATGAACGTCGCGTCTCCGGTCATGGAGCTGCACCAGAAGAATGCCGGCGGCAACGAGCGGATCGCGGGCACGATGTTCCGCTATTTCCGCTTCCCGAAGGATTTTCCGAATTTTGTCTATCTCAGCCAGATCCAGCAGGGTCTGGCGATCAAGACGGCGGTGGAATACTGGCGGTCGCTGAAGCCGCATTGCATGGGCACGATCTACTGGCAGCTCAACGACACCTGGCCGGTCGCCTCCTGGTCAAGCCTCGATTACGGCGGCCGCTGGAAGGCGATGCATTATCTCGTCAAGCGCTTCTTCCAGCCGGTTGCGGTCGCCGCCATTCCGTCTGATGACGGCAAGTCGATCCGCTTCTCGCTGGTCAACGATACGGTGGATGACGTCAGCGTCGATCTCACGATCTCGATCCTGACGATGCAGGGCGAGCGCAGGCATCTGCGGGATGTTCAGGCCGTCTGCTCGCCGGATGCGGCGGTGACGGCTGCCTCGATCGATATTTCGGATATTCCCGAGGGAACGCTGCTCGCCTGGCGCTTCACGGCCTCGAACGGCATGGGCGGCGAGGGTCATTATGTCCACGGCACCTACAAGGCGCTCGAGCTCGAACCCGCCGGTCTGCAGGTGACGCATGAATATGTCGAGGAGGACGGTTCGGTCTGCCTCAATGTCACCGCCAAGGGACTGGCGCTCTTCGTGATGATCGAGACCGACGAAGACGGGAAATATTCCGACAACGCCTTCGATCTCGCGGCCGGCGAGACCCGCCGCATCACCTTCACCCCGGCCAAGGCGCTCGAAAAGGGCAAGCTGCCGGACTTCCGTTTCTATGACCTGCATTCCTGCCAGTCGGCAGAATGAATTTGAAAGATGGGCACGAGGCCCGAGGAGGAAATGATGACGAAACTCAGCTTTCAGCTTTATAGCGCGCGCAACTTCCAGCCCTATTCGGCGATCTTCGAGAAGCTCGGCAAGGCCGGCTACCAGGAAGTCGAAGGCTTCGGCGGCATCTATGCCGATCTCGACGATGCCGGCCTGAACAGCCTGCGCGGCGAGCTCGACAAGAACGGCCTGACGATGGCGAGCGGCCATTTCAGCCCGGACTTCCTGGATGGCGAAGTCAAGAAGTCGCTCAACATCGCCAAGCTGCTCGGCATGGATTCGATCTATGCGCCGCATCTGGCCGCCGAGCAGCGCCCGACGGATGGCGCGGGCTGGCTGGCATTCGGCAAGCGCCTGCATGAGATGGCCAAGCCGTTCAAGGATGCCGGATACGAATTCGGCTGGCACAATCACGACTTCGAATTCGTCAAGCTCGCCGACGGCTCGCTGCCCATCGAGCGCATCTTCGAAGGTGCGCCGGATATTTCCTGGGAAGCCGATATCGCCTGGGTTGTTCGTGGCGGCGCCGATCCCTTCGCCTGGATCGAGAAGCTTGGTCCGCGCATCACCTCGGTGCACGTCAAGGACATCGCGCCTGCCGGCGAGAACAAGAACGAGGATGGCTGGGCCGATGTCGGTCACGGCACGCTGCCCTGGGCAAAGCTTATTGCCGCGCTGAAGGGCACCAAGGCCAGGCATTTCGTCGTCGAGCATGACAACCCGGCCGATGTCGACCGCCTGATCACCCGCTCGATCGCATCCTTCAAGACCTATTGAGGCATATCATGACCAAGGAACTTGGCGTCGGCATCATCGGATGCGGCAACATCTCCACCACCTATTTCTCCCTGTCGCCGCTGTTTAGGGGACTGAAGGTTCTCGCCTGCGCCGACATCAACATGCAGGCGGCCGAAGCCCGTGCCGAAGAATACGGCGTCAAGGCACAGACGATCGAGGAGCTGCTCAAGAACGACGAGATCGACGTCGTCGTCAACCTGACGATCCCGGACGCGCATTTTCCGGTCTCGAAGTCGATCCTCGAAGCAGGAAAGCACGTCTATTCGGAAAAGCCGCTGGTTCTGACGCTGGAGCAGGGCGAGGAGCTGCGCCGCATCGCCAAGGAGAAGAACCTCTCCGTCGGTTGCGCACCGGATACTTTCCTCGGCGGCGCGCATCAGCTTGCCCGCAAATTCATCGATGAAGGCGGTGTCGGCCGCATCACCTCGGGCGCCTGCTACGTCATGAGCCCGGGCATGGAAATGTGGCATCCGAACCCGGACTTCTTCTTCCTGCCGGGAGGCGGGCCGATCCTCGATCTCGGCCCTTACTATGTCGCCAACCTGATCAACCTGATCGGCCCGGTGAAGCGCGTCGGCGCCATGACCTCGATGGCATCGGAAACCCGCACGATCACCAGCGCGCCGCGCAACGGCGAAGTCATCCCGGTGAAGACGCCGACGACCATCCAGGCGATCCTCGAATTCGTCAGCGGCGCCACCGTGACGCTGACGGCCAGCTGGGACGTCTGGTCTCACCGGCATGCCAACATGGAGCTCTACGGCACGGAAGGCTCGATCTACGTGCCGGATCCGAACTTCTTCGGCGGTGTCGTCGAGGCGAGCGGCAAGGACAAGGACATCAAGCCGGTCGAAGGCTGGGATCATCCTTTCGGCATCTTCAACCAGGAGAGCCCGCAGGGACCGCGCGCCAACTATCGTACCGCCGGTCTCGCTGACATGGCGATGGCGATTATCGAAGGGCGCGATGCCCGTTGCTCGCTCGACCGCACGCTGCACGGCGTCGACGTCATGACGTCGATCCTGAGGTCGGGTGAGGAGGGCCGCTTCATCGAGCTCACCACCACCTGCACGCAGCCGGCCGCTCTCGGCATCGAAGAGGCGCAGGCGCTGCTTCGGTAAGCAAAGGACGGGAAGGCTCGCGACGTGCGCGCCTTCCCGCGGTCGTCATCCTCGGGCTTGTCCCGAGGATCTACTGATGGCGCGGCAGATCCTCGGGACAAGCCCGAGGATGACGAAATTTAGGTCTGCGCTGAGGTTGCCCAAGGCGTATAAGTGCGGCACTAGCGGGTCGTCGAGACCCGATATTTTATCAAGGAGAATTTTATGAGCTGGCAACCGGCTTCCGACCGTTATTCGAAGATGAAATACAACCGCACGGGCCGTTCCGGCCTGAAGCTGCCTGCCGTCTCTCTCGGCCTCTGGCACAATTTCGGTGGCGACACGCCGCATGAGCGCAAGGTCGACATGTGCCGCACGGCCTTCGATCTCGGCATCACCCATTTCGACCTCGCCAACAATTACGGCCCGCCTCCCGGCAGCGCCGAGATCGCTTTCGGCGAGATTCTGCGCACCGATTTTGCCGGCCTGCGCGACGAGCTGATCATCTCGTCCAAGGCCGGCTACGGCATGTGGGAGGGCCCCTACGGCGAATGGGGCAGCCGCAAGTATCTGATCGCGTCCTGCGACCAGAGCCTGAAGCGCATGGGCCTCGACTATGTCGACATCTTCTATTCGCACCGCTTCGATCCGGACACCCCGCTGGAGGAGACCTGCAGCGCGCTCGATCATATCGTTCGCTCCGGCCGCGCGCTCTATGTCGGGATCTCCTCCTATAATTCGCAGCGCACGCGGGAAGCCGCAGCGATTCTGAAGGCCCTCGGTACGCCGTGTCTCATCCATCAGCCGAGCTACTCGATGCTCAACCGCTGGGTCGAGGACGACAAGCTGCTCGACACGCTCGACGAAACCGGCATGGGCTCGATCGTCTTCTCGCCGCTGGCGCAGGGCATGCTGACGACCAAGTATCTCGGCGGCATCCCTGATGACAGCCGCGCGGCGCAGAACCACTTCCTGAAGAAGGAGTTCATCCGTCCGTCGATCATCGACAACATCAAGAAGCTCAACGAGATCGCCGAGAAGCGCGGCCAGACGCTGGCGCAGATGGCGATCGCCTGGGTGCTGCGCGGCGATCGCGTGACCTCGGCGCTGATCGGCGCCAGCCGCTCCTCGCAGATCGTCGATTGCGTCAAGGCGCTCGACAATCTCGAGTTCACCGCGGACGAGCTGAAGCAGATCGACGTGTACGCCAAGGAAGCGGACATCAACCTGTGGGCCCAGTCGGCCGAGCTGGAATAGTCGATTGGGTTGGAGGAGTCGGGCGCACGGTTCTCGAACTCCCTCATTCCTGTGCTCGTCACAGGAATCCAGCCTGCCCAAGTCCTTGGGCCGGTAAGACTCTTCTCGCCGCGCGGACGCGCGGCGGCTGGATCTCTGTGACAAGCACAGAGATGAGGGGAGACGGGTATTAAAACTCACAGCCCAGGCGACATTGACGTACGTACCGCAAATTCTGAGGAGCCGCCATGATCCGCAATCCCATTCTGCCCGGTTTCAATCCGGACCCGTCGTTCTGCCGTGTCGGCGAGGACTATTACATCGCGACGTCGACCTTCGAATGGTATCCGGGCGTGCAGATCCATCATTCGCGCGATCTGGTGAACTGGACGCTGGTGCGGCGGCCGCTGGAGCGCAAGTCGCAGCTCGACATGCGCGGCAATCCCGACAGCTGCGGCGTCTGGGCGCCCTGCCTTTCCTATGCCGACGGGCTGTTCTGGCTCGTCTATACCGACGTCAAGCGCTTCGACGGCAATTTCAAGGATGCGCATAATTACATCGTCACATCGCCAACGATCGACGGCGAGTGGTCCGAGCCTGTCTATGTGAATTCCTCCGGCTTCGATCCGTCGCTGTTTCATGACGAGGACGGCCGCAAGTGGTTCGTCAATATGCAGTGGAACCATCGCACCGAGAGCTATGGCGGGGCGCCGAAATCACCGGCCTTCGACGGCATCCTGCTGCAGGAATGGGATGCGAAGACACGCTCGCTCACCGGGCCGATCAAGAACATCTTTGCCGGCAGCCCGCTCGGGCTGGTCGAGGGGCCGCATCTCTTCCGGAAGAACGGCTACTACTACCTGACGACCGCCGAGGGCGGCACGGGCTATGACCATGCCGTGACGATGGCGCGCTCGCGCAACATCGATGGTCCGTACGAGATGCATCCGAACATGCATCTGATCACCTCCAAGGACCAGCCGGGCGCGGTGCTGCAGCGGGCAGGGCACGGGCAATATGTCGAGACGCCGGATGGGCAGGTCTATCACACCCATCTCTGCGGACGGCCAATGCCGCCGAAGCGGCGCTGCACGCTGGGGCGCGAGACGGCGCTGCAGAAATGCGTCTGGAAGGAGGATGGCTGGCTCTATCTCGAAAACGGCACTGTCGTGCCCGATGTCGAGGTTGCCGGCCTGAATGGCGCGACGCTTGCCGAAAAGCCGGTTCGCACCGAGTACGGTTTCGACGGCGGCAAGTTGCCCGCCGATTTCCAGTGGCTGCGCACGCCGGAGCCGCAGCGCATCTTCAACCTGACGGAACGGCCCGGCCATCTCCGGCTGATCGCCCGCGAAAGCATCGGCTCCTGGTTCGAGCAGTCGCTGGTGGCGCGCCGCCAGGAACATCACAGCTTCCGCGCAGAGACGGTCGTCGAGTTCCAGCCCGATACCTACCAGCAGGTGGCGGGCCTGACGCATTACTATAACCGCCACAAGTTCCATGCCGTCGCGGTGACGCTGCATGAGAAACTCGGGCGCTGCGTGACGGTGCTTTCCTGCGATGGTGATTATCCGAACGGGCGGCTGAGCTTTCCGGCAGGCAGCGGTGTGGCGGTTCCGGCGGAGGGCCGCGTCCAGCTGTCGATGGAGATCCGCGAGAACGGGCTGCAGTTCTTCTGGCAGACCGAGGGCATGGGCGCCTGGCAGCCTGTAGGCCCCGAGCTCGATGCCGGCGTCGTTTCCGACGAGGGCGGGCGCGGCGAGCACGGCTCGTTTACCGGCGCCTTTGCCGGCGTCTTTGCCTTCGATACATCGGGCAGGGCGAAGACGGCCGATTTTGACTGGTTCAACTACGAGGAGCTGTGAGGGGTGATGAGCGAAATCGACATTGTGCCGATCGCCGAGCAGTATATCGACAGCTTTCACCGGGCCCTCGACACCGTCGCCCACGAGCGGCGATACCTGACTTTTCTGGAGGCGCCGCCGCTAGACAGCACGCGCGCCTTCGTTCGCGACATGATTGCCAAGGGTCATTCGCAATTCGTGGCGATCGCTGACGGCGCTGTGGTCGGCTGGTGCGACATCCGCCGCCACGCGCAGCCGATCCATGCCCATGGCGGCGCGCTCGGCATGGGCATCCTGCCGGCGTTTCGCGGCAAGGGGCTTGGTGAGCGGCTGATCAGGATGACGATTGAGGATGCCCAGTCGAAGGGGCTGGTGCGCATCGAGCTCAACGTCCACGCCGATAACGCCCGTGCGATCCGGCTTTATGAACGTGTCGGTTTCGTTCGGGAGGGGATCGGCAAGGACTTCGTCTGCATCGACGGGCGCTATCTCGATGTCATTTCGATGGCAATCGTATGCCGATGATGCCGCGATTTCTACATTAGAACTCAAGCATAAGTCTTTGTCTGGATTACAAAAATTTAATTTAAATTTCAGATTCGGTTCATCTTTGCCGCAGTAGTTTCGGGTCGTGTTCAACACGAGGAAACCCCAATGAACAAGTTTTTTGCAGCTCTTCTTTCCGCCTCCTTCCTGCTGTCGCCGATCGTCGCTTCGGAAGCCAGCGCTAACGACTACCGCCGCCCGGTGATCGTCCACAAGGACGTTCACAAGCAGGTCGTCGTCAAAAAGTACCGCTGGACCAAGGGTCATCGCATGACCGCCGCCGAGCGCCGCCGCATGGCTGACGTGCGCGACTACCGCCGTTACCGCCTGTCGGCTCCGCCGCGTGGCTATCACTGGGTGAAGGTCGACAACGACTTCCTGCTCGTCGGCGTCGCAACCGGCATCATTTCCAGCATCATCCTTGCCCACTAAAGGTTCGCGGGAATGAAACAGAGAGGGCGGCAGCGATGCCGCCCTTTTTCATTTGTCCTGGCCGGTGGCCGGTTTGCGCCGAATCACCGCCTTGAGAAATGCTACTGCCACTGCCGGAGGCTTGGGCGCCTCCGGCTCCGGAGCGCCGAGCCCGGGGATCGGCGGCAGCGGTTCGCATTCCTCGCAGACACAGCGGAAAGCCTTTGCTCTTTCACTCATGCGGCGTGCAACGCCCAGCTGGCGAAGGGATCCGGAAGGTTGTGCCATTTCTCCGGCGTGAAGTCCGCGGCATCCACCAGACATGCATCGAGGCCGGCGCGTATCTCCGCTTCATTCATCGGGTCGGCGCCGATGAAGACGATTTCCTGGCGGCGATCGCCCCAGACCGGATCGAGATAGCGAGCGATCGATTTTGCGAAACCGGGATCGCGCGGCCATTGCTCCTTCGGCACCGCCGTCCACCACAGACCCATCTTGCCGGTGCGGACGATGGCGCCTGCCTGGCTGATCTCACCGACATATTGGGGACGGGTCGCCAGCCAGAAGAAGCCTTTCGAGCGCACCACGCCCGGCCAGGGGCGGTCGAGGAAGGCTTGCAGCTTGGCCGGCTGGAAGGGGCGCTTGTCGCGATAGACGAAGGAGCGGATGCCGTATTCCTCGGTCTCCGGCACATGATCCCTGAAACCGTGCAGCTCCTTGTACCAGAGCGGATGGATCTCGGCCTTGTCGATGTCGAAGCGGCCGGTGCCCAGGACATCGGCGAGATCGACGCGTCCGAAATCCGTCTCGATCAGCTTTGCATCCGCGTTCAGCCCGGTGATGATGATGCGGGCGGCATCGCGCTGTTGCGGCGTGGCCGTACCGGTCTTGTTGAGAATGACGACGTCGGCGAACTCGATCTGCTCCACCAGCAGATCGACGATCGTCCGGTTGTCGCCGTCACCGGCGGTCTCGCCGCGATCGGCGAGGAAATCGGTAGAGGCGTAATCGGCCAGCAGATTGGCGGCATCGACCACCGTGACCATCGTGTCCAGCCGGGCGAGATCGGAAAGGCTCTCGCCAGCCTCATCGCGAAACTCGAATGTCGTGGCGACGGGCAGGGGCTCGGCAATGCCGGTCGATTCGATCAGCAGGTAGTCGAAACGGCCCTGTTCGGCGAGCCGGCGGACCTCGGTCAGAAGATCGTCGCGAAGCGTGCAGCAGATGCAGCCGTTGGTCATCTCCACCAGCTGCTCCTCCGTGCGCGAGAGGTTGGCGCCGCCATCCCTTACCAGCGCGGCATCGATATTGACCTCGCTCATGTCGTTGACGATCACTGCGACCCGCATGCCCTGGCGATTGGAAAGGACATGATTGAGCAGTGTCGTCTTGCCTGCGCCGAGGAAGCCGGACAGGACTGTGACGGGAAGCCTGTTATCCATGAATATCTCCGTTTAATGTTATACCATTACATGTGTTGATCCAAAAAAGGCGAGCGTAATGGCTCGCCTCTCACGCCGGTTTTCGAAAGGCTCAGCTGTCGCGGCCGAGGCAATCCTTCATGCTGGCGGCGATGCCGCGCATCAGGGTGAAGTAGAGATCGGGGCCGGCTTCCAGCGTCGCGGCTTCCGGATCGAGAACGCCGGACTTCGCCTTGGTGCCCTCGATGACGACATCGATGAGACGCGGTTCGAATTGCGGTTCGGCGAAGACGCAGGTGGCGCCAAGCCCGGCGACCTTCTTGTGGATCTCCGAGACGCGCTCGGCGCCGGGAATGGTTTCCGGGCTGACGGTGATCGAGCCGGCGACCTTGATGCCATAGCGGTGCTCGAAATATTGGTAGGCATCGTGGAAGACGATGAAGGGCTTGTCCTTCACCGGCGCGACGGTCGCTGCCAGCTCCTTGTCGAGGGCATCCAGCTTGTCATCCAGCGTCTTGGCATTGGCCTGGTAGGTCAGCGCATTGGCCGGATCGGCGGCAACCAGCGTCGTGGTGATCTCGGCCGCCATCGCCTTGGCATTGGCAGGGTCGAGCCAGAGATGGGTATCGAACTCGCCATGATCGTGATCATCGTCATGCGCGTGGTCATTGTCATGCCCGTGATCGTCGTGACCGGCGGCTTCCGCATGGTCGTGATCATGGTCGTGGCCTTCGGCCTCGTCGCCGTCGTCATGCGGCTCGAAGGCGCCGCCTTCGCGGAACTTCAGCTTAGTGAGGCCTGGCGCATCGTCAAGCTCGGCAATGCTGGCATCGGTGCCAAGCGATTCCAGCGGCTTCTGCAGAAAGGCTTCAAGGCCAGGGCCGACCCAGAAGACCACTTTGGCCTCCTGCAGCGTGCGCGCATTCGATGGCTTCATGCTGTAGGTATGCGGCGAGGCGGCGCCATCGACGATCAGCTCCGGCGTACCAACGCCCTGCATGATCGAGGCGACCAGCGAATGGATGGGCTTGATCGAGGTGACGACGACAGGCGCATCGGCGGCGTGGGTTGTGCCCGCCAGAAGCAGGGCCGGAAGGGCGAGGGAGAGGCCGGCGGCCAGTTTCATGTGCATGCTCCGCTTGAATAGCGTTTGTTATGTTATTACATCAATTGCGTAATGCTATAACGTGTGCGATAGCATGACGCAACAGCACATCAGGAAAATTATGTTATCTCCCGCCAATACAGGGGCGAAGCCGCTGGTTTCCCTCAACAATGTCGGCATCAGGCGCAACGGGCGCTGGCTGGTCCGCGGCGTCGATTTCTCGGTTTCGCCGGGCGAGATCGTGACTCTGATCGGCCCGAACGGCTCCGGCAAATCGACGAGCGCCAAGGCGGCCATCGGTGTTCTGAAGCCGGATGAGGGGAGGGTCGAGCGCCTCTGCGGCCTCAAGGTCGGATATGTGCCGCAGAAGCTTGCCGTCGACTGGACGCTGCCGCTCACCGTGCGCCGGCTGATGACGCTGACGGGACCGCTGGCTGACAAGGAAATGATGGCGGCGCTTGAGGCGGCCGGCATGGCGCATATGCTCAATGCCGAGGTTCAGCACCTCTCTGGCGGCGAATTCCAGCGCGCGCTCATGGCCCGTGCCATTGCCCGCAAGCCCGATCTGCTGGTGCTCGACGAACCGGTTCAGGGCGTCGACTTCTCCGGCGAGATCGCTCTCTACGACCTGATCAAGCAGATCCGAAACAATACCGGATGCGGCATCCTGCTGATCTCGCACGACCTGCATGTGGTGATGGCCGAGACCGATACGGTGATCTGCCTCAACGGCCATGTCTGCTGCCGCGGCACGCCGCAGACGGTGAGCCAGAGCCCGGAATATGTGCGCCTGTTCGGTAGCCGCGCGGCGCAGACGCTTGCCGTCTACAGCCACCATCACGACCACACCCATCTGCCAGACGGGCGCGTCCAGCATGCCGATGGGACGGTCACCGATCACTGCCATCCCGAGGATGGTCATCACCACGATCACGATCATTCCCATGATCACGAGCACGACGGCCACGATCATCATCATCACCCCGCGGGAGAGCGCCATGCTTGACGATTTCTTCGTCCGTGCGATCCTCGCCGGTGTCGGTCTGGCGCTGACCACCGGGCCGCTCGGCTGCTTCATCATCTGGCGTCGGATGGCCTATTTCGGCGATACGATCGCCCATTCGGCGCTGCTCGGCGTGGCGCTGTCGCTGCTCTTCCAGTTCAACCTGACGCTCGCGGTCTTCGGCGTGGCGGCGACGGTGTCGATCCTGCTGCTTCTCTTGCAGAAACGCCAAGCGCTGTCGGCCGATGCGCTGCTCGGTATCCTCTCGCATGCGACGCTGGCGATCGGCGTCGTCATGGTCGCCTTCATGAGTTGGGTGCGGATCGATCTCATCGCCTTCCTGTTCGGCGATATCCTGGCTGTGTCGAAGAGCGATATCGCCGTCATCTGGGGTGGCGGCATCTTCGTTGTCGCGGCGATCGCCTGGCTCTGGCGGCCGCTGCTTGCCTCTACCGTCAATCCCGAACTTGCCGAGGCCGAGGGGATGCAGCCCGAGAGGGCGCGGCTGTTCTTCATGTTGCTGATGGCCGTCGTCATCGCTATCGCCATGAAGATCGTCGGGATCATGCTGATCACCTCGCTGCTGATCATTCCGGCAGCCGCCGCCCGTCGCTTCTCGCCGACACCGGAGGTCATGGCGGTTCTCGCATCGCTGATCGGCGCCGTCGCCGTCGTCGGCGGTCTCTTCGGATCGCTGACCTACGATACGCCCTCCGGCCCATCCATCGTGGTGGCCGCACTCATCCTCTTCATCCTCAGCCTGCTGCCGCGGCTGGGACGCAGACAAGCGCAAGGACAGGGCACATGAACACGCCGCAGCTGACCAAGAACCAGGCTCTGGTCTATGACGTCCTGGAAAAATCCGAAGGGCCGCTCAGCGCCTATACGATCCTCGACAAGCTGAGAGATCACGGCTTTCGCGCGCCGCTGCAGGTCTACCGTGCGCTCGACAAGCTGCTCGAATACGGCGTCGTCCACCGGCTCGAGAGCATCAACTCCTTCGTCGTCTGCGCCCATCCGGACGAGAACTGCCACAACCATGGCACCGTCGCCTTCGCCATCTGCGAAAGCTGCGGCCAGGTGATCGAATTCCACGACCACGAGGTCGATCACCGGCTGATGGACCGGATGCGCGCCAAGAAGTTCAAGGCCGAGAAGACGACGATCGAGATCCGCGGCGTTTGCGAGAGCTGCGCGGCCTGATCATCAGACATGAGTGCTCTTATTTGGTGTGGTAATTTTAAGTAATAATTTAAGGTTGTAATTTGCAATTAATTGGTTAGGCTGCCTCCAAATTGGGGGCATCCTATGAATTTTATCGGCAAATTCGCCTGGTTGTCACCGAGGCTTCTGCTCCGCGACCGCACTGCTTTCGCGCCCGGATCCAATGCGACGATTCCCACCAATCGGTGTCGCAGACGGAACCGGACGGTGGTGCTCTGCGATCGAGCCATCACGCATTCCGAAGACCATGGAAGATGCTTCAGAGGAGGAGCGTTTGCATCGATGGATATGTCGAAGTTTGCACCGGGTTCTGCGGAGGAGCTCTACAGGGCGATGGTTGAGGTTGCGGCGGCAGAAGCGAAGGATCAGTGGCGCTGCATTGAGGACGAAATGAATTACCTGCTCATGATGATCGCGCAGGAAACGACCGGGATCATCGCGCAGCTTGCGGCCGGCGAGATCGCCGAAACGGACGCCGACTTGACGCTCCATTTTCTCGAGGTCGATCTCAACAGTGCGCTGGCCGAATTCAAGTTCCTCGCCTACGACGCCGCTCAAAAGATCCTGTCAGCTGTGTTTTCGGTCATCAAGGCGGCGTTGAAAAATCTGACCGGTGTCGATCTGATGTTCTGATCAATCGATCCGCTTCAGATCGCGCGCGAAGCGCTGCCAGTTCGCGACATATTTCTCTGCCGAGCGTTTCAGCCCTTCGATCGCCTTTTCATCCAAGGTGCGGATGGCGCGGGCGGGGGAGCCGACGATCAGGGAACCATCGGGAAATTCCTTGCCCTCGGTCACGAGCGCGTTGGCGCCGACCAGGCAATTGTTGCCGATCTTGGCGCCGTTCAGCACCGTTGCGCCCATGCCGATCAGCGAATTGTCGCCGATCGTGCAGCCGTGGACGATGGCGTGGTGGCCGATGGTGCAGCCTTCGCCGATAGTAACCGGCGCGCCCGGATCGGTATGCAGCATCGCGCCTTCCTGGATATTGGTGTTGCGGCCGACGGTGATCGGCTCATTGTCGCCGCGCAGCACGGCGCCGAACCAGATACCGACGCCTTCGCCGAGTTCGACATCGCCGATCACATGCGCATCCGGGGCGATCCAGTAGAGACCGCTTGCGGGAAGGCGTGGCGTCAGTCCTCCGAGCGCATAGACAGGCATGGCAGTTCCTCAGCTGACGGATACGGTGAGGGTGGCGATGCCGTCGATGCCGCATTCGACCGTGTCGCCCTTGACGACGGCGCCGACGCCGGCGGGCGTGCCGGTCATGATCACGTCGCCGGGCGCCAGGATGAAGAGTTTCGAGAGTTCGGCGATGATCTCCGGCACCTTCCAGATCATCTGGTTGAGGTCGCCTTCCTGGACGCGCTTGCCGTTGTGATCGAGCCAGATGCGGCCGCTTGCGGGATGGCCGAGCTCATCGGCGGGTACTATCGGCGAGACCGGAGCGGAGAATTCGAAGGCTTTCGCGACTTCCCACGGGCGGCCCATCTTCTTGGCGACGGCCTGCAGGTCGCGGCGGGTGAAGTCGATGCCGATCGCGTAGCCATAGATACAGCCGAGCGCCTTCTCGACGGGAATATTCGCGCCACCTTGCTTCAGGAAGATCACGCATTCGGCTTCGTAATGCACATCTTCCGAAAGCGGCGGATAGGGAAAGGGCTTTCCAGCGGGCAGAAGATTGTCCGGATTCTTCTGGAAGAAGAAGGGCGGCTCGCGGCTCGGGTCATGCCCCATCTCGATCGCATGGTCGGCATAGTTGCGCCCGACGCAATAGACACGGCGCACCGGAAAGAGATCGGCGCTGCCTTCGACGGGAAGCAGGACTGGCTGCTGGACGGGGATGACGGTCTTGAGATCGGCGGACATGGCATGCTCTTGCTGTTATCGGTACGCGATCTTAGACGGAAAAGGCGGGGCAGGGAAAGGACGCTTTCCCTTTCATCCGTCTTCCGGTTGCCGGATAAGGACGAGTGCTTTTCCGGCACGGAATCCCGTTTTGGGACAGCTGTGGCTGTGGAGCGTAACCATTGGTCAAGTATCTGAATCTTTGGCATTTCCAGCCTCGCTCATGAGCGTGCCACAATATTGCCGCTTGCTTTTTTTCCCGAATGCTGTCACGTCATGCAGTACTCGGGCATTAGCATGCCGGTGACTGGACAGATTGGTAGCCCTCCCGCGAGGGTGGCAGAGCGGCTCAAACCGCTTCGTAGACGTTCTTTCCCCGTACGTGACTTCTCCGACTGACCCTTCGTCCCAGTCTATCGGGACGAAAGCTAAAGCCGTCCGCTTCCTCTCGAGGGGGTGGATACTAAGACAAGACTAAGGGAAAAGGACTATCCCACATGGCCACCAAGGGCACCGTAAAATTCTTCAACCAGGACAAAGGTTTTGGTTTCATCACTCCGGAAGGCGGCGCTAAGGACGTATTCGTCCACATCTCCGCTCTCCAGGCTTCCGGCATCCAGTCGCTGCGCGAAGGCCAGCAGGTCACGTTCGACACCGAGCCGGATCGCATGGGCAAGGGCCCGAAGGCCGTCAACATCTCGGCTAACTAATTCAATTTCTGCTTCTGGCAGGAATGAGAACGGCGCCTCCAGGGGCGCCGTTTTTCGTTTGGGCTGTCGTGCGACATCAGGCGCTGAGCGCTTCCGCCGGTGCGGCGGAGAGATCGACGGCGGCGAAGGCGGCGGCGATGACATCGGGGCCGGCGCCGGGCTTCGTCGCATCGGTCGACAGGATCTGGCGGTAGCGGCGCGCGCCCGGCAGGCCGGTGAACAGGCCGACCATGTGGCGGGCGATATGCTGCAGGCGGCCGCCATTGTCGATATGATCAGCGGCATAGGCCATCATCCGGTCACGCAAGGCGTCCCAATCCATCTCCTTGACCGGTGCGCCGTAGAAGCGCTGATCGACCTCGGCAAGGATCGCGGCATTCTGATAGGCGGCGCGGCCGAGCATGACGCCATCGACGTGCTGCAGATGGGCTTCCGCCTCGTCCAGCGTCTGGATGCCGCCATTGATGCCGATGAAGACAGAGGGCCAGCGCTGCTTCATGCGGTAGACCATCGCATAATCGAGCGGCGGGATTTCGCGGTTTTCCTTCGGGCTCAGGCCCTTCAGCCAGGCCTTGCGGGCATGGATCCAGATCGCGTCGGCGCCGGCATCGAGCACGCGTGTGACGAGATCGGGCAGGGCGGCCTCCGGATCCTGCTCGTCGACGCCAATACGGCACTTGACGGTGACAGGCACCGAGGACACCGCCTTCATGGCGCGCACGCAGTCCGCCACCACCTCGGGCGTCAGCATCAGGCAGGCGCCGAACGTGCCTGATTGCACGCGGTCGGAGGGGCAGCCGACATTGAGATTGATCTCGTCATAACCATAGGGCGCGGCGATCCTGACGGCCTCGGCAAGCTTGGCCGGATCGGAGCCGCCAAGCTGCAGCGCGATCGGGTGTTCGGCGGCATCGAAGGAGAGCAGCCGCTCGCGCGGGCCATGAATGATCGCGTCGGCGACGACCATCTCGGTATAGAGCAGGGCGTTTTCGCTGATCTGGCGGTGGAAATAGCGGCAATGGCGATCGGTCCAGTCGATCATCGGCGCCACGGCAAAAATTTTATCACCTGAAATCAATGATTTGTCGCAGAAATTCAATTGTTTAAGATCTTTCTGGTTTGTCGCTTTGTATCTGCATTTGTCAGGCGGCGGCCGCATGCTTTTTAGCTTGCGGTACAACATTGTCGTACTCGACAAAAGGAATGTTGTACCGGATGGGAACGATAACGGTCCGTAAGCGCCGAGACGATAGTTTTACATATACAGCGCAAATCCTTTGAATGAAAGGCGCGCCATAGTGTGGCGCGAGGGGACCGCGAGCGAGAGGCTAAGGCGTGAATCCGCTACCGAGACGCGGAGCTAGATCGACTGGGCGCGAACAGCTCTCGAAGGCTGACGTTACCCTTTCGGATGCCATTGACCGCTATATCGAAGAGAAGAAGACTATCAGCCGCACCAAGGCTGGCCGGCAGCCGAAAGGCGCAGACGGTAGGCAACTATGTGTCCCACCTTGCAGCCATCTCCACGCGTTGCTGTCGCCGATGGGGCTCAGGGCTTGATAGTATCCATGTGACCGTGACGAACAGCGCCGGCGTAACCCTAACGGCTAAGCTATTGCTGAAATCCTTCGGCGACCGCTGGCGCGATCATCGTATCAACGGCGCCGGCCGTCTACTAAGCAATGGTTACGTGGATGCCGTCGAGGGGTGTTGTGATCCTCTCGCTGCAACTTCCTGTTTGTTGTTGCTATTCTTCAGAGGGCTACTTCTGGTAACTGACACGTTATGACGTCAAAACATAAATGCACGCCATGCTTTTTTTCGACGTCAACTTCCTGTTTCTTTTTCTCGTTCCAGTCGTAGTGATATCGTATAGCCTGGTAGCTGCCGGGTTTAGATCATTTGCTCCCTGGGTCGCTATTGGTGCGTCGCTCGTGTTCCTCGGCGTCTTTAGCTGGGTGAGTGTCGCAGTTGCAGTACTTTCGCTGTCAATAAACTATGCGGCAGGCAAGTATCTTCTCGCGCACAGGAGGAAGAAAGTCTTGGCTGGGATGATTGCAGCCAACCTCGCAATGCTTTCTTACTTCAAGTACTCAATCCTGATCAACGGAACGTTCTTCCACGACGAGCTCCCATTGATATGGCGACTTGCTTTGCCTCTCGGAATTAGCTTTTACACATTCCAGCAGATTGCGTTTCTTTCCGATATTTACCGAGGCAAGACGACATCGTTTTCCTTGCGGACATATTTGCTCTTCAAGCTCTTCTTTCCACAACTTATCGCTGGACCTATCGTGCACTTCGAGCGTGTGCGCGCAAGCTATGAGCGGTGGCCCACTTTCAACCCGAGGTCTGTCCGGTTCGGACTGCTCATGATCTCACTCGGCTTTCTTAAAAAGCTGGCAGGGGACTATTTCGGAACGATTGCGGATATTTCGTTTGACCATCAAGCCGGTCTTTCGATGTACGGCGCATGGGTAGGGGCGTTGGCATTCAGCTTTCAAATCTACTTTGACTTCTCCGGCTACAGTGACATGGCGGTTGGCCTGGCAAGATTGTTCGGGGTTAGCTTACCTTTCAATTTCAACTCTCCGTACAAGGCGAAGAGCATCCCGGATTTTTGGCGACGCTGGCATATCACTCTCTCAACCTGGTTGCGGGACTATCTTTACATTCCGCTGGGCGGGAGCAGGAAGGGCCGGCTGCGAACCTTTGTCGCCCTGTTCATGACGATGGCACTTGGCGGGCTCTGGCATGGCGCATCGTGGACATTTCTCGCCTGGGGCGCAGCGCACGGAATCTCGCAGATCGTCATCAGGCTTGTCCGGGTGAAGTTGCCAGCCTTCTTCGGGAGGTCGCTGCTGCTGCTGTTTATAATGCTGACATGGATACTGTTCAGGTCAGAGACGTTCGCTGGCGCGCTTGATCACTACAGTGCGCTATTTGCGATAAATCGTGTCGGCGTCGGCGTGGAATTATGGCGGGTTGTAAACCTGCTCGTTCCTGTTTTGCCTGTGCCATTGACCGTCATCAACAGGCCAGAGCAAGTCCTGCAGTTGGTGTCCATGATCGGGGCAGCAGCGGTCTGCATCGGATCTCCAAACTCTCAGCAGATCTCACTGTGGCTGGCAGCAAGGAGAGTAGCTGTCCTGAGGTTCGTGGATGCGCCCGTCCTGGCTACCGCCATCGTAATCATTTCACTGGCATTTATCTCTCCGGATACGAGCAATGCGTTCATCTATTTCGAGTTTTAGGCGTCCCATATATGCGATCCTGGCAGCTTGCGGGTTGGTTTTCCTCTCAGCGAGAATAGCCGAAGTGCAGATGGGCTACTCGCCGGAAGGAGAGAAAACCGAACGATGGCTCAGTGATGTCGGAAGGTTTCGCACCGGTCTATTCGAAGCAACGCCGATCGATAAAGCCAAGCCGACTGTATGGGTTGTAGCAGGTTCAAATGCGTTGTTCGGCACTGATAGCGAACTCATCGAGAAAACCCTTGGGGTGAACGCGCGAAATTACTCGCTGCAGGGGAGCGTCCATCCCAACATCATGTTCTCCCAAATAATCGATCAAGTGCGGCCGGGCGACGTGGTTTGGGCGCCACTAGAGTTCGGCGTGTACGATCGGCGTCTCGGTAGCGTCTTTGACTACTCGAACTATTTTCGCAACATGCGATCGTGGATCAATCACCTTCGTGCAAGTGATCTCTATTCGTTGTACACGGCAGTGCCACTCAAGCGATGGGTCGATGGCCTGGCGGCGTACATTTACGCACCTGCTGCGCCAGAGGAGATCCTCGACATTCAGAGCATGAAGAAGCTCTGGGATAAGAAAACGAAGTATGGATCCTACTATTCTTTCCTGTCCCTCACGGATCGCGGAGATTTTTTGATTGATGCTGATATCTCCCCCGGGACTTGGGAGAGTGATGTCAAGCTGGAAGTCAATAATGAAATTGGGCCTGTCGGGATCGCGACACTGCGCGATTGGCAAAAGAAGTTCGAAGCGAGGGGCGCTAAATTCGTCCTAACACTGCCCATCCTGCTTGAAGATAAGTATGGAACAGTGACTTCACCAGACTTTTGGGAGTCGATCGAGAGCCAGCGAAAGCAATTAGCGGAGATCGACGTGCCGATCCATTGCCCGGCTGATATCTCGGTGTTGGGTCGCGTATATCGACTGGACTCGATATATCATGTCAACAGCCGTGGGGCTCGTCTCAGGACTGCCAACATACTTCCTTGCCTAGCGGACGCTCTGGCAGGCAGGCCGTCGCTCATGACCAAGATCGACCCACAGAGCGCCGCGCTGACCGCACGGCGTCTCTTCCAACAGCAAGACGGCGCCCTGATAAGCTCTCAATAGAGATCCGCCGGCGGTTATCCGTCAGTCAATTCCGACATATCCCCCGAGCGCGTCCAGCTCCACAAATACCGAAACAAGCTTTGCTTGAGAAAGGCGCTCCTGATGAAAAAGGCATTTGGCGGCACGCTGAATTTATTTCGCCCGATGGCGTTAGGATAGTCGAAGGCGGACTGCCGCCAGCATAGATTTAGGTACTACAAAAGTACAACAGGGCAGCGTGTAACCCCTTATTTCAGGCCAAATCCGTCCAGTCGATCATCGGGGCCACGGCAAAGACCGGCCCATTGGAATAATGCGCCTTGCTCTCAGCCAAAGATGTCCCGCCGCCTTGCGCCGTCATGCCGTCCCGATCCTGTTTCGCTGCCGTCCCGCCACAATCTGGCCCATCAGAGATGGGAAGGCGGGGCGCGAAGCGCAACCGCCGGGAACGAGGGTGCTATATAGAACAAACGGCCCGAAAGCGAGCGGCAATATCCGGGCGCGATGACGAGCGGCCGGCGCGCTTTCCCCATGAAAATGGCGGCAAGTCCACAATTTCGTCCCGACCGGCGGAATAATGTGGGCCGGCGCGGCCGGGGCTTGATGCAGCCGGGGCAAGCGCGTAGGTCTTGAAGCAAGGATGCTGCAGGGCGGCGTCACTGGCCGGAGACATCGGCGGGGTCGACGCCTTCAGGGAATACGAAATACGGAAGAGGTGGGCGGTTTGATCGATCCCTATGTGATGCTCGGAATTGACCGCGAGGCAGGCGACCAGGCGATCCGCAGCGCCTGGCGCAAGGCCGCCAAGACCGCGCATCCCGACGCCGGCGGCGATGCCGAGCATTTCGGCAAGCTGCAGGCCGCCTATGATCTCCTGAAGGACCCGGTGCGCCGCCGCGTCTATGACGATACCGGCTATGACCCGCAGCTTGCCGACCCCAAGGATATCGAGGGCGTGCTGATGCTGGAAAAGCTCGTCAACGACATCATCCTCGACGAGCGCGAACCCGGCAGCTTCGACCCCGTCGCCGCCATCCGCCGAAAACTCTCTGACGATATCGTCAAGAACCGCTTCCACATCCTGGAACTGGAGCGCCACCGCAACCGCGTCCGCCAGCATATCGACCGCCTCGGCCGCCGCCCCGAAACCGACGTCCTCGGCTCCATGCTGCGGGCGCGGAGCCAATCGATCACCGACGCGATCCAGAAGGCGCAAGGGCAGATCGAGGCGATCGAGCATGCCTATCAGATGCTCGAAGGGTATAGTTATGAGCTGGAGGCGCTGGTGATGGTGGCGGAGCGGGAGAGCGAGGTTGAGGTGAGGCGGGGGGAGGCTGCGGAGTAGGGTGGTATACGCATCGACAATTCATTAAGCTTGTTTTTTTCAATCAATGATTATTTCTTTCAATTGGCGATCTTACCGTCGGTTGATAACCAAATTGAAGCAAATAACGCATTTTATGCCGCAGCGCATTCACTAGATTGCGATCAAGCTGAGCTCGAATCCAGAATTCAATAGAATGGTTTATTATGGCGTATGTAACTCCTTCTACACAAAGTCTTAAGACGTGTTTTCAGAGCCATTATGCTCTTCCATACTTTCAGAGAGAGTATAAATGGGAGCCACGTCATTTTGCTGAGTTATTTAACGATATTCAAAATGCATCCTTGCTTGCTTATGAGCCAGAACATGGCCGTAAGCAGGTTTCCGATTATCCGCCGTATTTCTTGGGTTCTATTATTACGGCAACACCGAGTGGTGGAAAGAAGCCTCTTATTGATGGCCAGCAAAGACTAACTTCGACATTCCTGATATTGGCGTATCTTGAAAGGTACAGGCGCGATAACGGTGTTCAGGATGCGCTCGATCTTTCGAATTTTCTCGGAAGCGTTAGCTATGGTGAAATGGACTACGCTATCGAATTCTCGAAGGCTCGTAAGGAAATATTCGATCGCTATCTCGATTCCAACGTTTTGCCTATCGACGCTATTACTTCGGCCGAAGATGTCGAAGGGCTTAACGAAGGCGATAAGAAGCTTCTTGAGGCCCTTCGTGCAACTGACGCACTATTGGACGAAGACGTTAGAGACGCGCTGCCATATTTCATTGACTACGTTATTGAACGGGTTCTATTGATAGATATTTCGGTAGACAGCGAGGCCGAAGCACATCGCGTATTTGTCACGATGAATGATCGCGGTCTGCGGCTAGGGCCGATTGACTTGCTCAAGGGCCAAATACTTTCCAAGATTACCTCGTCACAAGACAATCATTCCTGCCACCAATCTTGGATTGAGATGGTGAACAAGTTGAAGGCAATTGATCCTGAAGAGGATTCGCTGTTCTTCAGACATCTATTCCGGGCAAAATGGGCAAACACGATAAGAGGCAAATCAAAAGGTGACGCTGCCGGCGACTTTGATGTGATCGGTGACGCTTATCATCGCTGGTTTGAAGAGCATTCAGATAGGCTGGGTCTGATCAACTCGGACGAGTTCGTACGCTTTGCTAGAGATGACCTCAAGAAATTCTCCGACATATATAGCTTTATCAGGAAGAGCGAGGAGGGAATAAATGAGGGTTTCGAGTGGCTGCATTACAATGCGGTAAGACGCTACGGCTTTCAACCAATGGTCTTGCTGGCATCGGTTGATGTTGGAGACACGACGACCGTGTGGCGCAAGAAGATATCGCTAGCTGCGCGCTTAATAGATCTTATCCTGACCACTCGTACCATCGAGGGCAGGGTCAATAACTATGATAACCTCAAGGATATATCGTTCCAACTCGCAAAGGATATGCGCGGCAAGAGCCTTGCAGATTTGGAGATTTATGTTCGAGACGAATGGAAGAAATACTTCCCGTCAGTAAGTGCTCTTTCTAATATTAAATATGCGAGATCTGATAGATCAGATATGTTGTATATTCTGTCTCGGGTGGCTGAATTTCTGGAGAGCAATCTCAATCTGACAAATAAAGTCGGGTTCTCAGGGTATTGGCAGCGCGATAAGGACGGTAAGACATTTGATATCGAGCACCTCCTGAGAGAGGTATTCGACGATGACAACTTGCCGGATGATCATGGTTTCGCTGGGGAGAGAGACTATAAAGACGCTCGAAATTCGATCGGCGCGCTAGTGTTGCTCCCGCGCTCGCGGAACAGATCCCTTCAAGACCAACCCTATCGCAAGAAACTTGGCGTGTACGCCACAGAAAACGTTCTCGCTCAATCGCTGACCGAGAATTTCTTTCAGAATAACCCAACAGTGAGTGCGTGGGTTGCTGAACAAGAGATTCACCAATTTTCGCCTGTGCTAGATTTCAAGAAGGCAGATATTGCAGGACGCGGGGAGCTGTATACGTCGATAGCTCGGCGTATATGGGATGTTCCTTGCTAAAATGATGGCGCTATCTAGAACCTAGGCGTCTGGGATCTAAAGGTTGGCCGGAACTTATTGCACGCTCAGCGTCCGCTAAACGGCTTCAACGATGCGAAGAGGATGCCGGGGCGGTGACAATCACCGTCCCGGCCGCCCGGTTTTCCCCTTCGTCCGGCTCTTCCGCTTCTGCTCGCCCGGATCCTCATAGCTCCCGACACCCGTCTTGCCGCGCACCAGCGGACGCGGGTCATCACGTTCCGGTTGCCCCTCCATCAGCGGCGAGAAGCGCTTGGTGCTCTTCGATGCATCCGGCTTTTCCGGCAGCTTGCCGCTGACCGGCTTTTCGGTGCGGCCGACGGTCATTTCGTCGAGGTCGTTGCGGCGGAAGAGGGATTTTCCGGCGGGTTGCTGGATGTCGCGGCCCATCTCGTCGAGATTGGGGCGGGAGAAGTAGGAAGGCTGAGCAAGATCGTCCCCCTCTGGCCTGCCGGCCATCTCCCCCACAGGTGGGGAGATCGACTCGCTGCGCCCGCTCGCTCCCTCGCCGCCATCCTCATGCTGAGGTGCGGACGGCGAAGCCCGGAGCCTCGAAGCATCCTTCCCGCCGCCCTCAGACTGAGCGGCTGCTGCCGTAGACCGGAGCCTCGAAGCATCGCGCTTGCCGGCTTCCATCGATTTGGCTTCCTCGCGCGCCATCGGGTCGTCCATGACGGCGAGTTCGGCGGCCTTGAGGCGTTTGATTTCGTCGCGCAGGCGGGCGGCCTTTTCGAAGTCGAGGTCGGCGGCGGCGTCGCGCATGGATTTTTCCAGCGCGTTGAGATGGGCCTGCAGGTTGTTGCCGACGAGGTTTCCGCCGTCGGCGAAGCCCTTGCCATTGGCGCCTGAAATGTCGGCGCGGACGTGGTCGCGCTCGTAGACGGAGTCGAGGATGTCGGAGATGCGGGCCTTGACGCTTTCGGGCGTGATGCCGTGTTCGGCATTGTAGGCCATCTGCTTTTCGCGGCGGCGGGTGGTTTCCTCCATCGCCCGCTTCATCGAGCCGGTGATGTTGTCGGCATAGAGGATGACCTTGCCGTCGACGTTACGCGCGGCGCGGCCGATGGTCTGGACCAGAGAGGTCTCGGAGCGCAAGAAACCTTCCTTGTCGGCGTCGAGAATGGCGACGAAGCCGCATTCGGGAATGTCGAGGCCTTCGCGCAAGAGGTTGATGCCGACGAGGACGTCGAAGGCGCCGAGGCGCAGATCGCGGATGATCTCGATGCGCTCCAGCGTATCGATATCCGAGTGCATGTAGCGGACGCGCACACCCTGTTCGTGCAGATATTCGGTCAGATCCTCGGCCATGCGCTTGGTCAGCACGGTGCAGAGGGTGCGGTAGCCCCTGGCGGCGGTCTCGCGGATTTCGCCGAGCACGTCGTCCACCTGGCTGCGGGCGGAGCGGACTTCGACCGGCGGGTCGATCAGGCCGGTGGGGCGGATGACCTGTTCGGCGAAGACGCCGCCGGACTGTTCCATCTCCCAGCCGCCGGGGGTCGCCGAGACGGCGATTGTGTCCGGGCGCATCGCATCCCATTCCTCGAAGCGGAGCGGGCGGTTGTCCATGCAGGAGGGCAGGCGGAAGCCGTATTCGGCGAGCGTCGCCTTTCTCCGGAAGTCGCCCCGGTACATGCCGCCGATCTGCGGCACGGTGACATGGCTCTCGTCGATGAAGACGATGGCGTTGTCGGGGATGTATTCGAACAGCGTCGGCGGCGGATCGCCGGGATCGCGGCCGGTCAGATAGCGCGAATAGTTCTCGATGCCCTGGCAGGAGCCGGTGGCCTCCAGCATCTCGACATCGTAGCGGGTGCGCTGTTCCAGGCGCTGTGCCTCCAGCAGGCGGCCGGCCTTTTCGAGCTCGGCGAGGCGGAGTTTCAGCTCCTCCTTGATCGATTTGATGGCGCCGTTCAGCGTCGGGCGCGGGGTGACGTAGTGCGAGTTGGCGTAGATCTTCACCGATTTCAGGTCGCCGGTCTTGGCGCCGGTCAGCGGGTCGAATTCGGTGATGGCGTCGATCTCGTCGCCGAACATCGAGATACGCCATGCCGCGTCTTCCAGGTGGGCCGGGAAGATTTCGATCGTGTCACCCCTGACCCTGAAGCTGCCGCGGGTAAAATCCATGTCGCGGCGCTTGTATTGCTGTGCCACGAGGTCGGCGAGCAGCTGACGCTGATCCAGGCGGTCGCCGACGGCCATCTGGAAGGTCATCGCCGTGTAGGTCTCGACCGAACCGATACCGTAGATACAGGAGACCGAGGCGACGATGATGCAGTCGTCGCGCTCCAGCAGCGAGCGCGTCGCCGAGTGGCGCATACGGTCGATCTGCTCGTTGATCGAGCTTTCCTTCTCGATATAGGTGTCGGAGCGCGGCACATAGGCTTCCGGCTGGTAATAGTCGTAGTAGGAAACGAAATATTCGACCGCGTTGTCGGGGAAGAAGTTCTTGAACTCGGAATAGAGCTGTGCCGCCAGCGTCTTGTTCGGCGCCAGGATGACGGCCGGGCGCTGCGTCGCCTCGATCACCTTGGCCATGGTGAAGGTCTTGCCGGAGCCGGTGACGCCGAGCAGCACCTGGCTGCGGTCGCCATTCTCCAGGCCCTCGACGAGATCGCGGATCGCCGTCGGCTGGTCGCCGGCGGGCTGATATTCGCTGTCCATGCGAATGGTGATGCCGCCTTCGGACTTGTCCGGGCGTGCCGGCCGGTGCGGCGTCCAGATCTTGCCGTTCTTGTGCAGCGGGTTGCCTGACTCGATCAGCGCCGACAGCGCCTCGACCGTAGCGGTCACGGCGGTTCCGGCCTGCAGCGAAGAGGCTTCTTCCAGCCCGACATCGAGGCCGGAGACCGGGTTCAGGCCGGCGGCGGCGCGGGTCTTCGGGTCGGTGGAGCCGCCGATCGAGACGCCACGTGCCGTCTTCGAGACCGTCGCCTTCTTGTTGACGCTGACGGCTTCGCTGTGCTTGCGCGCCTCGTTCTCGACCTTCTTGCGATGCTTGCCGGCCTTCGAGGCGATCTCGCGCTGGCTCTCGACGCCCGCAGCCTCGGCATCGCGCTCCAGCTGCTTCACCCAATCGGAGACCGACCCTTCGAGCGGGGCGCCTTCGAAAGACGACTGGGGAGCTTCCTCGAAGCCATTCGGGGCGGGAGATTTCTTCGGAGTTTTGGCCATGGCCGGAATATGGAGAGAGTCAGCGCGAAAGTGAAGAGGCAAAGAGTACAAAAGGGAAACGAATGAATCGTTCGGATTTCGCCAATAGTGCCGGCAGGCAGGCGATCGCCGCCTAATCCGAAAGCGAACAATCGCCTGTCGGCTTGCGGCCAGTAGGCGTGCCGTCGGGATTCATGCCGCAGCAGCGGTAGGGTGCCTGTTCGTCGCGGTCCAGCTGCGCTCTTCATCATGGCGTTGCGCGCGGTAAGCCGACCGGCGCCATCGCCATGCTCGAAACGCCCGTCGGGTCGAAGGAGGCGGCGACGCCCGCCGCTCCCTGCACCGCGCCGAATGCCGTCGCTTCGGCGTTCAGCTGTTTTTCGAGTGCGCGCGTCTCCCTGGAAAACTGCTTACCCTGAACATTGGACTGCTGGCCCTGGCAGGCCGCCAGCAGCAGGGCGCTCGACGCCACGAAAAGCGATCTCATCGAAGCATTCGACTTTTGGATGATTTTCGTGTCCGCGGCTAAGGCGAAAGCCTTACTGTCATCCGTTGTCGATCCGCACTAGCGTGCCGCTCAGCGCACTCATTCTAAGGGGGCACAACGTGCGGCCGCGCGATCACTATGTGGCACTCGATGGTTTGCGCGGCGTGGCCGCGATATCGGTGTTGTTCTGTCATCTCGGCCGGTGGCAGCAGCATCCGGCGCTGGCCGATAACGCGGGCCTGGCCGTCGACTTCTTCTTCACGCTGAGCGGCTATGTACTGGCGGTCGCCTACAGTTCGAAGCTCGACTCCGGTATGACGAACTGGCAATTCTCGAGGGTGAGGCTGATCAGATTGATGCCTGTCATCGTGCTCGGCACGATTGTCAGCGCGGCATATCTCGTGACGCGGGTCTATTGGCTGCACGATGCCGGCATCGACCTGAAGGAGGTTTCGCTGGCCGCGATACTTGGCGTCCTGTGCATACCTTTCTTTACGGCAAGCGAGGCGATCGGCGGGCCGCAGGTTTTTCCCCTGAACGGCCCGCAGTACACGCTCTTCCTTGAGCTGATCGTGAATTGGTTTTGGGCGGCGGTAAGACCGAGCAGACAGCTATGGTTTGCGGTCGCAATAGCTGCTGCCGGATATGTGCTCACCGCGATCTATGGCAGGGAGGGCGACACTGTTCAGACGTTCTGGACAGGATTTCCGCGCGTTTTCGGCGCCTACTATGCCGGTGTCGCCATATTCTGTGCGCAGCGGCGCTGGCCGGTCCTTACGGACAACAGATGGAGTCTGCTGTTCTGGCCGCTGCTTTGCCTGACATTGATCCTGTTCTGGTGGCCGAGCGCGCTTTCGTCGTGGATCGACTGGGACTGGGCGCTTTTCTGCGCGCCGCTGCTCGTCCTCACGGGATCGCGGGTTCAGCTCGGCCGAACGTCGTCCCGCGCCGCGCTTGTCCTGGGCGAGCTGTCATATCCGGTCTATGCGCTCCACTACCCGATTTTCGTGTGGGTGAATGCGGCCTATCAGACCGTGCTCCATCGCAAGGATTTCATCATCGGCAGCGTTCTCGTCTTTCCGCTTGCGCTGATCGGTGCGTGGCTGATCTTGAGGCTCATCGACCAGCCGATCCGAAAGGGATTGACCGCGTGGGCCCGCGGCTCGACAGGTGCAGCGTCCTCACGCCCTTAACTCATGCGAAAACGGCCGGAGGTTGCTCCGGCCGTTCGCATTTCAGGCATGAAAGCGATCCGCTCAGCCGCGCTTCTTGATGACGCCGTAGACGATGTTGCGGTTCTTGCCGAAGAACACGCTGCTTTCGCAATCCTGGCCGGCGGTGGCCTCGTGGATGATCTTCCACATGTCGGCCTCCGAACGGAGCAGCAGCGCCCAGTTCATGAAGGTCTCGATATAGCCGTCGACGAGGATCGGGTAGGAATAGTTGGCGAACAGGAAGGTGCCGCCCGGCTTGACCATTTCCAGGCAACGCTGGGTGAGCTTGATGGCGACGCGATCGACCAGGTAGTCGTAGAGGCCGGACGCATAGACGAGGTCGAAGGTGCCGGGATTGGAGCGGCGCATCAGGAGATCACGCACCGAGCCGTCGATCGCCTCGACCGCGGTGCCCTGGAAATCGCGGGCGATGGTGCCGATGCTGAGCGGATCCTGGTCGAGGGCGACCCAGCGCTTCAGCGCCTTCTGCTTCATTGCTTCCGAATAGGCGGCTTCGCGCAGATGGCCGGCAGCGACGCTGAGGACTTCCGTGCCCGGGCCGCGCTCGGCAGCGACTTCGTCGACATGGCGGGCGAGGATGTCGCGGCGGTCCCAGTTGGCCTGCGAGGAGGGGGCGGTGCTGGTATATTCGAACAGCGCCTTGCCGCGCTCGGAGGCGGCCGCGACCTTATCCATGACGCTGTCGTGGCGGTAGATGAAGTCGAGCAGGGTGGCATCGCCGGAATAGCCGCGCGGCTTGTCCCAGGACCACTTGGTCAGCGGATCCTCGAGGAAATAGCTGGTCACGGCATGGTTCTGGATCAGCGGCACCAGCTCCTGCCAGACGCGCGGATGGATGCGGGCGCGCATCTCGTGCAGCGAGATCGTCACGCGATCGATGATCTTCGTCGGGTCTTCCGACTTGGCAAACTGCTGGCGGGCAAGTTCCAGCATCAGGGCGACTTCGCCCTTGCTGATCGCCAGATGCTCCTCGAAGCGATCGCTTTTCGGCGCCTCGAGTTCGGTGGCTATGGCTTTTGGCGTAATAAGGCTGTGGCCGTCGAAATCCATTTTGGGCTGGGTCACGCGAAACGTCCTCTAATCAATTGGGGTTAAATTACCGGGGCACACCTGTATCGTTTTGAGCGATACCTTGAATTGTATATTAGCGAGAAACTTTTCATTAACCATTGAAATCCATAAACATGATTAACGGCGCCGGTCTGCCCAGAATTTAGCAAGATTTAATGGAGCCCCTCTATTTTGGTGGGGTCGAATTGCCGGTATTGCCGCGTCTCCTCACCTGAAGGGACTAAGCGAACCGCACGAATGCGCCGGTCACTTCCGTCTGGATCAACAGCGGAGATCTCCGGCGGAGACAGTACGGAGCGGTGGAAGAGTGCATGAAGCACGCAATTGCTTATGCGGCAGAGATTGATCTCGAACCCAAGTTGCTGCGGCCGACGCCGGGCGAACTGCGGGATCTCTATCGCATGGAAGGGGAGACCGAACGGAAGACGGCGACACGGCAGGGGCTGTGGATCGCGGTTATCGTCTATATCCTGTTTTCCGCCACCGACCTGCTGCTGATCCCCGATGTCGCGACTTACACGATCCTGGCGCGCGTCACCGTCGGCACGGTCGCGCTTCTGATGCTCGAGGCGGAAGTCTATTTCCGCAAGAGCATCCAGTGGCTCGACCGGACCAGCGCCACGGCGCTGGTGCTTGGCTTTGCCGTCTGGTGCTTCCCTGCTGTCGGCACGGTGCATGCCGACAGCCTGTCCTATTACATGATCTTCGGCGCCATCTTCATGATGGGCGCCAACCAGTTCTTCAATTTCCGCTTCGGCCTGTCGGTGCTGGCCTCCAGCGCCGTGCTGATGACCTTCCTGGGCTCGCTGTTCTTCTTCTGGCCGACGAGCATCTATGCGATGGCCTTCGGCATGTTCTACGTGTCGTGCTTCGTCTTTACCTCCTATGTGAACTGGAAGCTCAACCACGAGCGCTACCACGTGTTTCTGAATGCGCTGGAAGCCCGGATGCAGCAGAAGGAAGCGACGGAGCGCGGCGAAGCGCTGCTGCGCATGTCGAACACCGATTACCTGACCGGTCTCGAGAACCGCCGCGCCGTCGATCAGCGGCTGCGCGACTACTGGAAGGAATGGCAGCGCAAGGGCCTCGGCTTCGCCGCCATTCTCGTCGATGTCGATTTCTTCAAGAAGTACAATGACGGCTATGGCCACCAGGAGGGCGATCGCTGCCTGATCCATGTCGCGCGGACGATCAAGGACGCGATCGAGCCTTACGGTGCGTCGATCGGCCGTTACGGCGGCGAGGAGTTCATCGTGCTCGCCCAGTTCGGCGAAAGCGACCGGGTTGCCGAGCTTGCGGAGCTGATCCGCGATACGGTCGAGCAGATGGGGCTGATCCATGAGGAACGCCGCGACGGGACGTCGATCGTCACCGTCAGCGTCGGCGCCGCCTATACGCGCGACCAGAGCGGCAAGCTCGAAAAGATCATCCACGAGGCCGACCGGGCGCTCTACAGCGCCAAGGCGGCCGGCCGCAACTGCGCCCGCCTTTTCGACCCCAACGATCCGTTCAGCAGTGACGAGAGCGAGAATATTGCGGCGCTCCTGCGCATCGCCGTTGCCCAGGACCTGCTGTCGCTGGTCTATCAGCCGATCCAGGATATCCGCACCGGCGGCCGCGATGCGGTCGAGGCGCTGATGCGCCTGAAGACGCTAGATGGCAGCTCGATCCCGCCAAGCCTGTTCATTCCGATCGCCGAACGCACCGGCATGATCCTCGAGCTTGGCCGCTGGGTCATCCAGACCGCCTGCCGCGACGTGCTCTTGCCGAACCTGGCGCAGATCGCCAGCGTCAACGTTTCGCCGATCCAGCTGCGCATGCCCGGCTTTGCCGCCAGCGTCGCGGCGATCCTCTACGAAACCGGCGTTTCGGGCAATCGCCTGGCCTTCGAGATCACCGAAGGGCAGGAGATGGAGATGCATGCCGACGTGCTGAAATGCATCAGCGACTTGAAGACGCTGGGCATCCGCATCTGGCTCGACGATTTCGGCACCGGCTTTGCCGGCCTGTCGTGGCTGCGCCTCATCGATTTCGATACCGTCAAGATCGACCGCTCCTTCCTGCATGGCAGCGCCACGCCGCGCGGCAAGGCGATGCTCGAGGATATCGTCGGGCTGATCCGCAACCGGGGTCCGAAAATCCTGGTCGAAGGCGTCGAGACCGCCGATCAGCTGGCTCTGTTGAGACAGCTGCGGATCGACTACGCCCAGGGTTATCACCTGGGCCGACCGGCGCCCGTCCAGGCGATCGACCCTACGCCCGCCAAGCCGGCGCGGCCAACGCTCGTCGCCTCGCGTCCGGCCCGCTGACATCACCTGCCAAAATGCCGCAGTCCGGCTGCGGAACATGTCAGGATCGCTGACGTTCTCAAAGTGCCGCCTCCAGCGGCACTTCCGCCCGTTTCAGGGCGCTCTCTCCGACGGCATCCGGAATTGCCCCCGCCTCGCCGCCGCTTTCGGACGGAGGAACAGACATGTCCGCATTGGCAAGCCTGCGTGCGCTTTCCCCGCAGCAGCGCAATACCCTTATCGCCAGCTATCTCGGCTGGACGCTTGATGCCTTCGATTTCTTCATTCTCGTTTTCGTTCTCAAACATATCGCTGAGGAATTTCACACCGATGTTCCGGCCGTCTCGGCGGCGATCTTCCTGACGCTTGCGATGCGTGCCGTCGGCGCGCTGGTCTTCGGCCTGGCGGCCGACCGCTTCGGGCGGCGCGTGACGCTGATGGCCGATGTGCTGCTCTACTCGATCTTCGAGTTCCTGACCGGTTTTTCCACCGGGCTGACGATGTTCCTGATCCTCAGGGCGCTCTACGGGATCGCCATGGGTGGCGAATGGGGAGTCGGCGCTTCGCTGGTGATGGAGACCGTGCCGGAGGAGTCCCGCGGCATCGTCTCGGGTATTTTGCAGGCCGGGTATCCCTCCGGATATCTGCTCGCCTCGATCGTTTTCTTCCTGCTGTTTCCGGTGATCGGCTGGCGCGGCATGTTCTTCGTCGGCGCGCTGCCGGCGCTGCTGGTGCTCTATATCCGTCGCAATGTCGAGGAGAGCCCGGCTTTCCTGAAACGGCAAAAAGAAGGGCGCAAGCCGTTCCTGTCGGTGCTGCGCGACAATATCCCGTTGTTCGTGTGGTCCGTCCTATTGATGACGGCCTTCAACTTCTTCAGCCACGGTACCCAGGATATCTACCCGACCTTCATGGAAACCCAGCGCGGCTATGACAGCTACACGACCGGTGCGATCGCCATCGTCTACAATATCGGGGCGATGTGCGGCGGGTTGTTCTTCGGCGCGCTGTCGCAGCGGATCGGCCGCAAGAAGGCGATCGTCATCGCGTCGCTGCTGGCGATCCCGGCAGCACCACTCTGGGTCTATGCGCCCGGTCCCGTGCTGCTCGCCATAGGCGCCTTCCTGATGCAGTTCTTCGTCCAGGGTGCCTGGGGCATCGTGCCCGTGCATCTCAACGAGCTGTCGCCCGACGAAGTGCGTGGCACGTTCCCGGGCTTTGCCTATCAGCTCGGCAACCTGCTGGCTTCCGGCAATGCGACGCTGCAGGCCGGTCTCGCCGCCCACTGGAACGGTGACTATGCGACGGCTCTGCTTGTCGTCGCCGCCGTGGTCGCGGCCGTCGTCGCCTTGCTGGCGGGCTTCGGCTACGAGAAGAAGAATGTGCGTTTCGGCACGGAGGAGGCCGAGGCGCCAAGCGGCGCGTATCGCGCCTGAGCGCGAAGGGCGGGCCACGCCGCCCGCCCTTCGCCCGTTTCGCGGCTGTAGTTATTTCTTAACCAGCCTCTTCTAATGTTTATTTCGCGGTGGTCAGGTATTGCGTTCCACTGCAGCTTTATCGGGCTGGCCGGCTTCCGCTAGCTGAAATCCACAAATCCCAGATTGATCGAGTCGACGCGGCGCCTGTTGCGCGTGAAGACGCCGTATCCTTCACGGCTGCCATCATTGTTTGTATTGCCCTCGAGTGTGACGAGCTTGCCGTCGGCGAAGCCGGTTACAAACCCGGTGTGCCCGCTGCGGCCGCCGGTGTCGATATAGAAGACCATGCCCGGAAGCACCTTGTCGGCGTCCCTGCGGGCCTCGGCGGCGCTGACGATGTTCGCCGTTCCGGCTTCATGGACCATTTCCCACGAGCGCCAGACGCTTGCCGTTCTTGGGGCGGGGTTGGCGACGCCGATATTGGCAGCAGCCTTGGCGAAACACCAGTAGACGAAGGCCATGCACCAGGGCTGTCCGAGAAGCGATGCCGACACGCTGCTGAGATAGGCATCCACTTCAGGGCCGCGGTTGCTGCCGCGTGGCATTTCGCGGACGCCGAGCTGGGAGCGCGCGACATCGAGGACGGCGTCGAGAAGGACGCCGGGTGTGGCGGGCGCCGCGGGACTGGTAGACGTTGTCTGATCCTCGTCGAACAGCGAACCCCACGTCTTGGGGCCGACTACGCCGTCGATATCGAGCGGTTCTCCACCGCCATCCTCGTGCCGGGCCTGAAACAGCTTTGCCGCCCATTCGGTCTTCTCGCCGAAGTCACCATCGACGCCACCTACCGCACCGATACCGAGAAGGATGAGTTTTTCCTGTATCCGGCGGACGTCGCTACCGCTGCTGCCGCGGCCAAACATGTGGCCGGGATAGGCCGGGGCATTGACGACGATAATATTCGCGAAGGGCTGCACGGGTGGCTCATCCGTTCCCGGCGCGGCAGGGGCCGTCAGCGAGATACGGCCGTGGTCGATGAGGTAACGCAGGATCGCCATGGCGCCGCATTGCCGGCTGACAGCCGTGTCGGACCATTTGCCGTCGGCAACATATTTGCCGCTCGTATAGGCCGTCGTGAAACTCCACAGATAGGGGCTTTTGACTTGCGGATGGAAGCGGCGATATCCCCAGCCGTTATACGCTTCGAGGGCGAAGGCGATTTCGGCGATCGACCACCCCTTGGATCTGACCTTAGCCAGGGCATCGGCCGCGCTTTCCTCCCAGGTGAATGGCGGCTTGCCGCTCGTCGGGTGCCCAGAAGGCACCCTAACCGTGCGCGCGGTTAACGGATCGCCATTATGAAGGTGGCGATCGAACCTGCCGCTGGCTTCGAGGCTGTGAATGATGCCGATCACATGAGGTGGAATGCCGGTCTTGCCGCCGACATCCTGATAGCGAGTCCAGTTGGCGGGCGACACGATCCGCTCCGCTGCCGTTCGCACTTCGGCGAGATGTTCGCTACGAATTTTCGCTGATGCGAAGATCAGGTCGTATTCGTCGGCAAGTGCCTGCGAAAGAGTAATGGCTGTCATGGCATTCCTCCCGTTGCGAAGCGGACATGCGCTAGCGCCGTGCGGCCCTTCGGGCGCGTCCGTTCGAAATGTGTTGAGATACCGGTCTGAGCGCCGCCGCCGTTCATGGCCGTTGGCGGGATCGAACAGTATCAAGTCACATCGCGGGATGAATTGAAACGAATTGCATGCAACTGGAGGTCGTTGTCTAGCCGGCTGCGGTAGTGAGCCGCCGCTCTGGCACAATCAGTCGCCGCCCGTAGAGAAACAGCGCGATGGCGGCGACGGCGGCGAGGCCATGCACCCAATAAGCAAGCCCGTATCCGCCTTCCTTGGTGAGCCAGCCGGCGACGATATTGCTCAGCGAGGCGCCGATGCCCTGGACGGTCATGACGGCGGCGAGGCCGGCGTTGAAGCGGCCGGTGCCGGAGAGGATGCGTTCGGCGGCAAGCGGCGTTGCGATGCCGATGAGGCCAGCGCCGACGCCGTCGAGGAACTGGACGGGATAAATCGCCGCAAAGCTCTCGAAACTTCCGGCGATCGCGCCGCGCAGCGGCAAGGCGCAGAGCGCGATGATGAAGATCGAGGCGAGGCCGAAGCGGCGGATCAGAGAGGGAGCGGCGAGCGCCATGCCGATCATCGACAGCTGCGAGACGCCGGTGACGATCGCCGTCGTGCGGAAGGGCGTGCCGAGCTGTATGGAGAAATCCTGGGCGATCAGCCGGCTCATCGGCGCGTTGCCGAAATGGAAGATCAGCAGGGTGACGGCAAGCAGGATGAGTCCGTGGGAGCCGGCGATGACGGAATAGCCTGACGGTCCGGGGCTGCCGTCATCCTGGGCGAGGCCGCGTGCCACCTTGTTGTCGATGTGGCGGGGATCGATCGCCAGTGTCGCGGCAATGGTGGCGAGCGCAGTGATGATCATCAGGCCGATGACGCCGTTGAGACCGTAGAACGATGTGGCGAGATAGACGCCCGCCAGCGAGACGACATTGCCGGCATGGTTCCAGAATTCGTTGCGCGCCACCTGATCCGGGAACGCCGCTTCGCCGACGAGGCCGAGCGTCAAGCCCATCAGCGCCGGTCCTATCACCGCGCCGACGATCGCCGTCATCGACTGACCGCCGAAGACCGAGGCATTGCCGGGGCTTGCGAGCGTCCAGAACGCGGCTGCCGTCACCAGGATCACCGGCACGATGATCAGCAGCCGCTTGTGCGGCGAGCTATCGACGAGAGCGCCGAAGAGCGGCGTTGCGATCAGCCCGAGAATGCCGCCGAGCGTGGCGACGACGCCGAGCGTCATCGGCGTCCAGCCATGTGTGGCCAGGAAGCCGTCGAGAAAGGGCCCCAATCCATCGCGGGCGTCCGCCAGGAAGAAGTTCAGGGTTGCGAGGGCGGCGAGCGAGCGGCCGGAGAGACGGGTTGGGGGCGAGGTGGTCACGGGGCTTCCTTCAGGACAGTGCTTTGTGCTGAAGGTGGATCCGCTCTGCTGCGGACCGCTTCCGGCGCTCGCCATGAACGGCGGACCTTATCGAAAGTTCCGCTGCGACACAGCGCGGCAGGCTGTTCCTGCGAAAATTCGCCGTGCGGGTGCAGGGGCCTTGAAGCGTGAGAATTTCGGGATAAATGCTGGCGCCAGCAATCACGCCTCAAGGATTCTCCCATGCCGTTTTCGCTGAGCCCCGCTGCCGTCTGGCCGGTCATCATGCTCTTTGCCTCGAACATCTTCATGACCTTCGCCTGGTACGGGCATCTGAAGCACAAGAGCAGCGCCATCTTTCTGGCGATCATCGCCAGCTGGGGCATCGCTTTCTTCGAATATTGCCTTGCGGTGCCGGCCAACCGCATCGGCTCGGCGGTCTATACGACGGCACAGCTGAAGACGATGCAGGAGGTGATCACGCTGATCGTCTTCGCCGGCTTCTCGATCTTCTGGCTCGGCGAGAACCTCACCTGGAACCACGCGATCGGCTTCGCGCTGATCGCCATCGGCGCATCCTTCATCTTCCGCGGCTGAGACGGTGGCCGCCTGCCTTAGGGCATAAGCGACAGGCGGCCTGCCCCGCGATAGGGGTGGCTGATCGCAGGGCAGGCGGGTCCGTAGCGGATCGATCGACGGCGCTCCATCAAATCGGCGCCGTCTTTTCAACGATGCGTCGCCACTTGCCATTCTCGTTCGCCGCATCGAAACTGCGCCGATAGGGGAGTGGAAGCCATGGCAGAGCGCGGCCGCGAGTTTGCAGACATCGCCTATACCGTCCTGGTCGTAGAGAAAAATCCCGGGATCGAGACCGTGGCGGCGGCTCTCGGCATGACCTATGCGGTGCTGCATTCGCGGCTGATCAACCGCACCTGCTTTTCGGCGGACGAGATCAACGCATTGGTGCGAACGGTGCCGGACGTGCGGCTCGTCAATTGTCTGCTGAAGGAGACGGGTTTCATTGCCGCCGACCGGCCGCCGCAGGAGACAGCCGACGATGGTGCGCCCGTTGACCTGCAGCGCAGCGCGACGCGTGTGGTCGTCGATGCGACGGGCATATTGGAGCTCGTCGATGCGGCGCTCGCCGGCGGCGGGATAGATCATCGGCGCGAGGCGCTGGTCTACCGGGAGATCGATGCGACCGAGCGGTCGCTCGCCACGCTGCGGCTGCGGCTGGCTGCGGAGTAACCTACGATGCCTTATCGTCGCGGCGCAGCTTGCGCAGCCAGGCCTCGCCCTCTTCTTTGACAGCTTCCATTTCTGCGGCGATATCTTCATGGCGCTGTTCCAGGTGCCTCTTGCGCGCCGGGGTGGTTGCCTTGCGGCGTTTGGACTCAATGGAGAGCAGCTGGAGCTTGTAGAGATTGAGGGCGCGCACGATGCGCATATATTCGCGAAGCGGATCAGGTTCTGGCATGACTGGCGGTTGGGCAGGGCGTTTCACACGCCGGCGAGGTATCGCGGCGAAGCGGCGCGCGACATCAAAACAGCTGCGGTTATTCAACGGCTGCGGACGATGCTCTTAACGGGCGGTAACATGGAGTGACCGGCCGGCAGGGAACGGGCAAGGGCGGCCCGCGTTGGTTTCCATGAACTGGAGATCACTGATGCAGAAGAACAAGCCCCTCGTCGAAGTCGTCGTAGCCACCAGCGAAGGCAAGGTCCCGCTCGGGATCATGAACACCGAACAGGCCCTGGCGCTGCCGGATGAGATCGAAGCCAAGGTTTCACATCCCGATCACAAGCCGGGCGAAACCGATGTCTATATCCCGCTCGACGAGCTGGAACAGCATCCGGTTGCATCGGCGGCGAGGCGAAAATCCCAATAATTACAAATAGTCCATGTCCGGCTGTCGCCCGATTGAGGTCGCATTTGGCTGAGACCCTGTCACCATCAGGTGATGAAGAGGTGATCGGTCATGAGCGTCTCCTTTCAGACGATGGCGGCAATCCGTTTCGGCTACGGCTTCAGGCCGGGCGAGACGCAGCCGCAGGACAAGCAGGCCCTGCTCGGCCAGTTGCAGGCCGGGGCGGCGGTGGCGCCTTCCTTTCCCGATGGCGGGACAGCGGCCTGCCGGCAGCGTATCGGCGACGTGCAGGATCAGCTGAGAGAAATCCGCCAGGCGGCGGAGGACGATGACGAGGGGCGGCGCGACCGGCGCCGACAGTTGCAGCGTCAGGTTCAGCGCGGATTTCAGCGCGATGCGAACCAGCGGCTGATGCAGGCGGTGCTTTCGCCCAACGGCTTTTACGAGCGGCTGGCGACATTCTGGACCAACCATTTCTCGACCAGTGCCAACAAGAGCCTGCCGATGCGGATGATCGTGCCGCTCTACGAGGCTGAGGCGATCCGCCCGAATGTCGGCGGCCCGTTCCGCGATCTGCTGCGGGCGGCGACCGAGCATCCGGCGATGCTGATCTATCTCGACCAGGCGCAGTCGCAAGGGCCGGATTCGCCGGGCGGCATGCGCCAGAAGAAGGGGCTGAACGAAAATCTGGGCCGCGAGCTTCTGGAGCTACATACGCTCGGCGCCGGCAGTGGTTACACGCAAGCCGATGTCCGCTCGGCAGCGATGGTCCTGACCGGGCTGACCGTCTATCGAGACGACATGGATGTCGCCTTCCGGCCGCGCGTTTCAGAGCCCGGCGAGCATATGGTGCTCGGCGTCAGCTATGGCGGCGACCGGCGGACGCGGAAGGATTATCTGGCAATGCTCGACGATCTCGCCGCGCATCCGAAGACGGCGGAGCATATCTGCCGCAAGCTCTCGACCCATTTCATCGCCGATGAGCCGCCGCCCGAGATGATCTCGGCGATGACCGGCGTCTGGAAGCGGACGGATGGCGATCTCACCGCTGTCTATGGCGCCATGCTCGACCATCCCGCCGCCTGGCGCGACGAGGGCGCAAAGGCGCGCCAGCCGTTCGATTTCGTGGTCGCCGGGTTGAGGGCGCTCAACGCCGGAGGCTTCATGGAGGCCAATCAGGATGGTGACGATGATGCCGATCCGATGATGGCGGCGCCCACCGAGGATTCTGGAAACGGCATGAATACGATGGCGCCGTCCGGTCCGGCTGAAAAAGACAAGCTCAAGCGGCGCAAGTCTCTCCAGACGGCGCGGGCGCTCGGGCAGGGCGCGCTGCGCCGCATGGGCCAGCCGACTTGGCTGCCGCCAAGTCCTGCGGGATTCGAAGACAGTTTCGAGGCCTGGATCACTGCCAGCCAGTTGGCCGAGCGGCTTGCCTGGGCGCGCCGCGCCGCGGCGCAGTTCGGGAAAGACGAAGATCCGCGCGAGTTTCTGAGGGCGACGCTTGCAGATGCGGCGCGCGACGAGACGATCCGCGTCGTGTCGCAGGCGCCGAACAAGATCAGCGGCCTGACGCTGGTGCTCGCATCCCCCGAATTCAACCGTCGATAAGGAGCCTCGCGATGACAGAGATTGTACTTTCGCGCCGCGGTTTTCTTGCTTCCGCCTGCTGCCTTGCCGCGGCACCCGTGTTCACGCCGGTCACCTTTGCCGCCATGCCCGGCGATAACAGGTTCGTGACCATCGTGCTGCGCGGCGCCATGGACGGCCTCGATCTGGTGCAGCCCTATGGCGATGCGGGCTTTGCTGCCTTGCGGCCGACGCTGGCGCTGACGCCCGACAAGGGGCTCATCGATCTCGATGGCCATTTCGGGCTCAATCCGGCCGGTGCCGATCTGCTGCCGCTGTGGAAGGCGAGGGAGCTTGCCTTCGTCCATGCGGTGTCGACACCCTACCGGGACCAGCGCAGTCACTTCGATGGACAGGACATGCTGGAATCCGGCGGCGAACATGTTGCCGAAGAGAGAACCGGCTGGCTCAACCGCGCGCTCGCCGTCATCCCGCGCTCGAATGCGCGCAAGGCGATCGACGTCAACACCTCGACGGAGCTCATTCTCTCGGGTCCGAACAATGTCGATGTCTGGGCGTCCGATTCCAATCTCGGCACCGCGAAGGACGAGATGCAGTTTCTGATGCGGCTCTATGCCGGCGATCCGGCTTTCGCCAAGGCCATGGAGGAGGCGACCCGGGCCAATGGCGCGGCGATGATTGCGGAACCCGACGGTAAGCGCGGCGAGAGGATAGCCGATGTCGCGGCACTCGCCGGCAATATGCTAAAGGGCGACTATCGCATCGCCAGCTTCTCGATCACCGGCTGGGATACGCATGTCGGGCAGGCGGCCCAGTTCAAGCGGCCGGTTCAGGATCTGGCGCAGGCGATCACGACGCTGAAGACGACGCTCGGCCCTGAGATCTGGTCGAAGACCGTTGTGCTCGGCATGACCGAGTTCGGCCGCACCGTCCGCCAGAATGGCTCCGGCGGAACGGACCATGGGACCGGCGGCTGCGCGCTGCTTGCCGGCGGAGCGGTCAATGGCGGGCGCATCCTCGGCAAATGGCCGGGCATCGGCGATGCCCAGCTGCTCGAGGACCGCGACCTGATGCCGACGGCCGATGTGCGCGAGATCGCCGCTGCGATGCTCTACCGGCAGTTCGACGTCAGCCCTGACGACCTGACCGCGAAGATTTTCCCCGGTCTCAATTTCGACAAGAGTTCGCAGTTTCTCAAGGCATAGGTGCATTTTCCCCGCCTGTTGCCGTTGATTGCATCATCGGCGCAAGCTCAGCTGCGGATATCGAATGAGGAACATATCCTCCGCCGCCTGCATGGCGGCCGTGCTTCTGTTCGGTGAGGCGCCACTGGTTTTCGCCAACAACTCGCAGGTCTTTGCGGGGCACTGGCACCATCAGTCGTCGCTGGGTGCCGCCTGTAACGGCTGTATTATCAATATCGTTCAGCACGGCTCCGCTCTATTGCTGTTGACCAACATGGGCTGGGGCACGGCGATCGAAGCAAACCGGACGGGCCTTGCGATTTTCGCCGAGGGCCGCGCCGTTGATGCCGATGGGCGATGGTGGGCAGTCAGTTGCGCCGTTGCCAATCAAAGGCTTTATATCATCGCAACGGCGGATGACGCGTCTATGCAGCCCATCAAATCGGTCTTCATTCCCGAATAGTTGGCTGAGCGATCAGTCATGTCACTCTGCAGGGACAGGCTTCGGCGCACCGCTATCGTCAAGCGCCACCATGATGAAGGTGCCGGCGGTGACTTTTTCCATCTTGTTGTAGCGGGAGCGGTGCGCCCAGGCCTCGACGGAGAGTGTGATCGAGGTGCGGCCGACGCGTTCGATATCGGTGTAGACGGAGAGCGTGTCGCCTATCTTGACCGGCAGTTCGAAGGCCATCTCCTTGACGGCGGCGGTGACGACACGGCCGCGGGCGCGTTCGGCGGCGCGGATGCCGCTTGCCAAGTCCATCTGCGCCATCACCCAGCCGCCGAAAATATCGCCTGCCGGATTGGCGTCGCCGGGCATGGCGAGCGTGCGCAGGGTCAGTTCACCTTTCGGCTTCGGGCTATCGTTCATCGTCAAGTCCTTGTCATTTCACGAAGCGTGAAGATGGCAGGCTTGGCTACCGGATGGCAAGGGTGATGAAGCGGTTATGCCGGGATGGTCAGACGCGATGTCTCAGAGACGGCCGAGCGTGAAGAAAAGACCTGCCCAGAAGAGAGCCGAAAGCTCGGCTGCCACCAGAAAACCGATCGCGCGTTCCGTCATGGGAGCTTCTCCTCGTGGGTTAAAAGGGGGCTCGCGACCCCAGACGCGAGCCCCAATCCTTTCGTGTCCGCCAAGACGCGTCAGGATGGCGAGCGAAATACTCAAAATGGGGGAGGCGCGGTATCATAAGATCTTGGGATGCCGGTTGCGCAGTGGGCTTCTACACGACCCTTACGTATGGTCAGAGATTTTTATGCTTGTCAGACCGCAAAAAAATCGCCGAGCTTAAATATTATATAATTCATATATTTATCTTCTCCTCAGCAGTGCCGGGAGATTGTTTCCGTTACGTTATGTGAAGCGGAACTAATAATGCTTCACCGGCCGGTAAGACATCCATCGCAGAATTTGCCCCGATATGACTGCGTGAATGCGAGGGGGCTTCGTGCGCAATACAAAGATTTCCACCCGTCTCTACGGACTTGTTGGGCTGACGCTGGCGATTTTCGTCGGCGTGATGGCTTTCTTTTTGAATTATTCCTACTCGGAACTTGAGGCGGAACGGAAAGCCGGGCTGGCGCAGATGGATGCGACGGCCATCAACATCATGAAGAAATACTACAAGATGGAGCAGGACGGTACGCTGACGCGCGAGCAGGCGCAGACGGCGGTTAAGGACGTTATCGCTTCCATGCGCTACGGCGACAGCGGCTATTTCTGGATCAACGACATGCATCCCAACATGGTGATGCATCCGATCAAGCCTGAGCTGAACGGTACAGATCTCACGCAGAACAAGGATCCGAACGGCAAGTTCCTGTTCGTCGAGTTCGTCAATACCGTGAAGGCGCACGGCCAGGGCTTCGTCGATTATTACTGGCCGAAGCCGGGTGCCGAGCAGCCTGTGCTGAAATATTCGCATGTCGCCGGCTTCGAGCCCTGGGGCTGGATCGTCGGTACCGGCGTCTATGGCGACGACCTCGCCGCACTTTACCGCCAGAACGCGCTCTGGGCGGAGCTGCTTTGCGGCGCGGGTGCGATCATCACCCTGCTGATCGCCTATGCGATCGTCCGCAGCGTCACCGGTCCGGTAGCGCGCATCGGTGCTGCCATGCATGCCATCGCCGCCGACGATTCCGCAGCCGCCGTGGTCGATAGCGAACGCCGCGACGAGATCGGTCACATGGCGAAGGCGCTGCTTGTGCTGCGCGATTCGATGATCGAGCGCAGCGAGATGCGATCGCGCGAAGATTCCCGCCAGCGGGAGCTGGATGGCGAACGCCGCAGCAGCGAGCAGCGGATGCGCAACTCTGCCGAACGCCAGAACCATGCAATGATGACACTTGGCCAAGGGCTGGAGCGGCTTGCTGCCGGTGATCTCACCGTTACGGTCGGCGACCTCGGCGAGGAATATGCCAAGCTGCGCTCAGACTTCAACGCCGCTGCGGGCGCGCTTGCCAGCGTCATCCAGGCGATCTCGGAATCGAGCCATGTCGTCAACGACAGCGCTTCCGATATCAGCCAAGCGACGAACAACCTGTCGAAGCGCACCGAGCAGCAGGCTGCGGCTCTGGAAGAGACGGCGGCTGCGCTCGACGAGATCACCGCGACCGTGCGCACCGCCTCCGAGCGGGCAACGGAAGCGCGCGAGATGGTGTCCGAGACGAAGACCAGCGCCGGCAAGTCCGGCGAGATCGTCCGTAACGCCGTGGCGGCGATGAGCCGGATCGAGGACTCCTCCAGCCGCATCGGCCAGATCATCAGCGTTATCGATGAAATTGCCTTCCAGACCAATCTTCTGGCGCTGAACGCGGGCGTCGAGGCGGCGCGTGCCGGCGAGGCGGGCCGCGGCTTTGCCGTCGTCGCGCAGGAAGTGCGCGAACTGGCGCAGCGCTCGGCCAATGCCGCCAAGGAGATCAAGACGCTGATCAGCAATTCGGCCGCCGAAGTCGAGACCGGCGTGTCGCTGGTTCGCTCGACCGGTGACGCGCTTGTCGAGATCGAGGCGCTGGTCAACAAGGTCAACGACCACGTGAATTCGATCGCGACGGCGGCCCGCGAGCAGGCGACCGGCCTGCAGGAGATCAATACCTCCGTCAATCACATGGATCAGATGACGCAGCAGAATGCGGCGATGGTCGAGGAGACGACGGCCGCCAGCCAGACGCTCGCCACCGAAAGCAACCAGCTGCGCTCGCTGCTCGCCAACTTCCGCCTCGGCCAGAGCCATGCGGCGGTTCAGCGTGGCCACAGCCGGGCGGCCTGAGAATACCGGAAGAAGGCGGGAAGCCGCCTTCTTCCTCGGGGTAAGCTTTCCTTCACCAGTTTTATTTAAATTTGATTGGAATTCTTCAGGTTGCAAGCAGGGCTGCGGGGCGATGGAGGGTATTGTGTCTGTCTCTCTTCTGCGACGTATCGTGCTGACCACGCTGGTTTCCACGGCGCTCACGACCTGTTCCGTCAGTGACGGCCTCGTGCCGCCTGCAAGCGTCGATACCGGCACGAAAGTCAGCTCGATTTCTCCGCCAAGACAGTCGGCTGCGCGCATGGCGCCGATGGAAACGGCGCAATCCTATCCGGCGTCTGCCCCGGTCTCGCGCGCCGGCGGATCGGTCGACTATCTCGATACGCCGAACCTTGCAGGCGAGGGCGGTGCCGCTCCGGCACCCGGCCGCAAGCTGCCGATGATCGACAGCGACGAGGCGCTGGCCCAGCAGCAGGTGCCGCGCTCTCAGAACGCCGCCGGCAACTGGGGCGGGACGCAGCAGCTCTCCGTTCCCGATGGCGGTGTGAACATGGATTCCGATCTCGGCGCGGAGCCGGTTGTCGGTCTTGCGCAGGAGCAGCAACAGCAGATCGCCGAGGGAGAGACCGCCGAGCCCGTCGTCGATGGCATCGGCACGGATACGCCGACGCAGCGCAACGCCATGCCGCGTCCTGCCGCACAGGCGGAGATGAGCCAGGGCCGGGTCTGGAACGATGGCAGCGCCGTCGTCGCCCCGCAGCGCGTTCCCGAGGAAGACGAGAGCCAGGAAGTGGCGATGCTGCGTCCCTCGAATCCGATGATGAGCACGCCGGCAATGCCCGCCGATCCCGGCGTGATGCCTGCGTCCGAGCGCGCCTGCCGCCAAGAGCTGAAGCGTCTCGGTGTGATCTATTCCGACAAGCCGGCGATCTCCAACGGTCCGGCCTGCCAGGTGCCCTATCCGATTTCGCTGCAGGGCCTTTCCGGCAATATCGGCGTGAAGCCGGCGGTGACGCTGAACTGCCAGGTCACGCTTGCTTTCGCCAAGTGGGTCAAGAACGAGCTCGCTCCCTCGGCCCGCTTCCGCTACTGGTCGGGCATCAAGACCATCCAGCCGCTCGGCGGCTATTCCTGCCGGCGCATGAACAACAGCCGTCAGAAGTACAATCCGATGTCCGAGCATGCCCACGGCAATGCGATCGACGTCGGCAAGTTCGTGCTGAAGAACGGTCACCAGATCGATATCCGCAAGAAGGGGCTTTTCTCCTTCCGCGAGGGGCGGCTGCTGAAGGCGGTACGCAGCGACAGCTGCCGCTATTTCAACACCGTGCTTGGCCCCGGAAGCAATCCGGAGCACTGGAACCACTTCCATTTCGACCTGAGATCACGCAAGGGCGGCCGGGCCTATTGCAGCTAGCCCAATGGCTTGGCCTCCATCGGGGAATCTGATCTGACGGGCTCTTTACGAGAGGAGAACCCGGATGGCCGAACGCAAGCGCCCGAATTTCATCGTGCTTATTCTTGTCGTGATCATTGCCGCAGCCGCTGTTTTCGGCGGGCGCTGGTATGCTTACGTCGCTTATGCCAGCGACCCGTTCGACGAAGTCGGCATCAGCCTCAACACGATGATGCCGGCGCCGATCCGCGCGATCGGCTGCGGCATGCTGAAAAGCCGCTTCGAGGGCAAGACGCTGCCACCATACGGCTGCGGCCTCGACGGTCAATGGTAAGCCAGCAAAAAGAAAGCCGGCGAAACGCCGGCTCAAACTGACCGGCCTTCAGGGGAGATCGACCGGATTTTTGAAAGTTTTCGTGCTTACAGCGGCATTTCGATACAAATCGAGGCAGCGGAAATAAAGGGCGTAACGAGCGCCCGTTGACGGCTCCGCAAAGGGATGGGCGGCGGCGCGGGAACCGTTGCTTGCCTCTGTGGCGGTTATCTCCCGTAAAGATCACCGACTGATGACAAGGACGGTGGAAAGGCGATTTTCACCTTGCGCTTTTGAATGCACCACTATGGCTCGCCCCTGAATAGTGTGTTCACGGGGTGCGGGATGTCAAAGTGTCATAAAGGAACTATATAGCGGCGCAATAAGAGGAAACGTCCAGAAATCGCATGGCCCCCATCATTTCCATCCGCAATCTTACCAAGCATTACTCCAACGGCTTCGAGGCCCTGAAGGGCATCGATCTCGATGTGGAGAAGGGCGAGATCCTGGCACTGCTCGGCCCGAACGGCGCCGGCAAGACGACGATGATTTCGATCGTCTGCGGGATCGTCAATCCGAGCGGCGGCGAAGTCCTCGTCGGCGGCCATGATGTCGTGAAGGATTTCCGCGCGACCCGGACGATGATCGGCCTAGTGCCGCAGGAACTGACGACGGATCAGTTCGAAACCGTCTGGAACACGGTCAGCTTCTCGCGCGGGCTGCACGGCAAGAAGGCCAACCCCGCCCATATCGAGAAGGTGCTGCGCGATCTGTCTCTCTGGGACAAGAAGGACAATACGCTGCGGCAGCTGTCGGGCGGCATGAAGCGGCGCGTGCTGATCGCCAAGGCGCTGAGCCACGAGCCCGAAATCCTGTTCCTCGACGAGCCGACGGCCGGTGTCGATGTGACCTTGCGCAAGGACATGTGGCGGGTCGTCGAGCAGCTGCGCGAATCCGGCGTGACGATCATCTTGACCACACATTACATCGAAGAGGCCGAAGAGATCGCCGATCGCGTCGGCGTCATCAACGGCGGCAAGCTGCTGCTGGTCGAGGACAAGGCGGCGCTGATGGCCAAGCTCGGCCGCAAGCAGCTGATCCTCGAACTCGCCGAGCCGCTAGACAAGCTGCCGGAGGATTTTGCCGGAAACGGCCTGTCGCTGGAGCAGGGCGGGGCGCGGCTGGTCTATAATTTCGACGCGCACAACGAGCAGGAAAGCATTGCAGCACTGCTGACCCGGCTTTCGGCCGATAACATCCATTTCAAGGATCTCTCGACGCGGCAGAGCTCGCTCGAAGATATCTTCGTGGCACTCGTGGGAGGCGCCAAGTGAATATCGAAGCCATCAAGTCCATCTATTTCTTCGAGATGGCTCGCACGCGCCGCACGCTGCTGCAGAGCGTCGTATCGCCCGTGATTTCAACGTCGCTCTATTTCATCGTCTTCGGCGCGGCCGTCGGCTCGCGGATCCAGACGGTCGAGGGCATCTCCTACGGCGCTTTCATCACCCCCGGCCTGATCATGCTGACGCTGCTCGGCCAGTGCATCAGCAACGGCTCCTTCGGTATCTACTTTCCCAAATTCACCGGGACGATCTATGAGGTGCTGTCGGCGCCCGTGGCGATGACCGAGATTCTGCTCGGCTATGTCGGGGCTGCCGCCACCAAGGGATTGCTGATCGGGCTGATCATTCTCCTGACGGCCAATGCCTTCGTGGAGGTTCGCATCGAGCATCCCTTCATGATGATCCTGTTCTTCCTGCTCACCGCCATCACCTTCAGCCTGTTCGGCTTCATGATCGGCATCTGGGCAGGCAATTTCGAACAGCTGAACCTGATCCCGATGCTGGTGGTGCCGCCGCTGACCTTCCTTGGCGGCAGCTTCTACTCGATCAACATGCTGCCGCCCTTCTGGCAGGCGGTCAGCCACTTCAATCCGGTACTCTATCTCGTCAGCGGATTCCGCTGGAGTTTCTATGGGATAGCCGACGTCAATCCGCTGATCAGCCTGTCGATGATCACGTTGTTCCTGGCCATCTGCCTCGGCACGCTGGGGTGGATGTTCAAGACCGGCTACCGGCTTCGAAACTGACGCGCAATTGCACGCAGGTGTTGCATTGATCAATTGACGCGTATCGCCGTGATGCAAATGTGCAATGCATGGCTGTGCATCCTGTGGGTTCTCAAGAAAGATTTTACCTATGGTGGCGTGATTTCGCGTTTACGTGTGGAAATCTTGCCTGTCACGCTTCCGTCACGCGACAACCTTATCGTTAGTGTGCTTAATTAGCTCTGCGAAGCGAGGGGATCGCTAGCGTCTCCTTCACACCGTCTCGCGACGGTCGTGAAGATTCTACCTTCACTAGAATACGGACGCCGAGAATGATCAGACTGCATATTTTATTCGCCGTCGCGTTCATGGTCGCGATGTGTTCGCTGGCATTTGCCGTCAGCTATAATCATTCGAAGATGAGCGACAGCCACTCCGGGAGCACCGGCTTTCTTTGGCTTTCAGCCTCAAGCTGAGGTCTGCCACTTCTTAGCGTGCATATCTTTCAAGCACGGCGCCACCGAAGGCCGGCAGCAGCCCGAAGATCAGAAGCTGCAGGGTGCCTTCGATCACGACAAGCCAGTTCAGTAAGGAAGGCCGCCGCAAGACCTGCGGCGCAGCCGATGATGAACGTGCCGTAGCCGTACCTACGGCGGTCCTCGCGTTTGGATAGTTTGCGGCACTCAGTCTTGTGTCGGGCGGATGTTGTCCACGCCGATTTCGCCTTCGAGAACGCCGCGCTGCAGATCGCTGCGGCCGTGTTCGATCTCGATCACGCTGTAAAGCTTGTCGTTGCGGAAAGGGCTGGCATTGATCGTCGTGACATCCTCGGCGGGCGCTGAATCGATCTCCATGAAATCGAGCTCCCTGCTCGCCGCGACGATCCGCGCATCTCCGGCCGTCCGCGCGGCAACGATCACTTCGCCCTGGGACGGCGCGTTCTGCCAGTTAGTGTCGGTGGGGGCGGCGATCGGTACCAGCCGGTAGACGTTCAGCGCCTCCCCACCTGCCGCCGCGCCATGCTCGCGAGCCGCATCTTCCATCTGCGCCTGGCTTTCGACGGATTGGCCGAAATGGGTGCGGCTGACGCCATTGAAGGCATCCTTGCCGCCGGTTCTGACGGTGTTCGACATGATGATCTCCTTACTTGGCGTTGATGGTCGGCAGAAAGAGCTCGACCTGCCTGCGGCTATCCTTGTCGAGCGTCTCGACGCGCTCCTTCCAGAAGGCCGCTGCCTCAGGCGTGTCGGTCTCCCAGTTGCGGGTGGACACGATGTTATCGTCCACCACCGCCCGGCGATGACCGCCGAGACGCATATATTCGTCGGCAATGTCCTTGGTGCGGTTGTCCATGACGGTCTCCTTTCAAGGTTTGAACCCTGTTGGAGCGCGCAAGTTCCATGAATCTACCGAGAAAGGCGGGCTCAATCCCGCAGGCGCAGTTCGTCCGTCTGCATCTGCATCGATCCGAGCGTCTCCAGGAAGCTCATGCCGAGAAGGCTTTGGTCGAGCTTTCCGTCTTCGGCGACGCTGGCGGCGACGCCGGTGCGGGTGATGGGGCCGATGGAGACGCGGTCAAGGGTGACGGGGGCGGCACGGGTGCGGCCGTTGGCGGTCATCACGGTCATCGAGTATTCGAGGTTCTCGGGGATGATGCCGATGCGTTCGGCGTCGGCATGCGAGAGCGCCACCATGCTGGCGCCGGTATCGACCAGCATCTGGATCGTCTGGCCGTTGACGGCGACGTCAGCTTCGAAATGGCCGTTCAGGAGCTTGTGGAGGATGACTTCGCTGCCGCCCTCGCTGGTAGTGACGACAACGGCGCGGCCCGGCACGAGGCCGGCGAGCAGCCGGTTGCCGACGCCCTGAAGATCCTGCCGGTAGAGATAGACGGTGGCGAGCGCCAGGATGATGACCAGCCAGATCATCAGGTTGCGCATCGTCTCGCCCATATTGCGCCGGCTCGCCCAGACGCCGGCCGACAGCATGAGGGCGATCGGCAGCAGATAGACCATGCGGCCGAAATCATCGGCCTCCATGCCCATGATACGATCGTTGCCGTTGTTGAAGAGAAGGATTGCAAGACCGATGCCGATGATCAGCAGGAAGATCGTCAGCCGGATCATGCAGGGTGCCTCGCGTTGATATTTTGCCGGCTATCGTTTTTCGCAGCGCCGTCGAAAAGCCGGGCGGGGAGGATCGCCATCAGCCGGGCGCGCTCCGCATCGGAATAGCTCATCCAGGCGCCGATCTCCTCGATCGTGCGGCCGCAGCCCATGCAAAAGCCGGTTGCGGTATCCATCGAGCATACGTTTATGCAGGGTGTTTGCATGAGCGATATATCGTTGTTTCACAAGGCCATGGCAAGGGCGCAGAAGGCGGCGATCTCGGAAATCTGTTCGGCGGCGCCGAGCGTGTCGCCGGTATGGCCGTTGAGCTTGCGGCGGATATAAAGGGTGAAGACGAGAACAGAGACGCCGGCCGCGAGCAGGCTGCAGACGAGCGGCAGCAGTCCGAGCACCGGCCAGACGATCAGCGCCGCAAACAGGCAGCCGGAGACGACGGCGACATGCATCGCACCTTCTCCCGGTTTGCCTGCGGACGCGGCAAGTCCATCTGCCTTCGCCGGGGGCAGGCGGTGCCAATGCCAGACGAGGGCGGACCGGCCGAGGCAGGCGGCGACGGGGATGGCGAGTGCTGCCTCCATGGACGGGACTTCGCGGGCGATGGCGGCAAGTGCCGCAGCGCGCAGCGCGACGGACAGGATAAGGGCAAGCGCGCCGTAACTGCCGATCCGGCTGTCCTTCATGATGAGCAGGGCATGGTCCCGGTCGCGTCCGCCGCCGATGCCATCGGCCGTATCTGCCAGCCCATCCTCGTGAAGCGCACCGCTGATGATCGCAAGCGCTGCAATTGCCACCAGCGCCGACATCAGGCGATCGGCGCGCAGGCCGAGCATGGCGAGGAAGATCACCGCCGGGATGATGCCGATCAGCAGGCCGGCCAGCGGGAAGGCGCGTGCGGTACGGCCAAGCTTGCCGTCATCGCCGGCAAAGACGAAAGACGGCATGGGGATGCGGCTCAGGAACGCGACGGCGCGGGCGGTATCGAGCGCATAGGCCTTGATAATCATGTCCCCACTTCATGCATGGAAGCTGCGGCGCTTTTGGAGTTGTTCGCCTTTGCCGCTGGCTTTAAGAGAGTCGCGACGAAAGAAGCCGATTTGCTGCAAAAAGACAAGTTGGCCCCGGGAAGCCGGGAGAAAACAGAATACAAGGAAGTCTCTTCATGAGCGTTTCAGGCCTGCCGTTCGACGATTTCCGCGCGCTGCTGCGCGAGCTTCCGGGTCCGGATGCCCGGGCGCTGGTTGCTGCGCGCGAGCGCGACGCGCAACTGACGAAGCCGCCGGGCGCGCTCGGACGGCTTGAGGAAATCGCCTTCTGGCTGGCGGCCTGGACGGGCAGGGCGCCTGCCGTCAACCGGCCGCTGGTGGCGATCTTTGCCGGTAACCACGGTGTTGCGCGCCAGGGCATCACGCCCTTCCCGCCGTCGGTGACACAGCAGATGGTCGAGAATTTCGCGGCCGGTGGTGCGGCGATCAACCAGATCTGCGTTGCCTACGATCTCGGCCTCAAGGTCTTCGACCTGGCGCTCGATTACCCGACCGGCGACATCACCCAGGAAGCGGCTCTATCAGAGCGTGACTGCGCCGCCACGATGGCCTTTGGCATGGAAGCGATTGCCGGCGGCACCGATCTGCTCTGCATCGGCGAGATGGGCATCGGCAACACGACGATCGCGGCGGCGATCAACTATGCGCTTTACGGCGGTTCGGCGCGTGACTGGGTCGGTCCTGGCACGGGCTCGGAAGGCGAGATGCTGGAGCGCAAGGTGGCGGCCGTCGAGCGCGCCGTCGAGCTGCACCGCGATCATCTCGACGATCCGCTTGAGATCATGCGCCGCCTTGGCGGCCGCGAGATTGCGGCGATGGCGGGCGCGATCCTTGCCGCCCGCGTCGAAAAGATCCCGGTCCTGATCGACGGCTATGTCGCGACAGCTGCCGGTGCTATCCTGCAGGCCGCCAATCCGTCGGCGCTCGATCACTGCCTGATCGGCCACGTCTCCGGAGAGCCCGGCCACCTGCGCGCCATAGAGATGCTCGGCAAGACGCCGCTTCTGGCACTCGGCATGCGGCTCGGCGAGGGCACGGGCGCGGCGCTTGCCGCCGGTATCGTCAAGGCTGCGGCGGCCTGCCATTCGGGCATGGCGACCTTCGAGCAGGCCGGCGTCACCAACAAGCATTGAGCGGACGCGTTGCGTTCAGCTTTGTGACAGGTTGATGACAGACGCTTGCGGCGCGGACCGGGAAACGGTATTCGCATTTTCACTGATGGACGGCGGGCGACGCCGTCTTCGACGCAAGACGAGGACGCCTTGGAAAAACCTGCCATCCGCAAGCTGACCGGCTTCAGCCATTTCTTCGCCGCCGCGAGCTATTCCTGGGCAGGGTTCCAGCGCCTGATCAAGGAATCGGCCTTCCGGCAGGAACTGCTGTTTGCTGCCGTTTCGCTGATCCTGCTGATATCGGTGGGCGCCACACTTTCCGAACTGGTCGTTGCGGTGGTCCTGTTCCTGGCGCTGTTTGCCGTCGAGGCGCTGAACACGGCGATCGAGGAAGTCATCGACCGGATATCGCCGGAGATCTCGATGGTCGGCAAGCATGCCAAGGATCTTGGTTCCTTCGCCGTGCTCTGCATGCTCGGTGCTTGCGGGCTGTTCCTGCTGTTCACGATCGGCAAGCACCTGATCGCGATCGTCTTCGTCTGAACGGGAACCGCTCTACGCGAAGCTCTTGCGTTTGCGTGAGACGGCATGCGCTTCCTCGACGGCGGGAAGGCTTTGCATGACGCGCTTGCCTGGAAGAATGGCGATGACTTCGGTTCCTTCGCGCAGCTTCGATTTCAGCACGAACTGACCATCGTGCTTGGCCAGGATCGCCTGAACGATCGGCAGGCCGAGGCCGGTGCCTTGTTCGGCGCTCTTGATGGCGATCGAGCCCTGACCGAAGGCGGAAAGCACGATCGGGATTTCCTCTTCCGGAATGCCGGGGCCATTGTCCTTGATCGAGATGTATTGGCCGCCGCCGGCCGTCCAGCCGACCTTGACGTGGATATCGCCGCCCTGCGGCGTGAATTTGACGGCATTGGAGAGAAGGTTCAGCACCACCTGGCGCATCGACTTCTCATCGGCCCAGACCGACGGAAGCTCCGGCTCGAACTGCTGGCTGATGGTGATGTTCTTGCCGCTTGCGCGCAGCTGCACCATGACGATGCAGTCCTCGGCGATGTCGAGCAGGGAGATCGCTTCCTCGCTGAGCTCGTACCTGCCGGCCTCGATGCGGGAGAGATCGAGAATTTCATTGATGAGATTGAGCAGATGCTGGCCGGAGCGATGGATGTCGCCGGTATATTCCTTGTAGGTCGGGTTGTTGAGCGGCCCCATGACCTCCGCCGACATCACTTCGGAGAAGCCGAGAATGGCGTTCAGCGGCGTGCGCAGCTCGTGCGACATCGAGGCGAGAAAGCGGGATTTCGCAAGGTTCGCTTCCTCGGCGCGGCGGCGCGCCTCGTCAGACATCGATTTGGCGACTTCGAGCTCGGCGATCAGATCGTCCTTTTCCGACTGGAACGACAGGATGCGCAGATTCTGGCGGAACAGGCGGTCGCTGATATAGCCGAAGAAGACGACGGTGGTCGTGAACAGCGCGGTAAGGCTGACCTCGAGCACGTCGCGCGAGATGCCTGCCTTGATCGCCAGCGCGAGAACCGCCGGGCTGAAGGTGACAAGCACCGACGGCGTCAGCATGAAATTCGACATTGCCGTGACGGACAGGGCAATCAGCAGCGTCGCGCCCTTGTAGAGGATGAAGCGGGAGGGCTCGCAGGCGGCACAGTCCTGCAGGGCGAAAAAGGCCCAGCTGAGGCCGATCAGCAGCTGGCCGATCAGCAGCGCACGGCGCCACTTGCGCGCGGATTCCGCTGTCATCTCCTGCTTGCGGGCGCGGCGCACGAGGAACACATTGGCGGCATAGGCAACGAGCGTTGCGACGGCCCAGAAAAAGATCTGGGTATTGCCGGTGAAATAGATGCCGAGCGTGGAAATGATGATCACGAAGAGCGGTATCAGCGCCGCGCCCTGGGTGAAGGCCGTCATATACATGCGCAGCACGTCGCGCTCGAAGGCTGCCGTCGATGAGTGACCGGACTGCAAGCGCTCGCGTGTCTGCCGAACAGCCCTGGAGACGGGCTTGTTGCGGTGACTGCGGGACTTGTCGACGATAATCTTATCTGTCGATGTGCTTACGCCGTTACTCATTTGCACTTGATACTTGATCCGCGGATGGTTCCACCGTAACCGGCAAATCTTAAGAAGGTGTTTGCCATTTATCTCAACGGTTTGTTTTTGAAGGAGGCGGAAGCGTGACGCGCGGTTTCAGGACGATTCGCGACGGCGTGACCGCCTTTGCCATGCTGGCGCTGATCTGGCTGATCGCGGCAAAGCTTAACAGCGATGCAGAGACAGTGCACAGCGGCGCCTTTCACGCCGCTGACGGCGACAGTCTGGCGATCGGCGGCGAGCGGATGCGGTTGAGGGGCATCGATGCGCCCGAGTTGGCGCAGAGCTGTGAACGTGGCGGCAAGCAGTGGGCCTGCGGGCGCGAGGCGCGCGATGTGCTGCAGCGGCTGGTCTCAGAGGCCGGAACGCAATGCGGCGGCACGGAGCGCGATCAATACCAGCGGCTGTTGGTGATCTGCCGGAGCGGCGCGCTCGATATCAATGGCCAGATGGTAAGAACGGGCTATGCGGTGTCTTATGGCGGCTACCGGCGTGAAGAGGATGAGGCGAGGGGACAGCGGTTGGGATTGTGGGCCGGGACATTCGAGCGGCCGCGGGATTTTCGCGATGATAAAAGGCTGCATTCCGGCGGCATCGTCAGGATGATCGGGCAGGCGGTCGGATGGAACTGACCTTGGAATCTTTGCAGGAGGAGATTGCCGCCTGCCGCATCTGCCGGGATGCCCCGCTCAATCCGGCCAAGCCCCTGCCGCACGAGCCGCGCCCCGTGGTGATCCTGTCGCACACGGCGCGGGTGCTGATCGCCGGGCAGGCGCCGGGACTTCGGGTGCACGAGAGTGGCATCCCGTTCAACGATGCTTCCGGCGATCGTCTGCGCGACTGGCTGCAGGTCGACCGGGAGACCTTTTATGACGCGAGCCGTTTTGCGATCGTGCCGATGGGCTTCTGTTTTCCAGGATATGACGAGAAGGGCAGCGATCTGCCGCCGCGCCGGGAATGCGCGCCTGTCTGGCGAGAGAGGGCCATGGCGCTGATGCCGCAGATCGAGCTGATCCTGACGGTCGGGCAATATGCGCAGAGCTGGCATATGGGGAAGGCTGCGAAGGCCAACATGACCGATACGGTCAAGGCATGGCGGGAGACGCTTTTTACCAACCATGCGCCCGCCGTGCTGCCGCTGCCGCATCCGAGCTGGCGCAATAGCGGCTGGCTGAAACGCAATCCGTGGTTCGAGGAGGAGCTGTTGCCGGTGCTCAGAAGCAGAATAAAACTGCTTATAAACTGAAACAAAATTCTTTTCGCGCGTCGGAATCGCGGTATACAGAGAATATAATTCGAAAGGGCTTTCGCATATGGACCGTCTCGACCGTAAGATACTGCGCCTGCTGCAAGAAGATTCGACCCTTGCGGTCGCCGATCTGGCCAAGAAGGTCGGCCTTTCGACCACTCCTTGCTGGCGCCGTATCCAGAAGATGGAAGAAGACGGCGTCATCAAGCGCCGCGTTGCCATCCTCGACCCGGAGAAGGTCAATACCAAGGTCACGGTTTTCGTCTCGATCCGCACGGCGACGCATTCGATCGAATGGCTGAAGCGCTTTTCCGAAGTGGTCGTGGAATTCCCCGAAGTGGTCGAATTCTACCGGATGAGCGGCGACGTCGATTATCTGCTGCGCGTCGTCGTTCCCGATATCGCGGCCTATGATGCCTTCTACAAGCGGATGATCGCCAAGATCGAAATCCGTGACGTTTCCTCGGCTTTCGCGATGGAGCAGATCAAGTATTCGACGCAGCTGCCGCTCGACTACATGCTGCTCGACAACGCGAAGTCCAACGAGGACTGAGCTACTTCAGCCGGGCCATGACAGCATCGCTGGTCAGCTCGCGCACCGCATCCTTGCCGATCCATCTCGCCGTCTTGCCGGAGCTTTGCGCAAGGCGGCGAGCGAGTTTCAGAGCAGGCGCTTGGCATGTTTTGTTGCGCTTGCCGATATTGCGTAGCGCCCAGTTCACGGCCTTGCGGACGAAATTCCGCTCGTCACCGGCATGCGTCTCGATCAGCGGAAGCCAGGCGACAATCGTCTCGTCGGGATCCTTCTTGCGATGCACGGCGGCCGCGGCGATCATCGCAAAGGCGGTGCGGCGCACGAATTCCCGCTCGTCAGCCGCAAAGTCCTCGATCAGACTATCGAGCCGTGCTTCGATGAAGAGGTCGGCGGCGGTATCGACGATTTCCCACGAGTTGAAGTTGGCCGAAAAGGCCTTGGCTTCATCCGCTGTCAGCCGTTTTGGCTCCGCGGTCATGAGGGAGAGCAATCGCGCTTCACGGATGCCGCTCTGCCAGAGTGCCAGGGCGCGCGGATGATCCTTTTTTACGACCCGCGCGATGCTCCGCAGCTCAGGATTTGCGATCCCCAGCGCGTTGCCGGTCACGATCCCGAAGCGGGCCATGCCGGCAATGCCATCCTCCGAGCGCAGCGTCTTGAGATGCGCGATCAGGTCTGCTGCGCTCGCGGACGCGCCGATCATTTTTCCAGTCGGGCGAGGAGCGAGGACGTATCCCAGCGATTGCCGCCCATGGCCTGGACATCGCCGTAAAACTGATCGACGAGGGCGGTGACCGGCAGCTTGGCGCCGTTGCGGCGGGCTTCGGTCAGCACGATGTCGAGGTCCTTGCGCATCCAGTCGATGGCGAAGCCGAAATCGTATTTGCCCTGGTTCATCGTCTTGTGGCGGTTCTCCATCTGCCAGGATCCGGCGGCACCCTTGGAGATGACGTCGACAACCTTCTCGATATCCAGACCGGCACGCTTGCCGAAATGGATGCCCTCGGCGAGACCCTGGACGAGGCCGGCGATGCAGATCTGGTTGATCATCTTGGTAAGCTGGCCGGCGCCAGCCGCTCCCATCAGGCCGACCATGCGCGCATAGGCGTCGATGACGGGCTTGGCCTTTTCGAACACCGCTTCGTCGCCGCCGCACATCACGGTCAGTACGCCGTTCTCGGCGCCGGCCTGGCCGCCGGAGACCGGGGCGTCGATGAAGTCGCAGCCCTTGGCCTTGGCGGCTTCGTAGAGCTCGCGGGCGACTTCGGCGCTTGCCGTCGTATTGTCGATCAGCACGGCGCCCTTCTTCATGCCTTCGAAAACGCCGCCCTTGCCCATGGTGACGGCGCGCAGATCATCGTCATTGCCGACGCAGGTGAAGACGAAATCGGCGTCCGCGGCAGCCTCTGCCGGCGTCGGAGCGGACTTGCCGCCGAACTTCTCTGCCCAATCGGCAGCCTTGGCGGCGGTGCGGTTATAGACCGTGACGTCGTGGCCGCCCTTCGTCTTCAAGTGACCCGCCATCGGGAAACCCATGACGCCGAGACCGATAAAAGCGACTTTTGCCATATGCCAGATCCTTATCCTGATGCTGCGGGCATGATTAGCGGAAACCGTCCGGGCTGGAAAGGCGCCGCTTCCCGGTGGCGGTACGCTTCGGATGCGACCGGAGAATAAATTTCTGCGACAGCCCGACAATCCGGTGAGGAAAATTTCCGCCGCGCCAAAACTCACAAATATAATTGTCGATATAATTTATAGAGTTTCTCATTATCAGGTCATCGCAACACATCGGGCGGTGCGCATCGTACCGTCAAGAGAGGGGAAAGCCATGATCTCACGCCGTCAAACCCTTGGTCTCCTGGGAGCCGCAACGGCCGCCGCCGTCCTGCCGTCCGTCAGGTCCGCACGTGCTGCCGCAGCCACCGAATTCCGGATCGGCTGGCAGAAGAACGGCGTGCTGGCGCTCGCCAAACGTCGCGGTGCGCTGGAAGCGCGGCTTGCCGACAAGGGCATTTCCGTCAGCTGGTCGGAATTCACCTCAGGCCCGCCGCTGCTCGAAGCGCTCGGCGCGGGTGCTCTCGATTTCGGTGCGACCGGCGACGTGCCGCCGCTCTTTGCCCAGGCCGCGGGCGGGCATCTCTATTATGTCGGGACCTACCGCGGCAGCCCGGCGGGTTCCGCGATCCTGGTGCACAAGGATTCGCCGATCCAGAAGCTCGAAGACCTGAAGGGCGCCAAGCTTGCATTCAAGCGCGGCTCCAGCGCCCATAACGTTGCCGTCAAGGCGCTGCGCAAGGGCGGCCTGACGGTCGATGACGTGCAGGCGCTCGATCTCGCCCCGCCGGATGCCGCCGCCGCCTTCAAGACCGGCAGCATCGATGCCTGGTCGATCTGGGATCCTTATCTGGCGATCGCCGAGGCCGATCCCGATACGCGCATCCTGACGACGGCCGAGGGCCTCGTTGATTCCTACAGCTTCTTTTTGGCCAACCAGGACTTCACCGACAACAATGGCCAGGTGGTGGTCGATGTGATCGACGAACTCGGCAAGGTCGGCAAGTCTGCCCAGGGCAAGCTCGACGAAACCGTCAAGGAACTCTCCGAGATCACCGGTGTCCCGGCCGACGTGACGCTGAAGACACTCAGCCGTCCGGGCGCCGATCTCGGCGCGGTGACCACGATCACCGATGGTGCGGCCGCCTACCAGCAGGCCCTGGCCGACGAATTCTACGATCTCGGCATCGTGCCGAAGAAGCTGACGACCGGCGACATCGTCTGGCGCCCCAAAGCCAGCTGAGCAGTATTTCACGAAAGGACACGTGGATGAGTTCCAAACCAATCGATTTTCTCTGGTTCATTCCGACCTCGGGCGACGGCGCCTATCTCGGCTCTTCCGATCAGACGCGCGCGCCCGAAATCGGCTATATGACGCAGATCGCCCAGGCGGTGGACCGTCTCGGCTATTCCGGCGTGCTGCTGCCGACAGGCGTTGCCTGCGAGGAATCCTTCGTCACCGCGGCGGCACTTTCGGCGAAGACCGAGAGGCTGAAGTTTCTGGTGGCGATCCGTCCCGGCACGGCGTCTCCGGCCTATTATGCCCGTCTGGCAACAACGCTCGACCGCATCTCCAACGGCCGCGTGCTGCTCAACATCGTCGTCGGCGGCAGCCCGGCGGAGCTGGCGGGCGATGGCATCTACCTGGAGCATGACGAGCGCTATGCCCATGCCGAGGAATTCTTCACCGTCTGGGAAGAGCTGCTCGAAAAGGGTGTCGCGAGCTTCGACGGCAAGCACATCAAGGCGACCAATGCGCGCCTTGGCTTTCCGTCCTACCAGAACCCGCGGCCACCGCTTTATTTCGGTGGCTCCTCCGATGCCGGTATCGATTTCGCTGTCGGCCGCGTCGACAAGTATCTCACCTGGGGCGAGCCTCCGGCGCAGGTGGCCGAAAAGGTCGAGCGCGTGCGCGCTGCCGCCACCCGGAAGGGCCGTGAAGTCAGCTTCGGCATCCGCCTGCATTTCATCGTGCGCGAGACGGACGAGGAGGCATGGGCGGCTGCCGACCGCCTGATCTCCAAGCTCGACGATGCGACGATCGAGGAGGCTCAGGCGCGCTTTGCCAAGGAGTCCGATTCTGTCGGCCAGGCACGTATGGCGGCGCTTCACGGCGGACGCCGCGACAAGCTGGAAGTGTCTCCGAACCTCTGGGCCGGTGTCGGCCTGGTGCGCGCCGGCGCCGGTACGGCGCTGGTGGGATCGCCGAAGACGGTCGCGGCACGGCTGCGCGAATATCAGGATATCGGCATCGAGACGGTGATCGGCTCCGGCTACCCGCATCTGGAAGAGGCCTATCGCGTTGCCGAATTGCTGTTCCCCGAACTCGGCCTCGAGCAGCCGGAACAGCGTCACGGACTGCGCAACGATTTCGGCTCCAAGCAGGTGTTCGGCGGCGGCAGCCACGGTGGCAACCTGAAGGTCGTGTCGGGATCCTGACAGAAACAAGCGAGGAGAAGAGCATGTCGGTATTCGAAACGCCGTTTACCCGGGTTGCGGCAGACACGCGGCGCCGGAAGGGCCGGGCGTTGCCCGCCGTGCCCAGTGCTGCGGCGCTGCTGCCCTATCTCCTGCCGGTGACAATCGTCATTGTCTGGCAGGCTGCTTCGTCGGCCGGGCTCATCTCCTCGCGCATCATGCCGTCGCCGGCCGATGTCGCCGTTGCCTTCTGGTCGACGACGATCTCCGGCCAGTTGCCGAATGATGTGCTGGTCAGCGCCGGGCGTGCCTTTGCGGGCCTGCTGGTCGGCGGCTCAATCGGCTTCCTGCTCGGCATCGCCAATGGCGTTTCGAAGGTCTCCGAGCAGCTCACCGACACGACGCTGCAGATGCTGCGCACCATCCCGCATCTGGCGATGATCCCGCTGGTCATCCTGTGGTTCGGGATCGGCGAGGAATCGAAGCTGTTCCTCACCTCGCTCGGTGTGCTCTTCCCCGTCTATCTCAACACCTATCACGGCGTGCGCAATGTCGACCGCGATCTCATCGAGATGGGTCGCGTCTACGGCATGGGCAGCTGGACGCTGTTTCGCAAGGTGATCTTTCCGGGCGCTCTGCCATCGATCTTCGTCGGCCTGCGCTTTGCGCTGGGGATCATGTGGCTGACGCTGATCGTTTCGGAATCGATCGCCGCATCATCCGGCATCGGCCACATGGCCAACAATGCCCGCGAGTTCATGATGACCGATGTCGTGGTGCTGGCGCTGGTGATCTATGCGGTGCTCGGCAAGCTCGCCGACGTCGTCGCCCGGACGCTGGAACGCCGGGCGCTCACCTGGAACCCGATCTATCAGAAATAGGAGCTGGCGATGAGCGTGATCACCCAGGAACGTTTCCACGGCTCCGTCGAGCCGGATTACTCGGTGCCGGACGAGCGGCCCGCGACACCGCCGGCGGGAGCGGCATCCATCACCCTGACGGGTCTAGAGAAGAGCTTTGGCGGCAACCGCGTGCTGCGCGGCATCAATCTGCATATTCCGGCCGGCCAGTTCGTGGCCGTCATCGGCAAGAGCGGCTGCGGCAAGAGCACGCTGCTGCGGGTGCTGATGGGCCTCGATCAGCCGACGGCGGGCAGCATCCGCTTTGGGACTAAGGATGGCAGCGGCGAGCGGCCCAATGCGCGCATCGTCTTTCAGGAGCCACGGCTCCTGCCGTGGCTCAGCGTTGCCGAGAATGTCGCGGTTGGACTGGGTGACGGCATCGACAAGCGTTTGGCGCTCGCGCAGGTGGCAGCCGTGCTCTCCGAAGTACAGCTGGCGGAGAAGGCGAAGGAGTGGCCGTCACGGCTTTCGGGCGGTCAGCGGCAGCGTGTGGCGCTGGCCCGCGCCCTGGTCAGCAAGCCCGGTGTTTTGGCGCTCGACGAGCCGCTGGGTGCGCTCGATGCGCTGACGCGGATTAGCATGCAGGAACTCATCAACCGCGTCTGGCGCGAACTCGGCTTCACGACGGTTCTCGTCACCCACGATGTCAGCGAGGCGGTGCATCTGGCCGACCGGGTGATCGTTCTCGACGAGGGGCGGATCGCGCTCGATCTCGATATTCCCCAGCCGCATCCGCGCCGGCATGGAAATCCCGAACTTGCCGAACTCGAGGGGAGGCTGCTCGGCGCCATTCTCGGCACCGGGCGGTGAGCGCCTCAATGGACGCCGCCAGCCTCGCGCTCCAGGAATGCCTCGAGACTGTCGAGGCCAAGCTCGGTTCCCAGTCTGCGCTGTCCGTCGTCCGGGTAGCCGTCGAGGAAAACCACCTGCTCGGTGAAGAGCATGCGCGTGCCTGTTGCTGACGGTTCGAAAGTCACCGTCGCGAGCGAGACGGAAATCCTGGTCTCGCCGAGCCGCATATCATAGGCATAGACGATCCGGGCATTGTCGACGACATCGAGATAGTGGGCGTCATAGGCATGCAGCAGGCCGTCGCCATCGGCGGTGTAATTGCGCTCGCTGCCGCCTGGGCGAAAATCCAGCCGGTATTCCAGCGTCGTCCAGTCGCCATGGCAGGCAAACCATGCCTGCTTCGAGGCCGGATCGGCCCAGGCGCGGAAGGCGCGCTTGGGGTCGGCCTTCAGCTGCCGCTCGATGGCGAAGGTCGTATGAACGGCGGAAGTCGGGCTTGCTGGTGTCGCGGTCAAGATTTGGGGTCCTCTTCGGCAAGAAGCTGGTCGAGACGGTCGAAGGCGGTGTTCCAGCCGGCCTTGCGCTCGCCGATCCATCGCTCGAGCTCGGCAAGCCGCTCCTGGCGGAGCTGATAGGTGCGGACACGGCCGGCCTTGGCGGATCGCACGAGGCCGCTGGTTTCCAGGACGTTCAGATGCTTCATCACCGTTGGCAGCGCCATCGGCAGGGGAGCTGCAAGCTCCATGACCGAGGCGGGGCCGAGCCCGAGGCGGTCGATCATGCCGCGGCGGCTGCTGTCCGACAATGCGTGAAACATCCGGTCGAGAGAGACAGTATCGATCGTCATTCGGCAGGCATCGCCTTGCGGATCGCCTCAGGCAACTGGTGCTTGTAGGGATAGAACTTGAAATAGGGCAGCGCTTCCTTCAGCACGCGGGCGAAGGAGGGACGGTGGATCAGCCGCTCGTAATAGGCGGACAGCTTTGGCCGTTCCGCGCCGAAGGCAACCAGCGTCTCGCTGTAGAACAGGGCGGGCGCTGCAGCGCAATCGGCCATGCTGAAGCTGTCACCGGTGATCCACAGGCTGTTTGCCAGCTGCCGCTCGATCATGTCGTAGGCCATCGCGAGCGTGGCGCGCGCCTCGCTTTCGCCCTGCGGATCCTTGGCATCGGCGGCGCGCATCCTGTCGGCGACGATCTTCTGCATCGGCGTCTGGACGTAGAGATCAAAGAAGCGGTCCCACAGGCGCACCTGCAGGGCGCGGTCCGGATCGAGCGGCAGCAGATGCGCTTCGCCGGGATAATGCCGGTCGAGATATTCGATGATGATGCTGGTTTCCGGAATGGTGCTGTCACGCGCCTCGTCCCGCAGGATCGGCATCTTGCCGACAGGCCAGTAGCGGAACAGGTCCGCCCGGGAATTCTCATCGGAAAGATCAACCAGTCGGTCCTCGAACGGCGTGCCGTTCTCGTAAAGCGCAATGAGAACCTTGTGGCAAAAGGAGGCGAGCGGATGTCCGTAGAGCACGAGCGGCATGGGGCATGGCCTTTCAGCTGTTGGAAACTTTGCTGGAAGGCTAAGTATCAGGGTGGGGACGACGGAGCAAGGGATTGTTTGCTGATTGGGTAACTATTGCTGGTCAGCGGAATTGCTTGCGCCATCGAAGTCTCGCTCTTCCGCGTCAAGAGTTCGGGACGAAGGGCCCAGATCCTTGGACATCTCCTGCCAGATCCGCCGAAGCCGCCTGACATGCAGATCGTCGGCGATCCAGCTCATCATGTGTTCCACGCATCTGGTCGTAACTTTGGAGTCTTTCGAGATGACCTCACAGACCCAACGGCAGTAATTTTCGACGCTGGTTGCCTCGATGATGTATGCCGCCGAAGTTGCTGGGGGTGATGGGGCCGGCGCTGGTGCCGCTGCCGGATCGGGCGCTGGTCCGGCAGCAGGGGCAGGGGTTTGGTCCGCATTGCTTCTGCCAGAATCCGCCTCTTTGAGCGTGAAGGGCCTTAAACCGCTGATTTTTGCGATCGTCTTCATCTCGTCGGTCGCCGCAAACAGCAGGCCGGCGAAAATTCTGTCGAATTCGTCGGGGTCGCTGCCACCGTTCTTCCGTTTGTAGCTCAGCGCCCGTTCCAGATCGAAGACGGTCCGGACATTCATCTGCCGCAACAGCAGGAAACGGTCGAGGCCGACCGTATGGCAAAGCTGGGCCTGACTGATCCAGTCCACCGCCTGGTATATTTTGAACGGCGACTCGATATGCAGGAGGATCGGATTGTAGGTGGCGAGGTTCTGGACATCGTAGATGCCGCATTCTTCCAGGCGGAAGCGGGTGAAGTAGTCGATGCCATCTATGACGTCGAGGGGCGTCAGTCGTGTAACGCTGTTGAAGCGATCGTCGTCCATCTTGACCCAGGATATGATCGACTGCAGGCGCAGCGCCAGGAACTTGGTGGCGCTTTGAGGCAGCAGGCCAAGGAGGGGTGCCAATGCCACCCATATCAGCGGAATACCGCCGGTGGCCTGCTCCGCGTTAGGACCGGTAACAACGCGCGTGAGGTCTCCAACGGGATCGGGAAACGTCCTGAAGAGAACAAGGACGAAGATGACCGATGCGAAGATCTCGACGGTCTGCCAGATGAAGGTATAAGCCGACAGGTCGAAGACTGCGAGGCTGCGAACGAACTGCCGGGCGGCGGCAACGAAGGCTCCGGCAAAGGCCAGCGCGCCGATGATATGGAGCGAACCGACGTCCCCGCTGCATCCGCTTGCGGCCGCCCGCGTCGGACCGCACCAGACGGGAAGGCCTTTGGCGAGTGCATCGTAAAGCTCGGCGAAGCCGAAATAGCAGATGATCACCAGACCGAGCGAGGACAGAAAGAGCCTCAAATCGCCAAGATTTCCGATGGTCCGCGACGAGCGGATCGCGGTTTCGATCTCCTCCACCATCTTTTCCGCATCCCATTTCCGGGTGCTGGACGACGCCTTGGGCGTGATGAGATCGGCAATATATTTTGACGCGACGAATTCCAGAGACGGATTGCCGCCCGCAGGTCCGTCCTCGTGGTGGAGTTTGGTGTTCGGGTAGGTGGCTATGAAGTCCGAGATCATCCTCAGCCGTCTGACGCGGATTTCATTTCTGCTGTAAAGCAAGAGGATCGGTACGAACAAAGCGAGCGCCAGAGCCGACAAACGGACATCCGCGAAGACGGTTTTGATCAGCCCTAGGAGATGCGCTTCGCTCCAGGCCAGTGACAGATCGCCCATTGAAAAAGCCCCCGGTTTTCCACCGGGAGCTTCCCGTCATCAGCCGATATTGTCTACCAACGACATAACCGCATAGGTTGCTTATGCTGCCGGCAATCAACCCGCCAGCTTTGCAATCACCAGATGCCCCGGGCTCGGTTCGCCTTCCTGCATGCGCACGTTGATCACGGTTATTTCCAAGAGCGCGAAGCCGGTCGCCGTCAGGCGTTCGCGGATATAGCTCTCGGCGTGCAAAAAGCGCTGGTGGGGGCCGACGGCGTAGGGGCGGGGGTCGGCTTGCGGCAGGGCTTCCGACGAGAAGATGAAGAGGCCGCCGGGCGTCAGGTTTTCGGCGGCGCCGAAGAACAGCGGCTCCAGGGCGCCGAGATAGGGCAGGACGTCGGTGGCGGTGATCAGGTCGAAGGCGTCTTCATCGTTGTCGTCGAGGAAGTCCTCGACCTCGGCGACGAACAGCGTTTCGTAGACGTCCTTTTCATGGGCGATCTCGACCATGTTTTCGGAAATGTCGATGCCGGTCATGTCCTCGCAGAGATCGCGCAGCGTGCCGCCGGTGAGACCGGTGCCGCAGCCGAGGTCGAGCATCCGCTTGAACGGGCCGAGATTCAGCTCCTGCAGGCGCTGGCGCACCATCATCGGCACGTGATAGCCGAGCTGCTCGACGAGCACGTCCTCGAAGACTTCGGCATGCTGGTCGAAGAGGGTTTCGACATAGGCGTCGGGGGCGCGCACCGGCGTCTCGCCACGGCCCATCGAGGCGATGCGGACGGCAGCGCCGCCGTGATCCTCGGGGTCGATCGCCAGAACGTCCTCATAGGCCTTCACGGCCGCATCGACGTCGCCGGCCTTTTCGAGCGCGAGCGCACGGTTATAAGCCTCGGCCAATGCCTCTTCGTCGATCTTCTTTGCCATGCCGGTCCACCTTTTCGTTGTCAGGCAAGCCTCTAAGGCGGTGAGGCCGCTTTGGCAATGGCAGGCGTTGCCGGCCGGCTGGTCAGTGGATGACGAACTCGCCGCGCAGTGCTCGCCATTCCGTTGCCGAGATGAGCTTGCGGTGGATGTAGCGAACCGAGTGCAGCGGGCCGTCGAGCTTTTCCTGCCAGAATTTCAGGAAGCCGCGCATTTCGGGAAAGTCCGGCGCCAGATCGTAGTCCTGCCAGATATAGGTCTGCAGGATCGCGGGATGATCCGGCATGCGATAGAGGATCTGCGCCGTCGTCAGTCCATAGCCCTGCAGCTGCTTTTCCATGTCCTTGGTCATCTGCGTCTCGCTTTCGTTCCCACTCCCGCCTATTAGCGGCAGATAAAATGGAAACACGGCGCGGTTAACCGAAGCTTGACATGCAGCTGGCAGGAATACCATTCATTTTTGTTTGATTTCAATGGCTTGGCAGCATCTTGGCATGAGTGCTGCCAAGCCGCTTAGCGCTTCAGGTGCCGCGTCAGGCGCCGCTCGATCCAGTTCCAGAAATGGCGGAGTGCCTCGACCATGGTCAGGTAGAAGATCGCCGCCCAGAGATAGGTCTGGTAGTCGAAGGTGCGAGAGAAGGCATAGCGGGTCTCGCCCATCAGGTCGAAGACGGTGATGATGGCGACGACGGCGGAGCCCTTGATCAGCAGAATGATCTCGTTGCCGTAAGGGCGCAGCGCCACGATCAATGCCTGCGGCAGGATGATCTTGCGGAAGGCGACTGCCTTGGAAATACCCAGTGAGTCTGCGGCCTCATGCTGTCCCTTCGGCACGCTCTCGATGGCGCCGCGCAGGATTTCGGCCTGATAGGCGGCCGTATTGATGGTCATCGAAAACAGGCCGCAATACCAGGCATCGCGGAAGAACCACCAGAGACCGACGGATTCCAGCTGCGGGCGGAAGCCGCCGAGGCCGTAATAGACAAGGAAGAGCTGCGCCAGCAGCGGCGTGCCGCGGAAGACGTAGACGTAGCAATAGGCAAAGCCGCTCAGTATCCTGTTTGGCGACATTCTGGCAAAGGCCAGTGGCAGCGACAGGACCGCGCCGCAGATGACCGAGATCGTCACGAGAATGATCGTCGTCATCAGGCCGTGCAGATAGCGCGGCCCGTAGCGGGTGAATTTTTCCGGATCCCAGCCGGCGACGACCATGTAGATCAGCGTTGCGGCGAGTGCCAGCCAGATCAGCACGAGAACGGTGCCGGTGACACGGGCGACCGAGAGCGGCTTGGCGATATCCTTGGGCGCCGGCTGCGGCGGGATGAGGGTTTCTGCGACGCTCACCGGCGAACCTCCGAGCGCTTGGCCCAGCGTTCGATATAGCTGAGGCCGTAAGACGATATGACCGCGAGCGCCAGATAGATCAGGCAGGCGACGAAATAGAAGAAAAAGGCTTCCTTGGTGACACGCACCGCAACGCCTGTCTGGCGCAGGACGTCGGCAAGCCCGATGATCGACACGTAGGAGGTATCCTTGAGAAGGATCATCCAGAGGTTCGTCATGCCGGGCAGGGCAATACGCACCAGTTGCGGAAGGATGATGAAGCGCATCGTCCGGCCGCGATGCAGGCCAAGCGCATCGCCCGCTTCATACTGACCCTTTGGAATTGCCCGGAACGCCGACAGCAGCACTTCCGAACAGTAGGCGGAGAAGACGACGGCAAGCGCGATCATGCCGGCCACGAAGGCGTTGATTTCGATGCGTTCGTCGAAACCAAAGGAGGCAAAGACCGACTGGATGAGGATCTGCATGCCGTAATAGATGATGAAGAGCGTCAGAAGCTCTGGCAGGCCGCGGAAGATTGTCGTGTAGATGCCGGCGGCGAGGCGCACCGACTTTTCTTCGGACTGCTGGCCGAGTGCCACGAGAAAGCCGATCACGAGACCGACGGGCAGGGTCAGAAGCGCGACGCTGACGGTGGTCTTCAGGCCGACAGCGATTTCATCGCCCCAGCCGGTATCGCCGCAGGCGAGGATCGTCGACTGTCCGAACCAGGTGAAAAGACCGGCAGGTCCGCATAGCGGATCGAAAACATACCCTATCCAGGCCCCGAGCGAGCCCAGCGCGGAAAACAATCCGCCCATCCAACTTTCCCCTCACGGCTTTTGCCGTTCTGATCTTTAGAATGTTGTCAGACAAAAATGGCGGAAGAGCAAGCCTTCCGCCATCATCTTTACAGGTCAGTTACAGTTTTTCTCAATCGCCGTAAACGTTGAAATCGAAGTACTTGTCCTGAATTTCCTTGTACTTGCCATTGGCGCGGATCGCCGCGATCGCGGTGTTCAGCTTGTCCTTCAGCGCGTCGCCCTGACGGACGGCGATACCGGCGCCAACGCCGTTGATTTCCTTGTCGACGGGCAGCGTCGTCAGGATCTTGCAGCAAGCGCCAGCGTCAGACTTTACCCACTGCGAGAGAACGACGACGTCGTCGATAACGGCGTCGATGCGGCCGTTCGAAACGTCGAGCTTGTACTCGTCGGCGGTCGGGTAGAGCTTCAGCTCGGTGTCGGCCAGGTGCTTTTCAGCGTAGTTGGAGTGGGTGGTCGACGTCTGCGCGCCGATCGTCTTGCCCTTCAGGCCGGCGACGTCGGTGATCGTCGAATCCTTCGGCACGGCGATTGCCGGCGGGGTGTTGTAGTACTTGTTGGTGAAGTCGACGAGCTTCGAGCGCTCCGGCGTGATCGACATCGAGGATACGATCATGTCGAACTTCTTGGCCTGGAGAGCCGGAATGATGCCGTCCCAGTCGCTGCTGACGAAGGAGCATTCAGCCTTCATTTCAGCGCAGAGAGCCTTGGCGATGTCGATGTCGAAGCCCTGGATTTCGCCGCTGGCGTCGACGAATTCGAAGGGCGGGTAGGTGGAATCGGTGCCGATCACGTACTTTTCGCCATCGGCCATTGCCGAGCCGGCAAAGAGGGACAGCGCTGCGAGCGAAGCTGCGGCGAGGAGATTGGAGATACGCATAGAGATCCTCTCTGTTGGTGACCGCTGCGTCTTCTTATTATTCGGCAGCGGCCAGAATGCGGCGGGCATGAGCACCGCCTTGGCGGGATAATCAAACCTTTTTTTCCCAAATTGCAACTGGAATCGCGCGCCATTGTTGCGTCGCAAACTATGGCGAAGATGAACGGACGCGAACCGGGGCGTTCATAGCGGGTTAAGACGGGCGTTCCTAAAAAACGCATGGAACAAATCCGGGCCTCGGAAATTTCGGTCCCGACCCAACGCGTGGGGTGCCAGAAATGGACACCTCCATAAGCCAATAGGAACGAGGAAACCCAATGGGCATGAAATCAAGATTGTTTGCGAGTGCCGCTTTTCCGCTGTTGTCGCTGACGCTCGCCGTATCGCCGGTGCATGCGGCAGCCGGCGGTGCGAGCGTCGCTTCGCCGTCGCCCCAGGTCATCAGCGGTTCGTACGAGGTCGCCCAGGATGCGCCTTCCGACGAGGAAATCCTGAAGAAGCGGCGCCAGAAGCCCGAAGGTGAGGAGCCGCAACAGCAGGAGGCGGCGCCCCAGGCCGAGCAGCAGCAGGAAGCGCCGCGGCGCAAGCAGCGCGAAGCCGCACCGCAGGCCGAAGAGGCCGCGCCCCAGGTAGAACAGGCACAGCCCGCCGAGGAACAGCAGCCGCGCCGCAAGAAGCGCGAGGCCGCGCCGGAGCCGGAGCAAGCCCAACCGGAGCAGGCCCAGCCGGAACAGGCCGCCCCGCAGGTGGAGCAGGCGCAGCCTACCGAGGAGCAGCAGCCACGCCGCAAGAAGCGCGAGGCCACGCAGGAAGAGCCGCAGCAGGAACAGGCCGCCCCGCAGGCGGAGCGTGCCGAAAAGCCGGCCGAGAAGCCGCGCCGCAAGCGTGACCCGCAGCCCGAGCAGCAGGAAGCTGCGCCCGCTCAGAATGAAGCCCAGCCCGGCGTAGAGCAAGCAAAGCCGCAGACGGAAGAGGCGAAACCGCAGACCGAAGAGGCTCAACCTGAGCCACAGCGTCCGCGCAAGGGCGACAAAAAGCAGCAGCAGGCGACCGAGGGCCAACAGCCGCAGGAACCTGCCGCCAAGCCTGGCCGCAAGAACGCCCAGCAGCAGGGCGAGCAGCCCGCCGAAGGCAAGACCCCGGTTCCGTCGGGATCGCCGGCTCCCGATCAGGCACCGGTTCCGGCCGAATCGCCGGCACCAGCAAAGCCGCCGGTTCCGGTAGAGCCCGACCAGGCCCAGAAGCCTGCTCCCGAGGGTCAGCAGCAGCAGGGCGAGCAGCCGCTTGAGCCCGGCCAGCAGCCCGGCGCGAACACAGCCGAACAGCCGGCGATGAACGGCAAGCAGCCCGTCGTCGAGCAGGCCATCCCGGCACCCGAAAAGGTGACGCCGCAGGAACTTGAGCGCCGCAAGCAGATCGCCGCCGATCCGAGCAAGAGCACGGAAACGGTCGTTCTGCCGGTCGAAAACGGGGCCGCCGTGCTCGACAGCGACAAGGATGCCGATCGCTCTGGTGGCCGTGATGGCCGGCGCCAGCGTGACCGCCAGCGTGCCGCCGAGCCGCAGCGGGAGATCTTTGTGCCGAAGTCCGATGCCGATGCGCAGCGCGCGTCGGGTGGCGAAGCACGCCCGCCGGTCAAGATCGAGGCCGTCACTGCCGAGGAGGGCCGCAGGCTCGACCGCCGTCCGCAGTTCCAGCGTCCCGACGGTGCCCAGCTCGAAGGCCGGGTCGGTGACGGCAACGACAACCGGGTCCTGCTGCAGATCAACAACAATATCGTGGTTCGCAGCGACGACGACCGCCGCTTCATCCGCGACGGCGAACGCCCGGTCTATGAGCAGCTGCCGCGCGACCGCTATCGCGAAACGATCGACCGTCCGGACGGATATCAGATCGTGACGATCCGCAACCGCTACGGCGACATCATCCAGCGTTCGCGCGTCGACAGCCGCGGTCGCGAATATGTGCTCTACTATTCGCCGGAGCTCTACGACAATCCGGACCAGGATTACTTCGAGGATCCGGGTGAAGATCTGCCGCCAATGCGCCTGCAGATCCCGGTTCGCGACTATATCATCGATACAAGCAGCGATCCGGATCGCGACTATTACGACTTCCTACGCGAGCCGCCGGTCGAACCGGTCGAGCGCGTCTACTCGCTGAACGAAGTCAAATATTCGGCCCGTATCCGCGACAAGGTGCGCCGTATCGACCTCGATACGATCACCTTCGCCACCGGCAGCGCGGAAATTCCGATGAGCCAGGCGCGCAGCCTGCGCAAGGTCGCGGATGCCCTGAACGAGGTGCTGCAGAAGGATCCGAGCGAAACCTTCCTGATCGAGGGCCATACGGATGCCGTCGGTTCCGACCAGAGCAACCTGGTTCTCTCGGACCAGCGCGCGGAATCGGTCGCCAACGTGCTGTCGGATGTCTATGGCATCCCGCCGGAAAACATGGCGACGCAGGGCTATGGCGAGCGCTACCTCAAGGTCAATACGGCTGGTCCGAACCAGGAAAACCGCCGCGTTACCATTCGCCGCGTGACGCCGCTCGTACGTCCGGTCGCCTCCAACAACTAAGGCAGACCAATCCGAGAATGACGAAGCCGCCGGGCGACCGGCGGCTTTTTCTATGCCGTGATGGCGGGAAGGCCGAGCTTGGCTGCGATGAAGTCGGCGATCGCGATCGTGTCGTCGAGATCGAAGACGGGCAGGGCGCTTTTCGTTACCGGATGGTCGGCGGCGATGGCGCAGATATGCGGATCGGCCGGGGCAAGCGGCTCGCGTTTGGCTGCCTCGAGGCGGCGGGCCTCGATCTTCGGGATCGGCTCGTGCTTGTAGCCCTCGATCAGCACCAGATCGCAAGGCGCGAGGCGGGCGAGGATCTCCTCGAAAGCCGGTTCCGGTTCGCCGCGCAGCTCGTGCATGATGGCAAAGCGTGTGCCGGAAACGATGGTCACTTCATGGGCGCCGGCCTGGCGGTGGCGGTAACTGTCGGCACCGACCTTGTCGATATCGAAATCGTGGTGTGCGTGCTTGATCGTCGAGATGCGGTAGCCGCGGCGCGTGAACTCCTCGACGAGGCGGACGGCAAGGCCCGTCTTGCCAGAGTTCTTCCAGCCGGCAATGCCGAAGACGCGCGGCGCGTTCATGGCGAAAGCGCCCGCAGCCAGCGCTCGGCCTCGACGAGATCGTCGGGTGTGTTGATATTGAAGAAGGGGTCAAGCAGGGCGGCGCGCGTCGGATGTAGCGGAAACTGAACTTCCGCAACGTCATGACGTAACAGGAAGTCGCGGACGCGGCGTTTTTCGTCGGTGGCGATCCAGGCTTCGAGATCTGCCGCGAGCGCCACAGGCCAGAGGCCGAAGACCGGGTGGCTACGTCCCTCGGAGGCCGCAATCGCGATCTTTTCGGGATGATCCGCGGCGCCGATGAAATCGGAGACCAGCTCGGCCGGGAAGAAGGGACTGTCAATCGAGACGGTCACGACATGGCTGACGCCATCGAGCTTGGCCGCATAGGCCATGGCCGCATGAATACCGGCCATCGGCCCAGCCTTGCCAGGAATGATATCCGGGATGAAGGCGAGGCCGCATTGCGGCTCGCTGCCGGCATTGACGGCAACGGTCGAAACCTGCGGCGACAGCCTTGCGATCGCGTGGTCGAGAAGCGGGCGGCCGCCGAGCATGGCCGCAGCCTTGTCCGTCCCCATGCGCGAGGAACGGCCACCGGCCAGGATGACGCCCGGGATTAGAGCATTTGCGAGTGAAAAATCTGCCATGGCTTATCTCAGACGGGGCTTCTCGGCGCGGATTCCTGGGCCACGGGCGCGACGCGGCGCTTGGCCTCACGATAGAATGTGTAGAGGCCCGAAGCTATGACGATCGCGGCACCCGTCAGCGTCCAGGCGTCGGGGACCTCGGCGAAGAAAATGAAGCCGAGCAGGCCGGAAAAGATCAGGCTTGTGTAACGGAAGGGCGCGACGAAGGAGACTTCGCCGGTGCGCATCGCAGTGATGACCGACTGGTAGCCGATCAGAACCAGAACCGATGCCAGCATCAGATGTGAGACCGCCAACCAGGTCGGCGTGTGCCATCCGCCGAGCGGCGGCATCAACAGCGCGCCGAAGAAGGTGACCGACATCGCCGTCACGACGGTGACCATCAAGGACGGGATTTCAGCGTCGATCGATCGCGTGGCGAGGTCGCGTCCGGCGGTTGTCAGGACGCTCGCAACGCAAAGAAGGGCGGCCGAAGTAAAGCCTTCCGGGCCGGGGCGGATGATGATCAGGACGCCGGCCAGGCCGACCAGAATTGCCGACCAGCGGCGCCAGCCGACCGGTTCGTTGAAGAACAGCGCCGCACCGAAGGTGACGACAAGCGGCAGCGATTGCAGAATGGCCGACGCATTGGCGATCGGCATCATGCCGAGTGCGGTGATATAGGTGACTGCGGCAAGCATTTCGCAAATGACGCGCAGGATGATGAGCGGCTGGAGAACCACGCGCCACGAACGCAGCGCGCCCATATGGCGGGCGATCAGGTAGACCATGACGCTGGTAAACAGCCCGCGGATGAACATGATCTCGGCGGCGTTCATGGTGTCGATGACCGACTTGGAAAGGGCATCGCCGGATGAGAAGGCGGCCATGGCCAAGCTCATGAAAATGGCGCCTTGGGTATTGCGAGACCGCGGCATGCGAAGAGATTCCCGATAGTGCTTTGGCTCTTGTAGAGCGAAGGCGCGGAAATGGAAACGATTGCAGGCCGCAGTCTGCATAATTTCGTGGCGTTATGCTCAATCCGGCGGCAGTTGGCGCTTTATTTGAACAAACGCGGAAAGGGGGCGTTTCTCCTTGGACTGAATGCGGTTCATCAACCGCTTTCCGAACCGTCAGGAGATGATAATGCCGACAGAAATTCCCAATCCTGCTGAAACGCCTCGTGGCCCGACACCGGCACCCGGCGTACCCGATCGTGTGCAGGAAAAGCCGCCGCTGACGCCGGCTCAGGACCCGGCAGACAACAAGAACCCCAACGACCCGACGCCGCCCGATCCGGCACTGCTGCCGATCGGCGATCCTGCAGGCGCGGCTTGACGTTTGAGCTGACCAGAAAGAAAAGTCACCCGCCGGTGACGCTCATGTGGCGAGCGACGGCGGGTTTCTTATGCGTGCGATCGATGATGAAGTCATGGCCTTTCGGCTTGCGGGTGATCGCTTCGTCGATCGCGGCGTAGAGCAGGCCGTCGTCTTCGGTGGCGCGCAAAGCCGAGCGCAGGTCCGTTGCGTCGTTCTGGCCGAGGCACATATAGAGCGTCCCGGTGCAGGTCAGGCGGACGCGGTTGCAGCTCTCGCAGAAATTATGGGTCATCGGGGTGATGAAGCCAAGGCGGCCGCCGGTCTCGGTGACTTCGACATAGCGTGCAGGCCCGCCGGTCTGGTGGCCGATATCCTCAAGCGTGAACTGCTTTTCGAGCGAAGCGCGCAGCTCCGACAAGGGCAGATATTGATCGGTGCGGTCTTCGTCGATCTCGCCCATCGGCATCGTCTCGATGACCGTCAGGTCCATGCCGCGGCCATGGGCGAAGCGCAGCATGCCGGGGATCTCGTCCTCGTTGAAGCCTTTCAGCGCCACCGCATTCAGCTTGATCTTCAGCCCCGCCTTCTGCGCGGCGTCGATGCCTTCCATGACCTTGGAAAGCTCGCCCCAGCGCGTCACCTTGCGGAATTTGTCGGCATCGAGCGTGTCGAGCGAGACGTTGATACGGCGCACGCCGCAGTCATAGAGCTCTTCGGCATGACGGGCGAGCTGCGAGCCGTTGGTCGTCAGCGTCAATTCCTCGAGGCCGGTGCCGACCTGGCGGCCAAGCTCGCGGATGAGGAACATGATATTTTTGCGCACCAGGGGTTCGCCGCCGGTCAGGCGGATCTTGCGGACGCCCTTGGCGATGAAGGCGGAACAGAGCCGGTTCAGCTCTTCCAGCGTCAACAGGTCCTTCTTCGGAAGGAAGGTCATGTTTTCGGCCATGCAATAGGTGCAGCGGAAATCGCAGCGGTCGGTCACGGAAACGCGCAGATAGGTCACGGCCCGTCCGAACGGGTCGATCATCGGGTCCGCCTCCGCCACCAGCGGCGCAGCGCTTCCTATCCTGCCGACATTGCTATTCACGAATACCTCCGCAGTCATGCTAATGTGGTCATAGGTGACTGTGCCGTCAAGGTAAACGGCTCAGGCGCCCGGTAAATTGAACTTGCCAGAAAATGCGGCTTTGCCTACTCAGCAAAGGCGAACGGAGAGCATCAATGAGCGACATCTGGCCCACCGAACTCAGGGTTTCCAAAGACCGGCAGCGGCTTGCCGTGACTTTCAACGACGGTCAGAGCTTCGATCTGTCGGCGGAGATGCTGCGGGTGCTCTCGCCTTCGGCGGAAGTGCAGGGGCATGGGCCCGGGCAGAAGGTGACCGTGCCGGGTAAGCGCAACGTCGCGATCATCTCGATGACGCCGACCGGCAATTACGCCGTGCGGATCGGCTTCGACGACATGCACGATACCGGCATCTTCACCTGGACCTACCTGCGGGAACTAGGCGAACGGGGTGTCGAGCTGTTTGCCGATTATGAAAAGGAACTCGCCGAAAAGGGCATGAGCCGGGACGTGTCGGCGCAGCCGCGCTGATTGAACAATAGCCATAGGGGGCGTTGATGGCAGGGACGACAGTGAGAAACTGGCTGCGGGCGAAGAGCAGCCCCGGCGGCAACAAGGTAACCTTCCTGGAGCTTTTCTTCGACCTTGTCTTCGTCTTCTCGATCTCGCAGCTTTCCCACGCGCTCGCCGCCCACTATTCGCTGCTCGGCGCGGCGGAAGCGGCGCTGATGACCTTTGCCGTCTGGTGGGTCTGGATCTTTACGGCATGGGTGACCAACTGGCTTGATCCTGAAAAGATGCCGGTGCGCGCCATGCTGATCGTGCTGATGCTGCTTGGCCTGGTGCTGTCGTCGTCGATCCCCGAAGCCTTCGGCGACAAGGGTCTGCTGTTTGCCGGCGCCTATGTTCTGATGCAGGTCGGGCGGTCGGTCTTCACCGCCTATGCCGTCCGGCAATCCAGCCATTCCAACTATCTGAATTTCACTCGTATCAGCATCTGGCTCGCGGTATCCGGCGTCTTCTGGATCGCCGGCGGGCTGCTGGAACACGAGGCACGGCTGATTGCCTGGGTCATTGCGCTGGCGATCGAATATGCCGGCCCGGCATCGGGATTCTTCGTGCCGGGGCTCGGAAAATCGTCGACCGCTGATTGGGACGTCTCCGGCGCGCATATGGCCGAGCGTTGCGCGCTGTTCATCATCATCTGCCTCGGGGAGGCGGTGCTCGTGTCGGGCCGGACCTTCTCGGAAATGCCGTTCTCGCCGATGACCGGGCTAGTGCTCGTTACCAGCTTCGCGTCGACGGTGGCGATGTGGTGGCTCTATTTCCGCTTCGGCCATGAGCGGGCCGCACACCGTATCGAGCACGATGCGACGCCAGGCAACCTGGCGCGGCAGGCCTTCACCTATGCGCATATCCCGATCCTGGCCGGCATCATCGTCGATGCCGTCGCCGTCGAGTTCATCTTCTCGCATCCGCACGAGGTCGGCGATCTCGGCATTGCTGCGACTATTCTGGGGGGATCCGGCCTGTTCCTGGCGGGCAATCTCTGGTTCAAGGGCGCCACGAGCGGCAAGGCGCCGCTGTCGCATCTCGCAGGCATCGTGCTGCTGATCCTGCTGACCTTCCTGGTGCCGGCCGTGGAAATCTACGTGATGGGTATCCTGGCGGCGCTGGTTCTCGTCATCGTCGCCGCATGGGAGTACCGGTCGCTCGGTTCGGCGGCTCCCGCGCCGACGCTGCACTAAAGCACGTCAGTCTTCGTCCTTCAGGTCGTTCTGCAGGAGCGCGATGACGCGCTCCATCGAATCGGCCATCGCCATGCACTGTTCCAGCGGCTCGTCCGAAAGCATGCGGTCGATGAGGCCGGTCTGGATCACCATGGCCTTCTCGGTCACAACACGGCCCTCGGCGGTGAGGTAGAGCCGCAGCACGCGCTTGTCGCGCTCGTCGCCGCGCCGCTCGATCAGTCCGCGCTTTTCCATCTGCGGCAGCAGCATGCTCATGTTCGAGCGGCCGACGAGCAGCTTGCGCGCCAGGTCCTGCTGCGTCAGGCCTTCGAAGCGGTAGAGATTGATCAGAATGTCGAGATGCGGCGTCTTGATATCGAGTTCCGCAAGCGAGCGTCCAAGCGATTGCTGCATCAGCTGGCAGGCGCGGGCGACGGCGATCCAGCTGCGAAAACGCGGATGATCCCAGGGCAGGGATTGATTTTTGTTCATCGTTGTACTTTATTGTTCAGTGTTGAACATTATCGGATTCCCACTATGGCAAAGTTTGCGCTTGGCGTCACCCGCCTCGGATTTACCGCGCTGCAGGCAATTTCACCCGGTCTTGCAGGCGAGGCCGCATTCCGTCTCTTCTGCCGGACGCCGCCGCGGCACCCGCAGGGCGCCAAGGCGAAGGCGGCGCATGCGGCGGGTATGCTGTGGCTGAAGAATGCCGAGCGGATCGAACTGCCGCTTGCTGATGGCAGGCGCGCGGCGGCTTTCCGGATCAACGGTGGCGCTCTCGGCAAGCGCAAGCGCTACCTCTTAACCCATGGCTGGGGATCGGGCATGGCCTACATGACCGAGCTGATCGCGTATCTTGGCAAGGATGGAGCCGAGGTGATCGGGCTCGACTTTCCGGGACATGGTCTCTCGGGCGGACGCTTCCTGCATATGGGGCTTGCCGTCGAGGCGATTGCAGCCGCCCAGGAACGCTTTGGCGCCTTCGACGCGGCGATCGGCCATTCCTTCGGCGGTGCGGCACTGACGGTGTCGGCAACCGGGATACTTCCGAATCTTCGGCCGATCGAGGTCGAGAAGATCGTCACGATCGGTTCGCCGAGCGAGATGGCGTGGCTGTTCACCGATTTCGGACAGATGATCGGGCTCGGCAAGTCTGCCCAGACCGCCCTGGAAGGAAAGGTCCGTAGGATCACCGGCCGGCAGCTTGCGGATTTCGACGTCGTAAGGCCGGCGGGACGGTTGAGAGCGCAGGTGCTGACGATCCATGCCGAGGATGACAAGGAAGTCGGGGCGCATCATGCGCGGCGCTATCAGGCGGCCGGGGACGCGGTCCGGGTCTTCTGGGCGAACGGCTTCGGCCACCGGCGCATCATCGGAGCCAAGCCGGTGCTTGAAGAGATCGAGGCCTTCCTCGGTGACCGGCAAGCGGAGGAGGCCGGGATTGCTCCCTTCGTCACGCTTCCCGTCCGGCGCGCGTCATTGTAGCGTCATCTTAGGCGGCTAATGGCCGTCCGGTAGAGATGGCGGGACGATCATGAAAATCATCAACACGGTGGAAGAGCTCAGCGAAATCTACGCCGGCGGCTTGTCGCAGGCTTCCGTCGCCAAGGTGACGAAGGCGCTGACGCCGCTCTATCGCCAGATGATCGACGCCTCGCCGTTCATGGCGCTCGCCACCGTCGGCCCTGAAGGCCTCGATTGCTCGCCGCGCGGTGACATCGGCGGTGTTGTCCGGATCATCGACGACAAGACGATCCATCTGCCGGACTGGCGAGGCAACAACCGCGTCGATTCGCTTTTGAATATCGTGCGTGATCCGCGCTTGGCATTGATGTTCCTGGTGCCGGGATCGAATACGACGATGCGCATCAACGGGCGCGGCGTCGTTTCCAACGACGAAACTCTGCTGGCAAGCTTCGAAATGGACGGCAAGCATCCGCGCACCGTCGAAGTCTATTTCCAGTGCGCGCGAGCCTTGATGCGTTCGCAGCTGTGGAACCCGGAAAATTTCGTCGACCCCGCCAGCCTGCCGACACCCGGCATGATGCTGAAGGTGGCGACCGAGGATTTCGACCACGAGACTTACGACCGCGAATGGGCCGGACGTGCGGCCAAGACGATGTGGTAAGCGGCGTCACCCGATGGTGACGCGTCAGGCCTTGTAGATCAGCCAGCTCTTGGTGAAGTCCTTTTGCATGCCATCCTCGTAGAGGACGCTGCAGTTGCGGCCAGCGTGCTTTGCGCCATAGAGGGCGATATCGGTCTTGTAGTAGAGCTCGCCAGCATCGTCGGCATGCGAGGCCATGCAGACGCCCATCGACACGGTGACCGGGCCGTAATTGACGCGGGTGCGGGAGTTTTTGAACGGCGTCGCTTCCAGCGTCCGGCGAATGCGCTCGGACATCGCCATGACTTCTTCCTGCGTATTGCCGTCGATGATCAGCGCGAATTCCTCGCCGCCGGTACGCGCCACGAAGACGTCGCGGCGGACATTGGCACGGATGACCGATGCAACGGTCGCCAGGATCTTGTCGCCGACCGGGTGACCGTAGGTGTCGTTGATCTTCTTGAAGTTATCGATGTCGGCAAGCACGAGAGCGGTGACCGGCTTCAGCGCTGCGTTATCGAAGACGGCGGCGAGGCGATCATCGAAGGCGCGGCGGTTGGAGAGTCGGGTCAGCGAATCCGTGTTGGCGATGCGCTTGTATTCATCGAGTTCCTTGCGGACCTCATCCATCTCCTGCGAGCGCTGCGCGACGTTCTCGACGGTACGTTCGCCGTGAGCCATCGTGTCGCCGGTCGCCTGGGTCAGCAGGGTGATGGCGTTCTCGAGCAGATCGACGCTCGCGGTATTCTTGGTGTTGATGCGGCGATAGGTTTCGCCGAGCAGCTTGTTATAGCTTTCGAGAGAGGTCTGCTCCTGGCGCAGCACTCTCAGGAGACCCTCGAGTTCGGCGGCGATGCGGCTGTGAACGTCATCGAAAATCCGGCCGGGGGAATGGGCGAAATATTGAGCGCCGAGATCGTCCAGCTCTTCCTGCGTCGCCTGGTTTCCGAGAGCGGCAAGGTCACGGGTGAGGGCAGGATTGGAGCCGATATAGGCTTCGTAGAAGAGTTCGTAATTGCGCGGGATCGGCGCGACACCCATCGAACGCATGGCGAAAGTGATCTGGCCTGCGACATCCGGGATTTGCGCTTTTTGCGCTGCAGCCGTGTTCATCCGGCATACTCCTCAAGGAATTAGAAAAGCAATCTTCTATTGGCTAGCTTAAATTCGTTGGGAAACAATTAAGACGATATATACCAACGATTACATGTAATTATTCTGGTTGTATATTCTGCAAATACTATGGCATTGAAAAAACTGATGAATCTGAGGAATGCTCACACCTGCGGCTGTTTTCTCGACGGTGCCGGTTGAAAACTTCCCGGAAAATCTATGAAAAAATTTGCATAACCGTGTTCGCCGCTTGTTGACGGCGGCCTTCGACAGGACCGCGTTTTGTGAACACGGTCCTGCCGCAAGCGTCAGCAATCGATAAGGTTGGGCTTCCTAAAACGCCATCGGCACTTCGGAAGCCGATGATCTCAGCCGAGGTTCAATTCCTGGAAGAAGTCGTTGCCCTTGTCGTCAATGACGATGAAGGCGGGGAAGTCCTCGACCTCGATCTTCCAGACGGCTTCCATGCCGAGTTCCGGATATTCGAGGACCTCGACCTTTGTGATGCAATCCTGCGCCAGGCGGGCGGCCGGGCCGCCGATCGAGCCCAGATAGAAGCCCTTGTGCTTCTTGCAGGCTTCGCGCACGGCGCGCGAGCGATTGCCCTTGGCGAGCATCACCATCGAGCCACCGAAAGACTGGAACTGATCGACATAGCTATCCATGCGGCCAGCGGTGGTCGGGCCGAAGGAGCCGGAAGCGTAGCCCGCCGGGGTCTTGGCGGGGCCGGCGTAGTAGACCGGGTGATTTTTCATGTAATCCGGCATGCCGTCGCCGTTTTCCAGGCGTTCGCGGATCTTGGCATGCGCGAGGTCGCGGGCGACGATGATCGTGCCGGTCAGCGACAGGCGCGTTTTGACCGGATGCCGGGAAAGCTCGGCGAGGATATCGGTCATCGGCTGGTTGAGGTCGATGCGGACCATCGATTCCGACAGCTTGGATTCGTCGATCTCCGGCATGTATTTCGACGGATCGGTCTCGAGCTGTTCGACGAAAATGCCGTCGCGGGTGATCTTGCCCTTTGCCTGACGGTCGGCGGAACAGGAGACTCCGAGGCCGATCGGCAGCGAGGCGCCGTGGCGGGGCAGGCGGATGACGCGGACGTCATGACAGAAATACTTGCCGCCGAACTGGGCGCCGACGCCCATCTGCTGCGTCAGCTTGTGGATTTCCTTCTCCATCTCGATGTCGCGGAAGGCGTGGCCGCTTTCCGAGCCTTCCGTCGGCAGATCGTCTAGATAGCGGGTGGAGGCAAGCTTCACCGTCTTGAGATTCATCTCGGCAGATGTGCCGCCGATGACGATCGCAAGATGGTAGGGGGGACAGGCTGCCGTCCCTAGCGTGAGGATCTTCTCCTTGAGGAAGTCGACCATCCGGTCATGCGTCAGAAGCGACGGCGTTCCCTGGTAAAGGAAGGTCTTGTTGGCCGAGCCGCCGCCCTTGGCGACGAAGAGGAAGTCGTAGCTGTCGGTGCCTTCCTCGTAGATGTCGATCTGCGCCGGGAGGTTGTTCTTGGTGTTCTTTTCCTCGAACATCCTGATCGGCGCCAGCTGCGAATAGCGCAGGTTCTTCTTCTCGTAGGCATCGAGAACGCCGCGCGAGAGCGCTGCAGTGTCGCCGCCTTCGGTCCAGACGCGGCGGCCCTTCTTGCCCATGATGATCGCGGTGCCGGTATCCTGGCACATCGGCAGAACGCCGCCGGCTGCGATATTGGCGTTCTTCAGAAGGTCATAGGCGACGAAGCGGTCATTATCGGTTGCTTCGGGGTCGTCGAGAATCGAGGCGAGCTGCTTCAGATGACCGGGGCGCAGCAGATGGTTGATATCGGCAAAGGCGGTCTCGGCGAGGAGCCGTATGCCCTCGGGGTCAACCGTCAGGATGTGCTGGCCCTTGAAGCTGTCGATCGAGACGTAGTCGCTGCTGAGCTTGCGGTATTGCGTCGTGTCTTTGCCGAGCGGGAAGAGATCGTCAGCCATCGGAGACCTTTCAATTGGGCTAGTTTGGAAGCGATCTAAATCCGGCCGCAGCGAAATGCAATGCGCCGCCGGCGGCCAACGGTTCGCACGCGACAAAAAGCCCGCCCGGCAGAGCCGGACGGGCCTCGACCTGAAACAATCAGATCAGATTAGAATGCGCGCTGCAGGCGGAAGAAGCCCTGGACGAAGTCCGTGTCTTCAGCTGCATCGTGATCGCGCTTGACGTAGGTCGCGGCGAACTTCGACGACAGGTTTTCTACGATCTGGTAGTCGAGCGTTACGCCGACGCGCAGTTCGCTGCCCGAGTCGTATTCGCCATCAACGCGATCGATCTTATCCGTGTACTGGACGCCAGGCGTGATGGTGAACTTGTCAGTTGCCTTTACGGCGTACTGAGCAGCGACCGACCATTCGCCCTTGGTGAAGTAAGCGCTCGGGCCGCTGGACCAGATTGCAGCGACGCCAAGGGTACCCGGACCGACGGCAACGCCGAGCTTGGCGCGGATTGCGCCCTCTTCTGCGTCAACGTCATAGCCGCCGAGCAACTCGTAGGTGAAGTCGCCGACCTTGCCGCCGATGGCAGTGTCGATACCGATGTCGTTGCCACCGTGCTGCCAGGCAGCAAAGTCGCTTACGCCGCCGACTTCTTCAACCGCGATACCGGCGTAGAAGCTGCCTGCTTCGTACTGGTAGCGGATGGAGTTGAAGCTCGTCGTACCGGAGTTGGTGACGTCGAATTCGCCCGAGAAGTCGTTATCCCACCAGTTGAGCATCTTACCGACGCGGAAGCCGGCGATGTCGATATAGGCCTGATCGAGCGACATGGCGTTCTGCGAGCCGCCGAGGCCGGCGCTGTCGACGCCAGGCATTGCGGTCGGACGGAAGTTGTACTGATAGACGATGACGCCAGTGAGCGGGCCGTATTCGGTGTCGCTCTTGGCGGTAAACTGAACCTGACCGCGCGTGCGGACGTTCCAATCTTCGAGACCGCCGTTTTCAAAGCCTTCGCCGAAGCCGTAATTGACGTCGAAGCGAATGTAGCCGTTGATCTTCAGGCAGGTTTCGGTGCCAGGGATGTAGAAGTAGCCGGTGCCGTAAGCGTCGCAGACGCGAACGTATTCGACGGCTTCCGGTTCTGCAGCAACGATAGCGTCAGCAGCGTGAGCGCCGGAAACTGCTGCGAGAGCCGCAGCGGAGCCAAGGAGAAGGCTCTTGATGTTCATGGATAACCTCCAATTCAAGTTTCGATTGGACCGGAATTTTTTGCCAACGGCATTCCCTTTTCCGGTCCTTGTTTTGAGAAGAAGGTGGCATGCCCCCGACTTCGAGGCGCTGGGTACAGGGCAAATCACACGTGACAATTACAAGTTTGTCATCGTGGTCGGTAAAGTATCGATGTTGCCTATTTATCACGCGATCGCATATATAAACGTCAAAGTACAGTAATATACTTAACTATAGGTGATATATTATAAGTTTATCATGAACCCCTGTGTTGAGTTTGTATTTTATTATATATTGTTATTTGATTTCCTTTTCTTTATTTCTATCTTATTTTCTTAAGTTTACTCGGTTTTATACATCCGTCACGGAGTGGCAGTAGATGTGCGGCCGGGCAAACCCAAGGCCCAACTAATGCCGGTAAAAACGGCGAAAGGCTCGCGTGACCTCCGCGAGCCTTTCTTGTTTTTGGGCGTTAAGCCGATTTGGTGCGGCGCCGAATCGCGCCTGCTTTTACTTCGGACCGATCATCTGCTCTGGGCGGACGACGGCGTCGTACTGCTCGGCGGTCACGAGGCCGCTGGCAAGCGCCTCTTCCTTCAGCGTCGTGCCGTTCTTATGCGCCGTCTTGGCGATCTTGGCGGCGTTGTCGTAGCCGATGGTCGGGGCGAGCGCGGTGACCAGCATCAGCGACCGCTCGAGCCCGGCTTTGATATTGTCTTCGCGCGCCTCGATGCCAACGACGCAATTGTCGGTAAAGGACACGGCGGCGTCGCCGAGCAGCTGCACGGACTGCAGGAAATTATAGGCCATCATCGGATTGTAGACGTTGAGCTCGAAATGCCCCTGGCTGTCGGCGAAAGTCAGCGCCGCATGATTGCCGAAGACATGGATGCAGACCTGCGTCAGCGCTTCGCACTGGGTCGGATTGACCTTTCCCGGCATGATCGAGGAACCCGGCTCGTTTTCCGGCAGTGCCAGTTCACCGAGACCGGCACGCGGGCCGGAGCCGAGCAGGCGGATGTCATTGGCGATCTTGAAGAGTGCCGCGGCAGCCGCGTTGATGGCGCCGTGACTGAAGACCATGCTGTCATGCGAGGCCAGCGCCTCGAATTTGTTGGGAGCGGTGACGAAGGGGAGGTCGGTGATCCCGGCAATCGCTTCCGCCACCTTTTCGGCGAAGCCAACCGGCGCGTTGAGGCCGGTACCGACGGCGGTGCCGCCCTGGGCCAGTTCGCAGAGGCCAGGAAGCGTCATCTCGATGCGCTTGATTGCCGATCCGACCTGCGCCGCATAGCCCGAAAATTCCTGGCCAAGCGTCAAAGGGGTGGCGTCCTGCGTGTGGGTACGGCCAATCTTGATGATGTGGTTGAACTCGACGACCTTCATGTCGAGAGCGGCGTGCAGGTGCTTGAGCGAGGGAAGCAGGTGATGGGCGATCTGCTCGGCGCAGGCGATATGCATCGCAGTCGGGTAGGTGTCGTTGGACGACTGGCTCATGTTGACGTGATCGTTCGGATGGACCGGCTTCTTCGAGCCCATCACGCCGCCAAGCATTTCGATTGCCCGGTTGGAAATCACTTCATTGGCGTTCATGTTGGATTGCGTGCCAGAGCCGGTCTGCCAGACGACGAGCGGGAAGTGCTCGTTCAGCTTTCCGTCGATCACTTCCTGGGCAGCGTCCGTTATCGCCTTGCCGATCGCAGGGTCGAGCTGGCCGAGCTCGACATTGACGCGGGCTGCCGCCTGCTTGACGATTCCAAGCGCGCGCACGATCGACAGCGGCTGCTTTTCCCAGCCGATCTTGAAGTTGCCAAGCGAGCGCTGGGCCTGCGCGCCCCAGTAACGGTCGTTTGCCACTTCGATCGGGCCAAAGGTGTCTGTTTCGGTACGGGTCGCGCTCATGGCTGTCGCCTTCCTCTCGCTGTCTTAAGGATGGCGTCTTATAGGCCTGCCGCTGCCACAAGAAAACAGGTTCGGGACTGAAAAATATGAAAGTGTTTTTCAGGTTTTAGTCCGTCAGGCCGTGGCATTTGGGACACGTCCGGAATTTTATGCGAAACGGCTTAAAAACGCACTTTGGCGGCGGTGCGAAATTGGGTAAAAAATTAACTAATAATTTCATAATTTTGTGTGAACTGCCTGTCGTCGCTGCTTCGGGTCACGTCACGCAAAGTTGAGTCGTCCGGCGCTGGCGGCGCAGGCCGGATTCTGACAAGCAGTCAGAAAGCCAGGCGGTACGAATTTGAATGGGCTCTGCCCGCGCCAAGACAGCACGAGACCAAGACAGCATGAGACTGGGACTGGAAAAAGCATGACATCGTTTTTCAAGGGTGCGGTCTCCGCACTGGCACTTTCCTGCGGTTTTACGGCTCTCGCCGCGCCCGCGCATGCCTATACGCTGATGGACATGATCCGCGGCGACCGGCAGCGTACCCAGAGCACGATCATCAATCCCGCCGATCCGGCGCAGATGCCGGCAGCGCAGCCGCCGGTCAACGCGCCGCTGCCGAAGGTCACGGCACCGCGTTACTATACCTATAAGCCCGATGCGATGCGTCTGGTGAACACGGCACGGTTTGCCGATCCAGTCGTGACAGGCGCCGTCGCAGACGTGTCGGCAACCTCCGGCGACCAATCGGGCGTCCAGCGCCGGTATCTCGCCGATGCCAAGGTTCGCGCCGACGCCAATGTGGCGAAATCGCTCGAAACCTATTACGGCGATGTGAAAAACCCGCTTGTCTGGGTTACTGGCTCCGACGTCAATGATCGCGCCAAGGCTGCCATGAATTTCCTGGCAAGCGCCGGTTCCGTCGGTCTCGACCCCGCCGACTATGCCGTCGATCTCCCAGCCGTCGATTCGGCCAATCCAGACCCGGCGGTTCGCGATCACGCGCTGACGCAGTTCGAGCTCGACCTGTCGTCCAAGGTTCTGGCCTATGTCCAGGACACGGTGCGCGGCCGTCTCGATCCGAACAAGCTGTCCGGCTATCACGATTTCAAGCGCAAGACAGTCAATCTCGATCCGGTGCTGAAGCTTGCGCGCATGAGCCCGGATGTCGGCGCCTATCTTTCCAGCCGCAGCCCGGATGGACGCGAGTTCGATATTCTGAAGAAGGAGCTGGCCAAGCTGAAGGCTGAAGGCGGTGATCAGGAGCAGATCACCATCTCGCTGAACGGCCTACTGCGTCCGGGCGATAGCTCGCCGGAGATCGCCAACATCGTCAAGGCCATCGGGAAGCATGGTTCGGAAACGCTGAAGACCGAGCATGCGGCGATGCTGGCTGCCTATACCGGCGGTTCGGACTATTCGCCGGAAATCGTGTCACTGGTCGAGGACTTCCAGAAAGAACATGGCCTGAAGCCCGACGGCGTCGTCGGCCAGGCGACCGTCCGGGTCATGACCGGCGGCGACAGCAACGCGGCGAAGATCAACAAGCTCGTCGTGGCGATGGAACAGGCGCGCTGGCTGCCCGACGATCTCGGTTCACGCTACGTGATGATCAACCAGCCGGCCTTCATGGTCTATTACCACAACGACAACAAGGAACAGCTGTCGATGCGGGTGGTGATCGGCCAGCCGTCGCACCAGACGTTCTTCTTCGAGGATCAGATCCAGACCGTTGAGTTCAATCCGTTCTGGGGTGTTCCGCAGTCGATCATCATCAACGAGATGCTGCCGAAGCTGCGCGCCGACCCGAACTATCTCGACCGCATGGGTTACGAAGTTGCCGTCAACGGCCGCGCCGTCCCGTCGTCCAGCGTCGACTGGTACGGCTCGACCTCGAACGTCTCCGTGCGTCAGCCACCGAGCGGTGACAATGCTCTCGGCGAACTGAAGATCCTGTTCCCGAACGCGCATGCGATCTACATGCACGACACGCCGCAGCGCAGCTTCTTCAAGCGTGACATGCGCGCGCTCAGCCACGGCTGCGTCCGTCTTGCCGATCCCCGCGCCATGGCGGCTGCCGTGCTGAACACCACGGTCGACGACGTTGGCAAGCAGATTGCCGGCGGTCAGAACAAGGCGGTATCGGTGCCGCAGCGCATCCCGATCTATATCGCCTACTTCACGGCCTGGCCGAACAAGGACGGCAATGTCGAATATTTCAACGACGTCTATGATCGCGATACCTACACGCTGAAGGCCTTGGACATCACCAGCAAGGCGCGCGGCGCCCAGATCTGAGCGTCCCGGCAATCATGAAAAAGGCGGCCACTGGCCGCCTTTTCTGTTTGCGATGGTTGGCCGCTCAGACGGCCTGCGCGGTCTTGTTCTTTGCCGCGTAGTCGCGGATCAGCGCGTTGACGAAATCAGGCGTCAGTTCGTCGAAATGCTGGATGATCCGGCTGGGCTCCAGGCTTGCGATCGGCACGTCGGAATAGCCGAAGGGAACGCCGATCGAGGCGACGGCGGCGTTCTTCGCAACGGCGATATCGTTGAAACTGTCACCGACCATGATGCTCCGCTCAGGCGAGCCGCCGGCTTTCTCGATCGTGCCGAGCAGATGGCGGGCGTCCGGCTTACGGACCGGAAATGTATCGCCGCCGGTGATGGCTGCAAAATAATGCGTGAGGCCGAGTGCGTCGATCAACGTGCGTGCAAGCGATTCCATCTTGTTGGTGCAGACGGCGAGCGTGAAGCCGTTGTCCCTGAGCGTGTCCATCGCGGCGATCAGGCCGGGATAGGGCTTGGTATGGCCGGGCATGCTCGAACTGTAATGGGCGATGAAGCGCTGCAGCAAAGGTCCGGCCTCGTCTTCGGTCAGCGGATGGCCGTGCAGCTTGCAGGCGCGCTCGATCATCACCTTGGCGCCGTGGCCGACGAGATGGGTCAGGTCGTCATAGCTGACCGGCGCAAGGCCGATCGAGGCGATCGTGTGGTTCAGGCTGTCGATGAGATCGGCATGCGTGTCGAGCAGCGTGCCGTCGAGATCGAATACGACAAGGGCAGGGGTCAAGGTCTATCGCCTCTTCATGAAATGCTGATGGTCCGCAGTAGGGTAAGGAGGCCGGAAAAGCAACGCCAAGACTAGGTTTCGGCGCCCATGCGCGGATGCTTCCGCTTTTCAGTTTGCTACGGTTATTTTGGCTTTCGTTTGGCAAACGAGCCGTGTAAACAGCACATCCAACGAAACAATCGGAGTAAGCGGCGCATGGATGCCCGCGAAATGAAGATCAAGGCCGCCGAGGCAGCGCTGACCCATGTGGAAAGCGGCATGCGCCTCGGAATCGGTACCGGGAGCACTGCGGAGGAATTCGTCCGGCTGCTGGCGGAAAAGGTTGCCGGCGGCTTCAAGGTCGAGGGAGTTCCGACTTCGGAGCGCACGGCGCGGCTCTGCGTCGAACTCGGCGTTCCCCTGAAATCGCTCGACGAACTCCCGGAACTCGATATGACGATCGACGGTGCGGACGAAGTCGATGGTGCCTTGCGGCTGATCAAGGGCGGCGGCGGCGCGCTGCTGCGCGAAAAGATCGTCGCTGCCGCATCCGGGCGGATGCTCGTGATTGCCGACGAGAGCAAGCTGGTCGAGACGCTCGGCCGCTTTCCGCTGCCGATCGAAGTCAATCCGTTCGGCCTCGTTTCGACCCGCATGGCGATCGAGAAGGTGGCAAGCCGGCTCGGTCTGACGGGCGGTCTTACGCTGCGCCGCTCGGGCGAAGACGATTTCATGACGGATGGCGGTCACCACATCATCGATGCATCATTTGGCCGTATTCCTGATGCAGAGGCGCTCTCGAGCGAGCTGAACTCGATACCCGGTGTCGTGGAGCACGGGCTTTTTCTCAATATGGCGGCACTTGCGATCATTGCTGGTCCTTCCGGTGCACGCACGCTGCAGGCGAACAGATAACAGGAGCACTGAAACTCATGAAGAAATTTGCAGGTCTTGGCCGTATCGCCGCTGCGACCGTTATTCTCTCCAGCTTCGCTTTCGGTACCGCCGTCAAGGCTCAGGAAGTTACGGACGACCAGCTGAAGGCAGCGCGCGCGGCAATCGCCGCGATCGGCGCCACCGCGCAGTTCGACAACATCCTGCCGGGTCTGGCCGAGCGTCTGAAGGCCGGCCTGATCCAGGATTCGCCGAATTACGAAGACCAGATTTCGCAGACGGTCGATTCCACGGCGCTTGCTCTCGCGCCGCGCCGCGCCGATCTCGAAAAGGAAGCCGCGACCAATTACGCCAAGGCCTTCTCGGTTGAGGAACTCAAGGCGATCGCCGATTTCTACAATTCCGACGTCGGCAAGAAGCTCCTCAAGGACGGCCCGATCGCCTCGCGCGAAACCAACCGCGCCGCCGATATCTGGGCACAGGGCATTGCCCGCGACCTGCAGAAGAACGCCAGCGACGAGTTGAGCAAGATCATCAAGGTCGAACCCGTTCAGCTCGATACGCCGGCGCCCGCCGATGCTCCGGCCCAGGCTCCTGCAAAGGCTCCCGCCAAGGCTCCTGCAAAGGCTCCGGCGCCGGCTCTGAACCTGCAGACGCCGCAATAAGCATCTTCAATATCCGCATGACGAAAGCCCGGCTCGCGCCGGGCTTTTGTTTTGGCGGCGGCCGATACTATATGCAGCGTGAGTTTTCCTTCCCTATTCCCAACCGGAGCATTTCCCATGTCCTCATACGATTACGACCTCTTCGTCATTGGTGGCGGTTCTGGAGGCGTAAGAGCGGCGCGCGTCGCCGCCTCGCTCGGCAAGAAGGTGGCGATCGCCGAGGAATATCGTTATGGCGGCACCTGCGTCATCCGCGGCTGCGTGCCGAAGAAGCTGTTCGTCTACGCTTCGCAATATCATGAGCATTTCGAGGATGCGGCGGGCTTCGGCTGGACGGTCGGCGAAAGCAGTTTCGACTGGAAGAAGCTGATCGCCGCCAAGGACGCCGAGATCGCCCGGCTTGAAGGCCTCTACAAGAAGGGGCTGTCCAACGCGAACGCCGAAATCCTCGACACGCGCGCGGAGCTCGTCGATCGCCATACGGTGCGTCTCGTCAACACCGGGCAGACTGTGACGGCAAAGACGATCGTGATCGCCACCGGCGGCCGCCCCAATGAGCACAAGGCGCTGCCCGGCCACGAGCTCTGCATCTCGTCGAACGAAGCCTTCCATCTGGAAGAGCTGCCGAAAGCGATCGTCATTGCCGGCGGCGGTTATATCGCCGTCGAATTCGCCAATGTCTTCCACGGCCTCGGCGTCGAGACGACGCTGATCTATCGCGGCGCTGAAATCCTGTCGCGCTTCGATCATGATCTGCGCCGCGGCCTGCACGAGGCGATGGTGGCCAAGGGGATCCGCATCCTCTGCCACGACGTGATCGAGAAGGTCTCGAAGGGCGCCGATGGTCTCGTGGTCGAGACGAAGAACAACGGCACGCTGAATGCCGGCGTGGTGATGCTGGCGCTCGGCCGCGATCCGAATACCGAAGGCCTCGGCCTGGAAGCGGCCGGTGTGAAGACCGACGCGCGCGGAGCCATCGTCGTCGATGACTATTCACGCACCAGCGTGGACAACATCTACGCGCTGGGCGATGTCACCGACCGGGTGCAGCTGACGCCGGTGGCAATCCATGAGGCGATGTGCTTCATCGAGACCGAATACAAGAACAACCCGACCAAGCCGGATCACGAGACGATCGCGACCGCGGTCTTCTCGCAGCCGGAGATCGGCACCGTCGGCCTTACGGAGGAGGCGGCTGCTGCGGCCTACAGGGAAATCGAGGTGTACCGGGCGCAGTTCCGGCCGCTGAAGGCGACACTGTCAGGCCGCGGCGAGAAGATGCTGATGAAGCTGATCGTCGATGCGGCCAGCCGCAAGGTGATCGGCGCGCATATCCTCGGCCATGATGCCGGTGAGATGGCGCAGATCCTCGGCATCACGCTGAAGGCCGGATGCACAAAGGACGACTTCGACCGCACCATGGCGGTTCATCCGACTGCGGCGGAAGAGCTCGTCACCATGTATGCGCCGAGCTACCGCATCGTCGACGGTCAGAAGGTCTGACCGTCAGCTGGTGATCCGCGGCATGCGGATCACCTTCAGGAAGAGGGCGTTCATCGCCTGGGCGATACCGTCTGTCGGCGTCACCTCGAAATAGAGGCCGGGCGAGGCGCATTCGGCCATCTTCGTCGGAATCTGGCTCTGGAACGGCTTGATCCAGCTGTTGTACCAGCTGTTCTTCGGCAGCGGCAGGTAGGTGGTGTAGAGCACCGCGATCTTGATGCCCTTGTCCTTCAGCGGCTTGCAGAAGGACGTGTCGATCGGTTCCTGGCAGCGGCCGCCCGTCGTTGCCTTGGTGCAGGTGCTCGGCTTGTTGCTGTCGCCGACGCCGTCTGAGACGAAGAACAGGATTTTCTGCGGCTGGGTCTGCGTATTGCCATCGCCCTGGTCGCCGATGATCGTCTTCATCTGCGTCAGCGCATTGTCGAAGCTGGTCTGCTGGTCGTTGTTGTAGCCCTGGTAGGGGATCGACATCAGATCGACTGCATTCGTGTAGGTTGCCACTTTGTCGAGATCCGTGATCGGATTGGAAATCGTCGTCAGGTTGGCATCCTGGGCGCGCTTGCCGAAGGTGTAGACCCCCATGGAAAACTGGTTGTCGCTGACGCGCTGGGTCTTGGCCGTCTGGGTCAGCTGCTGCGTCGCCTGGCGGACGACGTCGATGCGCAGGGTCACCTTGTTGTTCTTGGCGACGTTGTAATAGCTCTTCGGATCCTCGACGCCGGCGTCGGAGACGACGTGGCAGGCAAAGGCGCAGGTATCCGATGTGTTCTTTTCCATCGTCGCGACATCGGTCGGCGTCGCGCCAACGCCCATGGACGGCGTGTTGTCGAGCAGGATGTAGAAGTTCATGAAGGCGGCAGTCTGGAAGACGGCATTCGCCGTGCCGCTGATGTCGATGGTGCTGCGGCCGAAGATCTGCATGAAGGTGGTGGGTACGGCGGCGCTGAAGGTCACCTGCGAGTTCAGCTGGTTGGAGACCTTGCTGACCTTTACGTCGACGCTGACATTGCTCGCGGTCAGCTCACCCTGCATCTGCGCCAGGAAGATGCTTCGGGCGTCCGTCTGGCCAACCGAGAGAGCGCCATCGCCGCTCATCGTCATCGCCTGGGTCACGGCATTGGATTTTTGCGAGATGGCGCCGACTGCGGCTGCGTCCGCGGCGGCGTAAAGCTGTGTCCTCAGGCTCATCGCGTGACCGAAATCGATCGCCATGCCGGCAGAGCCGATCAGCGGCACCGTCAGAAGCGCCGTCAACATCCCGAAATTGCCGGAGCGGTCGGCGAGCAAGCGGCGGATCATCATGGTGGGCAGGATCCCTCTGGAGCGCGTCGGGGACCGGCACCGTGCTGGACCCCTTGATATTAAGGGGCGTTGTAACAGCAAAAGCTAAATCGGCAGCAAAATGACGTGGTATAGTTTGTCTTAACGGCCGGGATTGAAGAGTGGCGGCAGCATTCCTTTATATGCTGCAGAACGTCGTTCTTTGCGTCCGAAAGTGTCTGAAACGCCGCTAGGCAAGTCGGACCTAAAGGTTTATAAGCCGCCGTTATTCTTTAGGGACAAAGACGCCGGACTGTTTCCGGCGCAATGAAGGTGAGTAAGATGGCACAGACTTGGACCCCGAGCAGTTGGCGGCAAAAACCGATCCAGCAGGTTCCGGAATATCCGGACGCAGCCGCTTTGGCGGCAACGGAAGCCACGCTTGCCACCTATCCGCCGCTGGTTTTTGCCGGTGAGGCGCGCCGCCTCAAGAAGCAGCTGGCCAGCGTTGCCAATGGCGACGCATTCCTGCTGCAGGGCGGCGATTGCGCCGAGAGCTTTGCCGAACACGGCGCCGACAACATCCGCGACTTCTTCCGCGCCTTCCTGCAGATGGCGGTCGTGCTGACCTATGGCGCGCAGCTGCCTGTCGTCAAGGTTGGCCGCATCGCCGGTCAGTTCGCCAAGCCGCGTTCATCGAACATCGAGACGATGAACGGCGTTTCGCTGCCGAGCTATCGCGGTGACGTCATCAACGGCATCGAATTCACCGAGGAAGCCCGCATTCCGAACCCGGAACGCCAGCTCGACGCCTACCGTCAGTCGGCAGCGACGCTGAACCTGCTGCGCGCCTTCGCGATGGGCGGCTACGCCAATCTCGAAAACGTTCACCAGTGGATGCTCGGCTTCATCAAGGACAGCCCGCAGGCTGACCGCTACCGCAAGCTGGCGGACCGCATTTCCGAGACCATGGACTTCATGAAGGCCATCGGCATCACGGCTGAAAACCAGCCGAGCCTGCGCGAGACGGATTTCTTCACCAGCCACGAAGCGCTGCTGCTCGGCTATGAGGAAGCGCTGACCCGCGTCGACTCCACCTCCGGCGACTGGTACGCGACGTCAGGCCACATGATCTGGATCGGCGACCGCACGCGTCAGCTCGACCATGCACATGTCGAATATTTCCGCGGCATCAAGAACCCGGTTGGTCTGAAGTGCGGCCCGTCGCTGACGCCCGACAACCTGATCGAGCTGATCGATGCGCTGAACCCGGCCAACGAAGCCGGCCGTCTGACGCTGATCTGCCGCTTCGGTCATGACAAGGTCGCCGACAGCCTGCCGAAGCTGATCCGTGCCGTCGAGAAGGAAGGCCGCAAGGTCGTCTGGTCCTGCGACCCGATGCACGGCAACACGATCACGCTCAACCACTACAAGACGCGTCCGTTCGAGCGGATCCTGTCGGAAGTCGAAAGCTTCTTCCAGATCCATCGTGCCGAAGGCACGCATCCGGGCGGCATCCATATCGAGATGACCGGCAAGGACGTCACCGAATGCACCGGCGGCGCACGCGCCGTGACGGCCGACTCGCTGTCCGACCGCTACCACACGCATTGCGACCCGCGTCTCAATGCCGACCAGGCGCTCGAGCTGGCATTCCTGCTTGCCGAGCGCATGAAGGGCGGCCGCGACGAGAAGCGCATGGCAGCCAGCGCCTGATCTGGTCCTATATTGAATGATGAGAGCCCGGCTTCGCGCCGGGCTTTTTTATTGCACCAGCACCGATTGCTGGCAGCGGGCGTCGGTGACGCGGATATCGGCTTCGCCGATCTTGATGCCAAGCATCGACAGCGTGTTGTAGACCAATTCGTCGAGCGGCTTGGTCACGCCGGTCAGCGTCTGCGACACGGCTGCGGTCACCGCCTTCGGCGTGCCGAGCGTCAGGGTGAGCAGCTGGACGTCGATATCCGTATTGCCGAGCAGGCTCTGCACGGTCGAGGTCAACGTGTCCCTGGTCGACACGTTCTTGACCGCCTTCGCCGCGATATCGGACGGCTGGAAGGTCAGCCGGCTCTTGTCGAGATTGGTGACGTTGACATCGGCGATGGCGCTCGCCTTCAGGAGGCCGAGGATATCGAGAAGCGTCGCCTTGCTGACGCGCGGCTTGCTGCCGAAATTGGCGAAGGCGCTGGTATCGACGTCACCGAGCGCGATTTCGGCAACGCCGGGAACCGCCTCGACGCCGACATTGACGTTCTTTGCCCCGCCGCCGAGGCAGGCGATGCTGGAGAGCCGCGCTTCCGCATAGGCGACCTCGACGTAAAGCGGTACCCGCAGCTTCATGCCGCCGATGATCCCGATACCGGGAACGCTGGTCTCGATCGCCAGGCGAATCTGCGGGGTACGCACCGCCGACCCTGATGTGCCGACGGCATTTGCGGCGTAGCCGACCGGCCTCTCGCCGACGGCGAGCGTCAGCTTGACGTTCAGCAGGCCGGGAATGGCGCTGCTGACGTTGGCGGCGACCTGTTTTTTCTGGTTTGCGGCAAGCGCCGTTGCAGAGATGAGTTCCATTGCCGAGGCAACGACCTCGAGATGCGAACCGCTGCCGATCGCCCGCTCGCCGGTCGAGCCGAGATTGAGGATGTCCTCGAGCTTCACCTTGATCTGTGTCGTGCCGAGCGCCTTTTCCAGCGAGCTCAACGTCTTGTCGACGGTCGCCGGCAGGCCGGGGGTCTTGCCGAGCGTATTGAGCAGGCGTGGATAGGAGATGTCGGTCGCCAGCAGTTCGTCATAGGTGGCGGCACTGGCGTTGATGTTGGTGGCGAGGAGATCGAGGAAGGAGAGGAGATTGATGTCTGTCGATGCCAGGCTCTCATAGTCGACGGCCTTTAGATTGATGCTCGTGCCCAGGAGGGCGCCGAGCAGCGCATTGAGAACGCCGTCGTTGATGCTGGCAAGGCGTGAGCCGACGGAGAAGGCGGCGACCTTGGCGGCCGACGCGGTGCCTGTGGCGCTCAGGGTCGGGGCAGTGGCGAAGATATTGGCGAAAGCGAGCTCGCCCTTTTGCGAGACTGCAACTTTTACGGCATCGTATGGCTGCTTTCCGGCAACGAAGCGCTGATCGGGCGAAATGCTGAGATCTGCGAAGTAGGAGCCTGGCATATAGCTGACGACAGCCTGGAATTGTGACAGGTCGGAGCCCTTCGGCAGTGTACCGCTGCCGGTGAAATAGCCGTTCTCGGTGGTGATCGCGGCATCGACGCCGTTCTCTTTGAAATTGGCAAGCAGCTGCTCCGGTGCGTGGTTGATATCGGCAGCCGCAGCGATGGCGCCGATGTCGCTCAACTGTTGCAGGCGGCGTTGTTGTAGCGTCAGCATGCCGTAATCGATGCCCATGCCGAGGGAGTAGATGATCAGGGGCGCGCAAATGGCAGCGCTGATGGCGATGTTGCCACTGCTGTCGCGGCAAAAGCGCAGGGCATTCAATGGCATTCAGATGCCTCCCATCCGGATGGTCGCAAAACGCCGGATCATGTGCTCGGGGAGCGGAAAAGTATAAAGATTCCAGATGGGTAGATTATTGGAATCATATTCGGTCGTCACCGTGAACTGGTTGACGTTGTCAGGATCGGTGGTGACGGTGATTTGAATCTTGTCTTTCTGCAGCAGCGGATGATTGAGCGTCGAGGCGCTGATGAAATTGTCGACCAGCGTTTCGCGCTCCTTCGCCGAGAGGCCGGCGACGGCCGTGCGCGCAGCGTCTGCGGTGATCTGCTGAACGGAATGCGCGGCGGTGAGATAGATGGCGTAGGCGATGAGTGTCAGGATGACGAGAAGGAAGATCGGCGCGACGATCGCAAATTCGATGGCGGCAGCGCCTCTTTCATTCGACCGGAAACGGTTGAAGACGATCATGTTGGACCTCATGTCAGCTCGATTGAGCTTGCGTCCTATATACGGCCGCATCTCTTAATTTTGAATTATCTAATGAACGTGATGCGTGTGTTTGGGATCTCTACGGCTGCGTCATTTTGGGAATTCGGCGACTCGCGGTCAGTTTTGACCTGCAACTATTGGTTCATGTGCAGATGCGACCGGCGCGCTCGTGGACGCGGGTCATCAATAATGCTGACCTTTTCCATCAGGAGAATGGATTTGACCGGGCGTGCGGCCCGGGCCAATTTCCTCGGCAGCGACGGCAGAGGATCGGATGATGGACCGGGACTATACAGGAGGCTGCGCCTGCGGCGCCGTCCGATTTCGAAGCAGGAACAAGCCCGGTGCGGTGGTTGCCTGTCACTGCTCGCAGTGCCGGCGCCAGACCGGCCTCTATTTTGCCTCAGTCGATGTTCCGCTCGACGGCCTGGTCATCGATGGCCGCGAAACCCTGCACTGGTATCAGTCGAGCGAAGCGGCTGAGCGCGGCTTCTGCAGGAATTGCGGGTCAGCGCTTTTCTGGCAGCGGATCGGTTCGGATAGCGTCTCGATTCTTGCCGGCGCCTTCGACAAGCCGAGCGATCTCGCCTTCGGCTATCATATCTATTGCGCTGACAAGGGCGATTTCTACGAGATCAACGACGGGCTGCCGCAATATCCGGACGGCGGCTAGATCTTCTTGGCCTCCAGAGCTGCGCTGAGGCGGGCGACGTCTTCGCGCAGCGCGGTCAGTTCGGTCAGCACCCGCATGTCGATCTTCTGGTGCAGCGACAGGACTTCGAGCTCGGACTTCAGATTGACCTCGTAGTCCTTGGCGGCCTCGAAGCGGTCTCGTTCAGCCTGCCGGTTCTGCGACATCATGATGATCGGCGCCTGGATGGCGGCCAGCATCGACAGGATCAGGTTGAGGAAGACGAAGGGGTAGGGGTCGAAGGCCCCGGTGGCGAGGATGATCGTGTTGACGAGCGTCCAGATCACCAGGAACGCCAGGAAGGCGATGATGAAGGACCAGGAGCCGCCGACGCGCGCGATACCATCTGCAACGCGCTGGCCGAAGGAGGATTCCGCCGAGAGCGCGGCATTGACGTCGGTCGAGATGATCTTGCGCTCGTGAGCCTTGGCGAGGACGCGTTTCTCGATGTCACCGAGTTCGTCGGCGCTCTTGCCGAAATGCGCGTGGATGAAGTTGGGAAGATTGTACATGCCTGGCTCCGAAGCGTTGTCGCGTCAGAGCCAGTATTCCAGCCGACCGGCGGAATGCAATGCAAATTGAAGGCTTGGGCCTAGTAGCTGGCCTCGTTGACCCTCACATGCTGCGGGAAGAAGCGGTCGAGCGTCTGCGCCTTGCCGAACATCACGTCATGCTGGAGATAGCGATAGTCGCGCACCAGCGGGTCGAGCTTCTTGGCGTCGAGAACCCAGTCCGGCGTCACTTCATTCTTGCGCGTCGCCAGCTGGTAGCGGTCGATGATGTCGTATTTCTTCTGAACGCGGCCGAGGAAGCCGGTGTAATAGGGGTGCTCGAAGCCGGCGAACTTCAGGAGGTTATAGGAGATCAGCGACGGGCTGATCGTGCCGACATCCTGCTTCACGCCCTTCTTGCTCGACCAGATGACCAGCGGCGTCTCGTGCTGCTGCTTCATGATGTCGAGCGGCGCCTTGCGGGTGGCAACCTGGTCCGGCATGTAGCCGGCGCTCATGTAGACATTGCCGAGCGGCGGCAGGTGGTCGCCCCAGAGGACGATGATGGTCTCGCGCTCGCGCTTCGCGGCCCAGTCCATCAGCATCTTCAGGCTTTCGTCGGCTTCCTTGACGCCCTGCGTATAGGTGGCGAGCGTCGCGCGGTCGGATTCAGGAATATTGCCCTGGATGTCGATCGAATTGTGCGCGTAGCGGTTGGCCTCGTAGGGGCCATGTCCCTGCAAGGTGACGGCGAAGAAGAAGAAGGGTTTGTCGAGGCCATCACCCTCGCGCATGATTTCCTTCATCAGCGAGTCGTCGGATGCGAAGATGCCGCGCTTTTCCATCGGCGGAAGGGTTTCCTCGGTGCGGAACTCCTCGAAGCCGAAATCCTTGTAGACCTCGTTGCGGTTCCAGAACCAGCCGCTGAAGGGATGCAGCGCACGTGCCGTATATCCTTCGCCACGGAAGAAGGTGGCAAGCGAAGGAATGTCGCGACGGATATATTGCTGGTAGGGAATGCTGCCATAGGGCAGGAAGGCGTTGGAGAAGCCGGTCAGAGCCTCGAACTCGACATTGGCGGTCATGCCGCCGAATTCCGGCGAGAAAACGTAGCCGGATTGCGCCGCACGGATCGTCGGCATCGGGTCGGCGCTGAAATTGAGGTTCTTCAGCCGCGTCGGATCCCAGAAGGACTCGCTCATCAGCATGATGACATCGGGCTTTTCGCGCGGGCCGGCGAGATAGCCGTAATTGCGCGCCGGGATCGCATCCAGCGCTTCGGTATTCAGCCCGGCGGGAGCCGCGACGTCGGCCATCGGCACGTTGAAGATGAAGGCCAGGATGAAGCCGTTGCTGCGGTAGTTTTCCTTCTGGTCCCACATCATCGGCACGACCTGCAGGCGGTCGCGGATATAGGAATATTGCGAATAGTCCATCAGCGAGCCGAAAGCGGCGATGACGGGAAGCCCGAGGCAGAGACGGCGCATGCGCGCCTGGCCTGACAGCTTCGGGAAGGTGCGCCAGGCATAGCGCCAGCCGAACACCATGCCGGCGGCGAGCAGGACCAGACCGGCCACGATCGCGATTGCAGTGAACGGTCGGTCGCGCACCATCACCGGCAGCAGTTCCATGATCTGGCGCCCAAAAAGGATATCCGACGGATAGAAGGGGTCGGAGAGATAGTGCTGCTTCTGGTTCGAGACGAAGGCCGGGATCAGCACCAGCGGCACGAGGATCAGCGCCGACTGGTGGCGGCGGCCGAAGGCTGCATCGAGCGTCAGCATCAGGATCGTCAGCATCGCCACGGTCGTCATGCCGGGGCGGGCCGTTGAGGTCAGGAAATCGCCGACATCGGCAAGCGTGCTGCGGGCGATCCATTCGACGGCGATGACGCTCAGCAGCGCAATCGAAAAGGTCAGCGCGACGCTGAGGACACCGCGGGCAGCCGGAGAGCGGACATTGGAGCCGAGACCAGTGGAAAGCAGCGCCGTTCTTCTGGCCTGCGCGGACTTCATGACCGATGCGATCAAGGCGGACTCCAATGTCATTCCCGCCGGTTTCGCGGCGTCATAAAAACTTCATCGAACTGTCACATGCCCGCCATGAACGCTAGATGAACCGTTTGGGTTTCCTCAGTTTTCCCGCTGATTTGATTTTTTTGCGCAGCAGCTCCATTGCCTTTTCATGGCCGGGCACATTGCGAGGAGGATGCGCGCGCGCTAAATGGATGACATGACACAGGAAAACGCTCCTTTGAACACGCTCCGTATCGCCGTCGCGCAGCTAAACCCTGTTGTGGGGGATGTTGCCGGAAATCTCGCCAAGGCCCGCGAGGCACGCGCCGACGCGGCGCGTCAGGGCGCGGATCTTCTGCTTCTGACGGAGCTCTTTATTTCGGGCTATCCGCCGGAAGATCTCGTGCTGAAACCGGCCTTCCTGAAGGCCTGCCAGAAGGCGGTCGACGATCTCGCCGCCGATACGGCGGATGGCGGACCGGGTGTCATCGTCGGCTTTCCCCGCCAGGGCGAGACCGGCCGGCACAATTCGGTCGCCGTCATCGATGGCGGCAAGATCCTGGTTCTGCGCGACAAGATCGATCTGCCGAATTACGGCGAATTCGACGAGAAGCGCGTCTTCGACGAAGGTTCGATGCCGGGTCCGGTCAATTTCCGCGGTATCAGGATCGGCGTGCCGATCTGCGAGGAAATCTGGAACGATATCGGCGTCTGCGAGACGCTGGCCGAAAGCGGCGCTGAAATCCTGCTGGTGCCGAACGGTTCGCCCTATTATCGCGGCAAGGTGGACGTGCGCCATCAGGTGGCGTTGCGCCAGGTCATCGAGACCGGTCTGCCGCTGATCTTCGCAAACCAGCTGGGCGGCCAGGACGAACTGGTCTTCGATGGCGCCAGCTTCGCCTTCAACGGCGACAAGTCGCTGGCCTTCCAGATGAGCCAGTTCGAGCCGGCGCTTGCCGTGACGACCTGGAAGCGCGGCGAAAACGGCTGGCGCTGCAGCGAAGGGCCGATGTCGCATGTGCCGGAGAAGGAAGAGGCCGATTACCGCGCCTGCCTTCTCGGCTTCCGCGACTATGTCAACAAGAACGGTTTCAAGAATGTCGTGCTCGGCCTGTCTGGCGGTATCGACTCGGCGATCTGCGCGGCGATCGCCGTCGATGCGCTGGGCGAGGAGCGGGTGCGCACCGTCATGCTGCCCTATCGCTATACCTCGGAGGATTCGCTGAAGGACGCCGCCGACTGCGCCAAGGCGCTCGGTTGCCGCTACGATATCGTGCCGATCGAGGAGCCGGTGAAAGGCTTCACCTCGGCGCTCTCGGATTTGTTCGAAGGTACCGATAGCGGCATCACCGAGGAAAACCTGCAGAGCCGCGCCCGCGGGGTCATCCTGATGGCGATCTCCAACAAGTTCGGCTCGATGGTGGTCACGACAGGCAACAAGTCGGAAATGTCGGTCGGCTATGCGACGCTCTACGGCGACATGAACGGCGGCTTCAACCCGATCAAGGACCTCTACAAGATGCAGGTCTACGCGATCTCGCGCTGGCGCAACGAACATGTGCCGCCGGATGCGCTTGGTCCGTCGGGCGTCGTCATTCCTGAGAATATCATCGACAAGGCACCGTCCGCCGAGCTTCGCCCGGACCAGAAGGACCAGGATTCGCTGCCGCCTTATCCCGTTCTCGACGACATTCTCGAATGCCTCGTCGAGAAGGAAATGGGCGTCGACGAGATCGTCGCGCGCGGCCACGACGTCGCGACCGTTCACCGCGTCGAGCATCTGCTCTATCTCGCCGAATACAAACGGCGCCAGTCGGCGCCGGGCGTGAAGATCACCAAGAAGAATTTCGGCCGCGACCGCCGCTACCCGATTACCAACCGGTTTAGGGATCGCAGTTAGCGATCGTTAACCCGATCAACCGAAAGCTGCTGACTTCGGCAGTTTCCCGCGCTTCTATCGTCAGAAATGCGGGAGGTTCTGATCGTGCGTGATACGAAAGTCGCCGTCTTCATCGATACCGAAAACCTGCCGGCGCGCTCGGCGGGCGAAATCATCGACATCGCATCGGGCTACGGACGTCTCATCGAGCGGCGCGCCTATGGCGATTTCACGCGGGAGGCTGCGCAGCCGTGGATCGCGGCCGCCGGAAAACATGCGCTCAGCCTCCAGACGGCGGTCAGTTCGCAATCCGGCAAGAACGGTGCGGATATCCTGCTCGCTGTCGACGCGATGGAATATCTGGGATCCTCGGCGATCGATCTTTTCTGCATCGCCAGCAGCGATCGTGATGTCGGTCATCTGGCGACGCGCATCCGGATGCGCGGCAAGCAGGCGATCGGGCTTGGCGCGCCGAATGCTTCGATGCTGCTGCGCGAGTCATTCGACGATTTCTTCGAGCTGCGTCTCGCTGAGGCACCGGTAAGTCTTCCGGCTCTGGCGAAGGTCGTGGCGCTGCAGCCATCGCCCAGCATCCGGCCCTATATCGCGCAGGCGCTGCAGACGGCGAAGCTGAGGGAGGAGGGCTGGCTCGATATTGCCGAGCTCGGCACGTTGCTGCGGCAGGTCTATCCCGACTTCAAGGTGCAGCATTTCGGCGCTCCGAACCTCAGTTCGCTTTTGAAGCGATGCGACTTTATCGAGACACAGATGCATGGCACAAACCGCATGCAAATCAGAATGAAGCGGAACGGCAAATAGCCGGACCGCTGCACAATGCGGGAGGCATGCATGCGCAGTTCGGTCGAGATCTACAATATCCGCACGGCCAAGAGCCGGGTGGTTTTCCAGACGGAACAGCTGATCGAGGCGCCGAACTTTTCGCCCGACGGGCGCTATCTGCTGCTGAACGGCGACGGGCTGCTCTATCGCTTGTCACCGAATGGTGATGGCGGTTTGCAGCAGGTCGATACGGGGTTTGCCGCTGCCTGCAACAACGATCACGGCATCTCGCCCGATGGCAGGCACTATGTGATTTCCGACAAGACGGAACACGGCAAGTCCTGCATCTACACGCTGCCATCAGAAGGCGGGGCGCCGAAGCAGGTGACGGCCAATCTTCCGTCATACTGGCACGGCTGGTCACCGGACGGGAAAGAACTTGCCTATTGCGGCATCCGCGGCGATCTCTTCGACATCTACACGATAGCGGTCGATGGCGGCGAGGAGCGGCGCCTGACCCATGGCGAGGGGCGCAATGACGGGCCGGATTATTCCTTCGACGGGCAGTGGATCTACTTCAATTCCAGCCGCACCGGGCTGATGCAGATCTGGCGCATCCATCCTGACGGCACCGGGCTGGAACAGGTGACCCACGACAATTACGGCAACTGGTTTGCGCATCCATCCCCGACGAATGACAAGGTGCTGATTCTCTCCTACGACCCCGACGTTTTCGATCACCCGCGCGATCTGCATGTGCGGCTGCGGCTGATGGATATGGACGGCGGCAATCTTACGACGCTGTTCGAGTTGTTCGGCGGGCAGGGCACGATCAATGTTCCCTGCTGGTCACCGGATGGTGACGAATTTGCCTATGTGCGCTATTTCCCGGCCTCTTGAAGCGCGCCGGTAAAACGGGCAAGAGGTTCCCGTCAGGTGTCCGCCATTGGCGGGAGAATCGGGAATCCGGTGGAAGACCGGAACGTGCCCAACGCTGTGAGGCCGACGCCTGCCGCAACATGCCACTGGTTTCGACCGGGAAGGCTGCGGCGGGCGGATGACGCCAAGTCAGAAGACCGGCCTGGCATCATGGACTGATCCCGCGCGGACGGCGGGTCGGTTGCGTTGTTGGGGATTTGACGATGCGACCATTGAGCGGGGATGCGCTGCAGCGCGCATCCGCTTTTTCCGGTGACGAGCGCGATGCCGTCTACCGGGCGATCACGACCAGGCGCGACGTGCGCGACCAGTTTTTGCCGGATCCGGTGCCCGAGGATGTGCTGATGCGGTTGCTTTCAGCCGCTCATCATGCGCCGTCAGTCGGCTTCATGCAGCCGTGGAATTTCATCGTCGTCGATGATGCCGCGGTGCGACGGCGGGTGTGGGAGGCGTTCGATCGCGCCAACCGTGAGGCCGCAGATATGTTCGACGGCGAGCGGCAGGCGACATACCGGTCGCTGAAGCTGGAAGGCATCCTCAAGGCGCCCGTGGGCATCTGTATCACCTGCGATCCCTCGCGCAGCGGCGAGGTGGTACTGGGGCGCACGCACAATCCGCGGATGGACAGCTATTCAACCGTCTGTGCGGTGCAGAACCTCTGGCTCGCCGCGCGGGCCGAAGGCGTCGGCGTCGGCTGGGTCAGCATTTTCCACGAGAGCGACCTCAAGGAGATTCTCGGCGTGCCCGCGCATATCGAGATCGTTGCCTGGCTCTGCGTCGGCTATGTCGATGCGCTCTACAGCGAGCCGGAGCTGGCCATCAAGGGCTGGCGGCAGCGGCTGCCGCTCGAAGAGCTGATCTTCCGCGATGGCTGGGGCCGCCGTTAGTTCTGCTGCGGCTGCTGTTGCTGCGGGCCCGAAGTTGCCGGGTTTTTCAGATCGATACTGCCTTGGTCGCCCGCGAGGAATTGAGGGCCGATCTGGCGGACCTTGCTGTTCTGCGGATCGTAGGGCCGGTCTGGGACCTGTGCCTGGGGTGCTGCCGGCGCCTGCGGTGCCGTGGCCGCGGGCGGCTTGGTGGTGATCGTCGTGATCGAGCCCTTTGGCGGCGGCTCGCTGACGGTCTGGTTCTTGCGCATCTGCTCGTAATAGGCGGTCAGATTGCAGGTGCAGGAAGACTTTTCGCCGGGGGCGCGGTTCTTGTAGGCGAAGGCGTTCGGCATGGCGCTGTAGCGGGCGCCGCTCGCAGCCGAAATCATGTTGGCGGCGTCGGTGTTGGAAACGTCCTGATAGAAAAGCTCGGTTTCGATGCCGGGGCACATTTTCGAGCAGGTCGAGGCATCGCGGCTGAAATCGATCGAGGTTGCATTGGTGCTGATCGGGAAGAAGCCGCCGTCGCAGCTGCGCACGCACATGGTGCTGACACGGCCCATCATCTCGCCGCGTGGCACGCCATATTGCGTGTTGCCTTCCTCGCCATTGCCGAGCGGGATGAAGGTGTCGCCGCGCATCGCCTGTTCTTCGGTGCTCGGTGCCGGTTCGTAGGCACGCTCGTCCGGCTGGTAGCCTGCATCGTCATTGCAGCCATTGTCGTCGAGGGCGGCCATCAGCTGGCGGCGTTCGTTGATGTCGCCGCCGGCCTCGCGCAGCTGGTTGCGGCGGTCCTGGAGATAGTGGATGTTGTCGATCATCCGTGCTTCGGATTCCTGCAGGTCGCTGCAGTAACCGGCATTCTCGCCGCCGATCACCACCATGCTATCGACCGTGCAGCCGTTGCTGCGCAGATCGTTTCTCAGCTTGCGAAGCTCAAGATTCTGCTCGGCAAGCGCGCTTGCATATTGGCGGATTTCGGGGCCGTTGCCGATCACCTGCGGCAGGTCGGCAAGGCGGCCGCGCAGATCCTCGCAGATCGCACTGGTCTGCGCCGCCGCAGGCGCAGCAGCCGCAAGGAAGAGAGCAAGGGTCAGGCTTCGGCGTTTCACGGCATCATCCCGCAGCATAGTCAAACCGGAAGCGGCAGAGCATTTGCCGCATCCATCCTGTCTAGCTGCCTTCCGTTAACAAGCTAACGACGGAATTCTAGCGCATTTTCCCGATCGACCGCAAATTTACGCCGGCTGCTGTGCCTCGACGACGGCCAGAGCCGCCATGTTGACGACGCCGCGCGAGGTAACCGAGGGCGCCAGGATATGCGCGGGAAGCGCCGTGCCGAGCAGGATCGGGCCGACATGCAGGCCGTCGGTCATCGACTTGACGACGCCGAGCGTGATGTTGGCCGCATCGAGATTCGGGAAGACCAGAAGATTGGCTTCGCCGTGCAGCGTCGTTGCCGGCATGACGCGCTTGCGGATCTCGTCGGCAATGGCGCTTTCGCCATGCATTTCGCCATCGACCTCGAGCTCGGGCGCTGCCTCGCGGATCAGCTGCAAGGCGCCGCGCATCTTCGTGGCGCTTTCGCTCTCACGTGAGCCGAAATTGGAATGCGACACGAGGGCAGCGCGCGGCGTGATACCGAAGCGCTGGATTTCCTCCGCCGCAAGAACGGCCGATTCGGCGATCTCTTCGGCGGTCGGATTGAACGTCACGTAGGTATCCGTGAAGAAGGTGGCGCCGCGCTGCGAGATCAGCAGGCTGAGGGCGGAGAAATCGCGGACGTCCTTGCGCTTGCCGATGATCTGGCGCACGTCGCGCAGATGCTTCTCGTAGCGTCCTTCGAGACCGCAGATGAGTGCATCGGCTTCACCGCGGCGCAGCGCCAGCGCGCCGATAACGGTGGTGTTGGTACGCACGATGGTGCGCGCCGCTTCCGGGATGACGCCGCGGCGGCCGACCAGCGACAGGTAGAGATCGACATATTCGCGGAAACGCGGATCGTCTTCCGGATTGATGACGGCGAAATCGGCAAGCGGACGGATGCGCAGGCCGTAGCGCTGCAGGCGGGTCTCGATGACCTGCGGGCGGCCGATCAGGATCGGCTCGGCAATGCCTTCCTCGATCAGCACCTGGGCGGCGCGTAGCACGCGCTCGTCTTCGCCTTCGGAAAAGATGACGCGCTTCTTCTCTGCGGTCTTTGCCGCCGTGAAGATCGGCTTCATGACGAAGCCGGAGCGGAAGACGAAGCGGTTCAGCTGATCGAGATAGGCGTCGAAATCGGTGATCGGTCGGCGCGCCACGCCGCTTTCGGCCGCAGCCTTGGCGACGGCAGGCGCGATGCGCAGGATGAGGCGCGGATCGAAGGGCGAGGGGATCAGGTAGTTCGGCCCGAAGACCGGCGTCTCGCCGGAATAGGCGCGGGCTGCGACATCCGACGGCTCTTCGCGGGCAAGGCCGGCAATGGCGCGGACGGCCGCCATCTTCATGGCTTCATTGATTTCCTCGGCGCCGCAATCCAGCGCGCCGCGGAAGATATAGGGGAAGCACAGGACGTTGTTGACTTGGTTCGGGAAGTCCGAGCGTCCGGTGCAGATCATGGCGTCCGGGCGCGCCGCGCGGGCGAGTTCCGGCATAATCTCCGGCGTCGGGTTGGCGAGCGCCATGATCAGCGGCTTCTCGGCCATCTGCTCAAGCAGTTCCGGCTTCAGGACGCCGGCAGCCGAGAGGCCGAGGAAGACATCGGCTCCACCGATGTTTTCGGCGAGCGTGCGGGTGTCGCTCTTCTGCGCATAGACGGCCTTCCACTGGTCCATCAAGACGTTGCGGTCCTCATAGACGAGGCCTTCGATGTCGTGGACCCAGATGTTTTCGCGCTTGGCGCCGAGCTCGACGAGCAGGTTGAGACAGGCGAGAGCGGCGGCACCTGCGCCTGACGTGACGATCTTGACGTTGCTGATCGACTTGCCGGCAAGTTCCAGGCCGTTCAGAATCGCGGCGGCGACGATGATCGCGGTGCCGTGCTGGTCGTCATGGAAGACCGGGATGCGCATCTTTTCGCGCAGCTGCTGCTCGATCTCGAAACATTCGGGCGCCTTGATGTCTTCGAGATTGATGCCGCCGAAGGTCGGCTCCAGCGAGGCGACGGTCGAAACCATCTGCTCGACGGTTGCAGCATCCACCTCGATATCGAAGACGTCGATATTGGCGAATTTCTTGAAGAGGACGGCCTTGCCTTCCATGACCGGCTTGGACGCGAGCGGGCCGATATTGCCGAGGCCGAGAACGGCGGTGCCGTTGGATATGACGGCGACCAGATTGGCGCGGGACGTGTAGTCGGCGGCTGTCTCGGGATCGTCGCGGATCGCGAGACACGGTGCGGCAACGCCGGGCGAATAGGCGAGCGCCAGGTCGCGCTGGTTGCCGAGCGGCTTGATCGCCTGAATCTCAAGCTTGCCGGGGCGGGGATAGCGGTGGAAGAACAGCGCCTGTTCGTCGAGCGTTCCGCCTGTCAGGTTCTTCTCCGTCTTGGATTTGTCCTGATTATCCATTGCCGTCTCCAATGCCGCAGTCATGTCGTTTGAATATTTCTCCATACAACAAACGGTGCGGCGGAACAGTGGGAATTTCGGCCCAAAAGCGGAAAACTCTTATGCCCGCGGCATGCGTCAAACAACCGCGCTGTCATCTTCCTGAAACACGAGTCTGGTTTTGGAAGGCCAGATGAACGATGGGGCATGGGCAGGAAGCCTGTGAAGGATATTATGGATACGCGCCACTTCCGTACGCTCTTCATTTCCGATGTGCATCTCGGTTCCAAGGCCGCCAAGGCCGATTTTCTGATCGATTTCCTGCGCTACCACGAGGCCGAGACGATCGTCCTCGTCGGCGATATCGTCGACGGCTGGCGGCTGAAGCGCAGCTGGTACTGGCCGCAGGTCTGCAACGACGTCGTCCAGAAGCTGTTGCGCCAGGCGCGCAAGGGCACCCGGGTCGTCTACATCCCCGGCAATCACGACGAATTCCTGCGCGACTTCCCCGGCATGCATTTCGGCGGCATCGAAGTCGCCGAGCGGATCATGCATGAAGGCGCCGACGGCAAGAAATATCTGGTGCTGCATGGCGACGAGTTCGACGTCGTCGTGCGCAACGCCCGTCTGCTCGCCTATCTCGGCGACTGGGCCTATGACATGGCGATCCGCATCAACATCGTGCTCGCCGCCATCCGCCGCCGTATGGGCATGCCCTACTGGTCGTTCTCAGCCTGGGCCAAGCTGCAGGTCAAGCATGCCGTCAACTTCATCGGCGAGTTCCAGCGCGTCGTCGCCGACGAGGCCCGCAAGTGCGGGGCCGATGGCGTCATCTGCGGCCATATCCACCATGCCGTCATCGAGGAGATGGACGGCGTGCGCTATATCAATACCGGCGACTGGGTGGAGAGCTGCACGGCGATTGCCGAACATCAGGACGGCACGTTCGAGCTGATCACCTGGAACGCCATCGCCAGCACCGAGCCCGTCACGCTGAAGCTGACGCATCAGCCTGAGCGCGCGCCACAGGCTGCCTGATTTTCATTCCGCTATATTGCAAGACCTTTAGCCGTTGCCTCCGGGCAACGGCCCCATTTATTTTTTAAAACGTTTCAAACGGGCTATTTCTCGCCATAGTCGCCCCTAGGTTGATGTGTTAGGCAACGCACAGTTTCCTGCAGGTCCACCATGATTCCCGCCCAGAACGCCTCTGTCGATGAGGGGGCTCCGCCGCGTTTCCGGCTGCTCAGCGCCCTGTCTTATTGCGCCCCGCTGATCGTCAACGGAGTGGCTCTTCCGTTCTTCCCCGTCTGGCTTGCGGTTCACAAATTCACCGACCACGAGATCGGCGTCATCCTTGCCGTGCCGATGGTGGTGCGCGTGCTCGTGGCGCCCATCGTCGCCATGTATGCCGACCGGATGGAGGAGCGCGCCGACGTTCTCTTGTGGTCGGGCGGGCTGTCGCTGCTGACGGCGATCGCGCTCTACTGGACGACCGCTTTCTGGCCGGTGCTGATCGTCTACAGCATCCAGGGCGCGACCTTCGCGCCCTATGTGCCGATCGTCGAATCGATCGTCATTTCGGGGGTCAGGCGCTGGGGGCTGGATTACGGCTCGATGCGCGTCTGGGGATCGATCGCCTTCATCGTCTCGACGATGATCGGCGGCGAGATGATCGGCGTCTGGGGCGGCAACATGGTGCTGCCCGTCATGATCTTCGGCTTCGCCATGACGATGGCGATGGCGATCTATTGTCCGCGCATCGGCCCGACGCGCCGGCGCAACATTCCGGTTGATCTGCAGCAGGCGACGGGCAGTTCGCTGCGTCAGCCGCATCTTCTGGTGCTGCTCTGGGGCGTGGCGATACAGCAGTCCAGTCACGCGCTGCTCTATGCCTTCGCCTCGATCTACTGGCACCAGCTTGGATTTTCGGGAACGCAGGTCGGCATTCTCTGGAGTGCGGGCGTCGCCTCGGAGGTCATGGTGTTCTTCATCTCCAAGCACCTGAACCGCCGTTTCAACGCCTGGACGCTGATCCGCGTCGGCTGCGCCATGTGCATCTGCCGCTGGATCCTGTTTCCGATGCATTGGGATTTCGCGGGCTTCTTTTTCCTGCAGTGCTTCCATTCCTGCACCTATGCCTTCGTCCATACCGGCGTGCAGCGGCGGATCGTTGCCTCGGTGCAGGCAACGCAGGAATCCTCGGCGCAGGGCGCCTATTTCTTCTACAACGGCATGTTCATGGGCCTGATGACGCTGGCGTCAGGCTATCTCTACGCCTGGCTCGGCCTTGCGAGCTACTATGTGATGGCACTGGTCGCCGCCATTGGCATGGTGCTTGTGTTCGTCGCCTATTACCTTCAGCCCCAGAGCTCTTTCTCCGGCGGGAAGACGAGGGAAGCTTCGTAACGCAGTCCGGGCTCGCGGTCTCTCGCGAGAAGCAGCGGGCCGTCGAGATCGACGAACTCGGCATCCTGGGCGAGCAGCACGGCGGGCGCCATCGCCAGCGATGTGCCGACCATGCAGCCGAGCATGATCTGGAAGCCGAGACGCTGCGCCTCGCGCTTCATCGCCAGCGCTTCCGTCAGTCCGCCTGTCTTGTCGAGCTTGATGTTGATCGCGTCGTAGCGATCGCGCAGGCTTGCGAGATCGCCGGTGTGGTGGACGCTTTCGTCGGCGCAGACGATGACCGGGCGGTTGATGACAGCCAGCATCTCGTCCTTGCCTGCGGGCAGCGGCTGCTCGACCAGGGCGATGTTCATTTCGGCCGAGATTTTCAGGTGATGCTCGAGGGCTGCTTCCGGCCATCCCTCATTGGCGTCGAGGATGATCGCCGCATTCGGGGCTGCGGCACGCACGGCACGGATGCGGCTCTCGTCGTCACCGGTGCCAACCTTGACCTTCAGCAGCGCACGCCCGGCATGTTCGCCGGCCTGCGCTGCCATCACCTCGGGCTCACCGAGCGAGATCGTATAAGCGGTGGTGAGCGGCTTCGGTGCCATCAGGCCGATGCGGGTTGCGACGCTTGTTCCCGAGAGCTTCGATTCGATATCCCAAAGCGCGCAATCGACGGCATTGCGGGCGGCACCCGGTGCCATTGCCGCAAGCAGATCGTCCCGCGAAATGCCGGCTTCGATCAGCGGCCGGGCGGCTTCTATCTGTGCCTCAACGCTTTCCATCGTTTCGCCGTAGCGGCGGTAGGGCACGCATTCACCCCAACCTTGCCGCGCGCCTTCGCGCAAGGTCACCGAGATCACCTCTGCGGAGGTCTTGGCGCCGCGCGAAATGGTGAAGGTGCCCGCGATCGGGAATGAATTCATTTGGATTTCGAGGGACCGTGGCATATTTGCAATCCTGCAAGCATGGAAATTCTGTGGGGCTTGGGTATATTAACCCGCCGGGCGTGAGCAATGCGTCGCGAGTCGGCAATGTCGCCGCAAGCCTTGAAAGACACAAGCATTTTGAAGCCCGAGCCCAGCAAAGCCGCCTCACTCCACGTGGACGACCAAGCCAATGGCAACGGGCGGATGGTCCGTCTCGAAGGCAATTGGCGCAGCGCCAATATCCATACGGTCATCAGGGATTTCGACAAGCTGCCGCAGGGCGACGGCGACCTGACGCTCGACCTGTCCGATGTCAGCGATATCGATACGGCTGGCGTCTGGCTTCTGGTGCGCCTGAAGCTGCAGGAAGAAGAAGCCGGCCGGCAGGTGCATTTCGAGGGCACCAATCCGCATATCGACGAGATGATCGAGGAGTTCTCCCGCAAGCCCGACAAGCAGGAGACCGAGACGCCGGAGACGAAGCCGTGGCTGGAGCGCGTCTTCGCGCCGGTCGGCAGGATGACCTTCGATCTCTGGGATAATTTCTCCGCTGCCATGTACATCCTGGGCTCGGCGGTGCGCGGCGCGCAGATGAAATTCGGCCGCGGCTCCGGCGTTTCGCCGGCATCGATCGTCAACCAGATCGACCACATGGGTGTTCGCGCGACGCCGATCATCCTGCTGATGTCCTTCCTGATCGGCGCGATCATCGCGCAGCAGGGCGCCTTCCAGCTTCGCTATTTCGGCGCAGAAGTCTTCGTCGTCGATCTTGTCGGCATCCTGCAGCTGCGCGAAATCGGCGTGCTCCTGACCGCGATCATGATCGCCGGCCGTTCGGGCAGCGCCATCACCGCCGAAATCGGTTCGATGAAGATGCGCGAGGAAGTCGATGCGCTGAAGGTCATGGGTCTGAACCCGGTCGGCGTGCTGATCTTCCCGCGGCTCGTGGCGCTGACGGTGGCTTTGCCGCTTTTGACAGTGCTTGCCAATTTCGCCTCGCTGCTCGGGGCTGCGACCGTTGCCTGGGCCTATTCCGGTATCACCTTTGCCACCTTCACCTCGCGCCTCCACGAGGCCGTGACGCTGTCCACGGTGCTGGCCGGCATGATCAAGGCGCCGTTCATGGCGCTGGTCATCGGGATTGTCGCCGCCGTCGAAGGGCTTAAGGTCGGCGGTAGCGCCGAATCGCTCGGCCAGCATGTGACGGCAGCGGTCGTTAAGGCGATTTTCGTTGTCATCCTCATGGACGGGCTTTTCGCCATCTTCTATGCGGCCATCAATTTCTAGGGTTTGAGTGTGAACGAGCAGGATAAAGAAACGGGCAGTGAGAAGGAGCGGGACATCGTGCTATCGGCGCGCGACGTCACCGTCGGCTTCGGCTCGAAGATCGTGCTCGACAATCTCAACCTCGATATCTATCGCGGCGAGATCCTCGGTTTCGTCGGCGCGTCCGGCACCGGCAAGTCGGTGCTGATGCGCACGATCCTGCGCCTTCTGCCGCGCCAGTCGGGAACGATCGAGATCCTCGGCCAGAATTTCGACGAGCTGAACGAGAGCGAGCGCAACTCGCTCGACATGCGCCTCGGCGTCCTTTTCCAGCAGGGCGCGTTGTTCTCGTCGCTGACGGTCAAGGAAAACATCCAGGTGCCGATGCGCGAATATCTGGATCTGCCGAAGCCGCTGATGGACGAGCTGGCGCATCTGAAGATCAAGCTCGTCGGTCTCGCCGCCGATGCGGCCGACAAATATCCCTCGGAGCTTTCGGGCGGCATGATCAAGCGCGCGGCACTCGCCCGCGCGCTGGCGCTCGATCCCGATCTCGTCTTCCTGGACGAACCGACATCGGGGCTCGATCCGATCGGCGCTGCCGAATTCGACGAACTGATTGCCAGGCTGCGCGATACGCTGGGCCTCACCGTCTACATGGTGACCCACGATCTCGACAGCCTGTTCTCTGTCTGCGACCGTATTGCCGTGCTCGGAAAGAAGCGGGTAATGGTGGAAGGGACGATCGACGACATGCTGGCCTACGATGATCCGTGGGTTCAGTCCTATTTCAAGGGCAAGCGCGCACGCTCGATCGTGCCGCAGGAAGAGACCGCCGCCGCTCACGCCGGCAGTCCCGACAGCCGCGGGAAGTGACCGGAGACGATGGAAACCAAAGCGAACTATACGATTGTCGGCATCTTTACCGTTCTGGTGATCGCAGCGGCGTTCGGCTTCGTCTACTGGATGGCGGAATACGGCCGCAGTGGCCCGATGGCTGAGCTCGTCGTGCGCATTCCAGGGTCGGCGAACGGCCTCAGCGTCGGCTCGCCGGTGCGCTTCAACGGCATCCAGGTCGGCTCGGTCAAGTCGCTGTCGATCGATGCCGACGATCCGCAATATTCGCTGGCCTTCACCGAAGTGCGCGTCGATGCGCCGATCTATCCCTCGACCAAGGCGATCCTTGAAATTCAGGGTCTGACGGGTGCCGCCTATATCGAAATGTCGGGCGGCAAGGTCGGCGAGGAGAATATCCTGCAGAAGTCGATCGACAGCGGCAAGCGCGCCGTCATCGTTGCCGACCAGTCGAGCGTCACCAACCTTCTGGCGACGGCCGACAAGATCCTCGATCGCGCCAATGATGCAGTCGGCCAGGTGCAGGGCTTCGTGCAGGATGCGCGTGGACCGCTGACCAAGACGCTGCAGAATGCCGAGACCTTCTCGGACGCGCTCGCCAAGAATTCCGGCAATATCGACAGCTTCCTGCAAAGCGTCGGCCAGCTATCCGAGACCGTCCGCAACGTCTCCGGCAAGGTGGACTCGACGCTCGCCGCCGTCGAGGCGCTGGTAAAGGCCGTCGATGCCAAGAAGATCGATACGATCCTCGCCAATGCCGAAAAGGTCAGCAAGGACATTGCCGATGCTTCGGGTGGCCTGAAGGGCGCGATCGACAAGTTCGACGAGACCGCGACGACCTTCAACGATGTCGGCAAGAAGGCGCAGGTGGCGCTCGACCGTGTCGACACCCTGGTGGCCCAGATCGATCCGCAGAAGCTGAAGGGCTCGGTCGACGACATCTCGCAGGCGACCAAGGATGCCCGTGCTGCCGTCTCCTCGATCCGCGATGTTGCCAATACGGTCTCCTCGCATCAGAAGGAGATCAACCAGACGATCCAGGACGTCTCGCAGATGGCGAACAAGCTCAACTCGGCCTCGACCCGCGTCGACGGCATCCTGATCAAGCTCGACTCGCTGCTCGGCACCGACAATTCGCAATCGTTGTTTGCCGAGGCGCGCGACACGCTGGAATCCTTCAAGAAGGTTGCCGACAATCTGAATGCCCGCATCGGGCCGATCGCCGACAATCTTCAGAAATTCTCGAGTGGCGGCCTGCGCGATGTGCAGTCGCTGGTCAACGATACGCGCAACACGGTGCAGAACCTGAACGACGCGATCAGCAATTTCGACAAGAACCCGCAGCGCCTGATCTTCGGTGGCGATACGGTGAAGCAATATGACGGCCGGACACGCCGTTGATTTGGGAAAAGCAGGGGAAGCGTAATATGGCCGTATCGCATCTGTTGGCGCGCCGTTCATTGCTGGTGCGAGCAGCCTTCACGCTGCCGCTGGTGGCGCTGACCCTTGCCGGCTGCGGCACGGGCGCCAAGAACGACACCTACGATCTCTCGGCTGCCATGGCAGACGGTGCTGGTCCGGCCGCCAAACGCAGCCAGATCCTGGTGCCGGAGCCGACGGCGCTGCAGGCGCTGAACAGCGAACAGATCGTCGTGCGCGTTTCGCCATCGGAGATCCAGTATCTGGCCCGATCGCAGTGGAGCGACAAGCTGCCGCGCATGGTGCAGTCGAAGCTGGTCGAGGCCTATGAGAATTCAGGCAAGCTCGGCGGCGTCGGCAAGCCGGGGCAGGGTCTGGCGATCGACTATCAGGTCGTCACCGATATCCGCGCCTTCGAGATCGACAGCAGCAGGGGAAGCCAGGCGGTCGTCGAGATATCCGCGAAGATCCTCAACGACCGCAACGGCACGGTGCGGGCACAGAAGGTGTTCCGTTCTGCGGTGCCGGCGGGCGGCGGTGCGGCCGACGGCATGGTCAAGGCGCTCGACCGCTCCTTCTCGGCCGTGACGACCGAGATTGTCGACTGGACGCTGAAGTCCATCTGACACCGGAAAGCGGCGGCCAAGCGAGAAAAATCATCCGCCGGTGTCGGAACGCGATATGCCGGGACGTCCTTTGCTTGAGATAGCAAGGAGACAGATATGACCGGCCTCGTCCTCACCACCTTCGACTGGGTTCCCGACCTGCCGCGCGGCTATGTGCGCGACGTCCGCGTGCGCTGGGCGCTGGAGGAGGCAGGATTGCCCTATCGCGTCGCAGGCATCCCCTTTGCCAAGCGCGACGCGCAGCATTTCGCCCACCAGCCGTTCGGCCAGGTGCCGTGGCTGACCGATGGCGATCTGTCGATCTTCGAAAGCGGCGCGATCCTGCTCCATCTCGGCAACAAGAGCGAAGCGCTGATGCCCGGCGACGACAAGGGCCGCAGCGCGGCGCTGGAATGGCTGTTTGCGGCGCTGAACTCGGTGGAGGCGGCGAGCCTGCCCTGGACGGTCATGATCTTCTCCGCGCAGGACGGCGATACACCGGCCTGGAAAATCCTGGATTCCTTCCTGAAAGCCAGACTGAAGCATATGGAGCCGGTGCTTGCTGCGCGCGAATGGCTGGCCGGACGGTTCTCCGTCGCCGATATCATGATGGCGGATGTGCTGCGCCTCGTCGATCGCTTCGACGGCTTGTCGGACTTTCCGGCCTGCCGCGCCTATGTTCAGCGCGCGATAGCGAGACCGGCATTTGCCAAGGCCCATGCGGACCAGCTGGCGCATTTCGCGGCTGCCGACGCCAGGCAGCCGGCGTAGTCGTCAATTCGCCGGGACGGCAGCGGCGGCAGCTGCCGGTTCGGCCAGGGCTGTTGCAGCAGCCGGAACTCCGATCAGCGCGGCGTCCAGCATGGCGGCCATCTTGTCGTCGCGGATCGCCGCGGTCTTTTCGCCCATGACAACGCCGACGACATGGCGGCCGTCCTTGTTGACGGAGGTCACGACGTTATAGCCGGAGGCATCCGTGTAGCCGGTCTTGATGCCATCGGCGCCCTGATAGCGGTACATGACATTGTTATGGCCGCGCAGTTTCATGCCGCGGAACTGGAAGCCGCGCATGGAGAACATCTTGAACTCCTCCGGATAATCACGGATCAGCGAGGCGCCGAGCGTTGCCATGTCGCGCGCCGTCGTCACCTGCTCGGGATCGGGAAGGCCTGACGGGTTCTTGAAGGTGGTGTTGGTCATGCCGAGCTGATGAGCCTTTTCCGTCATCAGCTTGCCGAAGGCGTCTTCGGAGCCGCCGAGCTGTTCGGCAATCGCCACAGCCGCGTCATTGGCCGAGAGGACGATGATGCCCTCGATCGCTTCGCGCACGGTCACCTTTCGGCCCACGCCGACGGCGAGCTTGAAAGGTTCCTTGCCCTCGGCATTTTCGGACATGGTCAGCTTCTGGTCCCAGCTGAGGCGGCCGGCATGCATGGCCTCGAATGCCAGATAGAGCGTCATCATCTTCGTCAGTGATGCCGGGTAGTTGAGATCGTCCTGATTGGCGCTTGCCAGGACCTGACCCGTCTGCGCGTCCATCAGGAAGCTCGCCTGTCCGGCGGAGGATGTGGAAGCCAGCCCGAGGAACAGGCAAGTCGAGAACGCTGCGGAGATGAGCAGCGGCATGGTCTTTGGCATCGAATCTGGTCTCTTCAAAAACGGCGGCAGCGCACTGGCAACCTGAATGGGGTCGTGACGGAGTGACGTTGTCTGGCCCGCCGGGTTGAGCAAATCTACGGCATTATGACAAGCATGTCTTGCTTATAAGCCCGGATTTGCGGCGGCCGTTTGTCTCACTTTGCCGTGAGGCGCCGTCGGCGTTGCCTTGCTGAAATGCAAAAGGGCCGCTGATGAAGCGGCCCTTTCTTGTACTTAATTGCGATTTCGCTTCCGTTACGTCAGGCGGCCCGCGGCGTGGGCCAGCATGGTGTAGACCTTGCCGGTATCCGAGGTCAGGTAGGACTGCGTGATCGTCCGGTCGCGGTCGCTGCGGGCGACATCGGCGAGCAGCTTTTCGAAATCGGCGATGTAGCGATCGACAGCGGTGCGGAATTCCGGCTCGCGGTCATACTTTCGCTTGATCTCGTCGAAGGTCTGCTGGCCCTTCAGCGTGTAGAGGCGTCGCGTGAAGACGTCGCGCTCGCCGCGCTGATAGCGGCGCCAGAGATCAACCGAGGCATCGTGATCGATGGCGCGGGCGATATCGACCGAAAGCGAGTTCAGCGATTCCACGACGTGGCGCGGGTTGCGGCTGTCGGCGGCGCGCTGCTGCGCCGGTGCGGTTGCTTCGGCGCGCGGTGCTGCTGGACGGGCCGGGGCCTCTTCGGCATCTTCGTCACGCGAGGCGCCGCGCAGCAGATCGCTGATCCAGCCGCCGGATTCCTGGCGGGCTGGTGTTGCGGCTGCGGGAGCCGGGGCGACGGGAGCGGCGCGCTGCGGCGCGGCGGCCTGAGGCGGAGCGATCGTGCCGCGAAGCGCGAAGCCATCTTCGATCTGCGGGCGGGGTGCCGGAGCGGGTGCCGGTTGCGGAGCAGGTACAGGCTGCGCGGCAATGACGGGTGCTGCGACCGGAGCAGGTGCCGGCGGAGCCTGGCGCGGCGCGGGGGCCGGGGCGGGCTGTGCGGCACGCGGAGCCGGTTCGGACACTTCGAACTGCTGAACCGAGCGGCCGACGATATGCGAAATATCCTGCAGCGCCTTGATCTGTTCGGCGACGGCGCGGCGCATGGCGGCAGCGCTTTCCTTGGCTTCCTCGGGAAGATCGAACGCACCGCGCTTCAGCTCGCTGCGGGTCATGTCGAGTTCCTTGCGGATATCGCCAGCCGAGCGGCGGATCTCTTCGGTCGCACCGGAGAAGCGGGTGACCGCCTCCTCGACTGCTTCGCGCAGCGATTCACGCAGCTGCTGGGCGGCTCCGTCGGAAGCGCGGCCGGCTTCGCCAAGCATGCGCTCGACATCCGACAGCGAGGCCGTCAGGCCGCCGCGCAGGCGGTTTGCAAGCTCGCTCGAGCGGCGTTCGGCATTGCCGAAGGTGCCGTCGATAGTGGCGTTGGCTTCTTCGCCCGCCTTGACGATCGAGCTGCGCATGGCTTCGGCAGCTTCCTCGGCACGCTTCTCGGTATCGGAGAGAACGCGGCCGATATCGGCAAAGGATGTCTGGACGCTCTGGCGCAGATTGCCGCTGACCTGGTTGGAGCGCTGTTCGGCCCTCTCGAAGGCGCCTTCGACCATGCTGCCCAGCGAGCGCATCGTCTTTTCGATTTCTTCCGAGCGCTGGACGAGGCCGAGCGACAGGCTCTGCAGCGCGCCTTCGCGTTCTTCCAGCGTCGATACGAGGTTCGACTGGGCGGCGGCGAGCAGGCCCGAAGCCTGGGTCAGCACCTTCGAATGCTCGTCGAAGCGGCCGATGATCGAGCCGACCTGGGCAAGCGTCTGGCCGGAGATATCGGACAGGCGATCGACCTTGCCTTCGAGGAGGCGAGTCGAGGCGGAGACCATCTCGGCGGCCTTGGCGGCAGAGTCCGTGAAGCGCGAGGTCGTGTCGCCGAGGCGGCCGTCGACATCGGTCAGGTCCTGGGCGGCGCGGTTCATCATCAGCGCCATAGAGGCGCTGTTGTCGGAGAGGCGCTCGATCAGCGAATTGACATTGGCAAGCAGGCTGGTCTCGATGGCGTTGACGGCCGTCGAGGCACTTTCCGTGCGGGCGGCGATGGCGTTGGCGAGCGCCGCGTTTTCGGCACGCAGGCGGTCGGCGCTCTGCTCCGCGGCAGCCGCGATGCGGGCTGCAGCTTCCTGGCCGGTTTCGGCGTAGCGCTCGATCATCGGGCGGGCGGTCTCGTCGATCAGGCGCGACAGTTCCGAAGAACGGCCGGCCAGCATCGAGTTCAGCTCGCGGGTGCGTTCGTCCAGCGTCGCGCGGATCGAGCTGCCGCGGGCTTCGAGAGCCTTGTCGACATCGGTGAGCGAAGCATCGAGTTCGCGTGCGCGGTCCTCGAGGCCGGTGCGGATGGCGGTGCCGCGCGCTTCGAGCGTGCGGTCGACGTCGGACATCGTGCTGGCGATCGTCTCGCTGGCGGTGGCGATCGTCGTGCGGATCGCGTCGCCGCGGGTCTCCAGCGACGACTGCGCGTCGGACAGGGCCTTCGAGATGGCGCTGACCTGGCCGCTGACCAGCGTCTCGGCTTCCGCAACCTTGTTGACGATGGCATTGCCGGCTTCCGAGAAGGTCTGGGCGACGGCCGCAGCCTGACCGGCAAGGCGGTTCTGTGCTTCGGAGACGCGGCCGACGATCTGCTCGGAGCGCTCGTCCATCGAACGGGCGAACTCGCCGCTCTTGGCATCGAGCGTTTCGGTGAACTGCTGACCGGTGCGGCCCATCAGGTCGGCGGTGCGCTGTGCTTCGGCATCCATGCCCTGGGCAGCGTCGGCAACGGCGTTGCGCAGGGTCGAGGCGAGGCCGGCGGCCTTTCCTTCGATCGTCTGGTTGACGGCTTCGAGGCCCATGGTGAGCGCCCGGTCCATGGTGGAAAGGCGCTCGCCGAGACGCTCGCCGCCGCGATCCATGGTATCGCCGAGATCGGAGGTGCGCTCGTCGATCGACGACGAGAGCGTTGCGGTACGCTCGTCGAGCGAAGACGTCAGGCGCGCCGTGCGATCGTCGAGGGACGATGCGAGGCGGGCAGTCCGCTCGTCAAGCGCGGAGGAGAGATGCGTGCTGCGTTCATCGAGCGCAGTCGTCAGGCTTGCAGAGCTCGCTTCGATCGAGGCGTTCATCTGCGACGCGCGAACGTCGAGGCTTGCAGCAAGGCTGGAGGCCTGCGACTCGATCGAGGACGAAAGGCTGCGGGCCCGCTCTTCGAGTGTCGAGGCAAGGCTCGCGGTGCGGTCGTCGATCGCGCCGGCCAGCGTGTCGCTGGTGCTTTCGAGAACGGTGGTGACACGGAAGGCAGCGTCGTCGCCGAGTTCGCGCAGCTGGTTGATGCTGTCGGAGAGCGTTTCGGAGAGGCGGGCGCCAGCCGCATCCACCTGTTCGGCAACGCCGCCGACACCATCGCGAATGCGGTTTTCGAGCGTCGTCAGGCCGGCCTCAACGCGCGAGCCGGTCTCGGCAAAGCGCTCGGTCATGCCGCTGACGGAATGGTCGAGGTGGGTCGAGAAGGTTTCGGCCGTGCGCGAAATCTCGGCTGCGGCACCCTGGAAGCGCTGGGCGATCTCACCAGCGCCTTCGCGCAGGCGCTCGTCGAGGGCGCGGGAGCTGTTGTCGATCGTCTGGCGCAGCGACGCTTCATGATCCTCGAGCGACATTTCCAGCATGCTGGTGCTCGCCGCGACCGAAGCGCTGATCGTCGTTGCCTGTTCGGAGAGCGTGTCGCTGATCTGCGCATGGGCTTCGCCGAGCGCCAGGCTGATGGCGTTGGTGCGGTCTTCGAGCGTGGAGCGGATGCGGTCATGCGCCGAGGCGAGGCCGCCTTCGATGCGTTCGGCAGCGTCGCCCGTGAGTGTCTGGAAGCGTGCTGCTGCGTCGTCGGTTGCCGCTTCGATGCGGTCGGCGGCTTCGCCTGCCAGCGACTGCATGCGGGTCGCGGCACCACCGGTGACGGCTTCGATGCGATCGGCTGCGGCGCCGGTCAGCGTCTGCAGGCGGCTGGCAGCATCGCCGGTCACAGCCTCGATACGGTCTGCAGCTTCGCCGGTGAGTGACTGGAAGCGGGAGGCAGCGTCGCCGGTGACGGCCTCGATGCGGTCGCTGTTGCTCGAGAGCGAGGAGTGCAGGGCGGCTGCATGTTCGTTCAGCGAGCGCTCCAGGCGGTCCTGGCTGTCGATATAGGCGCTGCGGATCGCTTCCGACTTGTCGGCGAAGGCGCCGGCAACGCGGGCTTCGGCACCGGCAACGGTATCGAGCATCGCATTGGCGCGGGCTTCCAGCGCGCTGTCGAAGCGGCTCTGGCTGTCGTCGAGCGAAATGGCAAGCGCCATGGTCTTTTCGTCGAGAGCATCCGAGAGACGGTCGTGATTGGCGGACAGCGTCTCGGTGAGGCGGGCATGGTTGACCGAAAGGGCGTCGTTGAGGGCGTTGGCGCGGTCTGCCATGGTGCCTTCGAGACGTTCCTGGGCGGCGTCGAGCGAGATGGCAAGCGCCATGGTGCGCTCGTCGAGTGCATCGGCAACGCGGTCGTGATGGCTGGAGAGCGTGCTGGCGAGAGCATTGCTGCGCTCGGCCATGGCGCTGTCGATGCGCTCATGCGCGGAGTCGAGAGCCGTGGTTATCGCGGCAGCGCGCTCGGAAATGACGCTGTTGAGATCGTCGGCGCGGCCGAAGGCGGAGCTGATCTGCTCGGCACCAGCGGACACGGCAGCCGTCAGTTCGGAGGTCGTCGTCTGCAGCGTGTCGCGGAATTCCGTCGAGCGGGCCGAGAGGTTGTTATGCAGGTCCGACGTGCCGGCAGCGAGCGCCAGCGAGATCTCGCCGGTGGCGCTGTGCAGGGCGGAAGACAGGTTTGCGGTGTGCTCGGCGAGACCGGCCTGGAGACCGGACGTGCCGGCAGCGAGCGCCTGCGAGATTTCGCCCGTGGCGTTCTGCAGCGTGGTGGTGAATTCGCTGGTGCGGCCGGTGAGGCTGCCGTGGAAATCGGCCATGCCAGCGGCCAGCGCGTCGTTGACCTCGCTGGAGGCGGACTTGAGCGTCTGGTTGATTTCCTTGGTGCGGGCGGCGAGGGCCTCGGAAATCTCCTCGACCTTGCTGCCGAGCGAGCTTTCCAGAACTTCCTGGCCGGTGCCTAGTGCGGTTGCCAGCGCGAAGGACTGGTCGGTCATCGAGGCGCCGAGACGCTCGATGCTGGAATTCAGGATGCCGTCGATCGATTCCGAGCCGCCAGCCAGCGTCTCGTTGATGCGGGCGAGGCTTTCCATGAGCTTGGTATCGAGCGATCCGGCGCGCTTGTCGAAAGCGGTCGCGAATTCGGCAACGCGCTCGTCGAAGGCCGTCGACATCTGCGCCACGGTGCTCTGCAGGCGCTCCTCGAAGAAGCCCGAACGCAGGTCGAGGTCCATGATCGCGTCATCGGCGCTGGACTGCAGGCTCTGGCGGAAGCTCGCGCCACGCTCGTCGAGCGCGCTGTTGAGCTTGGCGAGAACGCCATCGAGCGAGCCGGTGATCTCGCGTTCGCTGCCGGTCAGCGTTTCGTTGATCTCGCGGGTGCGGGCGATCAGGATTTCGTTCAGCTGGCGGGCGCGGTCGTTGAGGGCGGCGTTCAGCTTCTCGGCGCTGCTATCCATTGTGGAGGCGCGGGTCTCGAACTGGCTGAGCAGGTGCTCGCCGCGTTCGCTGAGGCTGGAGGTCAGCGTATCCAGGCGGGTGTCGAATTCATGCGCCAGCGCAAAGCCCGAGGAGGTCAGCGTCTGCAGCAGCGAATCCGTCTTGGCGGCCAGCAGCGTGCCGAGCGACTGGATGGCGGCTTCCGACTTTTCGGTGAGCGTCGCAGCGCGCGTGTCGATCATCGAGGCGAAGGCTTCGCCCGAGGTCGAGAGACGGACGGCGATTTCCTCGGTCGCCAGCGAAAGGTCTTCCTTCAGCTGGTCATGAACGCCGACGATCGAGCTGCGGATGCGTTCGGCGTGATTGACGATCGCCTCGCGTTCGGAGCCGAGCTCGTGCACGAGGCCGCGCACGCGCAGTTCGTTATCGGCATAGCTGCGCTCGAGCGCGTTGACTTCGGAATGGACGAGGGTTTCCAGCTCGGAGGCGCGCGCAATGGTGCGCTCGATGCCTTCGTTCATCGCCGAGACTTCGCGGCGCACGGCCTGACCGACCGTCATGATGCGTTCGGAGGCGATGGTTTCCGGCTCGGCGAGGCGCAGGGCGACTTCGGCCATCGAGCGGGCCGCGTTGCGCATGTCCTGGGCTCGCGAAATCATGATGGCAAAGGCGTAGAAGAGCAGGACCGGCACGATGATGCCGATGATGCCGGCGATCACGCCGGGCAGAGCCACGAGATCGGCGATCGAACGGATCTGCCAGATCTGCGGCGAGTAGAGCAGGGACATCAGGCCGATGCCGCCGACGATCCACAGCAGCGAGAAGAGCGTCGCGTTGCGGACAGCGGTGCGCGTCGAGCCGCCGTCGAGCGACTTCAGAAGCGTGGCGGGCGTATTGCGATTGGCGTCGTTGGCCGGCGAGAAGGCCGGGGCGCGGGGGGCGGGCTGTTCTGCGGTCTTGGCGCGGCCGCGGCGGCGCTGGCTGTCATCCTGTTCCTGCTGATTACGCGCAGATGGGTTCTCAGACACATTGGCCTCCGGGGCGTCGGGCGTTTTGCCGCTGCGAGACGGCGCTTTCTGCTGGCTGAAGTCGATCTGGAGAGCTTCGTCCAATGCCTTGAACGCCTTGTCCTCGATCGACTCGTTGTACTTGTTGTTCGCCATTCCGTTACGCCTCGTTACATCTCAGCCGGTTCAGCCGCTGATCCGGGCATCGCCGCGCCCGGACGTCAACCTTTGCTCTGACCTTACCATCCAAGACGACGGACGGATAAGCATGTCATTTCAGAGTGGATAGCCGCTTTTTCAAACGGACGGTATCAAAACATTACCATTATCCACTTGGCCCGCAAAGGCGCGTAGCACAAACCCACTGTACCAGTATCGTAGTGACACATCCGGGCTTCGGAGACAATTAACGAAGGCTTGCTAATCATCCGCCGTTAACCGGTTGTTAACATGATTTAATGGCGTAGCCTGTTGAAAAACCAATAATTTGGCGATGTTTAACGGATATTAACCATAGCAGGAGAATCCCGCCCTCAATGTGCCGGAATTTAACGCGATCGCCACGCTCCAACCGCAGTGTTGAGTTCAACCGCGGGGATAGAGACGGGAGTTTGGCACATGGCAGCAGTCAGTATCGCGTTCGAAGCGCCGGATAATTCGAAGGGGCCGTGCCCCTCCAAGGTCCGTCCGATCGACCTGGTGCATCTTGCAAAGCAGACGATGGGCGACAAGGCCCTCGAAATCGAAGTGCTCCAGATGTTTGCGCGCCAGGCGCGCGCATGCCTCGGAGAAATCGCCTGTGGCGAGGCGCAAAGGATCGTTGCAGCCGCACACAGGCTGAAGGGCGCCGCAAGCGCCGTCGGCGCCTTCCGGGTGTCCGAGACGGCTGAAATGCTCGAGGACAATGCCGGCGATGCGGCGTCGATGGCCGCCGTCGGCGCAGCCGTCGTCGAGGCCGAGAATTTCATCCTGAAGCTCAGCCGCTAAGAGCCGGGCATCGGTCTACAAAGCTGGACCCGCTGCGCCATTCCGAGACAGCAAGTCTGTTCCTGTGAACAGCAAGTCTGCTCCGGGGCACAGCGGGTCTTTTTGTGACCAGCGGCATGACGCAATCAAGAAAGCCTGTCGCTTTTAAGTGTGGGATGAAGAGCGCGAGACGGCCGATGTTGACTGGCTCGCAGATTTGTTGGAAGAAAAATTCTGATCCTCCCTCATTAAGTTACCGGAAATCAAAATGCCCAAACTGACCATTGTCGCCTTTGACGGCACGCGCTTTGACCTCGACGTCGATCAGGGTTCCACCGTCATGGAAAATGCCGTGCGCAACTCCGTCCCGGGCATCGAAGCCGAATGCGGCGGCGCCTGCGCCTGCGCGACCTGTCATGTCTATGTCGACGAAGAGTGGGTCGAACGCGTCGGCCCGCCGGAAGCGATGGAAGAAGACATGCTCGACTTCGCCTTCGACGTCCGCCCGAATTCGCGCCTTTCCTGTCAGATCCGCATGAAGGCCGTACTCGACGGCCTCACGGTCCACGTTCCGGAACGCCAGGCGTAATCGCGAACACTGAAAATTCACTTCTATTCGGCCATATATGTGCACAATAGACGCCGTGTCCGGCACGGCGTCTGCAGGCTGCGGGAATGCAGATTCGGCAGGGTCGGCCTGGGCCTTGCCAAGTGGGAGACGTCACGGCATGAAGCATGTGTCCATTTTCGTGCGCGCCGACTGGGATGACGAAGCGGGCGTGTGGGTTGCGACCAGCAACGACATCGATGGCCTCGCGGTCGAGGCAGAGACGCTTGAGGTGCTGAGCCCCAAGGTTCTTGCGGCGATCTCCGATCTTCTGGAGCTTAACGGCATCTCGTCGGATCTCGCCGAAATCCCGGTCCACATCATGGCTGAGCAGCTCGCCCGCGTTCCCAATCCGAATTTCTGACAATGGTTGGCTACCTCCGGGAACTGAAGGAGCTGTTGCGCAAGGCTGGCTGCGAATATGTGCGGCCGGGCAAGGGCGATCACGAGATCTGGTATAGCCCGATCTCCAAGCGGCATTTCACCGTAGATCACGGAACCAAATCCCGGCATACGGCAAACGAGACGCTGAAGCAGGCGGGTCTACCGAAGGCTTTCTGAGAGGGTGCGTTCCAAAAAAAGCCTCGCGCGCCGGATGACGAGCGAGGCGAGGCGGGCGCATAACCATCGGACGAGGGAGGACCGTCCGCGGCTTGGAACGCGCCAGGAGAACCCAGAGACAAAAGATCAGGCCGTTCACCCCTGAACTTTCGAATGTGTTCATATTAGCGCGCCTCAGTTGAGTCGCCTATCGTAAATTTTCATCATTGAGAGGCTGGGGAGGTCGCAAGTTTCGCGCAGGTTTCGTTGTGCAGCTAACGATCCAACCCCGTGTTTTTCCTGGAAATGCGCTAGTTTTTGCCACCCGATGTTTTGATCCGGTTGTTCAACAAACGTAGCATCCGGTTTTGAAAGTTGACCGCCTCGACCTTGTCGAACCGCGCCTGCATCCGGTCGTGCTCATCTATACCGCGAGCCGATGCTTCCGAGACCAACTCCTGCATGGCTTCACAGCTGCGCTGTGGGCGCAGCGCCAGCAGCTCGCGCTCCATGACCCGCGCCTGGTTGCGGGCGATCTCGGCGTGACGCTCCTCGTGACGCTTGATGTCGCTCGAGAGCGCATCCCAGATCATCGACAGTTCCTTGCTGGCGCCCTTGCGATTGCGCCAGCGCGGCAGGATGATCTGCGTGTGGACGGTCACCTTGGCGCTTCCGACGCGGCAGCGGCCGTCGTGCTGGATATAGGTGGCTTCGCCGCCGAAGCGGATTTTGGTGGCACCTGGATGGCGGGCGGATGAGCCGTTGGCCGTCGGACCGCGGGTGCTGAGCTGCTGATCGAGTTCTTCTGCGGTTTTGCCGCGGATGTCGAAATAGGAATAGCTCTTCGTCGCGACCACTGCCGCCTGGGCGGAAGTGCAAAGGGCAATCGTCATGGAAAAAGCAAGGAAGAGACGCATATTACGCGATGCGGAAGGCATTCTGGACGATAACCCGTGTTGAAAGTTGGCGGAGCTTGGGGCATAGCCACGGCGAGCGCAATAGAGCGCCCAGGATTTCTTGTTTGCAACGGGATAAACGCTGATGGACGAGCTTCGGAGCAGTCGCTGGCGGCTTGCGCATGGCCGCGAATTGGAACTCGGCGGCAAGAGCGTGATCATGGCGATCGTCAACGTGACGCCGGATTCCTTTTCTGACGGCGGACGCTATGACAGCACGGATGCTGCGGTCGAGCACGCGCTGGCGGCGATCGCCCATGGCGCCGAAATTATCGATGTCGGCGGCGAGTCGACGCGGCCGGGAGCCGCCAAAGTCGATGCAGCGGAAGAACAGCAGCGGGTTCTGCCTGTCGTCGAGGCGCTTCGCGCACGGTCGGATGCGCTGATTTCCATCGATACCTACCGCGCCGAGACGGCGCGGCTGGCGCTCGACGCCGGTGCTCATATCGTCAACGACGTCTTCGGCCTGCAGAAAGAACCGGAGATCGCCAGTGTCATCGCTGCCGAAAATGCCGGCGTCTGCATCATGCATACCGGGCGGGATCGCCAGAAGCTCGCCGATCTAATTGCGGATCAGGCGCAGTTTCTGGATCAATCGCTCGAGCTTGCGCGGCAGGCGGGCATCGGCAGCGAGCAGATCGTGCTCGATCCAGGATTCGGTTTCGCCAAGGAGACGCCTGAGGAGAATTTCGAGCTCATGGCGCGGTTTTCGGAGCTTGAGCGCTTCGGACTGCCGCTGCTGGCCGGCACTTCGCGCAAGCGGTTCATCGGCGCGGTTACCGGGCGCGATGCGGTCGACCGCGATGTCGCGACGGCGGCAAGCAGCGCGCTGCTGAGATTGGCGGGGGCTGCGGTTTTCCGCGTCCACAATGTCGCAATCAACAGGGATGCGCTGTGCGTTGCCGATGCTATGCTGGCGGCACGCCGTAATTACGAAGGACGCCGGGGCCAATGAGCACGAAATATACCATCCTGATGCAGAACTGTGCGTTCTTCGCCCGCCATGGCGTCCATGACGAGGAAGAGTTCCTCGGCCAGCGCTTCTTCGTCGACGCCGAGCTTGATGTCATCGCTGGCAAGGCGCTGGAGAGCGACTCGATCGAGGATACCGTCAATTACGGGATTGCCTTCACCGTCATCGAGGAGATCGTCGTCGGCAAGCGGCGCTATCTCATCGAAGCGCTGGCACTCGACATCGCCAAGGGCCTCTGCGAGCGCTTCCATCAGATCACCCGCGCCAAGATCACGGTGCGCAAGCCGAGTGCGCCGGTTCCGGGCGTGCTGGATTTCGTTCAGGTGAGTGTCGAACATTTTGCCCAGTGATCATTTCAGGCCGGCGACGCTCGGGCTCGGCGGCAATGTCGGCGATCCCGTTGCCTCAATGGCGGCCGCCCTGCAGGCGCTCGATGCGCGTGCCGATAGCCGCGTAACGGCGGTGTCGCGGCTCTATCGGACGCCGCCATGGGGCAAGACGGATCAGTCGTTCTTCTTCAACGCCTGCGCCGCCGTCGAGACGCAACTGTCACCCGAAGCGCTTCTCGATGTCTGCCTCGATATCGAGCGGGAGATGAAGCGCGAGCGGATCGAGCGATGGGGACCGCGCACGCTCGATATCGACGTCTTGACCTTCGACGACGTCGAGCAGGCGGCGCCGCGGCTGGAGCTGCCGCATCCGCGGATGACGGAACGCGGCTTCGTGCTGATGCCGCTTGCGGATTTCGCCGCCGATCTCGTGGTGAAAGGCCGCAGCGTCGCGCAATGGCTTGCGGATGCCGATCTGCAGGGAATCGAGATCGCCGATGCATCACGCGATTGGTGGACGAAGTCCTGAAACGCAAAGCGGCGGAAAATCCGCCGCCTGGTGTGCCTGGGTGGTCAGAAGAGCTTACTGAACCGAACCGACCGTCATTTCGTCGAGTTGGCGGGTCAGCGTCAGGCCGATGACAGGGATCATCCGCTCTTCCACCTTTACCGATACCGTGATGTTCATCGTCTTGTCGTCACGGACGCGGGCGATCATCGCGCCATTGAGCTTGGAGCGGTTGAGACCGACGACGACCGTATCAGGCGTGACCGTACCCGAAATGACGTCCAGACCCTTGCCAGCAGCGCCATCCAGGAACTGACCCTTGTAGCTGTTTCCTGACTGCAGGATCGTGGCGGTCATCGGCTGCTTGAAGACGCCGACACGGCAGGAGCCGTCGAGCTTGATACCGGTGCCGGTGGTGACTGACGAACCGACCAGGTTGCAGGTGAATTTCGTGCCCTTGTATTTGCCGGCGACGATTTCACCAGGGCCTTTCCATGAGCCGGCAACCGACTCGAAGAAGGCTTTGTCCCGTGTTGCGGCGGTTGCTGCCGGCGTGATTTCGGCGACCGGCGACAGGGCCACGGCGGCGACGCCGCAGACAAAAAGAAGCTTGCGCGAATACATGGAATTTCCTTGGCACACCTACCCGTTACTGCCTCGGAGTTTTGCCGAATAATGGTTAATGGTTGGTTTCCAGTGTTGCGAAATGCACTGGAAAATCGGGATTTTCAGCAGCATTGGCACTTTGATGTCAGGCCGCTAGAGGCATGAAAACTATGCCTTTTGCGGCCGCTTCCGTTACGTCAGGCTTGTCCGTTGAGAAAAAGCGCCTTGCCGTTACTTCTGCGGGTCGCGGCCGGTCATGGACGGCGTGAGATCGCCGATGAAGTCGCCGATTCCCGGCCGTTTCAGTGCGCGGAAGGCCAACGGACGGCAGAGATCCATGGCGGCGATTCCAATGCGCGCCGTCATCAGGCCGTTGATCACACCTTCGCCGAGCCGGGCCGAGAGCTTCGAGGCAAGGCCGTGGCCGAGCACCTGCTGGACGAGGCTGTCGCCGACGGCGATCGAGCCCGTCACTGCGAGGTGAGCCAGCACATCTCGCATCAGCCTGATCATGCCGAGCGTTCCGGGACGGCCGCCATAGAGCTCGGCCATGGCGCGGATCAGCCGCGATGCCTCGTAAAGCACGTAGAGCAGGTCGACGATGGCGCGGGGGCTGACGGCCGTCACGATCGACACGCGCTTCGACGAATTGAGGATCAGAGCCCGGGCCTGGCGGTCCAGCGGGCCGAGCAGCTCACGCTCCGCGAGAGCGACCAGATGCGGAGCGTCGATAATGTCGTTTTCGGATGCTTTCAGCGTGGCGCGGCCCTTGGCGGTCTCGGGCTTGGCCGAGAGCATCGAGGCCAGCCGGTTGACGAGCGTACGGGCCTTGGCGGGCTTGGTTTCGACGATCGCCACTTCGGCTTCCGCCTTGATCGTCTGCACCGCCGTCAACCGCATCATTCCCGCAGTCTCGCGGATGACGATACCAATGACCGCGAGGATGCCGACGGCGAGCGCTGTCAGCGCGGCGTAGCCGAGCCAATCGGCCCGGGTAAAGAGATCGCGGATCAGGCTGTCGGTCCAGAGGCCGAAGGCGAGCGACAGCAGGATGCCGAAGGCGCCGCCGGCGATCTTGGCAAAGGAGAGGCGCCGCCTGCGTGGGACGGCAACCGGAAGCGGGGCGCTGTCCTTCTCCGGATTGAGAAACGGATCGTCTTCGTCGGGTGTCAGGATAACGTCTGCTTCGAAGGCCGAAGGTTTGCGGCGCTCCGGCGGCAGCGCCGTCTCGAGCGGACGCGGATCGTCCTCATAGACGAAGGCGGCGGGGGCGCGGGTCTTGCGGCCGGGGTCTTCTGGAGCGGACTTGCTCATGCGAGACGGTCTCCAAACAGGAACTGCATGGCGCGGTCTAGCCGGATATGCGGCACCGACAGCTTGATGCCGCCGCCGGTCTCCTCGAGCTGCGGCGGGCGGAAGCGCACGACGTTCACGTCCGGCAATTGGATATCGCGGTCCCCCGATTCAATGCCGGCAAACAGGCTTTCTGGATCGGCAGGCAGGTCGCCCGGGAAGATCGCCGTCTTGCGCAACCCGTCGAAACGCTCGCCGCCGATCGTCTCGCCCTCGATCGGCGTGCCGACGATGACGGGCAGATCGTGGCCGTCGCGCTTGACGGTCGCTTCTCGGGTGGCGCGCACCGAGGCAAGCGCCATGACGTCGATCCCGGCCCCGGCCATGCCGATGCGGTGAATGGCGCGTTCGACGAGGCGGCGGGTGAGGGCATCCAGCCGGTCGTGGCTTTCATGGTGCAGGTGATCGGCCTTGGTGGCGGCGACCAGCACCCGGTCGATGCGCCGGCCGAGCAGCGAGGAGAGCAGGGAATTGGTACCGGGGCGGAAGCAGGCGAGAACGTCGGTCAGGGCGCGTTCCAGATCCTGCACCGCTTCAGGACCGCGGTTGATCGCCTGCAGCGCGTCGACGAGCACGATCTGGCGGTCAAGGCGGGCGAAGTGCTCGCGGAAGAAGGGTTTGACGACGACCGACTTATAGGCCTCGTAACGGCGCTCCATCATCGCCCAGAGCGAGCCTTTTTCCGGCTTGCCCTCGGCAGGCAGATGGAGCGGCGCGAAGGTCAGGGCCGGCGAACCGTCGAGATCGCCCGGCAGCAGGAAACGGCCTGGCGGCAGGGTGGAGAGCGACCGCTCGTCGGCCTTGCAGGCCTTGAGGTAGGCTGCGAAGGAGGCCGCGAGATCACGCGCGCTCATCTCGTCGGCTGTGGCGTGGATATCGGCCTGATCCGTCAGCTCCAGCCAAGTGCGGGAGAGCTCGGCGCGAATGCCGGTGCGGGCCAGTGCCAGCGTATCCTCGCTGAAGCTGCGGAAATCCTTGGCGAGCAGCGGCAGGTCGAGCAGCCATTCGCCGGGATAGTCGACGATATCGATCGACAGCCGCCCGGGCGAGAACATCCGGGTCCAGCCGCTGGCGCTCTGATAGTCGATGGTGACGCGCAATTCGGAGATGGCGCGCGTCGAATCCGGCCAGACGCGGTCCTTCACCAGCGCCCGGATGTGATCCTCGTATTGGAAGCGCGGCACGCCATCATCGGGCTGTTCCTCAAGGCGCACGGACGAGACGCGGCCGGACTGCACCGGCTCGAACAGCGGCAGGCGGCCGCCATGCAGCAGGTTATGAACCAGCGAGGAAATGAAGACGGTCTTGCCGGAACGGGAAAGGCCCGTCACGCCGAGGCGGATCGTCGGATGAACCAGGCCGCTGGCGCGGTCGGTCAGATTGTCGAAGGCGATGCGGGCATCGTCGGCGAAGGATGTCAGGCTTGGCGGCAAGGCGGATTCCCTGATGGCGTTGTCCACCCATATAGGATGGCTCGATCGCCGGAAAAAGGATTCGTCTCAGCCGGCGAGAAACTCGCGCAGTTTCCATGCTGCCGCTGAGCCGTCGAAATCGAGGACGGCGAGGCCGCCGGCGGGAAAGCCGTTCGGCAGCGCGCGCAGCAACGCGTCGTGGCCGATCAGGGTTTCGAGCGTCTGCTCGATCGTCGGATTGTGGCCGACCAGCATGACGGCAGCTGCCGTCTGTGTTCTGAGGATTTCGAGATAGACGTCTGGCGTGGTGTTGTAGAGCTCGTCGACATAGCGCAGCTCGACGGACAGGCCCATGGCGCGATGAACGGCATTTGCGGTCTCGCGGCAGCGCCGCGCGGTCGAACTCAGGATGATGTCGGGGCGATAACCTTTGTCGGCCGCATGGTCGGCGACGATCTCGGCATCGCCATATCCCTTCTCGCTCAGATCGCGGTCGAAATCGCCCTGACCGGGCTGCGGCCAGACGGCTTCAGCGTGCCGAAGCAGGTAGATTCGTGAAGGCGAAGGCAAGGTTGCGGCCATAGAAAAATCCACGTGCGAAGGAGCCTTTTCAGTAGCTGCCGGGTATTGCCGGCGTCAACCGGTGACCTGCCGCAACGGTGCAAAAGCGCTGCACCAACACGGCTTGTTGAAGACCGCTCGAAAAAGCGAAATCGGAATAATGATGAGAAAATAGACTGTTAGCCCAAAAATGTGACAGATTTAAAAATCTGTTTACATGTCGTATTTGGCTTGAATCGATATTAGCGCATGGGATATACAGCCCGCCACATGAGATGTTCTTCAGGAGAATCGCGTTGAGTGAGAAGATCGATCTTAGCAATTACGTTCCCTCGGAAGACGAGGAGTTCATGAACGTAAACCAGCGAGCATATTTCCGAGCAAAGCTGGTCGCATGGAAAAACGACATCCTTAGAGAAGCGCGCGAGACACTGGATCATCTCGCTGAAGAAAGCGCCAACCATCCCGACCTCGCGGATCGGGCATCTTCAGAAACCGACCGGGCGATCGAACTTCGAGCGCGTGACCGTCAGAGAAAACTGATCTCCAAGATCGATGCTGCCCTGCAGCGGATCGAGGAAGGGACCTACGGTTACTGCGAGGAAACCGGCGAGCCGATCGGCCTCAGACGTCTTGACGCCCGTCCGATCGCGACGCTGTCGATCGAAGCCCAGGAACGCCACGAGCGCCGCGAAAAAGTCTACCGCGACGAATAGGCGCCTGACGGCAACGCAAAAAATAAAGGCACCGCTCTGGCGGTGCCTTTTTTCGTTTCGGGCTTCTTCGCTGCGGACCCGGCGTCCGCTCACTTGTCGCGGTTGACGCTCATTTCGCCGAAGATGCGGGCCACTTCCTTCTGAAGTTCGGCGTCGGCGCCGGTTGCCGGCGCCATTTCGGGGTCGCGGCGCGGCAGACCGGCCGGCTGCGGCGGGATGACGGGGCGGACCGGCATGCTCTGTGCCGGCTGGATCGTCTGTACCGGCTGAACAAGACGTTCGGCAGCAAAGTTGGTGTTCATTTCCTCCTCGAGGATCCGCTGGAAATCACCCTTCGGCTGCTGCGGCGGTGCGCCGGCATCGGCGGTGACCACAGGCGCACCTTCCGAAACGGTCGGCAGGCTCTGGGCGGGCGGCGTCGAAACCTGCGGCTCGATGCGAACCTGCTGCGGCAGAACCCGGGCGCGGGCGGCGTCGAGGATATCGGCGGCGCTGCTCGCGGTTTCCGGGGCAGGCGTGATTTCGGCGTGTTCGGCCGGGCGGATCGATATGGGCGGCGGCAGGCGAGTTTCCGGCGCCTGGACGACCGGCGGGACGATGGTCGCCGGGGCCGGTTCGGGCGGGGCAGCGGGAGCCGGCGTTGCAACAGGTGCGGCGGCAACAGGCGCGATCGGCTGCGGACGGCGCGGCTCGATCATCGGTGCAGGCGGAGGAACGAAGGGCTCGGGTGCCGCCTCTTCCTCTTCGAAGATGGCGACCGGCTCGGGCTTCTGTTCGGCTTTCGGCTCGATTTTGGGCTCGGCTTTCGGCTCCGGGCGCGGCTCAGGCCTGGGATCGGGAACGGCGCGCAGCTGCGGGCGCTCGGCAACCGGCTGTGGCCGGAACTCGGCGACGGGAGCGGGCGGTGCGGCCGGTGCAGGGCGGGGTGCTGCAAGCGGCTTCGGCTCTTCGACGCTTTCCGGCAGGATCCGGCTTTCGATGACGACGTCGCTCGGTCCGCCGATCATGATCAGGTGCTCGACATCGTCCCGGCGCACCAGCACCAGGCGGCGCCGCGCATCGACGGCGGCTGCGTCCAGCACCTGCAGGCGTGGCTGGCGGTTCTTGCCACCACGCACGAAAGGCGACGGAGCGCGGTTGCGCATCAGCCAGAGGACGCCGACCAGCACGAGGAGAGCAAGGCCAACGCCGCCGGCAGCATAGAAGAAACGGCTGCCATAGTCGGTCATTACGCTGTCTAACATGATCTCTTACTCCTCTTTACGCAGGCCGCATCATGAAGGCTTTTCAGCTCCTTAGGCAATAGGGCGCGTGCTTGTCCAGTCACGCCCCTTCGAGAAGATTGCAACAAAGGGCCGATGGCATGCGAAACTGGCGCTGTTCCTTGTGAATTCAAGCGCTCTTGCGGCGCGGCACTGTTTTTGCAAGGCCTGCAAATTGCTAAGAAGGAACGAACGCCTGATTCCTGCTTTGTCTTCCGGATACAAAGCGAAATGCCGGATCGGCGCATGCGAGGACTAGATGACGACACCGCGTCAGGCCGACGACTACAATGCTCCGATCGTGGATCGCGGAGGACGTTCAGGTACGGCCATTCGCATCATCCTGCTGGCGCTGGTGCTGATCGCCGCGGCGGCAGCCTTCGTCGTGTTCAAGAATTCGCTCGACAACGAGATGGTGCTCGGGGTTCTCGGCGTCCTCGCCATGGTCGGCATCTTCTTCCTGGTCTCCTCGGTGATCGGCTTCATCGAGGTCATGCCGCAGCGCCAGTCCGACAGTCTGGCCCGCTCGTTCCTCAACAGCCATCCCGATGGTTCGCTGATCACCGACGACAAGGGCCGGATCATCTATGCCAATGGTGCCTATGGAAAGCTGACGGGCGCCCGCAAGGCGACCGAGGTGCAGACGCTGGAAGCGCTGCTGTCGCGCCACCGCGAATCCAACGAGGCGCTTTACCGGCTTTCGAACGGCTTGCGCGAGGGACGCGAGGGTCAGGAAGAGTTCCGTCTTCTGCGGGCCCTCGGACCGTCGCCGAACGGCTCCGGCGCGCACTGGTACCGGCTGAAGGCGCGGACTCTGAAAACCGAGGAAAGCGGCAGCAAGCCGCTGCATATCTGGCAGATCAGCGACATCACCTCCGAGCGCGACGACCAGGAGCGCTTCTTCAAGGAACTGCAGAACGCCATCGACTATCTCGACCATGCCCCGGCCGGCTTCTTCTCCGCCGGGCGCAAGGGCGAGATCTTCTATCTCAATGCGACGCTCGCCGAATGGCTGGGGCTCGATCTGACCAAGTTCATTCCGGGCTCGATGACGATCGGCGATCTGGTTGCGGGCGAGGGGCTGGCGCTGATCCAGTCGGTTCAGGCCGAACCGGGCCTGAAGAAGACCGACACGCTCGATCTCGACCTCAAGAAATCCAACGGCCAGAGCCTGCCGGTGCAGATCGTCCACAGTGTCACCTCGATGCGCGACGGCGCGCCGGGCGAGAGCCGGACCATCGTGCTGCGCCGCCAGTCGGGGACGGAAAGCGAGCAGTCGGCGTCGGCCGCGGCGATGCGCTTTACCCGCTTCTTCAACAATACGCCGATGGCGATCGCCTCAGTCGATGGCACCGGCCGCATTCTGCGCACCAATGCGCCGTTCCTGAAGCTGTTCTCCGGGCTCGTGTCGCGCGACGACGTCGAAAACGGCGCGCTGCTCGAAACCATCGTCCAGGGCAGCGACCGCGAGCGGCTTCAGTCCGCGCTCGCAGCCGCCAAGGACCGGCAGGGCGATATCCCGCCGATCGATTCCCGTACGCCCGACGACGACGCACGCCACTTCCGCTTCTACGTCAATGCCGTCATCGACCAGAGCGACGAGGCGCCGGAAGAAGCGGCCATCGTCTATGCCGTCGAGGTGACCGAGCAGAAGGCGCTCGAGGCGCAGATGGCGCAGACGCAGAAGATGAATGCGGTCGGGACACTCGCCGGCGGCATTGCCCACGATTTCAACAACGTGCTGACGGCGATCCTGCTGTCTTCCGATCATCTGCTGCTGCAGGCCCGTTCTTCGGATGCGAGCTTTGCGGATTTGATGGAAATCAAGCGCAACGCCAACCGCGCCGCCGTGCTGGTGCGCCAGCTGCTGGCCTTCTCGCGCAAGCAGACGATGCGCCCGAGCGTCTTGAACCTGACCGACGTCGTCGGCGATCTGCGCATGCTCGTCGACCGGCTGCTGTCGGGCACGCATGTGAAGCTCGACGTCGAATATGGCCGCGATCTCTGGCCGGTCAAAACCGACCTGTCGCAGTTCGAGCAGGTGTTGATCAATCTCTGCGTCAACGCGCGCGACGCCATGCCCGAGGGCGGTAAACTGACGGTGCGGACGCGCAATGTCACCGCCCAGGAAGTCGCTGCCTTCAATTATTCCTACATGCCTTCAGAGGACATGGTTCTGGTCGAGGTTGCCGATACCGGGACGGGTATTGCGCCGGAGATCATGGACAAGATCTTCGAGCCGTTCTTCACCACCAAGGAAGTCGGCAAGGGCACCGGTCTTGGCCTTGCCATGGTCTATGGCATCGTCAAGCAGTCGGGCGGCTATATCCAGCCGGAATCCGAAGTCGGCAAGGGAACGACCTTCCGGGTGTTCTTGCCGCGCCATATCGTCGAGCCGGCGATCGCTGCAGAGGCCGATGCCGTTGATGGCGCCGGCGTCAGCAATGTCGTGCAGATGCCTGTAGCTCCCCAGCCCGAGCAGCCGGAAGACTTGACGGGCAATGCCGTGATCCTGCTCGTCGAGGACGAGGAGGCGGTGCGCCGCGGCGGCAAGCGCATGCTCGAGACGCGCGGCTACACGGTGCACGAGGCCGGTTCCGGCGTCGAGGCGCTCGATATCATGGAAGAGCTGGAAGGCAAGGTCGACATCGTCGTTTCCGACGTCGTCATGCCCGAGATGGATGGTCCGTCGCTGTTGCGCGAGTTGCGCAAGAACTATCCGGATCTGAAGTTCATCTTCGTCTCGGGCTATGCCGAAGATGCCTTTGCGCGCAATCTGCCGCCGGATTCCAAATTCGGCTTCCTGCCGAAGCCGTTCTCGCTGAAGCAGCTGGCCGTCGTCGTCAAGGAAACGCTCGACCAGAACTGAACGGGAGGCGCTGCCGCCTCCCGCCGGAGCTCTCTCTTATCAGGCGTCCAGCGCCACGGCGATCTCTGCCGCGAGCCGCGCATTGTTTTCCACCAGCGCGATATTGGTCTTCAGGCTCTGGCCGTCGGTCAGGTCGAAGATCGTGCTGAGCAGGTAAGGGGTGACGGACTTGCCGGTGATCTCGTCGCGCTCGGCGCTGTCGAGGGCGCGCTCGATATAGATTTCCATCTCTTCACGCGGGATTTCGTCTGCTTCCGGAACCGGATTGGCGATCAGCATGCCGCCGTCGATGCCGAGCTGCTCGCGGGTCGTCTGGAAATTGGCGATCGCGGCCGGGCTGTTCAGCGTCAGCGGGCTCTTGAGGCCCGATGCGCGCGACCAGAAGGCCGGGAATTCTTCGCTCTCATAGGTGACGACGGGGACGCCCGAGGTTTCCAGCACTTCCAGCGTCTTCGGGATATCGAGGATCGCCTTGGCGCCGGCGCAGACGACGATGACGCCGGTGCGGGCGAGTTCCTGCAGGTCGGCCGAAATGTCGAAGCTCTCTTCAGCGCCGCGGTGCACGCCGCCGATGCCGCCTGTGGCGAAGACCTTGATGCCGGCGCGGGCGGCGGCAATCATCGTCGCGGCAACCGTCGTCGCACCGGTGCGGCGCTCGGCGATCGAGAAGGCGAGGTCGGCGCGCGACACTTTCATCACGTCCTTTTCCTTGGCGAGCCTTTCGAGCTCTTCCGGCTCCAGGCCGATATGCAGAACGCCATGCATGACGGCGATCGTGGCGGGGATGGCGCCCTGTTCGCGGATGATCGCCTCGACGCTGCGGGCCATCTCGATATTGCCGGGATAGGGCATACCATGGGTGATGATGGTCGATTCCAGGGCTACCAGCGGCGCGCCGCGCTGCTTGGCGGCGGCGACTTCCTTCGAATAGGCAATCGGCAGCAGTGGGGAGATCGGTTTCGTCATTGTCGTTTCCAGTTCATCGATAAGCGCGCTTCAATGCAGAATTCTGGCGGCCGGAACAAGTGCCAGCATGTCGCGGAGCAATTCCGGCGTCAGGTTTTCACTGACAGCAAGCGGTGACTGCACGGTGACAGCGGCGGCGGCTGCGCCGTGACGCACCGCCTCTTCCAGCGGCAAGCCCTGCATGATGGCCGAAAGCACACCGGCTGCAAGGGAATCTCCCGCACCCGTGACGTCGGCCACCGTCTCGATCGACGGCGGCTGCAGGGCAATCGCACCGCCGCCGGCAAACGCGATCAGCTCGCGCTGGCCGCGGGTGACGATGCCGCGCTTCAGCCCGATGTCACCGAGCAGCGACACCCAGTCAGCGGCATTCTCGGGCCGCCGTCCGGCAAGGGCGGCCGCCTCCGCCTCGTTGAGGAAGAGGAAATCGATGCCTGCTGCCGAGGGTTTCAGCTTGACGACCTTCGCCGGCGAGATGGCGATCGCGGCCACGGGCTTGCCGAGGCTGTTGGCGCGCGAGACAATCGCGGTGATCGTGTCCTCAGGCAGGTTGGCGTCAAAGAGGATCATGTCCGTCGCTGCAAAGGCGTCGCGCACCCAGCGGATGGACAGCCGGCGGGGAGAAAAGAGGCGGTAGAGATCCATGTCGGCGAGCGCGATGACGAGATTGCCGTCGCGCTCGAGGATCGCGGTGTAGCTCGGCGTCTTGCGGTCGAGAAAGACGAAGGGCCGGTCGTCGATACCCGCGGCATAAGCGGCCTCGGTGACCATCTCGCCGGTCGGGTCGCCGCCGCGGGGCGAGATCATCGTCACGTCGAAGCCGAGGCGGGCGAGGTTGCGGGCGGCGTTGAAGCCGCCGCCACCGGCCTCCTCGAACCAGCTGCCCGGATTGCTGGAGCCCGGCGCGGTGTCGCCGGCAATGCGGCCGCGGCGATCGACATGGGCACCGCCGAGAACGAGAATCCTGCGCTTCATCGGCGTGCTCCAAGGCGTACCGCTTCAGCGAATCGAGAGGCGGATTTCATGGACGACGGTGAGAACCAACGCGCGCTAAGCCCTTGCGCCACATCGATAAAACAAATGTAGAACACGTACTGATTTACCTCTTTGTTTCAATCGTTTGGACGCCACTTGCGAAATGAGAACAAATCACGTACAAAATCGGTATCGGCGGCGACATTGCTAGAGCGGCTTCAATAACCTAAAGGTGGATCGAATGTCACAGAATACATTGCGGCTTGTAGAGGACAAATCGGTGGACAAAAGCAAGGCACTTGAAGCGGCACTCTCTCAGATCGAGCGGTCGTTCGGCAAGGGCTCGATCATGAAACTCGGCGCGAAGGACAGCGTCATCGAGGTCGAAACCGTATCGACGGGTTCTCTCAGCCTGGATATCGCGCTCGGCATCGGCGGGCTGCCGAAGGGCCGTATCATCGAAATTTACGGACCGGAAAGCTCCGGCAAGACGACGCTGGCACTGCAGACGATCGCGGAAGCCCAGAAGAAGGGCGGCATCTGCGCCTTCGTCGACGCCGAACATGCGCTTGATCCGGTCTATGCCCGCAAGCTCGGCGTCGATCTGCAGAACCTGTTGATCTCGCAGCCCGATACTGGCGAGCAGGCGCTCGAAATCACCGATACGCTTGTTCGCTCCGGCGCCGTCGATGTTCTCGTTGTCGACTCGGTCGCAGCGCTGACGCCGCGCGCCGAAATCGAAGGTGAAATGGGCGACAGCCTGCCGGGTCTTCAGGCCCGCCTGATGAGCCAGGCGCTACGCAAGCTGACGGCTTCGATCTCGAAGTCGAACACCATGGTGATCTTCATCAACCAGATCCGCATGAAGATCGGCGTCATGTTCGGTTCGCCGGAAACGACGACGGGCGGCAACGCGCTGAAGTTCTACGCCTCCGTTCGCCTCGACATCCGCCGCATCGGTGCGGTCAAGGAACGCGAAGAGGTGATCGGCAACCAGACCCGCGTCAAGGTCGTCAAGAACAAGATGGCGCCGCCCTTCAAGCAGGTCGAATTCGACATCATGTATGGCGAAGGCGTTTCGAAGACCGGCGAGCTCGTCGATCTCGGTGTCAAGGCCGGCATCGTCGAAAAGTCGGGCGCCTGGTTCTCCTATAACAGCCAGCGCCTCGGCCAGGGCCGCGAAAACGCCAAGCTCTTCCTGCGCGACAATCCGGATCTGGCGCGCGAAATCGAGACGTCGCTGCGCCAGAATGCCGGCCTGATCGCCGACCGCATTCTGCAGAACGGCGGACCGGATGCCAATGACGGCGACGGTGACGGCGAGCCCTGAGCTCAAGCGCAGTCATGAATTTGAACCGGCCGCATTTCTTAGGGAATGCGGCCGGTTTCGTTTGTCGATGTCTGTGTGCTTGCGGTTGTCTGACGTTTGCCTGCTGGACAGTGGTTAACGCGGGCGATAAAAGCCACTGGATTTAAAGTTTTGACCTGCCTTGGGCAGCATTGAAGGGCATAGCATGAGCGGTGTGAATGATATCCGGTCGACCTTCCTCGACTATTTCAAGACGAACGGCCATGAAGTCGTTTCGTCGAGCCCGCTCGTGCCGCGCAACGACCCGACGCTGATGTTCACCAATGCTGGCATGGTGCAGTTCAAGAACGTCTTCACCGGTCTTGAGAAGCGTCCCTATTCAACAGCTGCGACGGCGCAGAAATGCGTGCGCGCCGGTGGCAAGCATAACGACCTCGATAATGTCGGCTATACTGCCCGCCATCACACCTTCTTCGAGATGCTCGGCAACTTTTCCTTCGGCGATTATTTCAAGGAACGGGCGATCGAGCTTGCCTGGAACCTGATCACCAAGGAATTCGGCATCGATGCCAAGCGCCTGCTGGTGACCGTCTACCACACTGACGACGAGGCTTTCGGCCTCTGGAAGAAGATTGCCGGCCTCTCCGAGGACCGCATCATCCGCATCGCGACCTCGGACAATTTCTGGGCGATGGGCGATACCGGTCCCTGCGGTCCTTGCTCGGAAATCTTCTACGATCACGGCGATCACATCTGGGGCGGACCTCCGGGCTCGCCGGAAGAGGATGGCGACCGTTTCATCGAGATCTGGAACCTCGTCTTCATGCAATACGAGCAGATCACCAAGGAAGAGCGCGTCGATCTTCCGCGTCCGTCGATCGATACCGGCATGGGTCTGGAGCGCGTCGCAGCACTGCTGCAGGGCAAGCACGACAATTACGACATCGACCTGTTCCGCGCCCTGATCGAGGCCTCGGAAGAGGCGACCGGCGTCAAGGCCGAGGGCGAGCAGCGCGCCAGCCATCGCGTCATCGCCGACCATCTGCGCTCCTCGGCCTTCCTGATCGCTGACGGCGTGCTGCCGTCCGCCGAAGGCCGCGGCTACGTTCTGCGCCGCATCATGCGCCGCGCCATGCGCCATGCCGAACTGCTCGGCGCCCGCGAGCCGCTGATGTGGAAGCTGCTGCCGGCGCTGATCCAGCAGATGGGCCGGGCCTATCCGGAACTGGTGCGCGCCGAAGCGCTGATCACCGAGACCCTGAAGCTCGAGGAAACCAAGTTCCGCACCACGTTGAAGCGCGGACTGTCGCTGCTTTCGGATGCGACGACGACGCTCGGCAAGGGCGACATGCTCGACGGCGAGACGGCCTTCAAGCTCTACGATACCTACGGCTTCCCGCTCGACCTGACGCAGGACGCGTTGCGCGCCCGCGAAATCAGCGTCGATCTCAGCGGCTTCACGGATGCCATGGAACGCCAGAAGGCCGAAGCGCGCTCGCATTGGGCGGGTTCCGGCGACAAGGCGACCGAAACCATCTGGTTCGAGCTGCGCGAAAAGCATGGCGCAAGCGAGTTTCTCGGCTATGCCACGGAGACAGCCGAAGGCGTCGTGCAGGCGATCGTCAAGGACGGCGCTGCCGTCGGCGAGGCCGTCAAGGGCGACAAGGTTCAGGTGGTCGTCAACCAGACGCCTTTCTATGGCGAATCCGGCGGCCAGGTCGGCGATGCCGGCATCATTTCCTCCGATAATGCCAAGATCGAGATCACCGATACGCAGAAGCGCGGCGAGGGTCTGTTCGTGCATATCGGCACCGTCGTCGAAGGCGCGATCAAGGCCGGCGATGCCGTGGCCTTGACGGTCGATCATGCCCGCCGTTCGCAGATCCGCGCCAACCATTCGGCCACGCATCTGCTGCACGAGGCACTGCGCGAGGTACTGGGTACCCACGTGGCCCAGAAGGGTTCGCTGGTCACGCCTGACCGCCTGCGCTTCGACGTGTCGCATCCGAAGCCGATGTCGGCGGAAGAACTCAAGGTGGTCGAGGACATGGCCAACGAGATCATTCTGCAGAACGCGGCGGTCACGACCCGTCTTATGAGCGTCGACGACGCCCGTGCCGAAGGCGCGATGGCGCTGTTCGGCGAGAAATATGGCGACGAGGTGCGGGTGGTTGCCATGGGGCAGGGCCTGCACGGCGCCAAGACCGGAAAGCCCTATTCGATCGAACTCTGCGGCGGCACGCATGTGTCTGCCACCGGCGATATCGGACTGGTGCGCATCCTCGGCGACAGCGCCGTCAGCTCTGGCGTACGCCGCCTCGAGGCAGTCACTGGCGAGGCGGCCCGCGCCTATCTCGCCGAGCAGGACGACCGCGTCAAGGCTCTGGCCGGTACGCTCAAGGTGCAGCCGGGCGAGGTGCTGTCGCGTGTCGAAGCGCTCATGGATGAGCGCCGCAAGCTCGAAAAAGAACTGGCCGATGCCAAGCGCAAGCTTGCCATGGGCGGCGGGCAGGGCGGCTCGGAAGACGCCGTTCGCGACGTGGCCGGCGTCAAGTTCCTCGGCAAGGCGATCTCGGGCATCGATCCGAAGGACCTCAAGGGTCTGGCCGATGACGGCAAGGCGAGCCTCGGCTCCGGCGTCGTGACGCTGATCGGCGTCTCCGAAGACGGCAAGGCGAGCGCTGTCGTCGCCGTCACCGAAGATCTGGTGGGCCGTTTCAGTGCCGTCGATCTCGTCCGCATTGCCTCTGCTGCACTCGGCGGCAAGGGCGGCGGCGGCCGTCCCGACATGGCGCAGGCCGGCGGTCCGGATGGATCGAAGGCCGACGAGGCGATCGAGGCCGTTGCTGCCGCGCTTGCCGGCTGATTGATCAAGGCCCGGAGGGCAGGAGGTTCCAGATGAAGGTCCACCGCTCTCCGGCCAAGATGATCGGCCTTGCCTTTCTCTCGCTACTCATGACGGCGCTCGCGCTTTTTGTCGGCTTTACCGGCTACCAGAAGGAAGGCGCGGGCGGGTTTCCTGTGTTCATCGGCATTATCGGCGGCCTGTTTTTCCTGGCCGCCTTCATCGCGATCGCCTGGAAGGCCTTCGACCGGCGGCCGGTTCTGGATTTTTCCGATGAGGGCCTGCTGGCTGTAGAGGTTGCGCCGGAGCGCATTGCCTGGCGCGACCTGCTGGCGGTCCGTGTCTTCCAGCTTCACAAGCAGCGCTTCATCGAGCTTCAGGTGACGCCGCAGGCATCCGCCGCGCTGACGCTTTCGCGCATGGTGCGGCTCAACAACCGCGCGCTTGGCAAATCCAACGACTATCTGACGCTCTCGACAAGCGGCCTCGACCGCTCGGTCGAGGAGATATTTGCGCTGATCCAGCAACGTGCCGAGGCGGCGCGCCAGAGCTGAGCGCCGCGCAAGTCCGCAGGATTTGTCAAATCGGGCTGTGCTTTCCTGCAGCCGATCGATTTGCATGAGGTTTGACATGAACGGGCAAACGGCTTGGTCTCTCTATGAAAACCGCCTTCGGCGGGTTTCGGCTTATATCCACGACCACCTCGACGAGGAGCTGGATATGGCGCGGCTGGCCGAGATTGCCTGCATGTCCAGCTATCACTGGCACAGGATCTATCGCGCGGTTTATGGCGAGACGCTGGCGGCCACCGTCAAGCGGCTGCGGCTGCACCGCGCGGCGGGCGATATCGTCCGCACCGATCTTGATATCAGCGAGATTGCGAAGCGATCGGGCTATCCCAATCTCCAGTCTTTCAACCGGATCTTCAAATCCGTCTATGGCATGCCGCCGGCACGCTACCGGAAAGAGGGAAGCCACACAGTCTTCCAACCTCCGGTGCCAGGAAAGGCAACAGCCATGTTTGACGTGACCTTGAAGACCATCGAGCCGATTGACCTGATCGGTGTGCCGCATCGCGGATCCTATATGCAGATCAGCAAGGCGTTCGAAACCTTGTTCGGCACGCTTCATGCGCGAGGGCTGGCGAAACCCGAGATGCGGATGATCGGCGTGTATTTCGACGATCCCGATATCGTGCCAGCAGAGGAACTGCGCTCCATCGCCTGCGTCGCCGGCGGTGCGGATATTCCAGCCGAGACGCCACTTGAGCGCCGGCGGATCGAGGGTGGCGAATATGCGGTCCTCCGCCACAAGGGACCCTATGCCGACATGCACAAGGCCTATCAGTGGCTCTATGGCGAGTGGCTGCCGGTTTCGGGCAGACAGCTGCGCGATGCCTTGATGTTCGAGGATTATCTCAACAATCCGCGCGATACGCCGCCGACCGAGTTGCTGACGGATATCTACATGCCGCTAGTGTGAGGCGGCCTGCTGCATGTCCTTCATCGTCTCGTCGTCGAGTGCGGTGGCGCGCTTGAAGGCCTCGCGGCCGGTGACCCGGCCAAAATAATCGGCAAAGGCCGGCCGCTGCTCCATCGTGCCGAAGTTGAGGCCCCAGCCGATATGCGAGCCGACATAGACGTCGGCGGCCGTGAAGCGATCGCCGGCAATGTAGGGCTTTTCGGTCACGGCCTTTTCGAGCGTGTCCATGACGTCGTCGAAGCTGCCATATCCGGCCATCCGCGCCTTGTCGGCAGGGGTGACGAAGCCGAGCGTGCGATTGGTGACGGCCGATTCCAGCGGTCCGGCGGCAAAGAACATCCAGCGGTAATAGGAGCCGCGCTCTTCGGGGCGCGGCGCCAGTTCCTTCTCCGGAAAGCTATCGGCGAGATAGGCGCAGATCGCGGCGCATTCGGTAACGATGGTGCCGTTATGGCGGATCGCGGGAACCTTGCCCATGGGATTGACCGAGAGATAGTCCGCCCCCTTCATCGTGCCCCCGTAGGTCATGATCTCCGTGCGGTAGGGAGCACCGGTTTCCTCGAGAATCCAGCGGGCGATGCGCCCGCGCGACATCGGGTTGGTGTAGAATACCAGCTCTTCGGTCATGACGTCCTCCTGTTCGATCGCTCATATCTGGCGCGGGCCGGCGATGCGGCAATATCCATGGGAGGCTGCAGCCAAATTCTGCCTGCCGGCAGTCAGAGCGGCTTGCGGTACTGGATGAAACCGGAGCGCTCGGCGATCTGGTCGTAGAGGCGGCGCGCCCGCTCGTTGGTCTCGTGCGTCATCCAGTAGAGCCGGCCGGCGCCCTGCTCGCGCGCCAGATCGGCGACGCGCTCGATCAATGCCGCGCCAGTGCCCAGCCCGCGCTGGTCGGCCTCGACATAGAGATCCTGCAGATAGCAGGTCCATTTCGGGAGCCATGTCGAGCGGTGGAAGATGGCGTGCACGATGCCCTTCAGCGTGCCGTCATCGTCGAAGGCGCCGAAGGCATGCATCGGCTCGTTTGCAGCGTGGAAACGCGCCCAGGTAAGATCGGTGGTCTCTGCTGGAATGACGACTTCGTAGAAACTCTGATAGCCCTTCCACAGCGGCTCCCAGGCAGCGCGGTCGGATGGCGTGAGCAGGCGGATCGTCGTCATGTGCTGTTCCCTTGTTGTTGAAATGAAAACGGCGGGAAGATCCCGCCGTTCTGCTGTTTGCTATTGCTGGCCGCCTCAGGCGCCCATTGCCTTCTGCAGGTTCTCGTCGATCTTGTCGAGGAAGGCGGTGGTGGAGAGCCAGGGCTGATCCGGGCCGATGAGCAGCGCCAGGTCCTTGGTCATGAAGCCGGCTTCGACGGTGTCGACGCAGACCTTTTCGAGCGTCGCGGCGAACTTCGCGAGTTCGGCATTGTCGTCGAGCTTGGCGCGGTGCGCGAGGCCGCGGGTCCAGGCGAAGATCGAGGCGATCGAGTTCGTCGAGGTTTCCTGGCCCTTCTGGTGCTGGCGGTAGTGGCGCGTCACCGTGCCGTGAGCGGCTTCGGCTTCGACGGTCTTGCCATCCGGCGTCAGGAGAACCGAGGTCATCAGGCCGAGCGAGCCGAAGCCCTGGGCAACCGTGTCGGACTGGACGTCGCCGTCGTAGTTCTTGCACGCCCAGACATAGCCACCGGACCACTTCAGAGCCGATGCGACCATGTCGTCGATCAGGCGGTGTTCGTAGGTGATGCCGATTTCCTTGAACTGATCCTGGAATTCAGCTTCGTAGACTTCCTGGAAGATGTCCTTGAAGCGGCCGTCATAGGCCTTCAGGATGGTGTTCTTGGTCGACAGGTAGACCGGCCACTTGCGCATCAGGCCGTACATCATCGAGGCACGGGCGAATTCGCGGATCGACTCGTCGAGGTTGTACATTGCCATGGCAACGCCGGCGCCGGGAGCGTCGAAGACTTCCTTCTCGATGACCGCGCCGTCTTCGCCGACGAACTTGATGGTCAGCTTGCCCTTGCCCGGGAACTTGAAGTCGGTGGCGCGGTACTGGTCACCGAAAGCGTGACGGCCGACGACGATCGGCTTGGTCCAGCCGGGAACGAGGCGCGGGACGTTCTGGCAGATGATCGGCTCGCGGAAGATGACGCCGCCGAGGATGTTGCGGATCGTGCCGTTCGGGCTCTTCCACATCTGCTTGAGGTTGAATTCCTTGACGCGGTCTTCGTCCGGGGTGATCGTCGCGCACTTGATGCCGACGCCGTGCTTCTTGATGGCGTTGGCGGCATCAACGGTGACCTGGTCGTTGGTGGCGTCGCGGTTTTCGACCGAGAGGTCGTAATAGTCGATGTCGAGGTCGAGATACGGATGGATCAGCTTGTCCTTGATAAGCTGCCAGATGATGCGCGTCATTTCATCGCCGTCGAGATCGGCGACGGGGTTAGCGACCTTGATCTTTTTCATATATCTGCCTCGTAAGCTTGATGGGGACTGGGTCCCGTGGCGGGTGATTTCTGAAATCCCGAGGGCTATAGCATTGTGCGTCCCGAACGCAAAGCCGCAAGCGCCCCGGAAGCGGATTTTGGCGCCCATTGCCAAGCGCTGGAATTCGGCTAGTGTCCGCGGCAATTGCTTCGTTAACGGACATTTCATCATGAAGACGATTGCCCTGCTGATTACCGGTTTGGCCGGCCTGCCAACCCTCGCTACCGCCGCCGATATTCCGCCGCCGGTCCAGGAAATCATGGATGCCACGGTCAACAATTGGTCGGGCGACGACATCGAGTGGGTCGACATTTTCGATCCGGCAAAACTCGACACGCTCTACAGCAAGGATTTTGCCGCCAGGTATCGCGAGGCGGCCAAGCATCCGGCCGTCGACGACGGCATCTCGCCCTTCGATTACGATGTGATCGTCAACGGCCAGGACGCGTGTCCGCTCGAAGACCTGACGCTGACGCCGCAGAAGACGGCCGAGGGGCAGGACGAGGTCGTCGTGTCCTTCCGGAAGATGGGCTGCGCCGATGGCGACGAGGCGAAGGCCGTTTCGACTGTGCGTTTCGAGATGGTGACCGAGGACGGAAAGTCTGTCGTCGACGACATCATGCTGCAGGATGACGAGACCAAGGAAACGAGTTCGCTGAAATCGACGATGGACGAGATCGCCAAACAGTAGGCGCCCGGCCGTTTGATTTTAGCCGCGTCGGCGGTATGTCCCGGTAGCGCATCTTTCGGGATTCCGCCGCATGAGGGCTCATCTGGTGTTTTCTGGTTTCGATCTTCGGGACTGGCTGCTTGCCAACGATCCGGCGCTGTCGCGCTTCAGGATGGCATCGCGCGTGACGCTGACGATCGTCATCTCCTTTGCTGTCCTGTTTGCCATCCATCTCTTCGCCGTGCCGCTGCCGACCGCCTCCTACGGTCTCGGCATTCTGCTGTCGATCGAGGGCGGGGTTGCGGTGCGCGACAAGGGCAATGCCCGGCAGCTGGTGACCCGGCTGCTTGGCTGTGGCGCCAGTCTCCTGGTCGTCGGGATTGCGGCGGCGCTGGAGGGCCACCGTGTTCTTTCGGATCTTGCCTTCCTCCTCGTCATCTTCCTTGCGGCGTCCGCCCGTATCTTCGGGGCACGCGGCTTCGCGATCGGCATGTTCGCCTTCACCTCCTATTTCATGGGCGCCTATTTCCAGCCTGACATTGCAGAGCTGCCGCTGGTCGCGGTCGGGCCTGTCGTCGCGGCGCTGACGGGGCATGTGATGCGGGTGATGGTCATGCCCGAGGATTGGCGCCGTGACCTCCTGCGATCGCTGGAAAGCGTACAGGGCAGGGTGAACCAGATCCTCTTCAAGCTCGCCGCCCTCGCATCCGAAGGGAAGGTCGAGGCGCATGACCGGCGCGAACTTCGCGTGCTGGAGGAACGGCTGAAGGAAGTCGTGCTGATGGCGGAAAGCTTCATCCCGCGGCCAGCCGCTGGCGTGTTCGACAAGGGCGGCGATCCGGCGGCTGAACTGGCGATCCGGCTTTTCGATCTGCATCTTGCCGCCGAAAGCGCCATCGTTCTCAGCCAGCAGAGTGTTCCGGATTTTACGCTCGTCCATGCCATCATCGAGGGCCGGCACAGAGAGCTGGACGAGCAAAGGGACGATGCCCCGGATGCCGCAGCGGAAACGCGCCGGGCGTTGTTCTGGCTGGGCGAAACCAAATGTCACCTGGCGGAGACAATAGCGCAGGCGCGGCTGACGGATTTTGCCGGGATGCTGCCTGCCGAAGTCACGCCCGATACCGCCAAAATCGATTTCTCGCTCAACAATCCGCAGATCAAGTCGGCGCTGCAGATCACGCTGGCGGCAGCGCTGGCGATGAGCCTCGGCCTCATGCTGTCGCGCGAGCGCTGGTTCTGGGCCGTGCTGGCCTCCTTCCTGGTCTTCACCAACACCAACTCGCGCGGCGATACGGCGATGAAGGCGCTGCAGCGTTCGCTTGGCACGCTGTTCGGCATCGCGATCGGTCTCGGCCTTGCGACGCTGACCGGCGGAGAGGATGCGATCGGCATCCCCATCGCGATCGTCTGCATCTTTCTCGCCTTTTACTTCCTGCAGATTTCCTATGCGACGATGACGTTCTTCGTCTCGATCGTGCTCTGCCTCGTCTACGGGATGACCGGGGCGCTGACGGTCGATCTCCTGATGCTGCGTATGGAGGAGACGCTGATCGGCGCGATCGCCGGGACGGCGGTTGCCTTTTTCGTCTTCCCAGCGCGCACTCGTGGTGCTCTGGATGCTGCGCTGAAGAAGTGGTTCGATGCACTCGACGCGCTGCTGGCCGCCACGGTGGACGGGAAGCCGCGCTACGAACTGATCGGCCTGTCGCAGACGCTCGATGCAGCCTATCGCGACGTCACGGTTGCGGCCCGCCCGCTCGGCTCCGCCTGGTCCGTGGTCACACGGCCAGGCCCCATCCGCCAGACCCTGGCGATCTTCCTGTCGGGAACCTATTGGGCGCGGATCGTCGCGAGTTCGCATGCTGGCAATCCGGGCAGTGATGACCATGAGCAGATCGCCGTTGCCCTGAGGCAGGCGCGGTCGCGGATCGCCGAAATCGCGCCCCGCGGTTCCGAGTGCTTCTTCCTCTCGCGGCAGTCGCCATCATCGGCGGCGCGCAATCTTCCGGTGTCGGGGCAGGGTTCGCGGCTGGGTGTCGAGATGATCGGCGGCATGCTCGATCGGCTCTATCCCGCGGCATAAGCCTTGCCGTTTGCCGCCAGCGGGGCTATTCCGGCTCGAAAGCAAGGACGGCGCATATGGCAGGCACAAACAGCGAGCGGCAACTTCTGACCGAGGGACCGGCGATCATTCTGGTCGAACCGCAGATGGGCGAGAATATCGGCATGGTCGCGCGCGCCATGGCGAATTTCGGGCTTTCGGAGCTCCGGCTGGTCAACCCGCGCGACGGCTGGCCGAACGAGCGGGCGCAGGCGACCGCCTCGAAGGCCGACCACGTCATCGAGGCCACCAAGGTCTACGACACGTTGGAAGAGGCGATTGCCGACCTCAATTTCGTCTATGCGACGACGGCGCGCGAACGCGACGGTTTCAAGCCGGTCCGTTCGCCTGTTGTGGCCGCCGATACGCTCAGGGCAAAATTTCGGGCAGGCGAGGGCACCGGCATCCTCTTCGGCCGTGAGCGCTGGGGCCTGACCAACGAGGAAGTGGCGCTGGCCGACGAGATCGTCACTTTCCCTGTGAACCCCGCCTTTGCCTCGCTGAACATCGCCCAGGCCGTGCTGCTGATGTCCTATGAGTGGATGAAATCGGGCATGGAGGATCTCTCCGACGTGCCGTTCCAGGCCATGGAGCAGACGCAATCGACCAAGGAGCAGCTCTTCGGTTTCTTCGACCAGCTGGAGGAAGCGCTGGAGGCGCGCAATTATTTCCATCCGCCCGCGAAAAAGCCCAAAATGGTGGACAACCTCAGGGCCGTCCTCTCCCGCCGCGCCTTCACGGAACAGGAAATCAGCGTGCTGCGCGGCGTGGTCTCCTCCCTCGACCGTTTCTCGCGGCAATATCCGCGCGGAAGCCGGTCTCCCGCAGTTGCCAAGGAACAGCCGAAAGATGACGTCAGCGGCGAATGAGCTGAAACCGGTCCTGGTCTTCGATTCCGGTATCGGGGGCCTGACCGTGCTGCGCGAGGCGCGCGTGCTGATGCCGGAGCGCGGCTTCATCTATGTCGCCGACGATGCCGGGTTTCCCTATGGCGGCTGGGAAGAACAGGCTCTGAAGGAGCGCGTCATCGCGCTCTTCGGCAGGCTGTTGAACGATTATGACCCTGAAGTCTGCATCATCGCCTGCAACACGGCCTTCACGCTCGTCGGCGCCGACCTGCGTGCCGCTTTCCCGCAGATGACATTCGTCGGCACCGTGCCGGCGATCAAGCCCGCGGCGGAGCGTACGCGCTCCGGTCTGGTTTCGGTGCTGGCGACGCCCGGCACCGTCAAGCGCGCCTATACGCGCGACCTGATCCAGTCCTTCGCGCAGCAATGTCATGTCCGTCTCGTCGGCTCGGAAAACCTGGCGCGGATGGCGGAAGCCTATATTCGCGGTGAGACGGTTTCGGATGCAGCGGTGACGGCGGAGATCGAGCAGTGTTTCGTCGAGAAGGACGGGAACAAGACGGATATCGTCGTGCTCGCCTGCACGCATTATCCGTTCATGGCCAATCTCTTTCGCAGGTTGGCACCCTGGCCGGTCGATTGGCTCGATCCGGCCGAGGCGATTGCGCGGCGTGCCCGCAGCCTGGTGCCGCAGGTGGCCGACGCCGTGCACCCCGACAATTTCGACTTCGCCGTCTTCACCTCGGGCAATCCGGACTTTGCGACAGCGCGGCTGATGCAGGGTTTCGGCCTCAGCACACGATAGGTGATCCGCGCTTTCCTTGGGCGCGGCAATGACGCAGATTTGTCGATGGGGAATCAGAAGCGGCGCCTTCCGCCTCTGAGAATGAAGGGATGCGCGCCGTGCCGCTTCAAAGACTTGTCATGCTGATTTTCTTCCTGCAGCCGATCGCCTTCGGCGCCTGGCTGCCGCGTATCCCGGATGTCCAGGCGAAACTGAACCTCGGCACCGCGGATCTGGCGATCGCGCTTCTCGGGCTGCCGATCGGCACGCTGCTGACGCTGTCTTTCGCCGGCAGCGTCGTCTCGCGCATCGGCGGACGGGCGGCGATCATCTATGGCTTCGTCTTCTTCCTTGCCGTCGTCTCGCTGCCGGCCTTCGCGCCGACTGTAACGCTTCTGTTCTTCTCGCTGATGATCCTGGGCGTCGCGCTCTCGACGGTCGAGCTCGGCATGAATGTCGAGGCCGATCTGACGGAGAAGGTGACGGGGCTGATCATCATGAGCCGCTCGCATGGCTTCTGGAGTCTCGGCATCATGTTCGGCAGCCTGCTCGGTGCTGGCGCAATTGCGATCGGCGCGCCGCCACACTGGTCGATCCTCGGCATCGCCGTCGTCGTTCTGCCGATTGCGCTCCTCGTCAGCACGCGGCTGCCGAAACTGCCGGAAAGTCACCATGCGGAGACGGCGAAGACGTATCGCTTCAAGCTGCCCGGTCTGGCGCTGATCGGCATTTGCGCCTTCGTCTTCGGCGTGACCATGACGGAAGGTGCGATAGCCGACTGGTCCGCGGTTTATCTGCGCGATGTCTTCGGCTCAGAAGGCGCGCAAATGGGCCTCGGTTACTCCGTCTTCGCCTTCATGGTGGCGGCGGGACGCTTCAGCGGCGACTATTTGAAGGGCCGCTTCGGGCCAGTCGCGATCGCGCGCGGATGCGGCATTGCCTCGCTCGCCGGGATGCTGGTCATCCTGGTCGCGCCGGCGCCGGCCTTTGCGCTCTTCGGCTTTGCGGCGATCGGCGTCGGTGTCTCCGTCGGCTTTCCGCTTGCGGTGACGGCGGCCGCGGCGCTGACCGACCGTCCGGCTGCGGCGAGCCTGGCGATCCTGTCTTTCGTCGCACTTCTCGGCTTTCTGGTCGGGCCGCCGATCATCGGTTTCATCGGCGAATATTGGGGCTTGCGGATCGGACTTGCGGTGCTGATGGTGCCGCTCTTCGTCAGCCTGATCTTCACCCATATGCTGACGCCGCGCGCTGCCGAAAACGACGGCCGGCTGGTCGAGCGTGAGGCGGTCTGAACGCCTGCGTCTTTCTGTGGGTTTTTATGGCAACCGGGTAACAATCGCGGCGGCGAATATGCTAGACACGCCGGTGAAATCTTAAGGGGAATCAGACTTGCAGGTTGGCATCGATATGGGAACGGCGTCCGGCAGCAGCCCGGCGACACTCGATATCGAGGAGCTTCTGGCAACGCGTCTGCTTGTCCAGGGCAATTCCGGGTCCGGAAAGTCGCATCTCCTGCGCCGCCTTCTTGAGCAGTCTGCCCAGTGGGTCCAGCAGGTGATCATCGATCCCGAAGGCGACTTCGTGACGCTGAGCGACCGCTTCGGCCATATCGTCGTCGATGGCGAGCGCACTGAGGCAGAGCTTGCCGGCATCGCCAACCGTATCCGCCAGCACCGCGTCTCCTGTGTACTGACGCTCGAGGGGCTGGATATCGAGCAGCAGATGCGCGCTGCCGCCGCCTTCCTCAATGGTATGTTCGATGCCGACCGCGAATACTGGTATCCGGTTCTTGTCGTCGTCGACGAGGCGCAGATGTTCGCGCCCTCGGTTGGTGGCGATGTCTCGGAAGATGCGCGCAAGATGTCGCTCGGCGCGATGACCAACCTGATGTGCCGCGGCCGCAAGCGCGGTCTGGCGGGCGTCATCGCAACGCAGCGTCTCGCCAAGCTCGCGAAGAACGTCGCGGCCGAAGCATCGAACTTCCTGATGGGCCGCACCTTTCTCGATATCGACATGGCGCGCGCTGCCGATCTGCTCGGCATGGACCGGCGCCAGGCCGAAATGTTCCGCGATTTGAAGCGCGGCAATTTCGTGGCTCTCGGTCCGGCATTGTCGCGCCGGCCGCTGCCGATCCAGATCGGTGCCGTCGAGACGTCGGCGCGCTCGTCGAGCCCGAAGCTGATGCCGCTGCCGGATGCGCCGCAGGATGTCGAAGACCTGATCTTTACGCCGGATCCGGAAGAATTCCAGCGGCCGATCGTGCGCCGCGCGTCGCCGGCACCGCGCCCGACCACCGATATCTTGGCCGAGCTGTCGCGCTCGTCACCCGCCGCAGTCGCAGCACCTGCCGAGCCGCGTTCGAGCCAGCCGGAATTGTCCGCCGAGGAGCGCGAAGAACGGCTGGGCGGTGTGCTCTCGGAAATCCTCGACGATCCGTCATCGGGATTCCGCACGGATTCCGTGCTCTATCAGGAATTCCTGGTGCGCCTGCGCATGCGCCGCGTTCCCGGCCCGCCGCTCTCGCTGCAGGATTTCCGCCGCCGCGTGGCCGTATCGCGCTCGGGCGTCGATCCCGAGATGGCGGCAAGCGAAGGCTGGGCGACAGCGCTCTCGCTGTCATCAGGCGTGACCGACGACTTGCAGGGCGTGTTCCTGATGATGGCGAAGGCAGCACTCGGAGGCGAACCATGCCCGTCAGACGCCCGCATCGCCCGCGCCTACGGCACCCATTCGGCCCGCCGCGCGCGCCGTCTGCTCGGCTATTTCGAAGAGCAGGGCCTGATTGTCGTCCACACGGATTTCACCGGTAAGCGCATCGTCGCTTTCCCGGATCTGCAGGCCGAGACGGCGCCAGGTTCGGCCGACGCGCCTGACGACGATGCGCTGAAGAGCGCTGCCGAGTAGGCTTTTCAAACCCAGCTTTGGATGACTTGCGGGCTGGCGTGGATGCAAGTCAGCTCCAGCCGTGTCGTGCCGACATTCTTGAAGCAATGGGGTGTCTCGGCGTTGACGACGACGATGTCGCCGGGGTTTGGCTCGAGCGTATCTTCGCCGACGGTGAAGCGGGCCTGTCCGGAACGGACGATCCACATTTCGGTATAGGGATGGACGTGCAGGCCAGGGCCCTGACCGGGCTCGTTGTCGATCAGGAAGACCGAGACCGGCGCGCCAAACTCGCCACCTTCGAAAAGGACCGTCCGATTCGGAGATTGTTGCTGATTTTCACGGCTGATGACGTGGAACATGATTTCCTCCCTTGGAACCTGCGCCAGACTTCGCTATCAATTTATCTTAATGAGAAGATAATCCGATTTATCTTCTCGTCAAGATAAATCGGATTTGACCATGACGACCGAAGACCATGTCGACCGCGTGCGGGCGCTCTGGGCCCAAGAGCTGCCGGATCTCGATACGACACCGATGAGCATTCTCGGCCGCATCTACCGGCTCTCCAACCTGGTGCGGCCGTCGATCGAGGCGACCTTTGCTGAGTTCGATCTCGATCGCGGCGAGTTCGACGTGATCGCCACCATCCGCCGTTCCGGAGCGCCTTTCCGGATGATTCCGACCGAGCTCTACCGTCACCTGATGATCTCTTCTGGAGGGCTGACACACAGGCTCGACCGGCTGGAGAAGGCCGGTCTCGTCACGCGCGAGCGGTCGGATCAGGACAAGCGCAGTTTCGTCGTGGTCCTGACCGAAGAGGGTGTTCGACGCGCCGAGGCCGCGTTCCGCGAGGACATGGGCCGCGAGCTGCGTCTCCTCGATGCTCTAGACGAAGGGGAGCGCCGGGCGTTGTCCGGTCTGCTGCGCAAGCTTGCCGGTTCGCTTGAACCAGCCGGAGACGAGGCATCAGCGGCAGATTCCGTTTGACAATCCCGTGACTTATCCATAAAGACCGCGCCAGCACCGGGCAGCAATGTCCGGTGTTTCATTTGACATGTCCCGTGGATTCATCCCGTTCGCGTAATGGTTTGGTCCTGTCGGGCTTTCGAGAGAAAGCCAAAGGAGGGCGTGTTTCCTTCGAGCGATCTGGCAACAGATCGTTCTAACACTCTGAAAGGAAATACGATGAGCAAGCGCGAATCGTCCAAGTACAAGATTGACCGCCGTATGGGCGAAAACATCTGGGGCCGTCCTAAGTCCCCGGTGAATCGCCGCGAATACGGCCCGGGCCAGCACGGTCAGCGCCGCAAGGGCAAGCTGTCTGACTTCGGTGTGCAGCTGCGCGCCAAGCAGAAGCTGAAGGGCTACTACGGTGACCTGCGCGAAAAGCAGTTCCGTGCGATCTTCGACGAAGCCAACCGCCGCAAGGGTGATACTTCCGAAAACCTGATCGGTCTTCTGGAGTCCCGTCTCGACGCGATCGTCTATCGCGCCAAGTTCGTCCCGACCGTTTTCGCAGCCCGCCAGTTCGTGAACCACGGCCACGTGACCGTGAACGGCGTCCGCGTCAACATCGGTTCTTACCGTTGCAAGGCCGGCGACGTCATCGAAGTTCGCCAGAAGTCGAAGCAGCTCGTCACGGTTCTGGAATCCATCTCGCTCGCCGAGCGTGACGTTCCGGATTACCTCGAAGTTGATCACAACAAGATGGTTGCGACCTTCGCCCGCGTTCCTTCGCTCTCCGACGTTCCGTACCCGGTCGTCATGGAGCCGCATCTGGTGGTCGAATTCTATTCGCGTTAATCGCGAGGCGTTTTCGCATACGGAAAAGCCGCCTCACAGGGCGGCTTTTTTGTTCTCTGGAGAGAAGCATGGTCGACTTGCAGGCAGTCCTCGACAGCATCCACAAGGAACTGACGCCGCGGATCGGCGAGGGCAAGGTCGCGGATTACATTCCGGAGCTCGCCAAGATCGATCCCAACCAGTTCGGGATGACGATCGCCACCACGGACGGCAAGATCTACAGCGTCGGCGACGCTGCCGTACCCTTTTCCATCCAGAGCATTTCCAAGGTCTTCATGCTGACGCTGGCGCTCGGCAAGGTGGGCGAGAGCCTGTGGAAGCGCGTGGGACGCGAGCCCTCGGGCTCGGCCTTCAACTCCATCGTCCAGCTGGAGCATGAGAGCGGGATCCCCCGCAATCCCTTCATCAATGCCGGTGCCATCGCGGTGACCGATGTGGTCATGGCCGGCCATGCGCCGCGCGAGGCGATCGGTGAATTACTGCGTTTCGTGCGCTATCTGGCCGATGACGAATCCGTCACCATCGACGAAAAGGTGGCGCGCTCGGAAACGCAGACGGGCTACCGCAATTTCGCGCTCGCCAATTTCATGCGCGCCTACAAGAATATCGATCATCCGGTCGAGCATGTGCTGGGCGTCTATTTCCATCAATGCGCGCTGTCGATGACCTGCGAGCAGCTGGCCCGCGCGGGACTGTTCCTGGCGGCGCGCGGCAGCAATCCGGTTACGGGCCATTCCGTCGTCTCGCCAAAGCGGGCGCGGCGCATCAATGCGATGATGCTGATGTGCGGCCATTACGACGGATCGGGCGATTTCGCCTATCATGTCGGCCTTCCCGGCAAGAGCGGTGTCGGCGGCGGCATCTTTGCGGTGGCGCCCGGCATCGCCTCGATTGCGGTGTGGTCGCCGGGCCTCAACAAGGTCGGCAATTCGCAGCTCGGCGCCGTCGCGCTGGAAATGCTGGCGGCGCGCACGGGCTGGTCGGTTTTCGGCGATTGATGCTGGGTCCTGCAGCCGCTTTCTGCTAAGGCAGAGTCATTGACGATCCGGAAGAGACAATGAATATCGCAGCCCACATTGCCGATACCCTCGACGAAACCGCCGAAGACGGTGATATCGGTCATGCACTGTTTGCCGATGCGCCGCGTTCCGTCTCGTTCAACAAGCTACGCAAGCGGCTGCTGCGCAACGTCCGCCAGGCATTTGACGATTTCGACATGCTGAAAGGCCAGAAGCGCTGGCTCATCGGTGTCTCCGGCGGCAAGGACTCCTATGGCTTGCTCGCCCTGCTGCTCGACCTGAAATGGCGCGGCTTGCTGCCGGTGGAGCTGATCGCCTGCAATCTCGACCAGGGCCAGCCGAACTTCCCGAAGCATATCCTGCCGGAATATCTGGCGGGTATCGGCGTGAAACACCGGATCGAGTATCGGGACACCTATTCGATCGTGAAGGAGAAGGTGCCGGAGGGGGCGACCTACTGCTCGCTCTGTTCGCGCCTGCGCCGCGGCAATCTCTACCGGATCGCCAAGGAGGAGGGCTGCGACGCGCTGGTGCTCGGCCATCACCGCGAGGACATCCTCGAGACCTTCTTCATGAACTTCTTCCATGGCGGGCGCCTTGCCTCCATGCCGGCGAAGCTGCTGAACGACGAGGGCAATCTCATGGTTCTCCGTCCGCTTGCCTATTGCGCCGAAGACGACATGGCGAAGTTCGCCGCCGCCATGCAGTTTCCGATCATTCCCTGCGACCTCTGCGGCTCGCAGGACGGCCTGCAGCGCAATGCGATGAAGGATATGCTAGCCGATATCGAGCGGCGCATGCCGGGCCGCAAGGACACGATGCTCAGGGCACTGGCCCATGTGAACCCGTCGCATCTTCTCGATCCCAAGCTTTTCGATTTTTCGAGCCTGATGGTCACCGAACCGTCATCGAAGAGCGAGTAACTGGGCCGACGCCCGAAACAGGACCATGCCATGACCTCGAATGTTGATGTGACGACGCTCTCCGATCTCCTCCGGCGGGCGGCGAAGGCCGAGATATTGCCGCGCTTCCGCCGCCTCGGCAGCGGCGACGTGCGCGCCAAGACGGAAGCGACCGATCTGGTGACGGAGGCCGACGAGCAGGCCGAACGGATGATCAAGGCCGAGGCCGCCAGGCTCTGGCCCGAAGCGCTGTTCATCGGCGAGGAATCGGTTGCGGCCGATCCGGCGCTGCTCGACCGGCTCGCCGGTGCCGAGCTCGCGATCATCGTCGATCCCGTCGATGGCACCTTCAACTTTGCCTCGGGCATTCCGGCCTTCGGCGTGATGGCGTCGGTGGTCTCGAAGGGCGAGACCGTAGCCGGCATCATCTACGATCCGATGGGCGACGACTGGGTGCTGGCAGAGAAGGGCAGCGGTGCCTGGCTGAAGCGGCCGGATGGCGAGACGGAGCGGCTGACGGTTGCCGAGCCGGTCGAGCTCGGCCAGATGGTCGGCATGGCCTCCACCGGATTCCTCGCCAAGGAAAAGCGCGCCGAAATCCTTGGCAATCTCGCCAAGGTGCGTTTCCTCGCCAACTATCGCTGCGCGGCGCATGAATATCGCGCCTTCGCGTCAGGCCATGTGCATTACCTGATGTACAACAAGCTGATGCCCTGGGATCACCTGGCGGGGACATTGATCGCGCAGGAAGCCGGCGCCCATGCGGCCCGCTTCGACGGTTCGTCCTATCTGCCGCATCATGTCGATGGCGGCCTGCTGATTGCGCCTGATAAAGCGTCTTGGGAGTTGCTGCGGAAAGAGGTCTTCACCGTCTAGGAGGCGAAGCGGCAAGCTTCGATCCATTTTCGACAGATAGGAGGAAACGCATATTTCCTCCCAAGCATTTTGATCACGATCCGGCCCCGCTCACAGAGCGGGGTTTTTCGTTTATGCGACGGCTCAGTTCGTGGAGCTGGTCGCGATCTGATCCACCGGAACAACCGGGCTGTTCTGGGGAAGGGAGGCTATGGCGAACATCGCGAAGGCGTAAGCGGCAAACACAGAAGCCGCGATGGTGGTCTTGATCATGTCTTGCTCCATCGTTGCCCGCTAAAACTAACCCCAAAGAGCGATGGCAACAAGCAATATGAACGCCAGATGAACGGAATGTCATCGTAACGCGACCTTCTGGTAGGCGCTGTGGCGTTTGCGCACCATCGATGGTTGCCGCGACAGCAGCGCAAAGGGAACGAGTCGCGCGGTGATTCGTTGAGTCGCGTGTTTTGCGTGAGGTATTGCGTCATGGAAAAGACTGACATCCGGAAGTTCGATCCCGTCAGACTCAAGCTGCGCGGCCGAAACCGCGTCGTCCGCTCGGTGCACGATGCTTACAGGATGATGGTGACCGAATGGCCGGTTGCCGACGGGCCGGCGCTCTATCGCGCCGAGGTGACCTGCCTCGATGTCTTCAATGGCGCGGTCGGCGCGCGAGAGGCGCGCAAGAAATTCATCGCCGCCGTCAATGAGGCGCATCTGCCCTATATGGACTGACAGCAAAAGGCCCGCTTGAGAGCGGGCCTTCGTTTCTCAGAAATGGGCTGCACCCGCATCCAGCTGCGGGCTGTCACCGGGATGGGTAAACAGCTTGCCCTTCTCGGCCCAGAGCGTTGCTGCGACGCTGACGGCGCCGAAGATCGCAAAGCCGGCGAAAAGCGGCTGGACCGTTCCGTTGAACATCTGGCCGACGGCGCCGCCGAGCACGGCACCGAAGGTGGTCGAGACGAAACCGGTGATGGCGGTCGCGGTGCCCGCCAGATTGCCCATCGGCTCCAGGCTGATCGCCGTGAAATTGGTCGCGATAACGGCAAACATCATCAGCAGCACGGTGAACAGCGCATAATCGAGCACGAAATTGACCGTGCCCCCGAGCGCCATGACATAGCCGAATGCGGAGACCAGCGTGAAGAGGATGACTGCAACGTGCGAGATGCGGCGCATGCCGAAGGTGCGCACGAAGAAGCCATTGGCGAAATTGGCGACGGCGATGCCACCGGCCGTCGCGGCAAAGGCGATCGGCAGCCAGTCGCCGAGGCCGTAGACCTCGCCGAAGACCTGCTGGACGGAGATGACATAGGCGCTGATGACGCCGGTGAACATCGTCAGGCCGATCATGTAGCCGCAGGTGATGCGGTTGGTGAGAACGGTCTTGAAGCCATCGGTGACGGCGCGCACGGAGAGCGGGATGCGCTCCTCGCGCGGCAGGGATTCCTTCAGACGGCTGGCGGCCCAGATGAACAGGATCGAGCCGACGAGGCCGAGCAGGATGAAGATCCAGTGCCAGTTGGCATAGCTGATGATCAGCTGGCCGACCGAGGGCGCGACGATCGGCACGATCATGAAGACGATCATGACGAAGGACATGACGCGCGCCATCTCGCGGCCGCCGAAGCAGTCGCGGACGATCGCCATGCTGGTGATGCGCACGGCAGCACCGCCGATGCCCTGGACGAAGCGCATGACGAGCAGCATCTCGAAGCTTGAGGTCGCGGCTGCGCCGAACATGGCGAGCACATAGACTAGGAGGCCACCCAGCAGGATGTTGCGGCGGCCGAAGGCATCGCAGAGGCTGCCGAACAGGATCTGCGAGATGCCGAAGCCCAGGAAGAACACGGCAATGACGAGCTGGGCGTCATTGGTGTTGATGACATTCAGCGAGTGCCCGATGGCAGGCAGCGCCGGCAGCATGCTGTCGATCGCCATGGCGATGCTCGCCGTCATGATCGCGATGGTGATGACGAATTCGGTGAAGCCCATGCCGATGCGGCGCGAGCCCTGGTTTTCGACGTGCGGCGTGTGATCCGGCGCCATGATGAAATACCCCCAAGAAAGAATGCGTCCGGCGGATCAGACCGCCGGATTATGTGGCTGGAAGAGCCGTCCCTTTTCAGCAATGAGGACGAAGGCAAGGCCGATGAAGGCGACGGTGAAATAGCCTATGACCATCGGCAGCGCCGTGCCGTTGAATGCCTGACCGATGACGGCACCGATTGCCGCCCCGCCGATCGTGCTGGTGAAGCCGAGCACGGACGAGGCGGTGCCGGCAACATGGCCGAGCGGTTCCATGGCGAGCGAATTGAAGTTCGAGCCGATCCAGCCGAACTGGAACATGGCCAGGCCGAACAGGCAGATGAACACCGGGAACGGCGTTGGCTGCGGCCCGTAGAGCTGGACGAGCAGCCAGACGGTGTTGACGAGGATGAAGCCGACAAGCGAGGCATGCGACAGGCGGCGCATGCCGAACCGGCCGACGAGGCGCGAATTCAGGAAGGACGAGAAGGACATGAAGATCGCAACGCCGGCAAAGGCGAAGGGGAAATACACCCCGAGATCGTAAATGCCGACATAGACCTGCTGTGCCGAGTTGATGAAGCCGAACAGCGCGCCGAAGACGACGGTGGTCGCCAGCGTGTAGCAGAGCGCGCTGCGGTTGGTCAGGACGAGCTTGAAACCGTTGAGGACCGACTTGACCGTGAATGGGCGGACATTGGCGGGTGCCAGCGTTTCCGGCAGGCGGTTATAGGCCCAGAGCAGGATCAGCGTCGCCATCGTGCCGATGAAGACGAAGATCATGTGCCAGGTGGAAAACAGCATGACCAGCTGACCGGTACCGGGCGCAATCACCGGGACGATCATGAAGGTCATCGAGATCAGCGACATGACTTCGGCCATCTGCCGCCCGCCATAGATGTCGCGCACGATCGAGATGGTGATGACGCGCGTTGCCGCCGCGCCGATGCCCTGGATGAACCGCAGGATCAACAGTCCGCTGAAGGATGGGATCAGTGCGATGCCGAAGGCCGAACAGATATAGATGACGAGGCCTATGAACAGCGGCTTGCGCCGTCCGAAGCGATCGGAAATCGGCCCGAAGAACAGCTGCGCGATGCCGAAGCCGAAGAGATAGGCGGAGACCACGAACTGCCGGTGGTTTTCGCTCTCGACGCCGAGATTGGCGCCGATCTGCTGCAGGGCCGGGAGCATGACGTCGATGGCGAGAGAATTCACCGCCATCATGAAGGCAGCAAGAAAGATGAACTCTCGCTTGCCCATGGGTGCGCGCCCCGCGGCAACGGTGTGAGAGGTGTCCGTCACTTCAGAAATTCCCATAAACGGGCCAAGGCGCTGTTCAGCACAGCGCCTCGGACTCAAATCATATCAGGTTTGGAAACCGGACGGACGCCCGGTGCCCGGTCAGGAGGCAGCGCGAACCGCGACGCCGTGTTCCTGCAGATGCTGCTGCAATTCGCCAGCCTGGAACATTTCCCGGATGATGTCGCAGCCGCCGATGAACTCACCCTTCACGTAGAGCTGCGGGATCGTCGGCCAGTTGGAGTAATCCTTGATGCCCTGGCGGATTTCCGAATCGGCGAGCACGTTGATGCCCTTGTAGTCGACACCGATATAATCGAGAATCTGTACGACCTGGCCGGAGAAACCACACTGGGGAAACTGCGGCGTGCCCTTCATGAAAAGGACGACGTCGTTGGTCTTGACTTCGTTGTCGATGAATTCGTTGATGCCGCTCATGGGACCTAATCCTTTCAACAGGCGGGTTAAAGGCCCGCCGTTTCAATCGTTGTCTTTAGATAGCATGCGCCGGATCAAATTCCAGCATTCAATGCCAAAAAAAGACCAATCGTAAGCATGCTAGCCAGTGCTGTTGCGCTTTCGTTACGGCGCCGTCGATATCAGCGGCTGCGCTGCTTGCTGCGCACAGCGGCGGTGCGGCGCTTGCTGACCTGCTTCTTGGCGGTCTTGCGCGGAGCGGCAGCCTTCTTGAAGCGGCCCGTCGTTGCCGAGCGCGTCTGGCGCTTGGTGCGCTTCGTCGTCGAGGGGCCGGTCGTCTTCTTGAGGATTTCCTTGAGGACGCTTTCGACCACGCCGTTGACGATTTCCTTCATGAGATCGGCCATCATTCACCTTCTGCGATAGAAACTGGTTTTCCGGCTATTGAATTCCGGATGTTTTGCGTTAGCAAGCGCTCTTCGCGTCCATCCGTGTTTTTTCCGCCTTATTTGGCGTGCAAGGCGGCCGATGGCGCCATGGGGGCTTTGCCGGAAAGACAATGATGGAATTGATCAGGAAGCGGGTCGTGCTGCACTTCCCGGGCTTCGAGCCGCTGGATGGCCGCGCGCAGCAGGCGCGCTACGAGCGTTCGGCAAGGCAGAGCGGCAAGGTATGGGGGTTCGAGGCCGATATCGGCGAGGGCGGAAATGCCGGCTATCCCGTCTCCTTCACCGTCGACGCGAAAAGTGCGGCCTGGCAGACGCAGAGCCGTATCCATATTCTTGATCATGACGAGCTCGTTCAATCCCTGCGCAACAAGCCGCTCGCGCGGCGAATGGTCGATGGCTTCATTGCTGCCTCGAGAATCGTCGCCGACGGAGCGATGACCGCCTATTTCCGCCACGCCTGGCGCTTCGGCCTGTTCTTCATCTTCCCGTTTCTGCTGATGACGCTGGGCATGCTGCTGACTGTCGCGATCGGCCTTGCGCCTCTCGGCTTCGGCCTGCCGGCATGGCACCTGATCTGGAGCCTGCCGCTCGGCGCCGCGTTCTTCGCCTTCATCTTCCTGCCCTTCACCGAGCGGTTTCACACGCTGCATCTCTTCGCTGATTGGGAAATGGCAGTTGCACTCGGGCGAATGGACCGTCCCGAGTTTGGCGCGTTCCTCGAGCGTTGTGCCGTGGCCGCGCGTGCCGCACTTGCAGAGGATGCGGATGAATACGTGATTTCGTCGCACAGCATGGGGTCCAGCGTTGCGGCTCACGTGCTCGGCATGCTGCTGGAACGGGAACCGGATCTGCTCGACGGAAAGCGCGTCGTCTTCGCGTCGCTCGGCTCGGCAGTGCTGCAATGTGCGCTTTTGAAGCCAGCTGGTCTTTTGCGCTCACGTGTTGGCGTCATCGCCCGTAACCCGGCGATCTTCTGGCTCGATGTGCACTGTCTGACCGACGCCATCCATTTCTACAAGGTCCCGGTCGCTGCCGCCACGGGTCATTCCGATGCGCCACCCGCCAAGATGCTGTTCATCCGCGTCAAGCAGATGCTGACGCCGGAGCATTACAAGAAAATCAAGCTCGATTTTTTGCGCGTCCATCGCCAATACGTGCTTGGGCCGGATCTGCAGGCGCCGTTCGACTTCACCTTGCTGACCGCGGGGCCGCTGGCGGGCGCGAGCGCCGCCACAGGCAAGCTGAAGGAATTGATGGGGCTTGAAACCGCTTAAACAAAAAATGCCCGGCAGTGCCGGGCATTTTTGTATTCACTCAGGCGCTGATGTCTGCAGTGCCAGGGCGTGCAGGATGCCGCCCATGTTGCCTTTCAGCGCTTCGTAGACCATCTGGTGCTGCTGCACGCGGCTCTTGCCGCGGAAGGCTTCTGCGACGACTTCGGCGGCATAGTGGTCGCCGTCGCCCGCGAGATCGCGGATCGTCACCTTGGCACCGGGGATCCCGGCCTTGATCATGTCTTCGATATCGCCGGGTTTCATGGGCATGATCGATTTACTCCTTGCGCATCATTCCGCAGCGGCGAGTGCGCCGCGGCCATCCATGAATTCAGGGAACCACGATTCATGGGCGTTGCGCAATTGCTGAATGGGCAGTGCGATCAGATCATCGACAACCAGTTTGTCGCCGGCAACGGTGCCGAGGCGGCGGAAGGGAACGCCAGCACCTTCTGCATTGGCGCAGAGGAAATCGGCGACATCGGCCTTCACGGCGACGACATAGCGGGCCTGGTCTTCGCCGAAGAGCAGGGCATGCGGTGCGCCCTTGCTGTCTTCCAGGGTGACATTCGCGCCCTTGCCGGAGGACATCGCCATTTCGGCGAGAGCCAGGACGAGACCGCCTGAAGAAATATCGTGGCAGGCGGTGACCTGGCCATTGCGGATCGCCGAGCGTACGAAGTCGCCATTGCGGCGCTCTGCGAAGAGATCGACTTCCGGTGCGGGACCGTCGGTGCTGCCGAGGATGTCGCGGAGATAGATCGACGAACCGAGATGGCTGCCGTCGGTGCCGATCAGGATCAGCTGATCGCCTTCGGCGGCGCTGCCGATGCGAGCCATGGACTTCCAGTCAGGAAGCAGGCCGACACCGGCGATGGTCGGGGTGGGAAGAATGGCGACGCCATTGGTCTCGTTGTAGAGCGAGACGTTGCCGGAGACGATCGGGAAATCGAGCGCACGGCAGGCCTCACCGATACCCTTGATAGCCTCGACCAGCTGGCCCATGATTTCCGGCTTCTCGGGATTGCCGAAATTCAGATTGTCGGTCGAAGCCAGCGGCTCGGCGCCAGTCGCCGTGATGTTGCGCCAGCATTCCGCAACCGCCTGCTTGCCGCCTTCGAACGGATCGGCCTCGACATAGCGCGGCGTAACGTCGGACGAGAAGGCGAGCGCCTTGGTCGGGTGGCCCTCGACGCGAACGACGCCCGCGTCACCGCCCGGCAGCTGCAGCGAGTTGCCCTGGATCAGCGTGTCATACTGTTCGTAGACCCAGCGGCGGCTGGACTGGTTGGCGGAGCCGACGAGATCGAGCAGCGCCTTGTTGTAATCCTCGGGTGCTGCAACGAGCTCGGCCGGCAGCGGCGCGCGCTTGCCGGATTCGCGCCAGGGGCGGTCATATTCCGGAGCCTGGTCGCCGAGATCCTTGATCGGCAGGTTCGCGACTTCCTGGCCCTGGTGCAGGATACGGAAGCGCAGGTCGTCGGTGGTCTTGCCGACGATCGCAAAATCGAGGCCCCACTTGACGAAGATCGCCTTGGCGACGGCTTCCTTTTCCGGCTCGAGAACCATGAGCATGCGCTCCTGGCTTTCCGACAGCATCATTTCATAGGCGGTCATTTGCTCTTCACGGACCGGGACGGTATCGAGATCGAGGACGATGCCGAGGTCGCCCTTGGCGCCCATCTCGACCGCGGAGCAGGTGAGGCCGGCGGCACCCATGTCCTGGATGGCGATGACGGCGCCGGTCTGCATCAGCTCGAGGCAGGCTTCCAGCAGGCACTTTTCGGTGAAGGGGTCGCCGACCTGAACGGTCGGGCGCTTCTCTTCGATCGACTCGTCGAATTCGGCCGATGCCATGGTCGCACCGCCAACGCCGTCGCGGCCGGTCTTGGCGCCGAGATAGACGACGGGCAAGCCGACGCCCTTGGCTTCCGAGAGGAAGATGGCATTCGACTTTGCGAGGCCTGCGGCAAAAGCGTTGACGAGAATGTTGCCGTTATAGCGGGCATCGAACTCGACTTCGCCGCCAACGGTCGGGACGCCGAAGGAATTGCCGTAGCCGCCGACGCCGGACACAACGCCGGACACGAGGTGACGGGTCTTCGGATGGCTGGGTTCGCCGAAGCGCAGCGCGTTCATCGCAGCGATCGGGCGGGCGCCCATGGTGAAGACGTCGCGCAGAATGCCGCCGACGCCGGTCGCCGCGCCCTGATAGGGCTCGATATAGGACGGGTGATTGTGGCTCTCCATCTTGAAGACCACACAGTCGCCGTCATCGATATCGACGACGCCGGCATTTTCGCCCGGACCCTGGATGACGCGCGGTCCCTTGGTCGGCAGCGTGCGCAGCCACTTCTTGGAGGATTTGTAGGAGCAGTGCTCGTTCCACATGGCCGAGAAGATGCCGAGCTCGGTGAAGGTCGGCTCGCGGCCGATCAGATCCAGTATCCGCTGATATTCATCCGGCTTCAGGCCGTGGCTGGCGATGAGTTCGGGGGTGATCGGGCGGGTATTGGATATGGTCATGAGCTCTCGAAAGTCCCTGCCGTTGCGCGTTTTGCGGTGTCTTTAACCCAAGTTGGCCGCGCGCGCGACAGGAAAATGGCGGCCGTCAACAATGAGGCCCGGGAGCGCCTTTCGAAGCGGCAGATGCCTAGAATTTATAGCCGAGCTGCAGGCCTGCACGGGTCATGCCATCGTTCGGGCCATCGCAAAGATTGGCATGTGATGAGTGCGCGACCTGGGCCATGACATTCCAGTGATTGTCGAAGCGATAGCCGGCACCGATATATTCGTGGAACAGCAGGCGGCAGCCAAGTGCCGGGCCGTCGTCATTGCTGTCGAGTTCGCCGGTATGGATGACGCCGCCGAAACCAGCTTCGGCGAAGAGCCTGTCGGAAAAATCCGCTGTCCAGGAGAGGCCCGTGAAGACTTGCGTTGCCGAGCCGGAGGTGCCGATCGAGGTGCCGAGATGGATGCGTGGCCGAGCGAGCTTCTGCAGGCCAGTGGCTGCGTCATGGCCGAAGGGATCGAAGAAGAGCGTCACTTCGGGAAAGACGCCATCCTCACGGTCTCCGTTGCCCTGAATGGAGGTGGAGGCGCCAAAGCGCAGCTCGTCGAATATCTGATCCTGCGCCTGGGCGGGCAAGGCGGATGCCCCGGCGGCGAAGGCCGTGAGGGCGGATGCTGACAGAAAACGCAGGACCACTTTACGGATACAAGCGTTCATCGGTTTCCCTCGCGCCGACCGAATCGCAGCATGCGCTGCTGATCGATTGGTACCCAGCGACGGGCAAAGGTAAAGCGTCCCCTAAAATATGATGGGCTTCGGTGCGGCACTGACTCCGAAATGCAACAGGATCAGACTTCGCTATCGTAGGAGGATACGCCGCTTTCCAGCAGACGCCGGAGTGTCGTCAGGCCGCGGGAGAGCTCCGTGATGTCGGCCGGCGAGGAGTAGGATATCCGGACGCGGTGATAGACGCGCTCAGATCGCGCCGACTTGAACTCGTCCTCGTCGTCGATCAAGACGCCTTCCTGATAGGCAGCATTCTTGAAGGTGCCGGAATGCCAGGGATCGGGAACCTTCAGCCAGAGGAAGGGTGCATGCGGATGAGAGACGAAATCGAAGCCGGCGAGATGCTCGCGCACGATTGCCTCACGGCGCGCGAGTTCCTTGACGCTTGCGGCGCGAACGCTGTGCGCCTCGCCTGACTCGACGAGCCGCGCAGCCGTCTCCGCCAGAATGAACGGCAGGCCGCCGGTGATCATCTTGTGCGTTACCTTGATGCGCTGGGCGAAATGCGGAGGGCAGGCGGCCCAGCCGCCGCGAACGCCGGCGGCGACGGATTTCGACAGGCCGTTCACCAGGAACGTCCGTTCCGGCGCGAGGGAGGCGAGCAGTGGCGTCGTATCGCCGGTCATGCCGCCATAGAGATCGTCCTCGATCAGCCAGACGCCGTGGCGCCGGGCGATCTCGGCGATTGCCTGGCGGCGGTCGAGCGGCATGGTGGCCAGCGTCGGATTGTGGGCGGTCGGCATCAGGAAGGCGAGCTTCGGATGCTGCTGGTGGCAGACGCGCTCGAAATCCTCGGGGATGACGCCGTGTTCGTCGGAATCGACGATGATCGTGCGGCGTCCGAGAATACGGGCGCTGCGGCTCACCTGCGTGTAGGTCAGGTTTTCGAAAACGATCTTGTCACCGGGCGAGGATACCGCTGAGATGATGGCGATCGCCGCGGCATGAACGCCCGAGGTGGGAACGATATTGGCGGCGTCAGGCACCCAGCCGTTACGCGACAGCCACGTTTGCCCCGCAGCGAACCAGTTCTGCGGGAAGGTGCGCGAATAAGACGAGACCTCGGACATGTGCTGCTCGCCGATTTCGCCGAGGATGCGTCCGATGATCCTGCCTTGACCGAGGTCGGGCGCTGCGGTGGTGTCGAAGCGGATCTTGTTCGCTGGGGCGTCGATGGCACGGGTGCCGCCGAGCGAGATCGTCAGCGGATCGACCTGTTCACCTGGCGACGCCTGATTGCGGTCGATGACATAGGTGCCGCGGCCGACTTCACCGGCGACGAGACCCCGTTCATGCACGAGCGCATAGGCACGGCCGATCGTGCCGATTGTCACCCCGATATCGTAAGCGAGATTTCGCTGCGGCGGCAGTTTGCTGCCGGCGGGGAGGGCGCCGCTGGCGATGGCGGATTCGATGCTGTCGGCCAGCCGCATATAGACCGGACCGGAACCGCGCGAGAGATCTGGGAGCCAATTTGTCATGGTGACAATGAATAGATTGTCACCCTCGTGCTGTCAAGAATATGAGACATTTACGCCGGCCGAACGATAGGAGGATGGCGATGTCGATAATGCCTCAGATAAAGGGTGAAATTGTACCCATTGCATCGGTGGGCGATGCGCGCGTCATGGCTCCCCGTATCACCACGACCGACGGTTCATGGCTCGAACGTCTCTGGAACAGCTTTGTCGAATGGCATGAAAAGCGCGAGGGCAGACGCGCGCTGCGCGAACTGACGGCCGATCAGCTCAAGGATATCGGCATGTCGCGATCCGATGCGGCGCGCGAAGTCGGCAAATCGTTCTTCTGGGATTGATCAGCTGCAGGCTTTGCTGCCTGATGACCAGCGGTTCACGTCAGCGGCGATGCGGGCGGAGACCGGCTGGGACATCATCGGGCCGAAAGCCTGCATGCGGGCGGGGTTGCCTTCCGCCTGAACGACGAGATGCGGCAGGCCTGCAGGGCTGTTCTTGTGAACGACGAGAATGCGCGGGCGACCGGAGAAGGAATTGAGCTCCGGCGCCAGACGATAGGTCGCGAAAGCCGCATCACCCGACTTGAACCAGCAATTGTTGGCGCCGACGGCAACGCGTTCCATCGTGGAGAGCGCGTCCCGGTTGGCGCTGACGGGCGGCGCCTTGGACTGGCAGGACGCAGCCAGCATTCCGATGACAGCAAGAGCGGCGGCAGCCGTGAGGGTGGTCGCAATGCGCATCGGTGGTCTCCAGCGGTGGTTTAGATCCACCTGATATCCGGCGAAGGTTAAGCGGCGATTACGTCGAGCGCAGAAGCGAAAATACCGCGGCCGTCGGAGCCGCCATGGGCTGCTTCGATCAGGTTTTCCGGATGCGGCATCATGCCGAGAACATTGCCGCCCTCGTTCATCACGCCGGCAATATCATTGATCGAGCCGTTCGGGTTTGTGCCTTCAGCATAACGGAAGACGACCTGGCCATTGCCTTCGATCTTCGCCAACGTTTCGGCATCGGCGAAGTAATTGCCGTCATGGTGAGCAACCGGCGAACGGATGATCTGGCCCTTGGCATAGGAGCGGCTGAAGTCGGTATCGGCATTGACGACCTCGAGCTTGACTTCGCGGCAGACGAATTTCAGCGAGGAATTGCGCATCAGCGCGCCGGGCAGGAGGCCTGCCTCGACTAGGATCTGGAAGCCGTTGCAGACGCCGAGAACCTTGGTTCCCTGCTTGGCCTTCTCGATGATCGCCTGCATGACCGGCATGCGGGCAGCGATCGCGCCGCAGCGCAGATAGTCACCGTAGGAGAAGCCGCCGGGAATGACGATCAGGTCGACATCCGGAATCTGCGTTTCCGTCTGCCAGACGGTGACTGGTGCGTGACCGGAAATCTTGGTGAGCGCAGCGATCATGTCACGATCGCGATTGAGACCAGGGAGCTGAACGACGGCGGACTTCATGGGTGCGGTTCAAACCTTGCTTGTGCTTCTGCGAGTTCTCGAAGTTCCAGGCGATTTTCGATGCGATCAAGACGATCGAGAACCTGCCCCATCGTCCCGCGCATATTGTTGATGTCACCTTGCATCACATGCATATAATTTCGGAGGCCGTTGATTTCCTGACGCACGTCCCGCTGGCTTTCCTTTACGGACGCCAGCTCGGTCTGAATCTTCCTCAAGACTTCAAACAGCAGTTCCTGATTCAGCTCGGCCATCGCGCATTCTCCGCAACCTTCAGTCGAGAGAAATAGTATAATTCTCGATCACCGTGTTGGCGAGGAGTTTCTCGCACATGGCCTTTAGGTCGGATTCGGCCTTGGCCTTGTCTGCGCCTTCGAGCTGCAGGTCGAAGACCTTGCCCTGGCGAACCTGGCCGATGCCGGAAAAGCCGAGGCCGCCGAGGGCGCCTTCGATTGCCTTGCCCTGCGGGTCGAGAACGCCATTCTTGAGCGTGACGGTTACACGAGCTTTGATCACTTGCCGATTTCCCTGACTTACTTGACCAAAACAGGCCCGGTGCCGCGCACGGGCTCGTTTTCATTGATGATGCCGAGGCGCCGCGCGACTTCGGAATAGGCTTCCAGCAGCCCGCCCATATCACGGCGGAAGCGGTCCTTGTCCATCTTTTCGCGGGTCTCGATGTCCCACAGACGGCAGCTGTCCGGGGAGATTTCGTCGGCGAGGATGATGCGCATCATGTCGCCTTCGAAAAGGCGGCCGCATTCGATCTTGAAATCGACCAGCTGGATGCCGACGCCGAGGAAGAGACCGGTCATGAAATCGTTGACGCGGATGGCGAGCGCCATGATGTCATCGAGCTCGGCAGGATTTGCCCAGCCGAAGGCCGTGATGTGTTCTTCGGAGACCATCGGATCGTCGAGCGAGTCCGACTTGTAGTAGAATTCGATGATCGAGCGCGGCAGAACCACGCCTTCCTCGATGCCGAGGCGTTTGGCAAGCGAGCCGGCGGCGACATTGCGCACGACGATCTCGAGCGGGATCATCTCGACTTCGCGGATCAACTGCTCGCGCATGTTGAGACGGCGGATGAAATGCGTCGGGATGCCGATCTTGTTCAGATGGTTGAAGATGAACTCGCAAATGCGGTTGTTGAGAACGCCCTTGCCGTCGATAACTTCGTGCTTCTTCTTGTTGAAGGCAGTGGCATCATCCTTGAAGAACTGGATCAACGTGCCCGGTTCCGGTCCCTCATAAAGAATCTTGGCCTTGCCCTCGTAGATACGGCGGCGACGGTTCATTTTACGCTTTTCTCTGTCTTGGCGCTCTTGGGATAGCGCAGTGGATCGATCTCGTGGCGTCCCCATAAAGGAAAAGAGTGACTTTCACAATGCGCCAGTAACTCCTTCCCCGGATTCCCAAGATATAGGGACGCGGCGTGAGAGAATCGAAGATATTGCGGATGTCAGCCTACAGAGTTTTGGTGACTGTTGGAAATCAAAGCCGCTTGGCGGGCCAGTTATGCAGGCTTATTTGGTGCCGTGGCGCTTGATCTCGCGGCTGAGGCCGTTTTGCAGCGCGCGGGCGCCGCCTTCCTGATGACGCCAGCTGGCCGCCTGCACATAAGCCGGGATCTGCGCTCCAGGCATCGGCCGCGCTAAGGCATAGCCCTGCAGCATGTCACAGCCGAGGTCGGCGAGAATGCGCACGTGATCCATGGTCTCGACGCCCTCGGCAGTCACCAGGATGTTGAGCGAACGGCCGATGTCGATGATCGAGCGGACCAGTTTGCGTTGTTCCGCCGACTGCGGCAGCATGCGGATAAGCTCGCGGTCGATCTTCAGGGTGCGCGGGCTGAGTTTCAGCAGGCTGACGATCGAGGCGTGCCCGGTGCCGAAGTCATCGATCTCGATGTCAATGCCAAGGCGGCGAATCTGCCTCAGATTGGCAGTGACCGCGTCGTCGCAGTCGTCGAGCGAGATCGATTCCAGGAGCTCGAAGGAGAGGGTGCCGGGCTCGACCTTCAGCGCCTTTAATTTCTTGCCGAGCGTCGGGTCGTTGAGGCGACCCGAGGAAACGTTGACCGAGATCTTCGGTGTCCGAAAACCCTGCTTGGCCCAGGTGGCGCGGTCTGCGAGTGCGTGATCGAGGATAAGGCCGTCGATCGTCGAGACGACGTCGAGATCTTCGGCGATCTTCAGGAAGCGATCCGGCGCCATCAGGCCGTGTTCGGGATGCTGCCAGCGCGCAAGCGTTTCGACGCCGGCGACTTCGAGTGTCCGGGCATTGAACTGCAGTTGGTAGACCGGCACGAATTCGTGGCGCTCCAGGCCTTGAAGAATCTCGTCGGCAAGGCGCTTGGCGGCAATGATGCTGCGGCGGGCGTCCTTGGAGAAGAATTCATGCCGGTTCCGGCCGGCGCCTTTGGCGCGGTAGAGGGCGATATCGGCATTCAGCAGCAATTGCTTGGCGTCGAGATCGGCGCCGCTGTCGGCGGCAATGCCGATGCTGGCGCCGAAGCGGCATTCATGACCTTCATAGCGGATAGGCTTGGAGAGCTCCCGGATGATGCGTGCGGCCATGTTCGACAGCTTCTTGGTGCCGCTGTCGATGGCGCAGAGGACGACGAATTCATCGCCGCCGATGCGGGCGACGAAATCGGTCGAGCGGACACAGTCTTTCAAAACCTTCGCGGCATGTTTCAGCATCGCGTCACCGGCGCGGTGGCCGAGCGTGTCGTTGATCTGCTTGAAGCGGTCGAGGTCGATATGCAGGACGGCGAGCGTCAGACTGCCGTTGCGGCATTCCTCGGCGCGCTCTTCCAGCGTGCGGTCGAGGTAGCGGCGGTTCGGCAGGCCGGTCAGGTAGTCGTGGAGGGCGAGGTGCTCGATGCTTTCCTTGGCGGCTTCAAGCTCCTGGTTGCGCGCCTCGGCGAGGTTCTTGGCATTCTGCAGGTCGTTGCGGAGCTTCACCTCCTCTGTGACATCCCAGTTGGCGCCGATCAGTTTGCGCTTGCCTTCGGCATCGACGAAGAAGGCCGAGCGGGCACGAATGACGCGCTCGACGCCATCGACCCTGATGATGCGGAATTCGTGGAGCAGGCCCTGGTCCTTGTCGAGGCTCTCGTCGAGGCGGGACAGCGCGCGGACGCGGTCATCGGGGTGCAGCATCTTATCCCAGGCTTCGCCGGGTTTGACGCGCGGCGTGCCTTCGAGGCCGTACATGGCAAGCAGGCGGTCGTCCCACTCGACTGCATCGGCCTCGAGATCGGCCTCGAAAACGCCGATGCGGGTAATGTCGAGCGCCAGATCGAGGCGGCGGGAAAGGTGCTCCAGCATCTCCTCGGCGCGCTTGCGGGCGGTTATATCGGTATCGGTACCGACGATGCGGGCAGGGTTGCCGTTCTCGTCCCATTCGACGCAGGCGCCGCGGCATTCGATCCAGACCCAGTGGCCGTCCTTGTGGCGCTCGCGATATTCGAAGACCTGATAGTTGGGGTCTCCGGCAATCTGCTTGTCGATCGCATCGATGACGAAGTCGCGGTCATCGGGATGGAGAAGCGCCAGCCACTCTTCGTAATCGCCGTCAGCTTCCTCATCCGGGCCCATGCCGCGGATTTCTTTCCAGGTTTCGGAATAGTACTTGGTGCCGGCTCTGTGATTGTGGTCCCAGACGCCGAGACCGGAGCCGACCAGCGCATAGTTCCAGCGGCTTTCGCGCTCCGCGAGGTCAGGCGTATCGCGAACTTCGAGCCTGCGCTTTTCGGCTGGCTTGGATTGCGACTTTGCCTTTTGCTGCTCTTTGCTCGGTCTTTTCAATGCGCGCACTCGATCTGCTGGTTGCGCGCATTATCCACGTCTTCGCTAAAATAACTATTAAACCCCAAATTTTAACGGGGCGGCAGGGCTTTACGGCTTCAGCTTCGAGAGAAACTGAGCAAAGACCATCGTGCCTTCGGGCCAGGGACCGTGGCCAGATTCCGCATTGATATGGCCGGATTCGCCGGCATCAATCAGCAGCGAACCCCAGCTTGCGGCGATGTCGTCGGCATGTTCATAGGTGCCGAAGGGATCGTTGCGGCTGGCAACGGTGATCGCCGGGAAGGGCAGCGGATCGCGCGGGTAGGGGCCGAAAGTCATCAGATGCTTCGGGCGGATATCCGGATTGGCGACATCGGGTGGCGCGACAAAGAAGGCACCCGCGACCTTGTTCCTGAAATGCGGGATCGCGTGGATCGTCGAGGGGATGCCGAGCGAATGGGCGACGAGAACGACCGGCCTTGAGGATGCATTGACCTCCTCGGCGATACGGGCGGCCCAGTCGTCGCGAACCGGCTTCGACCATTCGGCCTGCTCGACACGGCGCGCCGTGCTAAGCTTGGCTTCCCAGCGGGTCTGCCAGTGATCAGGGCCGGAATTGGTGTAGCCGGGGATGATGAGAATATCTGCGTCTGAGGCTTTCATGATGCCGCCGATGTGAGAAGGCTTGAACGTTCTGTCAAGGGAAAGCAGGACAAAGGCGGTCAAATTTGTTATTCTTGGCCATTGCCGGTTGCGGTTTTCGTGTCGGCCAGTTTAAAGCCGATGCTTTTTCCGCCGCCGGACGAACGGCTCACGGAGGAGAAAGCCATGACGGCATTTCATGTCATGACGGGAGCAGGCGAAGCCTATGCGCATCCCGCCATCAACAAGATCAGCATCAACGATGTGTTCGACGCGCTGCGGCGCGGCCTGGACGATTTTCGCGAAAAGCCGTCTCACTATGTCTTCCTGTGTCTGATGTATCCGATAGCCGGCGTGTTCCTGGCGGTCGCGACATCAAGTGCCAACCTGTTGCCGATGATCTTTCCGCTGATCTCGGGTTTCGCGCTGATCGGCCCGATCGCCGCGATCGGCCTTTATGAGATCAGCAAACGGCGCGAGATGGGTCAGGATACATCCTGGCGCCATGCATTCGATGTGCGCCATTCCCCGGCGCTGCCGTCGATCATTGCCGGTGGGCTGCTGCTCTTTGCATTCTTCGTCGTCTGGCTGGTGGCAGCTCAGACGCTCTATACCAACCTCTTCGGCGACGTCTTCCCCCGGTCGATCGAGACATTCACCGCGCAGATCTTTGGCACGCCCGAGGGGATGCAGCTGATGATGTGGGGCAACCTGCTCGGCCTCGTCTTCGCCGTCGTGGTGCTGGCGACCACGCTGGTGACCTTCCCGATGCTGCTTGACCGTGATGTCGGGCTTGTGGCGGCAATGAGCGCCTCGATCCGCGCCACGCTGACCAATCCCATTCCGGTGCTGGTCTGGGGCTTCATCATTGCGGCCCTGCTGGTGATCGGCAGCATTCCGCTCTTTGCCGGCCTGGCGCTCGTGATGCCGATCCTCGGCCATGCGACCTGGCACCTCTATCGCAAGCTGATCGGACCGGCATAAGCCTGTCAGCAAGCGTACCGGAACTTTGCTGCCTCTCTCAGAGTTGTTTTGTCATGTCTTTGAGGGAGGCAACTCATGGAAGGTGCGAAGAAGGTTTTCGCGCATTTCGCAACGAAGGTGTCGGAGCTGGCGGGTACGCCATTCACCTTTGTCCTTGCCGTCATTTCCGTCCTGGTATGGGCAGGGCTCGGGCCCGTCTTCGACTATTCGGAAACTTGGCAACTGGTGATCAACACCGGAACGACGATTGTCACCTTCCTGATGGTCTTCGTGCTGCAGAACGCCCAGACCCGGGATACACGCGCCATTCAGGCCAAGCTCGACGAAATCATCCTGACGAGCCACGCGGAAAACCGCTTCATCGGCATCGAAAACCTCGACGAGGACGACCTGAAGCATCTGGACCGGCTGGTTGCCAAGGCGGCGCAGGGTAGGCGCGACGCGCAGGCGGGTGATAGCGAGGACGTGAAGTTGCCGGATGAGGACAAAAGCAGCAAGGCCACCAAGCGGCGGCAGACAGCGGCTGCGGCCAAGAAGGCCAGTGCGGCCGTCAAACGCTCGACTGCGGCTGCGGCGAAATCCCCGGGGCGCAAGGCCGAGGACGCCAAGTCCCGCAAGCAGAAAGCAAAAACGGCGCCCTGAGGCGCCGTTTTGTTGTTGTCTATGGAGCGTTTCAGCCGAAAACGCGCTTGAAGATCGTATCGACATGCTTGGTGTGGTAGCCGAGGTCGAATTTCTCGCGGATATCGGCTTCGGAAAGCGCTGCGCGTACTTCCTGGTCGGCCAGCAGTTCTTCCAGGAAATCCTTGCCCTGTTCCCAGACCTTCATGGCGTTGCGCTGCACGAGGCGATAGGCGTCCTCGCGGGAAACGCCGGCCTGGGTCAGTGCGAGCAGGACGCGCTGCGAGTGGACGAGGCCGCGGAACTTGTTGAGGTTCTTCTCCATGTTCTCGGGATAGATCACCAGCTTCTCGACGACACCGGCGAGGCGGTTCAGAGCGAAGTCCAGTGTGATTGTCGTGTCCGGGCCGATGGCGCGCTCGACGCTCGAATGGCTGATATCGCGCTCGTGCCAGAGGGCAACGTTTTCCATGGCCGGGACAACGGACATACGCACGAGACGCGACAGGCCCGTGAGGTTTTCGGTCAGAACCGGGTTGCGCTTGTGCGGCATCGCCGACGAGCCCTTCTGGCCCGGCGAGAAGAACTCTTCGGCTTCCAGCACTTCGGTGCGCTGCATGTGGCGGAATTCGATGGCGATGTTCTCGATCGACGAGGCGATGACGCCGAGCGTGGCGAAGAACATGGCGTGGCGGTCGCGCGGGATCACCTGGGTGGAGACCGGCTCGGGGGTCAGGCCGAGCTTTTCACAGACATGCTCTTCGACACGCGGATCGATATTGGCGAAGGTACCGACGGCACCGGAGATCGCGCCCGTTGCGATTTCGGCGCGGGCAGCGACTAGGCGGGCGCGGTTGCGGTCCATCTCGGCATAGAAGCGGGCGAGCGTCAGGCCCATCGTCGTCGGCTCGGCATGGATGCCGTGGCTGCGACCGATGCGGACGGTGTCCTTATGTTCGAAAGCGCGGGTCTTCAGCGCTGCGAGAACGCGGTCGACGCCGGCGAGCAGGATATCGGAGGCACGCACCAGCTGGATGTTGAGCGTCGTGTCTAGAACGTCGGAAGAGGTCATGCCCTGGTGCACGAAGCGGCTGTCTGGACCGACGAATTCGGCAAGGTGGGTCAGGAAGGCGATGACGTCATGCTTGGTGACCGCTTCGATCTCGTCGATGCGGGCGACGTCGAAGTTCGCTGCGCTGCCCTTTTCCCAGATCGTCTTGGCAGCGTCCTTCGGGATGACGCCGAGCTCGGCCAGCGCGTCGCAGGCATAGGCCTCGATTTCGAACCAGATGCGGAACTTGGTTTCGGGCGACCAGATGGCGACCATCTCTGGGCGGGAGTAACGCGGGATCATGGCTCACTGCTTTCGTTGGGAGGTAAGGACTTTCTGGCGCCCCTGTAGCAAAGACGCGCCGCAATCTCAACGCATGCGTTTCGCAAGCACGAAACTCGTGGCCAGCAGGCAGACGAGACCGAACGGCAGAAACAGGCGAACGCCGAGCACCGCGAACTGGTAGACGGCATTGGCGCCGGTAAAGACGAATTCGAACATCCAGATGACGCTGCCGAAGGGCGCGTGCCAGCGCGAATAGAAAATGCGGTAATCCATCGAAAACAGAAACGCCGTCATCAGGATCGTACCGGCCGTCAGGCAGGCGAAGAAGGCGGCAAAGCGCGTCTCGACCGGGCGCTGCCAGGCGAAGAAGCGGGCGAGCGGCAGCATGAAGGGCCAGGCGAACAGGCCGCCGAAGAAATAGAGCAGCGCCAGTTCCGCCAAGTGACTGGTCTCAAACCGGTTTCGGGCGTAGAGCGCCGCCATCGCCGACGCTGTCATCATCAGGGCCCAGAGGAGGGCGCCTGCGAAGAAATCGGCGGCGGGCGGTTTGGCGGCGCGGAGGCGTTCCATCGTCAGAGCGGGCCTGGGACGGAAGGCATCATGCGCGGCCGCTTTCGGCGGCGCGGCGCAGGCCGTCGATCTCGGCGCGATAGGCTTCGAGCGATCCGGCCTTGAAGATCGCCGATCCCGCGACGAGGACGTTGGCGCCGGCCTTGCCGACGATCGGAGCGGTTTCAAGCGTGACGCCGCCGTCGACCTGCAGTTCGATCGGCCTGTCACCGATCAGGGACTTGGCGGCAGCGATCTTGCCGGCCATGGCAGGAATGAATTTCTGGCCGCCGAAACCCGGATTGACCGACATGATGAGGATCAGGTCGATATCATCCAGCACATTCTCGATGACAGAGAGCGGCGTGGCCGGATTGAGCGTCACGCCGACCTTCTTGCCGAGATTGCGGACAGTCTGCAGCGAGCGGTGCAGGTGCGGCCCGGATTCGGCATGAACCGTGATGCGGTCGCAACCGGCCTTGGCGAAGGCTTCGAGATAGGCATCGACGGGCGAGATCATCAGATGGCAGTCGAAGGTCGCATCCGTATAGGAGCGCACGGACTTGATGACGTCGGGGCCGAAAGAGATGTTCGGAACGAAATGGCCGTCCATGACGTCGAGATGGATCCAGTCGGCGCCGGCCGCGGTCACGTCTCTAACTTCCTGGCCGAGTTTGGCGAAGTCGGCGGCGAGGACGGAGGGGGCGATGCGGATCGGCAGCGTCATGTGGAACTTTCTCTCGTTAAGATGCTCGCTGCGGATTTAGCAGTGTGCGGCGCAACGGGCAACCGATCGCCGCGCGATGACGCGGCATCACTCCGAGGCTGCACCGAGGATCTGGAAGGCGCCGTTGCGCCATTCCTGCAGGCGGTAGGGATTGTCCGTCAGTTCGTGATTGGCGCCGAAGGTGACGGGGCCGATCGGCGTCATGAAACTCGTGCCGGTCAGGATATCGGCGAGCGGCTTGCCGTTTGCTGCCGTTGCCGCCTGCTGGGCGATCGAAGCGGCGGCAGCGGCGGGAAGCACGTAGCCCTCGGGCTCGACGCCCTCGGCGCGCATCGGCCCCACGGTATCGCGGGCTTCGGGCTGGGCTGCATATTCCGGGATTGCCACGGCACGGACGCCGTCCGCCAATGCCAGCGGCTGATTGGCGGCACGCATCGCATCGCCGCCGAGAATATCGAGCGGGATCTTTTCGGCTGCCGCATCGCGGGCGATGATCGCGACGTCGGAGCGGTCGCCGCCGACGAAGACTTTTGTGGCGCCGGCGCGCTTCAGGCGACGGACGAGGGCGATCTGCTGTTCCTGTCCAGGCCGGTAGGTATCGGTGAAGGCAGGCTTCAGCCCGTTCTGCTCCAACGCGTTCCTCACGGCTTCGGTCAGTTCGCGACCATGGATGGTGCCGTCCTCGATCAGCGCGATCGGGGCGGCGGCCCAATCGCGGAGGATGACCTCGATGACCTTGGCGGCTTCTGCACCATCGGGCGGGCCGAGACGGAAGAGCGGCCAGCCGTTCTTCAGCGAATCTTCCATCAGGATGCGCGAGCGGACGGAGACGCTGATCGCCGGGATATTGGCCTCCTTCAGCTTCGGCAGAGCGCCTTCCAGCGTTTCGCTGCAGAGAAAGCCGATGGCGATCTGGACCTTGGCGTTGATCAGCTGGTCGGCGAGCGCACCGCCGCTGTTTTCCTCGCAGGTCTCGTTGATCGCGACGAAGGTATTGCCGTCCTTGGCGATCTGAAAATTGGCGCCGGCGAAGACCTGGGTGCCGAGCTGTTGCAGGCTGCCGCCCTGGGGGGCAACGACGCCGACCGTCACGCCGGCTGCATGGCCCGCCGATGCCGCCACCAGCAGCATCGAAACAGCAGCTATGCCACGCAGAATGTTCATAAAAGTCGCCGGCTCCTGACCTTCTTCATGCCCTTTTATCCGGCGATTGGTAATCGTCAAAGAAAAACAGCGGAATAGGCTGCATTTCGTCGCGTTCATTGTAGAAAAGGTAACCCATCACCGCCATATTAGCGGGATAACAACAAGCGGCGAGGCCGCCGGAGACACCTTTTGTTGAGCAGACAGCCGATCGATGCCAAGCTTTATCGTGATGCCATGAGCCGTTTCGGCGGCCACGTGCAGCTCGTGACGACGGCGCTCGGCGATCAGATGCGCGGCGTGACGATCACCGCGGCATGCTCGGTGTCCGACAGTCCGGCCTGCGTGCTCGTCTGCCTCAACAATTCGAACCCGAAAAACGAGATCTTTTTCCGTAGCGGCATCTTCGCGCTCAATACGCTGGGCGCCCATCACCAGGGGCTGGCGGATGCGTTTTCCGGCCGCACGCAGCTCAGCAACGAGGAGCGTTTTGCAACGGGCCAGTTCGAAAAGCTGGTGACCGGCGCGCCCGTGCTTTCCGATAGCCTGGCCTCCTTCGATTGCCGGGTCATGGAAATCAAGGAAATGTCGACCCATCACGTCATCTTCGGCGAGGTCGTCGGCGTCCGCTTTGACGAAACAAAACCGGCTCTCCTCTATATGAACCGCGACTATCACGCGTTATAACTTCTCCAAAATGGAGGAGACATGGCTGATCAGACCGCGCCGCTTTTGCCGCAGTCGATCGACGAGACGATCGCGCTGCTTGCCGGGCAGGACTATCTTGCGGGCCGGGCGCTTGGGACCGTGCTTTTCCTGGCATTGAAGATGAAGCGGCCACTGTTCCTCGAGGGCGAGGCGGGCGTCGGCAAGACCGAGATCGCCAAGGTTCTGTCGAAGGCGCTCGGACGCCCGCTGATCCGGCTGCAATGCTACGAGGGGCTCGATGTTGCCTCCGCCGTCTACGAGTGGAACTACCCGGCGCAGATGCTGGAGATCCGGCTGGCGGAAGCATCGGGTCTGACGGACCGCGGACGGATCGAATCCGATATCTTCTCTGAGCGCTATCTCATCCGCCGTCCGGTGCTGCAGGCGCTGTCTTCCGAAAATGGCCGTGCGCCGGTCTTCCTGATCGACGAGCTCGACCGGACCGACGAGGCCTTCGAGGCCTTTCTGCTCGAAGTGCTCTCCGATTTTCAGGTGACTATCCCCGAGCTCGGGACGATCAAGGCCGCCGAGCCTCCCATCGTCATCATCACCACCAACCGGACGCGCGAGGTGCATGACGCGCTGAAGCGGCGGTGCCTCTACCATTGGGTCGATTATCCGCAAGCGCAGCAGGAGCTGGAGATCATCCGCCGAAAGGTGCCTCACTGCAACGAGACGCTGTCGCGCGAGATCGTCGCCTATGTACAACGCCTGAGGACGCTCGATCTCTTCAAGAATCCCGGTGTCGCCGAGACGATCGACTGGGCGACGGCGCTGACCGAGCTCGACCGGCTGGCGCTCGATCCCGAGACCATTTCCGATACGATCGGCACTCTGCTGAAATATCAGGACGACATCGCCCGCATCCAGGGCGGCGAGGGTGCGCGGGTGCTGAAGGACGTGCACGACGAATTGCGGGCGGCGGGATAGGCGATGCAGGGCGGAAAGGCAGAGGATGGTATCGTCATTCCGCCGCTTCCGCTGGGTGACGGCCGGTTTGCCGACAATATCGTTTTCTTCGGCCGGACTCTGCGCAAGGCGGGGCTGAAGGTCGGGCCTGCGGCGATCGCCGATGCCATCGAGGCGGTCGAAGCGATCGGCATGGGATCGCGTGACGAGTTTCATGCGGCGCTCTCGGCCGTTTTCGTCAAGCGGCACGAGGATGCTGTCGTCTTCGATGAGGCGTTCCGGCTTTTCTGGCGCTCGCGAGATATCGTCGAGAAGATGATTGCGATGATGTCGCCGCGGGCGCCGGATACGCGGGCGAAGGAAAAGCAGAAGCCGGGCGAGACGCGCGCCAGCGATGCGCTGCTCGGCGACCGCCGCCCCGACAAGCCGCCGCGCGAAGAGCCCGATATCGAGATCGATGCGCGCTTCACGACCTCCGGCAACGAGATCATCCGGCGTATGGATTTCGCGCAGATGTCGGCGGCGGAGATGGCACTCGCCAAGAAGGAGCTGTCCAGGCTCGAACTGCCGCTCGACCGTGTCACCACCCGGAGATTCAAGCCGTCGTATCGCCACGTGACCGTCGATCCGCGCGCAACGATGCGCGCCGCGCTGCGTACCGGCGGGTCGCTGATCCTGCCGCGCTACCGTGAGCTCAAGGAGATCCAGCCGCCCCTGGTGGTGCTCGCCGACATCTCGGGATCGATGAGCCAGTACACGCGGATCTTCCTGCATTTCCTGCATGTGCTGACGGAGCGCCGCCGCCGCGTCAGCACCTTCCTGTTCGGCACGCGGCTCACCAACGTGACGCGGCAGATGCGCAACAAGGATCCGGATCAGGCGCTCGACGAATGCGCGGCAGCGGTCAACGACTGGTCGGGCGGGACGCGGATCGGCGAGACGCTGCACGAGTTCAACCGCCTCTGGGGCCGGCGCGTGCTGGGGCAGGGTGCCGTGGTGCTGCTGATCACCGATGGGCTGGAGCGTGAGGGTGTCGAGCAGCTTTCCGCCGAGATGGACCGGCTGCATCGCTCCTGCCGGCGGCTGATCTGGCTCAATCCGCTGCTGCGTTTCGACGGCTTCGAACCGCGCGCCCGAGGGGTTCGCGCCATGCTGCCGCATGTTGACGAATTCCGGCCGGTTCACAATCTATCCTCTCTAAGTGACCTTGCGGCGGCGCTCGGGTCCGGACGGGCCGGTGCCTACGAGCCGCGGCGATATCTGGAGAGAATGAGAGGCCCGGCATGAGCGCGACGTCTATCGGCCTCGATCCGCTGCTAACGGCGGAAACCTGGAGGAAGAGCGGCCGCGATGTAGCGATCGCTACCGTCATCGAGACATGGGGATCGGCGCCGCGGCCGGCCGGCAGCCATCTGGTGATCGATGCCGACGGCAATTTCGAAGGTTCGGTTTCCGGCGGCTGCGTCGAAGGTGCTGTGATCACAGAAGCGCTCGATGTCATCGGCAACGGCCAGGCGAAGATGTTGGAATTCGGCGTCGCCGACGAGACGGCCTGGCGTGTCGGGCTTTCCTGCGGCGGGCGCATCCGTGTCTATGTGGAAAGGCTTGGCTGATGGAGCTTGCAACGCTCGAGCGGCTGAATGCCTGCCGGCGGGCACGGATTGCGGCCGTATTGGTCACCGATCTCGGTGGTGACAAGGCGAGCGTCATTGCCGAGGGCGACCAACTCGACGGTGCGATCGGGGAAGCGGTGGCTGCGGCCTTTCGCTCCGGGCGCTCAAGCATCGTCGAGGCCGCTGGCCGGCGCTGTTTTCTGAATGTCCACCTGCCACCGCCCGATATCGTCATCATCGGTGCCGTCCATATCAGTCAGGCCCTGGCGCAGATGGCGGCGCTTGCCGGCTTCGACGTCAGGATCATCGATCCCAGGACGGCTTTTGCGACGCCGGAGCGCTTTGCCGGGATCGACCTGACGCCGGACTGGCCGGTGGATGTGCTGAAGGACAAGCCGCTCGATGCCTATACGGCGCTGGTGGCAGTGACCCACGATCCGAAGATAGACGACTTTCCGATCGCCGAGGCGCTGCGCCGCGGCTGCTTCTATGTCGGCGCGCTCGGAAGCCGGAAGACCCATGCGTCGCGTCTCGAGCGGCTGAGGGCAGAGGGCTTTGCGGATGAGGCGCTCGCTCGCATCAACGGGCCGATCGGGCTCCCTATCGGTGCCGCCAGTCCAGCGGAGATTGCCGTTGCCATCCTGGCGCAGATCATCGAGACGTTGCGGTCGCGTGATGTCATGTCGCCGAAGGGTGATATCCGATGAAGTTCGGCGAATTTCTGGTGGCCGATGCTGAAGGGCTGATGCTGGCACATGCGGTGAAATTGCCGGAGCGGACCTTGCACAAGGGGCACCGCGTTTCGCCGGCGGATATCGCGGCGCTCATCAGCGCCGGTATCGCCAGCGTCACCGCAGCGCGGATCGAGGACGGCGATCTCAGTGAGGACGAAGCGGCCCGGCAGCTTTCCGCAGCGATCGCGCCGGATCATCTTCGCTTCTCTGAAGCAGCCACGGGCCGGGTGAATGTCTATGCGGCGGCGGACGGGCTTTTCGTCGCCGACCGCGATGTCGTCGATCGCGTGAACCGCATCGATCCGGCGATCACGCTTGCCTGTCTCGCCGACCATGCGCGCGTGCGGACCGGCGATATGGTGGCGACCTTCAAGATCATTCCGCTTGCCGTGCCGGGCAGAAAGGTGGAGGCCGCCTGCGATGCGCTGAGGGCGGCGGTGGCCTTCGAGGTTAAACCCTTTGCCGAATATGCTGTGTCGCTCGTCGCCACCGAACTGCCGTCGCTGAAACCTGTGGTCATGGACAAGACGGCGCGCATTCTGGCGCATCGGCTGGCGGCATCCGGCAACCGGCTGGCGCGCGAGCAGCGTGTGGCGCATAGGCGGGATGCCGTTGCCCTTGCCATCGGTGAGGCGATGGCCGCCGCCGATCGCTGTCCGAAGCTTGTCATCGTCTTTGGCGCCTCGGCGGTGATCGACGAGGACGATGTGATTCCGGCGGCGATCCGGCAGGCGGGCGGGGAAATTCTCAGCGTCGGCATGCCCGTCGATCCCGGCAACCTGATGGTGCTCGGGCGGATCGGCGAGACCTATGTCGTCGGAGCGCCGGGATGTGCGCGGAGCCCGAAGGAGAACGGCTTCGATTGGGTGCTCGATCGCATCCTTGCAGGCGAAAAGCCCAATGCGCGCGATCTGACGGGCATGGGCGTCGGAGGGCTGCTGATGGAAATCGAGACACGGCCGTTGCCGCGGGATCGCTCGGAGGAACTTCCGCGACCGGTGACTGTCGCTGCGGTCATCCTGGCTGCCGGGAAGGCCAGCCGGATGGGCGAGGGTGGTGCGCACAAACTGCTAGCCGAATTCGACGGTGAGCCGCTGGTGCGCCGTGCTGCCGAAACCGCACTCTCTGCGGATGCTGCATCGGTCATCGTCGTGACCGGTCACCGGCGGAGCGAGATCGAGGCTGCGCTCTCCGGATTGGATGTCATTGCCATCGAGAACCCCGATCATGCGTCCGGCATGGCCAGCTCGCTGATTTCAGGGTTTTCCGCCTCGCAAGCGCGCGATACGGATGGCGTGCTCGTCATGCTCGCCGATATGCCCGGTGTGACGGCTGGTGATCTCGATGCCTTGATTTCGGCCTTCCGCGCGGCTTCCGGACGGGCGATCGTTCGGGCAGTCTCGCGCGGCAAGCGTGGCAACCCGGTCATTCTGCCGCGATCGCTCGGCGATGCGGTGATGCGGCTTGAAGGCGATGTCGGAGCGCGGCATATCATCGAGACATCGGGACTGCCGGTCATCGATGTCGATATCGGCGACGCCGCGCATCTGGACGTGGATACGCCCGAGGCCGTTTTGGCGGCCGGTGGGATTTTGAGGGGATAGAATGGATACGGCGGCGATCGAGGAAATGTTCCAGGGGCTCGGCCCTGTCACCATCAAGCGGATGTTCGGCGGCAAGGGAATCTATCACCTCGGCCGGATCATCGCGATCGAGCTGCGCGATGAAATGCTGCTGAAGGCAGACGAGAAGAGCGCGCCCGAATTTGCCGATGCCGGCGCCAGCCAGTGGTCATACGAAGGCAAAAAGGGCAATCCGGTGAAGATGCCTTACTGGTCGATCCCCGAGAATGCCTATGACGATCCAGACGAGATGGCCAAATGGGTCAGGCTCGCCTACGAGGCGGCGCTGCGGGCCGAATGATCAGGTGAGGGCGGCGTCGGGAAGCAGCGCGATTGCGGCTGCGGCAAATTCCGACAGTGGCTGCGGCAGCTCGTTACGGCCGAACCAGCCGAAATCGGTGAGCTTGTCCGGCTCGGTCAGCTGGGGTTCGCCCTCGAAACTTTCCGCCAGATAAAGCAGTGAAATCCAGTGCTGGTTGTCGGCGGCGCTCAGGACTTCCGATGGTCCGAGAAGCCTGACCTTGCCGATCAAAAGGCCGGTCTCTTCTTCCGCCTCGCGGCGTGCAGCATCTGCGGCCGGCTCCATGAAATCGACCTTGCCGCCCGGAATGCTCCAGTGGCCCGGTTCCGGCGGCTTGACACGCTTGTAGAGCAGAATTTTTCGGTCACGCACAATTACCAGGCCTACGCCGAGGCCTGGGAAATCGATGCCGGGTTTTCCCATAAGGGATCAGGCCTTGGCGCCGGCTGCAATCAGCATGAATGCGGGAATGTCGTCACCGAAACCGACCGGAGTCGGGCCGTCATCGTGATCGCGATAGCGGCGGCGATCGCGGGAGTCATCGTTTGCCGGGTAAGGGCGTGCGTGGCGCGCGTTATTCTGCTGCTTGTTTTCTGCTTTGCGCTCTTGCTTCACGCTTTCGACCTTTGCTGGTGCTGCTGCTTCGATGACTTCTGCGGTACTATGCTCGGCGGCGGTATCAGATTTATGACCCGAAGCGCCACGGCCCTTGCCGCGTCCGCCGCGGTCACGGTCCCTGTCGCGGCCGTTGCGGCGCGGGCGATCCGACTCACCGCTTTCCTCGGCAGGGGGAAGGGCGTTCAGGTCACCGTTCAGCCACTCGACCTTTTCGCCGATCAGCTTTTCGATCGCATCGGCGAATTTCGTGTCGCGCTTGGTGACCAGCGTGAAGGCGGCGCCGGAGCGGCCTGCACGGCCGGTGCGGCCGATGCGGTGAACGTAATCTTCCGAATGGATCGGTACATCGAAGTTGAAAACGTGGCTGACATCGGGGATGTCGAGGCCGCGCGCCGCGACGTCGGAAGCCACCAGAAGCTGGAGCTGGCCGTCGCGGAAGTTCTGCAACATGGTGGTGCGCGAACGCTGGTCCATGTCGCCATGTAGTGCACCGACGGAGAAGCCGTGACGTTCCAGCGAGCGGAACAGATCGGCGACATCCTTCTTTCGGTTGCAGAAGATGATGGCGTTCTTCAGGTCTTCCTGGGCGCGGACGAGATCGCGCAGCGTGGCGCGCTTCTCATAATCCTTGCCGTGCGAGGCGACGAAACGCTGGGTGATCGTCTTCGAAGCAGACGCCGGCTTGGCGACTTCGACGCGCTCCGGGTTCTGCAGGAAGCGGTCTGCCAGCTTCTGGATTTCCGGCGGCATGGTGGCCGAGAAGAACAGCGTCTGGCGGGTGAACGGGATCATCTTGGCGATGCGTTCGATATCTGGGATGAAGCCCATGTCGAGCATGCGGTCGGCTTCGTCGATGACGAAAATCTCGACACCGCTCATCAGCAGCTTGCCACGCTCGAAATGGTCGAGCAGGCGGCCGGGCGTGCAGATCAGTACGTCTGCGCCACGCTCAAGCTTGCGGTCCTGCTCTTCGAAGGACACGCCGCCAATCAGCAGCGCCACGTTGAGACGGTGGTTCTTGCCGTATTTTTCGAAGTTTTCCGCAACCTGGGCCGCGAGCTCTCGCGTCGGCTCCAGGATCAGCGTACGGGGCATGCGAGCGCGGGCGCGGCCTTTTTCCAGCAGCGACAACATTGGCAGAACGAAGGACGCCGTCTTGCCCGTACCCGTCTGCGCGATGCCACAAATGTCGCGGCGCTGCAGGGCAAACGGGATCGCGCCCGCCTGGATAGGGGTAGGGGTCGTGTAGCCGGCGTCGGTAACGGCGGAAAGCACTTTTTGGCTCAGGCCAAGATCAGCAAATGTCGTCAAAGGGAAAACTATTTCCGTTCAGGTTCGGCCGAACTCTGGCTGAGTCGGCGGGATTGCATGCCGCAATGCAGCGCGACATAGTCCCAAACGGCTTGCAAGTCAAGGAATACGGGCCTTGCAGCCCGTGCACAGGTAAAGCTGTGGTTACTGGCTTTGGTTATTTTATATAGGTCGCGAGTTTCAATCCTGCATTCATGAAATACATCGGATCGACGGCGCGGCCGTTCTGGCGTACTTCGTAGTGCAGATGCGTGCCGGTCGAGCGGCCCGTGCTACCGGCGAGACCGATGACATCGCCGCGATCGACAGTGTCTCCGGTCTTGACCAGAATCTGTGACATGTGGCCGTAGCGGGTCGAGATGCCGTTGCCGTGATCGACCTCCACCATATTGCCATAGCCGCCAGTCCAGCCGGCATTGATAACCTTGCCGGGAGCGGTCGGGCGAACCTTTTCGCCGGGGGCGAAGCGGAAATCAATACCGGAATGAAGCGCCAGGCGGCCGAGGAACGGGTCGCGGCGGTTGCCGAAGGGGCTGGTGATGTCCTTGCCGATCCCCGGATTGCGGAAGGGCAGCGATTCGGCGGTATTGCGGACGGTCTCGAGGCGCGTCAGCGCCGTATCGAGCTGGGCCAGCGAATTGTTGAACTCGTCGTCGCTCTCCGGCTCGACGAAGGGGCCGCCGACGGCGCTGTCGTCGTCACCGGCCTTCGCCGTCTGCTGCGGGACCGGGATGCTGAAGCGGTTCAGGACGGTGGAAATCGCATCGGCGGCGTCACCGGCATCTGCTGTCAGCTGATCGACCCGCGAACGCTGATCTTCCTCGACGCCTTTCAGCGACAGCGTGACCTTTGAAAACAGGCGATCGGCGCGATCGCCGACGGTTTCAGGGGCGGGGACATAGGCAAGGGTCGTGTTGTCGGGTGTCGCATCTGCCGGTTCGCTATTGCCGGCCATGAGCTTGTTGATCGCCTCGGCGCCGCCGGAGAGCGAGGCGCGCTTATCCTTGGTATCGGGAGCGAAGGATTGGGCGGCGGGTGCCTGTTCTTCCTTCTCCGTCAGGCCGGAGCTTTCGGCGCGGTCGAGCAGGGAGCCGAGCTTGCCGTGGCGCGAGGTCAGCGCCATCTGCTGTTCCATCAGCTTGTCGACCTTGTCCTCGACGACCTGCTGGTCGAGCAGCTGGCGGGAGGTGACGCGATCGACCTGGGCACGAAGCGCTGCAATGCGATCCTCGTAATCGTGCTGCATGCGGGCCTGGCGTGCCATCGTGGCGCCGATCAGGTCGTCGCGGAGCACGAGGTAGGAAGTGGCGAGGAGATAGCCGATGGCAAAGACGCCGATGAAGCAGAAGGCGAGGGCCGCCATCCAGGGCTTGACCGTCATGTGACGGACCTTGTCTCCACTGGCGAGGATGAGGATATGTTCCTGTGAACGCTTGCCGAATACGCGCTGGTGCTGTGCATGCGTCACGGAGAATCTCCCAATTGATGCGCCCGTGCCTCGATTGGACTGATTACACACTGTTAAGGTTAATAAATTGCTTCTTTCGTTAACGCGAATGCACGCGATGGTTACGCGTTGCTGGTCGATGTCAATGAACGGTAGAAGGACGGCGTCAGGCCGGCTTCGGCGCGGGCCACGTCATTGAAGGGCGGCTTCAGCGGGCCGCGGAAATTGGCGCGGACCAGCTCCTTGAAAGTCTGGGCTGGATCGCGGCGCTCGCGGGCGCAGAGAAAGCGGAACCATTTGGCGCCGATCGCCACATGGCCCTTCTCGTCATTGTAGATCACGTCGAGGACGGCGGCACTCTCAAGGTCACCGGTCTCGCGCATCTTGGCCTGCAGCGACGGCGTCACGTCGAGGCCCCGGGCTTCGAGGATGAGCGGGACGACGGCCAGCCGCGCCGTCAGGTCGTTGCGCGTCGAATGGGCGGCCTTCCAGAGCCCGTCATGGGCCGGCATGTCGCCATAGTCGGCGCCGAGATCGCGCAGGCGGTCGCGGACCATGCGGAAATGCTTGGCTTCCTCGAACGCCACCTGCATCCAGCCGTCGAAGAAGGAGTTCGGAACCGGCTCTGTCGCGAAGCGGGCGACGATGTCGAGCGCAAGATCGACGGCGTTGAGCTCGATATGGGCGATCGAATGCAGCAGCGCGATGCGGCCGTGCACGGTGTGGAGCGAGCGCTTCTTGACTTGAGTCGGGGGTACGAGCTCCGGCTTTTTCGGCCGGCCGGGCCGCTCCGGAAGTGCGGCGTCAAGCGGCGAGCGCAGCGATATCTTGCCGGCGAACCAGCGGGTGGCGGCCTCCTGGGCGAGTGCCGTCTTGCGATCGAGATCCGCCGCCAGGATCGCGTCGATCGCGCCACCTCGCAGCGACGTCATCCGCAATGCGGTCATGCCGCGAGATCCCGCACCGCCTTGAGGACGGCTTCGGCATGACCGGGAACCTTAACCTTTTGCCAGATCGTGGCGATCGTCCCGTCGGCGCGGATGAGAAAGGTGGTGCGCTCGACGCCCATATAGGTGCGGCCGTACATGCTCTTCTGCTTCCAGACGCCATAAGCCTCCAGCACGATCTTTTCCTCGTCGGATGCGAGTGCGACGGCGAGGTTATGCTTCTTGATGAAACGATCATGGCATTTGACCGAATCAGGCGACATGCCAACGAGCGCGGCACCGGCCTTTTCGAACTCGCCGGCGAGCTCCGTGAAGCCGATCGATTCGGCCGTGCATCCTGTCGTGTCATCCTTGGGATAGAAGAACAGGACCAGAGGCTTGCCCTTGAATTCTGCGAGCGAAACGCGGCCGCCGCCATCACGCGGGAGGTCGAAGTTCGGAGCTTCGGCGCCGATACCGATATCCGCCATGTGGAAACCTTTCTTTTGCCGGGTTTGTGAGTGACAGTCAGTCCTGCCGATATATATTGGGCGAGTACCGGGCGAGCTAGACCGGAAAACAAGAAAACAAGGAGTTACCCAAGGCGTATGTCGGCCATCCGCGGCGAAAAGGTTACGTTTCGCAAGAAAGACATCGTCGCCTTGCATGAACTCCCCTCGGCGCGGGCCGAGGATCCCATGATCGTGCATTGCCCACCGCCGCGTTCGCGGCTGCGTCGTACCGCCGGGTGGACCGGTGCGTGCTTTGTTTTTCTCTTCATCATCGTTGCTGCAATCGTCGGCCTGATCGAAAGCGGCATGATCGATGCTGCGCTGTCGAAACAGGCGCAGATGGCGCTGAACAAGGCGATCGGGCCGCGCTACAAGGCCGAGGTCGGTTCGACGGTCGTGCGTTTCACCTCGGGGCTGCGGCTTGCGCTCGAGGCGCGCAACGTCAACATGATCGACCAGCAGAGCGGCGAGCATCTGTCGACAGTCGAGGCGATGCGCATGGCGCTCGATCCGCTCGCGCTGTTTAGCGGCCGCATCGTCATTGCCGATGTCGAGGCGGAGAATATCGCGCTGGATACGGCTCTGCTTCCGGCGGGCAATCCCGTCAGGCTGGATGACCTGCGCGTGGACCAGATCCCGAAGCTGGTCGAATCGGCATTTTCTCATCTCGACCTCTTTGACAGTTTCGCGCAGCGCGGCGGCACGGAAAGCGTCCGTATATCCGGCATCGACATCAAGCTCGCCGACAACGCCAATGGGCCGCTGTCGCTTGTGATTGATGATCTGGTCTTCGCCCGGCCGACGGAGCAGTCATTGCAGCTGACGGGCGAAATTGCCATCAATGGCCGCCCGGCGACGCTCGACATTCAGGCCGAACGCCGGGAAGGCAGGACGCAACGCTTCACCGCGAGATTGAGCCATGCCGATCTGACGCCGTTTGCGCTGAAGCGCAACGTGCTGGGAGAAATCCGCCAGGGCGTCAGCGCCTTTGCCGATCTCGACATTTCAGCAGTCAGGGATGGCGAAGCGACCGATCCAGCTCTGACGACCTCCGTGACGCTGGCGCCGGGCCTGATCTATCTCGACGGCGATCAGCAGCAGCTGAATGGCGGCAAGGTCAACCTGAGCTATGATTTCAAGAAGCAGACGATCGAGATCGATCGATCGCAGGGACAGTTCGGCGCCACCACGATCCCCTTCAACGGCGCACTGATCGATCTCGACCGGCTGGACCCGACAGCGGGCAAGGGCTTCGGCATCGATCTTCTCGTCAGCGGCGGCAGTGCGTCGCCCGTTGGTTCCGGCGAACAGCCGGTGCCGTTCGACATCCAGACGAGCGGCCGCTTCATGGTGGCGACAAAGGAATTGCAATTCGCCGGCATGACGGTCTCGACACCGCTTGGACAGCTTTACGGTTCTCTGCATGCGAGATTCAGTGATGTCTCGCCGGAGATCAGCTTCGTCGGGCAGTCACAGCAGCTGCAGACGTCGGCGATCAAGCAGCTCTGGCCGTTCTGGATGGCGCCGAAGGCACGCGAATGGGTGCTGAAAAACCTGTTCGGCGGCACCGTCAACAATGCTTCGATCTCCGTCTTCATACCGTTCGGACGTCTCGACGAGGCTGTCGGCAAGGGACTGAAGCTCGACGAAAACCAGATCAAGATCGCCTTCGACATCGCCAATGCGCGCATGAATGTCGCCGGCGATATCCCGCCGATTCGTGACACATCGGCGCATTTCGATCTCAAGGGACCGCGCGCGACGATCTCCATCAAAAGCGGCACGTCGTTCTTCGCGTCCGGGCGCTCGGTCAGTCTGGGCGAGGGCAGTTTCGTCCTGCCGTCGACCTATGACAAGCCGCTGATGGCCGAGATGCAGCTCGGCATATCCGGCTCTGCAGATGCCGTCGGCGAGCTTTTGACCTACAAGCCGATCCAGGTCCTGCAGCGCGCCGGGCTGGCGCCGCAGGATCTGAGCGGCAAGATCAGCGCGACCGTGCAGGCGCGCTTCGGGCTGATCAGCGCGCAAAACCCGCCGCCGCCCGACTGGAAAGCCTCGATGCAGCTTTCCGGCGTCGATGTCGCCAAGCCGATCTCCGGGCGCAAGATCACCAATCTCGACGGCAAGCTGGATGCCGACCCGAAGCTGGTGACGCTGGATGGCAAGGGCCAGATCGATGGTGTGCCGGCGCAGATCTCCCTGCTGGAGCCGGTCGAAAAGAATTCCGGCTTAACCCCGCAACGGGTGATCACCGCGACGCTCACCAACGACCAGCGCGAGAAGCTCCTGCCCGGGCTCTCGGGCATCATCGACGGCAGCATCAAGGTCGAGCTGACGCGGATCGATGAAGACCGCCAGTCCGTCGATATCGACCTGACTCGGGCGGCGCTGCAATTGCCCTGGATCGGCTGGGCGAAGGGCAGCGGCATTGCCGCCGAAGCGACGTTCGAAGTATCCGGTCCGGCCGAGAATACGCAGGTCCGGAATTTCAAGCTCAAGGGCGACGGTTTCGGCGCCACGGGATCGTTGAATGTCGCCAAGGGCGGGCTGACGTCGGCCGATTTCGACAGCGTCAAGCTGTCGTCGCTCGACAAGTTCGCCATCTCTATCCGGCGGCAGAAGGGCGTTTTCGACGTTTCCGTCTCCGGCGACACGGCCGATGCACGGCCGATCCTGGCGCGGCTGAAGAGCGGTCAGAATGGCAGCGGCGACGGTGGGGACGACAAGGGCGGCGACGTCACCGTGCGCGCCAAGCTCGGTCAGGTCGTCGGCTTCAACGACGAGCGGATCCGCGGCCTCGACGCGCTCTACATGATGCGCGATGGCGAACTGCAGGTCTTGAACCTTTCCGGCGTCACCGATAGCGGCGAGGCAATCGTCACGCAGATGAAGGATGGACGGGCGCTCAACATCACGACCGGAGATGCCGGCTCGGTGTCGCGTTTTGCCGATTTCTACAAGCATATGCGCGGCGGGCTGTTGAACATGACGGTGCGTTTCGGCCCGCGCGGCTGGGATGGTTCGGCGGATGTGCGCCGCTTCCAGATCGTCAACGAAGACCGGCTGCGCTCGATCGTGGCAACGCCCGTTGGTAAGGACCAGCGCAGCCTGAATGCGGCCGTCAAGCGCGAGATCGATACATCGGCCCAGCGCTTCCAGCGCGGCTTTGCCCGCATCGTCTCGCAAGGCGGTATCGTCAGCATCGAAAACGGCGTGGTGCGCGGCGATCAGATCGGCGCCACTTTCCAGGGCGTGATCCGCGATCCGAATGGCAATATGGATATGACGGGCACGTTTATGCCCGCCTACGGACTGAACCGGCTGTTTGCCGAACTGCCGGTGATCGGCATCATCCTCGGCAACGGTTCCGACCGGGGCCTCATCGGCATCACCTTCAAGCTGACCGGCAAGTTCGACAAGCCGAACCTGCAGATCAATCCGCTGTCGATCATCGCCCCCGGCGTCTTCCGCAACATCTTCGAATTCCAATAAAAAAGCCGGCGCGAGGCCGGCTTCTTCGATCGGGTTGCCCAGCCGCTCAGGCGGCGCGGCGGATCAGGATGTGCTTCTTCTTGCCGAGCGACAGCTTGATGACGCCGTCGGCGGTCATTTCGCTGCTGCCGATGACGCGTCGCTCATCGCTGACCGGCTGGTCGTTGATGCGTACGGCACCACCCTGGACATGACGACGGGCTTCGCCGTTCGAGGCGGCGAGGCCTGCACGCACGATCAGCGACAGCAGGCCGATGCCGGCGTCAAGCTCGGGGCCCTCGACCTCGACCGAGGGAAGGTTGTCGGAGAGGCCGCCTTCCTCGAAGGTCTTGCGTGCGGTTTCGGCTGCCTGTTCCGCAGCAGCGCGGCCGTGCAGGATGGCGGTGACTTCGGTGGCGAGGATCTTCTTGACCTCGTTGAGTTCCGCGCCGCCGATCGCCGACAGGCGCTTGATTTCGTCCATCGGCAGCGTGGTGAACAACTTGAGGAAGCGCGGAACGTCGGCATCCTCGGTGTTGCGCCAGTATTGCCAGAAATCATAGACTGGCAGCAGTTCGGCGTTCAGCCAGACGGCGCCTGAGGCCGACTTGCCCATCTTGGCGCCCGACGAAGTGGTCAGCAGCGGCGAGGTCAGCGCGTAGAGCTGCTGCGTCCCCATGCGGTGACCGAGGTCGATGCCGTTGACGATGTTGCCCCACTGGTCCGAACCGCCCATCTGCAGGCGGCAATCATAGCGCTTGGCCAGTTCGACGAAGTCATAGGCCTGCAGGATCATGTAGTTGAATTCGAGGAAGGACAGCGAGTGCTCGCGATCGAGACGCGTCTTGACGCTGTCGAAGGACAGCATGCGGTTGACCGAGAAATGGCGGCCGACGTCGCGCAGGAATTCAAGGTAGTTGAGCGCGCGCAGCCATTCTGCATTGTTGATCATCAGCGCGGCGTTGCCCGGCTTTTCGTAGTCGAGATAGTTGGCGAAGCAGCGCTTGATCGAGGCGATGTTCTCCTCGATCGTCTCGACCGTCATCAGCTTGCGGGCCTCGTCCTTGAAGGAGGGGTCGCCGACCATGCCGGTACCGCCGCCCATCAGCGAGATCGGCCGGTGGCCGGTCGCCTGGAACCAGTGCAGCATCATGATCTGGGTGAGGTGGCCGACATGCAGGCTCGAAGCTGTCGGGTCATAGCCGATATAGGCGGTCACGGTTTCCTTGGCGAGCAGATCGTCGAGGCCGGGTTCATCGGAAATCTGATGAATGAAGCCGCGCTCTTTGAGGGTGCGCAGGAAATCGGATTTGAACTCGGACATGACTTCGTCTCTTGAGGCTTCGGAGGGAATTGCGATCGGCACTTGTTGAAGCGCCGCGGCGCGTTTAGCACTGTTTTGCCGAAAGTGCACTATTCGGCGGCACAGATTTTGGAGGAAGCATGCCCGGGATCAGAACCGCGATCGGCCTGATGAGCGGCACATCGATGGATGGCATCGATGTGGCCTTGCTGCGGACGGACGGCGAAGGCTTCGTCGAGCGCGGGCCGTTTCTCGGTGTTTCCTACGATCCGGCATTTCGCGAGCGGCTGAAGACGGCGCTCGAGCAGGCAAAGGCAATCAGGAACCGGCAGGAACGGCCGGGCGATCTCGCCGCGATCGAGCGGGAGCTTACGTTGCGTCATGCAGCTGCCGTTAGGGAATTCCTGCGGGAGAACGCGATGGATGCAGGCGCCATCGACGTTCTCGGCTTTCACGGCCAGACCGTGCTGCACCGGCCCGACAAGGCCCTGACCGTTCAGATCGGCGACGGTGCGCTGCTCGCCCGCGAGACCGGTATGGCCACGGTCTACGACATGCGGGCGAATGACATGGTTCATGGCGGCCAAGGCGCGCCGCTGGTGCCTGCCTATCACGCCGCGTTGGCTGTCAATATCGTCAACGCCAAGGCCCCGGTCTGTTTCGTCAATATCGGCGGCATTTCCAATCTGACCTATGTCGGCGCCGACGGTACGGTGATCGCCTATGACAGCGGCCCGGGCAACACGCTGATCGACCAGTGGGTGGAAGCCCATGCCGGGATACCGTTTGATCAGGGCGGCATGATCGCATCGGAGGGCCATGTCGTCAGCGAATTGGCCGAGCGCTATCTCGCGAGCCCGTTCTTTACCGCTGCAAAGCGGCGCTCGCTCGACCGCAACGATTTCCTGCCGCCCCGGGGTGGCGATGCGGAGCTTGCGGACGGTGCGCGCACGCTTGCCTATGTAGCGGCGGCATCGATCATCAAATCGGCAACTCACCTGCCGGTGACGCCCGCGCTCTATGTCATCTGCGGTGGCGGACGGCTGAACAAGGTGATCATGCGTGATCTCGGACAGCTGGCGGCCGGGCATCAGGCGATGGTGATCTCGGCCGAAGAGGCCGGTTTCAACGGGGACGCGATGGAGGCGGAGGCCTGGGCCTATCTGGCGGTGCGCTCGCTCGACGGACTGCCTTTGACCTATCCAGCCACGACGGGTGTCAGCGCGCCGGTCCGCGGCGGTGTGCTTGCGGAGGTTAATGATGCAGACAATTCTTGAGACCGACCGGCTGAAATTCCTGATGTGGCAGCCTGACGAGGCGCCATTGGTTCATGCGCTGCATTCGACGCTGGCGACGAGCCGCTTCATGTCGGGTGGCTTGCCGTGGACGATGGAGCGTTGCCAGTCGCGCATCAAGCAATGGATCGATGAACAGGGCGATGACGGCACGACAAAATACAAGGTCGTGGCCAAGGATGACGGGCGCTTCATCGGCCGCGCCGGGATCTCGCTGCATGATGCGGAAGCGCGCGAGTTCGAACTCGGCTACGCGTTTCATGAGGACGAATGGGGAAAGGGCTACGCGACGGAGGCAGCGCGCGGACTGATCGCCTGGTTCCTCGGCAAAGGTTTCAGCGATCGTTTGATCGCCTTCACGCATCCTGAGAATTTTGCCTCGCAGCATGTGCTGCGCAAGGCGGGCATGCGGGAGATCGAGCCGAGGCTGATCGATGGTTTCGTGGCGCCGACTTACGAGATCGGCGCCAGCGATATCAAGGCTTAGCGGATGCGCTTGGCGGCCGGTTCCGGCACCAGCTCGCCGTTCAGGCGGCGGTCGAGGTAATCCTCGCACTCTGCCATCAGCGGCTCGACCTGGCCGTTGAAGAAGTGGTTGGCGCCCGGAACGGTGCGGTGCGTGATCAGAATACCCTTCTGGGTCTTCAGCTTCTCGACGAGGCCGTTGACGTCCTTTTCCGGGGCGACCTTGTCCTGCTCGCCGTTGATGATCAGGCCGGAGGACGGGCAGGGCGCCAAGAACGAGAAGTCGTAGGTGTTCGGCTGCGGAGCAATCGACATGAAGCCTTCGATCTCCGGGCGGCGCATCAGAAGCTGCATGCCGATCCAGGAGCCGAAGGAATAACCGGCCACCCAGCAGGTCTTCGAGTCGGGATGCAGGCTCTGCACCCAGTCGAGCGCCGAGGCGGCATCCGAGAGCTCGCCCGCGCCATGGTCGAATTCACCCTGGCTACGGCCGATACCGCGGAAATTGAAGCGCAGCGTCGTGAACCCGCGCTTCTGGAACATGTAGAAGAGCTGATAGACGATCTGGTTGTTCATCGTGCCGCCGAACTGCGGGTGCGGGTGCAGGATGAGGGCAATCGGTGCGCTTTTTTCCTTGGAGGGCTGGTAGCGGCCTTCAAGACGGCCGGCAGGGCCGTTGAAAATGACTTCGGGCATCGGTACTCCGGGTTTTATTTTCGCGTTCGGACTGCGCAGACTTGACGGACGTTGTCAGCTTTTCTAAAACGCAGTTTAGAACAATTCGAAACTTTGCATGGCACGCCACGCAGTGTGGAAAGTGTCATAAGGCAAGCCCGGCTGACATTTCAAGAAAAATGAGCCGGACGACCGAAGCACAAACCAAGCGCAGGACTTGAGATCATGGCGCCGCCCCGCCTTTATCTTGACTGGAACGCGACATCGCCGCTGCATCCCGCAGTGCGCGAAGCCGTTTTGCGCGCCATGGATCTGTTCGGAAATCCCAATTCCGTGCATGGCGAGGGACGCGCCGTGCGCGCCGCAATCGAAGGCGCGCGCCGTGAAGTTGCTGCTCTTGTCGGCGCCGAGCCTGCGAACGTCATTCTGACAAGCGGCGCGACCGAAGCGGCAAACATGGTGCTGACGCCGGAATTCCGCATGGGGCGCACGCCGCTCGCGGTCGGTCATCTCTATTACAGCGCCGTCGAGCATCCCGCCATTCGCGAGGGCGGACGCTTCCCGAAGGACAAGATGACGGAGATTCCGGTCACATCGGACGGTACGGCCGATCTCGCGGCGCTTCAGGCGCTGCTTGAAGGACACGATTCGTCATCCGGCCTGCCGATGGTGGCGATCATGCTCGTCAACAACGAGACCGGGATCGTCCAGCCGGTTCGCGAGGCGGCCGAGATCGTCAAGGCCCATCGCGGCCTTCTCGTCGTCGATGCGGTGCAGGCTGCGGGGCGGATCGAGATCGATATCAATGCGCTCGGCGCCGATTTTCTGATCCTGTCGTCGCACAAGCTCGGTGGTCCCAAGGGCGCCGGCGCCCTGGTGTCGCGCGGCGAGATCCTCATGCCGAAGCCGCTCATCCATGGCGGCGGGCAGGAAAAGGGTCACCGTTCCGGGACGGAGAATTCGCTTGCCGTCATCGGCTTCGGTGCAGCCGCCGCTGAGGCGCGATCTGATTTCAGCGAACGGAATGGCCGGATCGCGGCCTTGCAGGAGCGTCTGGAAACCGGCATGCGGACGGCAGCGCCCGATGTGGTGATTTACGGCGCCGATGGTCCGCGGGTCTCGAACACGACATTCTTCACGCTGCCGGGCCTGAAGGCTGAGACAGGGCAGATCGCCTTCGATCTCGAAGGTGTGGCGCTGTCGGCGGGCTCTGCATGCTCCTCCGGCAAGGTCGGCGAGAGCCATGTTCTCGTTGCCATGGGTCATGACCCGAAGCTCGGCGCATTGCGCATCTCGCTCGGCTTTGCGACTAGCGAGGCGGATATCGACCGGGCGCTTGCCGCCTTCGGAAAAATTGCCGGACGGCGCAGGCCGGCCGGGGAGGCGGCCTGACCGCCTCACAAAATTGCGGAAACGGAAATTTCCGCTTGCCATCAGGGCTGAAAAGGCCCTTTTGGCCCACTACATAAGGGGCAATCAGAAAATTGCCCGCACGACAGCCTGCCGGACCTTTAGCCGGCGAGATTGGAGAACGACATGCCAGCCGTACAAGAAACGGTTGATCGCGTCCGCGAGATTGACGTCGATCAGTACAAATACGGTTTCGAGACTATCATCGAAATGGACAAGGCACCCAAGGGCCTGTCCGAAGACATCATCCGCTTTATCTCCGCCAAGAAGCAGGAGCCGGAATGGATGCTCGAATGGCGCCTGGAAGCCTACAAGCGCTGGCTGACGATGGAAGAGCCGAACTGGGCGCGCGTCGATTATCCGAAGATCGATTTCAACGACATCCACTATTACGCCGCGCCGAAGAGCACGCCGGGGCCGAAGTCGCTTGATGAAGTCGACCCTGAAATCCTCAAGGTCTACGAGAAGCTCGGCATTCCCTTGAAGGAACAGGAAATCCTGGCCGGCGTCGAGAAGCCGCGGATCGCCGTCGATGCGGTCTTCGACAGCGTCTCCGTCGTCACGACTTTCAAGGAAGAGCTGAAGAAGGCCGGCGTGATCTTCATGTCGATCTCGGAAGCCATCCGCGAGCATCCGGAACTTGTTCAGAAGTATCTCGGCTCGGTCGTTCCGACCTCGGACAACTATTATGCGACGCTGAACTCGGCCGTCTTCACCGACGGGTCGTTCGTCTTCGTGCCGAAGGGCGTTCGTTGCCCGATGGAGTTGTCGACCTATTTCCGCATCAACGAGAAGAACACCGGCCAGTTCGAGCGCACGCTGATCATCGCCGAGGAAGGCGCCTATGTGTCCTATCTCGAAGGTTGCACGGCGCCGCAGCGCGACGAGAACCAGCTGCATGCGGCTGTCGTCGAGCTCGTTGCTCTCGATGATGCCGAGATCAAGTATTCGACCGTTCAGAACTGGTACCCGGGCGACGCCCAGGGCAAGGGCGGCATCTACAACTTCGTGACCAAGCGCGGCGATTGCCGTGGCGACCGCTCGAAGATTTCGTGGACGCAGGTCGAAACCGGCTCGGCGATCACCTGGAAGTATCCGTCCTGCATTCTGCGCGGCGATGATTCCCGCGGCGAATTCTACTCGATCGCCGTTTCCAACGGTCATCAGCAGATCGATTCCGGTACCAAGATGATCCATCTCGGCAAGAACACGTCGAGCCGCATCGTCTCGAAAGGTATTGCCGCCGGCGTTTCGCAGAACACCTATCGTGGCCAGGTCTCGGCCCACCGCAAGGCGTCGAACGCCCGCAACTTCACGCAGTGCGACTCGCTGCTGATCGGCGACAAGTGCGGCGCTCATACGGTGCCTTACATCGAGGCGAAGAACTCGACAGCGCAGTTCGAGCACGAGGCGACCACCTCGAAGATCTCCGAAGACCAGCTCTTCTACTGCCTGCAGCGCGGCATCCCGACCGAAGCGGCGATCGCCCTGATCGTCAACGGCTTCGTCAAGGAAGTCCTGCAGGAACTGCCGATGGAATTCGCCGTCGAAGCGCAGAAGCTGATCAGCATCTCGCTCGAGGGATCTGTCGGTTAAAGGCTGGCTCAGGTCTGTCGTCATCCTCGGGCTTGTCCCGAGGATCTGCCGCCGCCGGCCATGAACGTGACGCTGCTGGTTTTGGCGACGGTCTGATCGGTGATTGTTGCGAAGTGTTGAGACGTGATTAGATCCTCGGGACAGGCCCGAGGATGACGAAGGTAAGGGATCGGCTGCCGGGGCTTAGGGATGAGTGGCTTCGTCTACATGATGTCCGACAAGCCCCGAGGGGTGATCTACACCGGTGTCACCAGCGATCTGCAAGATCGTGTTTGGGAGCATCGCAACGAAGTACACAAAGGGTTCACGGAGCGATATCAGGCGAAGAACCTGGTCTGGTTCGAGAGCCACCCAAACATAGTGCTGGCTATACGGCGGGAGAAATCGCTGAAACGCTATGCGCGCGAATGGAAGATCAAGCTTGTCGAGGGTCTCAATCCAACCTGGATGGACCTCTACGAGCGGATCGATGAAATCGAGAATGTCTATCAGCCGCACCCGAATATGCGGCAATGGACGGATTACAATTGAAGGCTTAGATCGCGACCGATGCGAAACGGTCAATCAGACGGCGGCTCTTTAAACCGCCTTACGAACAGGAAAACGAAATGCTTGAAATCAAAAACCTGCACGCCCGTATCGCCGAAGACGGCACCGAAATCATCCGTGGTTTGAACCTGACGGTGAAGGCTGGCGAGATTGCCGCGATCATGGGTCCGAACGGCTCGGGCAAGTCGACGCTCTCCTACATCCTGTCGGGCCGCGAAGACTATGAAGTCACCGAGGGTGACATTCTCTATAACGGCGAGAGCATTCTTGAGCTCGACGCCGCCGAGCGCGCTTCGAAGGGCATCTTCCTGGCCTTCCAGTATCCGGTCGAAATCCCGGGTGTTGCGACGATGCAGTTCCTCAAGGTTGCGATGAACGAGCAGCGCAAGGCGCGTGGCGAAGAGGAGCTGAAGACGCCGGACTTCATGCGCCTCGTCAAGGACGCTGCCGCCAAGCTGCAGATCAACCCCGACATGCTGAAGCGCCCGCTGAACGTCGGCTTCTCCGGCGGCGAAAAGAAGCGCGCCGAAATCCTGCAGATGGCGCTGCTGCAGCCGCAGCTCTGCGTGCTCGACGAAACCGACTCCGGTCTCGACATCGACGCCCTGAAGATCGTTGCCGATGGCGTCAACGCGCTGCGCTCGCCTGACCGCGCCGTGATTGTCATCACCCACTACCAGCGCCTGCTCGACTACATCGTTCCGGATACCGTTCACGTTCTGTACAAGGGCCAGGTGATCAAGTCGGGCGACAAGACGCTGGCACACGAGCTGGAAGCCAACGGTTATGCCGACATCATCGGAGCGGCAGCCTGATTAAGGCGGAAAGGACGTGTCCATGAACATGCAGACCACGAGCCGCCTGACCGCCGCGGAAGCTGCGCTCATCGAGGCTTTCAACAACCAGTTCGGCGAACTGCCGGGCGACGGTGCGGTCACCGCGACGCGCGACCGCCTGCTCGACGACATCAAGAAGTCCGGCCTGCCGACGCGCCGCGTCGAGGCCTGGCACTATACCGACCTGAAGAACCTGCTGCGCGCCGTTCCAGCCGTTGCCGGTGACGCTGCCTCGAAGACGGTGAAGCCGCTCCTCGAGGGCTCTTCGGTGCTTTCGATCGTGCAGGGCCATGTCGATGCCAAGGCCTCGGTCGGTGGCCTCGAGATTTCGAGCTATGCCCAGAGCCTGCTCGACGGTTCGGCTGCGACCTCGCTCGGCGCGCTCGGCGCCGACGATGCGGTTGGCCGGATCAACGGCAGCTTCGTACGCGACGGCTATGTGATCGACATTCCGGCCGAAACCGAACTCGAGCAGCCGCTCGAGATCGACATCGTCCATGCCGGCGGCCAGATCCATACGCGCCTGCCGGTCACCTTCGGCGCCGGCGTCAAGGGCACGGTCATCGAGCGTCACCTGTCGGTGACCCCAGATGCAGCGCTCGTGTCCCATGTCAGTGACATCACGATCGGCGATGGCTCGGAGCTGACCTGGATCATCCTGCAGCAGCAGGGTGGCGACGACACGCATCTCGGCCAGATCCGTATCGATCTCGGCGCTGACGCGAAGCTCAAGCTCTTCGTCATCAATGCCGGCGGCAAGCTGGCGCGCCAGGAGCTGCATATCAAGGCGACGGGCGAGGGTTCCGACCTGACGCTGCGCGGCATCAACCTGCTCGGTGGCGAAACCCATACCGACGTCACCATGGTGCTCGGCCACAATGTGCCGAATACCGGCTCGACCGAAATCATCCGCAACGTCGTCTTCGATCGCGCCAAGGGTGTGTTCCAGGGCATGATCCGGGTTGCCCCGGATGCCCAGAAGACCGACGCTAAGATGGCCTGCAACACGCTGCTGATGTCTGATGATGCCGAGTTCTCCGTCAAGCCGGAGCTCGAAATCTTCGCCGACGACGTGCAGTGCGGCCATGGTGCGACGGTTGCCGATATCGACAGCAACCACCTCTACTATCTGATGGCTCGCGGCATTCCGGAGAACAAGGCGCGGGCCATGCTCGTCAACGCCTTCGTCGCGGAAATCGTCGAGGAACTGGAAGACGAGGCTCTGGTGGAAGCGCTGGAAGGCATCATTTCCGCCTGGCTCGATAAGCACGCCTGAAGGCGCCGACGGAGGGGTAATCTCTCCTCCGTCATCCTCGGGCTTGTCCCGAGGATCTAAGCCGGTTCAGAAACGTAGACGTGGATAGATCCTCGGGACAGGCCCGAGGATGACGTAGAGCAGGCGGTAACGGCTGCGAAACCAAAACCTTCTGCGGTAGCTCCTTTAAGGAGCGACATGAAAGGGTCTAAAAATGGACCAGACAACGCCCGTAACCGCCTACGACGTCGAAGCCATTCGCCGGGATTTTCCGATCCTTGCGAAGGAAGTATACGGAAAGCCGCTGGTCTATCTCGACAACGGCGCTTCGGCCCAGAAGCCGCAGGCCGTCATCGACGCGGTGTCGCATGCCTATTCGAACGAATATGCCAATGTGCATCGCGGTCTGCATTTCCTGTCGAATGCAGCAACCGAGGCTTACGAAGCTGCGCGCGAAAAGGTGCGGCGCTTCCTGAATGCGCCTTCGGTCGACGACATCGTCTTCACCAAGTCGTCCACGGAAGCGATCAATACGGTCGCTTACGGCTGGGGCATGCCGAAGATCGGCGAGGGCGACGAGATCGTCGTCTCGATCATGGAGCATCACTCCAACATCGTTCCCTGGCATTTCATCCGCGAGCGCCAGGGTGCCAAGCTGGTGTGGGTACCTGTCGACGACGAGGGTGCATTCCATATCGAGGCTTTCGAGAAGAGCCTGACGGAGCGTACCAAGCTCGTTGCCATCACGCATATGTCGAATGCGCTGGGCACCATCGTCCCGGTCAAGGAAATCTGCCGCATCGCCCATGAGCGTGGCATTCCGGTGCTGATCGACGGATCGCAGGGCGCCGTCCACATGCCTGTTGACGTTCAGGATATCGACTGCGACTGGTATGTGATGACCGGCCACAAGCTCTACGGTCCCTCGGGCATCGGCGTTCTCTATGGCAAGAAGGACCGGCTTCACGAGATGCGCCCGTTCCAGGGCGGCGGCGAGATGATCTTCGAGGTCACCGAAGACGACGTCACCTATAACGAGCCGCCGCACCGTTTCGAGGCCGGCACGCCGCCGATCGTCCAGGCGATCGGTCTCGGTTATGCGCTCGATTACATGGACAAGATCGGCCGCGAGGCTATCTCCCGTCATGAGGCGGATCTGACGGCCTATGCGACCGAGCGGCTCCGCGAAGTCAATTCGCTGCGTGTCATCGGCAATGCACCGGGCAAGGGCGGCATCTTCTCCTTCGAGCTTGCCGGCATCCATGCCCATGACGTCTCGATGGTGATCGATCGCCAGGGTGTGGCGGTTCGCGCCGGCACGCATTGCGCCATGCCGCTCTTGAAACGCTTCGGCGTGACATCCACATGCCGTGCGTCATTCGCGATGTATAATACACGGGCCGAGGTCGATGCCTTGGCCGATGCGCTGGAATATGCACGCAAGTTCTTTGCTTGAGGATACCGTAATGAGTCTTGATGACAGCGAACAGAAGACCGACGTGCGCGAGGGTATCGTGCATTCGAGCATTCCGGCGGAAGAGCTGGCGCGTCTGAGCGATGATGTGATCGGCGCGCTGAAAACGGTCTACGACCCGGAAATTCCGGCCGACATCTTCGAACTCGGTCTGATCTACAAGATCGACATCGAAGACGATCGCATGGTCAAGATCATGATGACGCTGACCGCGCCCGGTTGCCCGGTTGCCGGCGAGATGCCCGGCTGGGTCGAGAATGCCGTCGGCGCCGTCGAGGGCGTGTCCGGTGTCGAGGTCGAAATGACCTTCGATCCGCCGTGGACCCCGGACCGCATGTCGGAAGAGGCGCAGGTCGCTGTCGGCTGGTACTAATTGGCGGCTGGTATTGATCGGTTAAGCCACTGGCACTACATTTGATTCATGAAACACCGGACCTTCAATCCGTGTGCGTAAGGAGAATGAGCCGATGGGCTTTGCAGTGATGAGCATGACGCAGGAAGCGGCCGATCGCGTGAAGGCGATCGTCGGTGGTGCTGGACCGGACGCCAAGGGTATTCGCGTCGGCATCAAGAAGGGTGGCTGCGCCGGGATGGAATATACCATCGACATGGTGACCGAGCCCAATCCGAAGGACGACCTGATCGAGCACGACGGTGCGCGCGTCTGGATCGAGCCCTCGGCGGTGCTTTATCTGCTCGGCACCCAACTTGGCTTCGAGCAGACGACGCTGCGCTCCGGCTTCACCTTCACCAACCCGAACCAGACATCGGCCTGCGGCTGCGGCGAATCCGTCGAACTGAAGCCCGCCGATCTCGCGGCACTTGCCGCCGGGGGCAATCCCGTGGTGACCGCTTCGCATTGATGCGCGGCCTCATGGCCACCAACGGGCCGCCAGCGATGGCGGCTCTTTCTTTTTGCAGTTGTCCGATCGCGGCGGCGTAACATTTCTCAGACATGATCATCGAAACGCTGCTTCTGCTCTTTGCCAAAGGTGCTCTGCTCGGTCTCGTCATCACGATACCGCCGGGTCCGATTGCGACGCTTTGCATCGACCGCAGCCTGAACCGCGGCTTCGCTTCAGGAGCCGCGATCGGGATCGGAGCGGCGCTCGGGGATTCCGTCTATGCGCTGGTCGCTGCCGCCGGCCTCGCAATGGTGTCCAATATCGTCGATGCCTATTCGCTGCCGATCGCGGCGGTTGGCGGTTTGCTGCTCATTCTCCTCGGCATCCGCGATCTAGTGACGCCGCCGGCGGCGGCGCGCGACATGGGCGCGGGGAACCTCTTCCGCACCATCGCCTCGACCTTCCTGCTGGCGATCTCCAATCCCGGCGCGCTGCTCTCCTTCGGCGGGTTGTTTGCCGGTCTCGGGCTGGTGGACGGCAACACGCCGATGGAAACGGCGGCGATCGTCGTTGGCGTCTTTGCGGGGGCGATGGTGTGGTGGACGCTGCTCAGCGCTGCCGTCAATCTGGCGCGCGACCGGATTTCGCGCGACGTGACACTGCTGATCCGCCGCATCTCCGGATGGCTGATCATCGGCTTCGGCGGCGCCATTCTCGGCTATGCCGCAGTCAATCTGTTCGGCTGAAATCAGTCGCGCTTGATGGTGGCGAGCAGTTGCCAGAGATCGGCGCCGGTTTCGAAGACGATCGCATTCGCCTTGTAACCCTGTGCCGACTGCATCATATCCGTCATCTCGGTGGCGGGATCGGCCGGCTGGCCTTCATCCGCTGTCATCGTCGAGGGATCGATGCGGCTGTAGCCCGGCGTGTTAAGGTTCGCGACATTGTTGGCGGTGGCGGCGAAACGGTTGGTCTGCGAGCGCATGCCCGACGAAGCCGTATTCATGATGCTCGAGATGTTCATCAGCCGGTATTCCCCACACCTTCGTAGGCTTGCTATAGCAGCCGGCGCTTAGCGAATGCTGAACGTATCTCGTTAACGGCCTCGGCGCGGGAAAGCACGATCTGTTTCGAACCGGTGCAGCTTCGTGAAAGCGGACGGTGTGGTCCGTGCTTGGCAAGGGCGGGGTCGGGGACTACCATGCTGCCGGCTGACGGAGGCGCCGATGTCCTCGAGTTTCAATGTCCACAAGGCATCCGGATACGAACAGCTGATGGGACGCTGGAGCCGGACGCTCGCGCTGCCATTTATCGATTTTGCCGGCGTCGAGGATGGTGATCGCATTGTCGATGTCGGCTGCGGCACCGGCAGCCTGACCTTCGCCCTTGCCCAATCCCGGCGTGTCCAGTCCATCGAGGCAATCGACTTCTCGCCCGTTTTCGTCGAGGAAGCGCTGCGGCGGAACAATGATCCGCGGATCATGATCCGCCAGGGGGATGCCTGTGCATTGCCTTTCGAGGCCGCGAGCTTCGATCGCGCACTGGCATTGCTTGTCCTGCATTTCATTCCCGAAGCGGCGAAGGCGATTGCAGAGATGCGGCGGGTCACGCGTGCCGGCGGTACCGTTGCGGCCGTGGTCTGGGATCATCTCGGCGGCATGGCGGGCATGCGGATGATGATCGATACCGTCGCGGCGCTCAGCGAGGCCGGGCGCCAGCTTCGCAGCCGTTATTGCTTCCAGCCGATGATGCAGCCGGGCGAAATGAAGCGGGCTTTCATCGAAGGCGGGCTTCTCGATGTCGAGGAGACGCAGCTGATGATCCGCATGAATTACGAGAATTTCGACGACTACTGGGGGCCGATTGCAGCGGGGGAAGGGCCGCTCGGCGCATTCGCGGGCAAGCTCGACGGCGCGGAGAGGGCGCAGGTCGATGCTGCGGTACGCGATGCCTACGAAGCCGGGCGGCCCGACGGTCCGCGATCTTTTGCCAATGTCGCCTGGGCCTGCCGGGGCCGGGTGCCCTGAGGCGACCTACTTCTTGATATCGATGCCGGCTTCGACAGCGGCAGCGATGAAGGCCTGACGGGCCTGTTCGTTGCTGGCCTTGCCCTTGATGACGTCGGCGCAGATCAGCAGTGCCTTGTCGAGCGCCGGGCCGTCTTCCTCGGGCCAGTCCTCGATCATCGCCCAGGAGGCCGCCTGCGTCGTGGCGATCGTCACATATTGGCCGGGCTCTTCGAGCGCCAGCAGCACGGGGTTTGCCCAGGGCACCTGAGTGAGATCGCTATCGGATTTTGCCATGGGTCGAAACCTGTCTTTGCCGGAAGTCCGATGTCCTTAGCGGTGCAGATCCTCTCCGACAAGGGAAAAGGTCTCGGTCTGCAGCCATCGCCTGATGATGTCGGGTTCGCTCTCATGGAGGCCGTGGCAGTTCGGCGAGGTGTGGAATTCGACCTTGGCGCCGGCGGCCGCGGCCGTCTTTCTTTCCACGCTTTAGCCGTGAGGGTTTGGCAGCGTTGGCAGATCCTCGGGACAGGCCCGAGGATGACGAGAGAGATGCGTCTTGCAGAAAATCTAAGCGATGAATTCTGTGCCCGGTAACTCTCGGCGTCATCCTCGGGCTTGTCCCGAGGATCCAATCACGCGGCCGGGCGCGCAAGGATGCTGGCCTATCAAGACAGGTCAAATAGCAAAACGCCCGGCAAAGCCGGGCGTTTCGTTGTTCAGAGCTTACTCGGCCGCTTCGGCGTAGTCTTCCAGCGGCGGGCAGGTGCAGATCAGGTTGCGGTCGCCATAGACGTTGTCGACGCGATTGACCGGCGACCAGTATTTGTCGACGCGAAAGGCGCCGGGCGGGAAGCAGGCCTGTTCGCGCGAATAGGGGCGGTCCCATTCGCCGACCAGGTCTTCGACCGTGTGCGGAGCGTTCTTCAGCGGGTTGTTGGCCTTGTCCGAACGGCCTTCCTCGATGTCGCGAGCTTCCTGGCGGATCGCCAGCATGGCTTCGCAGAAACGGTCGAGTTCGGCCTTGGTTTCGGATTCCGTCGGCTCGATCATCAACGTGCCGGCAACCGGCCAGCTCATGGTCGGCGCGTGGAAGCCGCAGTCGATCAGGCGCTTGGCGACGTCATCGACGGTCACGCCGCAGCTGTCGACCAGCGGGCGGGTGTCGATGATGCATTCATGCGCCACGCGCCCTGATACGGACTTGTAGAGCACGTCGTAGGCGCCCTTGAGGCGGGCAGCGATATAGTTGGCGTTGAGGATTGCCACCTTGGTTGCCTGCGTCAGGCCTTCGCCGCCCATCATCAGGCAGTAGCTCCAGGAGATCGGCAGGATCGATGCCGAACCGAAGGCTGCAGCCGAAACGGCGCCGGGGCGGCCGTCGGTTTCCGAGTGACCGGGCAGGTGCGGTGCCAGATGCGACTTGACGCCGATCGGGCCCATGCCGGGACCGCCGCCGCCATGCGGAATGCAGAAGGTCTTGTGCAGGTTGAGGTGGCTGACGTCGGAGCCGATGTCACCCGGGCGGGACAGGCCGACCATGGCGTTCATGTTGGCACCGTCGAGATAGACCTGGCCGCCGTGCTTGTGCACGAGTTCGCAGATTTCCTTCACCGTCTCCTCGAACACGCCGTGCGTCGAGGGGTAGGTGATCATGCAGCAGGAGAGGTTTTCCGAGTATTGTTCGGCCTTGGCGCGGAAATCGTCGAGGTCGATATCGCCGTTCTCGCGAACCTTGACGACCACGACCTTCATGCCGACCATCTGTGCAGAGGCCGGGTTGGTGCCGTGTGCGGAAGTCGGGATCAGGCAGACGTCGCGGTGACCATTGCCGTTGGCGATATGGTAGTTGCGGATCGTCAGCAGGCCCGCATATTCGCCCTGCGCGCCGGAGTTCGGCTGCATGGAGAAGGCATCGTAGCCGGTGACGGCGCAGAGCTTTTCCGTCAGGTCGTCGATCATCTCGCGATAGCCGAGCGCCTGGTCTTCAGGAACGAATGGATGGATATCCGAGAATTCGGGCCAGGTGATCGGCAGCATTTCGGCCGTCGCGTTCAGCTTCATCGTGCAGGAGCCGAGCGGGATCATCGAGCGGTCGAGCGCCAGATCGCGGTCGGAGAGCCGGCGGATGTAGCGGGTCATTTCGCTTTCGGCGCGGTTCATGTGGAAGATCGGATGCGTCAGGTATTCGCTGGTGCGCAACAGATCCTTCGGCAGGCGGTAGGACGGCTCGAAATCGCCGACGGCGAAGTTGCCGCCGAATGCGCGCCAGACGGCTTCCAGCGTTGCCGGGCGGGTACGCTCGTCAAGGCTCATGCCGATCTTCGTTCCGCCAACCTTGCGCAGGTTGACGCCTTCGGCGACGGCGGCGCGCAGGATCAGGCCCTGCATGTGGCCGACATCGACAGTGATCGTGTCGAAGAAAGTTTCCGGCTCGATCGTGTAGCCGAGCTTTTCAAGGCCCTTGGCCATCAGCACGGCCTTCTGGTGGACCTGCTGGGCGATCGCCTTGATGCCCTTCGGACCGTGGAAGACGGTGTACATGGAGGCCATGACGGCGAGCAGGACCTGCGCGGTGCAGATGTTTGACGTCGCCTTTTCGCGGCGGATGTGCTGCTCGCGGGTCTGCAGCGACAGGCGGTAGGCGCGGTTGCCGCGGGCATCGACGGAGACGCCGACGAGGCGGCCCGGCATCGAGCGCTTATGCGCGTCCTTGACGGACATGTAGGCCGCATGCGGACCGCCGTAGCCGACGGGAACGCCGAAGCGCTGCGACGAACCGATGGCGATATCGGCACCCATTTCGCCCGGCGACTTCAGGAGCGTCAGCGCCAGGATGTCTGCAGCGACGATGGCGATCGCGCCCGTCTGGTGCAGGCGGGAGATCAGGCCGGTGAAATCGTGGATGTGGCCATGCGTGCCCGGATACTGGAAGATCGCGCCGAAGACGTCGACCGGATCGAGATCCGTGAACGGATTGCCGACGATGACGCTCCAGCCGAGCGGCTCGGCGCGGGTCTTGATCAGCTCGATCGTCTGCGGATGGCAGGCGGCATCGACGAAGAAGGCCTTGGCCTTCGACTTCGAGACGCGCTCGGCCATCGCCATGCCTTCGGCGGCAGCCGTTGCTTCGTCGAGCAGCGAGGCATTGGCGACGTCGAGACCGGTGAGATCGCAGATCATCGTCTGATAGTTCAGGAGCGCTTCGAGGCGGCCCTGCGAAATTTCCGGCTGATAGGGCGTGTAGGCCGTGTACCAGGCGGGGTTTTCGAGAATGTTTCGCTGGATGACCGGGGGCGTGATCGTGCCGTAATAGCCCTGGCCGATCAGCGAAGTCAGTACCTTGTTCTTGTTGGCGGTCTCGCGCAGCTTGTCGAGCGCTTCACGCTCCGTCATCGGCGCGCCCCAGAGGAGCGGCGCCTTCTGGCGGATGGAGGGCGGGACGGTCGCGTCGATCAGTCCGTCGAGGCTGTTATAGCCGATGACCTTGAGCATATCGGTCATTTCGGCCGGCGACGGACCGATATGGCGGCGATTGGCAAAGTCGTAGGGTTGGTAGTCGGTGAACTGGAATTCGGTCGGCGTCGTCATTACGCAGTGAGCTCCTTGTAGGCCGCTTCATCGAGCAGGCCATCGGCATCAGCCGCATTTGCAAGCTTCAGCTTGAAGAACCAGCCGGCGCCCTGCGGATCGGAATTGACCAGCGACGGGTCGGCAACGATGGCTTCGTTGACTTCGGTGATCTCGCCATCCAGCGGACAATAGACGTCGGAAGCCGCCTTGACGGATTCGACGGTCGAGGCGTTGTCGTTCTTCGAGAAGGTCGCGCCGACCTCAGGCAGTTCGACGAAGACGAGGTCGCCGAGCTGGTCGACGGCGTAATTGGTGATTCCAACAGTTGCAACGCCGCCTTCGATCTTCAGCCATTCATGTTCTTCGGTAAACTTGAGCATTGTTTGTCCTCTCTGGGAAAAGTTTCAGCGTTTGTAGGTCGGCGTAATGAAGGGCAGGGCGCTGACGGTAACCGGCAGGTACTTGCCGCGAACCTCAGCGAAAATGACCGTTCCGGCAGCCGCATGCGACAGCGGCACGTAACCCATGGCGACGGGGCCTTCGACGCTCGGGCCGAAGCCGCCGGAAGTGACCTCGCCGATCTCGGTCTTGCCCTCGGCATCGCCATAAAGCTTGGCATGGCCTCGCACCGGCGCCTTGCCTTCAGGCTTCAGGCCGACGCGGCGGCGCGTGGCGCCATTGTCGAGTTCGGAGAGAATGCGGTTCGCACCCGGGAAACCGCCAACGCGGACGCCGCCCGTCTTGCGGGCCTTCTGCATGCCCCATTCGAGGGCTGCTTCGACGGGCGTCGTCGTCGTGTCGATGTCGTTGCCGTAGAGGCAAAGGCCAGCTTCAAGGCGCAGCGAATCGCGGGCGCCGAGGCCGATCGCCTCGACATCGGGGTGCTCAAGCAACCGCTTGGTGACATCCTCGGCCTTGTCGGCGGGAATCGAGATCTCAAAACCGTCCTCGCCGGAATAACCGGAACGGGAGACCAGACAGGACACGTCGTGCAGGCGGCAGTGGCGCACGTCCATGAATTTCATGGCGGCCACATCGGCCCAGAGTTCGGCGAGCACATCGACGGCCCGCGGTCCCTGGAGCGCGACGAGCGCCCGGTCGAGCACGGTGATGTCGCAGCGGTCGCCGATGTGCTTGCGCATATGCGCGACGTCTTCGTCCTTGCAGGCAGCGTTGACGACGACGAAGAGGTGATCGTCGAGATGGGTGATCATCAGGTCGTCGAGGATGCCGCCGTTGTCATCGGTGAAGAAACCGTAGCGCTGGCGTCCCTCGGCAAGGCCGAGGATATCGACGGGGACGAGGCTTTCGAGCGCAAGTGCCGCATCTTCGTACTTGCCCGATTTCGCCTTCACGATGACCTGGCCCATGTGAGACACGTCGAAAACGCCGGCGGCCTGGCGGGTCTGCAGGTGTTCCTTCATGACACCGGCCGGATATTGCACCGGCATGTCATATCCGGCGAAGGGAACCATGCGGGCGCCCAGCGACAGATGCAGCGCGTGAAGCGGGGTTTTCTTGAGGGCAGCAGTATCGTCCAATGACGCCTCCGGTCGTTGCGCGTGGAATTCCATGCGCGGGCTCAAAATGAAGGCGCGGCTGCGCCTCGTTATCGAGCCCCCTCTGTCCTTGCGCCTGAGATTGTTATCCCTTCGGCGAGCGTTTCGAGAACGCTTCTCTCCAGAGTTCCGTCTGCCCCTTGTGGTCCTTTTGCCTGAGAGTTTCCGGGGCGGTTGCTCCTTCGGCACCGGTTCTTTCGAGCCAGCTTCTCCCAACAAGGTTGCCGCAATTATCGGGCGGAACGGGTTGTTGGCAAGGGGGAATGTCGCCGCCGAACAAATTTTTGTCGCGGTATCGCGGCGCAAATTGCGATCCGCGTCAAATCGGCTTTTGCTTTTCGCCAATAAAGTGATTAATCGCGACAGCCGCGGAAGAGGATTTGATGGCGAACAAGGGCAGGAGAGCTGGGATGCTGACGCGCATGATCTGCGCGCTGGGTCTGCTTGTGCTCGGCCTTGCCCATCAGGCGCCGTCGCTTGCCGCCGAGCCACTCTACAACAGTGCCGAATACACGCTTCCTGACGGCTCCTTCGCCTCGCTCTGCGTTACCGTCAAGGACTACGATGGCAAGCATCTGCCGATGGGCCCGAATTGCGAAGTCTGCCGTTTGGCCGCCTCGATCATCCTGCCATCGCCGGATGCCGCCGGATGGCTGAGGCTCGATTTTGCCTCGTTCGAGAATGGCCTGACTAGCGATATCGCGTCTCTGCCCGTCCGCGCGGTAGCGCAACCGAAATCGCGGGGGCCGCCGGTTCTGGCCTGATCTCCAGCCCGACCCGTAATCCAATATGATGCCGGAGCCCGCCAAGAATGCGGATGCCGGCGAGGAGACACCAGATGAAAACCGTTCAGACGCTTGGCCTTGCCGCCGCTTTTTCCTTTGCCGCAACTGCTGCCAGCGCCCATGTGACCTTCCTTGACGCCGAGGCGCCGCAGGAAGCGACGATTCTCGCGACGCTGCAGGTGCCGCATGGTTGCGATGGCAAACCGACCAACGAAGTGCAGGTGAAGCTGCCAGAAGGCTTCGTCTTCGCCAAGCCACAGCCGAAGGCCGGCTGGGAGCTTCAGGTCATCAAGGGTGACTACAAGAAGAGCTACGACAATCACGGCACACCGGTGAAGTCGGGCGCGATCGAAATCCGCTGGAAGGGCGGCAATCTCTCCGACGATTTCTACGACACCTTCGTCATCCAGGGTAAGGTCTCCGGCGTCGATGCCGGGACATCGCTCGCTTTCCCGGTGACGCAGATCTGCGGCGAGACCGTCGAGGCCTGGGACCAGGTCGCCGCTGACGGCAGCGATCCGCACAAGCTGAAGAGCCCGGCGCCGGCGCTGACCGTCGTCGCCGGCAGTGATCACGGCCATGGTCACGACGACATGGCGGGCATGGACATGAGCGGCATGGCCGGAATGGCGATGGCAGCACCCGCCGGCGATGAAGCCAAGCTCGGCGATCTCGAAATCTCCGGCGCTTTTGCAAAGGCGATGCTGCCGGGCCAGCCGGTCGGCGGCGGCTTCTTCACCATCAAGAACGGTGGCAAGACCGACGATACGCTGATTGCGGTGTCCTCGCCGAACGCTGGCGAGGTGCAGATGCACGAGATGAAGACCGAGAACAACATCATGAAGATGCGCGAGCTCAAGGGCGGCATCAAGGTTCCGGCCGGCGAGACCGTCAAGCTGGAGCCGGGCGCCCTACATCTGATGTTCCAGAAGGTGACGGCGCCGTTCAAGCAGGGTGATAGCGTTCCGGTGACGCTCACCTTCGAAAAGGCCGGCAAGGTGGACGTGACGCTCAAGGTCCTGTCTGCCCAGGGCAAGTAAACGGCAAAGCCCCGCGGCATTCACCCGCGGGCCCTTTTCGATTAGTGGGATGAAGTCAGACTTCCTCGTAGGATCTGAGCGCCTGTTGCAGGCCGGCCTGCGGCTGCTTGTTGCCCTTGGTCATCAGGTCGAGAGCCACTTCGGTCGATTGAATGATGTTCGGCGATTCCTCGATGTCATCAGCGGCGGCGACACCGCGTACCTGGCGTTCCGCCATCCGGCGCGTTTCCCTGGCGGCCATGTTCGCGGGCACGCGCTGGGCAATCCTCAGCGTCTCGAAGGCGGCGGCCGCAGTGCTCGCGGATATGGTTACGACCTGTGTCATTCCTCGCAGGATAAGATGGTCCGCGTTCTTACCCCGCTAAGGAAATCGTTCGGATTTTAGCGATGGGCCGGAAACTGTTGGAATCGGCTGGGTGCTACGCTACACAACGCCCATGTTTCAAGCTCTTCTCGTTGCCGGCGGCGGTGCTGCCGGGTCTCTGCTGCGCTATTTCGTCGGTCAGTGGTCCCTCAGGATGTGGGGGCCGAATTTTCCGTGGGGCACGCTGATCGTCAATATTGCCGGCTGCTTCGTCATCGGCGTGTTTGCCGAGATGATCGCGCGCCGCTTCAATGCATCGGCCAATCTCCGGCTGCTGCTGATTACCGGATTTCTCGGCGGCTTCACCACGTTCTCCGCCTTTTCTCTTGATGCCATCTCTCTCTTCGAGCGCGGCGAGCCGGTCATGGGCGGCCTCTATATCGCTGCCAGTGTCGGTCTCTCGATGGCCGCCGTTATCGCTGGTCTCGCCCTGATGCGCGCTTTGCTCTGAAAGGCGGTTCCCGCGCGGGCAAAAATGCTCTAAAGCCAGCGGCAACCGCCGCGCCGGGCGCAGGCAATCATTTCCGGAAAGACAAGAACAATGGCCGGTATCGAACATATCACTGTTGAAGCCGACGAAGCGGGCATGCGCCTCGATCGCTGGTTCAAGATCCATTATCCGGGGCTCGGTTTCGGCCCCCTGCAGAAATTGCTGCGCTCCGGCCAGGTCCGTGTCGATGGCGGCCGGGTAAAGACCGATGCGCGCGTCCAGCCGGGCCAGGTGGTCCGCGTGCCACCGCTCGACGTCGACGCCAAGAAGACAGGGCCGATCGCCTCGCATGATCTGAAGCACGGCGACGATTACGATCTCTTGCAGCGCATGGTTCTGCATGAGGACGACAAGGTGATCGTGCTCAACAAGCCCGCCGGTCTTGCCGTGCAGGGCGGCTCGGGTGTCACCCGCAACATCGACAAGATGCTCGAAGCCTGGACCAACAAGAAGGGCGAGAAGCCGCGGCTCGTCCATCGCCTCGACCGCGACACGTCGGGTGTTCTGGTCATCGCCCGCACACGCGGCGCGGCACAGAAGCTGACGGCAGCCTTCCGCGAGCGCGATACCAAGAAGACCTACTGGTCGCTGGTCAGGGGCGTTCCGCGCAAGCACGAAGACAAGATTTCGACCTGGCTGGTGAAGGAAGCGACCGAGGACGGTGACCGCATGCGCGTCGCCAAGCACGGTGAAGATGGTGCCGATCACGCGATTTCCTATTACCGCGTTGTCGAGACCGCCGCCCAGAACCTCGCCTGGCTGGAGATGGAACCCTATACGGGCCGGACGCACCAGCTGCGCGTTCACGCGCTGCATATCGGCCATCCGATCATCGGCGATCCGAAATACTTCATTGACGATCACAATTGGGATTTCCCGGGCGGCATCCAGAAGCGGCTGCACCTGCATGCGCGCAAGATCGACATTCCGCACCCGGACGGTGGCCGCCTGAAGGTGACCGCGCCGCTGCCGCCGCACATGGTGCAGAGCTGGAACCTGCTCGGTCTCGATCTCGCCGGTGCTGAAAGGGACGACGACGAATGAAGCTGGCTCTTTTCGATTGCGACGGCACCCTCGTCGACAGTGCCGCGCTGATCCATGAGGTCATGGCGCGGACCTTCGTGCATTTCGGTTACCCGCGCCCTGACATTTCGGCGACCAAGTCGATCATCGGCCTGACGCTCGATATCGCCATTGCCCGGATGCAGGGCAAGCCGCATGTCGATGACGAAGCGGTGGCGATGACCGCGCATTACAAGAAGATCTACATGGATGTACGCGGCGAGCCGGGCATGGATGTGCCGCTGTTCGACGGCATCAAGCCGGTGATTGCGGCGCTTGCGGCCCGGGACGACATCCTGATCGGTGCCGTTACCGGCAAGTCGCGGCGCGGCCTCGTCAATATTCTCGAAACGCACGGTTTTGCGCCCGATTTCATCGTCTCGCGGACCGCCGACGACTGCCCGTCGAAGCCGCATCCGGCGATGGTGACCGAATGCTGTGACGAAACCGGGATGAATCCGGCCGACGCCATTGTCATCGGCGATGCGGTTTACGATATGCAGATGGCAAAGGCGGCCGGTGCCAAAGCGATCGGCGTATCCTGGGGTTATGCAAGTGTTGACGACCTTGTTGCCGCCGGGGCCGATGCCATCGTCCGCCATCCGAAAGACCTGCTCGAGCATTTTTGAGGTGACGCCATGCGCGACCTGTTGAACGACCTTTCCGAAGGCCTCAGCCATCCCGACCCGATCCGCCGCGCGCAGATCCAGATGAAGAAGCCGCTGCCGAAGCGCTTCTACAAGGACGTGACCGTTGCCGAACGGGAAGAGGGCGGCTTCGCCATCCTGCTCGACGGCAAGGCGGTTCGCACGCCTGCCAAACAGATCCTGGCCGTTCCCGCCAAGCCGCTTGCCGATCTGCTTGCAGCAGAATGGGACGCGCAGGCAGAGATGATCGATCCCTCGGTCATGCCGATAACGCGGCTGGTCAATACCGCACTCGATGGCGTTGCCACCGATACGCAAGCCGTCATCGAGGATCTCCTGCGCTTTTCGTCCAGCGATCTCCTTTGCTACCGTGCCGACGGTCCGGAAATGCTGGTGAAGCGGCAGGCCGATCGCTGGGATCCGGTTCTCGACTGGGCAGCCGACGATCTCGGTGCGCGCTTCATCCTGATCGAGGGCGTCATGCATCACGAGCAGCCGCGCGAGGCGATCGCCGCCTTCGGCGTCACCGTGCGCCGCCACGACGATGCGCTGACGCTCGCAGCCCTGCACACGATCACGACGCTGACGGGTTCGGCCATCCTGGCACTGGCATTTGCAGAGCGGCACCTGACTTTGAACGAGGTCTGGTCGCTTGCCCATCTCGATGAAGACTGGACGATCGAGCATTGGGGCAGCGACGAGGAAGCCGAGGCGCGGCGCGCCAAGCGCTTCGAAGACTTCAAGGCTGCAGCCGATGTTTTTTTGGCCCTAAGGGCCTGAAACATATTGCTTTGACCGAAGGAATGGCGAAGTCTGCGACTCCTGACGGGGATAGGTGCAGGTTTTGCGATGAAGTGGCTGCGGTTATGTTTTTGCCAGTTGGCAGTGATCTGCTTGGCCTTGAGTGGCTGCAGCATGGGTCCCAAAGAGCCGCCGGCGCCCGTCTATGACGTCAGAAGCGCCGTCGTGCTCGGCGGTCCCGGTATTCCAGCCCCGGTACTTTCGGGCATTAGCGATCGCGTCAATGCGGCGATCAACGCTACGGTGCGCACCGAGGTCTATCCACGCGTCGTTCTGACGATCCGCATCGTTTCCATCATCAAGGGGCAGGGGTTCGACAAGAACCGCAACGTCGCCAAGATCACCGTCAACGCCGCCTCGGTCGACGACGGATCGGTCATCGGCGTCTCGGCCTTCGACGTGTCGAGCTTCGCCAATGATCCGGTAATGGCCGACCAGATTCTTGCAGAAGATATCGCAGCGCGCATCCGCTCGGCGTTCCAGCTGACGGCCGGGCGCGGCTGACGACGAGCCGCTTGCGCGGCGGGAGGAGATTTCATGAAGGAAATTCTCGAAGAGCTCGAGCGCCGGCGCGATGCCGCCCGGCTCGGCGGCGGCGAGGCGCGCATCGAAGCGCAGCACAAGCGCGGCAAGCTGACGGCGCGCGAGCGCATCGACCTTATTCTCGACGAGGATTCCTTCGAAGAATTCGACATGTTCGTCGAGCATCGCTCCACCGATTTCGGCATGGAGAAGAGCCGGATCGCCGGCGACGGCGTCGTCACCGGCTGGGGAACGGTCAATGGCCGCACGGTCTTCGTCTTCGCCAAGGACTTCACGGTCTTCGGCGGCTCGCTTTCGGAGGCGCATGCCGAGAAGATCATGAAGGTGCAGGATATGGCGCTGAAGAACCGCGCGCCGATCATCGGTATCTATGACGCCGGCGGTGCCCGCATCCAGGAAGGCGTCGCGGCGCTCGGCGGCTATGCCGAGGTGTTCCAGCGCAACGTGCTCGCCTCTGGCGTCATCCCGCAGATTTCGGTCATCATGGGCCCCTGCGCCGGCGGCGACGTCTATTCCCCGGCGATGACCGATTTCATCTTCATGGTCCGCGATACATCCTACATGTTCGTGACCGGTCCGGATGTCGTGAAGACCGTGACCAACGAGACCGTCACGGCCGAGGAGCTCGGCGGCGCCTCGGTTCATACGACGCGGTCTTCGATTGCCGACGGCGCCTATGACAATGACGTCGACACGTTGCTGCAGGTGCGGCGCCTGATCGATTTCCTGCCGCAGTCCAATACCTCGCCGGTCCCCGAGATCGAATATTACCAGCCGGTGACAGAGTCTGACGAATCGCTGGATACGCTGGTTCCGGCCAATGCAAACAAGCCCTACGACATCCGGGAGCTGATCCTGAAGGTTGCCGACGAGGGCGATTTCTTCGAGATCCAGGCGAGCTTTGCGAAGAACATCGTCTGCGGTTTCGGCCGCATCGAGGGCTCGACGGTCGGCTTCGTCGCCAACCAGCCGATGGTGCTTGCCGGCGTGCTCGACAGCGATGCCTCGCGCAAGGCGGCGCGCTTCGTGCGCTTCTGCGACTGCTTCAACATCCCGCTCGTCACCTTCGTCGACGTCCCGGGCTTCCTGCCGGGAACGGCGCAGGAATATGGGGGGCTGATCAAACACGGCGCCAAGCTGTTGTTTGCCTATGCGGAAGCGACGGTGCCGAAGCTGACGGTCATCACCCGCAAGGCCTTCGGCGGTGCCTATGACGTCATGGCCTCGAAACACCTGCGCGGCGACCTGAATTACGCCTGGCCGACGGCGCAGATCGCTGTCATGGGCGCCAAAGGCGCCGTCGAGATCATCTTCCGCAAGGACATTGCCGATCCGGAGAAGATCGCGGCGCATACCAAGATGTACGAAGACCGGTTCCTGTCGCCCTTCGTCGCCGCCGAGCGCGGCTATATCGACGAGGTGATCATGCCGCATTCGACGCGCCGCCGCCTGGCGCGCGGATTGAAGATGCTGCGCAACAAGGATCTCTCAAATCCCTGGAAGAAGCATGACAACATTCCGCTCTGACCGAATAAAACTGTCCTTTCCGGTGTTTAGGCACTGTCGAAGATGTGAACGCGCAACGTCATTCCGTGATTTTTCTCGGGATCGCTGACGCGCTAACGCTCTTCGTGCCCCTAGAAGGAGAGTCTTTATGTCTGCTTTTGATCGTCTGAGCGTCTATCAGCCTTACGCGCTGGCTGCGCTCAGAATTTTTGCCGCTCTGCTGTTCATCGAACACGGCACGATGAAACTTTTTGCCTTCCCGATCCCGCAGGGTGAGGGTGGTTCGCTGCCGCCGCTGTTCCTCGTCGCAGCGCTGCTGGAAGTTATCGGCGGCCTGCTTGTTCTCGTCGGTTTCCTGACGCGCCCGGTGGCCTTCCTGCTGTCCGGCCAGATGGCCGTCGCCTACTTCATGGCGCATTTTCCGCGCGGTTTCTATCCGGCCGTCAACGGCGGCGGTGAAGCAATCCTATTCTGCTTCATCTTCCTGTTCCTGGTCTTTGCCGGTGCGGGCGCCCTGTCGGTGGATAGCCGCAAGACTGCCTGAAAATGAGAAATGCCGCGGTTTGATCCGCGGCATTTCCACTTTATGCAGTGAGTTTCAGACCGGCGATGCCGGCAACGATGAGGCCGATACAGGCGAGACGCGCAGGCGTCGCGGCATCACCGAGCAGCCAGATGCCGAGCAGCACGGTGCCGACTGTGCCGATACCGGTCCAGATCGCATAAGCCGTGCCGATCGGCAGCGTCTTGACCGCCAGACCCAAGAGAACCACGCTGATGACCATCGAGACAACAGTCAGAACGGTCGGCATCGGGCGCGTGAAGCCATCGGTGTATTTCAGACCGATCGCCCAACCACATTCGAAAAGACCTGCGAGAAACAGCAGAAACCAGGCCATCATACTCTCCTTGTTAAGAGCGAGGCCGTCCCCGCGACTTTTGCGCCCCAGTTGGCGGGCGCCGCAGTCGTCTGCGTTATCAGTCATATGCGGTGCGGGACGGCGAAGTTCAAGCTAGGATTTGGCATAGCTGCCATGCCACCCGTTTCCTGCGCTCAGCCGAGGCGTTCGGCGTGCCAGCGCAGATGATCGTCCATGAAGGTGGAGATGAAATAGTAGGAGTGGTCGTAGCGCTCGTGCATGCGCAGCGTCAGCTTCATGTCCGTGCCCTTGATCGCATCCTCGAAAAGCCAGGGGCGCAGGCCGTTTTCGAGGAAGCCGTCGGCCTTGCCCTGATCGATCAGGAATTCCGGGAAGCGTGCGCCGTCGCTTACCAGTGCGCAGGCATCATATTGGCGCCAGTTCTTGCGGTCGGCGCCGAGATATTTTTCGAGCGCAGGAGCAGACCAATCCGCCGTCGAGGGCTCGACGATCGGTGCGAAAGCCGAGCAGCTCTTGAAACGGTCCGGGTTCTTCAAGGCGATCGTCATCGCGCCATGACCGCCCATCGAATGGCCGAAGATGCCCTGGCGGCTCATGTCGGCGCGGAACTGTTCGGCAATCAGGGCAGGGAGCTCTTCGGTGATGTAGGTATACATCTGGAAGTGTTCGGCCCAGGGCGCCTCGGTCGCATCGAGATAGAAGCCGGCGCCCTTGCCCATCTGCCAATTCGTCAATTCGTCGGCGACGTCGTTGCCGCGCGGGCTGGTGTCGGGGCAGACGACGATCATGCCGAGTTCGGCGGCGAGGCGGCGGTATTCGCCCTTTTCCATGACGTTGGCATGGGTGCAGGTGAGGCCGGAGAGATACCAGAGCACCGGGCAGGGCTCCTTGATCGCCTGCGGCGGCACGAAGACGGCAAAGGTCATCTCGCAATTGCAGGCCTCGGACTCGTGGCTGAATACGCCCTGCATGCCGCCGAATGCGGTCGCCTGCGAAATGATCTTCATGTCAGTCTCCAGTCTGTTCGGAAATATTCTTGGCGCGTCGGCAGAGCCGGTCGAAGGTTTCTAGAAAGCGCGAACGATCCTTCGGACTGAACGCGGCATTATAGCCCTTGCTCTCGCCGGTCTCGCGCAGATGCGCGCCGAGATCGCGCATGGCGCTCGCCATTCCGATATTGGTGTCGTCGAAGACCCGGCCCGTCGGGCCGCAGACCAGCGCGCCGGCGGCAACACAGCGCACGGCAAGCGGCACGTCGGCCGTCACCACGGCGTCGCCCGGACCGGCATGCTCTGCGATCCAGTTGTCGGCAGCGTCAAAGGCGTTGGAGACGATGACATTGCGCACCATCGGATCGCGCGACGGCCGCAGCCCGGAATTGGCGACAAACGTCACCTCCATCCCGAGCCGTTCGGCCACCTTCAGGATCTCCGGCTTGACCGGGCAGGCGTCTGCATCGACGTAGATCAATAGACGACCACGCCGCGGATGCTTTCGCCCTTGTGCATCATGTCGAAGCCCTTGTTGATGTCTTCGAGCGGCATCGTGTGGGTGATCATCGGGTCGATCTGGATCTTGCCCTGCATGTACCAGTCGACGATCTTCGGGACGTCGGTGCGGCCGCGTGCGCCGCCGAAGGCCGTGCCCATCCAGTTGCGGCCGGTAACCAGCTGGAACGGTCGGGTGGAGATTTCCTGGCCGGCGCCGGCAACGCCGATGATGACCGACTTGCCCCAGCCGCGATGCGAGGATTCCAGCGCCTGGCGCATGACCTTGGTGTTGCCGGTGCAGTCGAATGTGTAATCGGCGCCGCCGATCAGGTCGCCGTTGCGCTTCGTCAGATTGACTAGGTAGGGCACGATATCGTCGCCGACGTCCTTCGGATTGACGAAATGCGTCATGCCGAATTTCTCGCCCCATTCTTTGCGGTCGTTGTTGATGTCGACGCCGATGATCATGTCGGCACCGGCAAGGCGCAGGCCCTGGAGAACGTTGAGGCCGATGCCGCCGAGACCGAAGACGATCGCCGTCGAGCCGATCTCGACCTTGGCGGTGTTGATGACGGCGCCGATACCCGTCGTGACGCCGCAGCCGATATAGCAGATCTTGTCGAAGGGGGCGTCGGGATTGACCTTGGCAACCGCGATCTCCGGCAGGACCGTGAAATTGGCGAAGGTCGAGCAGCCCATGTAGTGGTGGATCTTGTCCTTGCCGATCGAGAAGCGCGAGGTGCCGTCGGGCATCAGGCCCTGGCCCTGCGTCGAGCGGATCGCCGTGCAGAGGTTTGTCTTGCGCGACAGGCAGGAATAGCACTCCCGGCATTCGGGCGTGTAGAGCGGGATAACGTGGTCGCCCTTCTTCAGCGAGGTAACGCCGGGGCCGACGTCGACGACGATGCCCGCGCCCTCATGGCCGAGGATGGCCGGGAACAGGCCTTCCGGATCGGCGCCCGAGAGCGTGAAGTCGTCGGTATGGCAGATGCCCGTTGCCTTCACCTCGATCAGCACTTCGCCGGCTTTCGGCCCGTCGAGCTGAACTGTCATGACTTCCAAAGGCTTGCCTGCCTGAACGGCGACTGCGGCGCGAACGTCCATCGTCTGATCTCCCTGTCTGATTTGCTGGGGCGGACAATCGCACGGCGGCGGAGGGGCGCTCAAGCGAAAAGCTTGATCAAAAGACACTTTGTCCGGGATGCGCCAATCAGTTTTCCGTCAACGTCAGAAAAGCTTTTCGCTCGCGAAAATAACGGCATAGCCGTGCATGGCGATCGCCGCATAGAAGCCGAATGCGACGAGCATCCGTTCACCGTCATGCATGTCGTCCAGCTTCTGGCGCGGCTTCACCGAGCCTGCGCCGATCATGCTCATCAGGGTGAAGACGGCGAGGCCCGCGATCAGCAGCGTGTTCGACAGCCCGATCTCCCAGCCGACGCCGAGAATGCAGGCGGTGACGGAGAAGCTTGCGATCGTCAGTGAATGGCGGGTGCGGAAGATCTGGCGCAGCACCTGACCGCCGTCGAAGCGGTGCATAGGCAGCAGATTGAGGAGATTGAAAGCGCCGAGGATCAGCAGGAAGACCAGCAGCGGCGGGCCTGCTGCATCGGAAAGCACGCCTCTCTCGGTCATCCGGAAAGCGGCGACAATGATCGGCACGAGGAAAGCTGATATGCCCGGCCCCATCAAGGCGCAGGCGGCGACTTCGAACAGGCTCTTGTACGGCCGTCCGCCGATCGCGATGCCGCCAAGAAACGGAATGAAGATCATTCTCACCGACCGGTGACCGAAGGTGCGGTAGGCCGCCATGTGACCAAGCTCGTGAAAGGCAATGACGAGCGTCAGGAAGGTCGAGATCATCAGGCCGGTGGCGTTCAAGCCAAGGAAGGGCCAGAGCAGCAAGGTCGATAGCACCGCCAGACTGCCCTGCACGAGCGGACCTTCGAAATGACCCTGCGGCTTTGAGACGCCGTCCTTCAGCCAGCCATCAAGCGCCTGCAATTCGCGGCGCAGCGCAAAATATCGGAAGAGCAGGAAGGCGAGGCCGCGATAGCGGTCCGTCTGACTGACCTCGAGCGTCGTGCCGTCCGGCCCAGCGCGGATGATCCGGCTCTCGCTGTAATGCTCCCAGAAGACCGGATCGAGCGTGCTGTCATCGGCAATGCGGGAACGGAAGGCCTGGACGCCGGCGGCGGGAAGCGGGTCCAGCGAAAGGATGCGGCGGAGCGGCTCGCCATTCTTGTCGAGGTGGCTGTAGATTTGCTCGACGAAGCCCGGACGATGGGCCAGCGCCTTGCTGCTGATCATGGCGTGATGCCAATCGGCCGATTGGCCGGCGGGATCGATTGCGTGCCACAGCGCCTGCGGCGAACAGCCGAAGGTTCTCGTTATCCTGATCGTGCGCTCGCCGAGCGGGATGCGCATCAGCAGCCATAGCAGGCCAAGATTGATCAAAAGCAGCAGGACAGCTGATTGCAGCGCCGTCATTCGTGACTCCGGCCCCAGCCACAGGGCGAAAACGGCTCATCATAGCGCGGGGCGCTTAACAAATGCCCTTGTCACCACCGGGTGAATGCGTGGCCGCTGTGCCGGAACGGGTCAGGCGAATTCCATGATGACGGCGTCGACGGTGAGGCTTTCGCCGGGCTTTGCCTTGACCTTGCCGACAACGAGGTCACGCTCGGCGCGCAGAACGTTCTCCATCTTCATGGCCTCGACGACGGCGAGCGTTTCGCCTGCCTTGACCTCCTGGCCCTCGGCAACCGCGATCGAGACCACGAGACCGGGCATCGGGCAGAGCAGCAGTTTCGACGTATCCGGCGGCAGCTTCACCGGCATCAGCCGGTCGAGTTCGGCATGGCGCGGCGTAAAGACCTTGGCGCGAACGGAAAGGCCCTGCCAGTCGATGCGCAGGCCATTCAGAACGGGACGGATTTGCGCGATGACCTTGACGCCATCGATCGTGCCGGACCACACGCGCGCTCCGGGTCTCCAGCTGGTGATAACATGCAGCTCGCGGCCATCGGCCTTGATGCCCATCTCGAAGGGAATGGTGACATGGCCTTCAAGGAGGCTCGCCGCGACGTAGTCGCCACCGACCTTCACCACCCAGTCGCTGCGGAGATCGCCAGTCGCTGAGCGGAGGCGGTCGCCGTGACGTTCGCGGCGGTTCGTCTCTATCAGTGATGCCGAAAGGGCGATCGCGGCAAGCGCGGCCTTCTGCGACGCGTCGGGCTCGACCGGTGCGAAGCCATCGGGATATTCCTCGGCAATAAAACCGGTCGACAGCCGCCCTTCGCGCCAGCGCGGATGTTTCATCAGGGCGGACAGGAACGGCACGTTGTGCTCGATACCATCGACGACGAAGGCGTCAAGCGCCTCTGCCATTGCATCGACTGCTGTCAACCGGTCCGGCGCCCAGGTGCAGAGCTTGGCGATCATCGGATCGTAATACATGGAGATCTCGGCGCCTTCATAAACACCGGTGTCGTTGCGGACGATGATGTCGCCATGCTTGCCTTCAATGGGTGGGCGGTAGCGGGTCAAGCGGCCGATCGACGGCAGGAAATTGCGGTAGGGGTCTTCGGCGTAGAGGCGGCTCTCGATCGCCCAGCCGTTCAGCTTGATATCCTTCTGCGCGAAGGGCAGCTTTTCGCCGGCGGCAATCCGGATCATCTGCTCGACAAGGTCGATGCCGGTGACGAGTTCGGTGACGGGATGCTCAACCTGCAGGCGGGTGTTCATTTCCAGGAAATAGAAGTTGCGGTCGCGATCGACGATGAACTCGACGGTACCGGCGCTCTGGTAGTCGACGGCTTTTGCGAGCGCGATGGACTGCTCGCCCATGGCCTTGCGGGTCTTCTCGTCGAGAAAGGGCGAGGGGGCCTCCTCGGCAACCTTCTGGTTCCGGCGCTGGATCGAGCATTCGCGCTCGCCGAGATAGACGGCATTGCCATGGCCGTCGGCGAGCACCTGGATTTCGATGTGACGGGGATCGACAACATATTTCTCGATGAAGACTCGGTCGTCGCCGAAAGAGCTTTTGGCCTCGGAGCGGGCGCGATCGAAACCGTCGCGCACTTCGGCCTCGTTCCAGGCGATGCGCATGCCCTTGCCGCCGCCGCCGGCCGAGGCCTTGATTATAACGGGATAGCCGATTTCGCCAGCGATCTTCTCCGCCTGCGCAGCATCCTCGATGACGCCGAGATGGCCGGGCACGGTCGAGACCTTGGCGGCGTTGGCGAATTTCTTTGATTCGATCTTGTCGCCCATGGCGAGAATCGCCTTGGGCTTCGGTCCGATGAAGACGATGCCTTCCTTCTCCAGCGCCTCGCAGAAGCTGGCGCGCTCGGAGAGAAAGCCGTAGCCGGGGTGGACGGCTTGGGCGCCTGTTTGCTTGCAGGCAGCGATGATCTTCTCTGCAAGGAGATAGCTTTCCGCCGCCGGTGCAGGGCCGATATGAACGGCCTCGTCGGCCATGTCGACATGCAGTGCGTCCCTGTCAGCGTCGGAATAGACCGCGACGGTCAAGATGCCCATGCGCCGCGCGGTCTTGATCACGCGGCAAGCGATTTCGCCGCGATTCGCGATCAGGATTTTCTTGAACATGAAGGCTCCACCCGAAAAATGCGTCCTGACGTTCTACGCAGAAACTTCAGGACGCACAATCGTACGAAAGCCTTGCAGCCATTCAGCTTTACGGCGCAGGGTTCAGGCGACGGCCTGCTCGTCGTCGACGATCCTGAGCCAGCGGCTGGTGCGCGGCTGGTGATAATCGCGAAGCTCGAGCGCCCGCATGATTTCGGTCCAGCGGGGATGGTTGGCGGCCGGAAGCGTTTCCGTCTCGATACGGCGAAGGACGCCGTGGGTGACCGGCGAAACGGGGATGACACCGCCTTCGCAGACATTGCGCAGCACGCGCATGACGTAGTCGACGTCTTGGCGGGTTATGCCCTTGCGCTGAACCGCGCGCGTCAGCCTGTAGCCACCGGCATCGTCGGTGATCGCAATACGGAGCTGATCGAGCGCGAAGGCGCGAAGTTCATCCGGCACATAGGACGAGATTTCCATGATGTGCAGCACCAGTTCGAGCTCGAGCGCCGAGTTCACCACGCCGTCTGTCGCGAACATGCGCATGATCCAGGCGGCGTTGATCTCGTCGAGCGAGCCCTGCGGATAGGTGTAATTGACGATGAAAGCTGCCAGGCTTTCGACGAAGAAAGCGTTCCATTCCGGGCATTTTTCGGGGCAGGAATTGTTGAGCGCGAGCATGACGACGACGTCGTCGGCAGTCCGGACACCGTCCGGGAAGCTATGCTTGCGCAAAAGGCCGATGTCGTCGGCGGCCAACCGTTGCTTTCCGGCGATCACGCATGCCGGGAAAGCGAGTCGGAATTCGCTCATTTTTTATCTCCAGAACCTCATCATGAGGCCGGAAACGGTTCTATCGCCGGCGGATTGAGGATCCCTCAACAACGACAGTTAACGAAATGCCGTCGTCATCAGGCGGAATTTACCGGCTTCGTCTGTGCCCGCTCGCGCCAGATGATGAAAAGCCCTGATGCAACTATGATGGCGATACCGATCCACTTGGAAACAGTCGGGAAATCATTGAACAGCGCATAGCCGAGAATAGTGGCGGAGATGATTTCGAAGTACTGAAATGGGGCAAGCAGGGACAGCGGCGCCAGGCGGAAGGCCCGAACGATCAGCAGATGCGCATAGCCCGAAAGGGAGCCGAGAATCAGCAGCAAAACCAGGGCGAGCGCCGATTGGGGCAGGGAGATCTCGAAGTCGGCAATACCGGAGACATTGCCGCCGAAGAGTGCCGCGGCCATGAAAAGCGTGCCGCCGATTCCCGCCATGGTCTGCATGGTCAGCGGCGAATCGGCTTCGCCGATCGCCCGGTTGAGGAACAGGTAAAGCGAATAGAGAAAGGCGCAGCAGACGGGGAGCAACGCCTTGAGGCCGAAAATCTCGTAGCTCGGCTGGATCACGATCATGGCGCCGCCAAAGCCGACGACGATCGCCGTCCAGCGCCGCCAGCCGACTTTGTCTCCGAGGAAGAGCGCCGACATCGCCGTCAGCATGAAGGGCTCAACGAAATAAATGGCGAAGACATCCGCAAGCGGCATGTATTTGACGGCGACGAAGAACAGCAGGCTCGCCGCACCATGGAGGGCTCCGCGCAGGAGGTTCATCCACGGGCGTCTGGCCGACAACGCCTTCCCGCGGAAGAGAACGAGCAACAGCGGCAGCGTGCAGACCAGCTGGAAGAAGAAGCGATAGAATGTCACTTGGCCCGGCGACATCGATTCGAAGGTCGCCATATATTTGGCGATCGCATCCATGGCGGGAAGGACGATCATGGCACCGGCCATGATGGCCATGCCCTGGAGGGGGTTCTGCTGGGATTGTGGCTGGGACATGCTCGGCTTCCGGAAACAGGACCATCAACCACAGGACCGGCCCGCAGGCAAGGCGAGCTTAGGCCTCGTTGACGGTCTCTCCGAAGACGGCTTCAAAAGATTCGCGCAGGCGCATGTCGACATCGGCCATCATCACCGGCAGACCGAGATCGACCAGGCTGGTGACGCCATAGGCAGAAATCCCGCAGGGAACGATGCCGCTGAAATGGTCGAGATCCGGCTCGACGTTCAAAGACAGTCCGTGAAAGGTGACCCAGCGGCGTAGGCGGATGCCGAGCGCGGCAATCTTGTCCTCGGTGACAGTACCATCGGGCAGAAGCGGCTTTTCGGGACGGCGCACCCAGACCCCGACGCGGTCCTCGCGCCGCTCGCCGCGGACATTCATCGAATCGAGCGTACGGATGACGACGTCTTCAAGCGCGGCAACGAAGGCGCGGACGTCCTGGCGGCGGCGCTTTAGGTCAAGCATCACATAGGCGACGCGCTGGCCGGGGCCGTGATAGGTGTACTCGCCCCCACGGCCCGTGGCGAAGACCGGGAAGCGGTCGGGCTGCACGAGATCCCTGGCATTGGCGCTGGTGCCGGCCGTGTAGAGCGGCGGATGCTCGACCAGCCAGACGAGCTCATCACCGCCATCGGCAATCGCCGCGACCTCGCGTTCCATTGTTTCCACAGCCTGCTCATAGGGCACCAGCCCATCGGCGATCCGCCAGCGGACGGGATTGTTGCCTTCGCGAGGAAACATGGAGAATTGCAAATCGGTGCGCAGCATGGACTTTTCCCTTGCCGCATAGGGGAAGCGGCAGAGCGCTATATGGCCCCGTTTCGCGGCCAATTCAAATGCCGTGATCTGTTTTGAAAAAAACTGTCATATCGCTCTTGTGCGCCGAAAATGCTTTTGCTACATGCTGCCTCGCCGACGCAAATCGGCTCTACCACGATGCGGTCGTGGCGGAATTGGTAGACGCGCAGCGTTGAGGTCGCTGTGGGGCAACCCGTGGAAGTTCGAGTCTTCTCGACCGCACCAATAACCCGGCTTAGGCCGGGTTTTTTGTTTTTCTACAGTTCATTATGTTGTTTTCTTTAACTCGTATCTCAAGACCGCTTTGGCGGCCGGCTATCGATACCGCCGCTTCGTGCTCTAGCTTCATAGACCGATAGGAGCCGCGACAGTGAGCCTAACCTTCGCAATTGGCGACATCCATGGCTGCATCGATCCGCTGCTGCGGATGATCGAGCGGGTGGAGGCTTACGCGCCCGCAGGCAAGGTGGTGTTTCTCGGGGATTATGTCGATCGCGGCCCCGATAGCCGCGCGGTCATCGAAACACTGATCGCCGGCCCGGGCTCGCCGGATTGGCAGTGGATCACCCTGAAGGGCAATCACGAGGACATGCTGACCGGCGCCCATGACGGCCGGCATGCCGAATCCTGGTGGTTCGGCAATGGCGGCATCGAGACGCTTGCCTCTTACGGCGGCAGTTTGCCGGCCGACCATCTGGAGTGGATGCGGTCACTACCGTTTCTTCATACCGACATGCACCGGATTTTCGTTCATGCCGGCGTCCTGGAAGGGCGCTATCTTGATGACCAGACGCCGCATGACCTGATGTGGATCCGTATCGCTGATGGCGTCTCGGGGGAATATTGGGGCAAGCATCTCGTTCACGGCCATACGCCATCCGAGGCCAATCCGAGAACCTGGGGAAACCGAACGAATGTCGACGCCGCCTGCGTCTTCGGGGGAAAGCTCGCCTGCGCGGTGTTCGATGACGAAATCCCTGGCGGACCGATCGAATTTCTGACCGTGCGGGCTTAGAGACCCATGAAAGAAGGGCCGCTGGCGCGGCCCTTTTGGGATCAGTTCATGCCAACATCGCGACATGCGTCACTGTTGGAAGCGCCGCCATTTCCAGCTCTGGTTTGAGGGCCCCGCAATTCGCCGGGCGTCTGGCAGTTGGGAAGATGCTCTGCACGAACGCGTGCTTCGATCTTGCTGTAATCGATTTGGCGAGGCGCGGGCATTTTGGTCTGGTACCAGCCGTCACTGTCATTGGTATAGTCGTCAGTGTAGGCGGGCGCCGTACGCTCCGCGTAATGCACCGGCTTCGGCGGATCGACGCGTATGGGCCGGACATAGCTGTCGTCATAGAGCGGAGCGGCGAAGGCGGATGACGCAATGCCGACGGCGAAGAGGGATGCGGCGGCGGCGAGCGTGATGCTCATGGTATATCTCCTCAATCTGTTGTTGCAGGCAACAACGAACGATAACCCTCGGCAATGATGAGTTCGCTCCGAGATTGAGGCGAAATTGTGGGAAGGGATCGACGCTTCGGATTACGAATTGTCCATGTAATTCACGAAATTGTGGGCTTTTCTCACCGTTCCGTGACGAACGTTAGCGTCCTATCAAAACCACTGCGCCCGGCCGTGTGCAAGGCCGGGCGCTACCATAAATACAATCAATGATATATTTTTTGTTCTGCGCAATTAATCGACTAGTCCTCATCCGGGATATGCGAGTCGACGCCCGTTGTTTCCATGCGATTGCGAATGTGGTGGACGCCATCGACCGAGAGGGCACCGAGTTCCACCTTGCGGGCCATGCCGATGGTTTCCACCGATCCTTCAAGCGTCACGGTGTGGCCGTCCGCATGGACGTCGATGCTATTGGGATCGAGCCCTTCGATGTTTTCGAGATTCTCGAAGACGCGCGCTTCGAGATCATCGCTGTCGTCGCGGTCGATCGTGTCGGCCCTTAGGCTGTCCTTGAGACGGTTCTCGTTGCCTTCCTCATCCGTGCCGTCGACGCGGAAACCGGCATTGCGGTCACGGTCGAAATTTGCGCCGGTTTCACCATAGGCGCCATTGGCCGGCTTTGCGGCAGACGCACCCGGATCATCCGCATAGGGCCATCCATCGTCGAGGTTTCGCTCCTCGTAGTCACGATAATCCTCTTCACGGGACAGCGGCGTCTTGTCGTCAATCTTCGGCATGGGGTCATCCTCCTTGAAGACTCATGGTCGAAGAACGCCTGCGGCCCGGAATGGTTCGGCGTGGAATTGTGAAATTAGCGGCCGGCCTTTTCCCATTTGCGGATCAGCCGGTCCCGCTTCAGCTTCGACAGACGCAGAAGCCAGAAGATGCCGTCGAGCTGGTCGATCTCGTGCTGGATACAGATGGCGAGGAAACCGTTCGCGTCTTCTTCCTTCATCTCGCCGGACAGGGTCTGATAACGGAGCGTGATCGATGCCGGCCGCTCAACCTCCTCGGTCGCGCCCGGCATCGAGACGCTGCCTTCCGTCTGGCGGACCAGCGTGGCCGAGGACGAGATGATCTCCGGATTGACATAGTTCCTGACGCCGTCGGCCTTGCTGAGTTCAAGGACGAATACGCGGCTGAAGACGCCGATATGGGCCGCTGTAATGCCGACACCCGGAGCAGCCCGCATGGTCTCCAGGAGGTCGCCGGCGAGTGTTTTCAGATCGTCATCGAAATCAGTCACCGGGGCGCAGACGGTCTTCAGGCCGGGGTGCGGATAGCGGAGGATGGGGCGGATCGTCATGCGGGCGGCGGCTCCTGGTCAACTGCCTGGGAAACTATCCTCCGGCCTGCGCATTGTCATCTCCTGAGAGGGTTTTTGACGCTAGACGGGAGAGCGCGTTTCAGTTAGCAGGGCCTTGAGTTCCTGCCGCTGCCCGGGCGGGCGGGATTCGTTTATCCGCTTGTTGACAATACCTTTTCCGCCGCCATTCTCGAACGCGGCAGGAAAGCCGTAACTGTTATGAATTTGGATGCGAGGGCGCAAATGACGGCAAGCGAAGAAGACGAACGCATCCGCAAGCGTCCGGACGACGAAGACGCCGACATCTATGACGAGGACGGCAATGTCCGCAGCGATTTCCTGACGCTTCTCGGCGCGGCGATCGCCGATCGCGACACGATCTTCCTGCGCCAGAACGTGGCACGCCTGCACGAATCGGAAATCGGCGACCTGCTTGAGGCGATCCAGCCGGATCAGCGCCTGTCGCTGGTGCGCCTGCTCGGTGACGATTTCGACATGACGGCGCTGACCGAGGTCGACGAGGCGATCCGCCGCGAAATCGTCGATCAGATGCCGAACGAGCAGATCGCGGCTGCGATCGGCGACCTCGATTCGGATGACGCCGTCTACATTCTGGAAGACCTCGACCAGGAAGACCGCGAAGAGATTCTCGCGCAGCTGCCGTTTACGGAGCGCGTGCGCCTGCGCCGGGCCCTCGACTATCCCGAAAGCTCGGCCGGCCGCCGCATGCAGACGGAATTCGTCGCCGTGCCGCCATTCTGGACGGTGGGGCAGACCATCGACTACATGCGCGAGGAGGAGGACCTGCCTTACTCCTTCACGCAGATCTTCGTCATCGATCCGACCTTCAAGCTGCTGGGTGCCGTCGATCTCGACCAGATCCTGCGCACCAAGCGGCAGACGAAGATCGAACAGATCATGCGGGAGACGAACCATCCGATCCCCGCGGAGATGGACCAGGAAGAGGCGGCACAGCTTTTCGAGCAGTATGACCTTCTGTCGGCCGCCGTTGTCGACGAGAACGAGCGGCTGGTCGGCGTACTGACCATCGATGATGTGGTCGACGTCATTCACGAGGAAGCCGACGAGGACATCAAGCGCCTCGGCGGTGTCGGCGACGAAGAACTGTCCGACAACGTGGTCTCGACGGTGCGTTCGCGCTTTCTCTGGCTGCTCATAAATCTCGGCACGGCGATGCTGTCTGCAAGCGTCATCGGGCTGTTCGACGCGTCGATCGAGAAGATGATCGCGCTGGCGGTACTGATGCCGATCGTTGCCTCGATGGGCGGCAATGCCGGGACGCAGACGATGACGGTCACGGTGCGCGCCTTGGCGACCCGCGATCTCGACATCTACAATGCCGGGCGCATCATCCGCAGGGAAGCAACCGTCGGCATCATGAACGGCATGATTTTTGCGACGATCATGGGTGCGATTGCCGGAACCTGGTTCCACGACTACCAGCTGGGCATGGTGATCGGCGCGGCGATGATCATCAACCTGATCGCGGCTGCCCTTGCCGGCATTCTCCTGCCACTCCTACTGGACAAGGTAGGGGCCGATCCGGCCATCGCATCGTCGGTTTTCGTCACCACGGTGACCGACTGTACCGGCTTTTTCGCATTCCTCGGGATTGCCACCTGGTGGTTCGGGATTTAACCACGGCAATCCGCTCAAATTGACTATTACGTAAAAGTCAATATTATTGAGGGGAGAGAGTGGGAATCCGATGCCTGTGAACAAGTACTATAGCATAACGGAGCTGACGCGCGAATTTGGTGTTTCGACGCGCACGCTTCGCTTCTACGAAGACGAAGGCCTGATCCATCCGGAACGCCGGGGCCGAACGCGGCTGTTTCGCCAGGCGGACCGCAGGCTCATCCAGGAAATCCTGCGCGGCCGGCGTATTGGCTTTACGATCGCCGAAATCCGCGAAATCATCACCGTCTACAAGGAACCGCCGGGCGAGCTCGGGCAGCTGAAGCTGCTGATGAAACGCGTCGACGAGAAGCGCGAAGATCTTCGCCAGAAGCGCAAGGATATCGACGACACACTGGCGGAACTCGACAATATCGAGGAATCCTGTCTCGGCCGCCTGGCCGAAATCGGCGTCGGCACGTAAGGCATTATTGCTGCTCGGGCGGAAGCGCCTTGATGCTGCATTGATTGGCGATCGCCTGAACGCGGTCGTCGTCGGCCTTGACCAGGCCCGTGTGGAAGGGCTCAAGCAGCTTCTGGCCCTGCATTTCGGTCAGTGTGCATTCGCAATAGATCTGGCATGACTTGGCGTCCATGCCCTGGCACCAGCCGGGATTGCACTGACGCATGTGGATTTCGGCAAGGTCGGGCTTGGCGGGCGGCATGACGAAGGTCAGGCCGTAGGCGATGGCGATCAGCACGGGCTGATGGATCAAGTAGAAGGCAAGGCTGTGCTTGCCGGCGCGGGCAAGCGGCGAGCTGCCGGTGCCGATGGCTGCGAGCTTCGGCGGCAGGCTTGTGCGCAGCGCGATCAGCGCAAGCGACAGGCCGGCCATATAGGCGGCAGCCCAGGGGAAGAGCGGCACATAGTCGTTGGAGCGCGGCGGCATGTCCGTCAGGCCGATCCACCACAGCAGCGGATGATTAAAGGTCGCCGACCTCAATATCCCGGGCGCGACAAAGGTATCGGCGATCCAGCCGGCGACCAGAGCGACCGTGACCACGAGCGTCACCGGAAGCGGCAGACGGACGAAGACCACGCCGATTAGCGTCATCGCCGCCATGCAGTGCAGAATGCCGAAGAATATCCATTCGCCGGGCATGGCAATGCGCGTTGCGACCGAGATCAGCAGCGCCGCACCGGCGATCATCGCAAATCGCTTCCAGAACGGCCGCCAGCGAATGCCGCCCTGGCTCGAGAGCGCCATGCTGAGGCCGGCAATGAACAGGAATGTAGTGGCGATCGCCCGGGCATAGAGCTTCAGCCAACCGGTCTCCGCGGTCCCGGGCGTCAAGTAGCCCATGAATTCCAGATCCCAGCTGAAATGGTAGGTGGCCATGGCGATAAGGGCTGCGCCACGGACGGTGTCCAGCAGGCCGATACGCGGAGGACGCACAACCGCGCCGCTGTCAGTCGCCAAATCCGTCATTCACAATCCCCCGGACAAATCGCCATCGCCATCAGGCTTGGGTTCGCGGGGAATAGGAGAAAGGTGGAGATTTGATGGCGGGCCGCCATCCAGGATCGCCAGGCGCGCTTCGGAAAAGAACTGGCGGCGGGTCAGCACGAAGACGACGGTCGCCGTCGTTGCGATGAAAACGTAAGGATTCACGAACCAGCCGAGATAGCCGATCGACAGGAAGATTGCCCGGAGGCCCTCGTTGAAATGGCTGCCGGCAATGATGTTCATGCGGATGACGCGTTCGGCCGCGCGCTCGGCGGCATAGACGTCGGCCTCGGTGTCTCGCATCATCGGGATCGCGCCGAACAGGATGGTGCAGTAGTTGAAGAGCCGGTAGGACCAGCCGAATTTGAAGAAGGAATAGGCAAACAGTGCCGCCAGGCCGCCGACCTTGATCTCGAAGCTCGCATGGCTGCCGCCGAAGACATAGGGCAGGTCTGCGAAGATGGCGCTGACCTTGTCGGTGGCGCCGAGAAGGGCGAAGCAGCTGCCGATCGCGAAGATGGACGTGGAGGCGAAGAATGCGGTGCCGTTCTGCAGGCCGGCCATGATCTGCGTGTCGATCATCTTCAGGTCGCGGCGCAGCGAATTGTAGATCCACTCCCGCCGGCGCTCGCCCATCGCATGCGTGAGGCTGGTGCGTCCGAAGAAGGTGCGGCCGCGCAGCAGCCAGGAATAGCCGAGCCACGTGACGGCAAAGAAGGCGAGCGAGATGTAGTCGGCAGTGGTAAGCATCGGTGATTCAGTCCCTGATCTGCGGCGCCACTCTACAGATGCTTCGGGTCGCTGCAATCGCCACTGGAACTCTCCGGCAGCGATTTCCGCATCGCCGGGCTTTCGAAAGCGCGCCGCAGGCATTAAATCCATGTGATCGGCAGTGTCGCGCCGGTCAAACGCGATGTCGGTCCACCGCATGCGGCAGATCGCAGCCGGGAGTAGTCTCGGCAGAATTTCATTATTGGGAAGCAGGCATGTTCCTTTCGGTATTCGATGTATTCAAGATCGGCGTCGGCCCCTCGAGCTCGCACACGATGGGCCCGATGTCGGCGGCCAACCGCTTCCTGGACCTGATCCTGTCGAACGAATGGCCGCGGCCGTCATCCGGCGCGCAGGTGGCATCGATCAAGGCCAGTCTGCATGGCTCGCTCGCCTATACCGGGATCGGCCACGGCACGGGCCGGGCGGTCGTTCTCGGCCTGATGGGTGAGGCGCCAGACAGCGTCGATCCGGACAAGATGGATGGCATTATCGATCAGGTGGAGCGCTCCGGCCGCATCACGCCGCCGGGACATCCGGCCTATTTCTTCCAGCCGAAGACCGATCTCGTCTTCGACAAGAAGCAGACACTTCCCGGTCATGCCAACGGCATGAGCTTTTCGGCCTTTGACAAGGACGACCGCCTGCTCTTGAAGCGGATCTACTATTCGGTGGGCGGCGGCTTCGTCGTCACCGACACCGAACTTGAGCAGATGCGCGCCAAGAAGAAGGCGGTGGCGGGGGCCACCAAGGTTCCCTATCCCTTTTCGACGGCTGCCCAGATGCTGGAGATGGCTGACCGCTCCGGTCTCACCATCGCCCAGATGAAGCGGGCCAATGAAGAGAGCCAGCGCAGCCGCGAGGAACTCGATGCCGGTCTCGACCGTATATGGGACGCGATGCGTTCCTGCATCGAGCGCGGGCTGAAGGTCGACGGCATCATGCCGGGCGGTCTCAAGGTGCGCCGCCGCGCGCGGCAGATCCATGACAAGCTGCAGGAGGAATGGCGCAGCAACCGCATCAATCCGCTGCTCGCCAACGACTGGCTGAGCGTCTATGCGATGGCCGTCAACGAAGAGAATGCCGCCGGTGGCCGCGTGGTGACGGCGCCGACCAACGGTGCTGCCGGCGTCATCCCGGCGACGATCCGCTATTACGAGCATTTCCACGACGACTGGGACCAGAACGGCATTCGCGACTATCTGCTGACGGCTGCCGCGGTCGGCGGTATCATCAAGCACAATGCCTCGATTTCCGGCGCCGAAGTCGGCTGTCAGGGCGAGGTGGGTTCAGCGGCTGCGATGGCGGCCGCGGGGCTTGCCGCGGTCATGGGTGCCACGCCTGCGCAGATCGAGAACGCCGCTGAAATCGCGCTCGAGCACCATCTCGGCATGACCTGCGATCCGGTCGCCGGTCTCGTTCAGGTTCCCTGCATCGAGCGCAATGCGCTTGGCGCCGTCAAGGCGGTCACGGCGGCCTCGCTGGCGATCAAGGGTGACGGGCAGCATTTCGTGCCGCTCGACGCCTGCATCGAGACGATGCGCCAGACCGGATACGACATGAGCGAGAAGTATAAGGAAACCTCCACCGGAGGTTTGGCCGTCAACGTCGTGGAATGCTGAGTTTGTGGACTTGCGGCCGGTAGCGCTTGACGCTGCCGGTCAAAAGGATTTCAACACCAGCATGGCATTGCATCTCATCAAATTGTGCGTTGGCGCAGACTCGATCGAGGATCTGCGCGAATGGGTCGCCGAGCGTTCGCTCCGGGCGATCGCCGCGGGCCTCGAACCGCATTCGGTCCACACCACCCGCATGGTCCCGAAGCGCGTCGACGAACTGCTCGACGGCGGTTCGCTCTATTGGGTGATCAAGGGCCAGGTTCAGGCGCGGCAGAAGCTGCTGGGGATCGAGACGTTCACGGATGGCGAAGGGATCGGCCGCTGCCATCTCGTTCTCGGCCCGGAGGTGATCGAAACCGCCGTTCAGCCGAAGCGGGCCTTCCAGGGCTGGCGTTACTATCCGCAAGAGGATATTCCGCGCGACATGGCGAGCCTTGGGGCCGGTATCGCAGAAATGCCCGCGGACCTGCGCCGCGAGCTTTCGGAGCTTGGATTGCTTTAGACGATCAGCGCAGGCGCAGCATCACCGGCGACTTGCCGTCCGGGCATGTCACATGCAGGTGGACGCGGGCCTCCGGCTGCGAATAGCGCCAGGCGCGCGCACCGTGGCAAAGCAGCAGATTGATCAGATCCTTGGTCTTGGCAGACTTGGCGCGCGGCTTCTGCAGGCCGATTTCGGCGAGGCGCAGGGCGGCCTCGTGAAGCGGATGCAGGCCGATGCGGGCAGGTTTTCCTGCTGCGCGGGCTTCGGGCGGAAAGCCCGGGACATTTCCATTGATCGCCATAATATTCCCCGTACGCACTAACAATCGAGGTCACGAATTTCGGCGGAAGCCGCATACACCGGCCCTGCCGTGAACGGCGCCGTCAGAAACAAAACTGCCGGCACCGAAGAGATCATTGGGCAGCCGCCCAGCACTTGACGCCTGCGCGCTTCAGAGCCTTGCAGGCATTGACCGCGTCCCGCTGGTCGTCGAAACCACCGAAACGGGCGCGGTAAATCTGTGCACCGTCATTGGCATAGGCGACGGCGAAGGGCTTGGCCGAGCGCAGCGCCTTGCCGCCCTTGGTCTTGGCATTCTCCAGAAGGTCCATGGCGGCATCCTTGCTGGCGGAAACGCCGATCTGGACCACCCAGCCTTCAGGACCCTTTTCGCTAATGGCAGCAGGCGTTGCGGCAGCCTTGGCAGCCGGCACCGAAGCGGTCGTCAGCTGGTCGACGGAATTCTCTTCAGGCTGTTCCGGCATATAGGCAGGAGCAGGCGTCGGAACCGCGACATTGCCTTTGATCGCAACGGTCTTGACCTTGGTCGGCTGCGGCATCTGAGCCGGGTCCTTCGTGACAAGCGGGTTCTCAGACTTGATTGCAGGTGCATCGGTATAGGCCGTCTGTGCGGCAGCGACTTCGTATCGGGCAGCCGGAGCCGGAGCGGTATGCGGCAGTTCGATTTCGGAAGCGGCGGCGACCGGAACCTCTACGGCCGGGGTGCGGGTCGGAGCCGGCTCGGCGATCAGCTTCGATCCGCCACGGGTCGAGGCTTTCGGCAGGTAGGCAGCGATCAGCTTGCGCATCTGGTTGTCGCGGGCAGGGGTCGAAGCGCCACCCATGACGACGCCGACGATCGAGCGGCCCTCATCCTGCACGGAGCTGACAAGATTGAAGCCTGCGGCGCGGGTGTAGCCGGTCTTGATCCCGTCGACGCCGCGCACCGAGCCGACGAGACGGTTGTGGCTGCGGATGGTGCGGGTGCCGAACTTGAAGCTCTGGGTGGCGAAATAGCCGTAATATTGCGGGAAATGCTGGCGGAGCGCGATGCCGAGGCGGGCCTGATCGCGAGCTGTCGTCATCTGCGCGGTGTTCGGCAGGCCGTTGGCGTTGCGATAGGTGGTGCGCGTCATGCCGAGCGCATGGGCCTTTGCCGTCATCATCTGCGCGAACCGATCTTCGCTGCCGCCGAGCAGCTCGCCGAGCGCGGTTGCGGCATCATTGGCGGATAGCGTCACGAGACCGAGAATGCCCTGTTCGACACTGATCGAACCGCCGGCGCGAACGCCGAGCTTGGTCGGCGCCTGGGCCGATGCGTGCGGGGAGAATGGAACGCGGGTATCGAGCGAGATGCGGCCCTGTTCGAGCGCCTCAAAGGTCATGTACAGCGTCATCATCTTCGTCAGCGACGCCGGATACTGAAGGCGATCGGCATTCTCGCTGTAGAGGACATTGCCGGTCTTGGCGTCGACGACGATGCCGGCATATTTCGGATTGGCAGCCTCGGCTTCGGCAGTGACCGACTCGGCCAGGAAGGCCGCAGTGGCGATTGCGAGCGCCGTAATCATCTTCAGCAGAAAACGGCCGGACCGGGACGGAACAACGGAGGAGGCTGACCTTGACACTATTTCACTCTTCGCTTGCATTTCTGACAGTTTTGAACCGGATCGCGCGCCCCTCCGCGCCGAACCGTTGTCTTTGGAAGTTACCGGGGCTGAGTTACCAATCCGTTTATGATTAATCGTTTCTTTCGCCGCCAAGCCGCATTTTAGCGGCTTGTTGCAGAACGGGTCGCGAGGCGCGCCTCCACAAAGGTGCGAATAGCGGCATCAATATGGTCCCAATCGTTCAAATGACGGCTGGAGAATCGGTAGAGCACGCTCAGATCCTTGCCGACCTTGATGTCGCGCTGGCAGTCGCCGCTGGTGGCGGTCTCCGGCGAATCGGGCAACAGGCAGCGCACCGCATAATCCGGAGCATTGCCGCGCGCTGCCGTCAGCAGCACCTCTCCACTGTAGCCGGCGTCAGCGCGCAGGCGGTGCAGCGTGAGGCCATCGGCATAGGGAGCGGCGGCGCCGTCCATCAGATGTGCGTAGATCGGCTCGATCCGGCCCGACATGTCGCGCGACATGGTGCTCTGGGTGATCTGCAGGAAGATCAGGCCGGAAGATTGCGCGATGTCGTCGAATCGGTCGCGCTGTTCCTTGGTGTAGCCCTGCATTTCCGGCCAGGTGAGATAGAGGTCGGCACGCTCGGCGACGCCGCCATGGCGCTGGCTTGGGAATCGCAGCGTGTTTTCGGAAAGGTTCAGGGTGTCGCGGCCGATGGTGATGCTGACGGCAGCAGGGCTGTCGCTATTGCCGGCCAGCGTGATGTGGCGGCCGAACCAGCGCCCGCCCAGGCTGATCGCCACCGTGAGCAGCGCCAGGACGGCGACCACGGCGGTCAGCTTGATCACAAAACCATTGGAAAGAAGCGGCGTTTCTTCCGCGGCAAGGTTGGAAGCGGGATGGCTCATGGCGGATCTTCAGTGGTTGAACCGCCGCAAGATAAACGTGAGCCGCCGGTGCCTGTGATGAAACTGTCCGCATGATCAGGTGAGGGTGGTTAATATCGCATTAACCAAAGACCGGCTGAGGCCTACAAAAAGGGGCGAGCCGCTCCCGGGACAGCGGGAGCGGCTCTGGGGCGCCGGTCGGGACGGGGATGCGGGGACTGACCGGAGCCTAGCCTTGGCCCGCCGGACGAACCGGCAGGGCATCTCGGGTGTCAGCGAACGCTGCCGACGGCGACCGCACGGCCATCCTGAAGCTTCATCCAGCGATTCGGATCATCGGAGGACTGGCGCTTGAGATAGGTGTATTCGGTGTCGGCCCAGAGCATGACCTTGTTGCGCATGTTATCGAGAATGAAGTCGCCGTGGTCGGTGCGGACGGTGAGCACGGCATGGCCTTCGCCGTTCGGCTGCAGCACGACGGTCATCAGCAGGTCGGAAGGCGACACGCCGGCGTCGATGAGCAGCTTGCGCTTCAGGAGCGCATAGTCCTCGCAGTCGCCGACGGTGCGCGGATAGGCCCAACGCTCTTCGACGCCGTAGATTTCCATGTCAGTCATCGGCTGGATCGAGGAATTGACCTGATAGTTGATCTTGAGGATCTGCTTCCAGCGGTCTTCGGTCAGCAGCAGTTGACCGGCGTCACCGGCGGGATTGCTGCAGTCTGCCGGATTTTCCTTGCAGAACTGGTAGGCGCCGATCGGCGGGCTGGCATTGCCGGCGAGTGTCATGCTGCCGGGCGCCGCCTGTCCTGGGCCCGTCATCGTGATCATCATGATAGTGGCGATAAAGGCGCCCTTGATTGCCGTGTACATTGTCTTTGTAGTCTCCCCGTTTGTTGGGAGGACAATGACACGGACGATTTTATCCCGCGCAAAATTACGTAGTCAAATTAAGTGCTTAGTTGATTCAAAAGCGCGGAAAACTTGAAGAATATTTGACTCGAATACGCATAAAAGACGCAGAAAATTCGAGGCGAATTTGAATAAAATTGTTCCATTCCGGGATAGGTCTTCTGTGCCGAAATGGCGCTATTGCGGCGCAAGTCTTAACGCGGGACAGGCGGGATTTACCATTTCGCAACGAATTGACCGCGTTCGAAAGACCACTGCCGACGCCTCCGAAGATGCGGAATTGCACGGATAAACCGCTGAAACCGGCTCAAGGCAGCGTTTCCCGGCATGGCGGCGGCAAAATTATTTTTCGAGAAAATGCAGAATTTTTGCGGTGGCCGCGACGATTTCGGCGGAAATGCCGGCATTGGCGGTGGAATGGGCGGCATTTTCGACGATGACAAGCTCACTGCCCGGCCAGGATTGGTGCAGTTCCCAGGCGGTGACGAGCGGCGCCTCGAGATCGAAGCGCCCCTGGATCAGGATTCCCGGCATGCCGACAAGGATGTCAGCGCCTCGGAGTAGTTGGTGGTCCGCGAGCCAGGCGGCATGGTAGAAATAATGGGTGACGATGCGGGCGCGGGCGAGCAGGTAGCGGACGTCGGCCCAGCGGCGCGGCAGGCCGTTCGGGTCTGCGAGCAGGATCGAGGCCGCCTCCCATCGATGCCACGCGATGGCGGCATTTTGCCGTTCGGCGGCATCGGCGCCGTTGAGAAGGCGATGATAATGCGCCAGTGGCGCGAGACCGGCCGGGATCGACTGCGTGAAATCGGCATATTCGCGCGGGAAGAACCGCGCCATGCCGGTGCAGAGCCAGTCGATTTCCTCGCGGCGCGTGGTGGTGATACCGGCTAGCACCATGGCCGCGACATGCCGGGGATGCGCTTGTGCATAGGCGAGCGCAAGCGTCGTCCCCCAGGAATTTCCAAACAGCACGAATCGGTCGACGGCCAGATGACTGCGCAGCCGCTCGATGTCGGCGACCAGGTGCCAGGTCGTGTTGCTGGTGCTGGAGAGGTCGCAGTCGTGTTCGGCAGCATTCGGCAGGCTGCGGCCGCAATTGCGCTGATCGAAGAGAATGATGCGATAGGCGGCGGGATCGAAATAGCGGCGCGCGCCCGTGGAGCAGCCCGAGCCGGGTCCGCCGTGGAGCACCAGGGCAGGGATGCCATCCGGGTTGCCGCAGCATTCCCAATAAAGTTGGTTGCCGTCGCCGGTATCCAGCATGCCCTGGTCGTAGGGCTCTATGTCGGGAAATAGCTCAGCCATCAGAAAAGCCGCCTTTTGCGAGGCGGCTGTATTCGTCGATAACGATGACACTAGGATGACGCGTCAGAGAAATTCGCGCAGCGTCTCGCGGGACTGGAGCGACAGGAATTCCAGCGCCACGCCTTCGGAGAAGTGGCGCACCACGCGGCCGCGCATATTGCCGAGGCGCACAGCCGAGCCAAGCGGCGGGCGGGCTTCGACATCGACGGCGGCGCCCGACAGCGAAAGGTCCATGATGCGGCAGACATAACGCGTGCCGTCCTCGAGCGTCAGTTCGCTCTTCGTCTCGCGCGGCGTCAGACGGTCGTGGCGGCGATCTTCCGGCAGGCCGAGCTCGTGCTTGTTGGCAAGCCAGGTCAGCTGTGCCGCAAGCTTCTCGCGCTTGCGCTCGGTCGCGTTGATCGACATCGTGAAGCCACGGGCGTCGACCGTCTGCACATGACCTTCGACACGGCCGAGATGATCGATATAGGCAACAACGCGTTCATTGGAACGGGGACGGCCGATGCAGATGACGTACATATCGCCCGGCGACATGTCGATGACCGTGCATTCGAACTCTTCGTAGTTCGCAAGCATCAGCCGGCCCTGCATATTGATGGGCACGCGCTGAAAGACACCCTGTTCAGGGCGCGGCGCTCTCTGCGTCTGGGCTTGCTGGAACGAGTGCATCAAAGCGCTTCTTTATAAAATGATATGCTGGGATCATTACCCGCAACACATTAACAGAAGGTTGTCTGACAGGCCTTGATTGCAGCTTCCGGAACGGGTTCCGGTTGTATCGGTCCGGGACAGTCAGCGCGCACTCGAAACAGCACGAAACGACGAGACGACGCGGCCCAGGATGCCGGCCAGCCCTTGCGGGCGCGGTGTCCGGGGAGCGGCGGGCCATGCGCCGTCGGGAGTTCCCTGGAAGCTGCGCAGCGCCCGGCAGCGATCCAGGACCAGGAAGTCGAGCGGCACGATTTCGAGCCAGGTTGCAACAGTCGTCGCGGCGATGACGCCAAGCATCCGCTCGCAATGGCCATCTTCGGAGCGCAGCGGCATCAGAACGATCTCGAAGGCAGCGCGGTGACCGGCCGTGCTGTAGCCGGTAGCATTGATCAGCGCAGGCATCACGTGGCGCATGGCGCCGTCGATCGTGGCTTCGATCGTTGCGCTATGGCCGTCGCCGAAGAGATCCGCGAAGGTTTCGTCGCGCAGATCGCGGCCGAACAGATCCGAGATCCTGGCGCCGGCCAGGCGGAAGGTGATGGCATCGCCGCCGCTCTTTTCCAGAATGAAAAGGCTCGGCAGGAAGTGCCCCAGACTGGACGGCTCGATTTGCGACTTCAACGGCGCCTCGCCGGCGCCGCGCAAGCGGTTCCAGTAGTCGTAAACATCGATGACGGTCTGATGACGCACGGCACATCCAATCTGTTTCATTACAGTCCAGAAACAGGCCTTCATGGCCCGCCTGAGAGTTACCTTGCGGGTTTCATGCCAGTTCGGAGCCGTTAAGGTTAAAGAAGGGTTTCGATTGTGCTGCAGCACGCTTCATGGGACTGTCGCTCATCGCTTCGGCAACGAAGTTCAGCACATATACTCATCGGGCACGGGGTCATCCCGGGGGACGCTCGGCCGCCGTCCGGTTCTGCCGGACGGCTTTTTTTTTGCCCGGCGCTCCTGTAAGGCTTTGACCTTCAAAGGCGAGGGCAAAGATGGACGATCAATCGGCGGGACGGCAGGTCAACGAAGAAGAGCACCTTCCAAAGCGGGAGCCGATCTTCAATCTGCCGGGCATCCTCGTCGCGACGCTGGCGCTGCTCGCCGTCATCTATGCCGCCCAGACGCTCGTGCTTTCGGATCAAGCCGTCGAGTGGCTGCTCGTCACCTTCGGTTTCATTCCCGCCCGTTATATCATGCCGCTTTCAGAGCAGGGGCTGGAGTGGCTCTGGAGCCCTGTAACCTATTCTCTGCTTCACGGCAGCATCGAGCACATCCTCTTCAACGGCCTGTGGCTGATGGCCTTCGGGGCGCCGGTGATCCGGCGAATCGGCGTTGCCCGCTATCTGGCCTTCTGGGTTCTTTCGTCCATTGCATCGGCGGCGCTGCATGCCGCCCTGAATTGGGGCGATCCGACGCTTCTGATCGGCGCCTCCGGCGTGATTTCCGGCCTGATGGGTGCCGCCTGCCGCTTCGCCTTCCCGGCACAGCCGCGCCCAGGCATGCCGGCACATCTCAATCCGCGGCTGTCGATCGCCGAAACCTTCCGCAGCCGCACCGTCATCGCTTTCACGCTGTTCTGGCTGTTGGGCAATGCGCTGATCGCCGTCGGCGTGCCGCTGATCGGCGATGGCAGCCAGGCGATCGCCTGGGATGCCCATATCGGCGGGTTCGTCTTCGGCTTCTTCCTGTTTCCGCTTTTCGACCGGGCTCTACCGCCTTCGGACGAGGAGCCCGAAGAACCGTCCGTATTGCAATCTTGAGCGTTGAAGTGCACCATTCCGACTGATCCGCGCTGGGAGGAGAGACCGCCGCGGATGCCTGTGAACAGTATAGTGTTTCCACTTACGACATAGGAGGTTTTGAATGTCCAATACCGTAAAGGCCATCCTCGATCTGAAGGGCCGCGACGTCGTCACGGCCGGTCCGAATACGACCGTTGCCGAGGCAGCCAAGGTGCTCAGCCAGAAGAAGATCGGCGCAATCGTCATCGTCGGCATGCAGGGAAAGATTTCCGGCATCTTCACCGAACGCGACGTCGTCAACGCAATCGCCAAGTCCGGCAAGGACTGTCTCGATCAGCCGGTGGCTTCGCTAATGACATCGAAGGTCTTCCGCTGCCATGAAGAATCGACGGTCAACGAACTGATGGAGCTGATGACCAGCAAGCGCTTCCGCCATGTGCCGGTGGAAAGCAACGGCAAACTGAGCGGCATCATTTCGATCGGCGACGTGGTGAAGACCCGCATTGCGGCAGTCGAGCGCGAGGCTGAAGAGATCAAGGCCTATATCGCAGGATAATGGGCGCGCCGGCCATCAGCCGTGGCCGGCAAACACTTCCTGCATTCTCTTGAGTTCGGGAAGCCTGATCGAGGCTTCCTCGTAGCCGCGCTCGATTGCTTCGCCGGCGCGATGGAACTCGGACAGCCCGATATCGCTGAGCCGCGGGTGCAACGAGACGTCCGGCGGATCGCCGGCAAGGCGCGCGCGCGAAATCCTGTCCTGGATGATGTTGAAGGCCTGGACCATGACGCCGGTCATGCCGAGGCGCGTATAGGGCGTTTCCTCGCGCTTCTGCACTTCCTGCGCGGTCAATCCGGCATTGTGCTTGACGACGGCGGAACGGCCGAAGAGGTCGTAATTCAGGTTGACGGCGCAGACCAATGGCTGCTCGTAGCTGCGGCAGACGGAGACGGGCACCGGATTGACAAGCGCGCCATCGACCAGCGTCCGGTTGTTGCTGCGGATCGGCTCGAAGATGCCGGGCAGGGCATAGGAGGCGCGTAGCGCCGTGATCAGCGAGCCGTTGGAGATCCAGACCTCGTGACCGGTATTGACCTCTGCCGCGACCGCGACGAACGGACGGTCGAGGTCCTCGATATTCAGCCCTTCCAGATGTTCGGCCATGCGTTTCGTCAGCCGCATGCCGCCGAACAGGCCGCTTCCGCCGATCGTCAGGTCGAGCAGGCTGGCGATACGGCGCATGGTAAGCGAGCGGGCGAATTCCTCGAGCTCGTCGAGCTTTCCGGCGAGATAGCATCCGCCGACGAGAGCGCCGATCGAGGTGCCGGCGATCATGCCGATTTCGATGCCGGCTTCATCGAGCGCACGCAGCACACCGATATGCGCCCAGCCGCGCGCGGCGCCGCCGCCGAGCGCGAGAGCGATCTTGGCTTTCTTCTGTGGCCGGGGCGAGATGGGCGGAACGGTCATGTCGGGCAATGTGGAAGATGCACCGGAATCGGATGTGCCAGCTTCAGAGCCTTGACGGTGCAAACTCCAGTTCAGCATGGCGTGCCTCCTCCCGGCAGAACACTGTGGTCTTTAACTGTGTTCCTCTTCCCTTTCCAAATCGTATATAGCGGCCTAAACTGACCCAATAAGGGGCAAATGCCCCAGTTTTGCGCTATTTCTTATAGACGTCGTCAGGGTCGAAATGGCGCTCGTCATCGACGATGTCGAGCATCGGCTTTCCATCCTGCAGCGATACGGTGCGGTAAAAACAGGAACGGCGGCCAGTATGGCATGTCGCGTCGTGACCGGCGACCTCTACTTTCAGCCAGATGGCATCCTGATCGCAATCGGTACGGATCTCCCTGACCATTTGGACATTGCCCGACGTTTCACCCTTCATCCAGAGCTTGCCGCGCGATCGGCTGAAATAATGGGCCTTCCCGGTCTGGATGGTCAGCGCCAGCGCCTGGGCATTCATATGCGCCACCATCAGCAGCTCGCCGTCGTTAATATCCGTGACGATGGCGGTGATCAGGCCGCGATCATCGAAGCGCGGGGTAAAATCCCCCGCGTCCTCAAGTTCGGATTTGTCGTCTGAAGGCGCGTTGAAGGCGAATGGCGTCATAGATCGGCTTTCTCTATGGAGCCGGATCAGCGGCCCCGAACCATGGACATGAATCGCGCCTGTTCGGCGGGCTCGGACTTGAAGGTCCCAGTAAAGGTTGTCGTCAATGTGGTCGAACCCTGCTTCTGCACACCGCGCATCGCCATGCACATATGCTCTGCTTCGATCATCACAGCAACGCCACGCGGGCGCAGCGTTTCGTCGATCGCCTTGGCGATCTGCGCCGTCATGGTTTCCTGCGTCTGCAGGCGGCGGCCGAAGATCTCGACGGTGCGGGCGATCTTGGAGAGGCCGAGGACTTTGCCGTCGGGCAGATAGGCGACATGCGCCTTGCCGATGATCGGCACCATGTGATGTTCGCAATGCGAGAAGAACGGAATGTCCTTCACCAGCACCATGTCGTCATAGCCGGCAACCTCTTCGAAGGTGCGCCCGAGCACATCTTCGGCATCCATGTCATAGCCGGCAAAGAGTTCACGGTAGGCCTTCGCAACACGCGAGGGGGTGTCGAGCAGACCTTCGCGCGCCGGATCGTCGCCCGCCCAGCGGAGCAGGGTGCGGACGGCCTCTTCGGCTTCCTTTTGGGTGGGGCGGTTAGAATCGCGGCTGTTCTTCGGAAAATTCTTTACGATGGCGTCCATATTGCTCAAGTCTCCTGATCCGCTGTCATGCGGACCCGTCTTCGGACTCGCCACTGGTATTCCTTTCAGGAATTTTTGCACCTTTGGCAGGCTCCGGGGCTTTCGGGGCGATGGCCCGTCCGGCACGGTTTCCCAATCAAACTTACCGGGGGCCATTGCATTTTCATGGCCCTCGAACGACATACATATAGGAAGACGGCGTCTTCATGTAAGTATCCTAGCACGACACGGTGTGTTTTTTGTTTAAGATACAATGGCCACCGAACGAGCCGGTCCGCGCAACCCTGGAGCGGAATTGACCATGGACGAAATCTACAACAGCAAAATCCTCGAATTTGCGGGCAATATTCCGCGTATCGGCCGCCTTGATGATGCGGATGCCAGCGCCCAGGCACATTCGAAGCTCTGTGGTTCCAAGGTGAAAATCTGGCTGAAGATGGACGGCGAGACCGTCAGCGATTTTGCCCATGACGTCAAAGCCTGTGCGCTTGGCCAAGCCTCGTCCTCGGTCATGGCGCGGCACGTGGTCGGCGCCACGGCTGCCGAACTGCGCAAGGCGCGCGAGGACATGCTCGCCATGCTGAAGGCGGACGGCGAGGGGCCGGAGGGACGCTTCGAGGAGATGCGCTACCTGCGTCCGGTCAAGGATTACAAGGCCCGGCACGCCTCGACGATGCTGACCTTCGATGCCGTCGTCGATGCGATTGGCCAGATCGAGGCGAAACGCGCCGAGATGGCGGACGCCTGAGCCGATGTGCGAATTCTGCGCTCTTCAGCATGATGAGGAAGACGAAGGTGGTGCCGCGGCGCCCCGGCCGAAGCCCAAACGTTTTTCCCGAAACTATTCCGGCCGCTTTTCGAAGACGCCCGGCCGGCTGTTCGGCATGGGCTTCATCCGGCTCTATCAGCTGACTTTGTCCGGTTTCATCGGCAATTCCTGCCGCCATATTCCGACCTGTTCCGAATATGGCTACGAGGCGATCGCCCGGCATGGCCTCTGGGCCGGCGGGTGGATGACGCTGTTTCGGGTCGGGCGTTGCGGACCGGGCGGCACGAGCGGGCTGGACCCGGTGCCGGAGGCGCTCGAAAGGCGTTTCCATTGGTGGACGCCGTGGCGCTACCTGGCATTTGGCCGGAAGGCCGCATGACCAACTATGTCGCGCTGCTCCACAGCATCGTCATTGCGCCCGGCAAGCGGGTCGTAATGGCGGATCTGCGCGACATGGCGTCGTCGCTCGGCTACCGCAATCCGCGCACGCTGGTCACGACCGGCAATATCGTCTTCGAAGCGCCGGACTCACCACTTGGTGAAATAGAAGCTAAGCTTGAGACCGCTTTTCGCGAAAGGTACGGCAAGCCGGTCGACATAATTGTGCGCACAGGCACGAGCTGGCAGCGGCTGGCGCGCTCGAACCCGTTTCCCGACGGCGAAGGCAGTCAGGTGATCCTAAGGGCGATGCGCACTGCACTCGAGCGCCAGGCATTCGAGAAGCTGAAACCCTATGCCGACCCGAGCCAGCGGCTGGCGCTTGTCGATGGCGATCTCTGGATCGATTTTGCCGGCAAGCCGAGCGATTGGAAGCTCTTGTCGGCGCTGACGACCAAGCGGATGGGCGTCGGGACGTTGCGCAACTGGAACACCGTTCGCGGCATCGCCGATCTCGTCTAGCAGCCCGCATATCCTTTACTAAAAGACCAAATCCGACTATCACGCGGCAGCGCTTGCGTACGGACGCAGCCGCTTCATTTGCAACCACCCGCATTCGTTGGCGGGACTGGACAAGGAGAATATCGATATGTCCCAATCCGTTTCCCTGACTTTCCCTGATGGCAATGTGCGCGAATTCGCGGCCGGTACGACCGGTAAGGACGTTGCCGAATCCATTTCCAAGTCGCTGGCCAAGAAGTCTGTCGCAATCGCGATCGACGGCGTTGTGCGCGACCTGTCCGACCCGGTTGTCGACGGCAAGATCGAGATCATCACGCGCAGCGACGAGCGGGCGCTGGAGCTGATCCGCCACGATGCCGCCCACGTCATGGCCGAGGCCGTGCAGGAACTCTGGCCCGGCACGCAGGTGACCATCGGTCCGGTGATCGAGAACGGCTTCTATTACGACTTCGCCAAGAACGAGCCCTTCACGCCCGACGATCTGCCGAAGATCGAAAAGAAGATGAAGGAGATCATCGCCCGCAACGCGCCCTTCACCAAGCAGGTCTGGTCGCGCGAGAAGGCCAAGGAAGTATTTGCCGCCAAGGGCGAGCAGTACAAGGTCGAGCTCGTCGATGCGATCCCCGAAGGCCAGGATCTGAAGATCTATCATCAGGGCGACTGGTTCGACCTCTGCCGCGGCCCGCATATGGCGTCGACCGGTCAGATCGGCACGGCCTTCAAGCTGATGAAGGTTGCCGGTGCCTATTGGCGAGGCGACAGCAACAACGCCATGCTGTCGCGCATCTACGGCACGGCTTTCGCCGAGCAGTCGGAGCTCGACAACTACCTGCATATCCTTGCCGAAGCCGAGAAGCGCGACCATCGCAAGCTCGGCCGCGAAATGGACCTGTTCCATTTCCAGGAAGAGGGTCCGGGCGTCGTGTTTTGGCATGGCAAGGGCTGGCGGATGTTCCAGTCGCTGACCGCCTACATGCGCCGCCGCCTGGCCGGTACGTATGAAGAGGTCAACGCGCCGCAGGTTCTCGATGCCTCGCTCTGGGAGACCTCCGGTCACTGGGGCTGGTATCAGGAGAACATGTTCGCGGTGAAGTCGGCCTATGCCTTCACGCATCCCGAGGACAAGGAAGCCGACAATCGCATCTTTGCGCTGAAGCCGATGAACTGCCCGGGTCACGTGCAGATCTTCAAGCATGGCCTGAAGTCCTATCGCGAACTGCCGATCCGGCTTGCCGAGTTCGGCAATGTTCATCGGTACGAAGCCTCGGGCGCCTTGCATGGCCTGATGCGCGTGCGCGGCTTCACGCAGGACGACGCCCATGTGTTCTGCACCGACGAGCAGATGGCTTCGGAATGCCTTCGGATCAACGACCTCATCCTGTCGGTCTACGAGGATTTCGGCTTCAAGGAGATCGTCGTCAAGCTATCGACCCGCCCCGACAAGCGCGTCGGCACCGACGCGCTCTGGGATCGCGCCGAAAGCGTGATGCTGGACGTGCTGAAGACGATCGAGGAGCAGTCCGAGGGACGCATCAAGACCGGCATCCTGCCGGGCGAGGGCGCGTTCTACGGTCCGAAGTTCGAATACACGCTGAAGGACGCCATCGGCCGTGAATGGCAGTGCGGCACGACGCAGGTCGACTTCAACCTGCCGGAACGCTTCGGTGCCTTCTACATCGACAGCAATTCCGAGAAGACCCAGCCGGTGATGATCCATCGCGCCATCTGCGGCTCGATGGAGCGCTTCCTCGGCATCCTGATCGAGAACTTCGCCGGTCACATGCCGCTCTGGATCGCGCCGCAGCAGATCGTCGTCGCGACGATCACCTCCGAAGCCGACGGCTATGGCCAGGAAGTTGCCGATGCGCTGCGCGAAGCTGGTCTGAATGTGACGACCGACTTCCGTAACGAGAAGATCAACTACAAGGTCCGCGAACATTCCGTAACGAAAGTTCCCGTGATCATCGTCTGCGGCAAGAAGGAATCCGAAGAGCGGACGGTCAATATCCGCCGTCTCGGCAGCCAGGAACAGACCTCGATGACGCTCGATGCGGCAATCGAAAGCCTGACCTGGGAAGCGACGCCGCCGGACGTCCGCCGCAAGATCGAGGCGAAGAAGGCCAAGGCTGCCTGATCGCTTCCCGTTGAAGCAAGACACATGAAGGGGCGGCGCTCGCGAGAGGGCCGCCCCTTTCGATTCTCATATTCCGAGAACGGTGACGCTTGGCGGCGTGAAATCCTTGATCCCCCACTTCGGCCAATCGCATTTGCGGTCAAACTTGGCCTTCGGTACCGTCCGCATGCATTGCGGGTCGGTCTTGAAGGCATATCCGGGCAAACTGACGTACTTGACACTCGGCGCGCAGAGCGCCAGCGCGATACACATCGTCAATGCCGCGCAGACGGTCCGCATGGGACACCTCCTTCGTTCGGCATGACTTCTCGATACGGAACCCCTCCGTATCCGCAACCATCGCATGTCCGGATAAGGGCTTCCATTCGCCTAATCGGATACAGCATCGGCTGCGCGGGCTATGCGCCATTCATCGGGATGGGCGAGGGGAATGCTCCGTTCAGACGATGCCGATCAGTCGGCGTCTGCGCCGTCCGTCCCACTGCCCGGAACGAGCTGGTCGTAGGAAGGGAGCGGTGCCTGCGCCGAGTTCTGTGCCGGTTCGCCCGCTGCTGCGGGCTGCGGCTCGGCCTGGACGGTGGTCGCAGCACTGTCCGGCTCCTGCGGCTGGACGTCCTTCATCAGAACTTCGACGTCGGTATTCGTACCGGCAGCGACCTTGAAGTCGCGCTGATAGATCTTGTCCTTGTTGCGGGCGACGGCGGAATATTCGCCTTCGGCCAGGACCATGGTCGGGAAGGCGCTGACGCTTTCGCCGACGCTGTCGCCTGCTGCCGTCAGGATCGACCAGGCGGTATCGGCGATCGCCTCGCCGCCGGCTTCCGAAACGAGCTTGAAGGTGATCTGTGCGGCGCGGTGCTGGATCGTCGCCTCGGTCAGCTTGCCGGCTTCCACCTGGATATCGGCGCGGATGACGGCGTTGACGTCGCCATATTCGGAGACGACGTGATAGGTGCCGGCGTTGAGGCGCACGACCGTATTTGGCGAGACGTCGGCCATGACGAGACCGCGCTCGCCGTCGTCGCGGACTTCCGAGGAATAGATCGAGAAGCTCAGCTGGTCCGGACGGATGCGGACATCGGAACCGGAGACGGCATTGAGCAGCAGCCCGCCGGCATCGAGCACCATGACCTGCTTGTCGACGGCGCCGCTATCGGGAACGTTGACCTTCTTGGTAACGCCGGCGCGGCCGAAGGAGACGTTGACGAAATAGTCGCCGGGTGCGAGCTGGAAAGCGGCGGAGCCGCCCTTGGCGCTGGCGATCAGCGGCAGCTTGCCATCAGCACCCGCGATCGGGCTGAAGACATACCAGGAAAGACCGTCCTCGACCGGCTGGCCGTCAGCCGTCAGCTTGGCTTCCATCGGCACTTCATGCAGCAGCGCGCCCGGAGGCGTCGTGCCCGGCGCGATGAAGGCGTTGAGCTTCGGCATCTTGGACGTGGTGTCGAGCTGCTTGAAGTCCTTGAACGCTTCCTGCGCGCCTGCCGAAAACGGCGAGGCGATCACCAGTGCAAGCGCAAGGGCGAACCGCGCGAAGGGCAAAATGCCGGTCATGTGTTTCCTGGACAGATTGACTTTAGAAATCACAGGGGCCACTTCAAGACCAACCCGATGGCAAATTCAAGACCCATCCTCCCCGCTGTCCCGAAATTGAAAGTTTCTCCCGCATGAAATCCGATATCAAGCTGATCGATTACCTCAACGTGCGCCGCTCCATCCCGGCGTTCCAGATGTGCGAGCCAGGCCCCGAGAAGGCCGAAATCGAGGAAATCCTTCGCCTGTCGTCGCGCGTTCCAGATCACGGCAAGCTCGCGCCGTGGCGCTTCATCGTCTATCGCGGCGAAGAGCGCGCAAGGATCGGCGAGGAGCTTCTGAAGCTCGCGCTTGAGGCCAAGCCCGACCTTTCCGACGAGATGATCCAGGTCGAGCGTAGCCGCTTTACCCGGGCACCCGTTGTCGTTGCGATCGTCAGCAAGGCCGGTCCGCATTTCAAGATCCCGGAATGGGAGCAGGTCATGTCGGCTGGCGCGCTTTGCCTCAACGTGATCTTCGCCGCCAATGCGCATGGCTGGGTGGCGAACTGGCTGACCGAATGGTTCGCCTTCGACGAGCGCGCCTATCCGCTGCTCGGCGTCCAGCCTGGCGAGAAGGTCGCCGGCTTCATCCATATGGGCTCGTCCGAGTTTCCGCCGGTGGAGCGCCCGCGTCCCGAGCTGACCGAGACCGTCACCTGGGTCGGCGGCAACACCTGATGTTCTACCCGACCGACACCAACAAGCACGGGCTGGCGCACGATCCCTTCAAGGCGATCGTCGCGCCGCGGCCGATCGGCTGGATCGGCACCAGGGGCAACGACGGCTCGCTGAACCTCGGCCCGTATTCCTTCTTCAACGCGATTTCCGATCGTCCGAAGCTGGTGATGTTTTCCTCCAGCGGCCGCAAGCACAGCCAGCAGAACGCCCGGGAGACCGGCGTCTTCACCTGCAGCTTCGTCAGCCGCAATCTCGTCGACCAGATGAACCTCTCATCGGCGGCGGTTCCTTACGGCGTCGACGAGTTCGAATTCTCGGGGCTGACGGCCAAGCAGGGCGAGCTCGTCGAGGCGCCTTACGTCGCCGAGGCGTTTGCGGTGCTGGAATGCAAGGTCACCGAGATCGTCGAACCGAAGGGCCTGTCCGGCGAGCTCTCAGAAAATGTCATGGTGATCGGCGAAGTCGTCGGCATCCATATCGACGAGACGATCATTCGGGACGGACGCCTCGACATGTCGATCGCCCGGCCGGTAGCGCGCATGGGCTATATGGACTACGCCGAAGGCAGCGACGTTTTCGAACTCATGCGCCCCAAGACGCCCTGACGCGGGCTGTGCAAGGGTTAACGAATATGGTGAACCAATCATAAACCATTTGCCGGTAGCGTTCTCAGAACAAGAGGAACGTGAAGGAATCACGTTTCGCAGGCTGGGGCGTAATGGTGATTGTAGAGGCATTCCTTCGCTGGGTCGAAACCGCCAAGTCCGGAGACCGGGCGCGAGCGGCGAGCGCCCTTGGCCGGGCCTATCTCCAGTCCGAGATGCAGCCTGAGGAGCGCAAGGCCGCCGAGATGGCGATGACCTTCCTGCTCGACGATCCGTCACCGAAAGTTCGTCTTTCTCTCGCCGAAGCGATTGCCTGGTCCGGCGAGGCGCCACGTTCGCTGATTCTGGCGCTTGCCGAAGACCAGCCGGAAATCGCCTGCCACGCCGTAACCTGCTCGCCGCTTTTGACCGATGCCGATCTCGTTGATCTCGCCGGCCGCGGCAGCGACGTGACGCGCATGCTGATCGCTGCGCGCAGCACCGTCTCGCGCGCCGTCTGCGCCGCGCTTGCGGAGGTCGGCGGGGAGGAGGACGTTCTCTGCCTTCTCGAAAACGACGGCGCTGCGATCGCGCCGCATTCCCTGAAGCGTATTGCCGAACGGCTTGGCGACTGCTGCGACATCCGCAATCTGCTGCTCGATCGCGACAACCTGCCGGCCGACGCACGCCAGCTTCTGACACAGCATGTCAGCGATGCGCTGGTGGCACTGCCTCTCGCCCAGGCTGCGATCGGCATCAACCGCCTGCAGCGGATCAGCCGCGAGGCAACCCAGTCGGCCGTTGTGTCGATCGCCGGAGAGATCCAGCCGCGCGAGATCGACGATCTCGTCGAGCATCTTCGCGTCCACGGCCATCTGACGCCATCATTCCTGATGCATGCGCTGTGCTCGGGAAAGGTCGATTTCTTCGCAGGCGCCGTCGTCAACTTGACGGGCTGCAGCGAAAAGCGGGTCCGCTCGATCCTGGCGACCGGCCGCATGCATGCGGTGCGCGCTCTGTACGAAACCGCCGGCCTGACACGCGAGATCAGCACCATCTTCGTCGAGGCGACACTGCTGTGGCGCGACGCGTCGCGCAAGGCTTCGGGAACGATGCTGTCGACGATCTGCGGACGGTTGCTCGAACGCTTCCGCCATCACGGCGCCCATGACGCCGTCAAGGAGCTGCTTGACATGGTCGAGAAGCTGCACATCGCCGAGCAGCGCCAGTCGGCGCGCGCCTACGCTTCTCAGGCAGCGCTTGTCGCTGCTTAGTGAGTGAGACGCTGGGCGACCCACGAATATCCGTTTGAAACGAAGTGCACGGGTTTGACGAGGGTCTGCTTGATGTCGTTGCCCGTCGGGATACCGGCGCGGACGCGCTCGGCGACACGCACCGCATAGGCGCGGATTCCGGTTTCCTCGGTGGGCTGGACGGCGGGCTGTGACGGCGGCGTCTGCTCGGCCACCTTCGGAGTTTCGGGCGCAGCGACCGGCTTCGGTTCCTCGCAGACGGCGATCACCGTCGGATACTTGGCGTTGGTGAAGCCGCGCAGCTGTTTTCCCGATTCGGCATCGCACATCGCCACCGTCTGCCAATGCTTGTCGACCGTCGCCACGTAATTGCACTGCGTGACAGAGTCGTTGCATCCGAAGATGGTCATGGCGATGAGGACGGCTTGCATATCCGGGATCCCTGGCTATTGAAACTGATGATCTTAGACGTTCCAATTCCAACGGAATAAAGGCGGCTGCATTACCATTTCGTCATGCAAGCCGGCCGGGAAAACAGAAGCCGCATGACCGTTACCGTCGCTCTCGAATCGCCGCGCCAGCCAGACGTCGTGCGTCTGCGCGACCTTTCGGATGCCTATAAAGCGTCTAGGCTTGTCAACCGTCCGCAGCGCGCTGCGAGGGTGGGGCCTGTTCGTCGATGATGATTTCGGGGCCAGCGCCGGTCTGGTCCGACGTGCGGACCTCGTGCATCCATTCACGCCAGATGGCGACGAGCAGCGCCATCAACACCGGGCCGATGAAAAGGCCGAGGAAGCCCATGGTCTTCACGCCGCCGACGAGGCCGAAGAACGTCGGCAGGAACGGCAGCTTGATCGGGCCACCGACAAGCTTGGGACGGAGCGTCTTGTCGACGATGAAGAGCTCGACACTGCCCCAGATGAAGAGGCCGGCGCCGGCAATGTGCGAGCCGCTGGCGACGAGATAGACCGAAACCAGCGTGAAGGAGAGCGGCGCGCCGCCGGGGATCAGGGCCATGATGCCGGTGAGCACGCCGAGGGTGACGGGCGAGGGGACGCCGGCGATCCAGTAGGCGATGCCGAGCACGATACCTTCGCCGATGGCGATCAGCGTCATACCCATGACGGTCGAGCTGATCGTGGCCGGCACGACGCGCGAAATGCGCTCCCAGCGGTTCGGCAGGATGCGCTCGCCAAGCATGTCGATCTGCTTCGAGAAGGACGCGCCGTCGCGATAGACGAAGAACAGCGCGATCAGCATGAAAAGCAGCGTCAGCAGCAGGTGGAACGAGGCACCGCCGGCGGCCAGAACCGCGCGGTAGATATTGCCGATATTGGCGCCGCTGACCGCCTGGATGACTTCACCCATGGAGCCGGGGCTGCCGATATATTTCGTCCAGAGTTCGTCGAGATAGGGACCGGCAAAGGGCAGGGCCAGGATCCATTGCGGCGTCGGCGCGCCCATGCGGTTGGCCCGGATCGCCCAGGCGACCCATTCGCGGACTTCGCCGGTCGTATAGGTGATGGCAAAGACGATCGGAATGATCAGAAAGGTGACGATCAGGATAATGGCGATCGTTGCCGCAACGGTGGTGTTGCCGCCGACGCGAGCGAGCAGCTTGCGATAGAGCGGCCAGCTGGCAAAGCCGATGACCAACGCGGCGAGAACCGGGACGACGAAGCCGTAGAAGAAATAGACGCCTGCCGCGACGATCAGAATCAATAGCCAGCGGGCAGCCGAGATCGAGGGAATGAGAGGCGTGCGGGCAGGCGCGGACGGACCAAGCCACCGCGGCTCGCCTGGCAGTTTGTTCTTGTTCGAGAGGCTCACGTCGTTCCCTGTTTTTCTTCTCAAACACGGATATGGGTCATTGCGCCTCCGGACGCAAGCATTTCACCCAGGAAATGCCCGTTTCTCCGGCGGCGCCGAGACCCATGCCGGTGACGGCATAGCGCTTTGTGCTGAAGGCAGTGTGACGGCAATTTCCTGCCAGAGTGTTGACCGCCAGCCAAAAGATCATGCGGGCCGCTCAACGGGAAATCGTAAAGGACAGGGACGCCCCAAACAAAAACAGCGCGACTGATATATCCGTCGCGCTGCATTGAAGGCTCTATATCGCCTCTAGATGTCGAGGTTTTCAGCGAAAGCGGCACGATCCTGGATGAAGCGGAACCGGGCTTCCGGCTTGGTGCCCATGAGATCATCAACCGCGGTGCGGGTGCCCTCGAAATCGACCTCGTCGATCAGTACGCGCAGCAACGTGCGCTTGCTCGGATCCATCGTCGTTTCCTTGAGCTGCGCCGGTAGCATTTCGCCAAGGCCTTTGAAGCGGCTGATCTCGACCTTCTTGCCCTTGAACTCCGTCGCGATCAGTTCGGCGCGATGGGCGTCGTCGCGGGCATAGGCCGACTTGGCGCCCTGGCTGATCTTGTAGAGCGGCGGAACGGCCAGGAATAGGTGGCCGCCGCGCACGAGCTCCGGCATTTCCTGATAGAAGAAGGTGATCAGCAGCGAAGCGATATGTGCACCATCGACGTCGGCATCGGTCATGACGACGATGCGTTCGTAACGGAGGTCTTCCTCGCGGTATTTCGAGCGCGTACCGCAGCCGAGCGCCTGCACGAGGTCGGAGAGCTGCTGGTTTGCGCCGAGCTTTTCGCGGCCGGCGCTGGCGACGTTGAGGATCTTGCCGCGCAGAGGCAGGATCGCCTGGTTGGCGCGGTTGCGCGCCTGCTTGGCGGAGCCGCCTGCCGAGTCGCCCTCGACGATGAAGAGTTCGGCGCCGGCAGCGGTATTCTGCGAGCAGTCGGCAAGCTTGCCGGGAAGGCGGAGCTTCCGCACCGCGGTCTTGCGGTTGACTTCCTTTTCCTTGCGGCGGCGCAGGCGCTCCTCGGCGCGCTCGATGACCCATTCGAGCAGCTTTGCCGCTTCGTTGGGATTGTCGGCAAGGTAGTGATCGAAGGGATCGCGGAGCGCATTTTCGACGATGCGCTGGGCTTCGACGGTCGCCAGCTTGTCCTTCGTCTGGCCGACGAATTCTGGCTCGCGGATGAAGACTGAGAGCATGCCGACGGCCGAGATCATCACGTCGTCGGTGGTGATCTCCTTGGCACGCTTGTTCTGCGTCAGATCGGCATAGGCCTTCAGACCCTTGGTCAGCGCGATGCGCAGACCCGCTTCATGCGTGCCGCCTTCAGGCGTCGGGATGGTGTTGCAATAGGAATGGACCTGCGGGTCGCCGCCATACCAGGTGATCGCCCATTCGAGCGAGCCATGGCCGCTGGTCTTCTCCGTCTTGCCGGCGAAGATTTCGCGCGTGACGGTGAACTCCTTGCCCATCGTCGCCTGGAGATAGTCCTTCAGGCCGCCCGGGAAGTGGAAGACAGCCTTGTTCGGGATCTCCGAGCCTTCCGGCAACACGCCATCGTCGCAGCTCCACCGGATTTCGACGCCGCCGAACAGGTATGCCTTGGACCGGGCCATGCGGAATACGCGGCCACCATCGAACTTGGCGTGTTCACCGAAAATCTGCGGATCGGGATGGAAGCGGACGCGGGTGCCGCGGCGATTATGGACATCGCCGAGTTCCTCGAGGCCACCCTGCGGCAGACCGCGCGAAAAGCGCTGGCGGTAGAGTTTGCGATTGCGGGCGACCTCGACTTCCAGATCGTCGGACAGGGCGTTGACGACGGAAACGCCGACGCCGTGCAGACCGCCCGATGTCTCATAGGCCTTGCCGTCGAACTTACCGCCGGCATGCAGCTTGGTCATGATGACTTCGAGCGTCGACTTTCCGGGAACCTGCGGATGGTTCTCGACCGGGATGCCGCGGCCGTTGTCGCTGACGGTCAGGTAACCGTGGATATCGAGATGGACCTCGATGAAATTGGCGTGGCCGGCAACCGCTTCGTCCATCGAGTTGTCGATGACTTCGGCAAAGAGATGGTGCAGCGCCTTTTCGTCGGTGCCGCCGATATACATGCCGGGGCGCATGCGCACCGGTTCCAGGCCCTCGAGGACCCGGATCGACGAGGCGCCGTAATCGTCGCCAGTCGAGGCCGCCGGGGCAGGGCGCGCTGATGCCGCAGGGGCTGCAGCCGCTTCAGCCGGGGCTGAGGCTGCGGGTTTCGGTGCCTCGTCCTGCTTGGGTGCGAGGGGCATTCCGGCGAAGAGGTCGTTGCTGTCGTCCATGGAATCGTTCAGATCTTCAATCCTGTTTGGGCAGCCCGTCCGCATGGGCGTGACCCAAAATCACCGCATTTGATGTCACGTTTGCGAATCAGGCTGATTTTGCCAGAAAACGCCTCGTTACGCGACGCCGCCCGATTTGGCGGAATTCTCTACAATTGGTTTGCGTTGCCGGGCGTGGAATGGCAAGCGGACTTGTCTCTGAGGAAAGCGCTCGCATGAAAATGTCCACAAGTCATTGCATTCTTGTCACCACAATTGCGGCCTTTTTGCTGTCCGGCGCGGTAAACGCCTCCGCGGCCGACGCATTGCCGCCCTACAAAGACGAGCTGTTTTCGGCGCAGACGGTGATGCAGACCGGCGACAACGGCGCTTTCGAAGTGATCAGCTACGACGAGATGCGCGACATCAACGGCCGCGACCAGATCCCCGAGCAGCGTGTTCAGCAGAAATATGTCTCGCTCGGCATCCGCAAGCTGCAGCAGGAGGAAACGCTGTCGCTGAACGGCCACCGTCTCGATGTCACCAGGGTGGGACCAACTGATAATGCGGCTTTCACGGTGATCTTCATCCATGGCCGCAACGGGACGCGCAGGCTCGGCGCCAACGATTTTACCTTTGGCGGCAATTTCAACCGGGTGAAGAACCTCGTCGCCGGAAACGGCGGCACCTACTATTCGCCGACGGTGAAGACTTTCGACAGCGACGGCGTCGCCAATATCGTCGAACTGATCCGCTACGCCAGCGAGAAATCGGGCGGCAAACCGGTCATCCTGACCTGCGCCTCTATGGGTAGTCAGATCTGCTGGGGCGTCACCCGCGATGCGGCGAGCGTCAAGCGCCTGAAGGGCATGCTGATCGTGAGCGGCGTCACCGACCCGGACTTCACCAAGAGCGCCTTCTACAAGGCCAAGCTGCCGATGTATTTCGCCCATGGCAGCCGCGACCCTGTATACGCGGCGGCAGATCAGCAGGGGCTGTTCGAAGCACTCTACAAATCCAAGTACCCGACACGCTTCACGCTGTTCGATACCGGCAACCACGGAACCCCGATCCGGATGATCGACTGGCGCAAGGTGTTGAACTGGATTCTCGCTTCCTAGGCGCTGTTGCGCGCCGGATTTTAAGCATTCTGCACGCGAAACCGTGTTTTTCCCTTACGTAAGGGGCGGAAAGCTTTTCATTCGCTGCTGCTTTTGCTAAGGCCGCAGAATACCGGAAAAATGTGGAAGGCTTGGCATGACACCTGACGTGCGTCCGCTCGTGGCGGGGAACTGGAAAATGAACGGTACCCGCGATTCCCTCGATCAGATCAAGGCGATCTCCGAAGGAGTCAAAGGCCCGCTATCCGCCAAGGTCGAGGCGCTGATCTGCCCGCCGGCAACGCTGCTTTACGTGGCGACGGCGCTCTGCACCGACAGCCCGCTGGCGATCGGCGCGCAGGATTGCCACCAGAAGCCGTCAGGCGCCCATACGGGCGATATTTCCGCCGAGATGATTGCAGATTGCTTCGGCACCTATGTCATTGTCGGCCATTCCGAACGCCGTACCGACCATGCCGAGACCGATCACCTGGTGCGTGCCAAGGCGGAAGCAGCCTTTGCCGCCGAACTGACGGCGATCATCTGCATCGGCGAGACCGCAGACGAGCGCAAGGCCGGCCAGACGCTCGACATCATCAAGCGCCAGCTTTCGGCTTCGGTGCCGGAGACGGCCAATGCCGAAAATACCGTGATCGCCTATGAGCCCGTCTGGGCAATTGGCACCGGCCTGACGCCGACCACCGAGGACGTCGAGAAGGCGCATGCCTTCATGCGCGCCGAGCTGACGGCGCGTTTCGGCACCGAGGGCAAAAAAATCCGCATCCTCTATGGCGGCTCGGTGAAGCCTTCGAACGCCAAGGAGCTGATGGGCGTTGCCAATGTCGACGGCGCACTGATTGGCGGCGCGAGCTTGAAAGCGGCCGATTTCCTCGCCATCTACGGCGCATACACGGAACTCACTGCCTAATTCTGAGCTAAGGGCTTGGAATAGGCGAACGCCTCATGTAAAGAGCGCCAGATTTTTATTTGATGCCCGCCGCTTGCGGGCAGGACTGGACCCATGCAGACCGTATTGATTGTCATCCACCTCATGATCGTGCTGGCGCTCGTCGGCGTCGTGCTTATCCAGCGTTCGGAAGGCGGCGGCCTTGGCATCGGCGGGGGCTCCGGCTTCATGTCGGCGCGCGGCACGGCCAACGCGCTGACCCGCACGACCGCGATCCTGGCGACGCTGTTCTTCCTGACGTCGCTCGGCCTCGGCATTCTGACGCGCTATCAGGGCAACCCGACGGACATTCTCAACCGCATTCCGGCAACGAGCGGCGCTGGCAACGGCATTCTCGATTCGCTGGGTGGCGGCGCTGCAACGCCTCCGGCAAATCAGCCGGCCAATAACGGCGTTCCGAATGGCGGCGCAGCTGCTCCGGCCCCTGCAGCACCTGCACCGGGCGCCCAGGCACCGGCTACGACGGCTCCTGCCGCCAACGCTCCGGCTGCAACGCCGGCTCCGGCAACGCCTGCTACTCCCGCCACCCCGGCCCAGCCGGGCGGCGTCCCGACCGGACAATAAACCGGTCAGCGAAATAAACCGCCGGCAGGCCCAAGGGTCTGCCGGTTTTCTTTTGTTCAGATTTCACGCTGGCACCAAAAGTTCTGGAAAAGAATTTTTGGGCTGGTGGAATCGTTTTTGAGAAGGTATCCGGTGACTCCCATGGCGCGATACGTATTCATCACTGGCGGCGTGGTTTCCTCTCTCGGTAAAGGAATTGCGGCCGCGGCTCTCGGAGCGTTGCTGCAGGCCCGTGGTTATCGGGTGCGGCTTCGCAAGCTCGACCCCTATCTGAACGTGGATCCGGGCACCATGAGCCCGACCCAGCACGGCGAAGTCTTCGTCACCGACGACGGCGCGGAAACCGATCTCGATCTCGGCCATTATGAGCGCTTCACCGGGCGTTCGGCGACCAAGACCGACAACATCACCACCGGCCGCATCTACAAGAACATTATCGACAAGGAACGCCGCGGCGACTATCTCGGCGCCACCGTCCAGGTCATTCCGCACGTCACCAACGAGATCAAGGATTTCGTCATCGAAGGCAATGACGACTACGATTTCGTCATCTGCGAGATCGGCGGCACGGTCGGCGACATCGAGGCGATGCCGTTCATGGAAGCGATCCGCCAGCTCGGCAACGACTTGCCGCGCGGTACAGCGATCTACGTCCACCTGACGCTGATGCCGTATATTCCGGCCGCGGGCGAACTCAAGACCAAGCCGACGCAGCATTCGGTCAAGGAACTGCAGGCGCTCGGCATTCACCCCGACATCCTGCTGGTGCGCGCCGATCGCGAGATTCCGGAAGCCGAGCGCCGCAAGCTCTCGCTGTTCTGCAACGTGCGCCCGTCCGCCGTCATCCAGGCACTCGACGTCGCCAACATCTACGACGTGCCGATCGCCTACCACAAGGAAGGCCTGGACAACGAAGTGCTGGCCGCCTTCGGCATCGAACCGGCTCCGAAGCCGCGTCTCGACGCGTGGGACGAGGTCTGCAACCGTATCCGCACGCCTGAGGGCGAGGTGACGATTGCCATCGTCGGCAAGTACACAGGTCTGAAGGACGCCTACAAGTCGCTGATCGAGGCGCTGCATCACGGCGGCATCGCCAACCGCGTCAAGGTCAAGCTCGAGTGGATCGAATCCGAGGTCTTCGAAAAGGAAGATCCGGCACCTTACCTCGAAAAGGTCCATGGCATTCTCGTGCCCGGCGGCTTCGGCGAGCGTGGATCCGAGGGCAAGATCCTGGCAGCGCGGTTCGCGCGTGAGCGCAAGGTACCGTATTTCGGCATCTGCTTCGGCATGCAGATGGCCGTCATCGAAGCGGCCCGCAGCCTGGCCGGCGTCGAAGACGCGTCCTCGACCGAATTCGGCCCGGCCAAGGAGCCGGTCGTCGGCCTGATGACCGAATGGGTGAAGGGCAACGAGCTGCAGAAGCGCAACGCTTCGGGCGATCTCGGCGGCACCATGCGCCTCGGCGCTTACAAGGCGGCCCTGAAGAAGGGCACCAAGATCGCCGACATCTACGGCTCGACCGATATTTCCGAGCGTCACCGCCACCGCTACGAAGTCAATGTCGACTACAAGGACCGGCTGGAAAACTGCGGCCTCATCTTCTCCGGCATGTCGCCGGATGGCGTGCTGCCGGAGACGATCGAATATCCTGATCATCCCTGGTTCATCGGCGTTCAGTACCACCCGGAACTGAAGTCACGCCCGCTCGACCCGCATCCGCTCTTCGCCAGCTTCATCGAAGCGGCAACCGAGCAGAGCCGCCTGGTCTGATCAACCACTCAATTTGACAACAGCGATTGCCGCCCCCATGTTACATGTAACAAGGAGGCGGCAATGTCGTCTAATGTCAGCGCTCGCGTGAAGAAGAGGCGGGATAGCCTCAGGGCTGCAGGCCTAAGGCCGGTGCAGATCTGGGTGCCGGATACGCGCCGTCCGGGCTTTCTCGATGAATGCCGCCGTCAATCGATGGTCGTTGCCAAGGCAGATGCCGATGACGCTGGCCTCCATGGGTTCATGGAAGAGGCATTGGCCGACCTGGATCCTGCCGAAGGATGAGACGCGGCGATCTGGTGACCGTCGCGCTGTCAGGCGACTTCGGCAAGCCGCGCCCTGCGCTTATCATCCAATCCGACAATTTCGACGCGACCGATACGGTCACTCTGGTGCTCATTTCGGGAACGCTCGTCGATGCGCCGTTGTTGAGGCTGACGATCCAGCCGGATGCGGACAACGGTCTGCAGAAACCCTCGCAGGTCATGATCGACAAGGCGATGACGGTCAGACGCGATCGGATCGGCCAGCATTTTGGCCGGTTGAACGACGAGGCGATGATATCCGTCACACGTTCCCTTGCGCTGTTTCTCGGCATCGCATGACTTTCATCCTACCAGCACTGCCTCCCGAATAATCTAGGCTTGGCCTGCCGCGATATCGAAGACAATGAGATGCGCTAAAGGGAGGATTTCGGCCTGCGGGCGTGGAGGGGTTCACAGACGCAGCCGGAAATGGTAAAAACTGCGCCATACGCCGGGAATTCCTGGCACGAAGCGACCCATGGGGAGATCGTTTGATGAGAACCGACGGCACCGGAAACAACCGCTGAACAGCGTTGCCGTTTGGGCTGTCTGTTCGGTCCATCATCAAATGACATCATCCTGCCCCATGGAGGGCCTTCATGTTTCGTCGCTTCGAAGAGCTGACCGATCCTTTCCGATCCCATGCCGATGATACGCCGCCTGATCGCGTCTGGCCGTTCCTTTTCTCCACGCTCAAGCCGCTCCGTAGCACCATCGCCGCAAGTCTGGCGCTGACGGCGATCGGGGCCATGCTCGAGGTCTGGCTGATCGGCTATTCCGGCCGGCTGGTCGATACGCTGGCCGCCATCCGCCCCGATGAACTCTGGGAGCGCCACGGCAGCGAACTGATGTTCGCCGCCTTCCTGCTGCTGGTGGTTCGACCGGCCACGGCCGTGCTGAACGAGGGGCTCGACGATATCGTCTTCCGGCCGAACGCGGTGGCGATGATCCGCTGGCGGGCACTTCGGCATGTCAAACGCCAGTCCGTCGGATGGTTCCAGAGCGATTTTTCCGGGCGCATTGCCTGGCGCGTTCAGGAGCTGGGGAACAGCGCCACGGGTGTGGCCTATTCCGTCATCCACACGATCACCTATGTCGCGATCTATATCGCGGGTTCGTTCCTGCTGATGGCGTCGGTCGATATCAGGCTGGTCATCCCGATGCTCATCTGGGTCGGCCTCTATTTCGCGCTGATGGCCTATATCATCCCGCGCGTCAGGGAGGCGTCGCAGCGCTTCCAGGCGGCGGATTCGGCGCTATCAGGCATGCTGGTCGACACGTTCTCGAATATCGACACGATCAAGCTGTTTTCGCGAAGCCAGGACGAGGACCGTGACAGCAGGGGGCATCTCGATACGACTCGGCGTGCTTTCATCCGGTCGCAGGTGCTCGAGGTGACCGTCAACAGCAGCATGGTGTTCCTGAGCAGCCTGCTGATGGTCAGCCTGATCGGCTATTCGATCCTGCTCTGGCAGCAGGGGAATGCTCCGCTCGGCATGGTCGCGGCCGCCATTGCCCTCGGCTTCCGCATCACCGCCATGGCCGAATGGCTGCTGGATGCCGTGGCGTCGCTCTTCAACCATATGGGTGCGGCGCGCGACCAGCTCGGCACTATCGCCCAGCCCGTCGACATTCCCGATGCACCCGATGCCAAGGAGCTGCGGCTCGATGGCGGGACGCTACGCTTTGAGGACGTCAGCCATCACTATGGCAAGGGGCAGGGCGGTCTCGACCATGTCAGCCTGCATGTCGGAGCCGGAGAGAAGGTGGGGCTCGTCGGCCGCTCGGGTGCGGGAAAATCGACGCTCGTCAACCTGGCACTGCGCTTCTTCGAGGCGGAGAGCGGGTTGATCACCGTCGATGGGCAGGACATCCGCTCTGTGACGCAGGCGAGCCTGCGCGGGTGCTTCAGCATGGTGGCGCAGAATGCGGCGCTGCTGCACCGGTCAGTGCGCGACAACATCGCCTATGGACGCGAGGACCTGCCGCAGGCGATGATCGAGGCGGCGGCAGCAAAGGCGCATGCCGACGGTTTCATTCCCGGCCTGCGCGATCAGCAGGGCCGCAGCGGCTATGATGCCCATGTCGGCGAGCGCGGCGTGAAGCTTTCGGGCGGCCAGCGCCAGCGTATCGCGCTTGCCCGTGCCATCCTGAAAAATGCTCCGATCCTGATTCTCGACGAAGCGACTTCAGCGCTCGATTCCGAGGTCGAGGCGGCGATCCAGGACACGCTCTACGATTTCATGGAGGGCAAGACGGTGATCGCCATTGCGCACCGGCTCTCGACGATCGCCCGCATGGACCGGATCGTCGTGCTCGACAGGGGCCGGATCGCCGAGGAGGGCCGTCATGAGCAACTGCTGGCGCGCGGCGGCATCTATCACCGGCTGTGGTCGCGCCAATCGGGCGGCTTCCTCGGGATCGATTCCGGCGATTGAGAACAGGCCCGGCGCCGAAGCGCCGGGCCTTTGCTTAGGCCGCTTTCGGCAGCGGGCCGACATAGACGGAGCGTGGCCGGATCAGCCGGCCGCGCAGCGCCTGCTCGCGGGCATGGGCGATCCAGCCGACCGTGCGGCCAATGGCGAAGACGCCGGTGAAGGCCTCGCGCGGGAAGCCCAGCGTTTCAAGGAGCAGCGCGGTGTAGAACTCGACATTCACATCGAGCGGCCGGTCGGGCTTGCGCTCCTTCAGGATCGAGATCGCCGCGGCCTCGACGGCCTCGGCAAGCGCCACGCGGTTGGCATCCACCTGACCGGTCGCCGTCAGCGGCTTCAGCGCGCCTTTGAGGGCGTCGGCGCGCGGATCGCGGACGCGGTAGATGCGGTGGCCGAAGCCCATCAGGCGCTCGCCGCGATCGAGCGCATCGCCAAGCCACGCCTTGGCCCTTTCGGGCGTGCCGATTGCATCCAGCATGTCGAGAACCGGGCCGGGCGCACCGCCATGCAGCGGGCCCTTGAGGGCGCTGACTGCGGCAAGCACCGATGATGTCAGGCCGGCCTGCGTCGAGGCGATGACGCGGGCGGCGAAGGTCGAGGCATTCAGGCCGTGATCGGAGATCGTCACGAGATAGGCGTCGAGTGCCGCGGTCTGTTCAACGCTGGGCTGGCGGCCTGTGAGCATCTTCAGGATGTCTGCCGACTGCGACAGGGTGGCTTCAGGCTCGATCGGTTGCTTTCCCTGCTGGAGCCGCAATATGGCTGGCAGGAAGACGGCGGGGGCGGCCATAAGGCGGACGGCGGTATCGGCGCCTTCGCCATCCGGCAGCCGCGCGAGGAGGGCTCTGACGGCATCGACAGGCTGCAGAGCGAGGATCTGGCTGTCGGCGGCAGCCACATGCGCGAAAACCTCGCGGCGGGCCAGACCAAGACGCTGACGCAGCTCGTTTTCGGTGAGTGCCTCGGGCATCATGCCATCGAGCAGGAGCGTCGCGGTGCTCTCGTAAGTGCTGTTCGCCACGAGATCATCCAGCGACACGCCGCGGATGATCAGCCGGCCGGCTTCGCCATCGACATCCGACAGCTGGGTTTCGGCGGCAATGACGTCTTCAAGACCATTCTTCATCGGTGTTTCTCCTTTACCCCAGCAAGGATCGAGCCTAGATTGATTGACGTCAATCTTGACGCAATTGATCAATGTGAGGCTCCATGTCCTGGCTCTCCGCCGACGAGGCGCTGGCGCGTCTCGGCACCAAGCCGCAGACGCTCTACGCCAATGTCAGCCGTGGCCGCATCCGCGCCAAGCCGGATCCCGCCGATCCGCGCCGCAGCCTCTATCATACCGCCGACGTTGCCCGGCTTGCCGAGCGGCATGCCGGCCGGCGCAAGAGCGAAGCGGTCGCCGCCGAGGCGATCCAATGGGGCGATCCGGTCTTGCCCTCGGCTGTCTCGACGATTTCCGACGGCCGGCTCTACTATCGCGGGCGCGATGCCGCAGCACTCTCTGCGTCGGCAACGCTTGAGACGGTGGCAGCACTTCTCTGGGATATGCCGGGTGTCACGCTTGCTGCCACGACTGCCATGGCCGGGGCGCCCTCGATCGGCGATGCATTTGCCGCTCTCGCAGCACGGGTGACGCATGATCTGCCGAGCCTTGGCCGGTCGCGGACAGTGCTGCGCAACGAGGCGATCTCGGTCTTCGCGACGGTGAGCGCCGCGCTGGCACCCGGCGAAGGCGATTTCACCCACCAGAAGCTCGCCGATGCCTGGGCCAAGCCGGAGGCCGCCGATTGCCTGCGGCGCGCCATGGTGCTGCTTGCCGATCACGAGCTGAATGCTTCCACTTTCGCGGCGCGCGTCGCTGCTTCATCCGGTGCCGCGCTGTCAGCATCGGTTCTCTCCGGCCTTTCGGCACTGACGGGTCCGCTGCATGGCGGCGCGTGGCAGGGTGTCGCCGGGCTCGCGGCGCTGGCAGAGACCATCGGTGCCGAGGCGGCCGTGCGCCGGACGTTGTCGCAAGGACATCCGCTTCCGGCCTTCGGCCATCCACTGTACCCGGATGGTGACATCCGTGCCGCGGAACTCTTTGCACATTTCGAGCTGCCGCCGGCGTTCCAGGAATTGCGCCAGGCAGGCGAGGCGATGAGCGGCGAGAGGGCCAATGTCGACTTCGCGCTGACGGCGATGGCGGCATGCTTCCGTCTGCCGCAAGATGCGCCGATGGTGATCTTCGCACTGGCGCGCACCTGCGGCTGGCTCGCGCATGCGATGGAGCAGGTCGAGGGCGGTCATCTGATCCGGCCCCGGGCGCGCTACTGTGGCCCGCCGCTCGCCGTCATCGGCTGACACTTGCCAGATCGGCCGCTTTTCTGCATACGGGATCAAGCTTTTGTTTTATGATGGCGAACCGGGAAACGGACCGGCTGCCCGGCGCGCGCGTATTGCGCGATGGCGGCAGGTCCCAGCGATGTGGGGACGGATCATGGGCGTTGTTTCAGCAATCCTTCGCGGTTCTGCCGCGGCATGCCTCCTGGTCGCGCTGCCGGGCGCGGTGATGGCGCAGACCAATGGCTGCACCCTGCAAAACGGCGATGGCGGCCGCCGCATCCTTCGCTGCCCCGGCGGCGTTACCGTGACCGCGGAAGCCGGTGCTGGATTCAATCTCAACGACCGCAACGGCGACGGCAGTCCCGACAGCGCGTCGCTGCGCCGCAAGGCCATTCTCGTCGATGTCGACAGCAACAGGCGTGCCGGCGGTTTCCAGGTGGTGACACCGCAGGCGATCGCCGCCGTGCGTGGTACCCAATGGGCCGTCGATGTCGGCGGTGGCCAGACTTCGGTGCTAGTCGTTCGCGGCGCCGTCGCCGTGCGCCGCCCGCAGGGCGACGCCGTGGTGCTGCGGCCGGGCGAGGGCGTCGATGTCCGCAGCGGCTCGGCGCCGCTCGAAGTCCGCCGCTGGCCGGCTGCACGTGCCTCAGCACTTCTTGCCCGCCTCGGCCAGTAACAGCCAATGCCGCGCCAGTCTGTTCTCGTCACGGCCGCGTTGCTCGCCGCTGCACTCTGGGGAGCGTTTCTCGGGTCTCTGCAGCTTTCCGGCGGCGCGTCGTTTCTCGACCGGCCGGAAGCAACCCTTACCGATCTGAAGAGCACGCTGATCGGCGCACGACAGCCGCCATCGGTCGTGACAATCGCGGCCATCGATGACTGGACGGCAGCGGAGCACGGCTATCCGCTCGACCGCGCGACACTGGCGAAGGCCGTCACGGAGATCGCCGCGCTGAAGCCAAAGGTGATCGCGCTCGATCTGCTGTTCGTCGATCCCGGCAGCGAGGCGGGCGACACCGCACTCAACGCAGCCCTTCGTCTTGTGCCCTCCGTGATAGCCGGAGCGGCGGTCTTTCCACAGAGCGCGCAGGCCGTCGTCAGCGAGGCCAATGACCCGCTGGCGGCGATCCCGGTTGCCCAAAGCCTGCTTCTGCCGCAGAAGCGCTTTGCCGATGTCGCGGCAACGGGCATCGTTAACGTCGCGACCGACCAGACCGGCGTGCCGCGCTTCATTCCGTTGCTGTCGCGCGGCGAGGGGCGTGTCGACGCGTCCTTTCCGCTGCGGGCCGCCTCGCTCGCCGTCGGCCATGACCCGGCCTTCCAGCCCGGTGCCATTTCCTTCACCGAGACCCGAATCCCGACCGACACAGGACAGCGCTTGCCGCTGACCTTTTACGGCCCACGCGGCACGATCCCGACGGTCAGCATCGCCGATGCCTTGGATGGCAAGCTCAGCGGACAGGAGATCACCGACAAGGTGGTGGTGATCGGCGCGACCGTCACCGGCGGCGGCGACGTTTTCCCGACGCCCTTCGATCCGGTTCTGCCGGGCGTGGAGGTGATGTCGACGGCGATCACGCATCTCGTGGCGGGCGACAGCGTGATCCGTGACCACAATATCCGGCGGCTCGATGCGACCGTTGCCGTGCTGCTGCCTCTGGCGGTCATCGGGCTCCTTGCCTGGCGTCGCAGCCTGATCGGCTTCGTGCTGATCGCGCTGCTGTTTGCCGCCTGGGCGATGATCAATATCGCCGCCTTCCGGCAGGGATACTGGCTGAGCGCGGCGCTGCCGATTGCGGCGGCTCTGCCGCCGGCGCTGATCTTCGGGGCCGTCCAGCTTTTCGCCGACCGCGGCCGGGCCCGGCATTTTGCAGCGCAGAGCGAGCTCTTGCAGCGGATCGAGGCGCCCGGTCTCGGCGAGTGGCTGGCCCGCGATCCCTCATTCCTCGCACAACCCGTCAGGCAGAACGCGGCGGTGATCTTCATCGACCTCTCTGGCTTTACCGGCATGAGCGAAGCGGTTGGCGCAGTTGCCGTGCGCGAAATCCTGAGCGGCTTCTTCGAGCTCGTCGATGAGGAGGCACGGGCGCATGGCGGGGCGATCACCAGCTTCATGGGCGATGGCGCAATGATCCTATTCGGCCTGCCGGAACCACAAGCCGATGACGCGACGCGGGCGGCCGCCTGCGCGCTGGCGCTGGCCGAACGCACCCGCACCTGGCTCGCCGCCAATCCGGCCTTTCCGGATGGCCGCAGGATCGGCTTCAAGATCGGCGTCCATTGCGGTCCGGTCGTGGCATCCCGCCTTGGGACCGGCAGCCGGCAGCAGATCACCGCGACGGGCGATACGGTCAATGTCGCGAGCAGGCTGATGGAAGTGGCCGCCAGCCGCGGCTCGGAGATCGCCTTCAGCGCAGCACTCGTGCATGCTGCTTCTGCCGGTGGAATGCCACCGGCCGGCGGTGTGCTTGAAGGGCCTTTCGAGACGCAGATCCGTGGCCGGGCCGGCGGCATCGAGGTCTGGCTGCGGCGCCAGCAGGCGGCATGATCTCGCACTTTGACTTTTTGCGCGCGAAGAGATAGGAACGCGCAACCGTCCGGCCGGGCTGATCCCGGCCAAGGCGCAGATGCGCCTGAAAATTCCGAAAGACAGATCACATGACAGAGATTAACGGCGTCGTTCCGGCGATCGCCAAGGCGTTGTCGAAGCGCGGCTATGAGACGTTGACCCCGGTTCAGCAGGCGATGCTCGACCCGGCGCTGGCCGCTTCCGACGCACTCGTTTCCGCACAGACGGGCTCCGGCAAGACCGTTGCCTTCGGTCTGGCGCTCGCGCCGACGCTGCTCGGGGACAACGATCGCTTCGAACCGGCCGCCGAGCCGCTGGCGCTGGTCATCGCGCCGACCCGCGAACTGGCGCTGCAGGTTAAGCGCGAGCTGGAATGGCTTTATGAAATGACCGGTGCGCTGATCGTCAGCTGCGTCGGCGGCATGGATATCCGCAGCGAGCGCCGGGCGCTGGAGCGCGGCGCCCATATCGTCGTCGGCACGCCCGGCCGTCTCTGCGATCACATCCGCCGCAGGGCGCTCGACATGTCGGCGCTGAAGGCCGTCGTGCTGGACGAAGCCGACGAGATGCTCGATCTCGGCTTCCGTGAAGATCTGGAATTTATCCTCGAGGCAGCACCTGATGACCGCCGCACGCTGATGTTCTCGGCAACGGTACCGGCAGCGATCGCCAAGCTTGCCAAGAGCTACCAGCGCGACGCCGTGCGCATCTCGACGCAGTCCGAAGAAAAGCAGCACGTCGATATCGAATATCGCGCGCTGGCCGTCACGCCCTCGGATCGCGAGAACGCCATCATCAACGTTTTGCGCTACTACGATGCGAAGAATGCCATCGTCTTCTGCTCGACGCGCGCGGCCGTCAATCACCTGACGGCGCGGTTCAACAACCGCAACTTCTCCGTCGTCGCTCTCTCCGGCGAACTCACCCAGAACGAACGTACGCATGCGCTGCAGGCAATGCGCGACGGACGTGCCCGCGTCTGCATCGCCACAGACGTCGCCGCCCGCGGCATCGACCTTCCGGGCCTCGACCTCGTCATCCATGCCGACCTGCCGACCAACCCGGAAACCCTGCTTCACCGCAGCGGCCGTACCGGCCGTGCCGGACGCAAGGGCGTCAGCGCGCTGATCGTGCCGCTCAATGCCCGCCGCAAAGCCGAGCGTATCCTCGACGGCGCCGGCATTTCGCCGACCTGGGCGCGTCCGCCGTCTGCCGAAGAGGTCATGCGCCGCGACGACGAGCGGCTGCTGGCAGATCCGATCCTTGGCGATGCAGACGTGCAGGACGACGAAATCCTCGTCAACCAGCTGATCGCCAACTATGGCGCCGAGAAGCTGGCGGCCGCCTTCGTGCGGCTCTACCGCTCCAACCAGTCGGCACCCGAGGACATTACCGAAGTGTCGCTCGACGGCGGCGCTCGCAAGCGCCGCGACAATGCCGATGGTCCGCGCGAGCCGAGCCAGAAGGGCCCGCGCGACGATTTCGGCGCCAGCGTCTGGTTCTCGCTTTCGGTCGGCCGCAAGCAGAATGCCGAGCCGCGCTGGCTGATTCCGATGATCTGCCGCAACGGCAATCTGACGAAGCGCGAAATCGGCGCAATCAAGATGCAGCCGGAAGAAACCTTCGTGGAGATCGCCGCCGACAATGCCGAGGCGTTCCTCGCGGCGCTCGGCCCGAACAAGACGATGGAGCGCGGCATCCGCGTCAATCGCCTGAACGGCACACCGGATTTCAGCCGGCCTACCGAACGCCCGCAGGGCAAGAAGGCCTACGAGTCCCGCCGCGACGACGCGGTCCGTGATGACCGTCCCAAAGGCAAATTCAAGAAGGACTTCCAGGCCGAAGGCGCGCCCGAGCGCAGCGACAAGCCCTGGAGCAAGAAGCCCGGCAAGTTCGAGGGCCAGGCGAAGTTCGGTGACAAGCCCAAATTCAGGGATAAGCCCAAGTTCGGCGACAAGCCGAAGTTTGAGGGCAAGCCGAAATTCGAGGGCAAGGGCAAGCCTGAGGGGAAGGGCGGCTTTGCACCCAAGGGCAAGTTCGCCAAGAAGAAGCAGGGCTGATACCAGTGGTAACCGGCACTTTGCCAGTGTGAGGCACTGATGCCGGTCACCCCTGAAGACGCCAAAGCCTTCATCATCAAAAATCTTGAGATTCGTCCGGCGCCGTCGGTGCCGGAGATCAGGCTTTATGCAGCGCATTCCGCAAGCAGGCTCGGCCGTCTCCCCGGCGGAGGCGGCGAGCCGCCCTACTGGGCCTATCACTGGGCCGGCGGCAGCGCGCTGGCGCGCCATCTTCTCGCTCATCCCGAATGCGTACGTAACCGCGACGTCATCGATCTTGGCTGCGGTTCAGGCATCGTCGCTATTGCTGCGGCGATCGGTGGAGCACGCGTAACGGCTGTTGATACGGATGCCTACGCGATCGCGGCGACACGGCTCAATGCGGCTGCCAATGGCGTGAGGCTGGAGGTGCTGCAATCCGATCTGCTGGACGGTCCGCCGCCCGTTGCCGAGGTCGTCCTTGTCGGTGATCTCTTCTATAACCGCGCTCTTGCTAGACGCAGCCTGGCCTTCCTTCGCCGCTGCCAGGATTGCGGCATCGAGGTGTTGGTTGGCGATCCCGGCCGCAAGCCGCTGCCGCGCAACAAGCTGAAGCTTCTCGCGAGTTACGCGGTCGCGGATTTCGGTGAAGGGGAAACGGAGAGCAGCGTCTATACGCTTGCTTGAGGTGACGCCCGCTGCACGTTGCGAACGGGCGCCAGCAGTTTGTCAGACCGAACGGGTCAGGCCGCCATCGACACGCAGGTTCTGGCCGGTGATGTAGCCGGCGCCATCCGACGCCAGGAAGGCGATGGTGGCGGCGATTTCCTCGCTGGTGCCGTAACGCTTCATCGGCACGCTGTCGCGGCGTTCCTCGGTCGCTGGAAGGCTATCGATCCAGCCGGGCAGAACGTTGTTCATGCGGATGTTGTCGCCCGCATAAGTCTCGGCGAAGACCTTGGTGAAGGACGCCAGACCGGCGCGGAAGACAGCGGAAGTCGGGAACATCGCGCTCGGCTCGAAGGCCCAGGCGGTGGAGATGTTGATGATCACGCCGGATTTCTGCTTCTGCATCTGCGGCGTGACCAGCCGCGTCGGGCGGATGACGTTCATCAGGTAGACATCCATGCCGCGATGCCAGTCTTCGTCGGTGATCTCAAGGATCTGCGCGCGCGGGCCGTGACCGGCGCTGTTGACGAGCACATCGATGCGCCCCCATTCGGACAGCGCCCGATCGGTCAGCTTGCGCAGATCGTCGTTCGACTGGTTGGAGCCGGTGACGCCAAAGCCGCCGAGTTCCTTGGCGAGCTCTTCGCCCTTGCCCGAAGAGGACAGGATCGCGACCTTGTAGCCGTCGGCTGCCAGGCGTTTTGCCGCCGCAGCGCCCATACCGCTGCCGCCCGCCGTGACCAATGCTACCTTTTCAACCGCCATATGCGCCTCCATTGCCTATGCGCGCCGGAACCCGGCGCCGCGTCCACATAACGGCTGCCGTGATATCATTCAGGTGCGGGGAAGGCGAGAGCCGGCGGCGCGGCCGGCTACATGGCAAGGCGAAGCCGCATGTCTTCCGGCTCCCTGTTCCGCTCGAAGCGGACGATGAGTTCGTCGAGCGCCACGCCGATATCGGCGTCGCTCCATCCCTGGCTTTTCAGCCGCAGGAAGATCTCCTGCATGCGAAGCTTCAGGAACACGGCAAGATCGGGGTCTGAATCTTTGATCGAACGCATGGCTCTACTCTGAAATCCCTTGAGACAACGGATGATGAAAGAAAAAGGGGCTCGCCACGCGAAACACAGGCGAGCCCTATTGCCCTCGCAGGTCCGCCGACTTGCATCAGGCCGCCCGCCGAAGTGCAACGGGCATTGAATTGGAGATTTGAAGGCGGGTCGGACGCCTCACGATCAGGTAACCATAAGACGGCATTTGTGTCGCGTGACGCCGCCGTGACACGACCATTGCGCGAATCGACCTGTTTTACTTGCCTGCCACTGATCCGGAACATTCCACCTTGCGTAGTTCGTGCCGAAAACACAGGAACGTTTCATGCGCCTACTGATTATCGGATTGGGAATACTGGCGATCTTCGCTTGGGCAGCAGTCTTCTATGTAACGTCAGGAGCCATGTGAGGCGGCGTCGCCAGACGCACGAAACGGCTCATTTCTCCATCGCCGCGCGAGAATATTTCCCATGAGCACGTTCTTGCGTCGAATTAGATGATATGTCATTTATTGCGATATCAACGGATATCTCGTATGCCTCCGGAACACGATAGAATTCTTGCCACGTTCGGCACGCTTGTCGGCCAGACCGGGCGCCTTTGGCGCCGCGCGGCCGATCAGAAGCTGCAGCCGTTCGGCCTGACCGAAGCCACTTGGCTGCCTCTACTGCGCATTTCGCGATCGGCGACGCCGATGCACCAGAAAGAGTTGGCGGCTTCGTTATCGCTCGACAATTCGTCGGTCGTGCGGCTGATCGATAATCTTGAGGCCGCCGGTCTCGTCGAGCGGCAGGAAGGGGAGGACCGGCGCGCCAAGGCGATCGTTCTCACCGAAGCTGGACGCACGACTGTGATCGAAGTCGAGCGGGTGGCGCAGGGCGTGCGCGAGGAAGCGCTCGCAGGATTGCCGCGCGAGGACATCGAGACTGCCTTCCGCGTGCTCGAACATATCTCCGTCGTCTTTTCCCGCCCCAGCGAGGAGCAAGTATCGTGAATTCCCATCCTGGCCGGCTGGCCAGTGCCGCGCCGCTGATATCGCCGAAGAACGTGCCCGTCTGGCTGCTTGCACTGGTGACGTTCAGCGGCACGCTTGCCATGCATATCTTCGTGCCCGCTCTGCCATCGGCTGCTGCCGACCTTGGCGCCAGCATCGGCGAGATGCAGATGACGGTCAGCCTCTATATTTTCGGCCTTGCGGTCGGGCAGCTCGTCTATGGCCCGCTCTCTGACCGTTACGGGCGCCGCCCGGTGCTGATGAGCGGGCTGGTGCTCTATACGCTCGCAGGTCTCGCCGCACTCGTTTCGCCCAGCGTCCATGCGCTGATCGCCGCCCGGCTTTTCCAGGCGCTCGGCGGTTGCGCCGGCCTCGTCATCGCCCGAGCCATCGTCCGCGATACCTCGACCGCCGACGATACCGCCAAGCGGCTTGCGGTCATGAACCTGATGGTGACGGTCGGCCCCGGTCTTGCGCCGATCGCGGGCGGGGCGCTTGCGGCGACGCTCGGCTGGCGCTCGATCTTCGTGGCGCTCTGCGCGCTCGGCATTATCAACATGCTGATGACCTGGAAGCTGGTGCCTGAAACAGGGCGCCGGAATGCCGAGACCTCGATCAAGTCGTTGAGCCGCGATTATCTCGGCCTGCTCCGTTCGCCCGCTTTCGTCGGCTATGCAATCGGCGGGGGATGCGCGACGACGTCGATGTATGCCTTCACCGCCTCCGCACCCTTCATCGTCATGAACGAGCTGCACCGGCCGGCAACCGAGGTGGGCATCTGCCTTGCGCTGCTGATCTTCGGCTACTGGATCGGCAGCATGATCGCGACGCGGCTGATCGGGCGCTTTGCGATGAAGCGGCTGATGGTGATCTCCAACCTCGTCAGCATCGCTGCCGCCCTGGCGTTCCTGGCGCTTGCGGCGAGCGGCGAGCTTCAGCTGCTGCCGATGATGACGGCGATCATGGTCTATACGATCGGTGCCGGCGTCGCGTCACCGAACGCGCTGACGCTTGCCGTCAGCGTCAACCCCAAGGTCACCGGTTCGGCCTCCGGGCTCTATGGCGCAACGCAAATGGCCGTCGGAGCCGTTTGCACGGCGCTTGCGGGGATCGGCGGCGATCCGGGCCTTGCGGCCGCAAGCGTACTCGTCGGCGCCAGCATTCTGGCGCAGAGCTGCTTCTGGATCGGCGTGAAGGCGAGCGATGCTACGGCAGCAGGCCGGGGCGCAGCAGCATGACGGGGCAGGGCGCTCCGGCGGGTAGCGCCGGCGCATGCGGCGGGCGGATAATCAGGCAATCGGCGGCCGCGAAGATCTTCATCATCGACGAATCCTGCTTGCCGAACGGCTTTGCCTGCCATGCGCCGGATGGCGATTTTTCGAGTGTCGCGCGAACATAATCCTGGCGCTGGTCGTTGGCTGCCAGTTCGATCGCCGCTTCGGCGACGATCTCCCGCTTGACGGGCGGCAGCGAAGCAAGCTTGCGGACCAGCGGCTCGAGGAACAGCAGCGAGCAGACCAGGGTCGAAACGGGATTTCCGGGCAGGCCGAGAACGTGGATCTTGCCGAGGCTGCCGACCATCAGCGGTTTTCCGGGACGCATGGCGATCCGCCAGAAATCGAGCTTCATGCCTGCAGCAACCAGCGTCGATTGAACGAGATCGTGGTCGCCGACGGATGCGCCGCCAAGCGTGACGATGATATCAGCACCCGCGCCTTCGGCCTTGCGGATCGCGGCGGTGATGGCGGTCCGGTCGTCAGGTACGATGCCGAGGTCGAGGACCTCGCCGCCGGCATTGCGCACCAGCGCGGCAACGCCAAAGGTGCTCGACGCGATGATCTGCGACGAGCCGGGCTCGCTTCCCGGTGTTACAAGCTCGTCTCCGGTGGCGAGGATTGCGACGCGCGGTTTGCGCAGCACCTGCATGTCCGGCTGGTTCATTCCGGCCGCAGCCGTCAATCGGCTGAAATCCATGACCGTACCGGCAGGCAGCACCGGTTCGCCTTCCAGAAAATCCTGGCCGCGCGGGCGGATATGCTGGCCCTGACGCACAGGGAATTTGGTGCGGACGCCGCCGTCGATCTTCTCGGCATCTTCCTGCAGCAGCACGCTGTCGGCACCTTCAGGGACGGGCGCACCGGTGAAGATGCGGACGGCCTCGCCCTGGCCGACCGTGCCCTTGAAGGCGTGACCGGCGGAGGAGGTACCGATGACGCGAAGCTCTGCGCCCGGCTCCGGCGCATCCTCGCGGCGCAGCGCATAGCCATCCATGGCGGAAGCGTTGAAGGGCGGCTGGGTCAGCCGGGCAACCAGATCGGACGCCAGCACGCGGCCATCGGCCTCCGTCAATGGCACGGTCTCCTGTTCGACAACCGGAGAGGCGCTGCCGAGCAGGCGGTCCTGGGCTTCCGCGACCGGCAGCAGGCTCATCGGTTGGCCTCCGGATGGCGGAAGTCGCCGGACTTGCCGCCGGACTTTTCGAGCAGGCGGATACCGCCGATTTCCATCGCCTTGTCCGCCGCCTTCGCCATGTCGTAGATCGTCAGGCAGGCGATCGAGACCGCCGTCAGCGCTTCCATCTCGACGCCGGTCTTGCCGGTGAGCTTTGCCGTCGCGGTGACCCGCAGGCCGGGCAGGGCGGCGTCCTCCTCGATCTCGACGCTGACCTTTGTCAGCATCAGAGGATGGCAGAGCGGAATGAGATTGGACGTCTGCTTGGCGGCCATGATACCGGCGAGCCGGGCGGTGCCTATGACATCGCCCTTCCTGGCGTTACCATCGCGGATCAGCGCCAGCGTCTCGGGCGCCATCCGCACGTGACCTTCGGCCGTGGCGACGCGCGTCGTTTCGGCCTTGTCGCCGACATCGACCATGTTCGCCTCGCCAGAGGCGCCGATATGGGTCAGGCGGGGCTCGTCGCCGCTCATGTCATTCAGCCGCGATTGCTGCTTCGCCGAACAGCAGTGCGCGGGTCGCGGCCGTCACATCATCCTTGCGCATCAGGCTTTCGCCAACGAGGAAGGTGTTGATGCCGAAGGCCTGCAGGCGCTTGCAATCGGCATTGGTGAAGATGCCGCTTTCGCCGACCAGCAGACGATCGTCAGGCACCATGGCCGACAGCTGTTCGCTGACAGTGAGGCTGACGTCGAAGGTGCGCAGATTGCGGTTGTTGATGCCGACGAGCGGGGAGGAGAGCTTCAGCGCCCGCTCCAATTCCTCGGCATCGTGGACTTCGACCAGCACATCCATGCCGAGACCGAAGGCTTCGTCCTGCAGGCGCTCGGCATCATCGTCGCTGAGCGATGCCATGATCAGCAGGATGCAGTCCGCGCCCCAGGCACGGGCTTCGTGGACCTGGTACGTCTCGAACATGAAATCCTTGCGCAACGCCGGCAGCGAGCAGGCAGCGCGGGCAGCCGTCAGGAATTCCGGCGCGCCCTGGAAGCTCGGCGTATCGGTCAGAACCGAAAGACAGGCCGCGCTGCCGTTCTCATAGGCCCTGGCAAGTGCAGGCGGATCGAAATCCGGCCGGATCAGCCCCTTGGACGGGCTCGCCTTCTTGATCTCGGCAATCAACCCGAACTCGCCGGCATCGCGCTTGGCGACAAGCGCCTTCAGAAAGCCGCGCGGCGCCGATTGGCCCGCCTGCATCGCCTTGAGGTCGGCAAGCGAGACCTTGGCCTTGGCGGCGGCGATTTCTTCGCGCTTGTAGGTTTCGATCTTCTTCAGGATATCGGTCATCGGGCAATCCTAGTCGATATCATTGGAAACGGCGATGAGTTTGTCGAGAGCTGCCGCCGTCGCGCCGCTATCCAGCGATTGCGTGGCGAGCGTCATGCCCTTGGCTAACGTCTCGGCCTTGCCGGCAACGACGAGCGAAGCAGCGGCATTGGCGAGCGCAACATCGCGGTAGGCGTTCTTGGCGCCGCCGAGAACTTCGCGGAGCGCCGCAGCATTGACCACGCCGTCGCCGCCCTTCAGGGCCGACAGCGTGCAGGGCGAGACGCCGAAATCGGCAGGCGACAGCTCGAAGGTACGGATCTTGCCGTTCTCGAGCGCGGCGACGCTGGTCTTGCCGGTCGTGGTGATTTCATCGAGACCATCGCCGTGGACGACCCAGACGCTCTCGGAACCGAGATCGCGCATGACTTCGGCAAGCGGAACCACCCATTGCGGCGCGAAGACGCCGAGCAGCTGGCGGCGGACGCCGGCGGGATTGGTGAGCGGTCCCAGCAGGTTGAAGATCGTGCGCGTGCCGAGCTCGACGCGCGACGGACCGACATGGCGCATCGCCGAATGATGCTGCTGGGCGAACATGAAGCCGACGCCGGCTTCGGCGATGCAGCGGCTGATGACTTCAGGCGCGATCTCCAGCTTGACGCCGAGGGCGGCAAGGCTGTCAGACGAACCCGACTTGGAGCTGAGGGCGCGGTTGCCGTGCTTGGCGACCGGGACACCGGCACCGGCGACGATCAGCGCTGCCAGCGTCGAAATATTGTAGGTGCCGCCGCCGTCACCGCCGGTGCCGACGATGTCGATCGCATCGTCGGGGGCCGTGACGCGCAGCATCTTGGAACGCATGGTGGTGGCGGCGCCGACGATCTCGTCGACGGTTTCGCCACGCACCCTGAGGGCCATCAGGAAGCCGCCGATCTGCGAAGGCGTCGCCTGGCCCGACATCAGAATGTCGAAGGCAGCCTGAGCCTCCTCACGCGTCAGAGGCTCGCGGCTCGCGGCCTTGGCCAGAAGCGGCTTCAGATCGGTCATGCGCTCAAGCTCCTGCTAGCGAACGGCTGCCTGATCGGCGAGCGTCTGGTTGATCGAGGCGCCGTACTGCGTCTGCAGCAGGGTCACCATCTGGTCGAGGATATCGTCACCGGCGGCATTGGCGACGGCGGCGATCTGCGCATCCTGGTTGGTCAGCGCATCGGTCGTCGGGTCGTCGTTGACATTGGTGACCTTGAGCAGAATCTGCGTGCTCGGATCGGCGCCGACGGCGCTGGCGACGGTATCAGCCGGGCCGCTGAAGGCAGCGTTGACGGCGCGGCCGAGGACCGCATCATCGGTGCTGCGGGTGATACCGGCCTTGCTTTCCACGGCGATGCCGAGCGGGGCGGCGATATCGGCAAGCGACTTGCCCTTCTGTGCCTCCTGCTTCAGTTCGTCGGCCTTCTTGGCAAGCTCGAGCTTCTGCTGCTCGGCCGTCCAATCGGCAACCGCCTTGTCGCGCACTTCGGCAAGCGGACGCTCGCGCTCCGGCGTTACTTCGCGCACGTCGAACCAGACATAGCCGTCATTGCCGAGCGAGATCGCCACCGGCTGGGTGCCGGCTTCGGTCTTGAAGGCTTCACCGAGGAGCTGCTGCTTGGCCGGGATATCCTTGACCTCGTTGCCATCCTTGTCGGCGCCCGTGGCGTCGATCGCGTCGATGACGACGGCCTTGAGCTTCAGCTCCTTGGCGATGTCTTCGAACGACTGGCCGGCGCTGCGCATATCCTCGATATGATCGTGGACATTGATGACTTCCTGCGAAGCATTGACGAGCGCCAGCTGTTTGCGGATGTCTTCCTTGACCTCGTCGAGGGTCTTGGTGGTTTCCGGCTTGATGTTCGTAATCCGCAAGATGACCGGGCCGAAGGCGCCATCGACGACAGGTGTCGTACCGCCGCTCTTGGCGACGGCGAAGGCCGCTTCGGCAACGGACTGATCCGGAACCTTGTCCTTGGTGAAATCGCCGAGCAGCACGTCGGTTGCCGTCTTGCCCTGGTCGGTAACCAGCTGGTCGAAACTCGTGCCGGTCTTCAGCGCCGTGAGCGCGGCGGCCGCCAGATCCTTGTTGGCGAAGGTCAGCTGCTCGACCGTCCGGGTCTCGGGGGTGCGGAAGGTTTCCTTGCGCTTGTCGAAATCCTCGCGGATCTGCTCGTCGGAGACGGTCGAGACATCGGCGATATCGGCCGATTCGAGCTTGAGATAGGCGAGCTTGCGGTATTCGGGCGCGCGGTAACGGGCCTTCACGCCATCGAACCACTTCGACAGGACGTCGTCGGCAGGGGCCTTGATCGGCTCGATATTGGCGTTGGTCAGCAGCAGGTAATCGATGTCGCGGCTTTCCTGGCGGTAGGCCTTCATCGCATCGACCAGCGTCTTCGGCGCCGTGAAGCCGTTCGAGACGGCATCGACGATCTGGCTGCGGACGGCAACCTTGCTGCGCTCGTTGATGTAATCGGCCTCGCGGATACCGGCATTGCGCAGGCGCGACGTGAACATCGTGCGGTCGAACTTGCCGCTGACATCCTTGAAGGCCGGATCGTCGCCGATCAGCTGGGCGAGGCGGTCTTCGGAGAGGCCGAGATTCATGTCTTCGGCGAGCTGGTCGAGCGAGGCACCGGCGACAAGCTGGGCAATGGTCTGCTGCTCCACACCGAAGGCCTTCGCCTGATCCGGCGTCAGGCGCATGCCAAACTGCTGGCTGAGACTTGCCACCTGGCGCTGGTAGGCGAGGCGGAACTCGTTGACGTCCACCTTCTGGTTACCGACGGTGACGACCGTCGTGCTGGAACCGCCGCTGATCAGCTCGCGGGATATGCCCCAGATACCGAAAGAGGCGACCAGAAGAAGCATGAGGAGCTTGGCGACCCACGTCTGGGCAGCTCTTCTCAGGATATGGAACATCGAAACGCAAACCTCGCATTATATTCCGCCCATTCACGGGCAAAGCTTTCGACGTTCCTTAGAGCAAAGCACGGCGGAATTGAAGCGTTATCGGACGAAAACATGACAGCATCCGGAATGGATTTGACAAGCTGGTTTCCGGCAACAAAAGCGCACTCCGCCGGGAACCTTTCGCCGCCTCCATTCGTTGTTGCGGCATCCGGAAAAATAGGAGCAGACAATGGCCGAACTGAAAACCGCCTCCGCACAATCCACCGCTGCACGCGTCAAGGCGGAAGTAGCCGCCGATGACCTGTCCGCACAGGTCGCTGCGCTGCGCGAGGATCTGGCACGCCTTTCGGAAAGTGTCGTGGCGCTGGGGCAGGGTGCAAAGACCGCCGTTGCCGACGAAGCCTCCGTAATGACGGAAAAGGTGCGCGACAAGGTGCGTGAGGAACCGATCCTCGCACTCGCCGTGACGGCCGGCATCGCCTATGTATTCGGACTGATGAGCCGCCGCTGACCGCTGGCACCCAACAAAAAAGCCGGGAGTGAAATCCCGGCTTTTTTCATGCGAATTTTTCAGAATCTCAGCGCCGGACCATCCGGCCGATGGCAATCAGCAGGCAGGCGCCGACGAAACCGGTAATGAGATAGCCGAGCCAACCCGCCAGCGGCTGGACATGCAGAAGCCCCAGAATGAAATTGGCGACGATGGCGCCGACAATCCCGAGAATGATGTTCATGAACACGCCCATGTTGCTGCTCATGAACTTTTCGGCAAGCCAACCGGCGAAGCCGCCGATGATGATTGCCGCAATCCAGCCTACGCCCTGATCTTCCATAGTGATTTCCCTCCGAGAAAAACAACGAAATGAACGCGAAAACTGCAGAAAGGTTCCTTGATTCTTACGGCTGAAGCAATGTCACCGGCATATGCATCGCATGACTGATCAGCTGGAAAAGCAGACCCGACAGGGCAAGCGCCGCAAAACCCAACGGCATGATCAAACTCTTACCGGACATTTTTACTCTCTCCCGTTTGACGTTCAAGAATAAATCATCGCGCTATGGCGGCAAGCCAAACATTAACGAATGGTTAAGTATAAAATTTGAATGAAACGCGACAGAAGAAACCAGTTTTTACTTCGCTGCGTAAATTATCCCAGGTTGCAAAATTAACGTGCCGTTAAAGCATATTAGTGATCATCGATACACAGCAACCCTCGGGAGACTCGGATGCGTCATTCACATCTCATGGAACACCTGGAAGCAGCCCGCAAAATCGCCGAGGCCGACAACGAAATGTTCGTCGCCTACCTGATCAAGATGGCAAAAGAGGCTGTGCGCAAGCAGGACAAGGGCGTCAAGCCCAAGGAAGCCGTCGCCGCTTGAAGCCGGACGCCGCCCTGCAAACGTCTCGGCGGCAATGCAAACCTCCGACGGCCATTGCGAAGAATTGACCGTCGGATTCCGGCTTTGCGAGCCGTTTTCACGGGGCTGCCAACGGGTCAGCTGCATCTTGTACGACAACCATAGCGGGCTCAGGCAGAGCCTCCGGCATGCTTGCCGAAAGTCACGCGACAAGGATCAAGGGGCACCAGCGACCTTATTGTGCGCATGCGGCCGAATTGCCGGGACTTACGGAATTGCCGGATGCACCGTTCGCATTTGCCTGCGGCGTGCGGCTGCAGTCGTTCGAATCGCCATTCGAGCCGGAATTGCCGCTATTGATCGTGCTGTTCGTCGTGTTCGGATCGACGATTGCCGGATTGCTGCTGGTCCCACCGCTTCCGTTATTGTTCAAACCGCCGGAGCCGGACATCGTTCCGGTCGCCGATCCGCTTCCCGCAGCACCACCGCCCGACGAGCCGCCGCTCGATGAACCACCACCGGAAGACTGGGCGAGGGCAGAGGTTGCCAGTCCGAGAGACAGAAGTGATACGGCTGCTATTTTCGCAAACATGATTTGCTCTTTCATCATCGTTGACGAAGGCCCAACCACCTGAGACGCCCGATGTTCCCGTTTTCGAGGAGGGCAGGCGCCGCTGCCATAGAGATTTTTGGGTCCGGCCCTTGCATTGACGCGCGCCTTTGCGTCATAAGGCGCTGAACGGAAGAGTGTCCGAGTGGTTTAAGGAACCGGTCTTGAAAACCGGCGTGCGGGAAACCGTACCGTGGGTTCGAATCCCACCTCTTCCGCCAAAAGCCTTTGTTTTTGCTTCGAAATTTCCGATTTTTATCTAAGAAATAAACGCTTATCATAACCTGACGTTGGCTTATTTTTAGGCCGGATCGCGCATTCGCACGTAGCGGCCAGACGTGCGGCTCGCTCTAAACCCCAATCCCGCAACCTGTGAGTATCTTCTCAGCTCCTCGACATCGCGTCTGCGTAGTGCCAGCATTCGTGGCGACAGTCGAGAATCAGGGGTGAGCAGGTGCGTAAGGACGAGGCAGAGAAGGCAATCAGATCGCTCTCCCATACGTGGTTCGCTACACTGGATAGCCATGAGCAGGAGCACCCGAGTTTCGGATCATTTCGAAGCTGGCTCCACGAAAATGGCTATGGTCACTATATGGACTTCAGGTCCACAGGCGGCGCTGGCGAGGCTGCCGAATATTGGTTTGACCAGGAGCTAAAGCAAACCTGGCGCAGATAGGGAGAAGAAAAATGGAAACGCTGAGAGCATCAACGCAATACGACGACTGGCGTGGCACTGCGGCCGCTGACGACAGCCATGATGTGTACATGCACAATTACCTAACAGACAAAGGCCTAATCGGCGACAACGCTTATGTTGTGGCCATCCAATTTTACACCGGTGAGAATTTCGACAAGCCTTGGGTCCGCGCATTGATTGCGGACGGGACGGGTCATGATGACGTCAAGTCTCAGTTGGAAGAGGACCCGGTACGACTGAAGGAGCTTCAGCTGGACCTAGAAATTGCCGAGTTCTTTGCGCTTTTCAAGCGATTCAGCATCGTGCTGACTTCCCGTGACCTTGGTCTTGATGGTCGCGAATATCAGCTTATCTAAAGCTGATATCATGGGCGAATTACTCGATCGGCAGTTTCAGCGAGAGATTTTGAAAACTCTTGCTGACGCATACCCAAGCTCGTTGGCCGTCGGAAATATCTTCGCCGGTCACGGCAACAACGTGCTTGTCAACGTTTGCTATCTTCATGAGCACGACCTTGTAGAGGCTCGGTTTATTGAAGCTTTGGATGGCAATGTCCATTTGGGGAACGCCAAGATTACAGCGCGCGGCTTGGACTTCTTACAGGACGATGGTGGCCTATCAGCAGTGCTCGGCGTAGTCACCATTAAGATCCACGAAGACACTATCAAGGCCATCCTCATCAAAGAGGTGGAGAAGGCGAAAGCCGACCCGAGCGTAAAGGCGAAGCTCATAGATCAGATCAAGGCCCTTCCAGGCGAAGCGGTAAAGGTCTTGACCGTCGAGGCCGTGAAGTCGGCCCTAGCGAAGACGCCCAATGTGATAGCGTGGATCACCAAGGCGTTGATATCTTAGAGGAACGGCGAACACCTCTTCCGCCATCTGTTTCACGGCGTGAAACATCTTTGATTTAACCATTCGTCAACCATAACCATTAAAATTGCCCATATCGCCGCGATATTGTTCGCAAATTCGGCACATTGGCCACACAATTAAAGTCTCGTTAGGTGCAGGGGCGTAGGCAGGATTGGTCCGTTTCAGGGCACTTGCTTAACCATAACGATCTTTGGCGGCGTGGGACACATGAAGTTGGAATACGGGGCGGCGTCTTTCGCAACGGGTGTGCGGTGGCTGGCACTGGCGGCGATGTGCGCTGCGGTCACGGCATGCGGCACGACATCTCAGGTGCCGAAGAAGCGCGCCCACGGCAAAGAGTACTTTTCCGAAAAGGAATATGGCGTCAAAGCCAGCCCGCGTGTCGTCGAGGGCGGACCGATCCCGAAGGGCGGCGGACGCTATCTTGTCGGCAATCCCTATCAGGTGAAGGGCAAGTGGTATTACCCGCAGGAAGACTTCTCCTATAGCAAAACCGGCATTGCCTCCTGGTACGGCTCGGCCTTCCATGGCCGGCTGACGGCAAATGGCGAAGTCTACGACCAGCTGTCGATCTCGGCGGCACATCCGACATTCCCGCTGCCGAGCTACGCACGCGTCACCAATATCGAGAACGGCTCGTCGATCATCGTTCGCGTCAACGATCGCGGTCCGTATCACGAGGGACGAATCATCGATCTGTCCAACAAGACCGCCGATCTGCTCGACATGAAGCACAGCGGCACCGGCCGCGTTCGCGTTCAGTATGTCGGCAAGGCCCGCATGGACGGGCACGACATGCCTTATCTGATGGCGTCCTACACGCCGAAGGGCAGCCGCGTTCCCGCTATCGATCCGGGCGGGCAGATTGCCAGCGGCGTGATGGTCGCTTCCAACGATCGCCGCATTACCAGCGACCAGCTGCGCAGCCTGGGCACGCTCAACGTGCCGCAGACTTCCAAGGTTCCGGTTCCGATGTCGGCAACCGCTTACGGCGGCTCCACGCCGAGCGCGCGTTACAATGCGGCGCCGGTTCCGATGCAGGCGCCTGCGCAGGCATTCGGCACGATGGGCGCACCGCAGGGCTTCGGCGAGATGGTGGTGCTGCCGGAAATCGGACCGATCCCCTATGAGCGTCCCTATGGCGGCGGCAGTTCGCTGGCGATGGGCTATCAGGAGGAGACGGTAACCATGCCGATCGCCTTCGACGCCGTCATGGTGCGCAACGATGGCCTGACGCAGCAGTCGATCCTCGCCTCCTACAAGCGCCAGCAGGCAAAGCAGCCGGTGCGCTGAGACGCCGATTGCAGGCGCGCACCGGGTTCACTAACCTCCAGAATCGAATTTGCGCTTGGGGACTTGCGATGCTGAAGCGTCTCGTCGGTTATTGCCTTTGCCTGCTGTCCGCCGCCTCCGTCGCCGCGGCAGCCGATCCTGCGCCTGCCGGCTTCGTCACCAAGGCGGCACAGGCCTATATGATCGAGGCGTCCACCGGCACCGTGCTTCTGGCGAAGAACGAGGACCAACAGTTCTCGCCGGCCTCGCTCGCCAAGCTGATGACCATGGATATCGTCTTTGCCTCGCTGAACGGCGGGGAGATCACCCTCGACACCGATTATCCGGTCTCCGAATTCGCCTGGCGCACCGGCGGCGCTCCATCTCGGACCGCAACGATGTTTGCGGCGCTGAAAAGCCGGGTGCGCGTCGAGGATCTGGTCAAGGGCGTCACCATTCAGGGCGCCAATGACAGCTGCATCATTCTCGCCGAGGGCATGAGCGGCACCGAGGAGAATTTCGCCTCGGCCATGACGCGCCGCGCACAGACGCTAGGAATGACGAAGAGCGTCTTCGGCAATTCGACGGGCCTGCCCGACGGAGGCAAGAGCAAGACGACGGCGCGGGACATGGTGACGCTGGCAGCCGATCTGCAACAGACCTATCCCGCCTATTACGGCTATTTCGCGCAGGCCGATTTCTCGTGGAACAAGATCTTCCAGCGCAACCGCAATCCGCTGCTTGGCCTCGGGCTCGGTGCTGACGGCCTGGCAACCGGCTTTGCAGAAGGCGAGGGCTATTCGATCGTCGCCTCGGTGCAGCGTGACGGCAAGCGGCTGTTCCTGGCGCTCGGCGGCATCGCCTCCGACAAGGAGCGCACCGAAGAGGCCAAGCGCATTCTCGAATGGGGGCTGACCTCGTTCGAGACCCGCCAGATTTTTGCAGAGAAGGAAGTCGTCGGTTCGGCCAGCGTCTATGGCGGCCAGTCGGGCAGCGTCGACCTCGTCGCCAAGACTCCGGTCAGCGTCTATGTCCCGGTCAGCAATCCGGATCGCCTGGCGGCGAGAATCATCTATCGCTGGCCGCTGACGGCACCGGTCGCAGCCGATGCCCAGGCGGGAACGCTGGTGATTTCGGCCGGCGGGCGCGTGCTGCGCGAAGTGCCGCTCTTTACCGCGCAGAACGTCGCCGCCGGCTCGCTGACGAGCCGGGCGGTCGATGCGCTTCTGGAACTCTGCGAATCCGTGTTCTTCTCCTGGCTTTGGGACAAGGCCGAAGGCGCCTGAAGGTTCGGCCCGAACTTGAAATTGGCGGGGAAGGGCGCTCGCCCCTCTCAGTGCAAGGTTTCACTTGGCGGCATCTTCGGCTAGATAGGTCGGGAGCCCTGCGTCAATTCTTGCGCAGGATGGCGAGAAGACGGGAAAGTGCGCGTGTCGTCCGGTACGGGATTGTTCGTTACATTCGAAGGCGGTGAGGGGGCTGGCAAATCGACCCAGATCCGCCGGCTTGCCGAGGCTCTGCGCGAGCGCGGACATCAGGTGCTGCTGACACGCGAGCCCGGCGGTTCGCCGGGCGCGGAAGCCGTTCGCCACGTGCTGCTATCAGGCGCGGCCGAGGCCTTCGGCACGCGGATGGAAGCGATCCTGTTTGCCGCAGCCCGTAACGATCATGTCGAGGAAATCATCCGTCCGGCGCTGCTGCAGGGCAAGATCGTGCTCTGCGACCGCTTCATGGATTCCTCTCGTGTCTACCAGGGGGTAACAGGCAACCTGGAGCCCGATTTTATCGAGACGCTGCAGCGGATTGCCGTTAATGGCGTGGTGCCGGATTGCACCGTTATCCTCGACATTCCCGCCAGCGCCGGTCTTGCCCGGGTGCAGAAGCGCAATGCGGACGGTCCCGACCGTTTCGAAAAAGAAGAGCTCGAAACACACGAGAAGCGGCGCGAGGCCTATCTCGATATTGCCGCCCGCGAGCCGGAACGCTGCCATGTCGTCAATGCCATGCAGGATGAGGCCGCCATCGCCGCCGAGATTCTTGAGATCATGACGCAGCTGACGCGCACCGAAGCCGCCGAAAAGACGCCGGAAGCCGTTCATGAGTGAGGACCGGCCCGGCCTGCTGGACGGGGCGATCTGGCCGGCGGAAAATCCCAAGCTCTTTGGTCACGAGGATGCGGAAGCCTTCCTCTCGCAGTCCTATCGCTCCGGCAAGGGGCACCATGCGATGCTGATCGAAGGGCCGGAAGGCATCGGCAAGGCGACGCTCGCCTTCCGCTTTGCCAATTACGTGCTCTCGCACCCAGATCCCGCCACCGCGCCCGAGATCATTCCCGATCCGGATCCGGCCTCGGCCGTCAGCCGCCAGATGTCGTCGGGCGCTTCACACAATCTCCTGCATCTGGCGCGGCCGGTCGACGAGAAGACCGGCAAGGTCAAGTCGGCGATCACCGTCGATGAGGTGCGCCGCGCCGGGAAATTCTTCTCGCAGACATCGGGGACCGGCAATTGGCGCATCGTCATCATCGATCCGGCCGACGACATGAACCGGAACGCTGCCAACGCGATCCTGAAGATCCTCGAGGAGCCGCCGAAGCGGGCGCTGTTCCTGGTTCTCTCGCATGCGCCGGGCAAGCTGCTGCCGACCATCCGCTCGCGCTGCCTGCCGCTGAAGCTTGCGCCTCTTGGCGAAGGCGATCTCGCGGCAGCGCTCGGTAATCTGGGTGCTGTCACGGATGATCCGTCGCTGTTGGCGGCCGCCAAGGGCAGCGTTGGCGAGGCCTTGAAGCTGATGAATTACGGTGGCGGCGAGATCATCAATGCGTATCAGGATGTGCTTTCGGCGCAGGGACCGGCGGCGCGGCGCGCCATGCACAGGCTCGCCGATGCTCTCTCGGGCAAGGAGAGCGATACGATCTTCGAATTCTTCACGAGCCATATCGGTGAAGACCTGATGGGCCGGGCGCGTCAGGCAGCGC